>Ga0209672_100015_pt1 | contig 529352 bp, 446 predicted proteins | sample AraplaCol_mMS_r2_FD_184273 | JGI IMG/M metagenome (GOLD analysis project Ga0209672, IMG submission 184273) | Arabidopsis root microbial communities from North Carolina, USA - plate scrape CL_Col_mMS_r2 (SPAdes) (version 2) | ecosystem: Host-associated > Plants > Roots > Endosphere | place: USA... | reverse complement strand
AACGCCTCCAGTCGCCGGAAGAGCGCGACGAGCTCGACGGCGTGTACGAGTGCATTCTGTGCGCGAGCTGCTCGACGTCGTGTCCGAGCTTCTGGTGGAACCCGGACAAGTTCGTCGGCCCGGCCGGCCTGCTGCAGGCTTACCGCTTCATCGCGGACAGCCGCGACACGGCCACCGGCGAGCGCCTCGACAACCTGGAAGACCCGTACCGTCTGTTCCGTTGCCACACGATCATGAACTGCGTCGACGTTTGCCCGAAGGGCTTGAACCCGACGAAGGCGATCGGCAAGATCAAGGAACTGATGGTTCGTCGCGCGGTTTGACGTTTGTGATGAGCGACGATTCGCATCAATCCGACCCGCACCGTCGCGCGCGCCTCCGCTGGCGCGCGCGGCGGGGTCTGCTGGAAAACGACATCATCTTTGAGCGTTTCTTCAGCAGATACGAGCATGACCTCACCGATGCAGACGTAGGCGCGTTGTCGCGCCTGCTCGATCTGAGCGACAACGACCTGATGGACTTGCTCCTCGCGCGCAAGGAACCAGAAGGCGACCTAGACAGCCCGGACATTCACCGGCTGTTGGAGATGCTGCGCAACGTGTAACGCGTTACGCCCGTTATCGAATCCCGTTTCTTTATTTCGATTGAGGATGTGCCATGACTCCGTCTGATGTTAAAGCCACGCTATCGTTCAGCGACAACTCGCCGAGCGTCGAAATGCCGATCTACAAGGGTACGATGGGCCCGGACGTGATCGACATCCGCAAGCTGTACGGCCAGACCGGTAAGTTCACGTACGACCCGGGCTTCATGTCGACGGCAGCTTGTAATTCGGCGATCACGTACATCGACGGCGACAAGGGCGAACTGCTGTACCGCGGCTACCCGATCGACAACCTCGCGCAGAACGCAGACTTCCTCGAGTCCTGCTACCTGCTGCTGAAGGGCGAACTGCCGAACGCGGCGCAGAAGAAGGAATTCGTCGACACCGTCACGAAGCACACGATGGTGCACGAGCAGATGCACTTCTTCTTCCGTGGCTTCCGCCGCGACGCGCACCCGATGGCGGTGCTGGTGGCGGCCGTCGGCGCGCTGTCGGCGTTCTATCACGACTCGCTCGACATCAACGATCCGCGTCACCGCGAAGTGTCGGCGATCCGCATGATCGCGAAGCTGCCGACGCTCGTCGCGATGGCGTACAAGTTCAGCATTGGTCAGCCGTTCGTTTATCCGAAGAACGAACTGTCGTACAGCGCGAACTTCATGCACATGATGTTCTCGAACCCGTGCGAAGAGTACAAGGTCAACGACGTGCTCGTTCGCGCGCTCGACCGTATCCTGATCCTGCACGCCGATCACGAGCAGAACGCATCGACGTCGACGGTCCGACTGGCCGGCTCGTCGGGCGCGAACCCGTTCGCGTGTATCGCTGCCGGTATCGCATGTCTGTGGGGCCCGGCGCACGGTGGTGCGAACGAAGCCGCGCTGAACATGCTCGAGCAGATCGGTTCGCCGGACAACATCCCCGAATTCATCAAGCAGGTGAAGGACAAGAATTCGGGCGTGAAGCTGATGGGCTTCGGCCACCGCGTGTACAAGAACTACGATCCGCGTGCGAAGCTGATGCGCGAAACGTGCTACGAAGTGCTGAACGAACTGGGCCTGCACGACGACCCGCTGTTCAAGCTCGCGATGCAGCTCGAGAAGATCGCGCTGGAAGACGAATACTTCGTGTCGCGCAAGCTGTACCCGAACGTCGACTTCTACTCGGGTATCGTCCAGCGCGCGCTGGGCATCCCGACGTCGATGTTCACGTGTATCTTCGCGATGGCACGTACGGTCGGCTGGATCGCACAGTGGAACGAAATGATCGCGGATCCGGAACAGAAGATCGGCCGTCCGCGTCAGCTGTTCATCGGCGACACGCCGCGCGAAGCGAAGCCGCTCAACGCACGTTAAGTCGTGCGCGGCGCGAACGGCCGCAAGGCCGCTAGCGCCGGGCAATCGCAACGCCCCGACACCCCGGTGGGTTTATCCCGCCGGGGTGTTTTCATTTGTGCGCCGGATTCGCGCGACGCTCCAGCGACGGCGGCCGCGTGTCGAGCGCCGGCGCGTCTTCGTCGGGCGCGTGGCCGTGCTGCAGGAAGAACTGCCGGTACGCGCCCGGCGTCATTCCGCGCGCGGCGAGGAACTGGCGGTTGAAGTTCGCGGCATTCGGAATGCCGCAGCGCGCGGCCACTGTCGTGATTGGCCAATCGGTGCCGACGAGATGACGGCACGCGTGCGCAAGCCTGAGCCGTTGAACGTAGCGGCCGACGCTTTCGCCGAGATGCCGGACAAACAGGCGCTGCAACGTGCGCTCGGACATGTGCGCGGCAGCGGCGAGCGCATCGATGCGCAGCGGTTCGTGGAAGCGCCGGTCGATCGCATCGAGCACGCGATCAAGGCGCTCGGCTTCGGGCGCGGCCGCGTCGGCGCGCGGTGTCGTGCCGTCGGGCCGGCCGTACGCATGCGCGGTGGCGAGCGGCTCGCCGCCTGCTTCCGCGAGATCGGCGAGCGTGTCGAGCGCGGCCGCGAGTCGTACGCGCGGAGCGGGATCGAGCAACTGCGGCAGCCGTGCGCGCATCGCGCGGGCCGTGTTGGTGTCGAAGCGCAGGCCCGGCGCCGCGCGCCGCAGCAGCGAGCGCAGTGGCGCGTATTCGGGGCAGCAGTCGGCGAGCCGTCGCACCCAGTCGCCGTCGAACCAGACGACGAGCGCGACCTCGGGCGCATCACGATCGATGCGCGCATTTGACGACCACGTGTGCGGCAGGTTCGGCGGCACGAGCACCAGATCGTCGTCCGCGTAGCGCGCGACGTGATCGCCGATGAAGCGCTGGCCGCGGCTGTTGAGCGTCAGCGTCAGTTCGTATTCCGGGTGGCGATGCCATTCGAACGGGATGCGCGCGAGCTGGCGGTGATACACGCGGATCGAACAGCCGGTGGCGAACGTCACATGCTCGTATTGCGGCTTCATCGCGATCTCCGGTCGAGCGAGGCAACGCGCCGTGGCATGATCGTGATCGATCGTCACGACGGGAGCGATGCCATGTTTTCACATGTTTGCGTAGGCGTCAGCGATACCGCGCGCGCGTACGACTTCTACGCGCCGCTGTTCGCGGAACTCGGGCTGCGTCTGAAGTTCAGCGAGCCGGACGGCTGGTCGGGCTGGATGCCGGCCGATACCGACCGGCCGCTGTTCTTCTTCGGCCCGCCCCTCGACGGCCTCGCGCCCGAACCGGGCAACGGCCATACGATTGCGTTCGCCGCTCCGACGCGCGCGCAGGTCGACCGCTGTCATGCGCTCGCGTTGCAGCAGGGCGGCACCTGCGACGGGCCGCCGGGCCTGCGGCCGCACTATCACCCCGACTACTACGGCGCGTATTTCCGCGACCCGGACGGCAACAAGCTGTGCGTGGTCTGCCATCGTCCCGAGTAGCGAGTCATTGTCAGGATTGTATCGATAGTTGACCGGATAGTGTCGATGACGGCGACGCGTCGGCCGTACGCTGAATGCTCATCACGACACACGATTCAGCGAGGAGACGACGATGCACCTGACGATTGACGATCTGCCGGCCGCGATCCGCGCGGCAAAAAGGGCGCTGCGCGCCGATTTGCCCGGTTACGCGGCCACGTTCCGCGAGCTGGAGGGTGACATCGCTCGGCAGGTCGACGCGATCCGCCGCGCGCACGCGCAAGGCCGCGACGTGATTCCGGTTCTGCGATTCGCGGATATCGCGAACGGCACCGTCGATCCGCAGGCGGTCGCCGCGATCCGTACGCATGGCGCGGCGGTGATCCGCGGTGTGTTCGACGCGCAGCAGGCGCGCGACTGGAACGACGAGATCGGCGCCTATCTCGATGCGAACCGCTTCGCCGAGCGGCTGCATGCGCGTGCCGAGGACCGTTATTTCGGCAATCTCGCGTCGGGCAAGCCGCAGATCTACGGCGTCTACTGGTCGAAGCCGCAGGTGGCCGCGCGCCAGTCGCCGGCCCTCACGCAGGCACGCGTGTTCCTGAACCGCCTGTGGCGTCATGCAGACGGCCTGCGCAGGCATTTCGATCCCGACCAGGTGCCGGCCTACGCGGACCGGATCCGCCGCCGGCCGCCGGGCTCGACGTCGCTCGGACTGTCGCCGCACGTCGACGGCGGTTCGGTCGAACGCTGGCTCGGCGCGAATTTCCGGCAGGTCTATCGCCACGTGCTGGCAGGCCGCTGGCGCGATTACGATCCGTTCGACGCCGCGTTCCGCCCCGACGTCGAGGAAATTCCGTCGCCGGCCGTGTGCTCGATGTTCCGCACGTTCCAGGGTTGGACCGCGCTGACGCCGCAAGGGCCCGGCGACGGCACGCTGCAGCTGATCCCGGTCTCGAACGCAATGGCGTACGTCGTGCTGCGTGCGCTGCAGGACGACGTCGCCGACGACGACCTGTGCGGGGCGCGTCCGGGGCGCGCGCTGTCGATCTTGCCCGAATGGCATGCGCTGCTGCTCGACGCGCTGGTGCCGATCCCGCACATGGAGCCGGGCGATGCGGTGTTCTGGCACGGCGACGTCGTGCATGCCGTCGAGGATGCGCATCGCGGCAGCGGCGACAGCAACGTGATGTACATCGCGGCCGCGCCCGGTTGCGCGAAGAATGACGCGTACCTGCAGCGCCAGCGGCTCGCGTTCCTGCGCGGCGACAGCCCGCCCGATTTCCCGGCTGATCATTTCGAGGTCGATTTCGACGGACGAGGCGGCGAGGGCAATCTGACGGCGCTGGGGCGTGCGCAAATGGGGTTCGTGCCTGTCGCGGCATGACGGACGCAGCGGACGAGTCAGCCGCTCCGCTACACGCGTAGGGCGCGTTTGCGCCGCGCACGCCAGCCGTCTGCCGAATCCGCTGCGTCCCGCCTGCAATTCGACGCGATCGGCTGCGGGCACGCCCGAATTCGACGCGAATTGCGCAATTTGGCTTCCGATAATGGTCCGGACACAACGCAGCTGCCCCGTGCGCCGCACGGGGGCAGCGTGACCATGGAGGAGTCGATGCAATTCACGCAAGCGATCGTTCGCCGTCCCGCGCAGTCCTGCGGCGCGGGTCTCACCACCGCCGCGCTCGGCGCGCCCGACTACGACAAGACGCTCACGCAGTTCCACGCTTACTGCGACGCGCTGCGCGGCCTCGGCGTCGAACTGACCGAACTGCCGCCGCTGGAAGCGTTCCCCGATTCGCACTTCGTCGAGGACGTCGCCGTCGTCACCCCCGAATTCGCGGTGATCACGCGCCCCGGAGCACCCGCGCGGCGCGGCGAGACGGCACACATCGAAGCAGCGCTCGGCGCGCATCGCGATCTGCTGCCGATGCAGGCGGGCCGCCTCGACGGCGGCGACGTGATGCAGGTCGGCAAGCGCTTCTACATCGGCCTGACGGGCCGCACCGATGCCGAGGGCATCGCCGCGTTCGAGTCGCTGGTGTCGCGCTACGGCTATGCGGTCGTCGCGGTGCCGGTCGGCGCCGGCCTGCATCTGAAATCGGTGGTCAACGCGCTCGGCGACGACACGCTGCTCGTGACCGAGGCGCTGGCCGAGCATCCGGCGTTCGCGGACTACCGCCGGATCGCCGTCTCGGCCGCCGATGAATACGCGGGCAACACGTTGCGCGTGAACGGCACGCTGATCACACCGGCCGGCTATCCGCGCGTGCACGACGCGATCGGCTCGCTCGGACTGCCGCTGCATGTGATCGACACGAGCGAGTTCCGCAAGATGGACGGCGGCCTGACCTGCCTGTCGCTGCGCTTCTAGCCGATTGGCGCGCGGCCGCTTCAGCCGGATAATGTGGCCCCCGCGCGGAACTGGAGGAGATGCTCCGCGCACCAGCCACGACCCGACCGGAGCGAACGCCGATGACCGACAAGAAGATGCAGCTCGACAAGATCGACCTCCGGATCCTCGACATCCTGCGCACCGACGGACGGATCTCGTACCGGAAGCTGTCGGAGCTCGTGAACCTCACGCCGCGCCCATGCCAGGCCCGCGTGGAGCGGCTCGAGGCGCTCGGCGTGATCGAAGGCTATCGCGCGGTGATCAAGGCGCCGCGTGCGACTAAGCCGATTGTCGTGATCGCGCAGATCGTGCTGGCCGACCACGGGCGTTCGCAGGCGCCTTTCGAGGACGAGATGCGGAACAACCCGGCGGTGCTCGACTGCTGGCTCGTCAGCGGCACGTTCGATTTTCTGGTGCGGCTCGCATGCGAGGATCTCGACGAATACCGGCGGATCGCGAACATGTGGCTGGAGAGTCAGCGGTTCCGGATCGAGAAGATCGTGACGACGGCCGAGTTGCAGGCGATCAAGCGCAGCGTCGTCTGACTCGGCCGTGGGGCCCGGCGTGCAGGACTGGTCTTCGACGCGAATAACCGGGCCGATCGATTGGTATTCCGAATCAATCGGAGCGGCCCGAATCCAATCAGGGTGAACACTATGGATGCTTTGCAAGCGGCAGTGGAGACGGCCGCGCCGTCCGGGACGGCGCTGAAGCGCCGGCTGCAGAGCCGCCACATCGCGATGATCGCGATCGGCGGCTCGATCGGCACGGGGCTGTTCGTCGCGTCGGGCGCGTCGGTCGCGCAGGCGGGGCCGGGCGGCGCGATCGCCGCGTATGTCGCGATCGGGCTGATGGTCTACTTCGTCGTCACCGGGCTCGGCGAGATGGCGGCGCTGATGCCGGTGTCGGGCTCGTTCGCGATCTACGGCGAGAAGTACGTCGACGAAGGCTTCGGCGTCGCGCTCGGCTGGACCTACTGGTACAGCTGGGCGGTGACGATCGCGATCGAACTCGTCGCCGGGCAGATCGTGATGCGCTACTGGTTTCCAGCCGTGCCGGGCGTGTGGTGGGGCGCGGGGTTCCTGGTGCTGATTTTCCTGCTGAACACGCTGTCCGTGCGCGGCTTCGGGGAATCCGAATACTGGTTCTCGCTGATCAAGGTCGTCACCGTGATCGCGTTCATCGCGGCGGGGTTGCTGATCGCGGCGGGCCTGCTCGGCAACGGGCATCCGGTCGGCTGGCGCAACTTCAGGACCGGTGATGCGCCGTTCGTCGGCGGCGTGCACGCGATGATGAGCGTCGCGCTGATCGCGGGCTTCTCGTTTCTCGGCACCGAGCTGGTCGGGATCACGGCCGGCGAATCTGAAAACCCGCGCAAGACGATCCCGCGCGCGGTGAAGCAGATCTTCTGGCGGATCATGCTGTTCTACGTGCTCGCGATCTTCGTGATCGGCCTGCTGGTGCCGTACACCGACCCGAACCTGCTGAAGAGCGACGTGACCGACATCGGCGTGAGCCCGTTCACGCTCGTGTTCAGCCATGCGGGCTTTCCGCTCGCCGCGGGCGCGATGAACCTCGTGATCCTGACGGCCGTGCTGTCGGCAGGCAACTCCGGCACGTATGCGGCCACGCGGATGCTGTACAACCTCGCGGCGGAAGGCCGTGCGCCCGCGATGTTCGCGACGCTGTCGCCGGGCGGCGTGCCGCGCAACGCGCTTTACGCGACGATGGCGGTGGGCGGGCTGTGCTTCCTCACGTCGCTGACCAACAACCAGCGCATCTATCTGTGGCTGCTCAATACGGTCGGCATCACCGGTTTCATCGCGTGGCTCGGCATCGCGGTCTGCCACTACCGGTTCCGCAAGGGCTTTCTGAAGCAGGGCTACCGGCTCGATCAACTGCCGTATCGCGCGAAGTGGTTCCCGTTCGGGCCGCTGTTCGCGATCGCGATCTGCATCGTGATCTCGCTCGGGCAGGATTACCAGGCGTTCTTCGCCGCCCGCATCGACTGGATGGAAGTGTTGTCGATCTACGTATGGATCCCGCTGTTCGTCGCGATCTGGTGGGCGTATCGCCGCGCGCGCAAGAGCCGGCTCGTGCGGTACGAGGAGATGGAGATCGGGCCGTGGCTGACGCGCCCGGTCGGCGACGCGGGGGAAACGCGCGAGCAGTAGTTGCGCGGCGCATAGCGTGCGTGCGGCCGCGGGCCGGGATACCATCGCGTTCGCGCAGCGTGTCGGAGAGGGCCTCCGGCACGTTGCGCGTTTCCCGATCGATTCCGCGTCCAGCACACAACATGACAACACAGCCGACCCGCGTTTCTTCCCCTTCATTCGTTTCCGCCGCCTGCGTGCACGAGCTTGCCGATGCCGTGCGCACGGCCGAGCGCCGCGCTGTCGACCTCGCCGACGATGCGCTCGCGCGTCTCGCGGCGATCGCGCCGCTCAATGCGATGGTGCACGTCAATGGCGAACTCGCGCGCCGCACGGCCGAGCACGTCGACGCGCGCGTCGCTCAAGGCGCCGCGCTGCCGCTTGCCGGCGTGCCTTTCGTGATCAAGGACAACCTCGATACCGCCGGGATGCCGACGCTCGGCGCGAGCCCGGCGGTGCGAGGCTACCGGGCGGCCGCGGACGCGCTGACCGTGCGGCGCCTGCTTGACGCCGGCGCGGTGCCGCTCGGCAAGGCGAACATGCATGAGCTCGCGTTCGGCATCACGAGCGGCAACCGGCACTTCGGCGCAGTCGGCAATCCGCATGATCCGCGGCATATCGCCGGCGGGTCGAGCGGCGGCACGGCGGCGGCCGTCGCGGCCGGTATCCCGTTCGGTCTCGGTACCGACACGGGCGGCTCGGTGCGGATTCCGGCCGCATTCTGCGGTGTCTACGGATTGCGGCCGTCCGCGCAGCGCTATTCGGCGCACGGCGTGCTGTCGCTGTCGCCCACGCGCGACACGGTGGGGCCGATCGGTCATGGCATCGACGATCTGCTGCTGCTCGACGCGGTGCTGACGCGCGACGACAGCACGGCGACCGCACCCGAATGGCCGCAGTTGCGCATCGGCGTGCCGGGTGCACCGTATTTCGACGAGCTCGATCCGGGCGTCGCTACTTGCATCGAGCGTGCGCTCGCGTCGTTCGCGGCGGCCGGCGCGACGCTCGTGCCGTTGCCGGCGATGCCGCTGCACGACGCCAGCGAAGCATGCGGCTTTCCGCTCGCGGGATACGAGGCAAACCGATACTGGCGCCGTTTCGCGGCGGAACGGCTCGGCATCCCGTTCGACACGTTCGTCGAGCGGATCGCGAGCGACGACGTGCGCGCGATCTTCCGTTCGTTCGTGTCCGCGCCGGTCGATGCGCAGACCTATGCGGACGCGATCGCGTGCCGTCAGCGTCTCGTGCGCTGGTACGACGGCGCGTTCGGTACGCCGGTCGACTGCATCGCGATGCCCACGGTGCCGGGCGAGCCGCCGTCGCTCGACGACACGGCCGCGATGACCGCTGCGCAGGATGCGGCGCTATTCGCGCGCGTCGTACGCCAGACTTCACCGGCGACGCTCGCCGGCGTGCCGTCCGTCTCGATCCCGGCCGGACGCTCCGCGCAAACGGCGCTGCCGGTCGGGCTGATGCTGGACGGGCCATGGGGCGGTGATCGCCGTCTGCTCGCGATCGCCCGGCGGATCGACGCACTGCTGCGGGACGATACGGCGCGCGCGTGAGTCGCCGCGCTCCTGCCGCGTTCACGCCGCGTTCAGGCGAGATATGCCTTCATGAAGTCGACCCATGCACGTACTTTCTGCGGTACGTGCGGGGTCGACGGGTACAGCGCATAGACCGCCTGCGGCGGGAACCGGTAGCCGGGGAGCGCATCGACCAGCGCGCCGCTCGCGAGATCGTCGCGCACGAGCCATTCGGGCAGCAGTGCGACACCGCTGCCCTGCCGCGCGAGCACGCGCAGGACCGACGCGTTGTCGACCACGACGCGCGGCTTGGCACCGGGCCGGAACGCGTGCGGGTTGCCGTCGCGATCGGCGAGCGGCCACGTGGCGATGCGCTCGAGCCGCGTATGGCCGAGCTGCGGCAGCCGGGCGAGCGTGTCCGGCGAATCGATGTGCGACAGGCCGGCCGCGGCGAGCAGTGACGGCGCGATAACGGGTCGCACTTCGTACGTCGCGAGGCACGCGCCGCGGTACGGCAGATCCTGGAACTGTTCGAGGCGACCGAGCCGGATCGCCACGTCGACGCGCTCGCGCACCAGGTCGACCTGCGACGCATGCGTTTCGAGCCGCACGCGCAGCGCGGGATGCCGCTGCATGAACGTGTGCAGCGCGGGGGCGACGACCATCGTCCCGTACTCGACGGTCGACGTCACCCGCAGCACGCCGTGCATCCCGCCATGCTCGCTGCGCGCATCCTCGATCGCGCTTTCGGCTTCCTCCAGCACGCGCAGGCAGCGCGCATGGAAGCGCTCGCCCGCGTCGGTCAGCTCGACGCGCCGCGTGGTGCGCGTGAGCAGGGTGACGCCGAGCTCGGCTTCCAGTTGCTTGATGTTGAAGCTCACCGCGGCCCGGGCCTGGTTCAGCTGGGCGGCGGCGGCCGTAAACGACCCTGCTTCCACGACGGCGCGGAAGACGGCGAAACGATCGAGACTCACCATGGCGTGTCGGATACGAGACGGAAAACCGACATGGTGCCCTGATTGTCAAAATTTTTCGACCAGTCTTGCCGTCCGGCCGGGCTTATCGACGTGCGCGGCGAACCTTACACTGCGGCGTTTCGTTCGTTTTCCACCGCCATGACCGATCGCTCGAAAATCGCCGCCGTCTACCTGCTCGGGTTCGCGATCGATCTCGCCAACATGTTCGTCATCAACGCCGCCTATCCGACGATCCAGCGCGAGCTGCACGCGTCGATCGCGCAACTGGCGTGGATCGGCAACACATACGTGCTCGGGCTGACGGTCGTGATCCCGCTCGGCACGTGGCTCGCGCGACGCTTCGGCGAGCGCCGGCTGCTGATCGCGTCGCTGCTGCTGTTCGCGCTCGGCAGCCTCGGCGTCGGCCTGTCGGCGTCGATCGGCGCACTGCTGGCATGGCGGCTGATCCAGGGGCTCGGCGGCGGACTGCTGATCCCGGTCGGGCAGACGATGGCCTATCGCGCGTATCCGCCCGATGCGCGGGCGCACCTGACGTCGATCGTGATGATGGTCGCGCTGCTCGTGCCGGCGCTGTCGCCGGCGCTGGGCGGCGTGGTCGTGGATCGCGTGTCGTGGCGGGCGATCTTCTTCGGCATGCTGCCGCTCGCCGCGGTCACGAGCATGCTCGCGTTCGCGTGGTTGCCGGCCGACGAACCGGATGGCAGCCCGCCGGCGCTCGACGTGCGCGGCCTCGGGCTGAGCGTCGTTGCGCTCGTTGCGCTGCTGCTCGGCCTGACGTTCGCGGGACAGCCGGGCGCGGGTCGCGACGCGTTCGTTGCGCTCGCGATCGCGCTCGTCGCCGGCGGTGCGTATGCCGCGCACGCGCGCCGTGCTGCTGCGCCGCTGCTCGACCTGCGCCTGGTTGCGCAGCCGCTGCTGCGGATCGGGCTGATCGTCTACCTGTGCGTGCCGGGCGTGTTCACCGGCGTGAACCTCGTCGCCGCCCTGTATCTGCAGAACGCGCTCGGGCTCAGCGCGACGCACACGGGCGCGCTGATGGTGCCATGGGCGATCGCGTCGTTCGTCGCGATCGCGACGACGCGCCGCTGTTTCCCGAAGTGGGGGCCGAAGCCGCTGTTCATGTGCGGGATCGCGATCGACGCGCTTGGGATCGTGTTGCTCGCGACCCCGCTTGCCGGTTTCGAGGCCGGGCGCGTGCTCGCGTTCGTCGCGATGGGGCTCGGCGCGAGCATGTGCACGAGCACGTCGCAAAGCGCGGCGTTTCTGGATGTCCCCGCCGCGCGAATGGGCGACGCGAGCGCGCTCTGGAACATCAACCGGCAACTGAGCTTCTGCCTCGGCGTCGCGGTGCTGGGCAGCGCGTTGAACTTCCTGCTGTCGCTGCACGGGGACGACGGGCCGCTGCCGTACCGGCAATGTTTCGGCCTGGCCACCCTGGCGACGCTGCTGCCGCTGCCGTTCGTCGCGCGCCTCGCTGCTCACCGTGCGCCCGCCGGGCGTGCGGCTTCTCAACGTTCGTGAGTTTCGAGATGAATTCGTCAAACCCGTTTTTCCAGGAAGTGGTCGACGCACACGTCGACATCGAGCAATGGTTGTCCGGCAGAGCGGCGCGCGACGGGCTCGCGCCGCTGCTCGCGCGCTTTTCGCGGGACTTCTCGATGATCTCGCTGCACGGGCATGCGCTCGACTACGCGGATATCGACATCCTGTTCTCGCGCGGCTTCGGCGCGCGGCCCGGCCTGCGGATCGCGATCGACGAACTGCACGAAGTGAGCGCGTGGCAGGATGGCGCGACGATCGCCTATCGCGAGACGCAGATCGACGCGGCAGGGCGGCGAACCGTGCGCCGTTCGACCGTCGTGTTCGAGCGCGACACGGATGGCCGCATCGGCTGGCTGCGCCTGCATGAGACGCCGGTGACGGGCTGACCGTTACCCGCAACGCCTGCCGCCCGTCGCGCGGCGGCAGGCACACGCTCCTCCGAGCGGCATACCAACCAGAACCTGAGAGATGACAATAAAAGCAATCGACATTGCGCGTCGCGAGGACGCGCGGCCGCATCGCGTCCGCAGTCGGGGGCGCGCATGACGGCACCATCGTTCACCGATGCGGTGGCTTCGCTCGTGCGCGATACCGAGGTGCACAAGGACCTTTATCTGTCGCCGCGCATCTTCGAGCTGGAGATGCGCCATCTGTTCTGGAACACCTGGGTCTATGTCGGCCACGTCAGCCAGATTCCGGCCACGGGCGACTACGTGACGACGACGATCGGCGCCGAGCCGGTCGTGATGGTGCGCCACGTCGACGGTTCGGTGCGGGTGCTGCACAACCGCTGCTCGCACAAGGGCACGCAGCTCGTAACGGATGCCTGCGGCAACACGGGCACATTCTTCCGGTGCCCATACCACGCATGGTCGTACCGGACCGACGGCAGCCTCTACGCGATTCCGCTGCGGCGCGGCTACGAAAACACGGGCTTCGAATCGTGCGAGGCGAGCAAGGGCATGCAGGCGGTCGGCGCGAGCCATGAGCATCGCGGTTTCGTGTTCTGCCGCCTCAGTCAGTCCGGTGTCGATTTCGATGCGTACTTCGGCAACGCGCTGTCGTCGCTCGACAACCTCGTCGATCGTTCGCCGGAAGGGCGCGTGGAAGTCGCGGGCGGCGTGTTCCGCTACGTGCACGGATGCAACTGGAAGATGCTGGTCGAGAATCAGACCGACACCTGTCATCCGATGGTCGCGCACGAGTCGTCGGCCGGCACGGCCGTGCGCGTGTGGGAGCGTGACGGCACGCAGCAGGCGAAGCCGATGGCGGTCGAGCTGCTGGAGCCGTTCATTCAGCCGCACGCGTTCTTCGAGCAGATGGGGTTGCGCGTATGGCCCAACGGACATGGTCACACCGGCACCGCCGATTCGATTCACGCGCGCTACACGCCGATTCCCGGCTATCACGAGAAGATGACCGCGGCCTACGGCGAAGCGCGCGCCGCGCGGATTCTGGGCGAGGTGCGTCACAACACGGTGCTGTTTCCGAATGCGATGGTGAAAGGGCCGATCCAGATCCTGCGCGTATTCAAGCCGCTGGCGGTCGACCGCACGCTGGTGGAGTCGTGGTCGTTTCGTCTCGTCGGCGCGCCCGATTCGCTGTTCGAGCGCACGCTCGCCTACAACCGCCTCATCAACGCGCCGACGTCGATCGTCGCGCACGACGATCTCGAAATGTACGAACGCGCACAGCGCGGCCTCGCCACGCAGGCGCGCGACTGGGTGCATGTCGGGCGGCTGTTCGATCCCCAGGAATTCGCGCAGCCGACGTCGGAAACGAACGGCACCAGCGAGCAGCAGATCCGCAACCAGTTCCGGGCATGGCTGCAGTACATCATGCCCGTATCGACGCAGGAGGCCGCAGATGCGCGCATTTCCGCACGATGAGCTCGTCGCGTTCGTCTATCGCGAGGCACGCCTGCTCGACGAGCGGCGCTATGAGGAATGGCTCGCGCTCTACGCGGACGACGCGCGTTACTGGATGCCGCTGTCGCCGGATCAGCCCGACACCGGGCTGCACGGCGCGCTGATGGACGAGGACCGGCTGCTGCTGCGCATCCGCATCGAGCGGCTGGCCGGGCGCCGGACGTTCTCGCAGCAGCCGGCGAGTCGCGGTCATCATCTGCTCCAGCAGCCGCATGTCGATCGGGCCGACCACGGGCGCGGCGCCTATGTGCTGCGCACGCCGTTTCACTACGTCGAAACGCGACGCGACGAGCAGACGCTGTTCGCCGGCTGGTACACGCACGAACTCGCGGTATGCGACGACACATTGCGCATCCGCGTGAAGCGTGTCGATCTCGTCAATGCCGACGCGCCGCACGGCAGCATCCACCTGCCTGTCTGACCGCGTGCGGCCAGCACGTCCTTTTTCGTTCCCGACCACATGAATGCTCCTGAATTCCTGACGCACACGTTGCCGTACATCGACACGCTGTACGACTACGGCGCCTTCCTGTCGCGCACCGGCGGGCACCTCGGCACGCTGCCGGCGCAGTGCGCACGCGACGCGCGGATCGCGATCGTCGGCGCGGGCGTCGGCGGTCTCGTCGCCGCTTGCGAGCTGCTGCGCGCGGGTGCACGGCAGGTCGTCGTGTTCGAGGCGAACCGCGCGCGCGTGGGCGGGCGCCTGCTGTCGCAGTCGATCAATCCGGACCATCCGCACCTGCTCGCCGAAATGGGCGCGATGCGTTTCCCGCCGTCGCAGGCCGCGCTCTACCACTATCTCGAGCGATTCGGCGTCGACAGTGCATCCGCGTTTCCCGATCCGGGCATCGTCGACACCGAGATCCACTATCAGGGCCGTGCGTACCGCTGGCCCGCGGGCGATGCGCCTCCCGCGCTGTTCGATCGCGTCGACCGCGGCTGGCGCGCGTTCATTCGCGATGGCGTGCGGCTCGACGACGGCACGCAGCTGCCCGCCCCGGCCGAACTGACAGCGCAGCTGCGCGCGCATCGCTACGACGACGCGCGGCATGGCTGGCAGCAGTACATCGACCGATTCGGCGACGAGTCGTTCTACTCGGCGATCGTCAAGATCTTCACGGGCGCGACGCCGCCGGGCGGCGCGCGCTGGCGCAAGGGCGAGGACCTGCGCCTGTTCGGCACGCTCGGCATCGGCTCGGGCGGCTTCCAGCCGGTCTATCGCGCATCGTTCCTCGAAATCCTGCGGATCGTGGTCAACGAGCTCGAAGTCGACCAGCGGCTTATCCCGGCCGGCATCTTCGCGCTCGCGCAGGGACTGCTCGACGATGGCGGGCACGGCGTGCGGGTGCGCGATTGCATCGTCCATGCGGCCGTGCGGCACGTGGCGAAGCAGCCGGACGACACCTTTGCGCTCACGCTCGACGACGGCGCGACGCACATATTCGACCGCGTGATCGTCGCGACCACGACGCGGGCGATGCAGGTCGGCATGGGCATCACCGGCATCGCGAACCTGTTCGCACCGGACGTCGTTCGCGCGATCAACGAGACGCACATGGTCAGCTCGTCGAAGCTGTTCGTGCTGACCCGCGACAAGTTCTGGCTCAAGCACGGGCTGCCGCACAACATTCAGACGGACACGCTGGCGCGCGGCATCTACTGTCTCGACTACGCGCCCGACGATCCCGACGCGCACGGCGTCGTGCTGATCAGCTACACGTGGGAGGACGATTCGCACAAGATCCTGTCGCTCACCGACAAGGTCGAGCGGTTCAAGCGTCTCGTCGCCGAGATCGGCATCGTTTCGCCGGCGTTCGCCGCACACTTGCGTCCGCTCGACGACGATTACGCGCGCAACGTCACGAGCCACGACTGGTTGTCGGACCGCTATGCGCTCGGGGCATTCAAGTTGAACTATCCGGGCGAGGACATTCACTCGCAGGCGCTGTTCTATCAGTTCCAGACGGCCGCCGATCCGTCGTCGGACCGAGGCATCTACCTGGCCGGCTGCTGCTGCTCGTTCACGGGCGGCTGGATCGAGGGCGCGGTGCAGACCGCGATCAACGCGGCGAGCGCGGTGATCCGCAGTCTCGGCGGGACGCTCGCCGACGGCAATCCGCTCGACGCGATGCGTAGCCGCTATCGCTACGGCGACTGACGTGGCGTCCGGCGCTACCGGTCCAGCTCCGGATAGTGCCGGAAGATCCCCATGTCGTTGAACGGGATGCGGCGCGCCGACGCCAGATAGCGCGCGACGGGCGGATGCCGCGCAACGCGGTCGTGCAGGCCGACGAGCCCCTCGACCTTGCGCTCCGCGCGCTGCATCGCCTTCGGGAACGCGTAGCGCAGCCCTTCGATCAGCTGGAAGATCGACAGGTCCGCATAACTGAGCGCGCCGCCGGCGATATAGCCGCCTTTGTGCGGATTCTGCTCGAGCACGCGATCGAAGTAGCCGAGGAACTTCGGCAGGCGGTGCGCGAGGAAATCGGCCGCGCGCTCGGCGGCCTCGGCTTTCTGGTCCTCGTAGTACAGGCCGCTGCCGATCGGGTGATGCGTGTCGTGGATCTCGGTGACGAAATCGGCGACGGTCAGTTGGAGTTGATGCACCCACAGCCGTCCGGCTTCGTCGTCGGGCGCGAGCCCGAGCCGCGCGCCGAGAAACAGCAGGATGTTCGCGGTCTGTCCGACGAGCACATCGCCGGCCTTCAGGAACGGCGGCGCGAACGGCACGCACTCGGTCTTCGTGCTGTCCATCAGCCGCATCATTGCCGATACGCCCATGCCGCGCCCCGATTCGCGCGCCACGTCGACATAGTCGGCCTCGGCCGCCTCGAGCGCGAGCCGCACGTATTCGCCGCGGCCCTGGATCTCTGGCCAGTAATAAAGTTCGTATCGCATGCCGTGCTCCTGTCCGGTCGATGCGCCGGGCGATGCGCGCATCGTGATGGCGGGGAGGGCGGCCGCGCCGCCCGTTGCGAATAGACAGTCTAGGAGATCGTGCGGGAAGCGCGGCGCTTGCCGCGCGTCACGCACCGCGCTCGTCGCGTTCGCCGCCTTCGGGGCCGTAGAAGAACACCCAGGTCGAGAAATCGTCGGAGAAACCGACGAAACGGTGCGACGCGAATGCGGGGACGAACAACACGTCGCCCGTCGCGACGCTGCATTCGCGCCCGTCGACGACGAAGCGGGAGGTGCCGGCGGCGATCACGTAGACCTCGTCGCGCGTATGCGGCGTCTGCAGGTCCTCGCCGCGCGGACGGTACAGCTCGACGTCGAGCGTGCCGTGGCGAAACAGCGTCGTGAACAGCGTGCCTTCGTCGTCCAGGCGGGCAAGCGATGGGGTGATGCCGAGCTTCATCGTCGTGGGCTCCGGGTCGGGACCGTTGGGACGTGCGAATGCACGTCGTCCCATCGTATGCCGGAACCGGCCTCGAGGCGAACATCGCGAGCGCGGGGCGTCGCGGCGTCCGATGCCGCCGTTTGGCTGGTAATGCCGATACAGGTATTGGCACTACCAGCCAAATCACTGTTTTTAATGGGTTTTTTCGCGTCTGGCCTGCGCCGTGGCGCGTTCTGCGTGGCATAATCGACCGCATCCGCAAGGCTTGTAGTCACAACGACCCCGCATACCCATGGCACAGACTCTCTACGACAAACTGTGGAATACCCACGTCGTCCACACCGAGGACGACGGCACGGCATTGCTCTACATCGACCGTCAGCTGCTGCACGAAGTCACGAGCCCGCAGGCGTTCGAAGGGCTGAACGTCGCGCACCGCCCGGTGTGGCGCATCAGCGCGAACCTGGCCGTGTCGGACCACAACGTCCCGACCACGGATCGCAGCCACGGCATTGCCGATCCGGTCTCGAAGCTGCAGGTCGACACGCTCGACGCGAACTGCGACGCCTTCGGCATCACGCAGTTCAAGATGAACGACGTACGCCAGGGCATCGTGCACATCATCGGGCCGGAGCAGGGCGCGACGCTGCCGGGCATGACGATCGTCTGCGGCGATTCGCACACGTCGACGCACGGCGCATTCGGCGCGCTCGCGCACGGCATCGGCACGTCGGAAGTCGAGCACGTGCTCGCGACGCAAACCTTGCTGCAGAAAAAGAGCAAGAACATGCTCGTCAAGGTCGAGGGTGCCCTGCCGCGCGGGTGTACCGCGAAGGACATCGTGCTCGCGATCATCGGCAAGATCGGCACGGCCGGCGGCACGGGCTACGCGATCGAATTCGGCGGCTCGACGATCCGTGCGCTGACGATGGAAGGCCGGATGACCGTCTGCAACATGGCGATCGAAGCCGGCGCGCGCGCGGGCATGGTCGCCGTCGACGACACGACGATCGACTACCTGAAGGGCCGTCCGTTCGTGCCGACCGGCGCGGAATGGGATCAGGCCGTCGAGTACTGGCGCGAATTCAAGTCCGATGAAGGCGCGCAGTTCGACCGCGTCGTCGAGCTGAACGCGGCCGAGATCGTCCCGCAGGTCACGTGGGGCACGTCGCCGGAAATGGTCACGTCGATCGACGGTCGCGTGCCCGATCCCGAGCGCGAGAAGGATCCGGTCAAGCGCGACGCGATGGAACGCGCGCTGGCTTACATGGCGCTCGAGCCGAACACGCCCATCGAGTCGATCAAGGTCGACAAGATCTTCATCGGTTCGTGCACGAACGCGCGCATCGAGGACATCCGCGCGGCCGCGTACGTCGTGAAGAAGCTGAATCGCCGCATCGCATCGAACGTGCGCCTCGCGATGGTCGTGCCGGGCTCGGGCCTCGTGAAGGCGCAGGCCGAGCGCGAAGGCCTCGACAAGGTGTTCACGGATGCGGGCTTCGAATGGCGCGAGCCGGGCTGCTCGATGTGCCTCGCGATGAACGCCGACCGGCTCGATCCGGGCGAGCGCTGCGCATCGACGTCGAACCGCAATTTCGAAGGCCGGCAGGGCGCGGGCGGCCGCACGCACCTGGTGAGCCCCGCGATGGCGGCGGCGGCGGCGATCGAAGGCCATTTCGTCGACATTCGCAAGCTGGGGTAACGCGTGACGGCATCGAAGCTCATCGCGCGGCTGGTTGCCGCGCTGGCGCTTGCGGGGCTGGGCTTCGGCCTTGCGGGCTGCAATACCGTCCGAGGCTTCGGCCAGGACGTCAATGCCGCCGGCAACGCGCTGCAGCGCGCCGCGGAGTGACGTCCGCCGAGAATTTGTCGATGTGCGCCGGCTGAATGCCGGCCCTCAACCGGATAGACGGATCATGGAAAAATTCAATGTGCATACCGGCGTCGTGGCGCCGCTCGATCGCGAGAACGTCGACACCGACGCGATCATCCCGAAGCAGTTCCTGAAGTCGATCAAGCGCACGGGCTTCGGTCCGAACGCGTTCGACGAATGGCGTTACCTCGATCACGGCGAGCCGGGCCAGGACAACTCGAAGCGCCCGCTGAACCCGGATTTCGTGCTGAACCAGCCGCGCTACCAGGGCGCATCGGTGCTGCTCGCACGCAAGAACTTCGGCTGCGGCAGCTCGCGCGAGCACGCGCCGTGGGCGCTGCAGCAGTACGGCTTCCGCGCGATCATCGCGCCGAGCTTCGCCGACATTTTCTTCAACAACTGCTACAAGAACGGGCTGCTGCCGATCGTGCTGACCGAGCAGCAGGTCGATCACCTGTTCAACGAGACGTACGCGTTCAACGGCTATCAGCTGACGATCGACCTCGACGCGCAGGTCGTGCGCACGGGCGACGGCCGCGAGTATGCGTTCGACATCACCGCGTTCCGCAAGTACTGCCTGGTGAACGGTTTCGACGACATCGGCCTGACGCTGCGTCACGCGGACAAGATCCGCCAGTTCGAAGCCGAGCGGCTCGCGAAGCAGCCGTGGCTCAACAACAAGCTGGTCGGCTGAGATTGCCTCCGGGCGGGCGCGCGCATGAGGCGCGCTCGCCGACCTGCCATTCATACCTACCCAGTCAGGAATAACGCATGAAGATTGCAGTGCTGCCCGGCGACGGCATCGGTCCGGAAATCGTCAACGAAGCGGTCAAGGTGCTGAACGCCCTCGACGAGAAGTTCGAACTCGAACAGGCGCCGGTCGGCGGCGCGGGCTACGAGGCGAGCGGCCATCCGCTGCCGGACGCGACGCTGAAACTCGCGAAGGAAGCCGACGCGATCCTGTTCGGCGCGGTCGGCGACTGGAAGTACGACTCGCTCGAGCGCGCGTTGCGCCCCGAGCAGGCGATCCTCGGGCTGCGCAAGCATCTCGAGCTGTTCGCGAACTTCCGTCCGGCGATCTGCTATCCGCAACTCGTCGACGCGTCGCCGCTGAAGCCCGAGCTGGTCGCGGGCCTCGACATCCTGATCGTGCGCGAACTCAACGGCGACATCTACTTCGGCCAGCCGCGCGGCGTGCGCGCTGCTCCCGACGGCCCGTTCGCCGGCGAGCGCGAAGGCTTCGACACGATGCGCTATTCGGAACCGGAAGTGCGCCGCATCGCGCACGTCGCGTTCCAGGCCGCGCGAAAGCGTGCGAAGAAGCTGCTGTCGGTCGACAAGTCGAACGTGCTCGAAACGTCGCAGTTCTGGCGCGACATCATGATCGACGTGTCGAAGGAATACGCTGACGTCGAGCTGTCGCACATGTACGTCGACAACGCGGCGATGCAGCTCGCGAAGGCGCCGAAGCAGTTCGACGTGATCGTGACCGGCAACATGTTCGGCGACATCCTGTCGGATGAAGCATCGATGCTGACGGGCTCGATCGGCATGCTGCCGTCGGCGTCGCTCGACAAGAACAACAAGGGCCTGTACGAGCCGTCGCACGGTTCGGCGCCGGACATCGCGGGCAAGGGCATCGCGAACCCGCTGGCGACGATCCTGTCGGCCGCGATGCTGCTGCGCTACTCGCTGAATCGCGCGGAGCAGGCCGATCGCATCGAGCGCGCGGTGAAAACGGTGCTCGAACAAGGCTATCGCACGGGCGATATCGCGACGCCGGGTTGCAAGCAGGTCGGCACGGCGGCGATGGGCGACGCGGTGGTCGCTGCGCTGTAACGCGCATGGCAATGCAGTAATGCAGTGAATTGTGGAAAGGGCGCGAACGGGCCGCGAAATCGGCCGGTTCGCGCGTGGTTGGCCGTTGTGCGGCCAACCGGCTTTGTGTAGACTCGAACGATGGCGCTGATTTCCCTGATCTCCCCGGTCCTGAAACTCCACGGCAACACTGCCCGTGTGGGTACGCGCGCCATCGTCATCACGAAAACCATTACCACGAAAACGATCATTAAACGCTGATCGTCCGTCGTGCCCGCCTGTTTCCCCGCGCGGTCACGCCGGGGGCGGAAATGGCGGGGAAGCTCCATTCAAAGGGTTAGTCATGAACGTAGGTCTCGTAGGTTGGCGCGGCATGGTCGGCAGCGTGCTGATGCAGCGCATGCAGGAAGAAGGTGATTTCGACCTGATCGAGCCGGTGTTTTTCAGCACCAGCAATACGGGCGGCAAGGCGCCGTCGTTCGCGAAAAACGAGACTACGCTCAAGGACGCGACCAACGTCGACGAGCTGAAGAAGTGCGACGTGATCATCACGTGCCAGGGCGGCGACTACACGAACGACGTGTTCCCGAAGCTGCGCGCGGCCGGCTGGAACGGCTACTGGATCGACGCGGCGTCGTCGCTGCGGATGCAGGACGACGCGGTCATCATCCTCGATCCGGTCAACCTCGACGTGATCAAGGACGCGCTCGTCAAGGGCACGAAGAACTTCGTCGGCGGCAATTGCACGGTCAGCCTGATGCTGATGGCGCTCGGCGGCCTGTTCCGCGAGAACCTCGTCGACTGGATGACGGCGATGACCTACCAGGCCGCATCGGGCGCGGGCGCGCAGAACATGCGTGAACTGCTGTCGCAGATGGGCGCGCTGCACGGTTCGGTGCAGGAACAGCTCGCCGATCCGGCTTCCGCGATTCTCGACATCGACCGCCGCGTGCTCGCGACGATGAACAGCGACGCAATGCCGACGAGCCAGTTCGGCGTGCCGCTCGCGGGTTCGCTGATTCCGTGGATCGACAAGGATCTCGGCAACGGGATGTCGAAGGAAGAGTGGAAGGGCGGCGCGGAAACCAACAAGATCCTCGGCAAGCCGGCCATGGGCGAGCCGGGTTCGATCCCGGTCGACGGGCTGTGCGTGCGGATCGGCGCGATGCGCTGCCATTCGCAGGCGCTGACGATCAAGTTGAAGAAGGACGTCCCGCTGGACGAAATCAACGGCATCCTCGCGTCGGCGAACGACTGGGTGAAGGTCGTGCCGAACGAGCGCGAAGCGTCGATGCGCGACCTGTCGCCGGCGAAGATCACCGGCACGCTGACGGTGCCGGTCGGTCGTCTGCGCAAGCTCGCGATGGGCGGCGAATACCTGTCGGCGTTCACGGTCGGCGACCAGCTGCTGTGGGGCGCGGCCGAGCCGCTGCGCCGCATGCTGCGCATCCTGCTCGACAAGTAAGAATCGGGCTGCGCCGCGCGCGCCCCGTCGGCGCGCGACGCGAAACGCCTGCCAGCCCTTCGCGGGGCGGCAGGCGTTTTTTTATTGGTTGGCGCCGCGGCATACGCGCGAAAACCCCGAGACGCTTGTGAGCGGGACGGGACGCGATCCATACCGACATGAATTCATGTCGGGGCGATGCGGTTGCCACAATTTTCATTGATTGATGATCCATTTTTGATAAAACTGCCGTGCGCGATTGATGGCGAGGATCGGCGTGGCCGTCGCGCGATTCGCGCGCCGGCGGCGCGGTGCGGGTAACGGTCGCGCCGATGCGCCGGCATGGACGGCCGCATCCGCCGGCGACGAATTCGGCCGGAACCCGATCGCGTGAAGTAAACTATGCGGTTACGACGCGCGGAGTCGCCAAAAGCGTCGCGTTCAGCGCGACGCTTTTGCATTTCTGCGGCGATTTTATTGACGCTTCCCTACGCGAATCCGAGCCGCGCCCGCGCGCGGCGATTGAGTCTACGATGTCCCGAATTTCCTTGTTTCCGCGTCAGTCCCGTCTGTCGCGCGCCGTGCGTGGCGCGCTGGCTATCCTGGCACTCGGCGCGGCCGCGTCGGCCTGGGCGACCGGCGCCGTCGAACTGCCGGCTTCCGCCGCAGGCGGTCCCGCGCCGCTTACCGTGACGGTCCAGCCGGGCCAGTCGTTGAACGATCTCGCGAAGGCGGCCACGCAGTCGCACGATCCGGGCGTGCTCGCGCGCGCCGGACGCGCATTGTTCGACGCCAACCCGCAGGCGTTCATGAAGCGCGATCCGAGCCGCCTGAAAGTCGGCGCGACGCTGACGGTGCCGGCGCTCGACGCGACGGGCGCGGCGCTCGCGGCGCTCGCGGCGGCCGGTGCTTCCGGTGCATCGGCAGTATCCGCGGTGGCCGCCGCGTCGGGTACGGTCGCGGCTGCGCAGCATGGTGCGTCCGCGCCGCATCCGGGGTCGGCCGTGCAAACGGCGCCGGCCGCACCGGCTGCGCACGCGGCACCGGTCAGCGGTGCAAGCGTCACGGCGGCGGTCGTGGCAGGGGCGTCGGCTTCGACCGGCGCGTCCGCAGCATCCGCCGCGCATGGCGCGTCGACGGTCGAACCGGTTCAGCCGGCCGCGCCTGCGGCCGGTGCAAGCGGGCCGCACGTGTGGAGCGGCGCGATTCAGTCCGCGACCCCGTCGTCCGCGAGCGATGCCGCCATCCCGCCCGCGCAGGGCGGCCCGGCTCAAGGCATGCACGAACCGTCCGCGGCAGCACCCATCGCGGGCGCATCGCAGCCGCGGCCGTCGAGCCTGCAGCAACTGCTCGCGCTGAAGAACCGCGTGCTGATGGAGCTGCAGAAACACGGCATTGGCAAGCCGGCCGCGACGAACAACGTTGCACCCGCGCCGGCGCCTGCTGCCCCGCGTCCCGCTGCGAATGAGGGCGCATCTGCTGCCGCGTCGTCGCCCGCCGCGAGCGAGGTGGCGTCCGGCGTGGCCGCCAGTGCGGCGCAGCCGGCATCGGCACCCGTGCAGCCGGCCGTGCCCGTGGTGGCGACGCCGTCCGCGCGTGGTTCCGAACAGATCGACTGGCGCCCGGCCGCGGCGGCCGGCGCGGCCGTGGTCGTTCTCGCGGCCGGGTTTGCGTGGCGCAAGCGCCGGAAAGCGCGGCGCGCCGATGCGCTCACTCCGGAATCCGGCGGGGCGGCTGCTTCGGATACCAGCGCCTCGTCGTCCGTCGAACCCGTGCCGCCGATTCTTCCCGAGACGCCGGTCGCACGCGACGCAGCCGCCGATGTGAATCTCGTTTCGGCCGCCGCGGTAGCGGCAGAGGTGGCCGAAACGCGCGATCTCGACGTGCCTTCGTCGCCGGAAGCGGCAACGACGCAAGACGATCAAAAGGAAGCGCCTGCCGTGCCGGCCGCGCTGGCGGGCACCGCAGAGGCGGCACCGCACGACGTGCAGCCCATCGCGGAGACACCCGCCGGTGAGCCGATCGAAGCACCTGCCGCGCCGGCGATGCACGACGCGCAGCACGCGGCGCTGATGCAGAACGCGATCAGCGCGCTGAACAGCCTCGACATGCCGCTGCCGCCGCGTACGGCGGAAGAGCCGGCCGCCCCGGAAGATCAAGCCGAAAGCGATCGAATCGCAACTAACGGTCAACCCGCGTCGCACCCGCCCGTTGGTGCGACCGATCCGGCACCGGAACACCCGGCCGACCAGGACGACGAGTTCGACTGGGATCCGGATGCGGCAACGCCCGCGCCGCACGCGGCTGGCGCATCCGCGCCGTCGTCGCTGCCGCCGCTCGGCGGCGCGCAGTTCGGTGCGTTGAAACTGGATTTCGATCTCGACTTGCCGTCCGCGCCGGGCGCCGTGCTGCCCGCGCTGACACCGGAAGAGCTTGCGCGCATCGCGCGCAACAAGCTGGATCTCGCATCCGAGTACGTCGAGCTGGGCGACCTGTCCGGCGCGCGCACGCTGCTGCAGGAAGTCGTCGATGCGAACGACGCCGCGACGCGCGACGATGCGCGCGCGCTGCTCGCGAAACTGGCGGACGAGGCGTGATGCGGATCGCGCTGGGGATTCAGTACGACGGCGCCGCGTTCTGTGGCTGGCAGGCGCAGCCGCACGGCAAGACCGTGCAGGACGCGCTCGAGCGCGCGCTCGGCGAATTCGCGTGCGTGCCGTTGCATACGACGGTCGCGGGACGGACCGATACGGGCGTGCACGGGCTCGGGCAGGTCGCGCATTTCGACACGGACCTCGACCGCGCGGATTTCTCGTGGGTGCGCGGTACCAACGCGTTCCTGCCGCCGACCGTTTCCGTGCAGTGGGCGAAGCCGATGCCGGACACGTTCCATGCGCGTTTCTCGGCGTTCGAACGCACCTACTACTACGCGCTGTACGTACATCCCGTGCGCTCGCCGATGCTGGCTGGCCGGGCGGGCTGGATCCACACGCCGCTCGACGACGACGCAATGCGCGCCGCCGCCGCGCACCTGATCGGCGAGCATGACTTCTCGTCGTTCCGGTCGTCGGAATGCCAGTCGAAAACGCCGGTCAAACACCTGTACCAGATCGACGTGCGGCGTGCGGGCCACTTCATTCATTTCCGCTTCCGCGCGAACGCGTTCCTTCACCACATGGTGCGCAACCTGATGGGCTGCCTCGTCGCGGTCGGCCGCGGCCGCTACCCGGCGGACTGGCTCGCCGACGTGCTGGCCGGGCGCGACCGCAATCTCGCCGCGCCCACGTTCATGGCCGACGGGCTGTACCTCGCCCATGTCGGCTACCCGGCGGAATTCGCCGTCCCGCCCGCGCAGCTCGGCAGCGTGCCGTGGAGCAGCGTCTGGGCCGACCTGGACCCACAACCATGACGAATCACGCCGTGTCTTCTTCGACTCCCGCCGCGGGCGGCCTCGCACCGCGTACGCGCATCAAGCTGTGCGGCCTGTCGCGGCCCGAGGACGTGCTGCACGCCGCCGCGCTCGGCGCCGACGCGATCGGCCTCGTGTTCTATCCGAAGAGCCCGCGCGCGGTGTCGATCGCGCAGGCAGCCGAGCTTGCACGCCTCGCCCCGCCGTTCGTGTCGGTGGTCGGACTGTTCGTGAACGCGACCGAAGCCGAGATCGACGCGGTCGTGCGCGACGTGCCGCTCACGATGCTGCAATTCCACGGCGACGAGACGCCCGCGCAGTGCGACGCCCTCGGCCGCGCGGCGCGCCTGCCGTGGTTGCGCGCGGTGCGCGTCGGCCCCTCGACGCAGCCGGCCGATTTGGTAGAATCGGCTCTTCATTATTCGAAAGCGCGCGGCCTCCTGTTCGACACCCTGGTGCCGGACTACGGCGGTAGCGGCAAGGTCTTCGATTGGTCACTTATTCCCGCAGAGCTCGCGCATCGGGCCGTTTTGAGTGGTGGCTTGAACGCGCAAAACGTCGGTGATGCGATCCGCCAGTTGCGTCCGTTTGCTGTCGATGTCTCGAGCGGCATCGAAGTGGACGGCGCGAAGGGCGTGAAGGATCACGCCCGGATGGCGGCGTTCGTACGCGCGGTGCGCGAAGCGGACGCCAGGTGATGCAAGCCGGTGCGGCCCCGACAGCGGGGCGCGCCGACCGATCGAGAGTGACACCATGTACAACCTTCCTGATGATCACGGCCACTTCGGCCCGTATGGCGGCGTGTTCGTCGCCGAAACGCTGATTCACGCGCTGGACGAACTGCGCGCGGCGTATGAAAAATTCCGTCATGACCCCGATTTCGTCGCCGAGTACGAGCGGGAACTGAAGTATTTCGTCGGTCGTCCGTCGCCGATCTATCACGCGCAGCGGTGGAGCGAGATGCTCGGCGGCGCGCAGATCTACCTGAAGCGCGAGGACCTGAACCACACCGGCGCGCACAAGATCAACAACGTCATCGGCCAGGCGCTGCTCGCGAAGCGGATGGGCAAGAAGCGCGTGATCGCCGAGACGGGCGCCGGCCAGCACGGCGTCGCGACGGCGACGATCTGCGCGCGCTTCGGGATGGAGTGCATCGTCTACATGGGCGCCGAGGACGTGCGCCGCCAGGCCGCGAACGTCTACCGGATGAAGCTGCTCGGCGCTACGGTCGTGCCGGTCGAATCGGGTTCGCGCACGTTGAAGGACGCGCTGAACGAAGCGATGCGCGACTGGGTCACGAACATCGAAAGCACGTTCTACATCATCGGCACGGTCGCGGGCCCGCACCCGTATCCGGCGATGGTGCGCGACTTCCAGCGCGTGATCGGCGACGAGTGCAAGGTGCAGATGCCGGAACTCGCCGGCCGGCAGCCGGACGCGGTGATTGCGTGCGTCGGCGGCGGCTCGAACGCGATGGGCATCTTCTATCCGTACATCGACGACACGTCGGTGCAGCTGATCGGCGTCGAAGCGGCCGGCGACGGCCTCGACACGGGCCGTCACGCGGCGTCGCTGATCGCCGGCAGCCCCGGCGTGCTGCACGGCAACCGCACGTACCTGCTGCAGGACGACAACGGCCAGATCATCGAGACGCATTCGGTGTCGGCCGGGCTCGACTATCCGGGCGTCGGTCCCGAGCACGCATGGCTGAAGGACAGCGGCCGCGCGCAGTATGTCGGCATCACCGACGAAGAGGCACTGAAGGCGTTCCATGACTGCTGCAGGATCGAGGGGATCATCCCCGCGCTCGAGTCGAGCCACGCGATCGCGTACGCCGTGAAGCTCGCGCCGACGTTGTCCAAGGACAAGATCCTCCTCGTCAACCTGTCGGGCCGCGGCGACAAGGACATGCACACGGTCGCCGAGCGATCGGGCATCGCGCTCTGACCCCGACCGATGCGTGACCTGATCGAACAACCGGGCGGCGGCGCCGCGAGCGAAGCGGAGGCGGTGCAGTCTGCCGTCGCCGTGCCGTGCGCGTTGCCGTCCGGGATCGAGCTGCACAACCGCGATTTCATGTCCGAAGCCGCGCGCCTGCCGGATGCGTCGATCGACCTGATCGTCGCCGATCCGCCGTACGGGCTCGGCAAGGACTATGGCAACGACTCGGACAAGCGCTCGGGCGACGATTTTCTCGCGTGGACGCGCGAGTGGCTCGAACTCGCGATCCCGAAGCTCAAGCCGAGCGGGTCGATGTACATCTTCTGCACGTGGCAGTACGCGCCGGAAATCTTCAGCTTCCTGAAGACGAAGCTCACGATGGTCAACGAGATCATCTGGGACCGGCGCGTGCCGAGCATGGGCGGCACGACGCGCCGTTTCACGTCGGTGCACGACAACATCGGCTTTTTCGCGGTTTCCAGGGCGTATTACTTCGATCTCGATCCGGTCCGCATCCCGTACGACGCCGACACGAAGAAGGCCCGCTCGCGCAAGCTGTTCGAAGGCAGCAAGTGGCTGGAGATGGGCTACAACCCGAAGGACGTCTGGTCGGTCTCGCGCCTGCACCGGCAGCACGCGGAGCGCGTCGATCATCCGACCCAGAAGCCGCTGGAAATCATCGAGCGGATGGTGCTCGCAAGCTGTCCGCCGGGCGGCCGCGTGCTCGATCCGTTCATGGGCAGCGGCACGACCGCGGTGGCCTGCGCACGGCAGGGGCGCGACTTCGTCGGCTACGAGATCAACGAAAGTTATTGCGCGATCGCGCACGAGCGCGTGAACGCGCTCGCCACGCCGGCGTGCGCGTGAGTCGCGCAGCCGCTGTGCCGATCGCTGCTTTGCATGGGACCGGAGTAAGCGCTAAAGCGCTAACTCCGGTCGACAAAGGAAAATTGCCATGAATCGTATCCAGCAGACCTTCGCCGCACTCGCCGAACAAGGCCGCAAGGGCCTGATCCCGTTCATCACGGCCGGCGACCCCGATCCCGCGAAAACCGTCGAATTCATGCACGCGCTCGCCGAAGGCGGCGCCGACGTCATCGAGCTCGGCGTGCCGTTCTCGGACCCGATGGCCGACGGCCCGGTGATCCAGCGCTCGTCGGAGCGTGCGCTCGCGCGCGGCGTCACGCTCAAGAGCGTGCTCGCCGACGTGAAGCGCTTCCGCGAGACCGACCAGAAAACCCCCGTCGTGCTGATGGGTTATGCGAACCCGATCGAGCGGATGGGTGTCGACACGTTCGCGACCGAGGCGCAGGCGGCCGGCGTCGACGGCGTGCTCGTCGTCGACTATCCGCCCGAGGAAGCGGGCGTGTTCGCCGAGAAAATGCGCGCCGCGCAGATCGATCCGATCTTCCTGCTCGCGCCGACGTCGACCGACGAACGCATCGCCGACGTGGGCAAGATCGCGAGCGGCTACGTGTACTACGTGTCGCTCAAGGGCGTGACCGGCGCCGGAAATCTGGATGTTTCGAGCATTGCGGGTAAAATCCCGGCCATCAAGTCGCGCGTGCCGGTTCCGGTGGGCGTCGGCTTTGGCATCCGCGACGCCGAAACGGCGCGCGCGGTGGCCGAAGTGTCGGACGCCGTCGTGATCGGCAGCCGGCTGGTGCAACTGCTCGAGAGCGCCGCGCCGGAAGGCGCCGTCGCCGCGCTGAAGACTTTCATCGCCGAGCTGCGCGCCGCCCTGGACGGCGCCGGCAAGACGGCGCGATAAACACAACACAGGAAGCGGGAACGGGCCGGTCGGCCCGCCCCGCCACGGAACAGGAAACCATACGATGAGCTGGCTCGACAAACTGTTGCCGCCGAAGATCAAGCAGACCGACCCGAAAAGCCGCAAGGGCATTCCGGAAGGCCTGTGGGTCAAGTGCCCGTCCTGCGAGGCCGTGCTGTACCGCAACGACGTGGACGCGAACCTGCACGTGTGCCCGAAGTGCGATCACCACATGCGCATCGGTGCGCGCGAGCGTCTCGACGGGCTGCTCGATCCGGAAGGCCGCTATGAAATCGGCCAGGAAATCGTGCCGGTCGACTCGCTGAAGTTCAAGGACAGCCGCAAGTACCCCGATCGTCTGAAGGAAGCAATGGACGAAACGGGCGAGACCGACGCGATGGTCGTGATGGGTGGCGCGATCCATACGCTGCCCGTCGTCGCTGCCTGCTTCGAGTTTTCGTTCATGGGCGGCTCGATGGGCTCGGTCGTCGGCGAGCGTTTCGCGCGCGGCGCGCAGAATGCGCTGGAGCAGCAAGTGCCGTTCATCTGCTTCACGGCGTCGGGCGGCGCACGGATGCAGGAAAGCCTGCTGTCGCTGATGCAGATGGCCAAGACCACCGCGATGCTGACCAAGCTGGCGGAGGCCAAGCTGCCGTTCATCTCGGTGCTGACCGACCCGACGATGGGCGGCGTGTCGGCGAGCTTCGCATTCCTCGGCGACGTCGTGATCGCCGAGCCGAAGGCGCTGATCGGCTTCGCCGGCCCGCGTGTGATCGAGCAGACGGTTCGCGAGAAACTGCCGGAAGGCTTCCAGCGCGCGGAATTCCTGCTGAAGACGGGCGCGATCGACATGATCGTCGACCGCCGCAAGATGCGCGACGAGATCGCGCAACTGCTCGCGCTGCTGCAGCGGCAACCGGCCGACGCGCTGGCCTGATTGGCGCGAGGTTGTGAACACTGCGCGTCGCCTGGCTTCAGCGTCAGGCGGCGCGCTTCGTTTTTTGGCGTAGTGGCGGTCCCGATCCAGATTTGATCCGATGAGCACTTTTCCCACTCTCGACGCGTGGCTTTCGCATCTCGAACGCGCGCACCCGGTCGGCATCGACATGGGCCTGACCCGCATCGGGCAGGTCAAGGCGGCGCTGCAGCTCGAATTCGCGTGCCCCGTCATCACCGTCGGCGGCACGAACGGCAAGGGCTCGACCTGCGCGTTCCTCGAGACGATCCTCGTGCGCGCGGGCTACAAGGTCGGCTGCCATACGTCGCCGCACCTGCTCGAATTCGGCGAGCGCGCGCGCGTGAACGGCCAGCAGGTCAGCGACGCCGAGCTGCTGCCGCACTTCGAAGCCGTCGAGGCGGCGCGCACGTCGCTGCCCGAGCCCGTGTCGCTCACGTACTTCGAATTCACGACGCTCGCGATCCTGCACCTGTTCGCGTCGCGCGGGCTCGACGCGGTGATCCTCGAAGTCGGCCTCGGCGGCCGGCTCGATGCGGTCAACATCATCGATACCGATTGCGCGATCGTCACGAGCATCGACATCGATCACACCGAATACCTCGGCGACACGCGCGAGAAGATCGCCTTCGAGAAGGCGGGGATCTTCCGTGCCGGCAAGCCGGCGATCTGCGGCGATCCGGCCGCGCCGCAAACGCTGATCGATCACGCCGAAGCGATCGGCGCCGACCTGTGGCTCGTCGGCCGCGATTTCCGCTACGAGGCGCAGGCAGGCGCGGAGCGCCAGCAGTGGAGCTATCTCGGTCGCGAGAAGCGCTACCCGGCGCTCGCGTATCCGGCGCTGCGCGGTGCGAATCAGCTGATCAATGCATCGGCCGCGCTGGCCGCGCTCGAGGCGCTGCGCCCGGTGCTGCCGGTGTCCGCGCAGGACATCCGGCTCGGGCTCGCCAACGTCGAGCTGCCGGGCCGCTTCCAGGTGCTGCCCGGCAAGCCGGCGATCGTGCTGGACGTCGCGCACAACCCGCATGCGGCGGCCGTGCTCGAGCAAAATCTCGGCAACATGGGCTTCTTCCCGTACACGTACGCGGTGTTCGGTGCGATGCACGACAAGGACATCGACGGCGTGTTGCGGCATCTGAAGGGCGAGGTCGACCACTGGTGCGTGACCGACCTGCCGCTGCCGCGCGCGGCGAGCGCGGAGCAGCTCGAAGCCGCGCTGCGCAAGGTCGGCGTGGAGGAGGGGGCCGATTCGAGCGTGACGCGGTTCGCGTCGCCCGCCGAAGCATTTCGCGATGCACTAAAAAGAGCATCCGAGAATGATAGAATCGTGGTTTTCGGCAGTTTCCATACGGTGGCAGGTGTGATGGCCTACCGGAAATCGCAGCAACACTGACTGACGGGCAGTTTCGGACTCAGCCATTCATGGGAATTTTCTCGTTCGGCAAGAAAGACGACGACGCGCCCCCGCGGCGCGGCGGTCGTACCGGGGCCTCCCGGAACGTGCGCACGGAGCGCACTGAACGCGTCGAGCGACGCACGCGCCGCACCGAGCGTCCGGAATCGGACGCACTGCTCCTCGATCCGACCCTTCCAGAAAAGCAACGCGCCCGCCGGCGTCTCGTCGGCGCGATCGCGCTCGTCGTCGCCGCGGTGATCGTGCTGCCGATGGTGCTCGATTCGCACCCGAAGCCGGTGACGGACGACATCGCGATCGACATCCCGAACCGGCCCGCGCATCAGGCGGTCGCGCCGCGCGACGACGACGCGTCCGACGTGCAGGCGGGCGTCGCGCATGACGAGCCGCCGGCATCCGATGTCGCCGTGGCGGCTGTGCCCGCGCCGGCGGCCAAGGATGCGGCCAAGCCGGCCGCGAAGCCCGATACCACGGCCCCGGCGACCACGGCGAATGTGACGCCGCCGAAGCCCGCTGCGAAGCCGGCCACGGCCGCACCCGCGCCGAAGCCGGCGCCCGCGACGGTCGCGAACGCCGACGCCGCGGCCGACGGCGGCGACGCATCGTCGGCCGGTGCGCGCTTCGCGGTGCAGCTCGGTTCGTTCAAGGACGACACGACGGCCCGTTCGTGGGCCACCAAGTTGAAATCGGCGGGGGTGCCCGCATATGTCGAGCATCGCAAGCAGGCGGACGGCAGCACGGCTACACTGCTGCGTGCCGGCCCGTTCGCGGATCGCGCGGCGGCGTCCGCCGCGATTGCGAAGGTGCGCGAAGCCGGACTCACGCAGTAACGTGCGATGCTGACGGCTTTCGACTACGCTGTATTGGCGGTGATCGCGTTGTCCGCGCTGCGTGGCGCGTGGCGCGGTTTCGTCTCGGAGATTTTCGGGCTGATCGGCTGGATCGCGGCGATTGCGATCGCGGCCCGCTATGTCGGACTGGTGGTGCCATATATCCCGGCGAACTGGCCGGGCGGTGCGCTGACACAGTGGGTGCTGGCGTTCGCGCTGATCGTGATCGGCGTGGTGTTCGTCGCGGGTGTCGCGAACGCGCTGTTGTCGCGGATCGCGCAGGCGACGGGCCTCGGCGGAGTCGATCGCTCGCTGGGCATGATGTTCGGGCTCGTCCGCGGCTGCGTGCTGGTGGTGCTGCTGGTCGCGGCGGCCGGGCTGACCGAATTGCCCAAACAGGATTTCTGGCGCAATGCGCTATTGCGTCCTTTCGCCGAACAGGGCGTGCATGAGCTGAAGCAGCTCCTGCCCGACGGCATGGCCCAGTACGTACGCGTGTGACGACGCGGCCGGGCAGGACGGAACCGATTTTGTCATTCTGAAGGACATGCCATGTGCGGCATCGTAGGCGTTATCTCCCAATCCCCGGTCAATCAGCTGATCTATGACAGCCTGCTGCTGCTGCAGCATCGCGGTCAGGACGCAGCGGGCATCGCGACGGCGGACGGCAGCAATTTCCACATGTACAAGGCCAACGGCATGGTGCGCGACGTGTTCCGCACGCGCAACATGCGCAGCCTGCCCGGCACCTTCGGCATCGGCCAGGTCCGTTATCCGACGGCGGGCTCGGCGTCGAGCGAAGCCGAGGCGCAGCCGTTCTACGTGAACGCGCCGTTCGGGATCATCCTCGCGCACAACGGCAACCTGACGAACTGGGAACAGCTGAAGGACGAGATGTTCCGGATCGACCGCCGGCACATCAACACCAATTCCGACAGTGAAGTGCTGCTCAACGTGTTCGCGCACGAGCTGCAGCTGTCGACGACGGGCCTCGAACTCGATCCGGCCGCGGTGTTCAAGGCGGTCGCGGGCGTGCATCGCCGCCTGCAGGGCTCGTACGCGATCGTGTCGCTGATCGCCGGCTACGGCCTGCTCGCGTTCCGCGATCCGTTCGGCATTCGCCCGCTCTGCATCGGCAAGCTCGAGACCGAACACGGCACCGAGTGGATGGTGGCGTCTGAGTCGGTGGCGGTCGAAGGCATCGGGTTCGAATTCGTGCGCGACGTGCAGCCGGGCGAAGCGATCTTCATCGACAAGGCCGGCAACTTCCACAGCCAGCAGTGCGCGGAGAACCCGACGCTGAATCCGTGCATGTTCGAATACGTGTATCTCGCGCGTCCGGATTCGTGCCTCGACGGCGTGCCCGTCTACAACGTGCGCCTGCGCATGGGCGACTACCTCGCCGAGAAGATCAAGCGCGAGCTGCCGAACGTGCCGATCGACGTCGTGATGCCGATTCCCGATTCGTCGCGTCCGGCCGCGATGCAGGTCGCCGCGAAGCTCGGCGTCGAGTATCGCGAAGGCTTCTTCAAGAACCGCTACGTCGGCCGCACCTTCATCATGCCGGGCCAGGCCGTGCGCAAGAAGTCGGTGCGCCAGAAGCTCAATGCGATGAGCATCGAGTTCAAGGACAAGAACGTGCTGATCGTCGACGACTCGATCGTGCGCGGCACGACCTCGCACGAGATCGTGCAGATGGCGCGCGATGCGGGCGCGAAGTCGGTGATCTTCGCGTCGGCGGCACCGCCCGTGAAGTTCCCGAACGTGTACGGCATCGACATGCCGACGCGCGGCGAGCTGGTTGCCCACGGCCGCACCGACGAGGAAGTCGCGAAGATCATCGGCGCCGACCACCTGATCTACCAGGACGTCGACGACCTGCGCCGCGCGGTGCGCGACATCAACCCGAAGCTCGAGCAATTCGAGGCGTCGTGCTTCGACGGCAACTACATCACCGGCGCCGTGACGCCCGAGTACCTCGATGCGATCGAGCGCGCGCGTCTCGCACCGGCGTCGCAGGCTGATCGCGACACGGCCGGCGATGCCGCGCGTTCGCAGATGAACCTGCAACTGTCGGTCGAGTGATGCAGCCGCACGCTTCCGACGAAGCGTGATAGGATGTCGCCGTGCGTCGATTTGATTCAGCTTGCGGACGCGGGGCGACTTCCCAAAACAGCTAAAGCGAAGGCCGGCGGCAGCCGGCCCGAGTCGATCGCTGTCGTACCGCACCGAAGCCCGCTGATGCCGACGCATAGCGGGCTTTTTGTTTTGGCCTGATTTTGTGGCTGGGTTCGCGCCCGACGCATGACCTGCGGCGCGACCCTCGAATACGGAAAACGGAACATGGACGACTCCCTCAACTTCGACACGCTCGCCGTGCGCGCGGGCACGTTGCGCAGCAACTTCAACGAGCATTCGGAAGCGCTGTTCCTCACGTCGAGCTTCTGCTTCACGAGCGCGGCCGAGGCGGCCGAGCGCTTCGCGAATTCGGAAGACTATTTCACCTATTCGCGCTTCACGAACCCGACCGTCACCATGTTCCAGGATCGTCTCGCCGCGCTCGAAGGCGGCGAGGCCTGCATCGCGACGGCATCGGGCATGGCCGCGATCATGTCGGTCGTGATGTCCGCCCTGCAGGCGGGCGATCACCTCGTCAGCTCGCGCAGCCTGTTCGGCTCGACGCTCGGGATGTTCTCGCAGATCTTCAGCAAGTTCGGCATCACGACGACCTTCGTCGATCCGACCGACCTGAACGCATGGCAGGAAGCGGTACGGCCCGAGACGAAGATGTTCTTCCTCGAAACGCCGTCGAACCCGTTGACCGAACTCGCCGATATCGAGGCGATCGGCAAGATCGCGAAGGCCGCGAACGCGCTGTTCGTCGTCGACAACTGTTTCTGCAGCCCGGTGCTGCAGCAGCCGCTGAAACTCGGCGCGGACGTCGTGATGCACTCGGCGACGAAGTTCCTCGACGGGCAGGGCCGCGTGCTCGGCGGCGCGCTGGTCGGCTCGAAGGAATTCATCATGGGCAAGGTGTTCCCGTTCGTGCGCAGCGCGGGGCCGACGCTGTCGGCGTTCAACGCGTGGGTGCTGCTGAAGGGGATGGAGACGCTGTCGCTGCGCGTCGAGAAGCAGTCGGCGAACGCGCTGGAAATCGCGCGCTGGCTCGATTCGCATCCGGCCGTCGCGCGCGTGTTTTATCCCGGGCTCGAATCGCATCCGCAGCACGAACTCGCGAAGCGCCAGCAGAAGGCGGGCGGCGCGATCGTGTCGTTCGAGCTGAAGGGCGACACGCCGGAGCAGCAGCGCGCGAATGCGTGGCGCGTGATCGACAGCACGAAGCTGATCTCGATCACCGGCAACCTCGGTGACACGCGCACGACGATCACGCATCCGGCGACGACGACGCATGCCCGCATCACGCCGGAAGCGCGTGCGGCCGCGGGGATCACCGAAGGGCTGATCCGCCTCGCGGTCGGCCTGGAAAACGCGGGCGACTTGCGCAACGATCTCGCGCGCGGTCTCGCGGGCTGAGCGCGGCGGCAGGTTACAGGGCCGACATGACGACGGGCCGCTCGATCTGATCGAGCGGCCCGTCGTTTTTTGGCCGGCGCCGCGCGCGTTGACGCAATCAGCCGGCGTGCCCGGCCTGCGCGGGCCGAGGCACGTCACGCATCGCTTCCATCATCCAGCGCAGCGTGTCGTCGAGCGGCGTCACCGGAAGCTCGCCCACCGCGCGCCGCAGCTTGTCGCGCGACCCGCTCAGGCGCTTCACTTCGTTGTGCCGGACGAAACGTGGATCGATCGTCACGTCGATCACGTAGCCGGCGATCCGCGACAGCATCGCCAGCACTTCCTTCAGCGAATACGCGCGCTCCGAGCAGACGTTGAACGTCTCGCCGGCCGGCGCGGTTTCGAGCAGCTTCAGATAGGCGGTCGTCACGTCGCGCACGTCGGAGAAATCGCGGCTCACGTCGAGATTGCCGAGCGAGATGCGCGGCGCATTGCGCGCATAGTGCGATACGAGTTTCGGCAGCAGATACGCCTCGTCCTGGCCGACGCCGGTGTAGTTGAACGGCCGCGCGATCACGATTGGCAGGCGGTCGGCCCACAGCTTCGCCGCGTATTCCATCGCGAGCTTGCTGACCGCATAGTCGTTCGCGGGGGCGGGTGAGACGGTTTCGTCGAGCACGCCGGCCGTCGAATTGCCATAGATGTTCGCGCTGCTGGCGAGCAGCACCGCCGACGGACGGCGATCGAGACCCGCGAGCGCGGCCAGCAGGTTGCGCGTGCCGACGATGTTGACCGCGTAAGTCTGCGACGGCTCGTCCTGCGCGACGTGTGCGCGCGCAGCCAGATGCACGACCGCATCGGGTCGCGCATCGGTGGCCGCCGCGCGCATCGCCTGCGCGTCGAGCAGGTCGACCGGCAGCAGCGTGCAGTTCGCGAACGCCGGATCGTCCGGCCGCGCCGCGCCGGGCGCCACGGTGCCCCACACGTCGTAGCCGGCCGCTTCGAGGCGCTGCGCCATGTAGCGGCCGGTGAAGCCCGTCAGGCCCGTGACGAATGCGCGGCGCGACGAGCGTCCGGCATCAGTACGTGTCATGGTGACGATTCCGCGTCAGGTCCGCTTCCACCATCATCTGGCAAAGCTGCTCGAGCGTCGTTTCCGGCGCCCAGCCGAGCTTGGATTTGGCCTTGTCCGCGCAGCCGATCAGCAGGTCGACTTCGGCAGGGCGGTAGAACTTCGGATTCACTTCGACGAGCACGTTGCCGTTCGACGCGTCGAGGCCGCGTTCCTGTTCGCCCTTGCCGGTCCATTCGATCTGGTAGCCGGCTGCCGCGAACGCCATCTGCACGAAGTCGCGGACGGTCTCGGTGCGGTTGGTCGCGAGCACGTAGGTGTCGGGCTCGTCGACCTGTAGCATTCGCCACATCCCTTCGACGTATTCGAGCGCGAAGCCCCAGTCGCGCTTGGCGTCGAGGTTGCCGAGCTCGAGTTTGGTCGCCTTGCCGAGCTTGATCTTCGCGACGGTGTCGGTGATCTTGCGCGTGACGAACTCGCGGCCGCGCAGCGGCGATTCGTGGTTGAACAGGATGCCGCTGCAGCCGAACAGGTCGTAGGACTCGCGGTAGTTCACGGTCATCCAGTGCGCGTACAGCTTCGCGACGCCATACGGGCTGCGCGGGTAGAACGCGGTCGTTTCCGTTTGCGGAATGGCCTGCACCTTGCCGAACATCTCGGACGTCGATGCCTGGTAGAAGCGCGTCTTCGGGCTGACCACGCGGATCGCCTCGAGCAGGTTCAGCGGGCCGATGCCGGTGACCTCGGCGGTCGTCGCCGGCTGATCGAACGACACGCCGACGAAGCTCTGCGCGGCCAGGTTGTACAGCTCGTCGGGCTGCGTGCGTTCGAGCAGCCGCAGGCTCGATCCGGCATCCGTCAAGTCGTGCTCGACGAGCGACAGGTTCGGGTGCGTATCGACGCCGAGCTCGGCGATGCGCCAGAAGTTCACCGAGCTGGTGCGGCGGTAGGTGCCCGTGACTTCGTAGCCCTTGTCGAGCAGCAGCTTGGTCAGGTAGGCGCCGTCCTGTCCGGTGATCCCCGTGATGATGGCCTTCTTGCGAGTTTGGCTCATGGCAATGTCCTGGTCGAATCGATGGATTGAGAAAGTCAGGCTGTCGTGCGCGCGGCGGCGGGCACCGTGGCGCGTGCGGGGCCGCGCGTCAGGCGCCGCTCGAAGCCGTACCAGCTCACGGTGGCGTACGCGAGCGTGATGGCGAGGGCGAGCGCGGCCGTGACGAAGCGGTTCAGGTGCAACGGCCACAGCGCGTACAGCACGCTCAGGTGAATCAGGTAGACGGTGTAGCTGACGGTGCCGACGTACACGAGCAGCGGGTTCGTCAGCACGCGCTGCACGAGGCCGCGTCCGCGCAGCGCGATCACGACGATCGACGTGCACAGTAGCAGCGAGATGCTGTAGAGCGCGGCGTTCGACAGCGGCGTGTTCGCCGCGCGGAAACGCGGGAACGACAGGTGCAGCCAGCCGAGGATCGCGAGCGACACGAGCGCGCCGACGATCGCGAGCGGATAGAACGGCTCCAGCGCGCGCCGGTCGCGGCGCAGCACGATCGCGAGCAGCGCACCCGCGGCGAGCAGGTCCATGCGGAACGGCGTCAGGTAGTAAATCGGCCAGAACGAATCGAACCACGGCGTCGCGATCGCGCGCAGCACGGGCGCCGCGACGATCAGCGCGGCGGCGATCCACAGCAGCGCTCGCTCCGAACACCACAGCACGACGAACGGCCAGAAGATGTAGAACTGCTCCTCGACGGCGAGCGACCACAGCACGTTCAGGCTGTCGTGACCGATGCTGCCGAGCGACAGTCCGATGTTGGTCGAGAAGAACGCGAACCACGGCCAGTGCGGCAGCCAGCTCGCACCGAACAGCAGCGTCGACACGATCAGCAGCAGCACGTACGGCGGCAGGATCCGGCGCACGCGGCGCGCGTAGAAGTGGCTGAAGTACGACTGTCCGCGCGCCTTGCGATCGAGCAGGATGCCGGTGATCAGCAGGCCGCTCAGCACGAAGAACAGGTCGACGCCCATCCATAGCGGCGCCTTCAGCGCGTGCTGGAGGAACACGGCGCCGACGGCGATCGCGCGCAGCCCGTCGAGCTGCACGATGCGGCCGTGTTGCGGCGGGGCGAGGTCGGTGGTGCGCGAGATGCCCGTCATCGCGCCGCTCCTTCGCGACGCGCGGCCGATGCCGCGGCGCGCCGCGCATCCGATGCGTGAACGTAATGCATGCGTTTAAATGAAATATTGAATCGAAATCGATTCTAGGGAAAAGAAATCGGCAAAAAAACGCATGTCATTTATCCGGCTGAAAACATTCGAATGCCGGTTGTTTCAATCGCGACATGAAAGGTTTGCAGGCTACGCGCCCCGGCGCACGGGCCGGAGCGGCATTTTCTACGGATCGCCGCGTGAAAGGCGGTCGATATTTCCGCTTTGCCGGGCCAATTTCTCGTTGTTCCGGCTCGATATTTCAGCTCGAAACATCCCCAAATATTTCCAAATTTCTTGTGATTATTTTTGCTTGTAACCTGCATCGCGACGTTTGAAACCTATTTAGCGACAGGGCATCAGGCCAGGCAGCATGCCGCGGCGCCGGTCGCTTCCGTATCGAGTCTGGAGAGCGCATTGCGACGTCTGATTCTGGTTGGCATGACGGTATGCGCGGCGCTGTCCGCGAGCGCCGCACCGGCTGAAACCGTGTTGCCCGCGACCACGTCGTGGATCGGCAACACGTTCGGCTATGGCGACGGCAGCTGGACGCAGATCGACATTCGCGCGATCGCGGTGACACCCGAAGGCAAGGTGTATACGAACGCGCCGTGGGACGAGAGCGGCGCCGAGGCGAGCGTCTACCAGGACGGGAAGATGCTCGGTTTCGCCGGCGGCACGCACGGCTGGGGCAACCTCGGCGGCAACGCGGTTGCGGTGAACGGCAAGTATGCGTACGTCGCGATCGGCGTGGGCAACGAGCGCGGCCATCTGCAGTCGCCCGGCATCTGGCCGGACAAGGGCAAGCAGTGGTTCGGCATTTCGCGCCGCACGATCGGCGACATGAAGCAGCCGGCGCCGTTCCGCGCGGCGCCGCAGGTCGCGCCTGGCGGACGTGCCGATGCCGGTCGCGCGCGGATGGCCGCCAGCTTCATGATGGTCAACGAGGTGCCGGCCCCGGCCCGGTCGGAAGTGGGCGAGGCGAAGGCGGAAGTCGGCGGCCTCGCGGCCGACGACAAGACGCTGTTCGCGACGAATCCGTCGCACGACGCGGTGGACGTGTACGACGCCGAGACGATGCAGAAGAAGGCCACGTGGAGTGCGCACGAGCCGGGCCGCATCGCGCTCGCCGGCGACGGCACGCTGTGGCTGCTCACCGATACGATCGGCGGGCCCGCGCATCTCGTGCACGTGCGCGCGGACGGCCGCAAGCTCGATGACGCGCCGCCGCTGCCGGAAGGTACCGACGCGGTGGACGTGGCGGTCGACGCGAAAGGGCGCGTGCTCGTCGCGGACAACGGGCCGCGCCAGCAGATCCTGATTTTCTCGAAAGGCGGCAAGGGCTATGCGCCGTCGGGCACGCTCGGCGAGCGCGGCGGAATCTTCTCGGGCCCGGTGCCTGGCCGTCCGGGGCCGCAGCGCTTCAACGGGCTGACGGGCGTGGGCGTCGATCGCGCCGGCAACATCTATGTGTCGATGAACGGGATCGGGCCGCGCCACGACACGATCGGCGCGGGGCTCGGCGCGGTGCTGGAAAGCTACACGCCGGACGGCAAGCTCCGCTGGCAGGTGCAGGGGCTGCTGTTCGTCGACGGCGCGTGGCTCGACCCCGCGCGGCCGAACAGCGTGTATACGGGCAACAAGCGCTTCGAGCTCGACCTGTCGAAGCCGCCGGGCCAGGACTGGAAATATGTCGGATTCCTGTCGAACCGCTTCAAGTATCCGGACGACCCCGTGTTCCACACGGACCAGTATCCGGGCATGCCGATGGCGCGGCGCGTCGACGGCCGCACGTTCCTGTACCTGACCGACATGTACGCCGATCACCTGAAGATCTACCGCTTCGATGCGAAGCGCGACGGCGAGGTGGCGATTCCGTCGGGCCTGATCGCGGGCCGCGCGCGGCCGGTCGACAAGGTGCCGAACAAGCCGCCGGGTGGCGACTGGATCTGGCGCGACGCGAACGGCAACGGCCGGCTCGACGAGGACGAGTTCACGACCAACACGACGGGCAAGGCAAAGGCGGGCGGCTGGGGCTGGTGGGTCGACACGAAGGGCGACATCTGGCGCACGAGCGACGTGCGCGGCATACACCGCTTCAGTTACGGCGGCATCGACAAGGCCGGCAACCCGATCTACTCGTACGACAAGGTCACGACCTATCCGATGCCGCAGCCGTTCACGCAGCTGCGCCGCGCGATCTACGAGCCGCAGACGGACACGCTGTACGTGACGGGCTACACGGCCGACGCGCCGCCGCAGCCGGGCATCAACAAGGAAGTCGGCCGCGTGCTGGTGCGCTTCGACAAGTGGTCGACCGGCTCGCCGGCGGTGCGCTACACGGTCGCGCTGCCGTGGCAGCTCGACGCGAAGCCGATCCTCGACCTGATCGGCATCACGGTCGAGGGCCGCTACATCTTCACGGTGGAGCCGGTCGGCAAGATCCACGTGTACGACAAGGAAACCGGCAAGGAAGTCGGCGTGATGAGCCCGGGCGCGGAGGTCGGCAAGGCGTCGGGCTGGGTCGACGTGCCGTTCGGCATCAGCGCGTTCCGGCGCGAGAACGGCGAATACCTGGTGTTCGTCGAGGAAGACGCGCGCGGCAAGGTGCTGATGTATCGCTGGAAACCGTGACGGGCGGCGCGCCGTCGTCGTTGGCGTCACACAAGGCAGAAGCATGGACAAAGGCATACTCAAGAACGTTTCGATCAACTTCATCGGGCTGATCCTGCCGACCTTCGTGTCGCTGGTGACGGTGCCCGCGTATATCCACGCACTGGGCGTCGAACGCTACGGCGTCGTCAGCCTCGTGTGGACGCTGATCGGTTATTTCGGGATCCTCGATCTCGGGATGAGCATGGCCGCGCAGAACCACATCTCGAAGGCGCTCGCGAGCGGCAACGCGGACGAAAGCGCGCGGGTCTTCTGGAGCGCGTTCTGGCTGAACCTGGGCACCGGTATCGTTGGCGGCCTGCTGATCTATTTCGGCGCGTTCGTCTACACCGCGTATTTCACGAAGGTGTCGGCGGCGATGCAGCACGAGGTGTATCTCGCGTTGCCGTGGCTCGCGCTCGCGATTCCGCTCGCGAACGTGTCGTGGGTGTTCGCCGGCGCGATCAACGGTGCCGAACGGTTCGGCGTGTTCAACACGAACCAGACGATCGGCACGTTCCTGTTCCAGTTGCTGCCGCTCGGCGCCGCATGGTGGATCGCGCCGAACCTGCAGACGGTGCTGGCCGCGGCCGTCGTCGCGCGGCTGATCGCGGCGGTGATGCTCGGTCACGCAAGCATCAAGGTGCTCGGGATCCGGCGCATCGATCCGCCGCAGTGGGGCACCGCGAAAGGGCTGTTCAACTTCGGCGGCTGGATGCTGATCGCGAGCACGACGAGCATGATCGCCGACACGCTCGATCGCGTGATGCTCGGCGCCGGCATGGGCGCGAAGTTCGTCACCTATTACACGGTCCCGCAGAACCTCGTCACGCGGCTGAACATGCTGCCGAACGCGCTGGTGCGCACGCTGTTTCCGCGCCTGTCGGCGGTCGGCCGCGAGCATGCCGACACGCTCGCGCGCCAGTCGCTCGAATTCCTGAACGGCGTGTTCACGCCGGTCGGCATCATCGCGATCTTCGCGCTCGCGCCGTTCCTCACGTTGTGGGTCGGCGCCGATCTCGCCGCGCATTCGGCGCCCGTCGGGCGCGTGCTGGTGATCAGCGTATGGCTCGTCGGCCAGGCGAGCGTCACGCGGATCCTGATCCAGTCGCAGGTCAATCCGGCCCGGGCGGCGTTCGCCGGGCTCGTCGAGATGCCGTTCTTCGTCGGCGGCCTGTGGTTCGGCATTCATCACTTCGGGCTGATCGGCGCGGCGGTGGTCGTCGCGACCCGCGCGCTGGTCGATTACGGTGTGCTGCTTTACCTGTCGGCGATCCGGATGCGCGCGATCGTGCTCGACATGCTCGCGCATCTCGCCTTCCTGCTCGCGAGCCTGTTTCTCGCGCAAGCGTGGTCGGGGCTCGGTGAGTCGATCGGCCTCTGCGCGGTCGTGCTGGTGCTGAACCTTGCGTGGTCGTTCACGATGACGCCGGCCCTGCGCGCGCTGGTGCGCGACCTGTTCGTCCGTCTCAATGCGAGGAAAACCGTATGAATCGCGATCTGGCGGAACACGCCATCCTGAACCTCGCCACGGCCGGTGCCGCCGTGGCCGAAGCCGGCGACACCGCCGCGCTGCGCCGGGCCGAACCGGCCGCACAGGCGGGCGCACGCGATGCGTCGCGCCCGCTGCGCGTGGCGATCGTCCACGACTGGCTCGTCACGTACGCCGGCGCCGAGCGCGTGCTCGAACAGATCGTCGCGTGCTTTCCCGACGCGGACCTGTTCAGCCTCGTCGATTTTCTCGATGATCGCGCGTTCGTGCGCGGCAAGCGGGTGACGACCTCGTTCATCCAGAAACTGCCGTTCGCGCGCACCAAGTACCGCAGCTACCTTCCGCTCATGCCGCTCGCGATCGAGCAGCTCGACGTGTCGGACTACGATCTCGTGATCTCCAGCAGCCATGCGGTCGCGAAAGGCGTGCTGACCGGGCCGGACCAGATGCACATCAGCTACGTGCATTCGCCGATCCGCTACGCGTGGGACTTGCAGCACCAGTATCTGGAACAGTCGAACCTCACGCACGGGCCGAAGTCGCTGCTCGCGCGGATGATCCTGCATTACATCCGCAACTGGGACACGCGCACCGCGAACGCGGTGGACGGCTTCGTCGCGAACTCCGCCTTCATCGCGCGACGCATCCGCAAGGTGTATCACCGCGACGCGGCGGTGATCTTCCCGCCGGTCGACGTCGACGGCTTCTCGCTGAACGAGGCGAAGGACGATTTCTACCTGACCGCGTCGCGGATGGTGCCGTACAAGAAGATCGACCTGATCGTCGAAGCGTTCTCGCGCACGCCGGAGCGCAAGCTCGTGGTGATCGGCGACGGCCCCGAGATGCAGAAGATCCGCGCGAAGGCCGGCCCGAACGTCGAGATCATGGGCTATCAGCCGTTCGCGGTGCTGCACGACCGGATGCGGCGCGCGAAGGCGTTCGTGTTCGCCGCCGAGGAGGATTTCGGGATCTCGGTGGTCGAGGCGCAGGCATGCGGCACCCCCGTGATCGCATACGGCAAGGGCGGTGCGCTCGAGACGGTGCTCGAACCGTGCTCGCACGCGAATCCGACCGGGCTGTTCTTCGACGAACAGACGCCGCACGCGATCGTCGCGGCGGTCGACGATTTCGAACGCGCGCCGCAGCGCTTCACGCCGCACGCGTGCCGCGCGAATGCGGAGCGCTTCTCCGCCGACACGTTCCGGCGGCGCTTTCTCGACTACGTGGAGGCGGCGCTGCCCGGCTCGACCGCGCAGCGCGGCACGGCCGTCGCGCCGATGCCGCCCGCGCGCGGCCCGGCGACGCTCGTGCTGGACCAGAGCGGTGTGCTCGGCGGCGCGGAGCTGTCGCTGCTGGAGATCATGAAGCACATGCGCGCGAACGCCGACGTGGTGCTGTTCGACGACGGCCCGTTCCGCGCGGCGCTCGACGAGATCGGCGCGCGCGTCGACGTGCTCGACCAGGGCGCGCTCGCCGGGGTACGCAAGCAGGGCGGCGTGTCGGCCGGCGCGTTGAAGCAGCTTTTCGCGCTCGTGCGGGACGTCGCACGGCGCGCACGCCGGGCCGAGGTGATCTACGCGAACACGCAGCGCGCGATGGTGGTCGCGGCGCTGGCCGGGCGGCTCGCGCGCAAGCCGGTGGTCTGGCACCTGCGCGACATCGTCAGCGGCGACCATTTCGGCAGCAAGCAGCTGATGGCGATCAAGTACTGCGCGCGGTTCGGCGTCACGCGCGTGATCGCGAACTCCGACGCGTCCGCGCAGGCATTCCGTGCGCTGACGGGCTTCACGCCGCAGCACGTCGACGTCGTGTTCAACGGCATTTCGGCCGAACCGTTCGACGCGCTGGACGCGACCAGCCAGGCCGCGCTGCGCGCGCGCTTCGGGTTGCCGGAGCACGCATGGCTGGTCGGCTCGTTCAGCCGCCTCGCGCACTGGAAGGGGCAGCACCTGCTGCTGGAGGCCGCGGCTCGTCATCCCGAGATGCACGTGGTGCTGGTCGGCGCGCCGCTGTTCGGCGAGGACGAATATGCGGCGCAGCTGCACGAGATCGTCGCGCGTCACGGGATGGACGATCGCGTGCACTTCCTCGGCTTCCAGCGCGACGTGGCCGCGTGCATGAAGGCGGTCGACGTGGTCGCGCATACGTCGATCACGCCGGAGCCGTTCGGGCGCGTGATCGTCGAGGGCATGCTCGCACGGCGGCCGGTGGTCGCGGCCCGCGCGGGCGGAGTCGTCGAGATCATCGAGGACGGCGAAAACGGGCTGCTGTGCGAGCCGGGCAATGCGGCCGCGCTGGCCGATGCGCTGGGCAGGCTGCGGCACGACGCCGCGCTGCGCGAGCGGCTCGTCGCGAGCGGGCGGGCGACCGCGGTGCGCCGGTTCGGCACCGAGACCTATGTGGAGCGGGTCGAGAAGATCCTCGCGGATACGGCGAAGGCCGCGAAGGCGAAGAAGCGGTAGGTGCGGTGCGGCGGCGCGAATCGACGCCATGCGCCGGGAGCGCCGGGAAACGGGCCCTCATGCGGCGGTGTGCTGCATGAGGGTTCCGCTTTTTGGGCGGGCGGGAGCCTGATACGCGTCAGGCGCGGGTTGCCGGAGGCGAGCTGGTGATGCGTTCGCGCACGGGGCCTTGGGGGAACCCTCGCCGCCTGGATCGGCATTGCTACACGGAACGCCGTGAGGCCATGCGGTGAGGCCGGCGAGGGGGCGGGCGATGCGACGGGTAGTGCAGCCGCCCGGGCGGCGTGTGACGCCGCATGTGCACTTCGGTGCGTCATACCAGCCGCACCCGACGCGCAAATGCATCCCCCGCGTGCGTCACGCCCATGAAAATGCCCCCGCACGACTCGAGGCCGCGCGGGGGCAGGGAGCGCCGGTAATGGCGCGCTCAGACAGCCCGTTCGGGTGCCGGTGCCACGACGCGGGCCGCGCGCGTCGGCTTCAGGCTGGCCGACCACATCATCGCGGGGCGTTCGAACAGCCGGTAGAACACGTAGGCGACCGGAATCGCGGCGGCCATGAACGCGATCGACGGCCAGATCGACAGTTGCAGTTCGGAGTGGAACAGCACCGAGCCGAGGCAGACGAACAGCGGCAGATGGATCAGGTACAGCGAGTAGCTGAAGTCGCCGAACCAGCCGAGCACGCGCAAGAGCGGCGTCGGGTGCGGCGGGCAGGCGAGCGCGCGGTACAGGAAGCACGCGAAGCCGGCAGCCCACAGCTGGAACGCGCCGTACTGGCCGAAATGGAACGCGCCGCAGCCCGCGGCCAGCAGCGCGGCGGCCGCGAGATACCAAGCGCGCGACGGCACGGCGGCCGTGCCGCGCGCCGGCTGCGCGCGCAGGTCGGCGATCCACGCGCCGACCGTCCAGGACAGCCAGTAGGACGTGAAGAACTGCAGGTCGTGCCGTTCGAGCAGCCACGCCGACGCGACGTTGACGAGCGCGACGGCCGCCACGATGGCCGGCATGCCGATCCGGCGGCGCAGCGCGAACAGCAGCGGGTAGATCGCATAGAACTGCACTTCGAGCGACAGCGTCCAGAGCGCGCCGTTCGACCCGTACGTGTAGCCGGCGACGCCCTGCAGCGAGAACAGGTTCACGAGGAACGCGGTGAGGCCGACGTCGCGGATCTTGTGGCTGACCGGCGCGATCTGCAGGCTGACCGCGTCCATCGCGAGCGTGAACAGCAGCGCGGCGAGCAGCACCGGGTAGATGCGCGCGAAGCGGCGCGCCCAGAAGTTCGGTGCGTCGAGCCGGTACGCCGGGTTGGCCGCGAGCTTGAGCGCCGCGTTGCGATGGATGCAGTAGCCGCTGATCACGAAGAAGATCGGCACGCCGGCGGAGCCCCACGCGAACGGGAAGGTCAGGTAGCCGGCGATCACGCTCGGGTTCAGCGCATGACCGTAAGCGTGATGGAAGCTCTGCATGCCGACCCAGACGACCTGGCGGCAGTGGAAATAGGCGACGAGCAGCGCCGCGAACCCGCGCATCGCGTCGATCACGTGTTCCTTGTGGTCGGCGACGGGTGGCGCGGTCAAAGACGATCCGCTGAAAGCTTGCATGCGATTCGATTCCTTGCGACGGATGAAGGGGATGGTCCAATCGTAATGCGCAAGAATTCGATCGAATGAATAAAAAAATCTCGCCGGGAAATAATGATGTTTCAGATGGTGGTTTTATTCCGGTCTGAAAGCGGTTCCTTCGCCGCCACAATTATTTGCCGATTTTTTTCTGATAGTTTGAAGCTCCAGTTGATTGATGCAAGGAGCGGCAAGATGGACATGCATTGGATCGCGAGCGCGGCAGTACTGCTGGTCATGGCCGTGCTGTCGGCGTACCGCGAGGCGCTGAAGAACGAGCCGATTCGCCCGGGCCTCGAGCGGGGCGGCGTCCCGTATATCGAGGAATTCGAATCGTAAGAATTTGTATCCGGAAAATCGGTAATTTGTTTATGTTTCGGCGCTGGGTTCGGCAATATCGACCGAGTGCGCGGATTATCCATTTTCCGGAAACATGGGCAATAGGTCCATATCGAAAATGAGCGGAGTGGAATTGGCCGTGCCTGCGGTTCTCGATATGCCGTTCGAAAAACAATCGCGCCGGGTCGTCCAGTGACGCGGCGCAGTCAACGCAACCAGGATGCGAACATGTTGAAAGTCACCAAGGCCGTGTTCCCCGTCGCCGGTCTCGGCACGCGGTTCCTCCCGGCAACGAAGGCGAGCCCGAAGGAGATGCTGCCCGTCGTCGACAAGCCGCTGATCCAGTACGCGGTCGAGGAAGCGATCAACGCCGGTATCACCGAGATGATCTTCGTGACCGGGCGCAGCAAGCGCGCGATCGAGGATCACTTCGACAAGTCGTACGAGATCGAGGCCGAACTCGAGGCGCGCGGCAAGGAAAAGCTGCTCGAACTCGTGCGCGGCATCAAGCCGAGCAATGTGAACTGCTTCTACGTGCGCCAGCCGGAAGCGCTCGGTCTCGGCCACGCGGTGCTGTGCGCGGAAAAGCTCGTGCACGGCGAGCCGTTCGCGGTGATTCTCGCCGACGACCTGCTGCACGGCGAACAGCCGGTGCTCAAGCAGCTCGTCGACGTGTTCGACCACTATCACAGCTCGGTGATCGGGGTCGAGACGATCCCGCGCGAGGACAGCCGCTCGTACGGTGTCGTCGAAGGCCGCGAGTGGGAAGAGGACATCATCAAGCTGTCGGGCATCATCGAGAAGCCGGCGCCGGAAGACGCGCCGTCGAACCTCGGCGTGGTCGGCCGCTACGTGTTCATGCCGACGATCTTCGATCACCTGCGCAAGCTCAAGCCGGGCGCCGGCGGCGAGTTGCAGCTGACCGACGCGGTCCAGACGCTGCTCGCGAACGAACAGGTGCTCGCGTATCGCTACTACGGCACGCGTTTCGATTGCGGCAGCAAGATCGGCTACCTCAAGGCGACCGTCGAACTCGCGCTCCAGCATCCGGAAGTGAGCCGCGAATTCGAGGCGTACCTGCGTACCTGTCTGCCCGCGCTGGCTGCTGTCGCATAAGCAGCCGCGCTGCTCCGTTGTTTCAGGTGGTGGTTGTTCCGTTGGCCCCGGCTGCCTCGTGCGTCGGGGCTTTTTTGCGTGTGGACGAAGCGCGGGCGTGCGGCGGCGGGTGAGCGGCGATACTGATTTCGGGCGCATTCCAGCGGGTGCGTGCGCGACGATTCTGGTATGCCGCCAGACGGTGATGTCGGCTCGAGCGCGTTGCACGGTGCGCCGGATGCGGGACATCGCGGTGATGAAACCGGTGCCGACGCGCCGGTCGCTTGCGGCCTGACGAGCGACGGTTGCTTACCGGCTGCGTCGCGTCCGTGCCGGTATCACGCTCAGCGCGGCGACGTGCTCGGCCGCGCGACGAAGTACCGGTCCAGCATCGCGGCGATCGGCTTCTTGAAGTCGAGCAGGCGCTTTTCCAGATAGCGCCACGACAGATGGGCAAGCAGCACGGCGAGCGCGAACTGCAACAGTTCGGGCAGCACGTCCCGGACGATTGCGGGCATCGGCACGTGCGCGAACAGCGCGGGCATCTCCCCGAAACGTGCCGGAATCAGGTTGTGGAACAGATAGAAGCCGTAGCTGATCGTGCCGAGATAGACGAGCGGTGCCCAGTCGAGCAGCGCCACGGCCGGATGGTCGGGTTCGGTGACGATCCACAGCATCAGCGCGCCGAGTGACGCGGACAGGCCGAGATCCGCGAGCCCCGTGACGACGTCCGGCAGCATCGTGAACGCGGGCAGTGCGAGGAAGAACACGACGCCGGCGGCGCCGAGCCAGCCTGGCGGAATGCGGCGGACGACGTCCTGGCCGCGATCGGCGAGCGCCATCGCACCGACGCCACCCAGCGCGATCAGCGCGAAATTCCACGGGGAAAACGCGTAGATCAGCACCGGCGATGCGTCGACCGCGTAGAGCGCGAGATGCGCGAACGCGCAGAGCGCGACGGCCGCGACGCCGAGCACGACGTGGCGCGCGGCCGGCACCGCGAGCAGCGTGAGCGGCGCAATCAGATAGAACTGCTGCTCAACCGCGAGGCTCCAGAAGTGCGACGTGGAGCCCGGCCAGCCGTCCTTGACGGCACCGATCCAGTAATTCGACAGGAACGTGGCGTGCCACGCGAGCCCGAGATCGACGCCGCGCTGGTAGAACAGCGCGTGCGCGATCGCGAGCGCGGCGAGCAGCAGGTAGTAGACGGGAAAGATCCGCAGCGCGCGCTTCGCGAGAAACAGCGCCAGCGCATGGCGGCGCGTCATCGCGCCGCACTCGATCGCCTGACGATTGCGATGCAGTTCGCCGACGATCAGGAATCCGCTGATGAAGAAGAACGTCCACACACCGAGCTTGCCCACGTCGACAGCGAGGACGTGGCCCTTGTGGGACAGGAAAACGAGGATGACGGCGATGGCTCGCAGGCCGTCGAGTCCTTTGACGTATCTGACTTCGCGCATGAAGGCATCCGGGGCACTGAGCGAAGTCAGTATAGGTGCGCAAATATCGAACGTAATTCGCGATCGGACGCGTTTGGACGTATACGTGAAGGCGTTTTTCGATGCCAGGGTCTGTTTGCGCATGCGCGTTCCAGGCGTAAACAGACCCTGGCGTGCCGTCGAAGTCGGTCGCGCGCAACAAAACCTGCGGGAAACCCCGCGAAAACGCATAAAAGTACTCCACGAAGCGTCAAGGCGCTTGTAGAATCCGGCGTTGAAGCGCGCGCGTTGCACGCTTCGTGTATCCAACGACCACACCTGGTAGGAGAAACATGGCGACTTCCGCAAAAAAGGTGGCCAAGAAGGCTGCCGCACCGGCGACCAAGAAAGTGGCTGCCAAAAAGGCTGCGCCCGCGAAGAAAGTAGTGGCCAAGAAGGCTGTCGCGAAGGCAGCACCGGCTGCTCCGACGCCGCTGAAGGACAAGTTCACGAAGGCATCGCTCGCAACGCACATCGCTGAGCGCGCAGCTGTCGAAGTGAAGGCGGTCAAGGCAGTGCTCGTCGCACTCGAGAACGTCGTGCTGGGCTCGGTTCACAAGAAGGGCGCAGGCGAGTTCACGCTGCCGGGTCTGCTGAAGATCACGGCGCAAGTCGTGCCGGCGAAGAAGAAGCGCTTCGGCAAGGATCCGTTCACGGGCGAAGAGCGCTGGTTCCCGGCAAAGCCGGCCAGCGTGCGCGTGAAGGCACGTGCGCTGAAGAAGCTGAAGGACGCGGCTGCGTAATGCCGCGTAACGGTCGCCGAATGCGGCGGCCGTTGCGATGTCCGACGGTCCCCGTACGCGAAAGCGTGCGGGGATTTTTATTGCGCCGCGCAAATCGCGCGGCCGTGTTGGCATCGCATGGCGCGGATACGGCATGACGTGATGCGCATCCGGTGTTGCGGGCCGCTTGCACGGATGGCCGGATCGTCGTGTTCGTGCCGGCGCGCGGCTGTGCATCGCCGCGCGTTGTGCGTGTGTCGCGCGGGTATCGTCGAGCCGGCGTGCGTCGATCACGATCTGGCGATTCTGTTGACCAAGGTGCGGCAGCACGACGTTGCGCTGCGCGGGCCGCGCGCGGCCGCATGGTTCGACGCGGTGCCCGCAAGCGACTTCGTCGCCGCGCTCCGCGCCACGGTTGCGCAGTGGGATGCCGAGCCGGACTGGCGCGGCGACGAATGCAACGTCGTGCTCGCGATCGCACGCATCTGGTACGGCGCCGCAACCGGCGGGATCGCGCCGAAGGATGTCGCCGCGACGTGAGCGCCGGCGCGCCTGCCCGACACGTACCGGCCCGTCCTGTCGGCCGCGCGTACCGTCTATCTGCGCGGCGGCGGTGAGGGTGCCGACACGCTCTTGTCGGGCGAACCGGTCGCCGCATTCGTGCGTTCCGGGCGACGGATCGTCGAAGCCATGTTGTCGGCGTAGCAGCGCGCGAACGGCCGCAGCCCGCGATTGCATCGCGGTGCGAGGCAACCGCGTCGACGACCGCGATCACGCGCGTATCGCACGCGCTCCACAGGCGTGCCGATGCCCGCGCGAAGGAGGCCGCAGCGCCCGCGCTTCGTCAGCCCGCCGTGCCGGCGTAGGCGGCCTTCAGCGTGGCGACGTCGAACTTCGTCATCTGCATCATGGCCGCGGCCACGCGCGCCGCCTTGGCCTCGTCGCGGTCGGCCATCATCGGGATCAGCGCGTCGGGCACGATCTGCCATGAGACGCCGAAGCGGTCACGCAGCCAGCCGCAGCCGTCGGCCGTGCCGCCGTTGTCGAGCAGCGCGCTCCAGTAGCGGTCGAGTTCCGTCTGGTCGGCGCAACTGACCATCAGCGAGATCGCGTGATTGAACGTCTCGGTGCGCGGGTGGCTCATCGCGATGAACGGCTGGCCGAACAGCTCGAATTCGACCATCCGGGTGCCGCTGGTGCCGGCTACCGCCGTGACGCGCACGACGCGCGAGTTCGGGAAAATGCCGGCGTAGAAGGCCGCGGCTTCTTCGGCTTCCGTCGCGTACCAGAGGAACGGCGTGATCTTCTGAATCGTCATGGAGCGTCTCCTGTCGGATGTCGATGAGGGACGGCGCAATCCGCGTGCCGCCATCGATACGACGGGCGAAGGCCGTCGAAATCGACACGTCGAAGCATAGTGCTTCGCGTCACGGCATCGAAATCGGCAAGGGCGCACGGACAAGCGTCCGTTGCGATGCCGGATCCCATTGTCACGCGTCAAGAGGGATGTGGCGTGGTCCGCGCGGCGGCGTGGGCCTGACCGGCCGTATGCAGCCGTCGGACAGCAAGGGGTGTCCGGATGCCTCCGGACAGGCTTCCAGCGCGCGACAGGCGGCTCAGGAACCGCTCCCGGCCGGTTGCCGTACCGAGAGTGCCGACCGCGGCCATCGCCCGCCACGGCGCCGCCGGCAACGGACGAAAAAAAACCAGCCATGGCCGAAGCCGGTGACTGGTTTTGCAGTTCGGCGACATGGCGTCGGAGACGCCATGCACACCGGAAACGTACTTCTTAGAACTTGTGGCGAATGCCGACCGCGACCAGCTCGGCCGAGCTCTTGCCAGCGAAGCCGTACGAAGCGATCGACGCTTGCGCGCTCTGCTGCACGCCGTCGACGAGCTGCGTGCCGCTCGCGTGCTGGTATGCGCCAACCAGGTAGACGTCCGTGCGCTTCGACAGCGAGTAGTCTGCGCCAACGCCGACTTGGTGGTACTTCGCCGACGTGTCGCCGCTCGCCTTCGTGTACGAGTAGCCGAGGCCCAGCAGCAGCGGCGGCGTGACCTGGTACGTCACGAACGCGCGGCCCGTGTTGTACTTTTCGGTCGAACCGAAGCCCGAGAATGCGTCCGGCTTGTACTGTGCGTTGCTGTAGCCGAGGCCGAACGTCACCGGGCCGAGAGCATACTGGCCTGCCACTTGCGCGATGGCGATCGACTTCGCCGTTGCGTAACCCGAGTTGATCGGGCCGTCGAAGATCGCGTCGGACGTCGTCGAACCCCAGCCTGCGCGGCCGACAGCCGTCGTCGGCGACGGGTTGGCTGCGTAGAAGTAGCCTGCTGCAACGCCGACCGGGCCGTTGTTGTATGCAGCTGCGACCGACCACGTCTGGCCCGAACCCGTCTTGCCTGCAACGCCGCCGAGGGCGTACATGCCTTCGACCTGGAAGCCTGCCCAGACCGGCGACGTGTACTTGATTGCGTTGCTGACGCGCAGCGAGTTGTCGTTGTTGTCGACGTCGCCCGGCGTTGCCATCACGCTGCCGAAGTAGTTGTCAGCCGTGACTGCCTGGACCAGGTCGACCAGCGGGTCGTACTGGCGGCCGAGCGTCAGCGTGCCGTACTGGTTGCTTTCGAGGCCGACGTATGCCTGACGACCGAACATGCGACCGCCCTGGTTCAGGTGGCCGGTGCCCGGATCAAAACCGTTTTCCAACTGGAAGATCGCCTTCAGGCCACCGCCGAGGTCTTCAGCGCCTTTCAGGCCCCAACGGCTGCCTTGCAGGTTGCCCGACAGCATTTGCCACGAGTTGTTGGCTTCGCCGTTGTTGCCGTGAACCCATGCGATCGACGTATCGATCACGCCGTACAGCGTGACGCTCGACTGAGCGTGAGCAGCGCCGGCGGCGCCCAGCAGGGCGAGCGAGAGGGTCGAGAGTGCGAGTTTCTTCATCGTTGAGTATCTCCACGCAAATGAATCGTCATTCGTTATTTGTTGCGGATTGGAGAATAGCTCAGTGCCATACATGCAAGAAAGCTTAAAAAATAAAGTGTCTCGAAAAGGTAACAGCGGGAAAAAGTCCATATATATCAAGCACATCAAGGACTGTTCCTCTTTTTGAAATAGTTGACAATTGCTGCGCTGCGATTGTTGCAGCGGGTGATGCGCCCGGCAGGAGAAGGGCAAGTTTCGCGGGTTCGCGCACGGAAATCGAGGCATGCAAACGTTTGCCTTCGCAGCGCGCATCGCCTGCCTATGTAAAGAGCGCATCAACGTGCAGGAATGCGCGGCGGGGCCGGGTGGTTGCGCAAAGGGCGGCGGTCGCGTAGGGCGGCGATACGATGCGCGCGGTGCGCGGGAAGCAATACGTGGGGATTCAGTCGCCGCTTGCGCGATCCGTCTGTGCGGACACGGCCGCATCGCTGCCGCCGCGCCGATGCGCATCGCCGCGCGCGGCCGCGAATTCCGCGCCGAGCAGCAGCACGGCTGCGGAGAAGTACAGCCACATCAGCAGGACCGCGAACGATCCAGCCGCGCCGAATGCGCTTGCCGTGCCCGCACGCGCGAGATACAGCGCGAACAGCTTCTTGCCGCCCGAGAACAGGATCGCGGACACGATCCCGCCGGTCAACGCGTCGCGCCATGCGACGCGCGCATCGGGCAGGAACTTCATCAGCGCGGCGAACGCGCCCGCGAGCACCGCGATGCCGACGAAGAACTGCAGCAGGTTGGTGATCGCGACGTACGGCGAATCGCCGAGCAGCCAGGTGCCGATGAACGTGATCGCGGTGTCGAGCACCAGCGACACGATCAGCAGGAACGCGACGCCGAGCACGAGCCCGAACGAAACCAGCCGCACGCGCACGAGCCCGAGCATGCTCGACCAGCGGCTTTCCGTGCTCGGCCAGATCACGCTCAGCGCGGTGTTCAGCGACGCGAACGTCGCCGACGCGCCGATCGCGAGCGCGGCGAACGAGATCAGCGTCGCGATTCCGCCGCGCTGGCCCGCGCGATGGGCGTTCTGCACGATCGTCTGGATGCTGGCCGCCGCGTCGTCGCCGATCAACTGATGCGCCTGCTCGAATACCTGGCCGCGTGCGGCGTCGTCGCCGTAGAACCAGCCGGCCACGGCGATCACCATCACGAGCGTCGGCGCGAGCGAAAACGCGGAGAAGAACGCGATGCTCGCGGCCATCGCCGAGCAGCGGTCGGACGAGAAGCGCTTGAACGCGTTGAGTGCCCAGTTGGCCTGTTGTTGTGCGAGACGGGTGGCTTCGGACGTAATCTGTCGTTTCATGACGGTTCGGTTGGGCGTTTGACGCAAGGACATCGGCGGGATCCGACACATCGGTATTGATCCGAGGATTCGATCATAGTTGCCTGAACTGTCTATAATTCCTTTCAGTTTCACCTCACCCCACAAAAACGCCGAGACCATCATGCTACAAATGTCCAGGCGCCAGTTCCTGAAGGTGACGGCCACGTCGCTTGCCGGATCGAGTCTTGCCCTGATGGGCTTTTCTCCGACGGAAGCGCTCGCCGAGGTCCGACAGTACAAGCTGGCGCGCACAGTCGAAACGCGCAACACCTGCCCGTATTGCTCGGTGGGTTGCGGCATCCTGATGTACAGCCTCGGTGACGGCGCGAAGAACGCACAGCCGAGCATCATCCATATCGAAGGCGATCCCGACCATCCCGTCAATCGCGGCACGCTGTGCCCGAAGGGCGCGAGCCTGATCGACTTCATCCACAGCCCGAGCCGCCTGACGCATCCCGAATACCGGGCGCCCGGCTCGGACAAGTGGGAACCGATCTCGTGGAACGACGCGCTCGACCGGATCGCGAAGCTGATGAAGGCCGACCGCGACGCGAACTTCGTCGAGACGACCGATGACGGCGCGAAGGTCAACCGCTGGCTGACGACCGGCATGCTGGCCGCGTCGGCGGGCAGCAACGAAGTCGGCTACCTGACCCACAAGACCATCCGCAGTCTGGGGATGCTCGCATTCGACAATCAGGCGCGTGTCTGACATGGCCCGACGGTGGCAGGTCTTGCCCCGACGTTTGGCCGTGGAGCGATGACGAACCATTGGGTCGACATCAAGAACGCAGACGTGATTCTCGTGATGGGCGGCAATGCAGCCGAGGCCCATCCGTGCGGTTTCAAGTGGGTAACGGAGGCGAAGGCGCACCGCAAGGCGCGGCTGATCGTCGTCGACCCGCGCTTCACGCGTACGGCCTCGGTGGCCGACTACTACGCGCCGATCCGCACCGGCACCGACATCGTCTTCCTGGGCGGCGTGATCAACTATCTGCTGACGAACGACAAGATCCAGCATGAGTACGTGAAGAACTACACGGACTTCTCGTTCATCGTGCGCGAGGATTTCGCGTTCAACGACGGCATCTATTCCGGCTACGACGCGGAGAAACACGCGTACCCGGACAAATCGACCTGGGACTACGAACGCGGCGACGACGGCTTCGTGAAGGTCGACCCGACGCTGCAGCATCCGCGCTGCGTGTACAACCTGTTGAAGCAGCACTACGCGCGCTATACGCCGGACATGGTCCAGCAGACGTGCGGCACGCCGAAGGAGAAATTCCTGAAGGTGTGCGAAATGCTCGCGACGACGGCCGTTCCCGGCCGCGCCGGCACGGTGCTGTACGCGCTCGGCTGGACCCACCATTCGATCGGCGCGCAGATCATCCGCACCGGCGCGATGGTGCAGCTGCTGCTCGGCAACATCGGCATCGCCGGCGGCGGCATGAACGCGCTGCGCGGCCACTCGAACATCCAGGGGTTGACCGACCTCGGGCTGATGTCGAACCTGCTGCCGGGCTACATGACGCTGCCGATGCAGGCCGAGCAGGATTTCGACGGCTACATCAAGAAGCGCGTGCAACTGCCGTTGCGGCCGAACCAGCTCAGCTACTGGAAGAACTACAAGGCTTTCCACGTCAGCTTCATGAAGTCGTGGTGGGGCGATGCGGCGACAGCCGAGAACAACTGGGCCTACGACTACCTGCCGAAGCTGGACAAGCAGTACGACCTGCTGCAGGCGATCGAGCTGATGAATGCCGGCAAGATGAACGGCTACATCTGCCAGGGCTTCAACCCGCTCGCGGCGGCGCCGTCGAAGGTGAAGACGGCAGCAGGCCTCGCGAAGCTGAAATGGCTCGTGATCATGGATCCGCTCGCGACCGAGACCTCCGAGTTCTGGAAGCATCACGGCGACTACAACGACGTCGATGCGTCGAAGATCCAGACCGAGGTGTTCCGTCTGCCGACCACGTGCTTCGCGGAGGAAAACGGCTCGCTCGTCAGTTCGAGCCGCGTGCTGCAATGGCACTGGAAGGGCGCGGAGCCGCCGGGCGAGGCGAGGAGCGACCTCGAGATCATGGCGGGGCTGTTCCTGCGCATGCGCAAGATGTACCAGACGGACGGCGGCAAGTATCCGGACCCGATCGTGAACCTGACCTGGCCGTATGCGAACCCGGAAAGCCCGACGCCCGAAGAGCTCGCGATGGAGTTCAACGGGAAGGCGCTCGCCGATCTGCCCGACCCGAAGGATCCGACCAAGACGCTCGTGAAGAAGGGCGAGCAGCTCGCCGCGTTCGCGCAGCTGAAGGACGACGGCACGACCGCGAGCGGCTGCTGGATCTTCTGCGGTGCCTGGACGCAGGCCGGCAACCAGATGGGGCGGCGCGACAACTCGGACCCGACCGGCATCGGCCAGACGCTGAACTGGGCGTGGGCGTGGCCGGCCAACCGGCGGATCCTGTACAACCGCGCGTCGTGCGACGTCGCCGGCAAGCCGTTCGACCCGACCCGCAAGCTGATCGGCTGGAACGGCAGTGCGTGGAAGGGTGCCGACGTGCCGGACTTCAAGGCGGACGAGCCGCCCGAAAACGGGATGGGTCCGTTCATCATGAACCCGGAAGGCGTCGCGCGCTTCTTCGCCCGCGCGGGGATGAACGAAGGTCCTTTCCCCGAGCACTACGAGCCGTTCGAGACGCCGCTCGCGGCGAATCCGCTGCACCCTGACAACCCGCAGGCGCTGAACAACCCGGCTGCCCGCGTGTTCCCGGACGACCGCGCGTCGTTCGGCAAGGTGTCGGAGTTCCCGCACGTCGCGACGACTTACCGGCTGACCGAGCATTTCCACTACTGGACCAAGCATGCGCGGCTGAATGCGATCATCCAGCCCGAGCAATTCGTCGAGATCGGCGAAGATCTCGCGAAGGAAGTCGGCGTCGCGCACGGCGATCGCGTGAAGGTGTCGTCCAAGCGCGGCTACATCGTCGCGGTCGCGCTCGTCACGAAGCGGATCAAGCCGCTGACGATCGAGGGGAAGAAGGTCCAGACGGTCGGCATCCCGTTGCACTGGGGCTTCAAGGGGCTGACGAAGCCTGGCTATCTCGCCAATACCCTGACTCCGTCCGTAGGCGACGGCAACTCGTACACACCGGAATTCAAGTCGTTCCTGGTGAAGGTCGAAAAGGCGTAAGGGGGACGAGATGGCATTGCAATCGCTGGATATCAAGCGCGTCTCGGCCACCACGACGCCACCGCCCACGGTGCGCGAACCGGTGACCGGGAGCGTCGCGAAGCTGATCGACGTATCGAAGTGCATCGGCTGCAAGGCATGCCAGACGGCATGCATGGAGTGGAACGACCTGCGCGACGAGGTCGGCACCAACGTCGGCGTGTACGACAACCCGGCCGACCTGTCCGAGCACTCGTGGACGGTGATGCGGTTCTCCGAATACGAGAACCCGGCAGGCGACCTCGAGTGGCTGATCCGCAAGGACGGCTGCATGCATTGCGAGGATCCGGGCTGCCTGAAGGCGTGTCCGTCGCCGGGCGCGATCGTGCAGTACAACAACGGGATCGTCGATTTCCACGAGGAGAACTGCATCGGTTGCGGCTATTGCGTGACCGGCTGCCCGTTCAACGTTCCGCGGATCTCGAAGAAGGATCATCGCGCGTACAAGTGCACGCTCTGTTCCGACCGTGTCGCGGTCGGTCAGGAACCGGCCTGCGTGAAGACCTGCCCGACGGGCGCGATCGTGTTCGGCACCAAGGAGGACATGAAGCAGCACGCGGCCGAGCGGATCGAGGACCTGAAAGAGCGCGGCTTCGAGCATGCGGGGCTGTATGACCCGCAGGGCGTCGGCGGCACGCACGTGATGTACGTGCTGCACCACGCGGACAAGCCGTCGCTGTACCACGGGCTGCCCGACAATCCGTCGATCAGCCCGATGGTGAAGCTGTGGAAGGGCATCGCGAAGCCGCTCGCGGTCGCCGGTCTCGCGCTCACCGCGCTGGCCGGGTTCTTCCACTACACCCGGGTCGGTCCGAACGAGGTCAGCGAGGACGAGGAAGCCGCCGCCCGCGACGAGGCGCGACGCATCAAGGAGGACGGAAAATGAAGCACGACGACCCCAACCTGATCGTCCGCTACTCGGCGAACGAGCGCACGAACCACTGGATCACCGCGATCACGTTCGTGCTGCTCGCGCTGTCCGGGCTCGCGCTGTTCCATCCGTCGATGTTCTGGCTCACCGCACTGTTCGGCGGCGGCCAGTGGACGCGGATCCTGCATCCGTTCGTCGGCCTCGTGATGTTCGTGTCGTTCGCGATCCTGGTGGTGCGCTTCTGGCACCACAACGCGCTCGACGCGGACGACCGGCAGTGGCTGAAGCAGATCGGCGACGTGCTGACCAACCAGGAAGACAAGCTGCCGCCTGTCGGGCGCTATAACGCCGGGCAGAAGCTGCTATTCTTTACGTTGGTGGCGTGCCTGCTGCTGCTCCTGCTGTCGGGAATCGTGATCTGGCGGCGCTACTTCTCGTTCTACTTCCCGATCGGGGTGATCCGCGCGGCCGCTGTCGTGCATGCCGTGGCGGCCTTCGTGCTGATCGCGAGCATCATCGTGCACATTTACGCGGCGTTGTGGGTGAAGGGCTCGATCGGCGCGATGGTGCGCGGCACCGTCACGCTGGGCTGGGCTCGCAAGCATCACCCGAAGTGGTTCCGTGAAAGCGTGAAATAACGCACCGGAGCGGGGCGGCTCGCCGATCGCGGCGGGCCGGCCCGTCAGCCGTCGGAACCGCCCGAAGCGCCGACCTGTCGGCGCTTGTTTATTTGGAAGACATTTTTGTGACACAACGCATTCTCGAACCGACCGAGATCTCGGCACTCGATCATTCGGCCATCCCGCGCTTTCGCCTGCCGGAGCGCGCCACCGCGTTCTCGGCCCGCGCCGCGCGGCTGCGCAAGCTGGCCGACCTGAACCCGATCAGCGGCTACCTGCGGCTGATGGCCACCGTCGCCGATGCGCAGCACGCGACGCTGCAGACGCTGGAGCTGCCGCTGCCGTCGAAGGAAGCGATCGCACGTGCTCAGCAGCATTCGATGCCGCTCGTGCCGGCGCTCGGCGGCGAGCGCGACCCGCGCTGGCGCGCCGTGCTGTACGAACTGCTCGACCGGGTCGAAGGCGCCGGGCTGGTCAACCCGCAGCTCGCGAAGCTGCTCGACCGGCTGCGCCTGATGGCGCCCGCCGAACTCGACGCGCAGGCCGACGCGGTCCTCGCGCTGCGCTTCGCCGAAGTCGACCCGGCCACCGCGCCGTTCCTGATGGCGGCGCTACAGGTCGTCTGGACGGATCTCGCCAGCCGCGTTTCGCCGGCCGACGTTCCGTACCTCGACCAGCCGGGGCTGTGCCCCGTGTGCGGCACGCATCCGGTCGCGAGCGTCGTGCGGGTCGGCGGCCAGTACCAGGGCTACCGCTTCCTGCAATGCGGGCTGTGCACGACCGAATGGCACATGGTGCGCACCAAATGCTCGCATTGCGACTCGACGAAGGGCATCGCGTATCACGGGATCGAGGGTGGCAGCGAAGCCGTCAAGGCCGAATCGTGCGACGAGTGCAAGACCTATCGCAAGATCGGCTATCAGGACAAGGACTACGAGTTCGAGCCGCTGGCGGACGATCTCGCGAGTCTCACGCTCGACCTGTTGATGAACGAGGCCGGCTACCAGCGCAGTTCGCCGAACCCGCTGCTGTGGCCGGACGTCTCGCGGGAAGCGGATTGACGGCAGTCGCCGGGGCGGTGCGCGAGCGCCGGCGCCGGCCGACTGCGAAGCATGAGACTGGAGCCATCACGACGTGACCGAACCGGGTTTGAATGAACTGAACGCCGTGCTGGCGCGCGTGCCGTCGGTCGAGCGTGTGCTGTCGTCGGCGCCGCTGCAACCGCTGCTCGCCGACTATGGCCGCACGCGCGTGCTGAACGCAGTGCGCGCCGAACTCGAACGCTGGCGTACCGCCGCGCAGCACGATCCGGCGGCCGCCGAACCGCTCGACGAGCCGCGCATCGCCGCAGCCGTCGCGCGCACGCTGGCCGCGCAGAGCGCGGGCGCGGTGCGTACCGTGTTCAACCTGACCGGCACCGTGCTGCACACGAACCTCGGGCGCGCGCTGTTGCCCGACGACGCGGTGCGCGCGGTGGTCGACGTGCTCACGCGGCCGGTCAACCTCGAATTCGATCTTGCCACGGGTCGTCGCGGCGATCGCGACGACCTGATCGACGATCTGCTGTGCGAACTGACGGGCGCGGAAGCCGCGACCGTCGTCAACAACAACGCGGCGGCCGTGCTGCTGGCGCTGTCCGCGCTCGCGACGAAGCGGGAAGTCGTCGTGTCGCGCGGCGAGCTGGTCGAGATCGGCGGCGCATTCCGCATCCCCGACATCATGAGTCGCGCGGGCGCAAGGCTGCGCGAGGTCGGCACCACCAACCGAACCCATCTGCGCGACTACGCGGACGCGATCGGCCCGCGCACCGCGCTTCTGATGAAGGTGCACTGCAGCAACTACGCGATCAGCGGCTTCACGAAGGAAGTGACGCTGGCCGAACTCGCGCCGCTCGCGCGCGAGCACGGGCTGCCCGTCGCCGTCGATCTCGGCAGCGGCACGCTCGCCGATCTGTCGCAATGGGGCCTGCCGCACGAGACGACAGTGCAGGAGACCGTCGCGGCCGGCGCGAACCTCGTCACGTTCAGCGGTGACAAGCTGCTCGGCGGGCCGCAGGCCGGCCTGATCGTCGGCGATCGTGCGCTCGTCGCGAAGATCAAGAAACATCCGCTCAAGCGCGCGCTGCGCGTCGGCAAGCTGACGCTCGCCGCGCTCGAACCCGTGCTGCGGCTCTACCGGGCGCCGGAGTTCCTGCGCGAGCGGCTCACCACGTTGCGCCTGCTGACGCGGCCGCAGCGCGATATCGCCGAGGCCGCCGAACGTGTGCGCCCGGCGTTGCAGGCCGCCCTCGACAGCGGTTTCGACGTGACGGTCGAGCCGATGTTCAGCCAGATCGGCAGCGGTGCGCTGCCGGTCGATCAGTTGCCGAGCGCCGGGCTCGTCGTGCGCACGTCGGACGGCAAGCGCGGCGGCCGTGCGCTCGCGCAACTCGAAAAGAAACTGCGCGAATGGCCGCGTCCGGTGATCGGCCGCATCGCCGACAATGCGCTGCGGCTCGACCTGCGCTGCCTCGAAGCGGCCGATGAAGCGGCATTCGTCGCGCAATGCGTGCAGGTCGCGGGGCCGGCTGCATGATCGTCGGAACCGCAGGGCACATCGACCACGGCAAGACGACCCTGGTGCGCGCGCTGACGGGCGTCGATACCGATCGCTTGAAGGAAGAGAAGGCGCGCGGCATCTCGATCGAGCTCGGTTATGCGTACACGCCGCTCGAGAATGGCGACGTGCTTGGCCTGATCGACGTGCCGGGCCACGAGAAGCTGATTCATACGATGGCGGCCGGCGCGTGCGGAATCGACTTCGCGCTGCTCGTGATCGCCGCCGACGACGGCGTGATGCCGCAGACCCGCGAGCATCTCGCGATCCTGCAACTGCTCGGCATCACGCATGGCGCGGTCGCGCTGACGAAGTGCGATCGCGTCGACGCCGCACGCCTGTCGGCGGTGCGCGACGAGATTGCCGCGTGGCTGCACGGCACGACGCTCGACGGCGCGCCGATCTTCGAAACCTGCGCGACGCGCGCGGACGATCCGGGTGTCGCCGCATTGAAGCGTCATCTCGCCGATGCGGCGCTCGCGTGGCGTGCACGCCGCGACGACGGGCTGTTCCGGCTCGCGGTCGATCGTGTGTTCACGCTCGCCGGGCAGGGCACCGTCGTGACGGGTACCGCGTTCGCGGGCCGCGTGGCGACCGGCGACACGCTCGCGATCGTGCGCACCGGCGCCGCCGCGCGCGTGCGCAGCATCCATGCGCAGAACCGGCCGGTCGACGCGGGCCGCGCGGGCGAGCGCTGCGCGCTGAACCTGGCCGGCATCGACAAGGCGGACGTCGAGCGTGGCGATACCGTCGCGGACGCGCGGCTCGTCGCGACGTCGCCGCGTCTCGACGTCGACCTGAAGTTGCTGGCCGATGCGGGGCTCACGCTGACGCACTGGGCGCCGCTGCACGTGCATCTCGGCACGCTGCATCGCGTCGCGCACGTCGCGCTGCTCGACGGCGATACGCTCGCGGCCGGCCAGCAGATGCGCGTGCAACTGGTGTTCGACGAACCCGTGTTCGCGCTGCCGGGCGATCGCTTCATCGTCCGCAATCCGCAGGCGACGCGCACCGTCGGCGGCGGCCGCGTGCTCGACCCGTTCGGTCCCGCGCGCAAACGCCGTACGCCCGCGCGTCGCGCATGGCTCGACGCATTGGCGGCATGGCTCGACGAAGGGCGGCTCGATGCACTGCTTGCGCAGGCGCCGCTCGGTATCGCACGCACGATGCTCACGCACCTGACGGGCTTCGCGCCCGGCGCGCTCGCGTTGCCGGACGACGCCCTGGCGATCGGCCAGCGCGAGCGCGCGTCGAACGACGGCGCGGTGATCGCGCGTGCACACTGGCATACGCTGCAGGCGCGGGCGATCGACACGCTGCGCGCGTATCACGAGCGCATGCCGGACGAGCAGGGACTCGATGCGGCGCGCCTGCGGCGAATGGCGGCGCCGCTCGTCGGCGATGCGCTGTGGCGTGCGCTGGTCGATGCGCTGGTGGATGGCGGGGAGGTTGCGCGAAGCGGGCCGTGGCTGCATCTGCCGTCGCATTCGGTGAGTTTCGATGCGCGCGACGAAGCGCTGGCGCGGCAACTGCTGCCGCTGATTCGTGCGGGGCGCTTCGATCCGCCGTGGGTCCGCGATCTGGCACGCGACACGGGCGCGGCCGAGGATGCCGTGCGCACGCTGCTGCGCAAGCTCGCGCGACGCGGCGACGTGCACCAGGTCGTGCGCGACCTGTTCTATCACGCGGATGTCGTGCGCGAGCTGGCCGGGCTGGTGGCGCTTCTCGCCCCGACGCGCGGCGGCGGGCTCGATGCGGCGACGTTTCGCGACGCGACCGGGCTCGGTCGCAAGCGCGCGATCCAGATTCTCGAATTCTTCGATCGGGTTGGGTATACTCGCTTCCACCGCGATCTTCACTTCCTGCGGCCTGATAGCGGTTGGGTGGGTATACAGGCGTAGGCGCTCGTCGTTCTTTTGTTTTTCCCACGGAAGGCATTCGTATCCGGTGGTACGGCCGGGCTTCAAATCCGGTTGGGGGTGTCAGACACTCCCGGGTAGGTTCGACTCCTGCTGCCTTCCGCCACATGGGCCTTCCGGCCTGTTCCGATCTCTTCCGGTGACGTCCTCTGCATCGCTGATTTCAAAGCGTTTTGCGGGTGGCGGCGTGCTCGCGGCTACCGTTGACGTCCCGCACGATTTCCCCACGAAGTGTGGGTAGCGATGTGGGTTCGTGGGTAGGGAGGGCGACATGGCTGGACGACGGTTGCATCGACTCAGCGCGCTGCGGGTCGCGAAGGCGGTGGCCTCTATATACAGATCGCGTGTTGATTTTCACCGAGTCCGCATCCACGGTAGGTCAATTCGGCATGCTTATCAAAGCGGGTGGATCATCATGATCTATCCCGACTGGAACCGGCTCGAGGTTGCGCGCCGGTTCGGCGCAACCGACTGCATCGACGCCCGCGCGGGCGACCCGGCCGGCGAGATCATGACCTTGACCGACGGGATCGGCGTCGACTGCGCGATCGAGGCGGTCGGCATCGCCTGGCGCGAACGGGGGACGCTGCGAGTCGTCGACGGCGCAGTCGGGCAATCCGGGCGGCGCCGCGTTTTTTCTAGGGACAGCCGGAGCCGCGCCAGCGCTTGATAAAAGTCAACGCTGCGGATACCGAAGCTTCGAAGATGAAGGTGTGGCTTCGCCTGCCGCGTTCGATGGTTTCGTGCGGCAGGCGGCGCGGGCGGGTGCAGAACCCGGTCTGCCGTCTTGCAGGCCGCCGCGGCACCCGGCGCGCGGTGCCGGGCAGCGTGGCCGTGCGGTTCCCACGCGTGGCCGGCTGTCCGGTGCCGATGATTTCCGCGGCCCGGGCTACCCATGAGGATGCCTTAAACGTCGTAGTCGTCATCCCTTTCCAGGAGAGCGGCATGTTTCCCAACGATTTTCGCCAGTGTTTTGCCAACGTTGCGATCTTCGCGTCGCAAGCCGGGCTCATCGCAACGGTGCACGCCATGCTGGCCCACGACGGCTGGGCGCTCTATGTCGGCATGCTGTCGTGTTGTTCGGGCGTCGGGGGATTGATCGCGATGCGGCGGCCCGCGATCCCGCGAGTCGTGCGGGTCCGGCGCGATCGCCTGTAGCCGGATGCCTGATGGCGCCCGGGATGAAACCGCCCCGGCTTTCGTGCGGGTCCAGCCGTGCGTGTTGCCGAAGGTCCGGTTGTCCGACCCGCGCACCGATCGGGCCTGCGGCTGTTGCCGGCGCGGATCGCCGATGCCGGTACCGTCTCCAGAGGAACGAGCCGGCGGCGGGTTGCCGCCGCGCTGCCAGCCGGCTGGATGCTCGGCACCGACTTCGCGAGACCGGCGCGGGTTGGCGGACAGCGTGCGGCGATGTCCGTCGCTTGACTCATATCAACGATGCAGAGCCAACGCCACGGAAGATGGATGCACGAAATCGGGCATTGCGAACGCACCACACTGAAGATGAAGAACCGGCTCTCGCCGTCAATCGGTGCGATCAACAGGAGCGGAACATGGGAATCGGGATGCAGATCGCCTACTTCGGCTTCGCCGGGTCGGCTCGGCTGGAGGCGGAAGCGAGCATCCAGCTGATGCGCCTCGAGCCGTTCTGTACGCAACTGGCCGGCTGCCATCTCGCGATCGAGGCCATGGGCATGTCGGCCCGCGAGCCGACGTATGACGTACGACTCGATCTGATCACCCGCAACGGGGAATTCCGTCCCGTTCCGCATATGACGGGCGCGGATCCCCTGGACGCGCTGCAGCGGGCGTTCGATCTTGCGGAGTGGCAGCTCGCCGGGACCGCCACCGCCGAAACCCACGAGAACCCGCGCTGACACGTTCCGCGCATCGGATGCGATTCGCCGTGGCACGACGCATCGGTCCGCCGCGGTTCGCCTGGCGTGAGTCGATCCGCCAGGGCGACGGGGGCGACGGGGGCGGCGCAGCCGGCGCCGCTGGTCCGACTAATCTTCTTCGTCGCCCGTGAATATCTCGTGCTCCGGGATCTCCGCCGTATCGTCGACACACTGCACCCGCCATTCGCCAGGCACGGGCGCCTGCCGGGCATCGCGCAGCCAGCGCGCGATGCCGGCCTGGCCTTCGAACAGCGCGGACGGTGTGTCGAGGCCGAAATCGTCGAGCCAGCACAGGGCGCCGGCGTTGTCGGGGCCCGTCATCAGGGTGGCGCTGCCGTCGCGGACGAGCGTCCCCCACGCGGGCAGGTCCATCCCCGCATGACCTTCGCGCGACCAGCGGCCCATGGCCGTGTCGATCCAGAGAATGGCATAGGCGGAAGGGTTGTCGCAGGCGAAAGTATCGAGATGCAGGGTGATTCGCACGATGGGCTCCGAATCGATGAAGGAGGGCGGCCGCCGTCACCGGCGGCTGACGTTTTTGCTGGCTCATGACTCAGCGAGTCAACGTATGCGCGTGCCAGGAGGACAGCGAGCCGCCACGCTCGGCGGGCAGCCGCATCGCGGTGTCGCCCCAGTGCGCGCGGCCGCCCAGTCTCAGCTTGTTCGCGAGCAAGTCCTCGACACGCGGCGTGTCCCGATACCGTTCCGCGATCTGGTGTAACGACGGTGCGAGGAACGACATGTCGGCGGTGTGGCAGAACATGCATTGATGCGGGTCGACGAGCGCGGCGGGCGCCGGCACCTGGGCGGACGCCGTCCCAACCGCGAGCCACGCGAGTGCGGGCAGGTCTCCCGGCATGCGTGTCACACGAGCGCTCGCCATCGCGCGGTGTCCGGCAAGTTATCCAGTCTATGCGTGGTCCCAGGCCGGCGATTGACGCAAGTCAAACTCCGGAACACCCTCGCCGGCCGGCTGGATCCGCGGTCAGGGCCGCGCATCGATCCGGGGCTTGTTGACTCATGTCAAGCGCGGTGGCGCTGCCGCGCGTATCAATGGATTCAGCCAGGACGACCGTGGATGAAGGCCTTGGCCTTGCGGGAGGGCGGTGATGAACCAGGATCGGTTGTTCGCGTCGTTGGCGGCCTTGGCGCGCGACCTGTCGATTTCGGATGACGCGTTGCGACGGATGCTCGACGACGAAATCGCGACGCTGACGAAAGATGCCCGCGTGCATGATTACCTGAGGATATTCGCGATCCGTCGCCTGAGCCTGCGCATGCGGTCGCCGGACGCTGCAGGCCGGTATCCGGGGCCGAAACCGGGAGGCTAGGCGGCCGCCAGCGCTCAGACGCGCGCGAGCCCGGCCAGATCGATGATATGGATCTGCTTGCCGTGCGGGGCGATCAGTCCGTCGCGCTGGAATTTCGACAGCATCCGGCTGACCGTTTCGAGCTTGATGCCGAGGTAGCAGCCGATCTCCTCGCGCGTCATGCGCAGGTTGAAATCCGCCGACGAATAGCCGCGCGCCTTGAAGCGTTCGGACAGGTTCAGCAGGAACTCCGCGACTCGCTGTTCCGCCGACATCGTGCCAAGCAGCATCATCAGGCCCGACTCGCGCACGATCTCGCCGCTCATCATCTTGTGGAGATGGTGCTGCATCGACCGCACCTTGGCGCAAACCTTCTCCAGTTGGCCGAACGGGATGATGCAGACCGTGCTGTCCTCCAGCGCGATCGCATCGCCGTTGTGACGCCCGCTGCACACGCCGTCGAGACCGAGCGTTTCCCCGACGATCTGGAATCCGGTCACTTGCTCCTGGCCGTCGCGATGCATGACGATCGTCTTGAATGAGCCGGTGCGGACCGAATAGAGGCTCTGGAACGTATCGTGCGCGCGGAACAGCGACTCGCCCCGCTTGACCGAGCGGGTCGTGCAGACGACTTCGTCGAGGATGGCCAGGTCTGCATCGTCGAGTTCCGCCGGCATGCACGCCGAACGGACCGAGCAGGTCGAGCAGTGCGCGCCGGGGTGCTTCAATCGCTCGTCCCGATCGACGGCATGAAGTGCGAGCGTCATCCCGTACGCGACGGCGGGACGGGCATTTTCGTGGGCTTGGGCGGTCGGCATGATCTGCTCCTCGTCACTCGGTCGGGTGCGGCGCCACTGCATGGATGGTGCGTCATGCAGTGGCGCGGTCGATCTGGCCGAAAAATTCGTTCCTGGTCATTTGCAGGCCGTGCACAGCTCGGAATCTGGCGATTTAGTCTGTGCGACGGCCGCGATCCGGTACGCGGAACAACAGTGCTGCGCCATTGTCGCGCGACGCTGGCGACGGCATGATCGGCGCCCGGAACTCCCTATGAATCAGTATGGTTCGCGCGCGGCCAGACCGAAATCGGCAGGGATGGAAAGTCACGTAGGGTTTGGAGAACGGCTGTAGGAGGATGCTGACAACGGCTGCGGCGGTTGAAAACCCTCGTTGGCGTCGCCCGGGTGCTCCAGCGGGGGTAAGCGTCTGCCGTCGGCTGTCAGATGCCGTCCTGGTCGTCGAACCGCGAGTGCTGCATCGCATGACGCTCGAGCGCCGCATCGTGCGGCATGGCGCCGTCCCGGATCAGAAAGGCTGCCGCTGCCATCGATGCGATGCCGCCGCCGACCAGATAGAACCGGCTGCTGTCCCGATCGATGCCGGCCGCGCGTTGGCGAGCGGCTCGATCCGAATCCCGTGTGCTGCGTTGCATGGAAAAGCCCTTGGGAAGATTGGTTGAAACCTCTGTCGACGTTCGAGGACGCCGTATCGCGCTGCTGCAATTCGCAAGCGTGCGAGGCCCTGTAATGCGGGTACGGCGCCGGATGGGCTTGATGTGAGTCAAGGTGCTCGGTTGCCCGAGGGGCGAGATTGAGTATGGGCGTGGCCAGGACGAAGCACGGCCGCACGACTGCGATCCGAGGAGAATCGACGATGGGAAACGACTTTCGACAGGGGGCGCGAGCAGAAGAGTCGCCGCGCGTATTGGGCGGCGACGACGTCGGCCTTCGGCAGTATGTGCGGCGCATCTACAACTATATGGCCGGGGGCCTGGCGCTGACGGGTGCCGTTGCGTACCTCGGCGCGTCAACCGGGTTTTACCGGTCGATCGCCGGAACACCCCTCTTCTGGGTGCTGCTGCTCGCACCGCTGGCGCTGGTCATGTTTCTGAGCTTCCGCATCGAGCACATCAGCTTCGGCGCGGCGCAGATCAGTTTCTGGGCCTACGCCGCGCTGGTCGGGCTCTCCCTTTCCGGCATCTTCCTCGTGTATACGGGCGAGAGCATTGCGCGCGTTTTCTTCATCAGCGCGGCCACGTTCGGTGCAACGAGCCTCTACGGCTACACGACACGGGCCGATCTCTCGCGCTTCGGCTCCTTTCTGTTCATGGGACTGATCGGCATCATCATCGCGGGGGTCGTGAATCTCTTCCTGGTTTCATCGGCGCTGCAGTTTGTCGTTTCCGTGACCGGCGTGCTCGTGTTCACGGGACTCACCGCGTACGACACGCAACGCATCAAGCGCATCTACATAGCGGACGAAGAATACGAGATCGCCGGCAAGAAGGCGATCCTGGGGGCGCTTGCGCTCTATCTCGACTTTCTCAACCTCTTCCTGATGCTGATGCGGCTCTTTGGTAACCGCCGCAGCTAGGCGAGCGGTGGCGGCCAGGGGCAGGGGGCCGTACGACAAGCCCCGGCGGGATCACCGCCGGAGCAAACAGGCGCCGGGATGAATCTGGCCCGGCCACCCGACACCGGTCGCACATTACGTCGGTTTGGTTTGAACGTTGACGCCGCCCAACGCCTCGAGCGCGGCGAGTCGGGCATTCACCAGCTCTGCATGCAGCTTGATCGCCCGGATCAGAAATTGCACATCCTCGTTTTCGCTTTTCGAAGCAAGGTCATCAAATTCGGCCCATAGCTCATTTATCCGTTCGGTGCGCATGGCGACCTCCTTTGGCGTGTGTATAGATGACGTTGTACGGCAGGCTGGAATACCCTTGACGCCGTATGAACAGCATCGGCACGTGCCCGTCTTGCGTGCTGATCTGGATCAAGGGGGCGCCACTTCGGGGTATTGCTCGATATTCGGCACCGGATTCGAAGGACCCTTGCCTCGCCGTAGGTGCGCGTGTCGCGGCGCTCGGTCCGTGCCGCCGGACTTTGTACGGCAGCGTGCAGACCAGACGCATCCCCGATCCCATGCTTTAAAACAAATCAGTGCCAGTAAATCGCCCGCCATCGCGGGTTGGTTCGCTTGCCGAATGAATGGGTGTTTGCCATGATCAAAATGGTGATTTCCGATGCGCATGCTGTCATGCGGGCAGGTGTGCGTAGCGTCCTCGCGGAGGTTGACGACGTCGAGGTCGCCGGTGAAGCCACAGATGGTGCCGGCACGCTCGAACTCGTGAGCGCTGTGAAGCCGCGCGTGTTGTCGCTCGGATTGGCGATGTCCGGTATTCACGGGGTCGAACTCATCAGGAAAATCAAGAAGGAGCATCAGGACGTTCGGGTGCTCGTTCTGACCGCGCAGTCCGAACAGACCCATGCGGTGCGGGCGTTCAGGGCTGGGGCTTCGGGATATCTTTCGAAGACTTGCTCGCGGTCGGACCTGATCGACGCGGTTCGAAAGCTTGCCGACGGTGGGGTATACGTGAGCACGATGGTGGGCGATCTGCTGGCGCAAGTCACCAACGGCGACAGTGAGGCGCTCGCACATCATCGCCTGACCGCGCGGGAGTTCGAGATCCTGGTCGGCCTGGCATCAGGACAATCGATTTCGCAGATGGCCGGAAGCCTGGACCTCAGCATCAAGACAGTCAGCACATACAAGTCGCGCATTCTGGAAAAACTGGACCTGAATAACGAATCAGACATGGTTCGCTTTGCGCTACGTCACCAGTTGCTGGATCTTGGTGTTGACGGAAGCCGTTAAAACGACCGGGAATCGTCCGCGTGGAAGCGCATCGCTCGCTAACGTCGAGATGCGGAGCCGGCATGCGATGCACGATCGTTCTTGAGTTCGATAATGGCGATGGGAGTGCGGTGAGGGGTGCGCAGGGCATGCGGTTTCACAGGGCCACGGAGGAAGTGTGGCGGTCGACTCATCCCGGACGCTGCGTCAAGCTTTTCTTCCGCAACAGCTGGCGGCAGTCCGTCGTTGAACTGATGGGGCCGTATCCAGTTGTACTGGTTTCAGGAGTAGTACGTCGACGAGAATTCGACTGCAGGAAACCGCAGCGATAATGACCGGCTGCCGTCCGGATAAATTGTGGCGCAAAAGTTGCGCACGGGTCCCCGCCCTGAAAGAAGCCGAGAGCGACTCGGCATCTATCTGTCTGGAATCAAGGTGATGTTCCTGATCGCCCGGAGTGATAGGATGACAAAATATGAATGAAGGGCCATCATGGACGATCTCATATTCAGTACACCAACACATTGCGCACGCATTCGTGTAATGGAATCTGCTCACGGTACGTTCCGGGGATATGTGTATCTGCGCCGCGCCGCTGAAGGGCCGAACGATGATTCCCCATACCAGACTGATACTGACAGAGAGCAGTACGATCTCGCGCTGGAAGACGCCAAGATCCTCGCGCAAAGTCTGCTTCGCGAACTCGAGTCCTAAGCGCAACGCCTCGCGTCGCCGGAGCATGTGGTAGAGGCTGCATCAAGAGTGACGTGTGTCTGGTCAGCAATCCATCATCGAGAATCATTTTCTGGCAGCATGGCCGGAAGTAGTTCCTGTGCAAATTTCGCACGCGCCCTGAAAGACGAGTTCCGCCAAGGCGCGTCGATGCAGCGACTGTTGTTGCGCTACATCCAGGCGCTCATCACTCAAATGGCGCAGACTGTTGATTTGCACCGAATCCTGACCCTCCATGGGTCAAGGTTTGGTACAAATCAGCAGTCATAGATCTCCGGGAATCCATCGACAAGAACCGGGCCGTGACAGACTCTTGTGCTGACGTTTGGACCTCGAGCAGTCTTCGGTTGCCTGGCGCGAACGCGCAGTTTCCGCATAAGGTGTACGCAATGGATCAGCCGGGATCTTACTTTTGGAACCAGCCTTCTGCTGCACTCCAGGCCGATTTAGCATCATCGGGTGAGGGCTTGAGCCAGTCGGAAGCACGCCAAAGGGCAGTGCGCTTCGGCCCCAATACACTGCGCTCGCGGGGTGAACGATCCCTGTTGCTACAGTATCTGAACCACTTCAGGAATCCCCTCGTGATGATCCTGCTCGCCGCCAGTGCCGTGTCGGCGCTGACTGCCGAGGTCACCGGATTCGTGGTCATTTGGGTCATCGTTCTTGTCAGCGTGACCCTGGATTTCGTTCAGGAGTATCGGGCCGGGCAGGCTGCGGAACAGCTCAAACAAACGGTTGCCGTTCGCGCAACGGTGATACGCGATGGACATCCACAGGACGTGCCGATCGCCACGCTGGTTCCTGGCGATGTGGTTCTGCTCACCGCTGGCGATCTCATGCCAGCCGATTGCCGCTTGATCGAGGCTAAGGATTTCTTTGTCAACCAGGCGTTGCTGACAGGCGAATCTTACCCAGTTGAGAAACATGCAGCCGACCTCGCTGAGCCGACGGGCGACCTCAGTCAGGCCGAAAACGCCGTCTTCATGGGAACGTCCGCCATAAGCGGGATGGCAAGGGCGATGGTGTGCCAGATTGGTTCGGATACCGCCGTTGGCAGCATCGCCGATTCGCTGGTGGAAAAGGCCCCCCCCACGGCTTTTGAGCTGGGTACGCATAGTTTTGGCATGCTGATCATGCGCCTGACCGTGCTGCTGGTGCTTTTTGTGTTTCTGGTCAATGCGCTCTTCCATCGCCCCTTCCTGGAGTCGTTTCTGTTCGCTATCGCGCTTGCGGTCGGGCTGACGCCGGAACTCCTGCCGATGGTGGTTACAGTAACGCTCTCGCGCGGCGCACTGCGCATGGCCCGGCAGCATGTCATCGTAAAGCAGCTCGCTGCGATTCATAACCTCGGCAGCATGGACGTGCTGTGCACCGACAAGACCGGCACGCTGACCGAGGCGCGCATCCATTTGGAACGGCATCTGGATGTGCAAGGGCGAGACAGCGCGCAGGTGCTGCAGTTGGCTTACCTCAATAGCTATTTTGAAACCGGCCTCAAAAGCCCCCTGGACGCCGCCATCCTTGAGCACACCGAGATCGAGGTCGGTCATTGGCGCAAGATCGACGAAGTGCCGTTCGATTTCGAGCGCAGGCGTGTGTCGGTGTTGCTCGATGATGCCCAGCAGCGGTTGCTGGTGGTAAAGGGCGCGCCGGAGGATATTCTCAGACTGTCCACACAATACGCGCGTGGAGAAGCACTGGGGACGCAACCTCTGGATGAAGCCACGCTGGCGACCATCCAGGCATTGCACGACAGCCTTGAGCGAGAAGGCTTCAAAGTGCTTGGCATCGCGTGGCGTTCGGTCGCGTCGGACTGCTTGCACGCGGGTCTGAGTGACGAAACCGAGCTGATCTTCGCCGGCTTTGCGGCCTTCCTCGATCCCCCCAAGCCCAGCGCGTCCAAGGCGCTCAAGGAGTTGGCGGAAATCGGCGTGGACGTCAAGATCGTCACCGGTGACAGTGAGCTGGTCACCCGACACGTGTTTACACAACTTGGCGTACCAGTCACGGGGGTACTCACCGGCAACGAAATGCAGCAAATAGACGATACCGCGCTAGCGGTGCAGATAAAGAAGGCCAACCTGCTTTGCCGCGTCACGCCCGCGCAGAAAAACCGCGTCATCCTGAACCTGAAAGCCCAAGGACATACCGTCGGTTATCTTGGCGACGGGATCAATGACGCACCCTCGCTTCATTCCGCGGATATCGGTATTTCGGTCGATAGCGCGGTAGACGTGGCCAAGGCGGCGGCAGCGATGATCTTGCTGCGGCAAGACTTGAACGTATTGCGTGCTGGCGTGCTGGAGGGCCGACGGACCTTCGCCAACATCATGAAGTACATCATGATGGGAACCAGCTCGAATTTCGGCAACATGTTCAGCATGGCGGGCGCAACGATGTTTCTCGCCTTTTTGCCGATGCTGCCGGCGCAGATTCTCCTCAACAATCTGCTTTACGATGTTTCGGAATTGCCTATTCCGATGGATAACGTAGACGACGATTTTCTTGCTCATCCCAAGCATTGGGATACGAAGTTCATTCGAAATTTCATGTGGGTGGTCGGGCCAGTGAGCTCGGTCTTCGATTTCTTGATGTTCTTCATCATGCTGAAGGTGTTCAATGCGGGCGAGGCACTATTTCACACGGGCTGGTTCATTGAATCGATTGCCACTCAGGTACTGGTCATATTTATCATTCGAACGCAGGGCAGTCCGTTCAAGAGTCGGCCAAGCCGTGTGTTGACAATTACCTCGCTCGCGGTCGTGCTGATCGCCGGCGCATTGCCCTTCATGCCGGTTGCAGCGCTTCTCGGCTTCGTCGCACCCCCACCGCAGTTCTTCCTGATTCTACTGGCAATGCTGCTCTGCTATTTGGTCGCGGTGGAATGGATTAAACAATTGTTTTACCGATTTTTTGCGGCGCATTGATCCGGCGCAACACGACTGCGGCCACTGGTTTTCCGATAGCCAGGGCCGTCGACATGCCGTCGCACTTCTATGCTGCTGTCTTGAGCGTCGGCACCGAAGTCGAATCGGTCACGTCGTGCCCGGCAATTGCCAATGCCAGAACCGGGTTCAGGCTGTCCACCATCGAACTCGGAATCAGAATCGACCGAGCGCCGTTCATCGTGACGGGCGACGTGCAAAGGTAAAAAGCCGGCGTTTCGGCCGGCTTCCCGTTCCGCCTTGCTGGGGCGGCTCCCCGTTCTGTTTGAGTGCGAGGAGGTTGACTACGGAAACGTTACAGGGTCGATAGAAAACCCATGCCGAGACGTTTCCTTGCGTCGGAAATATATCGTCTGGGCGTGACGGCTTTCCACAAAAGGGGATACCGCTTTTTTCGCTGCGGACCCACGACCGGCATGCCGTCGTCGGTTGCGCGCGCTTCAGCCTGTTCTTGTTGGTTGTCCTTGAGATTCTTTTCTCGCTTCGGGTGATCTTTCATCAAACGGCTCCGTCAGGGAATCGCGTTGCGTCTTGGTTCAGGCTTGTACTGCTTGAGTCGAATCAAACAGCGCAGGCGATATGGGGCGAAACGGGGGCGCAACGGCCTACGTCCATCACGACGTCCCCCTCGTCATGAAGTCCACGGCCCATCGCCAATCTGCGCGTGAAGTACCACCATGCGTCTGCACGCTTCGGCAGTCGGTACGCTGGCGTACATGGACGACGGCGTATACAGGCCAGGCGTGCGGGATCGCGTCCCTCGCGCCTCAAGCGCGATCAAACACGCCGCGCAGACTGTTCTTCAGCGTACAGATTCGTCGAGCCCCGCCATGCATGATGACTTTCGTTGCATTTTCCGTCAGGAGCGCGTCATGAAATATCCGGTCTATATCACGCGGCGCGGGAATCCTCGCTATCACGGCGCGCTTCCGGATTTTCCGGAAATCGATGTGGAGGGTGACTCGTATGACGAGTTGCTGGTGGCTGCAGCGCGACAGGTCAGGGCCTACTATGACCGTTCCGAGCGTCTTGTACCGCCGCCGACCACGGATATGTCGATATTGCAGGCGTCGGATATCGACGTGGATGATGGAATCTGGCGGTTCTTCGATATCGACCTGACCGGCATGACCTCGAGTTCCGTGAGGATCGAGCTGTGCCTACCGAAATGCATTGTGCGCGACATCGACCTGAAGGCGAGCGCGCTGCACACGACTCGCGATGCATTCGTGTCGATGGCGTGTGCGAATGCCACCGACCGATCTGTACCGCACGTCGCGGTGCGTTTCGAACCCGACGTGAAATCGCTGTCGGAAGCGGTTTGACGGTGCGACGCTTCGGGCGTGAAGCCTGGGCGGATGGAGTGGTCATTCGGGAGAAGGGGCCTTGAAGATTCCCGTTGCGCGTGTTTCGCGACGCCGGACATCGCCATGGAGCAATGCACGGCCGATTCGCGAGGAGTTCCTCGGCGATGAACGGCTGGCGCAGCATGCGGGAATTCTGGCGCGTGCGCAGAAGGTCGTTCCCGGGGCGGCCTCTGGCCCGTCTCTGGCGACGCGGCTGAAGGACAACGCGGATCATCTGCTGAAGGCGTACCGGAACACCGTGGCCGCAGACGCGCGCGGCGAAGAAATCACGCCGGCAGCGGAGTGGCTGCTCGACAACTACTATCTCGTCGCGGAGCAGGTGCGGCAGATCCGCGACGATCTTTCCCCGCGCTATTACCGGCAACTCCCCAAGCTCGGCAACGGGCCGTTTGCCGGTTATCCGCGCGTGTTCGAGATCAACTGGTCATTCGTCGCCCACACGGACAGCCGTTTCGATCCCGATATGCTATGCCGGTTCATGCTTGCCTATCAGGCCGTGGAACCGCTGACGATCGGCGAACTGTGGGCGGTGGCGATCACGTTGCGGATCGTGCTGATCGAAAACCTGCGGCGACTCGCAGATCAGATCATCGACGACCGGCGCGCGCGGCTCGACGCCGACGCACTTGCGGATCGCCTGCTGGGCGAACGCGGACATGCGCGGGTGGAGGCCGAGCCGCTCGTCACCCGTTACGAACAGGCCGTATTGCACGATGCGTTCGCGGTGCAGCTGATTCAGCGGCTGCACGATCCCGATCCGGCCGTCGCGCCGGCACTGGCGTGGCTGCATCGGCACCTGGCGGCACGCGGCTCGACGCCGGATCAGATCGTCGCCTCCGTCAACCATCAGCAGGGCGCAGCCAGTCTGACCGTGCGCAACGTGATCACCAGCATGCGGCTGATTTCGGAAGTGGACTGGACCGTTTTGTTCGAGCGCATCAGCCTGGTCGATCAAGTGCTGCGTAATCACCCGGGCTTCGCGGAGATGGATTTCCCCACGCGTAACCTGTATCGCGACGCGGTTGAAGTGCTTGCCCGTGGCGCACCCGTCAGCGAACTCGAGATTGCCCGCCGCGTCGTCGCCGATGCGGCGGCGCAGGGGACGCGCGGCACGCTGGCCGCCGGTGCCGTGCCGGGGCGCGAGACGGATCCAGGTTACTACCTGCTGGCGGACGGCCGCGCCGCATTCGAGGCGGAGATCGGCTATCGGCCGCCCGTTGCGTTATGGTTGCGACGCCTGACGCGCCGCGCCGGTCTCGCCGGCTATCTCGGTCGTATCGGGCTAATTGCGGCCCTGCTGCTGGCGGCCATGCTGGCGTGGCTGACTCGCATCGAGCCGCCCGGCCACTGGCTGATCTGGCTCGGCGTCGCCGGCCTGCTACCCGCGCTGGATGCGGCGGTCGCGCTCGTCAATCGCAGCGTGATGCGCGATGTCGGCGCGAAGATCCTGCCCGGCCTCGCGTTGCTTGACGGCATTCCGCCGGACCTGCGCACCCTGGTCGCGGTGCCGGTGCTGTTGACGACGAAAGCGGCGCTCGCCGAGCAGATCGAGCAACTGGAAATTCATCACCTGGCGAGCCCCGATGGCACGCTTTACTTCGCACTGCTCTCCGACTGGGTGGATGCGCCCACCCCGCACACCGACAGCGATGACGGGCTGCTGGCATTCGCGGTGGCGGGTATCGACCGGTTGAATGGCCTTTATCCGGCGGCGCCGGGGGAGAGCGAACGCTTTCTGCTGCTGCACCGCAAGCGCGTGTGGAACGACGGCGAACGCTGCTGGATGGGCTGGGAGCGCAAGCGCGGCAAGCTGCACGAGCTGAACCGGTTGCTGCGCGGGGCGTCGGACACGACGTTTGTCGCGCCGGGAGGCCAACCGCCGCGCGTGCCGCCTGACGTGCGCTACGTGATCACGCTCGATGCCGATACGCGGCTGCTGCGCGATACCGTGCGGCGCCTGGTCGGCAAGATGGCGCACCCGCTCAACCGGCCGGTATTCGACCCGGCGAGCCGGTGCATCGTCGAAGGCTACGGTGTGCTTCAGCCGCGCGTTGCGTCGTCCCTCGCGAACGGCGACGAGGGGTCGCTTTTTCAGCGCGTGTCGTCGAGCGCGCACGGCATCGATCCTTACGTGTCGGCCGTGTCGGACATTTATCAGGACCTGTTCGACGAAGGCTCCTATGCGGGTAAGGGCATCTACGACGTCGATGCGTTCGAGGCGGTGCTCGCCGGCCGTGTGCCGGAGAACACGGTGCTCAGTCACGATCTGTTCGAAGGCATTTTCGCGCGGGCCGGGCTGGCGTCGGATGTCGAGGTCGTCGAAGCGTCGCCGTCGCGCTACGACGTCGCGGCGGGACGCCTGCACCGATGGGCGCGCGGCGATTGGCAACTCCTGCCATGGTTGATCTTCGGCCACGAACCGCTGACGGCGGTCGGCCGCTGGAAGATGCTGGACAACCTGCGCCGCACGCTCACGGCGCCCGCCATGCTGATCGCGCTACTGGCCGGATGGATGCAGCCGCTCCCCGTATCGCTCGGCTGGAGTGCCTTCGTGCTGGTGACGATCGCGCTGCCGTTCCTGTTGCCCGTAATGAGCGGACTGGTGCCGCGCTGGCGGCGCACGCACGTGAAGATGACCACGCGCAGCGTGCTCCATGCGTGGTCGACGGAGCTGCAGTTCGCGCTGACGCGGTTCGGCCTGTCGATCGTCATGCTGCCGCAGCAGGCGTGGTCGATGGGCGACGCGATCGCGCGCACGCTGTTTCGCTTGGGGATCAGCCATCGCCACCTGCTCGAGTGGACCACGGCGGCCGAAGCCGGCGCACGCGACCGCCGGACCCTGGCGTCCACCTATCTGCAGATGCGTGGCGGCTTGACGCTCGCGCTGCTTGGCGCGGCCGCCAGTCTGATGGTGGGCTGGCGCGTCGATCGTCATGCGGGCTGGCTGACCGCCCCGTTCGCGCTAGTCTGGCTTGCAGCGCCCGCGATCGCCTACTGGTTGAGCCGCGCACCGCGGCCGGCGGGCGAGTTGGCGGTGACGCCGCACGATGCGCGTCAACTGCGGCGCGACGCGCGCCGGACCTGGCGTTATTTCGAGACATTCGTGACGGCCGACGATCAGATGCTGCCGCTGGATAATTTCCAGGAGAACCCGAAGCCCGTTTGTGCGCACCGGACTTCGCCCACCAATATCGGGCTGTACCTGTTGTCCGTCGTCAGCGCCCGCGAGTTCGGCTGGCTTGGCACGCTGGATGCGGTGTCGCGTCTGGAGGCGACGCTCGCGACGATGCGGCTGATGTCGCGCTATCGTGGCCATTTCTACAACTGGTACGACACGCGCGACCTGCGGCCTCTCGAGCCGCGGTATGTGTCGACGGTCGACAGCGGCAATCTCGCCGGGCACCTGATCGCGCTCGGCAACGGTTGCCGGGCGTGGGCGAATCAGCCCGCTGGCGTGGGACGGCAGGCCGCGCATGAAGGGATCGGCGATACGCTGGCGCTGTTGCGCAAGGCCGTGTGCCGGGATGGCGACGCCCGGACGACCTTGCACGGCGAATTCGAGCGGGCCGCGACCGAACTGGAGGACATGCTCGCCGCGACGGAATGGAACGCGATCACGATCCTCGCTGCGACAGTCGCCGACGTTGCGCGCGCGCTGATGGACGAGATCGGCCGGGTGCGAGGCGGCGACGTCGACGACGTGTTGTTCTGGGCGCAAGCGCTGGAGCACGTGGTGCAAGGGCATTGCCGTGACGCGACGCGCACGCCGGACGAGGCGGACGTGCTGAACAAGCGTCTTCAGACGCTGGCCGATACTGCGTTGCAGATGGCCTATGCAATGGAGTTCGGCTTTTTGCTCGACCCGGTGCGCAACCTGCTGTCGATCGGCTACGCGGTGGCCGATGGACGACTCGATCCGGGCAACTACGATCTGCTGGCGTCGGAGGCTCGCCTGGCGAGTTTCGTCGCGATCGCGAAGGGCGATGTTCCGGCGCGCCACTGGTTCCGGCTAGGCCGTCTGGCGACGCCGATCGGGCACGGCGCGGCGTTGATCTCATGGTCGGGATCGATGTTCGAATACCTGATGCCGTCGCTCGTGATGCGCGCGCCGGACAGCAGCCTGCTTGCACGCACCAATCACCTGGTGGTGCGACAGCAGATCGCCTATGGTGACGGGCTGCGCCTGCCGTGGGGCATGTCCGAGTCGGCATACAACACGCGCGACATCGAGCTGACCTATCAGTATTCGAGCTTCGGCGTGCCGGAGCTGGGGCTCAAGCGCGATCTCGACCAGAACCTGGTGGTCGCGCCCTATGCGACCGCGCTCGCGGCGATGGTCGCGCCGCATGCCGCCGCGTGCAACTTCGAACGGCTGCGTACGGCCGGCGCGTGCGGGCGCTTCGGCTTCTACGAAGCGCTCGACTATACGCCCGCGCGCGTTCCGGAAGGCATGCCGGTTGCCATCGTGCAGGCGTTCATGGCGCATCACCAGGCCATGTCGATCGTGTCGATCGCCAATGCGTTGCTGGGCGGGCGCATTCGCACCTTCTTCCATGCGGAACCGGCCGTTCGAGCCACCGAGCTGCTGTTGCAGGAGCGGGTGCCGGGCCGGGTCGCGGCAGGGAGGCCGCGGGTCGACACGCGCCCCGCCGGCAGGATGCATGGGATCGATGCCGGTGTCGCGCGGCGCCTGCTGTCCGCGAACGATCCCACCCCCGTCACGCATCTGCTGTCCAACGGCCGCTACGCCGTGATGCTCACGGCCGCGGGGTCCGGCTACAGCCGTCGCGACGATCTGGCCGTTACGCGCTGGCGGGAGGACGCGACGCGCGACGATTGGGGCAGCTATCTGTATCTGCGAGACGCCGAGAACGGCGACGTCTGGTCGGCCACGTGGCAGCCCACCGGCGTGGTACCGGACAGCTACGACGTGACGTTCACCGAGGATCGCGCCGAGTTCGTGCGTCGCGACGGCACCTTGACGACGTCGCTCGAGGTGGTGGTATCAGCCGAGGACGATGCAGAGGTGCGCCGGGTGTCGGTGGCCAACACGGGCACCCGGCCGCGCGTGATCGAATTCACGTCGTACGCGGAAATCGTGCTCGCGCCAGCCGCCGCCGATCACGCGCATCCCGCATTCTCGAAGCTGTTCATCGAGACCGAGTACATGCCGGCGTCCGGCGCCATTCTGGCGACGCGCCGCAAGCGCGCGCCGAACGAGGCGGAGGTGTGGGCCGCTCATCTGGCGGTGACCTCCGGCGAAACCGTCGGCGCGGAAGAGTTCGATACCGATCGATTGCGTGTCATCGGACGCGGACGCAGCGTTCGCTTGCCGCTTGCGCTGACCGAACGGCGTGCGCTGAGTGCTTCCGAAGGCGCGGTGCTGGACGCGGCGTTCACGTTGCGGCGGCAGTTGCGGATCGAGCCGGGCGCGAAGGCGAGCATCGTCTACTGGACCATCGTCGCGGATTCGCGCGCGCAGTTGCTCGATCTGGTCGACAAGCATCGCGACGGTGAATCGTTCGCGCGTGCGGCGATGCTCGCGTGGACCCAGGCGCAGGTGCAACTGCGGCACAGCGCGGTGAGCCTCGACGAGGCCGCGTTGTTCCAGCAGCTGGCCGGATACATGCTCTACAGCGATGCGTCGATGCGGCCGGGCTCCGCCGCGCTGCTGCGCCATGCCGCGGCGATATCGGCGGCGGGTGGCGTGGGCGCGTCGCCGTTATGGACGCATGGCGTATCGGGGGATCTGCCGATACTGCTTGTCCGGATCGACGACATCGAGCACATCGCCATGGTGCGGCAGTTGATTCGCGCGCACGAGTACTGGCGAATGAAGCGGCTCGAGGTCGATCTGGTCATTATCAACGAGCGTGCGGCGTCGTATGTGCAGGATTTGCAGGCGGCGCTCGAAGGGCTGGTGCGGCCCCGGCAGCCGCCGGGCGAAGCCGGACGCGGCAATATTTTCGTCCTGCGCGAGGACCTGATGGCGGTGGCGGCGCGCGCACTGTTTCCGGCCGTTGCGCGGGCCGTGCTCGCCGCGCGCAACGGCCGGCTGGTGGACCAGTTGCGGCGCCTCGCGGCTTCACCGCTGCCCGCGCGCCCGGATGCCGCGAGCTCGCCGCTGCCACCGCCCGCGATTTCTCCACCGAAGGGCGCACAGGCCGGCGCCGGTCTCGAATACTTCAACGGCATCGGCGGTTTCGCGCGCGGCGGCCGCGAATACGTCGTGATCCTGCAGCCCGGTCAATGCACGCCGATGCCGTGGGTCAACGTCGTCGCGAATCCATCGTGCGGCTTCCTGACATCGGCGGAGGGGGGCGGCTATACCTGGGTGACGAACAGCCGCGAGCATCCGCTGACGCCGTGGTCGAACGACCCGGTCACCGATCCGCCGAGCGAAGTGTTCTACATCCGCGACGACGAGACTGGCGTGCGCTGGGGGCCGCAGGCGGGTTCCATCGGCGACGACGCGCCGAGCGCGAGCGCTTTCGTGGCGAGTCATGGCCAGGGCTACAGCCGGTTTGCGCATTCCGCCGCCGATGTCGCCGTCGAGTTGCTGCAGTTCGTGCCGCTGGACGATCCCGTCAAGATTTCCCGCCTGAGCCTGCGCAACCTGTCGGACCGGCCCCGCCGGCTGTCCGTCGCAATCTATGCGGAGTGGGCGATGGGTGCGTCGCGCAGCGCCTCGGCGCCGCACACCGCGAGCGAGATCGATCCGCCCACCGGCGCGCTGTTTGCCCGCAACGACTGGAGCCAGGTGTATCGCGGCAGAGTGGCGTTCGCCGATCTATGCGGCCTGCAAACCTCGTGGAGCGCCGACCGGCGCGAGTTCATCGGCCGTAATGGCGTCCTGAGCGATCCCGCCGGTTTTCCGGGCAGGGCCGGCGCGTCGCCGTTGTCGGGCCGCGTCGGCGCCGGGCTCGACCCGTGTGCCGCGTTGCAGACCACGGTCGATCTCGAACCCGGCGGCAGCGTAGAAATCGTCTTGCTGCTCGGCGAAGGCGCCGACGCGGCAACGGCGCGTCAGTTGATCGCGCATTACCGTCAGGCGAATCTCGACGCGATATTCGCCGCCGTGACGGCGTTCTGGGACGAGACGCTCGGCGCCGTTCAGGTCGAAACGCCTGATCGTGCGATGGATCTGATGCTGAATCGCTGGCTGCTGTACCAGACGCTGTCGTGCCGGATCTGGGCGCGTGCGGGCTTCTATCAGGCGAGCGGCGCGTACGGTTTTCGCGACCAGCTGCAGGATGGCATGGCGCTCGCGGTCGCCCGCCCGGCCCTGACGCGCGAGCATCTGCTGCGGGCGGCGGCGCGCCAGTTTCCCGAGGGCGACATGCAGCACTGGTGGCTGCCCGAAAGCGGCAGCGGCGTCCGCACGCGGATCTCCGACGACCGGGTCTGGCTCGCCCATGCGGTTGCGTCCTACGTCGACGTCACCGGCGACCGGGCGATTCTCGATGCGTCGATTCCGTTCATCGACGGACGACCGCTGGCCGCCGACGAGCAGGACGCGTTCTTCATCCCGCGCATCTCGGAGACGAGCGCGTCGCTGTTCGAGCATTGCGCGCGCGGGTTGGAGTGCAGTCTGGCGCATTTCGGCGAGCATGGTCTGCCTCTGATCGGCACGGGCGACTGGAACGACGGCATGAATCGGGTCGGCGAGGCCGGGCGGGGCGAAAGCGTCTGGCTCGGGTGGTTCCTGCATGCGACGCTCACGGCGTTCGCCCCGCTCGCCACGGCGCGCGGCTCGGGCGAACTGGCTGCGCGCTGGCTGACGCGCGCCGACGCGTTGCGCGACGCACTCGCCGATGCGGGGTGGGATGGCGCGTGGTATCGGCGTGGCTACTTCGACGACGGCACGCCGCTCGGCTCGGCCGGCAACGCCGAATGTTCGATCGACTCGATCGCACAGTCGTGGAGCGTGCTGTCGGGCGCGGCGGACCCGGCGCGCGCCGCGCAGGCGATGGGCGCGCTGGACGCGCGACTGATCCGCCGCGACGATGGCCTGGCGTTGCTGTTCGCGCCGCCGTTCGATCGTTCGCCGGTCGATCCCGGCTATCTCAAGGGCTATCCGCCGGGCATCCGGGAAAACGGCGGCCAGTACACGCATGCGGCCACGTGGTCGGTGCTCGCGTTCGCGCAAATGGGCGACGGCGATCGTGCCGCGAATCTGTTCGCACTGCTCAATCCGATCAATCGCAGTCGCACGCGCAGCGGCGCGAATCGCTATCGGGTGGAACCATACGTGGTTGCGGCCGACGTCTATTCGGTCGCGCCGCATGTCGGCCGGGGCGGGTGGACCTGGTATACCGGCTCGGCGGGCTGGCTGTATCGCGCGGGCGTCGAAGGCCTGCTCGGCCTGCGCAAGCATGGCGACGTGCTGTCCGTTCAACCGTGCATCCCGCGGTCCTGGCCGGGCTTCAGGGCCACGCTGCGTCACGGGGCGTCGCACTACGACGTCGTGGTCGAGAATCCCGACGCCGTCAGCAGCGGCGTCTCCAGCCTCGTCGCGGATGGTGTGCGGCTCGCCGCCGGCGAAGTGGCGGTACGACTCGTGGACGACGGCCGGCGCCACCGCGTGGTCGCGACGCTGGGGGCGGCGCAAGCGGTGCTTCTGTGAGGCGACAGGTCGGCATCCGGGCTGGTACGTTAGCGGACGGACTGCGCGCGATTCGCCGCCCATCATGAACCGACGTCCCGAATTTCATCGGGATGTCAGCGCATGGGCTTCCGTGCGTCGTGCCGGATCGGACGGCGCGGCGGCAACCCGAGGGGATGATCATGAGAAAGCTACATTCCGTGGCAGTCGAGATGGCGATAGTCACGTTGACGATTGTCGTGCTGGCGGGTTGCGGCGGTATGTCTCGCCGCGGAACGGATACCGTGATCGGGGCGGGTGTCGGTGGCGTCGCCGGCGCGGTCCTGACGGGCGGCAGTGCGTTGGGCACGGTGGGCGGCGCGGCCGTCGGCGGCGTTGTCGGCAACCAGGTCGGGAAATAGGCCGGCCGAAGGGTAGGGAATCGGCACGCGCACTCGCCGTCACGGCGAAGCGCGTGGATACGGGCGTGACCCGGAGTGCGACCGGTATGTCGGCATTTCTCCTGAACGGCGGGCTGAGGCTGTCCTGGTGGCAGCTTGCGTGGGTCGTGTTCGCGCTCACGCACGTCACCATCATCAGCGTGACCGTGTACCTGCACCGCTGTCAGGCGCATCGGGCGCTGGATCTGCGCCCGTGCGTCAGCCACTTCTTCCGGTTCTGGCTGTGGTTGACGACCGGCATGCTGACCATGCAGTGGGTCGCGGTGCATCGCAAGCATCACGCGAGGAGCGAGACCCCGGAGGATCCGCATAGCCCGCGAACCCGTGGCCTCGCGACCGTGCTGCTTCGCGGCGCGGAACTGTACCGGGAGGAAGTGCGGAACGAGGAAACGCTGCGCCGGTATGGATCGGGTACGCCGGACGACTGGCTCGAACGCCATGTCTATGCCCGATATCCGAATCTCGGCGTCGGGCTGCTCGCCGTGATCGACGTCGGGCTGTTCGGGCTCCCCGGCGTGGCGGCATGGGCGATCCAGATGATGTGGATTCCGTTCTGGGCCGGCGGCGTGATCAACGGTTGCGGCCACTTCGGCGGTTACCGGAATTTTGCGACGCCCGATGCGAGCACCAACCTCTTCCCGTTGGGCATCCTGATCGGCGGAGAAGAACTGCATAACAATCACCACGCATACGTGACGTCCGCCAGGCTGTCGAACCGATGGTTCGAGTTCGACATCGGCTGGCTGTACATCCGCCTGCTGGCGGCGTTGAGACTGGCGACCGTTCGGCGCGTCGCAACGCAGCCGCGCCTGCTCCCGAACAAGGCAGTGGTCGACGACGCAACGCTGCAAGCGGTCATCCGCAACCGGCATGCGGTGATGGCCGCCTATGCGCGCATCCTCGAACCCGCCTGCCGGCGGGAGCTGCGCCGCATCAAGGACATGAGCCGCGACGACAAGCGCGCGTTCGCGCTCGCCATGAAACGCTGGCTGCGCCAGGCCTGGGGCCATCGGGGCAAGCCCGATCTGCGGGCGCTGACGAGCCCCAATGCCAACCGGCGAATGCGCGTGTACGTCGATATGTACGAGGCGTTGCTCGAGCTATGGACGTGGTCACACGCGTCGCACGAGCAATTGCTGGTTCAGTTGCAGGATTGGTGCCGTTGCGCGGAGCAGAGCGGCATCAAGGCGATCGCCGATTTCTCGACGCGCCTGCGCCGGTATGCGTGATTATCCCGAGCCGCCCGCGACCTGCGATACAGGACACCGGCGTGCCATGGCGCGTGCACGTGCCGCTCATTTCGCCCGATTGTCGGGGCGCAAATAGCGCCACTTGCTCGCATTCGAATTGATGCCGGCATCCTGACGGATGCGCCTTTCGGACCGCTCGATGTCGGCGCGGGCGAGATCTTCCCGCTGCTTCTGCCGGGTCGCCTGATCGCGTTGATCAAGTGGTGTGCCTGAATGTTGTTTCATAGATCCTCCTGACTGGAGCGTACCGTGTATCGATATCGACCACTGCCGCGAATGCGTGCAGACACAGAATGGGCGAGAAAAAGGGGGGAGTCGGTACGATGCCGTGCAGTGGCGGTTAGCGTCGCTTCAAATCTTCATGCAGATGCTTTTTTCGGCGATGTCCGCCGTGACCCGCGTGCGCCCGGTACTTTGCCGGACAGACTCCACGCTCGCGCTCGTCCACCTTGAGATCGAAAGAGTCGATGCACGTGACGAACCGGCGCCGGGGGCATCGCGACTGGATCGCTCGACGCCGGCATGCAGCGCCCCACGGCGTCCGCCCGGATCTCACGCATAGCGGCGCATGAGCGGTGTAGCTGAAATGCCGTGCAGCACGATCGACACGGCGATCAGGGCCAGTACCAGCGGAACCAGCGGCAACACTTCCGCGCGCGGCCCTTGCTCGAGGGACAGCATCAGGTAATACAGGGAACCCACGCCACGGATGCCGAACCAGCCAATCAGCCGGCGCTGGTGGCGCGACGCCCGGGAACCGATCAGCGCAAGCCAGGTGGCGGCCGGCCGGATGACGAACAGCAGCGACGCAACCACGGCCGCGCCCGTCCAGGTGAGCATATCGGCCCAATAGCGGGAGACGAGCGCGCCGATCAGCAGGATCAGCACGGCTTCGGCGATGTGTTCCAGCTCGATCGTGAATCCCATGACCGATTCAGCGACGAAGGCATGAGCTTTGTCGGGGTCGGTGGAGGTGGCTTCGACATCCTCGCTGTCCACGACACCGACCGTCTCTTTCGACGTCTTCCGGCCGCTCGTGCGATGCTCGACGCGCCGCATCGCGACGCCCGCGGCGAACACGGCCAGGAACCCGTAGCCATGAATGGCGAGCGCCACGCCATATGACAGCATGATCAGGCCCAGCGCGAAGAACCCTTCGAGGCCGAGGGCCTGGCCGTGCCGGCTGCGCAGGAATGCGACGAGCCGGGCGGTGGCGAAGCCCAGCAGCCAGCCGGCGCCCACGCCGGAGGTGACACCCCATGCAATGCCGCCGACCATGCTCAAGTGAAGCTCCGACATCGTGCCAGACCCGCACACAAGCAGGCCGATCACCGCGCAAGGGTAGGCGGTGCCGTCGTTGATTCCGCCTTCGCCGGATAAGGAAAAACGCACCAGTTCGACGTCACCCGCGTCGCGCACGCCGACGTCATGAGCGAGCACGGGATCCGTCGGCGCGATCATCGCGCCCAGCAGTACCGCGACGCCGAGACTCAAATGCAGCGCCAGCACGCCGAGCACGCCGAGCGCGGCGATCGCCGTGACGGTGAAGATCATCGCGACGACGCCAAGCCGCAGCGGCAGCATCCAGCGGCGATCGGCGGGCGGAACGCGCAGCCTCAGGCCGATCGCGAACAGCGAGATCAGCAAGCCGATTTCGGCAGCGATGCGCAAATGCGTGACGTCGTCCGGCAATGTCAGCGACAGGAAGCCGGTGCCGGCCGGTCCGATCAGAAAGCCGATCCCGAGATACACCATGGCCGCGCTCAGCGGCAGGCGCTTGAGCGATGATCCGATGAGTCCCATGAAAATCAGCAGGGCCCCGAAGATGAGGCATCCAATCGTTTCGGTCACTTTGAATGTCCTGCGTGGATAGCGTCGCGCTCGCCGCGCGTCACGCTCGGTGCGCCTTCGCCATGGGCCCTCTGGCGATTACGGCTGGAATCGATTCTGGAACACGGCGTCGCGCCGTCCTCGCCGACTGCGAGGCTGGCGAGTGGACCGATCGTCCTTTCGACACCCGGCGCGTGAGGCCGCGCTCCGGATGGCCGCTCGCCGCTTTCTGCACGGCATCGATCGACAGGAAGCGCAGCGTATTCATGCAGAGCGCATCGAGTAGCGAATCTTCGGTTGACGGGAAACGGGTTGAGGTCATACGGGTGCTCCCTGGCGTCCGGTTACGCTATACCCTGCACGGGGTCGGGTTGCGTTGGCTGCCCCTCGCGCGGGTCTGCGTTATCGGTCTGCGTTCCAGTAGCCATGCTTGCCGTAGAACTCATGCAACTCGATTTCGTAGCTTCGATGAACGAGCTGCGAATCGTCGTAGCGAGGGCTCCGGCGGATTGCATCGCGCGTGAGCGTGGTCGATACCGTTTTCGTTGACCAGTCCACGTGGTCGAGCCAGTGGGTCGCGATCAGCACTTCCTTGCCGGTCGACCACCAGCTCGACGTGTCGATCGCCAGGTAGCGGATCACCCACGCTTCCTCGTCGTAAATGAAGTCAGACACGTGGCCGATATGTCCGTCCGTGGCTTCGAGCCGATATCTGTCGACCTCGCCGGTGCTATGCAAATGCGTATCCGCCGGTGCGCCGGACGGGGCGGTGCCCGAGAAAAGCGGATCGCCCGCGTCAGGGTCCTGCGACGGCCCCGCGGGATCGAAAGCCGGGTATGCGCCCATTCCCCAAAGGTTCGGCCCGCCCCAGTAAGTCGGGTAGTTGTAGTAACGCAGGATCTCGATTTCGTGCTGGCGGGATACCGGCTTGTGCGTGTCCAGATTCGGGCTGTCTCTCACTTGCTGTTGCGTCAGGTTGACATATAGCGTGCGGAACTCGGCATGCGTGACGGAATACGGCGAGATCAGCACCTGCCTGTCGTGCAGCCAGTCGCCCGTCTCGACGACGAGGTAACGGATGCACCAGTTGTCATCGTCGAAGTAGGCCTGGCGGATGTGCCCGATATCGCCGTCCTTCGCTCGAACCGTGTCTCCGTGCAACTTTCGGATGCTTCGCAACATGATGTCCTCGCCAGAGCAATGCCCGGCGCTTTGCTGATCCGGCCGACATGCCTGCCGTGCGGTGGCATCCAGCCGTTCGTCCGCTGATGCGGAGCGTTTCTTGCCGAGCGCGTCCCCTCGGATGGCCGGCATATTTGAAACGCTACACGCGACGAATGGCCGATGCGGTACGAAACCGTACAAAGCGCGAACGGGGGCAATAGGTCGGCCCTCCTGCAGGCATGTCGCGACATCCAACCTGACGCTATCATGAGGACGGCGAATAAGTTAGGGTTGACACGTTGATGAGCTACCGGCCTCATTGGGGCAGCGGCGAATTCGGTCAGGTGGCATAGCTCTACGCGCGACGCGCGGGCTCAGTCTGTCCGATGCCGACGGTTTGTCGGTGCGCGTGAGGAGCGGAACCGGAGCGGCTCCGGAGCGTGCGCGGACCGGCTGCGTGTTTGTCAGTGCGGTCCGGCTGAGTCGAGGTCCCGGTCGATGCGACGGCGATGCGAAGCCGCGAGCGTGTTCGTCCCGCGGTGTCCGGTGTGTTGCGGCGAAACACGCGCGTGCCCGGCGGAATATTCAGATCGGGCCTATGCTGGCGTTGTGACCGGCGGCATTCCACGCTGGCGTGTTGCCAGCACGCAGCCCGTCGAATCCGGGCCAGCCTCATCCGGCACTCAGCTCCACGGAGGTGGATATGCGCAGCAGGTATCGAGAGCAGCATACGAACGGTGGCAAGAGCGAACGCAATGTCGACGAGGCGGTCGAGGGGACGTTCCCCGCCAGTGATCCGCCGTCGATCGGCGGTGTCACCCGGATGATTTCCCGCCCGGCCCATCGAAAGCATCACCGGAAGTCGCACCACATCAAGCACCGTTAGCGCAGGTTGCGCGGCGCTGATCGGCGCGTTGCGTGACCGGAATACTGGGAAGCCTGAAGGTAGGTAATCCGTTTCGTCGAGAGCGCGAAGGTGTCGATCCTCCTGTTTCGCGCCTTCGGGAGCGTCACGGAAATCTGCCGTGCGATAGCGGCTAGAGTCGCTTCAGATCGGGAAGCAGGCGATCGAATTCGCGTTTGACCACCCCATAGCATTCGCACACGCGCTTTTCGAGTCCGGGGCGGTCCAGCACTTCGATATGGCCGTAGTTGTAGCGGATGAGGCCTGCGTCTTGCAGCTTCAATGCCGCTTCCGTTACTCCCGACCTGCGCACGCCCAGCATGTTGGCGATCAGCTCCTGCGTCATGCGCAGCTCGTTCGAAGGCAGGCGGTCGAGGCTGAGCAGCAGCCAGCGGCACAGTTGCTGATCGATCGAGTGATGCCGGTTGCACACCGCGGTCTGGGCCATCTGCGTGATGAGTGCCTGGGTATAGCGCAACAACAGGCGTTGCATCGAATTGCCGCGCCGGAATTCTTCTTTCAGGATGCGCGCGTCGAGCCGGTAGGCTTGCCCCGCGCTTTGTACCACGGCGCGGCTCGGCGTCGTTTCGCCGCCCATGAACAACGACACGCCGATCATGCCTTCATGCCCGACGATCGCGATTTCAGCGGACGAGCCGTCCTCCATCACATACAGCAACGAAACGATCGACGTGGTCGGAAAAAAGACGTGATGAAGCTGGCCACCCGACTCGTACAGCACGTTTCCCAACGGCATGTCGACAAGGGTCAGGTGAGGGGCGAGGTGATCTCGTTCATCTTCTGGCAGCGCGGCAAGCAGGTGATTTTCGGTAATGGGCGGGTTGTCCAGCATGCGTGGCTCCTGCGCTCGCGCGCGGCTGACGATGGAGAATCCGGCCGATATGGGCGCAGCGGGAATTGGCGGGACGGGGCAACCATCATACTTTACCGATCCGACGACCGGACAGGATGGTGGGGGCAATGCGTCCTTTTTTTTCGATGAGTTCGGAATGACCGTTCGAATGCGAATCTACCTTCAAGAATTATAGTGTCGGCACATGTCTCATCAAGGTTGCGCGCTCTCGATACGGCACCGATATTTCACTGCGTGGTTGACGGAAAATCCAGGTCGCCACGCGTGCGCAGCGTCGACCGCGGAAGATACGCGTCGATGACTCGGGTGCGCCGGTGTTCAGCGTTCAGATGGGGGTACGTCGAGGCGGTGGATCCAATCGAAGCGCGCGAAGGCGGAGGGAACGCGAGGCACTGGCTATATCATGCCGCTTACGAATGCCATTGAAAGTCTGATCACGCAACTGCGCAAGATCATCAAGACGCGTGGTCACTTCCCGAATGATGAGGCGACTGCGAGCGACATCCGATTGACGGAGTGCCCGCAAGCCGGGCGCTTCATTTCCGGCGCCGCAGCCGACTTAGAAGCTCGAGCGCTACCATGTCAGCATCGTTGTTCATCATCTCCGCTCGCAGCAGCAAACCGCCGACACGAACGGCCGCATCCCAGCTCGCCTCAGACATCGTCTGGTGATTGGTGGCCAGTTGCTCGGCGAGAGCAAGTAGCGCCGTCATCGTTCCCGGCTCGCCGGACGTTCGGCACTCTTCATGCCCTGCAACTAGCTGGAATAGCGCTAGAATCGATTCGGCATTGATGGGAGGGGTGGCCATATGATCCTTATACGCCCTTTATCCTTGCCGGGCGAACTTTCAAGTCTGGCCCTTGAGCTCGCCTAGTATCGCCGCGCGTACCCTTCTCGATACAGAGTCGCACCGATAGACGTCAGCAGGGCGATGTCTTCCTCGCTCAATGTGTTCCATGCCCCTGCCAGCCAACCAGCAAAGCCTGCGCAGGCGTGGTCCATGTCGATCATCGCTCTTCCTTCGGCGTTCAGTTGTTCGAAAACAGTGATCACATCGTGGGGAGTCATGAAGTGCTCCTGATGAGCTTCCAGCATACTCGGTATCCAGTCCGGCGCCACCTAAATCGACCGACGCTGTTGATGTCCACGCTGAATTGACCCATCGGGGACGCGGTATGCATATCGGCGAATGCGGGCTTCGACGCCATGTGTAGTCACTACCTGTACGCCATTCGCGATTGCCGTCTGTGGGGAGGCCGCCAATGTTTTGAAACGGCACTTGCCATGCTTGGTGAATCACCCAGGCAGGTCGGCACGCCAGCTCCGGCTGATGCGGACATTCATGCAGGGGTAGACAATGGCCGATGCGATGCAGCGGTATAGGAGCGAACTGTCCGCAGCCACGCGCGGCAGAGGTGCACCGGCTTCTATTTGCCCTGGAGGTAGCGTGAAGCAGGCCACTGTGTTCCTCCCAGAACGTTAGCAGGACCTGTTGCATGCTGACTGGCACGAGGAGACAGCCGGCGTTCAGGTCAACGGCGTTTGCTGGCTCCGCCCGGATTGCGCTGGATCGAGTTTGACGGTAGCGACGACGGTACCTCGACAGAACTCGTCTTGAGATATCGCGCGTTGGTGATTAGTCATAGAAGGCGCGCGATGATGCTCCAATGCACGCGACCCAAAGCCGACAACAGCCGACTGAATTTATCGGTATCGTGGACGGGATCGTCATTGCCCGACTGCGCGGAATGGAGTACTTAATAGTGCGTCTTGAGTGAGCCCTTCACCAATAAGCAATTGTCGTGGGGGCCCAGTGCGCTGCGGAACATTTTTATATCCATGGTCTTTGCGGCCGGCTCCCAAGGGTCGTTGTAAAAGACAACTGTATCCTTGACTCCAGTCACGACGATGGCATGCTGCTGCCCCATGTGGAAGGCGCCGCCGGCCCAGATTGGACCGTATCTCCATAGAGCGTCTTCCAACCACTCCGTTGTGACTTCTGTTTTGAATGGCTTCGGGGGATCGAGGGCCATGAGGCCCTCGACACGGATAAGCTTCGAGATGGACGCTTGGGCCATCCCCTGATCCTTGCGCCATACATCCGGTAAGCCAAGCCGTGGCCCTGGACGAAAGTAGTATGAAACCATGCACGCGGCTGCGTACCAGCAAGCCATGTCTCCATGTGGTTGCGGGCCTTTGCCGTCGCCCTTGTCGAGCGTCAGCCACTCACCGTCGGAATTTCTTCGTTGCCCGACGAGAGGCACAGTAAGTAACCGATAGTTCGGGCGCTTCATTCCTGATCTCCCGAGCGATGCTATGTGCTGAAGAATAGGAAGTATTGCAACGCGAAGCAACGGCGGGACTCAACTCGCACCGCGATGCGAATTATTCAATCGCTGCAGAATAGGGCGTCGTGCGCTGTCCCCTTGCAGCGTCGTGGCAAGGATCAGTTCCGCTACGATGAGCACGCCCAGGATTTTGAGCCAGAGGATCAGGCGCGCGTTCGCGACCATACTCCCATCAGCGCTGTCGTGACGATTCGGCGCGACTTCCTCAACACGCAAGGGCCACGACGGTGGGTTGTTGTTCGTGGCGAAGAGCGCGTCCAGGCGGTCTGGCCGATCCGGTCGATATTCGCGCTGACTCGTAGCGAGCAAAGCACATGGTCCTTGCTCCAGACGACAAGCACTTTGGAAATCGTCTCATCGCAGCCGGCCGTAGGCGGAACGGTCCTTCCCGGGCTCAGGCGCGAGATCGACGCGATGGATCTCCGCATCGCCCGGATTGCGACCGTCAGGGGCCGGTTGATCACGGCCGCCGAGATGGTGATGGCAGGCGCAGCGTTGACCGGGTTCGCCGCGTACCCGTTGCGGCACTGTTGAAAATCGAAGGCCCGCGATACGCGGGCCTCGTGCAATCAGCAATTGCCTTTCTTTGCCTGTCCGGGCGGGCAGAACCCGTTCCCCGGTCCGCCTTGCGGCGCAACGACCACCGGTGGGCCCGGCACGTATGCGACGCACCCGCTGAGCGCGCCGACCACGCTCGCCGCTGCAAGCAATGCGATAACCCCTTTCTTCACTTCGTTCTCCCGTTTATTGAGGAAAGGGCCGTGAGGCCCTTTCGATGATGCTGCCGACGCGTCAGAAGCTGAAATTGACGTTCGACTGGCTGGTCGTTGCGTTGACGTTCGTCGATTGCGTTGCGCCCGACGCTGCGTCCGCCTCGATCGTATATTGTGCCGCGGCACCCGGCGACGCAGCCAGCGCGACCGGCAGCGAGCCCGAGTAAGTGCCGACGATCGGCGCGGCCGTGGGTACATTGAGCGCATAGGCGCCCGTATCCATGTTCGCGTTGATCGACGTGATCTCGTACGCGTTTGCATCGACAGTCTGCAATGCACGCACGAACGCGTCGGCGCTTGCCGTCACCGTGCCGCTGACCGTGCTCATCGTCGATGCCGGCAGCGTGATCGGCGCGTTCGACGCCGACACCGCCGTGGTCGTGTTCACGACGACAGGAACCGAGCGCACGATGCCTGACGCGAAGTTGTTCTGCACGATCACGACGTCGTAGTTGCCTTGCGTCGAGCTCTGGATCAGCGGCGACAGCACGAACTTCCCGGTACCGTCGGCAACCGTGCCGCGGACCACCTTGCCGCCTTGTTCTGCGTACACGGTCGCGCCTGCTTCGGCCGATGCGACGTAACCGGAGATCGCACCGCTCACGACGGTCGGGATCGCGGTGACGACCGGCTTCAGTGCGTACGTGCCGTTGCCGCGCTGGACGATCGACTTGCACGCGTTGAAGTCGAGCACGAGGTCGACGAGCGTGTTCGGCTGAACCGTGAAAGGCTGGATGATCTTGTAGCCGCTTTGCGTTGCGCTCGGCGTCGCGAGCGCCTGTTCCGTGCCGCCGGTCGGAACGACCGAGTTCGCGAGGGTATTGCCCTGGTTCTGCGCGAGAACCAGGCGGACCTGTTGATACTGGCCCGCCGGCAGCGCGGTCTGGCCGATATCGGCGAGCACGCCGTTGGTCAGCGACAGCAGGTCGATCTTCTGTGGTGTCGCCAGCGTGATCGTCGACCAGCCGGCGTCGTTGTCGGAAGCATTCTCATTCGCATTGACGCGGACCTGCGAGACGGTTATGAAGACATGATCGAAGCCGCATGAAGGCGCATCGGTCATCGCGACATGCAGCGTGCCGGTTTGCGGGCTGCCGTCATCGCCGCCGCCGCATCCTGCGAGCGCCAACGGCACCGCTGCCGCACATAGTGCGGCCTTCCAGAACGTCTTGTTCATTGTCTTGTCCCCCTCCGAAGTTATTGTGGGTGCAACGAAGCATAGCGTCGGGAATTGCCCACAGTATGGACAGTTTTGAAACGAACCGTAAATTCTGCGTCGGAGCGTAAGGACTGACGCTTCTCGATCGGTATTCGCGATGCAAGGGCCGGTAATGCGGTTCGCGGCGAATGAATCACGTCCGGGAACACGGCCCGTTTCGCGATCGGCGAAAACTTGATCGGTGAAAGCACTGAATCCACCCCGATTATTTCGCCGCTATAGTCGAAGCACGAACGGTAGTCGCGTGCGCCATGCGCCGCCACCGTTCAGGTAACGACTGTAGACGGGTGCTGTATGAAAAACACAATCGAAAAGACCACCGGACCGGTGTGGGGTGTGGCGGCAGGCGTAATCCTGGCTGCCGCGGGACTGAGTCTCGGCATTTTCCCGAAATCGCTGAACAGCATGGGAACCGTAAACGACTTCATGGCATCCGGCGTCGCGATGCTGGGGATCTTCCTCGTCGTCTATTCCACGCACGAACTACGACGAAAACGCCTGAACTGAGCGTCGGGGCACCGTCTCCGCGCCGAACGCTCCAGGCCGACCGCCGGCTCAGGAATGCGCGCGCCCGTCGGTGGAGCCGGAATCGACCAGCAGGTCGTCGACGATGATTTCGCCGGCCGCCCGGCCCGCGCGCAACGCGTTGAGGGTGTCGTCGAACAGGCGGCCGCCATCGTCACCGAGCCGGACCGGCGCCAGCAGGCGCGGCGCGCAGCCGGCCGCGCGAACCTGCACGACCGCCACGAACCCGAACCGAAGCGTGGCGGGTGGCGGCGCGTGGTCGCGCGGTTCGTCTAGCCGGAATTCGCAGCGGACATCGATGGTGTATCCGCGGTAGGTGTACGCACTGTTCATCTGCAGCTCGCTCGGAAGGGAACGCGACGACGGACCGTGGGCGCATGATATCGGCTCGTGCGAGCCGGTGGGGATGGGGTGTCTACCTACTTGAGGATTTCGTGCCGGTAGACGAGCTCGACGATGCGCTTCGTCGCGATGCTCGCGCGCAGCGCATCGACGTTGTCGACACGAAACCACTTGCACGTCTCGATCTCGTTGCTGGCCTGGGCCGTATGCTCCGGGCCGACTTCCGCGAAGAACACATGGTGCACCTTCGCGAGCCCCGTGAACTGCATCGAATAGACGAGATTCTGGCCGACGATGCCGGTTTCTTCCAGCAGTTCCCGATGTGCAGCCTCGAGCGGCGTTTCGCTGCGCTTGATCGTGCCGCCGGGCAACGCCCAGCGCGACGATACGCGCGCAACGAGCAAGACCTGTTCTTCGCGGTAGCAGACGACGGTTGCGCGTTCCTTGACGGGAACCGCACTGGCTTCCGGCGTATTCGTGGAGACGGGAGCTTGAGGCATGATCCGATTCTAGCGAGAGTCGGCCGCCCGTCCAAGCGGGAGCCGCCGAGCGCGCCGCGGCCCGTCGGTCGGGCCGCGTTGCGATGGAATCCGTAGCGTTACTTCTGTTCCGGCAAGAACCAGTTCATCACGAGCGCGCAGATGCCGCCCGTCGCGACGCCCGATTCCAGCACGTTCTTCAGTGCATGCGGCAGGCTGTTCAGGATATCCGGCACTTGCGACACGCCGAGGCCGAGCGCGAGCGACACCGCGATGACCAGCAGCGCACGGCGATCGAGATGGATGCCGGACAGGATGTTGATGCCCGATGCGGCCACCGCGCCGAACATCACCATCGCCGCACCGCCGAGCACGGGCTCGGGCACGGCCTGCAGCGCGCCCGCGACGACCGGGAACAGGCCGAGCACCACGAGCATGCCCGCGATCCAGATGCCGACGTAGCGGCTCGCGACGCCGGTAATCTGGATCACGCCGTTGTTCTGCGCGAACACGGAGCTCGGGAACGTGTTGAACACGCCGGCCAGCAGCGAGTTCGCGCCGTTCACGAGCACGCCGCCCTTGATCCGTTGCATCCACACCGGTCCCTCGACCGGCTCCTTCGAGATCTTGCTGGTGGCGGTGACGTCGCCGATCGCCTCGAGCGACGTGACGAGGTAGATGATCAGCATCGGCACGAACAGCGACCACGAGAAACCGATGCCGAAGTGCAGCGGCGTCGGGACCTGGAACAGCGCGGCCTGATGCACGCCGGTAAAGTCGAGGCGGCCCAGCACCGCGGCCGCGGCATAGCCGATCACGAGCGCGATCACGAGCGCGGTGCTGCGCACCCACACGATCGGCACGCGGTTCAGCAGGATGATCGTGCCGAGCACGAGGCACGACAGCGTCAGGTTCTGGGCGCTCGCGAACGTGCCGTTGGCCATCGCGCCGTAGCCGCCGCCCATGCTGATCAGGCCGACCTTGATCAGCGTGAGGCCGATCAGCAACACGACGATGCCGGTGACGAGCGGCGTGATCAGGCGCTTCACGAACGGCAGGATGCGCGACACGCCCATCTCGACGAACGAACCGGCGATCACGACGCCGAAGATCGCGGCCATCACGGTCTCGACGGGCGTGCCCTGCTTGACCATCACGCTGCCGCCGGCGATCAGCGGGCCGACGAAGTTGAAGCTGGTGCCCTGCACGATCAGGAGGCCGGCGCCGAGCGGACCAAAGCGCTTGCACTGCACGAAGGTCGCGATACCGGAAATCACCAGCGACATCGACACGATAAGGGTCGTATCGCGGCTCGATACGCCGAGCGCCTGGCAGATCAGCAGGCCGGGCGTGACGATCGGCACGATGATCGCCAGCAGGTGCTGGAGCGCGGCGACGAAGGCGACCATCGGCGCGGGCCGGTCATTGGGGCCATAGACGAGGTCGCGCGACGAATCGGCGTCGTCGGTGCCGTGGGAGGCAGATCGGGCGGGGGAGGCGGGTTGCATGGCGAGCGGGCCGGACAGGATGGAAAGTGCGGCATTTTAGCCGAAGGGCCGGCTGGCGCCCCCGGCGCGATGCAATGGTCGGGATTCGGGAAAGCGGTGCCGGATCCGTGTCGTCGAGGGCGTGGCGCCGCCCCGGTTTGTCGGCGCGTGCGGCCCGGCGGGCGCTACGTTGCCCGGAAGCCGGGCAGCGCGGGAATCCGCTCCGTCATGAACGCCAGGAACGTGCGGGTCCTCAGCGGCAGATACCGACGCGACGCATAGACCAGATGCAGCGCGTGCGGCACGGCCATCTCCCACTTCGGCAACAGCCGGACGAGCTGTCCGTCGTCGATCAGATCCTGAACGAGCCACGCGGGCGCGCTGCCCACCGCGTGGCCAACGAGGAAGCATTCGCGCAAGGCCAGCGAACTGTTGACGCGATACCGGCTGCGCACCGGCACGCTGACGGCCTCCGTGCCTCTTTCGAATGCCAGCTCCGTGCCGATGCCGGCGCGCGCGTAGCCGACATGGTCGTGGTTGGCGAGATTTTCGGGGCGGCGGATCCTGGATGCCTGCGCGACATAGCGCGGCGCCGCCACCAGCAGGCGCGGCGAGGTCGCGATGCAGCGCGCGATCGCGTCCGGCGGCAGCGCATGGCCGAGGCGGATCGCGACATCGACGCCTTCCTCGACCAGGTCGATCACGCGATCGGTCAGATGCAGCTCGATGTCGATCTCCGGATACGCCGCGAGGAATTCGAGCACGAGTGCATTCAGGCGCAGTTCGCCGAGCCCCATCGGCGCATTGACGACCAGTTTGCCGACCGGCCGCAGCGTCTGTCCGCGCACGTCGGCGACCGCGCTCGTGTATTCGTCGATCACGCGCTTGCAGCGCTCATAGAACCGCCGGCCTTCGTCGGTCGGTGCGACGCTCGTCGTCGATCGTTCGAGCAGACGCACGCCGAGCGTTTTCTCGAACGCGGCGATGACCTTGCTGATCGTCGGCTGGCCGGTGCCTTCCTCGCGGGCGACCGCCGAGAAATTGCCCAGCTCGACGGCGCGCACGAACAGGCGCATGGAACGCAGCGAGTCCACCTTATTCCTCCCGGGCATGAACCATATTCGAATTCGTCCTGTTCTGTCTCGCCGGAGCATGACCTAACGTGCGGGAATCTTCAAGCCCCGACGAGGAGTCGACATGAACGAGGCAATGCAATCGCCGGCGCTGGACGGCGCGCACGTGGTGGTATTCGGTGCGAGTTCCGGAATCGGCCTCGCGGCCGCCGCAGCCGTGAAGGCGCGAGGGGCGGCCGTCACGCTGGTCGGCCGCAACGGTGCGAGGCTCGCGGCCGCCGCGCAGGCGATCGGCGGTGCGCGTGTCGCGATCGCGGACATCGCGGACCGGGCTGCCGTGCAGCGCGTCTTCGAACCGATGACGCGCGTCGATCACCTGGTCGTCACGGCCGGGCGATTCATCGCCGGCAAGCTTGCCGACGCCGATCCGGACCACCTGCTCGCCGCGCTGCAGGAGCGTATCGCCGGGCCGGTCTATGCGATCCGCGCCGCGTTGCCGCTGATGGCCGAGACCGGCTCGATCGTGCTCACCGGCGGACAGCTGGCGGACCGTCCGTCCGGGCAGGGCACGTCGGTCATCGCGGCCGCCGTGCGCGGCGTCGAGGCGCTGGCACAGTCGCTTGCGCTCGAGCTCAGGCCGATTCGCGTGAACGTCGTCGCGCCCGGTTTCGTCGACACGCCGCTGTACGACGCATTCGGCCCGCAAGCGCGCGACGCGATCCTCGGCGGGGCCGCGTCGTCGTTGCCGGGCGGCCGCGTCGGTCGCGCCGATGAAGTCGGTGAAGCGATCGCGTTCCTGCTGGGCAACCGCTTCATGAACGCCGAGATCCTGCACATCGACGGGGGCGGCCGGCTGGTGTGAGGCGCGGGCGTTGCGTGCGGATCGTGATGCTTCAGTCGGCGGCGCCCGTTTGCGTGCCGCGCGCCCGTGCGCGCGGTGCGCGGGCCGCCGGATACGCGCGTTTGCACACGTCGATGACGACATCGCGCAGACGGCGATGCACGGGGTCGCGCTGCATCCGCGGATGCCAGAGCGCGGAGATCAGGATCTCGGGCAGCCGGACCGGTATCGCGAAGCTGCGCAGCCCCAGCGCGTCCACGAGCCCCGGCGTGAATGCGTTGCCGAGGCTCGAGCGCGGCACGAGCGCAATCAGGTCGGTGCCGGCCGCGACGCGCATCGCATCGGGATAGCCGGGCACCACGACCTGAACGACTTGGGCGGGCGCGAGCGTGCCTGCCGGATCGTTCGCCGGCCCACCGAAGTCGCCGAGCTGCGATGCGATCACGTGACGGCAGGCCGCGTAGCGCGCGGGCGTGATCCGGGCCGCCGCGAACAGCGGATGCCCGGCGCGTGCCACCGCGACGTGTCCGTCGTGAAAGAGCTCGCGCGTGTGCAGTTCGGGCGCGTCGTCGCCGCGCTTGCCGATTTCCAGGTCGACCGTGCCGTCGCGCAGCGGCCCCGGATCGCGGTCGAGCCTGGCGACGAAACGCACGCGCACACCGGGTGCGATTTCGCCGATCGCCGCGACCACCGGGCCGGCGAGCATGTCCATGAACGACGCCGCCGCACGAATGGTGAACGTGGACGACAGCGTGGCCATGTCGAGATCGGCCGTGGCCGGACGAAGCACGGCACGGGCATCGCTCGCGATGGCATGCACGCGATCGCGCAACGCCGAAGCGTGCGGCGTCGGCACGAGCCGGCGTCCGGCACGCACGAGCAGTGGGTCGCCCGTGGCGGTGCGCAGCCGCGTGAGCGTGCGGCTCATCGCGGAGGTGCTCAGTCCGAGCCGGCGCGCGGCGCCGGTCACGCTCCCTTCGGTCAGCAGCACGTCGAGCGCGGTGACGAGGTTCAGGTCGATGTCTTCCATCGGGACAGCATACGGCATCGCATGCCGTGACAGGGCGTTTAATGCAACTATTGATTGAGTTCGGTGCGTCTGGTGCATGTGAAGGTGCACGCCTATAGTGGCTGGATGACGAACGCCGGCAAAGGTGAAATCCATGCAATCGACTTTATCGAACCCCAGGACACCATCGATCCTGCTCGTCGCGGCCTCGCGCGGCCTCGGGCTTGCGATGGCGGAACAGTTCCTGAACAAGGGCTGGCACGTCACCGGAACCGTGCGCGCGGCATCGGGGCGCACGCAGCTGCACGCGCTCGCCGAACGCTTCGACGGACGGCTCGAGGTCGAGACGCTCGACATCTGCGAGCCGGAACAACTGACCGCGCTGCGCGCGCGCTTGTCGGGCCGGCGCTTCGACATGCTGTTCGTGAACGCCGGCACGACCAACGATCCGAACGAAACGATCGGCGAAGTCACGACCGACGAATTCGTGCGTGTGATGATCACGAATGCGCTGGCGCCGATGCGCGTGATCGAGGCGCTGCAGGATCTCGTGACCGCGGACGGCCTGATCGGTGCGATGTCGTCGGGGCAGGGAAGTGTCGCGAACAACGTGAGCGGAATGCGCGAGGTCTACCGCGGCAGCAAGGCCGCGCTGAACCAGTTCATGCGCAGTTTCGCGGCGCGCCAGGCCGGCACGCCGCGCGCGATGGTGCTGATGGCGCCGGGCTGGGTCCGCACGGAACTCGGCGGGCCCGATGCGCGATTGACGATCGACGAAAGCGTGCCGAGCCTCGTGAACGTGTTGATCGAGAAGCAACGGCGCGCGGGGCTCGAATACCTCGATTACCAGGGGCGCACCGTGCCGTGGTAGCGGCCGGAGCAGCGGCGCGCGTGACGCGGGCAAAGCCGGCCGGCCAGCGCATCGCGCCGGCATGCGACGGACCTGCCGCGAACCGGTCGCGCGGAGCGCTGCCGCCGCGTGCGTGACGATGCGCTGCGCGCACGGCGCCGATTCAATACAATGCGACGTCTGGGGGTCGGCATCGTGTCGGGCCGCCGACCGCCACCTTCGACGAGCAACCGCGCATTGTGGAATGACAACCCGTCATGACGGGCGCTGGCGAATACGGAGCGCAGCATGAACGAACCTTACCTGCAGGTCATCGCGCATTTCTTCGCGAAACCCGGCAACGGCGACCGCGTGATCGAACTGCTGGCCGAACTCGCGCCGGCCACGCGTACCGAGCCGAAAAACCTCGACTATGCGTACTTCCGGTCGCCGGTCGATCCCGACCACATCGTGATCCTCGAGCGCTACAGCGATGCCGACGGCCTCGACGTCCATCGGGAAACGCCGCATTTCCAGCGGATCGGTGTCGGCGCGATCATTCCGCTGCTCGATCGCCGCGACGTGACGCGCTACATGGTGCAGCCGGACACCGGCACGGCGACGCCACCGGGAGACGCCCGATGAACCCGTTTCAATTCCGTACCGTTCCGACGCAGATCGTCGAATTCGGCGCCGCGCGCCGGCTCGGCCCGCTGTTGCGCGAACGCTTTCCGGCGCTCGCGCGGCTGTGCGTCGTCACGGACGCGTTCCTGCATCGCAGCGGCGTGCTTGCGCCCGCGCTGGAGAGCCTCGCCGCGCACGGCTGGCAGGTGACCGTGATCGACGACGTGATCGCCGATCCGCCCGAGCACGTCGTGCTCGAGGCGACCGCGCGGGCGGTGGCGGCCGATGCGGAAATCGTGCTCGGCCTCGGCGGTGGTTCGTCGATGGACGTCGCGAAGCTGATCGCGGTGCTCGCGCCGGGGCGGCAGTCGCTGGCCGACATGTACGGCGTCGACAAGGTGGCAACGTCGCGGCTGCCGCTCGTGCAGATGCCGACGACGGCCGGCACCGGCTCCGAAGTGACGGCCGTGTCGATCGTCACGGTCGGCGAGGCGCGCAAGATGGGCGTCGTGTCGCCGCACTTGTTCGCGGACGTCGCGATCCTCGACGCCGAGCTGACACTCGGGCTGCCGCGCGCGGCAACGGCCGCGACGGGCATCGACGCGATGGTGCATGCGATCGAGGCCTATACGTCGTCGAGGCTCAAGAATCCGGTGTCCGACATGCTGGCCGTTCAGGGATTGACGCTGCTGTCGCGCAACCTGCTGAAGGCCTGTGACGACGGCCGCGATCGGCACGCGCGCGAAGCGATGCTGGTCGGCGCGATGTTCGCCGGCCAGGCATTCGCGAACGCGCCGGTCGCGGCCGTGCATGCGCTGGCCTATCCGGTCGGCGGAATTTTCCACGTGCCGCACGGGCTGTCGAACGCGCTCGTGCTGCCGCATGTGCTGCGCTTCAACGCACCGGCTGCCGCGCCGCTGTATGCGGAGCTCGCGGCGATCGTCGCGCCGTCGGCGAGCGGTAGCGACGAAGCGAGGACGCAGGCGCTGATCGACGAGATCGATCGCCTGATCGTTGCGACGGGCATTCCGCGCACGCTGCGCGAGGTCGGCATCGGCGAGGGCGACCTGCCGAGGATGGCGTCGGACGCGATGCTGCAGACGCGCCTGCTCGTGAACAATCCGCGCGAAGTCACGGAAGCCGATGCGCTGGCGATCTATCGGCAGGCGTGGTGACGCGGCGCGCGTGACTTGCCGCGCGCGAGCGCATTGACGCAGGCCTGTGCCTGCACGACGCCGATGCCGCCGCAGGCCAGGATCGTGTCGAACATCGGACGCCAATGGCTCGTCGTCGTCACCGTCCGGGTCCGCGCGTATTCGAGCTTGTTGTCTTCGCTCTGCAGCGGCAACTGCTCGTTCGCGAAGATGCCCTTGACGTGGATGAACGGGTGCTCCACCAGATCGGCCTTCGTTGCGATCGGGCCGAAGCGGTCGAGACAGGCGGGGGCGGCCACGAGCACGCGGTCGACTGTGCCGAGCGGATGCGCGACGAACCGATACTCGGTAGTGGTTCGGCGGCACGCGCCAAAGGCGCATGAGATCACCGAGACCGTGAGCGAAAATCCGGTTCATGCAATCGACGGGAGACGACATGACGCAACGGGACGAAGCAGCGCGCACGCGATGCGTCGCGTGGCAGGTCACGCAGACCTGGCACGCGGCGGAATGGTGCAGGCTCGTCGAGACGCGCGCGGGCATTGACCTGTCGGGCGCGGTGGCGGGCGCGATCGACGGCACGCCGTTTCGCGTCGACTATACGATCGCGTGCGGCGCCGACTGGCTGACGCGATCGGTGCACGTGACGGTCTGGCTCGGCGCAGCCCCGGCCCGGCGATTCGCAATCGAGCGCGACGCGGGGCGCTGGACGATCGACGGCGTCGACGCGCCGGCCCTTGCGGGCGCGACCGACATCGATCTCGGCTTCAGTCCGTCGACCAATACGCTGCCGATCCGGCGTCTCGGGCTGGCGGTCGGCGCGTCGGCCGTCATCCATACGGCCTGGCTGCGATTTCCCGCGTTCGAGATCGTGCGCGGCGAGCAGCGCTATACGCGCACGGCGGAGCACGTTTACCGCTACGAGAGCGGCACGTATGCGGCCGATATCGCGGTCGACGATGCGGGCCTCGTTACCGATTACGACGAGTGGCGGCGGACCGGCGCGACGTGTTCGCCCTGACGCGACGCAGCGTCAGCGTGCGTTGGCAACCGTCACCTTGCCGGGAATCAGCTTCAGTGCGCTGAACGCGTCGGCGATGTTCTGCTGATACGCGAGCGTCGCATCGGTGACGGGCTGCACGCCATAGCCGGTGCGCTTGAGCGCGACTTCGAGCGTCGGCGCGTCGAGGCCGACGAGCGGCGACAGTTGCGCGGCGACTTCCTGAACGTGGTCGCGTCCCCAGCGATCGACCGCGTCGACTTCGTCGAGCAGCGTGCGCAGCACCTGCGGCTGCCCGACGGCATACTTGCGCGCGGCGAGGTAGTACTGTGTGTTGCGCACGAGCCCGTCGCCGTTCGCGACCACGCGTGCGCCGAGCTGCCGTTCGGCGGCCGCCAGGTAGGGATCCCAGATCACCCACGCGTCGACGCTGCGCTGCACGAACGCGGCGCGCGCGTCGGCGGGCGTCAGATAGATCGGCTGGATGTCGGCATACGTGAGGCCCGCATGCTCCAGCGCCTTCACGAGCAGATAGTGGACGTTCGAACCCTTGTTGAACGCGACCTTCTTGCCGCGCAGCTGCGCGACGGTTCGGATCGGCGAATCGGGCAGCACGACGATCGCCTCGCCGTGCGGCGCGGGCGGTTCGTTGCCGAGATAGACGAAATCGACGCCCGCGGCCTGCGCGAAGATCGGCGGCGTCTCGCCGACCGTGCCGACGTCGATCGCGCCGGCGTTCAGCCCCTCGAGCAACTGCGGGCCGGCCGGGAACTCGAGCCATTGGACCGTCACGCCCTGGCTCGCGAGCCGCTTCTCGAGCGTGCCGCGCGCCTTGAGCACGACGAAGTTGCCGTATTTCTGGAAACCGATGCGCAGCCGCTTGTCGCTGCCCTGCGCCAGTGCAGGCGTGCCCGCGAGCGGGCCGAGCGCGAGCCCGGCCAGTCCGGCGGCCGCGCCATGCAGCCACTGGCGGCGTCGCGGATTTGCCGGGGTCGTTTCAAGATCTGCGTACGGTGTGTCGTTCATCGAGGCGTCCTGCTGACGGGTTCACGGAAGCGCGCTTGCGGCGCGACCGGCACATGACGCAGCCGGATGCGTGCGCTGCGCGCGGCCGGCCGGCCCGCGCCGGATGCACGACGATACGGCCGCGCGAATCGGCGGCCAACCAATGAATCCGCATATGCAAATCAGCGGCCGGACGATACGTGAACGACGAGCCGACAGGGCGTCGCCGCACTCAATCGGTGCCGAGCGGGCTTTCCTCGATCGAGTCGACGCGATCAGGGTAAAACGCGAGGTGCGCGCGAATCGATTCGACGGCCGGGTTCGGATGCTCGTACGTCCACACCGCGTTGGTCGCGCGTTCGCCGCCGACGGGAATCGAGTAATACGCGCAATCGCCCTTGTACGGGCAGTACGTCGCATGGTCGGTGCGTTGCAGGAGCGCCATGTCGGCGTCATCGCGCGGAACGTACAGCACGACCGGATAGCTGGCTTCGCGCAGCGCCAGCGCGTGGCGCGTATCGGCGACGATCTTGCCGGCCACCTTGACCACGACGCGCGATGGATGCGGTTCGATCGTGATCGGGTGATCGGGGCCCGGAGACTTCACCGGACGAGAGGGCGTATCGGGGCTGATCGACATCGTGGGTCCTCCAGGAAGGGGGGCGCGCCGACGGGCACGCCGTGCCGCAACGTGCACGCGGGCGAATCCCCGCGCGCCGGTGCTGGCGTTGACCAACCGATACGATGCGCCAATTCCGGAGAACCTGCAGGGGGCCGGAAGGCATTGCGCGCATGGCGTCGCTGCATGACGCACAACGGCGGCGCATGGCAGCCGGACTCCGCCGGCATGTCCTCGACGCTCGCGCGGACATCTTCATGCAGCGGCAGCGGGATGCATCCCCTGCGATAAGCAACGCGGAATTAATTGGTAAGCGATCGGCGGGCGGCGCGCGAAGATCGGCGGTCGTCATTCGCATGACAGTCCTTTGATCGCCACCATGAAGATTCCATTCGTCTCGTTCGCCGCGCATCGTGCGCGGCCTGCATCCGTTGCGGTTGGAGCGCTGCGCGGCATGGCCGCGTCGTTGCTGCTCGCCGGCGCGGTCGCGCAAGCGTTCGCGGCGCCGGCCGGCAAGACGCTCGTATTCTGCAGCGAAGGCAGCCCGGCCGGCTTCGACCCCGGCCAGCATACGACCAGCACCGATTTCGACGCGAGCACGTACACCGTCTACAACGGGCTCGTGCAGTTCAAGCGCGGCACGCTCGAGCTCGCGCCGTCGCTCGCGACGAGCTGGGACGTGTCGTCCGACCAGCGCGTCTACACGTTTCACCTGCGGCGCGGCGTGAAGTTCCAGACGACGGCGTGGTTCAAGCCGACGCGGCCGTTCCAGGCGGACGACGTCGTGTTCACGTTCCGCCGCATGCTCGACCCCGATGATCCGTTCCGCAAGGCCTATCCGGTCAGCTTCCCGTACTTCAGCGATCTCGGATTCGACCGCAACATCGAGCGCATCGAGAAAGTCGACGACGATACGGTGCGCTTCGTGCTGAAGTCGCCCGATGTCGTGTTCGTGCGCAATCTCGCGATGGCGTTCGCGTCGATTCTGTCGGCCGAATACGCGTCGCAGTTGACGGCGCGCCATCGCGAGGCCGACATCAACCAGTTCCCGGTCGGGACGGGGCCGTTCCAGTTGCGCGCGTACCAGAAGGACGCGACGATCCGTTACGACGCGAACCCCGACTACTGGAAGCCGGACGACGTGAAGCTCGCGCATCTCGTGTTCGCGATCACGCCCGATCCGGCCGTGCGGTTGCAGAAGCTCACGGCGGGCGAGTGCCAGGTGTCGGTGTTCCCGCGGCCGGCCGATCTCGAGGCGGTGCGACGTGATCCGAAGCTGACGCTGTTTTCGGGGACGGGCTTCAACGTCGGCTTCGTCGCGTACAACACGCAGCATCCGCCGCTCGATCGTGTCGACGTGCGGCGCGCGCTCGACATCGCGATCGACAAGACGGCGATCATCAAGACCGTATTCAACGGCGACGCGACGATCGCGACGAACCCAATGCCGCCCGCGCAATGGTCGTACAACCCGCGCCTGAAGGACGCGCCGCGCGATCCGGCCGCGGCGAAGGCGCTGCTCGCGCAAGCAGGATTCCCGAACGGTTTCGACCTGACGCTGTGGGCGATGCCGGTGCAGCGCCCGTACAACCCGAACGCGCAGCTGATGGCGCAACTGATCCAGCAGGATTGGGCGAGGATCGGCGTGCGCGCGAAGATCGTCAGCTACGAGTGGGGCGAGTACAACCGCCGCGCGAAACGCGACGGGCAGCACGACGCGATCCTGTACGGCTGGTCGGGCGACAACGGCGACCCCGACAACTGGCTCGGCACGCTGCTCGGCTGCGACGCGGTGCACGGCAGCAACCTCGCGAAGTGGTGCAATGCGGATTTCGAGCGGCTCGTCGGTGCGGCACGCACGAACGCGGACGTCGCGAAACGCACGTCGCTTTACGAGCAGGCCCAGGTCGTGTTCAAGAATCAGGTGCCGTTCACGCCGATCGCGACGTCGATCGTGTCGCTGCCGATCTCGAAGCGCGTGCACGGGGTGACGTTCTCGCCGCTCGGCGGGCACCGGTTCGACGGTGTCTGGCTGGATTGAGGAAGGGAAGCCGGCGCGCGTGCGCCGGCTGTCGGCGCGGAGGTCGGTTCAGTGCGACCGCGGCGTGCAATATTTTCCTGATCGTGCTGGCGTGCACGAAAAGAATGCCGGGCAACGCACGCGAGAGTTTGTTCTGAATTCGCAAATGCGGAGCACGCTTCATTTCGAAAAACTGAATAAAAATCATCGAATTGCACGGCAGCAAAAATGACGCGCCCGGGCATTAACATTCTTACTTCGAGCCATGACCGGTCTGCCGCGCCACGAGGAAAAAGCGGTAAATGACGTGCGCGTATTTCATCGCTGACGTGCTCCGCCCATAAATGCATTCCGACGCCAAATTATTTGAATTCATCCAAAAAATTGTCTATACCCTAGACGAATTGGCGTGATCCGCATCGTGTCAATGCGGCCTTGCGACAGACGCGCGAATGTAGCGGCCAATGCCGTTGCCGTACACCGCACGTGCAGCGATCGAATGGATTGCGGGGAATGCGCACGGCCGATGCCGAGGCCGCCGCATGAGTCAAGAATGGGGGAACGCCGTGCGCACCACCCCGTGTAACACCGCGTCATTACATTCAACGGTCGATCACCGACCCCGCCACACGGAGGTTGTCATGCTGCAATACGTCAAGACCTTGCTGCGCGATGAACGTGGTGTCAGCTCGCTCGAATACGCGGTTCTGGCCGGCATCGTCGTTGTCGCACTGGCGGCGGTCGGGGTGATTCTCAGCAGCACGTCCGGCGGCTTGCCGGCCGTGTTCACCGCGCTGATCAACAAGGTCACGGCGTTGATCTGACCTCCTGAACCCGCGCGCCGTCGGAGGACACACGGATCCGCAGCGGTACGACGTATCCAGCCGGGGCGCGCCGACGGACGGCTCTCCGATGCTCTTTCTCGTACAGTCGGCGGCGACGCTCGTGCTGGTGTCGCTCGCGACGCAGGACCTGCGCGAGCGGCGCTTGTCCAATGGCGCCGTGCTGGCGTTCGCGATGCTCTATTTGATCGCGGCGGCACTCGTGCGCGACGGGCTCGCGCAACTCGCCGGTCACGTGGCGACTGCCGCGGCGATGCTGTTGCTGTTCGCCGGCCTGCGTCATGCGGGCTGGATCGGTGGCGGCGACGTGAAGCTGGCGGCGGCGGTGTTCCTGTGGGCCGGCCCGTCGCTCGCGTTCCCGGTGTTGACGATCGTCGCCGCGAGCGGCGCCCTGTACGGCGTCGCCGCGCTCGCGGCCGTCGCATGGCGGCGTCACACCGCGCCGGCACGTGCGATCGCGCCGCGCGGCGTGCCGTATGGCATCGCGCTCGCGCTCGGCGGCGCGCTGGCCGTCTGGGTGCCGTTTCCTCACGCCGTTTCGCTTACCTAGGCCGGGGGACGCGCGCCGCCATGCCCAAACCCCTGAGAATGGCCGTGCTGATCATCGCCGCCGCGATCGGCGCGTTCATCCTGCGCCAGCTGTATGTCGCCGCGTCCACGCCGTCGGCGCCCGGCGAAGCGGCCGAGGTGAGCGTGCGCGTCGCTGCGGCGGACCTGCCCGAAGGGCTGCTGCTCCGCGACAACGATCTCGCGTGGAAGCGCATGCCGCGCACGCAGGTGCCGGCCGGTGCGTTCGTCGAGTCGCAACCGGGCGCGGACCTGAAAGGCGCGCTGCTGCGCAACCGTGTCGACGCCGGTGCGCCGATCCGCGCGGACAACGTGATTGCGGCCGGCGCGCCGGATTTTCTCGCGGCCGCGCTGCAGCCCGGCATGCGCGCGATCTCGGTGCCGGTCGACGACGTGTCGGGCAATGCGGGGCTGATCCAGCCGGGCGACTTCGTCGACGTGGTGCTCACGCAGGAGATCGGCGGTTCCGCGACGACGCCCGGCACGTTCGAAGCGGAGACGGTCGTGCGGCGCGCGCGCGTGCTCGCGGTCGGCTCGGAATTCCAGCGTGCGAAGACGCCCGCGAGCGCGCCGGACGTGCCGGTCCGCGCGCGCACGGTCACGCTCGAGGTCGCACCGCGCACCGCCCAGGTCGTGCTGGTCGCGACGCGCCTCGGCTCGCTGTCGCTGGCGTTGCGCAGCTTTGCGACGAGCGATCGCCGCCAGGCGGCGGGCGGCGACGAACAGGAGCCCGATACGCCGCCAGTGTGGGCCGGCGACGTGTCGCGCGCGGCCCGCGACGCGGCGCGGGTACCGTCCGGGAGAACGGACGGCGGCGCGCGGCCGCCATCGCAGGGCAATACGGTCGTGATCTATCGCGGCTCGTCGGTCGACGACGGGTCGCGCGGCATCGGCATCGGCACGCCGGGCTTGCCGCCGCTGCCGTCCGGTTGGCCGGGCATGCCAGGCACGCCAGGCATGCCGGTTGCGCCGGCTGCGCCTGCGGGCGGCAATGTCGCCGCGGACGCAACGGCGCAAGCGCCGCGGGCGTCCGTGCCGCAGTGACGGGATGACGATTCGGGCCGGCCGCCCGGCGGCCGGCATTTGACGGGAAGACGCATGGTGCGCATGGTTCGTTGGATCGCTTTCTGGTGCCTGGCCTGCATCGTCGCGCCGGGCGTCGCGCTCGCGCAGCGCGCGCAGGCGGCGGACGCCGGCGCGGCGTTGTCGATTGCGACCGGCAAGGGCGAGATGCTGTCGCTGCCCGAACCCGCGACCGCGATGTTCGTCGCGGACCCGAGCATCGCGGACATCCAGGTGCCATCGCCGCGCACCGTGTTCGTGTTCGGGAAGAAGGCCGGCACCACCACGCTGATCGCGCTCGGTGCGAACCATCGACCGATCCTGCGCCGCACGGTGATCGTGCAGGTCGACACCGCGTCGCTGCAGGCGGTGCTCGACAGCCGCTTTCCGCAATTGAAGCTGTCGGTGTCCGGCGCGCCGGGCTCGCTGATGGTGTCGGGCAAGGTGCCGAGCGCAGCCGACGCGGACGCCGTGATGCAGTCGCTCACGCCTTATCTCAACGACAAGGAAAAGATCGTCAACCGGCTCACGCTGTCGCGCCCGATCCAGGTGAACCTGCGCGTGCGCGTGACCGAGGTGAGCCGCAACGTCACGCAGCAGCTCGGCATCAACTGGAGCTCGCTCGGCGCGGCCGGCAACTTCGTCGGCGGACTGTTCAACGGGCGCACGCTGATCGACCCGACGACCAAGCTGTTCAACCTGTCGCCGACCGGCGCGTATTCGATACTCGGCGGTTTCCACGCGGGGCGCTGGTCGATCGACGTCGTGCTCGATGCGCTCGACCAGGAAGGGCTGATCACGATGCTGGCGGAGCCGAATCTCACCGCGATGTCCGGGCAGACCGCGAGCTTCCTCGCCGGCGGCGAAATTCCGATTCCGGTCGCGCAGGCCGGCACCACGACCGGCGCGATCACGGTCGAGTTCAAGCCGTTCGGCGTGTCGCTCGATTTCACGCCGACCGTGCTCGCCGACAACCGGATCAGCCTGAAGGTGCGGCCGGAGGTGAGCGAAATCGATACGAGCAACAGCGTGACGACGGGCGGCGTCACGGTGCCGGGACTCTCCGTGCGACGCGTCGACACGACGGTCGAGCTGTCGAGCGGGCAGAGCTTCGCGATCGGCGGGCTGCTGCAGAGCCAGACGGCGGATACCGTGTCGCAGATCCCGGGGCTCGGCCGGCTGCCGATCATCGGCCGATTGTTTTCTTCGAAGAACTTCCAGGACAACAAGACCGAGGTCGTCGTGATCGTGACGCCGTACATCGTGCAGCCGACGGGCCCCGGCCAGCTCGAGCAGGCGCTCGACACCGTCGCGCGGCCGAGCAGCGATCTCGAGTTCGCGATCCAGCGCAATCTCGGGATCGACCTGCTGTCGGGCGACACGCCGCGCCTCGTCGGCGCCGCGGGCTTCGTGTACTGACCGGAGGAGCGCGCATGCGAATTCGAACCATCGTCTTCGTCCTGTTGCCGCCGGCGCTGGCGGCCTGCCTGTCGGCGCCGCCGCCGATCAACCTGCCCGATGCGCGCGCGATCGGCTTCGACGGCGTGCACGCGATGCCGCCCGACTGCGCGAAGCTGATGCAGCCGTCGCATCTCGTCGATGCGGGGTTCGGGCGGCCCGGCGTGCCGTTCGGCTGCGCGACCTACACGAATCTCGCGACGATGCTCGCGCGCCCGGAGGATCTCGTCGCGCCCGTGCCGTACGGCGGCGCGGACGCGCAAGTCGCGGCCGATGCCGTGCGCCGCTACGTCGAGGATCGCGTGAAGCAGCCCGCACCCGACAAGACGTTGACGACGACCGGCTCGCCCGGCCATTGACCCATTTCCGATGCGAAGCGCGATGCCGCCCATGAACGTCCTCGACCGCCAGAACGCCAAACGCGCCGCCGCAGCCGGAGCGGCGGATCTCGTCGCGGTCGTGTCCGATGCCGGCAGCGAAGACGTGATCCGGCGCGTCGCACAGGATCTGTCGATCACGCGCGCCCATGTGCAGCCGGGCAACTGCGACGACGCGATCCGGCTGTTGCAGCAGCACGAGCGCTCACCGCGCCAGCTGATCGTCGACGTGTCGGATTCCGTGCTGCCGGTATCGGACCTGATGCGGCTCGCCGACGTGTGCGATCCGTCGGTGAGGGTCATCGCGATCGGCACGCAGAACGATGTCGGGCTGTTCCGCAACCTGCTCGGCATCGGCGTGCAGGACTACATCGTGAAGCCGCTGACCGTCGAGTTGATGCGGCGCGCGCTGACCGCGACGGAATCGGTCGTGCAGGCGCGCACCGGCAAGATCGTCGCCTTCGTCGGCGCGCGCGGCGGTGTGGGCGCGACCACGATCGCGGTGAGTCTGGCGCGCTGCCTGGCGGGCGAGAAGCGCCGCCGCGTCGCGTACGTCGATCTCAACCTGCATGGCGGCGGCGCGAACTCGATGCTCGGGCTGTCGAGCAACAACGGGCTGATCGAATTGCTGAACATGGAGCAGCGTCCCGATGACGCGTTGTTCGACCGCATGTTCGTCACGAAGGGCGACCGCCTGCACGTGCTGTCGGCCGAACTGGCGTACGGCGAGGACGCGCCGCTGCGCGACGATGCGCTCGCGTTGCTCGTCGACATGCTGAAGGACCGCTTTCACTACGTGCTGTTCGACGTGGGTATCCGCGCCGGCAAGCTGTTCGAGGACGCGCTGGGGGTATCCGATCTCGTCTATATCGTCGCCGACCGCTCGGTGCACGCCGCGTACGAAGCCGCGCGGCTTGCGCGCTTCGTGAAGGAGCTGCCCGGCGATCGGCTGCTGTCGATGATGCTGAACAACCCGCTCGAACCGGTCAAGGGGCGCGTCGCGCAGACCGACTTCGAGGACGCATTCGGCGGCGTGAGACTGCGCGAGCTGCCGCACGAGCCGCAGCCGCTCGCAGTTGCCGAGAACCTCGGTGAACCGATCGAGCGCGCGAAACGTCATGGCTTCCTGGACGAGATCCGGCTGCTCGCGAACGGCATCACCGGCGAATCGATGGCCGTCGCCGAACCGTGGTACGCGCGCTTCGTCAAATGGAGAAAGGGATCGTGACGTTCGGTACCCGCAAGCAGTCGACGCCGGACCGTGCGCCGGCAGGAGCGCCCGCCGCGCCGCGCGACGGCGCGCCCGGACCGGACCCAAGCGCGGGCCCAGGCACGGGTCCGACCGCGAGCCCGGCGCCCGCATCCGCGCGCGCGCTCGCTGCGGCCGAAACCCAGGAGGCGCTCATTCGCTCCGGCAAGTTCGATGCGATTCGCAACGCGGTGTTCTCGTCGATGAACATGTCGGCGGCGCTGATGAAGACGCGCGACGAAGTGCGTGCGGGCATCGAACAGGTGGCTGCGCACACCGTCGAGCGCGAACGTCTGAAGATCACGACGGGCGAGCAGGTGCTGATCGTCGACGCGATCCTGAACGACATGTTCGGTGTCGGGCCCATCGAACCGCTGCTCGCCGACGACACCGTCTCGGACATTCTCGTGAACGGCCCCGACCAGGTGTACGTCGAGCGCGCAGGCCGGCTCGAACTCACGCCGCTGAAGTTTCGCGACAACGCGCACGTGACGAGCGTCGCGCAGCGGATCGCGGCGGCTGTCGGGCGTCGCGTCGACGAAAGCAGCCCGATGGTCGACGCGCGTCTCGCCGACGGCAGCCGCGTGAACGTGGTCCTGCCGCCGATCGCGATGCGCGGCGCGTCGATCTCGATCCGCAAGTTCGCGAAGCGCGACATCACGCTCGCGCGCATGGCGCACCAGGGCAATATCTCGCACGGGATGCTGCAGGTGCTGAAGGTCGCGTGCGCGTGCCGGCTGAACATCGTGATATCGGGCGGTACCGGTTCGGGCAAGACGACACTGCTCAACGCGCTTTCGCAACATATCGAGGAGCACGAACGGATCGTGACGATCGAGGACGCGGCCGAGCTGCAACTGCTGCAGCCGCACGTCGTCAGTCTCGAGACGCGGCCGGAGAATACGGAAGGGCTCGGCGGGATCTCGCAGCGCGACCTCGTGCGCAACGCACTTCGGATGCGGCCCGACCGCATCATCCTCGGCGAAATCCGCGGCGCGGAGGCGTTCGACGTGCTGCAGGCGATGAACACGGGGCACGACGGCTCGATGACGACGATCCATGCGAACTCGCCGCGCGACGCGATCAGCCGGCTCGAAAGCATGGTCATGATGGCGAACGCGAACCTGCAGCTGCTGTCGATCCGGCGCCAGATCGCGAGCGCCGTGCACCTGTTCGTGCAGGTCGAGCGGATGCGCGACGGCGTGCGCCGCGTGACCCGGATCACCGAGATCGTCGGGATGGAGGGCGAGGTGGTGATCACGCAGGATCTGTTCGCGTTCCGCCAGGGAGACGACACGACGCGGGACGTGGTGAAGGGCGTGTTCGAAGCGTCGTCGCTGCGGCCGGCGTTCGCGCCGCGCGCCGCGTACTACGGTGTCGAGGACGCGCTTTCCGAGGTATTCCGGCAATGAGGGCCGCGGATCTGTTCGCGATCGGCGCGTTCGTCGTGATCCTCGCGGCGGGCCTCGCGCTGTCCGCGTTGCTGGAGCGTGCGCGCCATACGCCGGAGCAGCGCATACGCGCGCGGATGCGGCACCTTGCACCATCGCTGGCCGGCCGGGAGTCCGGTGCGGCCGCGGCGCCCGGCGTCGCGCTGTTCAACCTGCCGCGCCGGCAAAGCCGCGCGCGCGCGTGGCTGCAGCGTTATGTGACGCGCGTGCGTGCGGTCGGCGGCGAACGCGGGATGCGGATCGTCGTCGCCGGCACGCTCGCCGGAGCGATCGCCGCGATCGTGGTGGTGGAGCTCGTCGCGCTGCCGCGCGTAATTCATCCGCTGATCTACGTCGGGCTGCCGCTGGTGACGATGCGCGCCAGCTACCGCGCGCTGGTCGAGCGGTTCCGGCTGCGCTTTCTCGAAGCGTTCCCGGACGCGATCGATCTGATCGTGCGGGCGGTGCGCGCGGGCATTCCGGTCACGCAGGCGATCAGCACGGTCGGCGACAGCGCGGCGGAGCCGGTGCGCTCGACCTTCCGCACGATGGGCGACAGCCTGCGCGTCGGCGCGGATCTGAAAGACGTGCTGACGCTCGCGGCGGACCGGCTGATGATCGCGGACTTCTCGTTCTTCACTGTCTACCTGCTGCTGCAGCGCGAGACGGGCGGCAGTCTCGGCGAAACGCTCGACGAGTTGTCGAGCATCATCCGCACGCGCCGCGACATCCGCCTGAAGACGCGCGCGTTGACCGCCGAGGGGCGGATCACGACGAAGATCATTTCGGCGGTGCCGTTCGTGATGATCGGTGCGCTGTTTCTCGTGAATCGCGCGTATGTGATGCTCCTGTTCGACACGCATGCCGGACGCGTGATGCTGACGATCGCCGCGGTGCTGCTGACGATCGGACTGCTGACGATTCGCAAGATCTCGAAACTGGATACCGCGCGATGACGATGTCGATGCTGGCCGCCCGCGGCCTTGAACTTTTGTTGTTGCTCGCATGCGTCGCGGCGGCGCTCGTGCCCCCTGGCGGCGGCACACGCCGGCGGATCGCGGAGCGTGTGCAGCAGGCGGCCGGGCAACGTTCGCTGTCACTGGCGTCGGGGCGGCTGCAGCCGGGCGAGGTGCGTCAGGACCTGACGCGTCGGCTCGCGCAGCTCGGCGAGCGGCTGCCCGTGCTCGACCCGATGCAGCGCGTGAAGCTCGCGCTGCAACTGACGCGCGCGGGTTTTCGCGAGCGGCGTGCGGTGTCGTCGATGATCGGCATCAAGCTGAGTTGCGGCGTGCTGTTCGCGGGCGTCGCGATCGTGTTCAGCCCGTACATTCCACGCTTCGGCGAATACTTCGTGATCCGGGCGCTGGCGATGGTCGCCGCGTTCGTGATCGGCGTGATCGTGCCCGAATACGTGCTCGGCGCGATGATCCGACGGCGCCGGCGCATCATCTCCGCGTGCTTTCCGGATGCGCTCGACCTGCTCGTGATCTGCACGATGGCCGGCAACAGCCTCGTATCGGGCGTGCGACGTGTCGCGCGCGAACTCGAGCGCATTTGCCCGCCGCTCGCCGACGAGCTGAAGGTGTGCGCGGACGAGCTGACGCTGAGCGGCAACGTAGCCGAAGCGCTCACGCACTTTGCGATGCGCGTCGACTTCGCGTCGGCGCGTTCGCTTGCCACGACGCTCACGCAATCGCAGCGATTCGGCACGCCGATCACGCAGGCGCTGCGGACGCTGTCGCGCAGCGAGCGGACCGAGCAGATCGTCGCGCTCGAGGAACAGGCCGCGAAGCTCGCGCCGAAGATCACGCTGCCGATGATGCTGTTCATTCTGCCGACGGTCGGCCTGATCGCGGCGGGCCCGGCGGCGATCCGCCTGCTCGAGGTATTCAAATGACACGATCAGTCTTCCGTGCGTTCGCGTTCGCGGCCGTGTTGCCGGTGCTGGCCGGCGGCTGCGCGCCGGGCATCCAGACGCGGCCGGCGCTGTCGCACAAGAGCGACGACCCGCAGGCCGAATTGCGCATTGCCGATAGCGCGCTTGCCGGCGGCAACGTCGATCTCGCGTCGACGCTGTACGAGAAGGTGCTTGCCCGGCATCCCGATTCGCTCCCGGCGCGCCTGGGGCTTGGCGACGTCAACTACCGCGCCGGCGATCTGGAGCGCGCGCGAATTCTCTACGAGCAGGCACGGCAGCAGGCACCCGCCGAACTCGGGCCGCAGATCGGGCTTGCGCGGGTCGCGTTGCGGCAGCGTCGGCTCGACGAGGCCGCACGGCGCTACCGTGACCTGCTGGCCGCGCAGCCGAACCTTCCGCTCGCGGCGGAAGGGCTCGGCACGGTGCTCGATCTTCAGGGCCGCCACGAGGACGCGCAGGCCGTGTACCGGGATGCGCTGCGCGCGCATCCGGACGCGCAGGGGCTGCGCGTCGACCTCGGGCTTTCGCTCGTGCTGGGCAACCGGCCGCGCGAGGGTGTGAACGTGTTGCTCGACGTGGCCGGGCTGCCCGATGCGCCGTGGCAGGCGCGCCAGAATCTCGCGTTCGCGTATGGCGTGCTCGGCAACACCGATTCGGCGAAGAAGCTGCTGTCCGCGGATCTGCCCGCGTCGGCGGTGGCTGACAATCTGCGCGTGTACCAGGCAGTGCGCGCGCAACTCGCGTCGCGCCCTGCGTCCGCCGCCGCACGCCCGTCGACGGGCGCCGCGCTCGAGCCGCGCGCGGTGCCGCACGCCGCGGAGGCCGGAAAATGACACGCGGGGCGATGGGCGCGCGCCGCGCGCGCGGCGTCGTATCGCTCGAATTCGTGCTGATGCTGCCGTTCCTGTTGATGGTGCTGATCGGCATCATCGACACGAGCCTGCTGCTATGCGACAAGGCCGTCATCACGAACGCGAGCCGCGAAGCCGCGCGTGCCGGCGTCGTGCTGCGCGTGCCGATGCTGACCACGGCACAGATCGCAAGCGTCGCATCGAGCTACACGCAGAACAGCTTGATTACCGGCGGCACCGCGACGACGCCGACGGTGACCGTGACACAGGCGAACGGCACGACGTCGGGCACCGCGCTGACGGTGACGGTGACCTACACATATTCGGGGCTGGTGCTGGGTTCGGCATTCAGTGCGCTGACCGGCCCGGTGACGATCTCGGCCAGCTCGGTGATGCTCTATGAATGACGCAGCCGACACGCCGGGGATCGGCGCAGTGCGTGAGCGCGGTTCCGTCGCGCTGTTCTTCCTGATGTTCCTGATTCCGCTGCTCTCGTTCGGCGCGCTGGCGATCGACATCGCGTGGGTAGCCACGGTACGCAACCAGCTGCAGAACGCCGCCGACGCGGCCGCACTTGCGGCGGCCGACGCGATGATGTCGCCGAGCGGCGGCGCGCTGAACTGGTCGCAGGCCGCGCCGGCTGCGAACGGTGTGATCGCGCAGAACGCGGCGGCCGGCGCACCGCTGGCGACCGGCGCGGTGACGACCGGGTACTGGAACGTGACGCGCAGTCCCGCAACGATGCAGCCGACCACGATCACGCCCGGCTCGTACGACGTGCCGGCGGTGCAGGTCACGGTATCGCGCGCGCCGGGTGTGAACGGCGGCTCGATTCCGCTGCTGCTCGGCGGGCTGCTCGGCATTGCCGGCGCGTCCGGCAGCGCGACCGCGATCGCGGTGCTCGCCGCGCCGGGCGGGGTCGCGGCGGGTGGGCTCTTTCCGGTCGCGATCGACCAGTGCGTGTACAACCAGTACTGGAACACGCTGACCAACCAGCCGCTGATCAATCCGCTGACAGGTTTGCCGTACGAGTTTACGATCACGAACGGCCAGACTTATGGCTCGCTGTGCATGGGGGGCCAGTGGACGTCGTTCCAGTCGACCGCGAGCGACACGACGACGATGGGCGGCCTGATGGTGACCGGCAATCCGACGACGCTCAATATTGGCGACAGCATTTATCTCGCGACCGGTGTGAAGGCGACGCTCTACACGTCGGTGCCGGTCGGCACGACGGTCGTGCTGCCGGTCGTTACGCAGACGGCGAGCAGCACCTACGTGCCGATCGTCGCGTTCGCGGCGTTCCACATCGACGTGTCGCTCGGCGGCACATACAAGTACATCCAGGGGCACTTCGTCGCCGGCGTGAAAATGACCGGCGTCGCGACGGGCGTCGGGCCGTACTACGGTGTATACGTGCCGCCGCGGCTCGCGCTTTGAGCGTCGTGGCGCGCGCGGCGCAGCAGCACGAGCAGCGCGAAGAGCGTCACGGCCGGGCCGATCTGCGGCAGCTGCAGCCACGGGTTCAGGTATTCGGCGATCGGCAGCGCCCACATCAGCGCGATCGCGGTCTGTTCGCCGCGCAGCCAGCCGTCGCGCCAGCCGATCGACAGCATGCAGGCGATCGCGATGGCGAGCCATGTGAGTTCGTAGTGCCACAGGTACGGGTTGGCCACGAGCGTCGCGACCGTCAGCACGGCCGCGCGCACGCGGGTATCGCGCGACTGCGTCCATGCGATGCAGGCGGCCGCGATCGTAATCGCGGCGATGCATGCATGTGCCGCATACGCGGCGCCGAGCGGCACGCCCGAGAGCCGGAACGCCGCGAACGGCGTCGGCGACGCGAGCCAGAACACGACACCGTGTTCGAGAACGATAGAGCGTGCGAGGCCCGCGCTGGCGACGAACTGGCGCCACGACTCGATGCCGCAGACCAGGACGCTCAGCGCGACGAACGTGCCGGTGGCGAGCGCAGCCCACGCGATCGTGCGCCATGCGCGTGTCGCCACCAGCACGAACGGGAACAGCAGCGCCATCTGCGGCTTGACGGACAGCAGTCCGATGCAAAGCCCCGCCAACATCGGCCGACGCTCGGCCCAGTGGACGGCCAGCGCCGCGCACGATGCTGTCAGGAACGTGTTTTGCCCGAGCGCCGCGGTGACGAACACGCACGGCGCGACGGGCAGCGCAACCATGCCGGCGCGCCATGCGCCGGGAATCATGCCGAGACGGGATACGCGCCACGCGGTGAGACCGAGCACGGCGACGCCGAACGCGACGAACAGCGGATAACCGAGTGCGAAGCGCAGCAGCGCCAGCGGCGTCACGAGCAGCAGATATGTGGGCGGGTACAGCCACGGGGCGAAGGCGTCGCGACGAAGGTTGGGGAACAGCTCGGCCGACAGCCGCGAGAATACCGAGAAATCGTATGCCTGCGAGGGCGAGCCGTGCAGCATGACGTACGACGCGGACCAGAACACCGAGAAGTCGGCGCCGGCGCGTGACAGGACGCCGCCATGTGCATGACGCACGACGGATATCCAGATCGCGATGAACAGCGCGGACAGCGCCAGCATCAGCATGCTGTACAGGACGACGCGTCGCGGTGTGAGCCACGCGACGACCGGGCGCTCCGCCGAGCGCAATGATTGCCGGGGAATGTCCAATTGCCGCCGCCCGGTTCTACTTGAACGACGCTTTGCGAGCGGCGGCGCCGGTTGCCGCCGGCAGCGCCGTCCGGCGACGTGCCGAGTTCGCACGCTTCATCGGGAACTGCAGCAGCTTCGATGCCGGCTGCCCGGCGGCATCGCGCTCGGCACGGTAGCGCCGCCTCACGAGATAGACGGGGCGCTGCTTGGACTCGTGATAGATCCGGCCGAGGTATTCGCCGATCACGCCGATGCCGATCAGCTGGATGCCGCCGACGAACAGCACGACGGAAATCAGCGACGGGTAGCCATGCACCGGATTGCCGAACAGCAGCGTTCGCACCACGATGAAGGTGCCATACACGAGTGACAGCATCGCGAACGTGAGGCCGACGTAGGTCCATACGCGCAGCGGAACGGTGCTGAAGCTCGTGATGCCCTCGAGCGCGAAGTTCCAGCGGCGCCATCCGGAGAACTTCGAGCGGCCGCCACTGCGCGGCGCGCGCGTGTATTCGACGATCGCGGTGCGAAAGCCGACCCACGCGAACAGCCCCTTCATGAACCGCCGCCGCTCCGGCAGCGCGCGCAGCGCATCGACGACCTCGCGATCCATCAGGCGGAAATCGCCGACGTTTTCCGGCATTTCGACTTCGGACAGCGCATTGTGCACGCGATAGTAGAGCGTCGCCGCCGCGCGCTGCAGGTACGGATCGCACATCCGGTCGGTGCGTTTCGCGGCGACGACTTCGGCGCCGCCGCGCCAGTGTTCGATCATCGCGGGAATCAGCGCGGGAGGGTCCTGCAGGTCGGCGTCGATCAGGATCACCGCGGCGCCGGCGGCCTCGTCGAGGCCCGCGGTGAGCGCCGCTTCCTTGCCGAAGCGGCGCGTGAGATCCACGACGTGCACACGCGGGTCGCGGCCGGCGACCGTGACCAGCCGGTCGAGCGTGCGATCACGGCTGCCGTCGTTGATGCAGACGATCTCGAAGCGGACCCCGGCGATCGACTCGAGAACGGGCAGCGTTTCTGCAAAGAATGCGTCGATCGTTTCCTCTTCGTCGTGAAACGGCACGACGAGCGATATCAGCGGCTTCCTGGCGTGCGTGGACATGCTGCGGTCCCCCGAGAGATCCGGCCTGCGCTGCACCGTATGATTCCGGTTGTCGTTTGCCGAACGCGCGCGGCCCGGTTCGGCGTGAAGTCGGTTCCGGCCTGCTCGTCCACTGCGTAGCGGACGACAGGCGTTGCGTTCATTGTAGGCAGGAATCGCCGATTCGTAACACGTATCGGTTGATTTGCGCGCCGGGCTGGTTCACCGGGGAAGACATCGGACTGCGGTTGTCTGCGAATCGCGCGCGGTGGCGCTAGGATGACGTTTTCGAGACCGCTGGAGGGCGCGATGCAGGTTCAGGACCTGGCCGGTGCGCCGCTCGATTTCTGGGTGGCGATGGCGGAAGACCTCGGCGCGCCGCGCGTCGACGCCGCGGGGTGCACGGTCATTCACAAACCGGGTGGCATGCCGGTGCCGTATGCGCCGTCGTCGTCGTGGGCGGACGGCGGCCCGCTGGTCGAGCGCTTGCCGTTCGGCGCGTTCGAGCGCGACGGCGGGCACGGCGCGTGGCGCGCGGTGCTGCATCGGGCCGTGCCGGCGGCGGGCGAGCGCTGCACGTTCAACCAGTCGGGGCCGACGCTGCTGGTCGCCGCGATGCGCACGCTGGTCGCGTCGACGTTCGGCGACGACGTGCCGGATCTCGACATGTCGAAGCCGCGTTGAGCGCGCGTGAAGCCGGTCATGCGGCCGACAGGTTGCGTACCGCGATCGACGCGACGTCGACGCGCTTTGGCAGGATCGCGTCCGCGGCTGCGCGGTCGGCGACACGCTGCAGCACGTCGATATCCGCGCCGGTGACGCCGCGCTGCGCGAGCGCTGCCCGGCGCACGATGTCGGCGGCCGCATCGCGCGGCAGGCGCGTGAGCGACGCATAGACGGCCGCGTAATCGACAGGGTGCGACAAGGCCCACTGGCCGGCGCGCGCCAGCCGCGCAAGCACGTCCGACAGCGCCGCGCGCTTCGATCGATCGGCGAGCGTGTCGACCGGCGACGTGAGGAACGCGAGCCCCGAATTGATCCCGCTGCCGTCGCGCACGATGCGCGCACCGCGCCGCACCACATGCCCGTAATACGGATCGAAGGTCGCCCAGATGCCGATCTGCTTCGCCTCGAACGCCGCGAACGCATCGACCGGCAGCACGAAGCGCACGTCGACGTCGCCCGGTGCCAGGCCATGTTCGCGCAGCGCGCCGTACAGCTGGTATTGCGAGATGCTGCCGCGCGCCGACGACACGACGACGGTGCGCCCCTTCAGGTCGGCGACGGTGCGCACCGGCGAATCGGGCTGCACGACGATGCCGAGCGACGCCGGTGAGCCGACGCGCGTCGCGACGATCCGCAACGCCGGATCGCCGAGCGCGGCCGTCAGGACGGGCAGGTCGCCGGCCGGCGCGAGATCGATCGCGCCCGCGCGCTGCGCTTCGAACAACGGTGCCGCGCCCTGGAAATTCGCCCAGCGAAACCGGTACGGCACGCCGTCGAGCACGCGTGACGCGTCGGCCAGCGCGCGCAGGCCGCCGGCCTGATCGCCGAGCACCAGGGTGACGTTCGACAGGTCGGGCCCGGCCGCACGCACGGGCAGTGCGGCGCCGCCGAGCAGCGGTGCGGCGGTCAGGGCGGCCACGCGCAGCAGGGCGCGGCGGCGGGCCGGGGCGGGGGAAGAAGTCATCGACGGCGGGTCCTCGGTGATCCGCGCGCATGCCGCGCGGCTGCCGGGCAGGTTACGGAATCGGTTTCGCGCCGGCAAACATCGAATCGCGAAATGCTTATTCGTTTATTCGCGTGAGTGCGGTGCATGGCGGCGCGGAGAGGCCAAGGCCGCGGCTGCCCCGGCGCCGTTCATCTCGAGCCTGCTGGCCGGCGATCTCGCGCAGGCGCTTGCGCACGTGCCGCCGTCGGCCGCGCGCACGCTCGCGAATGCGGCGCCCGTGGCTTTTGCGCGCGGATTCGCCGCCGCGCTGACGGCGAGCGGCGCGCTCGCTGCCGCCGCCATTGCATGCAAATTGCTTGCGCAACCGATGCGCGACGCGTGACGGATGCTGCGATACGCGCCCCCCGTTGCACGCGACGGCGCCGAGCCATTGAGCGTGCGATTCAGCGCGGCTTCGTCGCGAGGCGATGGATGCGCGCCGCGCGCGCGACGCGCGATTGCCGCGATGCACCGCAATGCGTCGCCTGCCGGCGGCGTGTGCGCCGCGTCGGTTCGGGCGGGGCATCGGCGATCGGCGCGCTCGTTCGCGTGTCCGCATCCGCGTCCACGTTCGCGGCGACCGCCGCAACGGACGGCTGTGCGGCCTCCGCGTCGAGCCAGCTGCGCGTCGCTTCGGCGATCAGTGCGCGCAGCCAGCGCACGCCGTCGACGCACGATCCCGATTCGTTCCACGTCATCCGGTACACGATGTCGGGCGGCTCGGCCGGCAGCGCAACCGCGCCGAGCGGCAGCAGCTTCGCGTAGTGGCGCGCGAGCCGGTACGTGGTGGTCAGGATCAGGTCGGAGCGCACCAGCGCATGCGCGGCGAGTTCGAAGTGCGGCAGCGTGACGACGATCCGCCGCTGCAGGCCGACGCGTTCGAGCTGCCGGTCGATCGCGCCGGATGCTTCGAGCCACGACGGCGTCGGGCACAGCTGCGGCGCCTGCGCGAATTCGGCGGCCGTCATCGCGCCGCGCCGCGCGAGCGGATGCGTCGCGCGCATCAGGCACACGACGCGATCGTCGAACAGATCGTCCTGCCGGAACCGCGACGAGCGGGCGGGGCGGTTGTCGATCACGACGTCGAGCTCGCCATCGGCGAGTGCCCGTTCGTCGTCGAAGCCGTCGCCGAGCGGATGGAACACGAGCTGCGCGTTCGGTGCGCGTTCGCGGAACAGCGCGACGAGCTTCGGCACGAACAGCACGTTCAGGTAGTCGGGGCAGCCGATCCGGTAGGTGCGCACCGACGTGCGCGCGTCGAAGGTCGGCTGCTGGATGCGGATGAAGTCGATCACGCGCAGCGCGTTGCGCAGCGGCTCGATCAGCCGCGCGCCGAACTCGGTCGGCACCATCCCGTAGCGGCTGCGCACCAGCAGCGGATCGCCGAGCAGCGTGCGCAGACGCTTGAGCGCGGCGCTCGTCGCCGGCTGCGACATGTTCAGCCGCACGGCTGCGCGCGACACGGTGCGCTCGGTGAGCAGCACGAGCAGGATGCGCATCAGCCGCGCGTCCAGCACGTCGAGCGCGCCCGTTGCGTCGGACGCGGCGAGGGCAAGGCCGTTCGGCTCCGGTGCGTCCCGCATGTCGCTACGCGTTTGCGCGGCCCGTCATCTGGCGAAGGTGCCCGGCCAGCCGACGATCCGCTTCGGACGCGGCGGCGCATACGTGCGCACCTTCGACGTCTTCAGCTTCAGGCGCACCAGCGACTCGGCGAGGGCGACCGCGGCCGACACGCCGTCGACGACGGGCACGCCCGTGCATTCCTCGATCTGCCGGTCGAGGCCGGCCATCCCGCCGCAGCCGAGGCAGATCACTTCCGCGTGATCGTCCTTCACCGCGCGCGCGGCCTGGTCGACGATCGACTCGATCGCGCGGGCCGGGTTCTCCTCGAGTTCGAGCACCGCGAGACCGCTCGCGCGCACCGATGCGCAACGCGCATCGAGTCCGGCGAGCTTCAGGCGATCCTCGATCAGCGGCACCGTGCGGTCGAGCGTCGTGACGACCGAATAGCGGTGGCCGAGCAGCATCGCGACGCTCGCGGCCGCTTCGGTGATGTCGACGACGGGCACCGTCAGCAGTTCCTGCAGCCCTTCGCGGCCGTGTTCGCCGTAGCCGGCCTGGATCACCGCGTCGTATGGCTCGTCGTAGCTCAACACGCGGTCCATCACGGCGATCGCCGCGAGGTAGCTCTCGAAGTTGCCCTCGACCGACTCCGCGCCGAAGCGCGGCGTCAGCCCGACGATCTCCGTGCCGGGCGATGCGGCGGCGCGCGCCTGCGCGGCGATGGCGTCGGTGATCGATTCGGTCGTGTTGACGTTGACTACCAGGATTCTCATCGGTGCACTCCGTATGCTGCGTTCAGTGTCGGGCGCAGGCGACCGCGATGTGTTCGCCCGAGCGCTCCTCGTATTGCCGTTTGCGATCGGCCGTCAGCCAGTACACGCTGCCCGCGATGGCCGCGCCGAGCAGCCAGGAGAACGGCGTCATCGCGCTGAAGGCCGGCACGACGGCGAGCGTGATCGAGATCAGCGCGGACGGCACGAGGGCCGCAAGCGCCTTGCGGTTCACGCCGCGCGTATGGAAATAGGCGCCGGTCGGCGCTTCGGTATAGAGATCCGGCACGTTCACGCGCTGCTTGCGCACGAGCCAGTAGTCGACCGTGATGATGCCGTACAGCGGGCCGAGCAGCGCGCCGAGGCCGGACAGGAAATAGACGATCACGACCGGGCTGTTGTACAGGTTCCACGGCAGGATCAGCACCGCGACCGTCGCGCTGATCAGGCCCGCGCGGCGGAACGTCAGGCGGTGGGGCGCGAGGCTCGTCAGCACGAAGGCCGGCGCGACGAAGTTCGCCATGATGTTCACCGCGACCGTCACGATCAGGAAGGCGAGGCAGCCGAGCACGAGGAACAGCTTGTTCGGCACCGTCGCGATGATTTCCGTCGGGCTGTGGATGATCTGGCCGTTCAGCTTGAACTGCGCGCCCGCGAGCACGAAGCTGATCGCCGCGAACACCAGGATGTTCACCGGCAGGCCCCAGAAGTTGCCGACCCGCACCGTCTTCGCACTCGGCGACGAGCGCGCGAAATCGCAGAAGTTGAGCACCAGCGTGCCGTAGATCGCGAGCCACAGCGAGCCGCCCGCGAACACCTCGATCCACATCTTCAGGGCGGTCATCGGCTTGCCGATCGACATTGCAAGATGGCCGCCGGTGCGGCTGAACATCCATGCGGCGAGCGACAGCGTCGTGACGAGAATGACCGGGCCGGCGAGCCCCTCGTACTTGCGGACCATCTCCATCCCGTAAGCGAGGATGCCGATCTGCACCAGCCAGATCGCGACGAACGTGATCCAGCCGAGCGTGGACAGCCCGAGGATCGCATCCTGGTCGAAGGCGGCGAGGCCTGGCCAGATCGCGGTGAGCAGCACGCGCAGCACGACCGATGCGAGATAGGTCTGGATTCCGAACCATGCGATCGCGATCACCGCGCGGATCATCGCGGGCAAGAGCGCGCCGTAGATGCCGAAGCTCATCCGGCTGATCACCGGGAACGGCACGCCGGTCTTCTGGCCCATGTAGCCGGTGAGGTTCATGAAGCAATACACGAGCACGGCGCCGATCGCGAGCGACGCGAGCATCTGCCAGCCCGACAGGCCGAGCGCGAACAGGCCGATCGCGAACGAGTAGTTCGCGATGTTGTGCACGTCGTTGGTCCACAGCGCGAAGATGCTGTAGCGGCCCCAGGTGCGGCCCTCGGCCTTGGTGGGCGCAAGGTCGGAATTGTGTAGTCGCGGGCTCAGCGCGGGATCGCGCGTGGCCGTATCGGTTCGATGCAATGCGTCGTCTGCGCCGGGCACGATGCCCGCGCGGTGGGTGGCTTCCAGTTGCACGCCGTGTCTCCTTCCATGTGCGGGGCGCGAACCGGCAGCGTGTGCACGCAGCGCGGGCCCGGCCGCCGTGGACGTTATGTCTCGGATTTGTTCGCGAGTATGGGCGGCGGGCACGGCGATGGGAAATTAAATATTCGGGTAGGCGTCATTTGAAAAATGAATGGGGCTGGATCGGTGGCGAGGCATGCGAATTGCGTATCGGCGGGTTCCATCCACATCGACATCAGCGGAGGTGTCATGCAGCGATATTCCATTCGTCACGTATCGCGGGCCGTCTTCGCCGGCATCCTGATCGCCGGTCTGGCAGCGGGTGCGGGTTGTCAGAAAAGGAGCGACACGGGCACCGGCGCGAGTTCGGACACGAGCGCCACCGGCGGCATGGCGCCGGCGCCGTCCACCGCACCGTCGGGCATGCCGGGCAGCGGCGCGGCCGGCGGCGAGGCGAGCATGCCGGGCGCGGCATCCGCGCCAACGGGCGCAAGCGGCGGCTGATCGGCGGGTGCGCGCGGCGTGCGCGGGCAGGTTGCCCGTGCCGCCGTGACGGCATTGCGGCTCGGTACGTGCGTCACAGGACGCGCGGACAGTGTGCCGCGCGTGAAAGATTTGCAAGGACCGTTGTAGCGATTCCCGACGCGGCGCCGGCATGCGTCATGCCGGCGCACGCCGTCGGGAGCAGGAGGTGCGATGCAGAACGCGGAATCGAATCCAACCCCGGAACAGCAGCGAGAACAGATCGAGAAGAGCCCCGTGAAGACGCCGGCGGCCGGCGACATGCCGGATGCGGCGACCCAGGCTGCCGAGGTCGCGAAGCGGCCGCTGACGCCGGAGGCGGTCGCGGCGAAAATGCCGACCGGCCTGCCGCCGATCGACGTCGACGCACATGCGGTCGACAGCGGCGACCCCGTGCGTCGCGCGGCCGGCCGGATCGTCACGCTCGACAACGCCAACATGGCGATGACGGACAACACGGTCGACGTCGACGGCAAGGGCCTGGAGGCGCGCGCAGGCGCGACCGAGTGGCACGACAACGTGATCTATTCGAACGCGTCGCTCGACGACGCGGTCGACACGCCCGACGAAGGGCTCGGCGGGATCGAGAGCCGGCCGGGCGGCAACGTGCCGCAGATCGCGACGCGGCCGGGCTGGCGCGTCCGGTATGTCGGCGACGTCGATGTCGAGCATGGCGACAGCACGCGGGCCGAGCACGTGATCCGCCTCGAGCGGACCGACTGACGTATCGACGGGTGCCGGGCGGACCGCCGGCCGGCGGTCCGCCGATGGCCATTACTGCGGGCCGAGTTCCTGCGCGGACGTGTCCGCATCGTTGCCTTGCGCGACGAGCACGTGGACGTCGTTCGGTGTCACGTCGCCGATGCCGCCCGACGGAATCGTCACCAGCAGCCAGTCGGCGTTGTTGTTGATGCTCACGGGCGCGGTCTTCAGGATCGGCGTCTTGCTGCCGGCCGTCGTGACGATCACCTGGTAGCTGCCGCCGTTCAGGTAGATCGAATCCTGTCCGGAGGCCGGCACGGCGTTCTGATACGCGGCGCCCGCCAGCGTCGGGCTTTGCGCGTTGATGTCGGTGCCGGGAGGCACGACGTACACGTCGACGTTCTGCGCGTTCGGCGACGCGTTGAAGCTGCGCACGCGCGCCTTGTCGGACAGGAGCTTCTTGTCGAACGGATCGTCGATCACCGAAATCGCCGACGACGTGCTGGGCAACGCGATCGTGGTGTAGTGATGGCCGTTCGCCGCGCCGAAGGATTGCGACGCGACCGTCGCGGTCGTGCCCGAGATGTCGTAGCTTGCGGTCGTCGTTCCCGAGTCGATGTCGTGATAGCGGGTCACGCCCTTGTACGCGACACCCGACGCGTCGACCTTCGCATTCAGGTAGTAATCGAGATTCGGGCCGGCCGGCACCGCGTTGATGAAGCGCGCCTGCGGTTTCGAGATGCCGAGTTCGGTGCCGACGTCGTTGCCGTCTCCGCCGCATGCCGCGAGCACGGAAATGACCGAGCACAGGGCCACTATCGTTCGAATGGATTTCATTGTCGTCCTCTCGTTCAGGGAGCCTGATTGCGATGCGGTATCGCCGCGCGAGGCATCGCGCGGTACGCAGCGCCGGATTGAAGGAAGGAATTGCCGTCCGCCGGGGTGGCGGGCGCACGGATGTCGCAAGCGACGTGCCCGCGCGACGGAATCGGCGCGCGCGCCCGTATGGCGAAGGTGTGGCACGCAGTGCCGTTGCGTGCCGTGCCGGATCGTGCGAGTCCGGGTTGCATGCTTGTAAAAAGGCGATGCAACCAGCGAGAGAGTGACGCGCGCCGCAAGGGCGTTTCAAACGTCGTCCGTTGTGCGCTGCGGGCGACGATTTTCGCGCGTATCGTTGCGTGCGCATCTATATGAGGAGAATCGTGCAGTCGCGCGACGACCTGGCGGCGCCGCGCGCGTGATGTGCATCAGCGATTCACGAGCTTCGCCGGATACGCGAGCGCGAGTGCGCAACCGACCAGCATGCATGCGGCGAAGGCATACAGTCCCGCGCTTTGCGAATGGAACGTGTCGCGCAGCCAGCCGATGAAGTAAGTGCTGCCGAAGCCGCCGAGGTTCGCGATCGAGCATGCGAACGCGATCCCGCCGGCTGCGGCCGAGCCCTTCAGGAACGTGGACGGCAACGCCCAGACGACCGGCATCGCGGCGGCCGCGCCCGCGTTGATCAACGAGAACAGCAGCACGGTCGCGAGCGTGCCGTGCGACGACGCGGCGGCAAGTGCGAGCGCGACGGCCGACACCAGGAACGGCACGACGATATGCCAGCGGCGCTCACGCGCACGGTCGGAGCTCGCGCCGCAATATAGCGTCGCGAGAACGGCCGCGGCATTGGGGATCACCATCAGCCAGCCGATGTGATACGCGTCCTTCACACCGGTGTCGCGCAGGATCGTCGGCAGCCAGAAGCTCACCGCATACAGCCCGAGCAGCACGCACAGGTCGATGAGGCCGAGCGCCCACACCTTCGGGTCGGTGAACGCGCGGCCGAGCGCATGGCTCTTGTTGCCGGACGGGTCGGCGTCGAGGTTCGCGCGCAGTGCGCGCTTTTCGTCGGCGTTCAGCCAGTGCGCGGTTTCGATCCCGTTGGGCAGCCAGCGCAGCACCGCGAAGCCGAGCAGCACCGACGGCAATGCCTCGAGCAGGAACAGCCACTGCCAGCCGCCGAGCCCGTGCGCGCCGTCGAACGCGCGCATGATCCAGCCGGAAATCGGGCTGCCGATCATGCTCGACAGCGGCAGGCCGACCATGAACAGCGCGACGATCCGCGCGCGGCGCGCATCGGGATACCACTGCGTCAGGTACAACAGCACGCCGGGCAGGAAGCCGGCTTCGGCGGCACCGAGCAGGAAGCGCACGACGTAGAACTGCATCGGCGTCTGCACGAACATCGTCGCGCCCGACAGCAAGCCCCACGTGATCATGATCCGCGCGATCCACAGCTTCGCGCCGACGCGCTGCAGCACCAGGTTGCTCGGGACTTCGAACAGGATGTAGCCGCCGAAGAACAGGCCGGCGCCGAGCCCGTACACGGTGTCGCTGAACTTCAGCGCGTCGAGCATCTGCAGCTTCGCGAGCCCGATGTTGATGCGGTCGAGATAGGCCGCGAAATAGCACAGGCAGAACAGCGTGATCAGGCGCAGCGTGACCTTGCGGTAGAGCGCGCCGTGCAGCGTGTCGTCGGCGGAGACGGCGGCGCTCGGGTGTGCGGTAGACATGGGATTGCCCCTGTTCGAATGTGACGGATGAAGTGGGTGGCCGTTCGACGCGAGCGAAGATTCACCGCGCGCTGGAGTCTGTATAGCACGCCAATTACATAGCGTACACACTAGAAAATACGGAATCGCACAGGCATGAAAACGGATGGATGACGATCGCTCGATGGGCCGGATAAACCTCATGTTTTTCGGGGAATTATTCGGAAAAATGCACGTATCTCCGTGAGCGTCATGAACGGGTCCGGATGCACGAAATTCGTGCGTGTGCACTCAAAAGTGAAGTGTATGCACGCAAGTGCTCCGGCGCTGCGCATACGTGTGCCCGGCTTCGTGCATCCGGCTTCGTGCGTCCGGCGACCCGCCGAACGGCGCGAATGGCTGGCCCCGCGGTGCGATGTTCGTGAGCGGGCCTGCACGGTCGGGCAATCGTCAGGTGAAAGACGGAAAGGGCGCGACGAACCTGACGTACCGCAACGAAGCGGCCGGCGCGCGAACGATCGTGCCGATTCGAGGGTGTACACTGCTTGCCTTTCTCATTCATGCCGCGCGGGCCTTCATCTTCATGGCGTCTTCCAAGGATTCCTACGACTTTCACGACCAGGTCGGGCACCTGCTGCGCCGCGCCTACCAGCGGCACGTTGCGATCTTCCAGGAAGCGATCCCCGATTCGGACCTGACGGCCGCGCAGTTCGTCGCGCTGTGCGCGGTCAAGGAAAAGCAGGCGTGTTCGCTGAACGACATCGTCAAGGCGACCGCGATCGACCAGGCGACGATCCGCGGCGTCGTCGATCGGCTGAAGACGCGCGCGCTGATCGAGGTGCTGCCCGACCCGAACGACGGCCGCAAGCTGATCGTGCGCGCGACCGCGGCAGGCCTCGCGCTGATCGACCGCACGGTGCCGTTCGCGCGGCAGGTGACCGAGCGCACGTACGGGCCGCTCAATCCGGGCGAGCGCGTCGCATTGCAGTACCTGCTGCGCAAGATGATGGAGGCCGACGGCGACGCGTGACGCGCGGCGCGGTCCAGCCCTCGACGCATACCACCCTTACACGGCGCGTGCTGCGACAGGCGCTTTCATACCGGGAAGCCGTCCGGCCTCGCGAAGCGCGGCGCGCACCGTCTCGGGCGTGAACGGCGGCGCGTAGAAGCGCACGCCGGTCGCGTCGAACAGCGCGTTCGCGACGGCGGCGGGCCCTGGCACCGACGCCGATTCGCCCGCGCCGAGCGGTGGCTCACCTTGCCGCGGCATCAGCACCACGTCGACCTCCGGCACTTCATCGAACGTCAGGATCGGATAGCTTGCCCATTCCCGCGACGCGACCTTGCCTTCGGCAAACCGCACACGCTCCTTCAGCGTGCGGCTCAATACCTGGATCACGTTGCCGTGAATCTGGTGGCGCACGCCGTCCGGGTTGATCATCGTGCCAGTGTCCTGGCCGACCGTCACGCGTTCGATGCGGATTTCGCCAGACACGCGATCGACGCTCAGGTCGACGATCCATGCGGACCATGCCGCGCCGAAACCGGGGAAGCGACTGTGCACGTAGCGCGCATACGCGACGCCGCGTCCGCGCACGACGCGCGATCCGTCGTGTTCATGGTTGCGGCCCGCACGCGGCGTCCAGCCCGCGCGATCGGCCACGGCCTGCAGCAGTTCGCGCGCGCGCGTGTCCTTGAGATGCCGAAGCCGGAACGCGAGTGGATCGATGTCGGCCAGCGCCGCGCATTCGTCGACGAACGCGTCGTGCGCGAACGAGTTCGGCAACGCCGACACGCCACGCAGCCACGATGCGCGCACGAGCGGCGCGAGATCCTCGCAGACTATGCGACGGTTCGGGCTTTCATACGGCGACACGGCCGTGCGGTCGCCCATCTCGAATACGCGCGGCTCGGGCGCGATCGCGCCGGTCAGGAGCGTCGCGAGGAGCGGCGCGTCGTTCGACGGATAGCGCGTCGTGAAGTCGTAGCCCAGCAGGCGGCCGTCGCGCGTCACGGTGCCCGTCACCCGCATCAATTGCCCGGCGCCCTTCGGTTCCCACAGATGTTCGTCCGCGCGTGACAGTTGCACGCGCACCGGCCGGCCGACCGCGCGCGACAGCAGCAACGCGTCGCCGCATACGTCGTCCGCGCCGTTGCGGCCGTAGCAGCCGGCTGCTTCCATTCGCACGATGTCGAAATCGGCCTCGTCGCGCGCCACGAGCGTCGCGAGGTCGTAGCGCAGCGATACGGGGTTCTGCGTGCCGGACCATACGGTGATCCGGCCGTCGCCCGGCGCGCGATAGTCGGCGAGCGCGCACGACGGGCCGATCGAGCCGTGCATCTGGAACGGCCATGCATAGGTGCGCGACACCGTGATCGTGTCGGGTTGCGTGCGCGCCGCGTCGACGTCGCCTTCGTCGAGCAGCACGCGGCGTTGCGCGGGCGCGGCGGCGATCGCGGCCGCGGGCGTATCGAGCGGCGGCAGCGCGGGATGCGGCCGCCACGTGACGCGCAGCTGGCGCGCCGCGCGGATCGCGTGTTCCTCGCGCTCGGCGACGACGCCGACGAAATCACCGATCGCGACGACCGCGACGAGCCCCGGCACGTCGGCGACCGACGCGCGATCGACGTCGACCAGCGACGTGCCGACGAACGCGCCGCTGTCGTGGCCCGCATACGGCGGCCGCACGACGCGGCCATGCAGCATGCCCGGCACGCGCATGTCATGCACGAACGTGAGCTGGCCCGTTGCTTTCGCGGGCAGGTCGACGCGCGGCGACGATCGGCCGACGATCCGGTAGTGGGCGGGGTCCTTCGTGCGGGCGCCCGGGTCGAGCGTCAGCGTGACGCGGTGCCCCGCGACGAGCGCGGCGAACGTCGCGGCGTGCCCGTGTGCCGGCGCGGAGATCGTTCCGTCGTCGATGCTCAACTGCGCGAGGTCGACGGCGAAACGCTCGGCGGCCAGCGCCAGCAATGCGTGGCGTGCCTGGGCGGCCGCGCAACGCAGTGGCGTCGCGGAAATCTGGATTGTCGCGCTGGCGATGGTCGGACCCTGGTTCGGTGTCGCGGCCGTATCTCCGAGCACCATCGTCACGCGCGCGGGCGGCACGTCGAGTTCCTCGGCAACGATTTGCGCGAGCGACGTGCGAATGCCGGTGCCGAGATCGACGTGGCCGTTGAACGCGAGGATGCGTCCGTCGTCGAGAATCGCGACGAACACCTCAGGCAGCGCCGGCACGTACGACGACAGGCTGCCCGGTTGGCCGGGCGCCGGCTTGACGGGCGGCGCGGGTGGCCGGATCACGGTCAGGCAGCCGTCGCGCGCAAGCAGTTCGGAGCGGTTCACGATCGTGGTGTCCTGTCGGGGATGGCGCGGCCGGCGGGCGCGCGGGCTTTGGTGCGCGGACGCGGCGTGCCGCGCGCGCGGTGACGGCCTGGGCTTGCGCGACGGCGCACGCGGTCAATCTAGGTCGCCAAAACCTCAGCGTCAATCACGGGCGGGTGAGGGTGCGGGCGACGGCCGGGCCGCCGCCCGCGCGGCGCGGCGGCTCAGCGCGCGTGCACGGCATCGATTGCCGCGGTCGCATCGTCGAGCGGCATCACGGCCGCGTATTTCTGCTGCATGTCGAACAGGTTCGCGTCGTGCGGCGCGATCGCGCGATCGCCGACGCAATCTGCGAGCACGAGCGGACGGAACCCGTGCGACATCGCGTCGACCACGCTTGCGCGCACGCAACCGCTCGTCACCGCGCCGGCAACGAGCAGCGTTTGTACCGCACGCTGCGCGAGCCAGGGTGCGAGCTGCGTGCCGAAGAACGCCGACGGCACGGTCTTGCGCACGACGAGTTCGCCGGCGGCGGGCGTGAGTTCGGGCACGATCGCGCTGTTCGGATGGTGCTCGGTCAGCGTCGCCATGCCCGGCACCTTCAGCGAAAACACGTTGTCGTCGCTGCCGTCGTCCGCATACACGATGCGGCTGTGCGCGACCGGCCAGCCGCGTTCGCGCGCGAGCGCGAGCGCCCGCGTCGTGCGCGCGATCGCCGGCGCGATGTTGCCGCCGCCGAACGTCGCGGGATCGGCGAAGCCGACCACGAAGTCGACGATCAGCAGCCCTATGTTGCCGTGCGGCGGCAGCGGCGTGCCGAAACCCTGCTGGCGGTAGACGTTCGCTTCGGCGTGGTGGGAAAGATCGGTCATGGTGTCGGGCACTCGTCTGTCAGGCGGGTTGGTCGGTCACGCGGCCTTCGCGCACGACGGTCTCGCCGTCGAGCTCGACCGTGCAGCGGCGCAGCGGGATGTCGATATGGCAGGTCGTCGTGCGGCTGCCGCCGCCTTCGTTGTTCGGGCCGAGCGAGAACAGGAAGTTGCCTTCGAACGCGCGCGCATCCATCCCGATCGTCGCCTCGCGGTCGTACAGGCCGAGCGTCGACCAGCGGGCGCGCGGCTGCAACCCCCAGCCGATGTGCGAGATCGCATAGCCTTCGGGGTCGGCGAAGGTTTCCATGTAGTCGCGCAGCAGGTCGGCGTCGACGCCGCCTTCGATGCGCGTTGCGTAACCGCCTTCGACGGTCAGCGCGATCGGCTCGCTCACGTAGTGCTTCTGAGGCAGCAGGATGTCGCCGCGGTCGATCACGATCGTGCCGCGCGCGGTGCGGTCGTTCGGGTAGGTCAGCGCGAAGCCGCTCGGCCAGTGATCCCAGCGGCCCGGCGCGTCGACGAAGCCGTATTCGGCCGTCGGCGGAAACTCGCCGAGCGGGCATGCCAGCGCGGTGCCGGCGGCCGACGTCACGCGCATCTCGCGCGCGGCAGCGATTTTTTTCGCAGCGGCGAGCACGCGCGTACGGTCGGCCAGCGTCGGCACCATGCGCACCAGCACCTCGGGCGGCTCGACCGCGAGCAGGATCTTCGTGCCCGCTTTCAGGATGTCGTGCTGTTCGGGCGAGAACAGCAGCGTCATCAGGTCGAGCACGAGGTCGCTCTCGCGCAGCGCGGCGATCGCGGCCTTGTTGCCGGTCAGCGGCGTCGTGCCGAGATACGCGAGCGGGTCCCGGCTGAACGCTTTGTCGCCATTGACGGGCGGCAGGTCGAGCCGGTTGACGATCGCGCCCATCGATTGCGTCGCGATCAGCGCGCAAGACAGCGTCTGCGGATGGGTGGCCGCGCTCGTCAGGATCGTGACGGTCTGGCCCGGTTCGAGGCGCGACAGCGTGAGGACCTGCTTCCACGCGTCGATCAGTTGGGTATCGCTGACTGGCATCGTCGGCTCCGGTAAAGGCGTGAAAGAAAGGGGCGGGCGCCGCGCGATTAGGCCGCGAGCGGCGCGCCGAGGAAATCGCCGAACGCCGCGTAGAAGCCCGCCGCGTTGTCCCACGGAATCATGTGGCCCGCGTCGGGTACGCGCACGTGCCGCATCGACGGCGTCGCGCGCTGCAGTTCGGCGACGTCGTCGTCGCGCACCACGTCGCCGCGCTCGGCCGTGATCAGCAGCGACGGCACGGTCAGTCGCGCGGCATCCGCGTGGAAGTCGTCGGTGTGGAAGCCTTCGTATGACGTGCGCACCGCGCGCTCGTCGCAGGTATGCAGCCATTCGGCGCGCAGTTGCAGTTCGGCATCGGTCCAGGTCGGGCAGAACGCGCGCATCCCTCCGGCGTCGGTGCCGGCGCGCGCGAGCGCCATCGAGTCGATGTACCACGGCAGCTTGCCCGGATAGTCGCGGCGGTTCGGGCCCGACACCGGGGGATCGACGAGTACGACCGACTCGAGCCCGCCGATGCCGCGCAGCGCCGCGCGCGCGGCGATCCGCGCGCCCATCGAATGGCCGACGAGGCTCGTGCGCGGCAGGCCGAGCGCGGCGACGAGCGCCGCGATGTCGTCGGCCTGCGCGTCGAGGCCGTAGTCGAGCGACGGCGACGCGTCGGACAGCCCGCGGCCGCGCACGTCGAGCACATAGGTGTCGAATGCCGCGCCGAACACGTCGCCGACGAAGCCCCACGTGATCGCGGGGCTCGTGATGCCGGGAATCAGCACGATCGCGGGGCGCGACGCGCGTGCGCCCGTCGCGCCGCCGTAGCGCAGATAGTGCTGGCGGATGCCGTTCGCGCGGATGTTCGCGCCGTACAGGAAAGTCGAGGGCATGGAGAGGCTCCGAAGTGGCGGGATGCTCAGTACGCGCCGGACAGCAGCGCGCCGGCGCCGGGTACGACCGGTTCGAGATCGAGTTCGCGCAGCATCGCGTAGGTCGTCGCGATCGCGGCCGTGATCACGGGCTTGCCCGTCATCGCCTCGACCGTCGCGACCGCCGGCAGCGACGGCATCTGCACGCACGCAGACAGGACGATCGCATCGGCCTCCTGGTACGGCAGCGTCTTCACGATGTCCGGCAGGCGTGCCGGGTCGTGGCGGCCGACTTCGAGGTTGTCGGGAATCTCGAGCGCGCGGTACGCGATCACTTCATAGCCTTCGTTGCGGATGTAGTCGACCACGAGTTCGGTCAGCGGCAGCATGTACGGTGCGACCACCACGATGCGCTTCGCGCCGATCACCTTCAATGCGTCGACGAGTGCGCCCGCGCTCGTCAGCACGGGCGCCTGCGCGCCGTTGTCCGCCGTGTGCTTCGTGAGGCGCGCCTGAGACACGCGGTGATAGCCGTGGCCCATCGCCATGATCGCGACGAGGCACGCGTAGCCGAGCACGTCGACGCGCGCATCGCTCAGCTCCACCGCGCAGCGGTCGGATTCGGCATCCATCGCCGCGAGTTCTTCCTTGACGACCTTCTTCATCCGCATCCGGCTCGAGTGATACGTGAAGCGCTCGGGCCGGATCGCCTCGCGCAACCGCAACATCGCGGGAATCTCGGTTTCCATCGTCGTGTTGGAACTCGGCACGATCTGGCCGATGCGGTAGGTCTTGTTCATGACGGGAGGCTCCGTGTCGGTAAGAGTGGGGCGGCACGCTGGCGCGAGATCGCCTGGTTTCGAGCAAAGTCTAGTGTGTACATTTGAAAATGACAATGGATCAAAAAGATTTCCGTCCGGCCGTCATCGTTGATGACTGCATGAATTCGTGAATTCATTGGTGTTTTCCCGAATAACTGGATTGCCAAAAACAATCCGCTTGTCCTGAATAAATTGAGTGTGTACGCTACATGCAAGCCATTCAATCCGCCCGTTCTCGTACCGCGTTCGGCGACGGGCTCACGATCAGGAGATCCGCATGAGCAAACCCCGTATCGCAATCATCGGCGCCGGTCTCGGCGGCACGGCCGCCGCGGCGCTGCTGCAGCGCCGCGGCTACGATGTCGCGCTTTACGAGCAGGCGCCGGCGTTCTCGCGCCTCGGCGCGGGCATTCATCTCGGCCCCAACGTGATGAAGATCATGCGGCGCATCGGCTGCGAGGACGCGCTGGAGAAGATGGGTTCCCATCCGGATTGCTGGTACAGCCGCGACTGGCGGACGGCCGACGTGCTGTCGAAAATTCCGCTCGGCGGCTACGCGCGCAAGACCTATGGCGCGAGCTATCTGACCGTGCATCGCGGCGATTTCCATGCGTTGATGACGCAGGCGGTGACGCCCGGCACGATCCGCTTCGGCAAGCGGCTCGCGTCGGTGGAGGACACCGGCGACGCGGTGCGCCTGACATTCACCGACGGCAGCGTCGAGACGGCCGACATCGTCATTGGCGCGGACGGCGTGAATTCGCGGATCCGCGAGCATCTGCTTGGCGCGGAACCGCCGCGCTATACGGGCTACGTTGCGCATCGCGCGGTGTTCCCGGCATCGCTGCTCGGCAACAAGCCGTACGACATGTGCGTGAAGTGGTGGTCGGAGGATCGTCACATGATGGTGTACTACGTGACCGAGAAGCGCGACGAGTACTACTACGTGACGGGCGTGCCGCAGGCCGAGTGGCCGGAAGGTGTGTCGATGGTCGACAGCAGCCGCGATGAAATGCGCGAAGCGTTCGCGGGTTTCCATGCCGACATCCAGCATCTGATCGACGTGTCGCCGTCGATCACCAAGTGGCCGCTGCTCGAACGCGACCCGCTTCCGTTGTGGAGCCGAGGCCGTCTCGTGCTGCTCGGCGATGCGTGTCATCCGATGAAGCCGCACATGGCGCAGGGCGCGGCGATGGCGATCGAGGATGCGGCGATGCTCGCGCGCTGTCTCGACGAAGTCGGCATCGGCGATCACGCAGGCGCGTTCGCGCTGTACGAGGCGAATCGCGCGGCACGCGCGTCGAAGGTGCAGCTCGTGTCGCACAACAACACGTGGCTGCGCACGAACGAGGATCCGTCGTGGGTGTTCGGCTACGACGTGTTCGACGTGCCGCTCGTGTCGCCGTCGCCGTCGCGCGGCAACGTGGCGGCCGTCGCCTGACACGCGCCGTGTCCGAGCCGGATGCCACGCCGCCGTATCGTCGATCGATGCGGCGATACGCGCGCATTTCGGCGTGTTATACCTGAGCGCTGTGCGCGACGCCGGCCATCGCGAGCCGGCGGCCGTGCCCGCCGCCGGCCCCAGGCATCGGCCCGCCGGTCTTCCGGCCCGCGCCCCCATTCCGGACCCGTTCATGTCCCATCCCGCTTCCCCGTCGCGGCCGCTCGCTTTTCGCGTGAACGGCATGCCGCACACGTGCGACGCAGCTGCGCCCGACGCGCCGCTGCTGCTGATCCTGCGCAACGACTGCGCGCTCAACGGCCCGAAGTACGGCTGCGGATTCGGGCAGTGCGGCGCGTGCACGGTGCTGGTCGACGGGCAGGCCACACGCGCGTGCGTCGTGCCGGCCGCCGCCGCGCACGGGCGCGACGTGACCACGCTCGAAGGGCTCGGCGCGCGCGAGGCGCCGCATCCGATCCAGCGCGCCTTCATCGACGAGCAGGCCGCACAGTGCGGCTATTGCCTCAACGGGATGATCATGAGCACGAAAGCGTTGCTCGACCGCAATCCGTCGCCGGACGATGCAGCGATCCGCGATGCGCTGCGCTTCAATCTTTGCCGCTGCGGCACGCACCTGGAGATCATCCGCGCGGTGCATCGGGCCGCGCGCTATCTGCGGGACGACGGCGATGAAGCATGACCCGAGCGTGCTCGCGCAGCCCGAAACGGATGCAGGCGATGTGCGATGCGATGAAGTGGCGGTGGGTTCGGCGCGGCGTGCGGACGACGCGGCGCGCACGCATCGCGCGCGTTACGAGTGGCCGATCGGCGATGCGCGCGCGCAGGCGTCGTTCGATGTCGAAACACGGACCGCCGCCGACGGCCGGATGACGACGTGGCGCTATCGCGCGCAGGCCGGCACGGTGGCGGACGCGCGGCGCGCGACGGCGGAGGGCGGGGCGTCGACGCCATCGTCGCCGTTCGTCTATCGACATGCGCAGACGTCGATCGAGATGGCCGAAACCCACCACACGATTCCCGGCCACGCGCACGCATTCGCGCGCGAATCGTTCGTCGACGAGCTGGCCGGTGCGCTGAAGCGCGATCCGGTCGCATTGCGTCTGCAGCATCTCGATGCGTCGCGCGATGCAGGGCCGCGCGAGATTATCCGGATGGTCAGCGAACGCGCCGCATGGGGCGAACCGGCGACGGCGCGCATGCATGACCGCTTGAGCGGACGCGGTTTTGCGTTCGACGGTGCCGGTGCGCCCGATGCATTGTCCGCGGACGAAAACCCGCAAGCCGATGCGGGCGGTGACAAGGCTCCCCACTGGTCCGCGTGGGTCGTCGATCTCGACGTCGATCGCGCGACGGGCGACGTCGCGGTGCGCCGCGTCGTCGCCGGGCAGGGCGCGGGCGAACCCGGGCAGGCGTCGATGGCGGGCTTGCCCGCATGGCAGATCGAGGCGGCGATTTCGCGTGTGATGGGCGCGCGGCTGTCCGCACGGCCGGCGCATGACGAGACCGGCGGCGATGTCGCGCCGGATGCGATCGCGCATGAACTCGTCGCGTTCGACGCCGCCGCGCCGGGCGCGGATCGCATCCGGTCGCTGTCGGCATACGATGCGCAACGGATCGAGCAGGCCGCTGCGCCGGCCGCGGCTGCGATCGCGAACGCGCTGCATGACGCGACGGGCGTGCGTTTTCGCGCGCCGCCGTTCGATGCCGCGCGCATTCGCGAGGCGCTGGCCCGGCCGGTGCCGCTCGATTCAGGTGAGAGCCATTCCGGCACGCCGCGTCGTGCGTCATCGCGCTGGCGCCGCTGGCTGGCCGGTGGCGGCGCGGGCGGGGTGGTCGGCGGGCTGATCGGGCTCGCGTGCGCGATCCTGCCGGGCCCGGCGCCGATTGCGCCGATTGCGACGGGCGGTGCGGACGGCGCGATGTGGAGCGCGGCGACGCTCGAACGCGGCCGCCTGATTGCGCTCGCCGGCGATTGCGCGGTCTGTCATACCGCGCCCGGCGGGGCGCCCAACGCGGGTGGTCTCGCGCTCGACACGCCGTTCGGCACGATCTACACGACCAACATCACGCCCGATCCGGAAACCGGCATCGGCGCATGGTCGTATCCGGCGTTTGCGCGTGCGATGCGCGAAGGCATCGGCCGCGACGGATCGCATCTGTATCCGGCATTTCCGTACACCGCGTTCGCGAAGCTGAGCGAGCCCGACCTGCTCGCGCTCTATGCCTATCTGATGTCGCAGCCGCCGGTGACGCATGCACCGCCGAAGACGAAGCTGCCGTTCCCGCTCGACCAGCGGCGCCTCGTCGCCGGATGGAACTGGTTGTTTCACGATGCGCGGCCGTTCGCACCGGACCCGGCGCGCTTCGCGACGTGGAATCGCGGCAAGTATCTGGTCGACGGCGCCGGGCACTGCGGCGCGTGCCACACGCCGCGCAACGCGCTCGGCGCGGAACAGGGCGGGCGCGCGTACCTGGCCGGCGGCGAGGTCGAGGGATGGGTCGCGCCGCCGCTCATCGCGTCGCCGGCGTCGCCGGTGCCGTGGACCGAAGGCGCGCTGTTCGACTACCTCCGCACCGGTTTCTCCGCCCAGCACGGCGTCGCGGCCGGGCCGATGGCGCCGGTCGTCGCGGGGCTCGCGGCGCTACCCGAATCGGACGTTCGGGCGATCGCGCATTACCTGACGTCGCTGTCACCGCCCGTCGATGCGGCCATGGCGGCCGACGCGGCGACCCGCCGTGCGCGCGGTGCGGAAGCCGTCGCGACACTCGGCCTCGAGAGCGGCCGGCGTGCGTTCGATGCCGCGTGCGCGGTGTGTCACGCGGAATCGGGCGGGGTCGGGCATTTCGGCGTGCGTCCGCTGATGGGGCTCAACACGAGCGTCAGCCAGGCGGCGCCCGACAACCTGCTGCGTGTGCTGCACGACGGGATCGACCATCCGGCCACCGACGCGCTCGGCTACATGCCGGGCTTCCGCGACGCGTTCGACGACCGGCAGATGGCCGAGCTCGCCGCATATATCCGCGCGCGCTACGCGCCCGGTCAACCGGCGTGGCAAAACCTGGAGGAAGCCTCGGCGAGAATCCGGCAGGCGCGCTCGCACTGACCGGCGCACGTGAAGAGGCCGCACGGCAGCCGGGAAAAGCGACTCACGGGGCAACGCCAGGCGCGACGCGGCCCGTAAATCTTGCCTGGATCACCCATCGTTTAACCATTCGAAACAATGTGTTCACCGAAAAGGGCATGATCTCCGGCAATCGGGCAGGCATACTGTCGCCTATGTTGTTCAATGCCGTCGAATCGACGTGCGCTTGCCTCCCATGCCCATCCCTGTACCTTTTCGATCCCTGCGAGGGTTGACCATCGCGGCCGCTGCATGCTTGCTCGCCGCGTGTTCGACCGCTTCCGACGTGACCACGACGTCGAACCCGAACGTCTTCACCGTGACGACGCGCACGCTCGGCGTGTCGACGACGTGGGCCGACGCCCATGAAAAAGCCGTCAACGAAGCGACCAACTATTGCACGCAGCGCGGCATGCGCGCGAGCCTGAAGCAGGAGTCCGTGACCGGCGGCCGCCGCGTCGACGCGCGCTCGGAACTCGCGTTCGAGTGCCATCCGACCTTCGAGACGGCGTCGAACCCGCGCGGATAAGCGCCGCGTCGCCCGTGCGGCCGCGGCCTGCGCGCCCGCGTTGCTCCGGAAGTGAATCGACCCGCGATGCCGTTGATGGGCATCGCGGGTCGGCGCACGTCCGTCGGCCGCGTTACGCGGGGTGCGCTTCGTACAGCTTCACGCAAGCGGAGAAGTCGAGCGTGCCGAGCCCCTGCTGGCTCATCGACTGATAAAGCTGCTGCGCGAGCGCGCCCATCCACACCGGTTGCCGTGCGCTGCGCGCGGCTTCGGTCGCGAGCCCGAGATCCTTCAGCATCAGGTTCGCGGCGAAACCGCCCGAGTAGCCGCGCGCGGCGGGCGCCGCGTCGTTCACGCCCGGGTACGGGTTATATGCGTCCGAGCTCCAGCAGCGGCCGGTCGACGTGTTGATGATGCCGGCCAGCACGGTCGGATCAATGCCGAGCGCGGCGCCGAGCGCCATCGCTTCCGACACGCCCATCATCGAGATCCCGAGCAGCAGGTTGTTGCAGATCTTCGCGATCTGCCCGGTGCCTGTGCCGCCGCAGTGCACGACGTTCTTCCCCATGTCGAGCAGTACCGGGCGGATGCGCTCGAACAGCGCGCCTTCCGCGCCGACCATGAAGGTCAGCGTGCCGGCCTGCGCGCCGCCGGTGCCGCCCGACACTGGCGCATCGGCGAGCGGGAAGTCGCGTTGCGCGGCGGCGTCGGCCACTTCGCGCACGGTGCCCGGATCGATCGTGCTGCAGTCGACGAACGTTGCGCCGGCGCGCGCGCCGGCCAGGACGCCGCCGTCGCCGAGATAAACCGCGCGCACGTGCTGCGCGGCCGGCAGCATCGTGATCACCAGCGACGCGCGGGCGGCCGCCTCACGCGGCGACGCGGCCGCCGTCGCGCCCGCGCGCGTCGCGGCGTCGACTGCGTTCGCGTCGAGGTCGAACACCGTCAGGGCGTGTCCGGCCTTGAGCAGGTTGGCGGCCATGGGGCCGCCCATGTTGCCGAGTCCGATGAATGCAATTTCCATGTACAGGCTCCAGTGTCGACCGGACTTGGCGCTTTAGCGCCTAGTCCGGTCCCATGCTTCGCGGTCGACCGGACTTGGCGCTTCAGCGCTTGGTCCGGTCCCATGCTTCGCGGTCGACCGGACTTGACGCTTAAGCGCTTGGTCCGGTCCCATGCTTCGCGATCAACCGAACTTGACGCTTTGGCGCCTAGTCCGGTCCCATGCTTCGCGGTCGACCGGACTTGACGCTTTGGCGCCTAGTCCGGTCCCATGCTTCGCGATCAACCGAACTTGACGCTTTGGCGCTTGGCCCGGTCCCATGCTTCGCGATCAGCGCAGCGCGATCGTCGTGTTCACGCCGCCGGCCGTCGTGTCGTCGTCGAACCAGCGCGCGGTGACCGTCTTCGTCTGCGTGTAGAACTGCACGACCTGCTTGCCGTACGGGCCGAGATCGCCGAGCTTCGAGCCGCGCGAGCCGGTGAAGCTGAAGTAGGGGACCGGCACCGGGATCGGGATGTTGATGCCGACCTGGCCGACGTCGATCTCGCTCTGGAACTTGCGCGCGGCCGCGCCGCTCTGCGTGAAGAGGCCGACGCCGTTGCCCATCGGGTTGCGGTTCACGAGCGCGATCGCTTCGTCGAGCGTGTCGACTTCCATCACGACCACCACCGGCCCGAAGATTTCTTCCGTGTAGATCGACATGTCGGTCGTCACGCCCGAGAAGATCGTCGGGCCGACGAAGTTGCCTTGCTCGTAACCGGGCACCTTCACGTCGCGGCCGTCGAGCAGCAGCGTCGCGCCTTCCTTCACGCCCGCGTCGATCAGCGACAGGACGCGCGCCTTCGCCGCCTTCGACACGACCGGGCCGACGTCCGTGCCGGCTTCGGCGCCGGCGTTGACCTTCAGCGCCTTCGCCTTTTCGACCAGATCGGGCAGCCAGTCGCGCGCGCGGCCGACCAGCACGACGACCGACGTCGCCATGCAGCGCTGACCGGCCGCGCCGAAGCCCGCGCCGACCAGCGCGTTGATCGACTGCTCGCGATGCGCATCCGGCAACACGACCGCGTGGTTCTTCGCGCCCATCATCGACTGCACGCGCTTGCCGTGCTGGCTGCCGAGGTTGTACACGTGCGTGCCGACGCGCGTCGAGCCGACGAACGAGATCGCCTTGATGTCCGGGTGCGTGCAGAGGCGATCGACCACCGTCTTGCCGCCGTGCACGACGTTCAGTACACCTTGCGGCACGCCGGCCTCGATCGCGAGCTCGACGAGCTGCATCGTCGACAGCGGATCCTGTTCGGACGGCTTCAGCACGAACGTGTTGCCGCACACGATCGCCATCGGGAACATCCACAGCGGGATCATGCCGGGGAAGTTGAACGGCGTAATGCCCGCGCACACGCCGATCGGCTGGCGCAGCGTGTAGGTGTCGACGCCGCCCGCGACGTTCTCCGCGAATTCGCCTTGCTGCAGCGTGCCGATCGAGCATGCGTGCTCGACCACTTCGAGGCCGCGGAAGATGTCGCCCTGCGCATCGGGCAGCGTCTTGCCCTGCTCGGCCGTCAGCGTGTGCGCGATCCGTTCGAGATTGCGGCGCACCAGATCCTGGAACTTCAGCATGATGCGCAGCCGCGCGCCGATCGGCGTCGTCTTCCAGGTCTGGAAAGCGCGCTGCGCGGACGCGATCGCGGCATCGACCTCGTCGAGCGTCGCGTACGGCACGCGGCCGATCACTTCCTGCGTCGCGGGGTTGACGATGTCGCCCCATTCGGCGCTTTGCGAATCGACGAACGCGCCGTCGATCAGCAGCTTGGCGGTGGGCAGGGCGAGGGTGGTCTGGGGAACTGCGGCGTTCATGGAACTCTCCGGGAAACGATGGTGCGACGAAAAAGGGGTGGCTTGCGTCCGTCGCGCGTGCAGCCACGGCGGACGGCAAGTCGTATGGAAAACCGGGTAAAGCCGGGCCGGCGTGCGTCGATGCGTTATGTACGTGCCGGCCGCATCAGTGCGGTACACACGAGCGCGAACACACCGAAGCCGACGAGGTACGCGATCACGTAGTGCGGCTGGCCGCCGCCGGCCTTGAGCAGCGACGTCGCGATCATCGGCGCGAAGCCGCCCCCGATCACGCCGGCGAGCTGCACCGACAGCGAGATGCCGCTGTAGCGGATCTCCGCGGGGAACTGCTGCGCGAACAGCAGCGACTCCGGTGCATAAAGAATCGGGAACACGACGCCGAGGCCGAGCACGATCGCCCACCATGCGTACGACGTCTGCTGCGTGCCGAGCATCATGAAGAACGGTGCGGCGAACGCGCACATCAGCACGAGGCCGATCGCGAACATCCGGCGCTGGCCGATGCGGTCGCTGAGATGCCCGCACAGCGGCATCGTGACGAGCGACAGCGCCGCGCCGGCCGTGATCGCGTGCAGCATTTCGGCCTTCGGCAGATGCAACTGCTGCGTTGCATAGGCGAGCGCGAACGTGACGACCATGTAGAACCACGTGTTCTCGGCGGCACGCGCGCCGACGATCGTCAGCACCTCGCGCGGATGGCGACGCAGCGCGGCCGTCACCGGCGACTTCTCGGCCTTGCCCTGGCGCTGCATCTTCTCGAAGTCCGGCGACTCGGGCACCTTCGCGCGGATGAACCAGCCGAGGCCGACGAGCGCGATGCTCGCGAGGAACGGCACGCGCCAGCCCCACGACAGCATGTCGGCTTCCGGCAGCGCGGCCACCGCGGCCATCGCGACCGACGAGAGGATCAGCCCGAGCCCGACGCCCGTTTGCGGCAGGCTGCCGAACAGCCCCTTGCGACCCTTCGGCGCGTGTTCGACGGCCATCAGCACCGCGCCGCCCCATTCGCCGCCGACCGCCATCCCCTGCAGGAAGCGCATCGCGATCAGCAAGGCGGCGGCCCAGTAGCCGATGCGGTCGTACGACGGGATCAGCCCGATGATCATGCTCGGCACGCCCATCAGCAGCAGCGTGATCATCAGCATCGACTTGCGGCCGATGCGGTCGCCGAAGTGGCCGAATACGATGCCGCCCATCGGCCGCCCGATGAAGCCGACCGCGAACGTGCCGAACGCGGCGAGCGTGCCGACGACGGGGTCCAGCGACGGGAAGAAGATGCGGTTGAACACCAGCGCGGCGGCGGTGCCGTAGAGGAAGAAGTCGTACCACTCGATCGTGGTGCCGGCCATGCTGGCCCAGCCGGCCAGCAGGTAGTGCTTCGCGGTGCGGGCGGGGGCCGGCGTCGCGACGGCTGCATGCTCATCGAGGGTGGATCGTGTCTGCATGGTGTCTCCGTATTTTTTGCCCGCGGCTCATGGTCCGCAGGTCACGGTCGAGTATAGTTATGCGCAGATACACAATGTACCGACAAGAAAACCGGTTGGATGTGCATTTATGCATATCGACGGCCGGCCCGGAAATTCCTGCCCTTTTTCCCGCAGATGCGACACGCCACCGAGCCGGTTTCCGGCAACCTGAACTGGGACGACCTGCGCTTCTTCCTCGAAGTCGCTCGCACGCAGCGCGCGAGCGGGGCGGCGAAGCGTCTCGGCGTCGACTACACGACCGTCGCGCGGCGCATTCGCGCGCTCGAGGCCGCAATGGGCACGCTGCTGTTCGACAAGTCACGCTCCGGTGGCTTCACGCTGACGGCCGAGGGGCAGCGGCTCGTCGCGTATGCGGATGCGATGGAGACGACCGTGCAGTCCGCGTGCGACCAGGTCGCGAATACCGGCGAGGCGCTGTCGGGCCACGTGCGGATCGGGTCGACCGAAGGGTTCGGCTGCTTTTTCCTTGCGCCGCAGCTTGCGCGGTTTCGCGTCGAGCACCCGCACGTGACGGTCGATCTGCTGCCGGTCCCGCATTTCGTCAACCTGCCGAAGCGCGAGGCCGACCTGGCGATCACGCTCGAGCGGCCCGAACGCGGGCCTTACGTGGTCACGAAGCTGTGCGACTACCAGTTGCGGCTCTATGCGACGCGCGACTATCTGGCGAACCACGCGCCGATTACCTGCACCGACGATCTCGCGCACCATGCGTTCATCAGCTACGTCGACGATCTCGCGTTCAGCAGCGAGCTGCTGTACCTGGAGCGCGCGGTGCCTGGCGCGACCGCCGGATTGCGCACGACGAGCGTGATCGCGCAGGTGTTCGCGGCGTTGCAGGGCGGCGCGCTCGCGATCCTGCCGTGCTTCATGGCGGCCACGCAGCCGGCGCTGGTGCCGGTGCTGCCGGACGACGTGGTGGTCACGCGGTGCTTCTGGCTGACGTGTCGCGAGGACCTGCGCAAGCTGCGCCGCGTGACGGCGCTGTGGGATTACCTGCGCGCGGCGGCGGACGCGAATCGGGCATTGCTGATGGGAGAGTCGGAGCAATTGCGATTCATCGGGGATTGAGCGCGGCGGTGCGTCACGGGCGATCCGTCCCGTGTCGATCAGCTACGACGACGAACTTGACCGGGCCGCGGTGACGCTTGCACGTTCACGTCGCGAACGCCATCCGGGCACGTGGCCGTGCGTCAACCCGGACAACCGAGCCGGTCCGCGAGTTCGTGCAGGTCCTTGACGTCGAAATCCCACGCGCCGTCGGCTTTCAGATCCGTCGTCTGGTTCGGCCCGTGTTCGGTCGGCCGCAGCACGAACGCGGTCGCGAGCCCCAGTTGCCGCGCGGCGGCCAGGTCGCCGTTGTGCGCGGCGACCAGGCACAGCTCGGCCGGCGCGACGCCGAGAATCTCGACCGCTTCGGTATAGACCTTCGGCGACGGCTTGTACGCGTGCGCGACTTCGGCGCCGAGAATCGCGTCCCACGGCAGGCCGCCGTGTTTCGCGACGTCGACCATCAGCCGGATGTTGCCGTTCGACAGCGGCGCGATCATGTAGCGCTGTTTCAGCCGTTGCAGCGCGGCGACGGAATCGGGCCATGGATCGAGCCGGTGCCACGCGAGGTTGAGCGCGTCGATCTCCGCGTCGGGCACGCCGTCGATCCCGTAGCGGTCGAGCGTGCGCACGAGGTTCTCGCGATGCAGTACGTCGAGCCGCACGTAGCGCCTGCGCCCGCTGCGGATTTCCTCCATCGACGGCGAATATTCGCGGCGCCATGTATCGGCGAATTCGAACGGATCGCGATCCGGCGCATGGCGCGCCAGGAACGTGGCAGCTTCGCGCGCGACGCCGTTTCTCCAGTCGACGATCGTTCCGAACACGTCGAAAACGAGCGCCTTGATGTCGGCAGGGTTCGTCATGGGATTCCGTGCAGGTCGGTCGGGGGAGGCGATGCGCGGCGGGGTGGCAACGCGCGACGCCGGTTCGAACGACATTGAAGCACGTATCCGCGAACGCGGCTGGCCGTGTCGTCGCGAGTGAAGCGCGCGGTGCGGCATCGAAGGTGCCTGGGAGGGCAGGCACGGCGTCAGACGCGGATCTCGGGGCCGCGCTGGAGACGGTTTCCCCATCAGCGAGCTACCCGCCCGGGCCGACCGGCTGGGGCGGGTCAAGTCACGCAACGCGCGCTTGCGGCCGCGACGCGTATCGGGTCCGCGCCGGAATCAGCTCTTGTCGTACGCGAACTGGATGCCCGCGGTGCCGCCGGTTTCGATGAACAGTTTCATGAACGCGGGAACGGTTTCACTGCGCGCCCAGTCGCGCTGCAGCTCGCAGAACAGCTGCGCGACGCTGATCATCTGGCCGCCGGCCTGCTCGATGCGACGCAGCGCGGCTTCGTGCGCGGCGACCGACGTGCCGCCGACCGCGTCGACGACCACATAGACTTCATAGCCGGCCTTCAGCGCGTCGAGTGCCGGGAAGGTCAGGCATGCCTCGGTCCACAGCGCGGTCATGATCAGTTTCTTGCGGCCGGTGGCCTCGACGGCCTTGCGGAACTCGACGTCTTCCCACGAGTTGATGCTGGTGCGGTCGTAGGTCGGATAGCCTTCGAGCGCGGCGCGCAACTGCGGGATCGGCGGCTTGTTCAGGCCGGTCTTCACGTTGACGGTCGAGTGGACGATCGGCAGGTTGTACGCGACCGCGGCCTTCGATGCGCCGACGATGTTGTTGATCAGCAGCTGGCGATCCATCGACGCGATGGAGTTCACCTGGACCGGCTGGTAATCGATGACGATGAACGCCGCGTTCTGCGGGGTGAGCAGGTGGTCGTTCGCGGGATCGCGAATCGGTTCGCTTGCCATGGTTGCCTCCAGAGACAGAGCAGGAAGTGGGAGAAATCCCGACGGCTCGGGGGAGTGCCGCCGTGACGTCGGGATCGTCGTCGCGGCGGTACGCCCGTGCCGTCGCAGACGTCCGATGCGGTTGCACGGCGGGCGAATGCTGCCGGCTTGGCCATCGAATAAAGATGCTATTCGCGCAACAAACGGGTTTCCAGCCCCTTAAAATGCCGTCAGTGTTCTATGAGTGGAACAATCATGGATGACCTGAACGACCTCTACTATTTCGTGAAGGTGGTCGAGCACGGCGGATTCACGCAGGCGGGGCGTGTGCTGAATGTCCCGAAGTCGACGCTGAGCCGGCGCATCGCCGCGCTGGAAGCGCAATACGACGTGCGGCTGCTGCAGCGGACGACGCGTCATTTCACGGTCACGGAAACCGGCCGCGAATTCTACGAGCGCTGCCTCGCGGTGCTGGTCGAAGCCGACGCGGCGCGCGAGGTGATCGAGCGCCGGCACGCGGAGCCGCGCGGGATCGTCCGGGTGAGCTGCCCGACCGCGCTGCTCGAATATCGCGTGAGCGAGCTCATCGCGCGCTTCATGGCGATCCATCCGGCGGTGCACGTGCATCTCGAAGCGACGAACCGCCGCGTCGACCTGTTGAGCGAAGGCTTCGACCTGGCGCTGCGCGTGCGTTTCCCGCCGCTGGAGGACAGCGACCTCGTGATGCGGATCCTCGGCGACAGCCCGCAGCGGCTGGTAGCCGCGCCGAAGTGGCTGAACGGGCGCGCCGTGCCGTCCGAACCGGCCGAGCTGGCCGGCGAACCGAGCCTCGATTGGGGGCCGCCGCGGCATCATGTGTGGCAACTGATCGGGCCGAACGGCGAGCAGGCGCAACTGCGCCATCACCCGCGCTACATCTCCGACGACATGCACGCGTTGCGCGACGCGGCGATGCACGGCGTCGGCATCGTGCAGCTGCCGTGCATGGTCGTCGAGGACGCCCTGCGCGACGGCACGCTGATCGACGTGCTGCCGGGGTGGGCGCCGAAGGGTGGCGTGATTCACGCGGTGTTTCCGTCCCGGCGCGGGCTCCTGCCGCGTGTGCGGTTGCTGATCGACTTCCTCGCCGAACATATCCGCAAGGACTGACGGTGGCGCAACCATCAGACGAATCGGGTTCCGGCGGCAGGCCGGCCGCGACCGCGCGTTAGCCCTGATGCGCAGGGACGCGCAGGGCTGCACGGATTGGTGTTAAATGTATTTTGGTGCGCATCAGGGGCGCGCCGGAATGGGGACGCACCGGGGTCGCTAAGCCCGGCGCGGAAAACGGCACGAAGCATCGCTCACGAATCGGGCGCATCAGACCCGGTTGAACTGACGGCAGGATTCAGCTTGAATACCGAACCGCAAAGTTCTCGCTACAGCCTCGGCCTCGCGGCGGAAGTGCTCGCATCCGAGCAGAGCGTGCTGAGGCTGATCACGCGCAACACACCGCTGCCGGAACTGCTGGTCGAAGTATGCCGGCGCGCCGAGGCACTGCTCGGCGACGGCGCCTCGTGCACGATCCTGCTGCTCGACGCGGACGGCGTGCACGTGCACGTCGGTGCCGCGCCGTCGCTTCCCGCGCAGTACAGCGCGGCGATCGACGGGGCATCGATCGGGCCCGCCGCGGGCTCGTGCGGCACGGCGATGTACGAGCGGCGGATGATCGCCGTCGAAGACATCGAAACCGATCCGCTGTGGGCCGACTTTCGTTCGCTCGCGTTGCCGCTCGGCCTGCGTGCGTGCTGGTCGGTGCCGTTTCTGGACGACTCGGGCACCGTGCTCGGCGCGTTCGCCGTCTATCACCGCACGCCGCGGCGGCCCACCGACGCGGAAACCGACCTGTTGCGCGATATCGGCAACAGCGTCGGCCTCGCGGTGCATCAGGACTCGATCGCGCGGCAGCTCGTGCGCAGCGAGGAACATCACCGCCTGGTCGTCAACAGCCTGAACGAAGGGATTCTCGTCGTGTCGCCCGACGGCGTGGTGGTCGCGAGCAATCCGAGCGCGAACCGGATGATGCGCGTGAAGGGCGACCTCGTCGGCCGCCGCCTGTCGACGGTGATCCTGTACAAGCTGTACGAGGACGGCACGCCGGTCGCGCCCGACGACTGGCCGAGCCGGCGCGCGTTCACCACGGCCATACCGCAGCTCGACTACACGGTCGGCTTCGGGCTCGCCGACGGCGACGTCATCTGGGTGCGCGGCAACGCGGTGCCGATCGTGAAGCCGGGCGAGACGCAGCCCGAATCGGTGCTCGTGTCGTTTCACGACATCGGCCCCGTGCGCGAAGCGCAGCAGCAACTGCGCTACCTGGCGACGCGCGACGCGCTGACGGGCCTCTACAACCGGCGCTGGCTCTCCGACCGGATGCGCGAGCTGTTCGGCGCGCGCGATGCGGCGGCCGGGTCCGCGCGTGTCGCGATCCTGTTCATCGATCTCGTCGGCTTCAAGAAGGTCAACGACACGGCCGGGCACGACGCCGGCGACACGCTGCTGCGCAGCGTCGCGGCGCGTCTCGCGGCCTGCGGGGGCGGGCGCCATTCGCTCACGCGCGTCGGCGGCGACGAGTTCGTGATCCTCGTCGACGATTGCGACGATCCCGACGCGCTCGCCGTGCTCGCGCGCGAGGTGATCGACACGATCGCGAAGCCGTTCGCGATCGCGAACAACGAGTATTGGCTCGGCGTGTCGATCGGGATCAGCGTCGCGCCGCGCGACGGCGACGATGCGGCCACGCTGATGCGCAACGCCGATTCCGCGATGTACGACGCGAAGCAGCGCGGCCGCAACCACTTCACGTTCTTCACCGCGCAGTTGAACCTGCGCCTGCAGCGCCGCTTCGCGATCGAGCAGTCGCTGCGGCGCGCGATCGCCTCGGATGCGCTGCGGCTGGTCTACCAGCCGGTCGTCGACGCGCGCAGCGGCCGCACGGTCGGTGCCGAAGCGCTGCTGCGCTGGACGAGCCCGGAGCTCGGGCCGATGTCGCCTGCGGAATTCATCCCGGTTGCGGAAGATAGCGGGCTCATCGTCGCGATCGGCCAGTGGGTGCTCGAAACGGCCTGCCGGCAGGCCGCCGAATGGCGCCGCACGATCGCACCCGACCTGATGCTGGCGGTCAACCTGTCGCCGCGGCAGTTCCACGATGGGCTGGTCGAATCGGTCGACCGCTGCCTCGAACAGACGCGGCTCGATCCGGGCGCGCTCGAACTGGAGATTACCGAAGGACTGCTGATGAACGACACGGACACGGTGCTGCCGATGCTCGAGGCGCTCACGGACATGAACGTGCGGATCTCGGTCGACGACTTCGGCACCGGTTATTCGTCGCTTGCGTACCTGAAGCGTTTTCCGCTGCACAACCTGAAGGTCGACCGTTCATTCGTGTCGGGCGTGCCCGATCATCGCGACTCCGTCGCGATCACGCAGGCCGTCGTCGCGATGGCGCATTCGCTCGGGATGAAGGTCACGGCCGAAGGCGTCGAGACCGAGGCGCAGTCGTGGTTCCTGCAGCAGATCGGCTGCGACATGCAGCAGGGTTACCTGTTCGGCAGGCCGCTCGATCCGGCCGACTACGCACGCCGGCTCGTCGCCGTCTAGGGGTTCACGCGAAACCGCCGCCGTCCGGTGGGGCAGCGGGAGCCGGCGGTGCGGGCGGCGCATCGACCTCGACGCGATTCTTGCCGTCGTGCTTCGCGCGGTACAGCGCGCGATCGGCCGCCTCGATCAGCGACGTCGTCGGCAGGCTGGCGGCCGGCACGATGCTCGCGCCGCCGATGCTGATCGTCACGTGGCGACCCGTCGACGAGTTCGCGTGCTCGAGCCGCAGCGACTCGACCGCGAGGCGGATCTTCTCGCCGAGCAGCCGCGCGGCGCCCGGCGACGTGGCCGGCATCACGACCGCGAACTCCTCGCCGCCGAAACGCGCGGCGAGATCGCCGGACTGCCCGAGACAGCGTTCGATGGTGGCCGCGACCTGTTTGAGCACGCCGTCGCCCGACACGTGGCCGTACGTGTCGTTGTACAGCTTGAAGTTGTCGACGTCGATCATCAGCAGCGACAGCTCGCTGCGCTCGCGCGTGCCGCGCCGCCATTCGGCGGCCAGATATTCGTCGAGATAGCGGCGGTTCGACAGCCCGGTGAGGCCGTCCGAATGCGTGAGGCGCCGCAGCTCGAGATTGGCCTCCAGCAGTTGCTGCTGCGATTGCCGCAGCGCGCGATAGGCCTCGTCTCGCTGAAGCAGGTTCATGTACGAGCGCGAGTGATAGCGGATCCGCGCGATCAGCTCGATGCGGTCCGGCAGTTTCACGAGGTAGTCGTTCGCGCCGGCCGCGAACGCGGCGCTCTTGATCACCGGCTCTTCCTGCGTCGACAGCACGATGATCGGCACGTCGCGCGTCGCCGGATTCGCGCGGTACGCCTTCACGAGGCTCAGCCCGTCGGTGCCGGGCATCACGAGATCCTGCAGGATCACGGTCGGCCGCGTCTCGATCGCGGTCGCCAGCGCGTCGTCCGAGCGCGGGCAGTAGTGGAAGTCGATGCCGTCCTCGTCGACGAGCGCGCGCCGGACGGCTTCCGCGACGATCGTCTGGTCGTCGACCAGCAGGACCATCGCGGGGGCGTCGGCATGCGGCGCGGGTGTCGCGTGCGCGGCGTCGAACGCCGCATGCAGGCCGCCGGGCGCGCGGGTGAAGTCGCTAGTCATGATTGATGCAGGGTTGCGCCAGGGCAGCGATGGGTGTGACAGGGTTTCATCGGGATCAGATCCGCGCGAGTGCCACCAGCTCGCCCGCGATGCGCTCGAGCGGCAGGATCGCGCGCGCGGCGCCGAGCGTCGCGGCCGCCTTCGGCATGCCGTAGACGGCGCTGGTCGCCTCGTCCTGCGCGATCGTGTGACAGCCCTTCATCCGCAGCGCCTTCAGGCCGATCGCGCCGTCGCGTCCCATGCCAGTGAGCAGCACGCCGATCACGCGGCCCGGCCAGCGCTCGGTCAGGCTGTTGAAGAACACGTCGACCGACGGCCGGTACGGCGTGGCGGCCGGTTCGCGCGTGTATTCGAGCGTGCCGGTGCGCGTGATGCGCAGGTGATCGTCGGTCGCCGCGAGCAGCGCGACGCCCGGCTGAGGGCGGTCGCCTTCGTGCGCGACGCGCACGGTCAGCGGCGTCTGGCCGTCGAGCCATTGCGCCATTCCTTCGGCGAACGCGCGGTCGACGTGCTGGACGATCACGATCGGCGCGCTGAAGTCGGCCGGCAGGCTGCCGAGGATCGACGCGAGCGCGCTGGGGCCGCCGGCGGACGCGCCGATCGCGATCAGCGGGCCGCCGCTCGCGCGCGAGGCCGTGCCGGCCGCGCGGACACCGCCGGGCGCCTCGAGCAGCCGGCCGATCTGGTCGATCTTCGCGAGCAGCAGCTGCGCGGTGTCGCCGCCCGTGGCTTCGCCGAGGCGCGGCGTGTCGACCGCATCGAGCGCGCCGGCGCCCATCGCTTCGAACACGCGCCACGCGTTCGCGCCGATGCAGCTCGTCACGATCAGGATCGCGCACGGGCGGCTGGAACGCATGATCCGCCGCGTCGCCTCGACGCCGTCGAACTTCGGCATGATCAGGTCCATCAGCACGACGTCGGGCGGTTGCGCGGCGCACAGTTCGACGGCCTGCGCGCCGTCGGTCGCGACCCACAGCACGCGATGCTCGGGCCGGCGCGCGAGCGCACGGCGCATCGCCTCGACGGCAAGCGGGAGGTCGTTGACGATGCCGATGTTCACAAGCGGGATACTCCGGTCGGTTCGTAGTGTTGGATGTGGGCCGGGTTCATGAAAGGCAGCGCCGGTCGGCGCCGCCGAACGGCATCGGCGGGCGGACGGCACGGAATTCTTTTGGACTGGCGACGCCCCGAATGCTGTCATGCGGCGCGAGCGGCGGCAATCGAAAAAATTGCGCATTGCGTCGGTTCCGACCCTTTCCTCTATGGCCAGGTGGCATTTCTTGCCGCCCGGGACGCCGGACAGCGATGTGCCGGATGATGCGGCCGCGCGGCAATCCGTCGCCGACGCGTTCGTGACGGCGGGAGGGGCGGCGCCCGGCACGGGCGCACGCGCAGGCACCGGCGAGCCGGCCGCGAGCAGGCCGGCGCACCGCGCCCGGTGCGCGTTCAGTCGTTCAATGGCTGCGGGCGTACCCCTGGATCAGCGCGCGCATCATCCCTTCGACCGTTGCGTCGAGCAGGTCGGCTTCCTGCTCCGATTCCTCGACGAGCGCGGCATAGGCGGTCGCGAGCGTCACGCGATCGACTTCATGGCGTTGTTCCATCAGCGTCACCATCCCGTCCTTCGCCAGATGAGCGGAGAACGCGCGGCTGCCGATGGTCTGGAATACGTCAATCATGGCGGCTCTCCCGAACGTTGCGATGCCTTCCAGTGTAGTCGGCGCACCGACGCTCCGCCATGCGCGGCGGGGCGCGGGCCATCCCCGGCACGCCGGCCGGAATCGTGCGTGCCGCGCGCGCGTTGCCGCCGCCCGCCGCCCGCCGCGAATCGTCCCGCCGAAACACCCCGGACACACGGGCGACGCAACGTGGCGTTGATTTCAACGTTTACCCGAAGCCTCAAATTGTCGACTTTTTATCGATAAAGTCTCGTGTTAGATTTTTCCGCCTGAAGCCGGTCGAAACCGGGCGGGCGGCGCGCCTTCACGGCGCCGCGCATCCATCACAAGGAGGGGCAATGCTGGTGCTGATTGGGGTGCCGATCGTCGTGATCGGTTTCGCGCTGCGCTTCAACGCGCTGCTGGTGGTCACGATCGCGGGGCTTGCGACAGGGCTGGCGGGCGGGCTGAATCTCGTCGACATCGTCAGCGCGTTCGGCAAGGCGTTCACCGAAAACCGCTACATGGGGCTGATCTGGCTCACGCTGCCGGTGATCGCGCTGCTCGAGCGCAACGGGCTCAAGGAGCAGGCGAAGCGGATGATCTCGCGCGTGCAGGCGGCCACCACGGGCCGCGTGCTGATGCTGTACTTCGTGCTGCGCCAGGCGACGGCCGCACTCGGCCTCACGTCGCTCGGCGGCCATGCGCAGATGGTGCGGCCGCTGATCGCGCCGATGGCCGAGGCCGCCGCCGTCAACCGGCGCGGCGAGCTGCCGGAGTCGGTGCGCCAGCAGATCCGCGCACACGCGTCGGCCGCCGACAACGTCGCCGTGTTCTTCGGCGAGGACATCTTCATCGCGATCCAGTCGATCCTGCTGATCAAGGGCTTTCTCGAGCAGAACGGGATCTCCATCGAGCCGCTGCACCTGTCGGTGTGGGCGATTCCGACCGCGATCGCCGCGCTGCTGATCCACTGCGCGCGCCTCGCGCTGCTCGACCGCCGGCTGGCGCGCGGCTGCGGCCTGCTGGCGCAGGAGGGCGCGCGATGATCGGCCTCGAATCGCTGTACACGCTCGCGGGGCTGATGTTCGCCGCATTTGCATGCTTCAACCTGACCGATCGCACGAACCCGCGCCGCGTCGTCAATTTCGCGTTCTGGGCGATCTACTCGCTCACGTTCCTGTTCGGTGCGCTGCTGCCGCATTTCGTGACGGGCTGCCTCGCGATCGCGCTCGCGGTCATTGCCGGCTCGGGCAAGCTCGGGCGCGGCAAGTCCGACGAAGCCGGGGAGGCCGCGGCCCTGCGACGCGAGACGCTCGCACAGCGTTTCGGCAACAAGCTGTTCCTGCCCGCGCTGCTGATTCCGGTCGTCACGCTGATCGGCACCTTCGCGCTGAAGCACGTGCCGTTCGTCGACCAGAAGAGCGTGACGCTGATCTCGCTCGTGCTCGGCACGCTCGTCGCGTTCGCCGTCGCGCTCGCGATGCTGCGCGATTCGCCGGTGCATGCGGTGAAGGAGGCTCGCCACACGATGGACGCGGTCGGCTGGGCAGCGATCCTGCCGCAGATGCTCGCGGCGCTCGGCGCGCTGTTCGCGGTCGCGGGCGTCGGCGGCGTGGTGTCGGGGCTCGTGAAGGAGTGGGTGCCGATCGATTCGCCGTTCGCGGTGGTCGCGGCCTACACGGTCGGCATGGCGCTGTTCACGATGATCATGGGCAACGGCTTCGCTGCGTTCCCGGTGATGACGGCCGGCATCGGCCTGCCGCTGATCGTCCACCAGTTTCACGGCAACCCGGCGATCGTCGGCGCGATCGGGATGCTGAGCGGCTTCTGCGGTACGCTGATGACGCCGATGGCCGCGAACTTCAACATCGTGCCGGCGGCGCTGCTCGAGCTGAAGGACAAGAACGGCGTGATCAAGGCGCAATGGCCGACGGCCGTGCTGCTGCTGGCCGTGAACACGCTGCTGATGTACGCGTTCGCTTTCCGCTTCTGAGTCCGCTTGTGACTCCGCTTGTGACTCCGCTTCTGACCCGATGGACGAGATGCTCATGACCGACCGACTCACACCCGAACTCGCCTCGACATTCGCGTCGCTCGCACTCGCGCACCTGACCCGCGAATACCCGAACAAGCTCACGCATTCGCTCGAAGGGCCGCACGACGTGCAGGCGCCGCGCGCGCTGCACCCGATCTTCTACGGCAGCTACGACTGGCACTCGTGCGTGCACGGCTACTGGCTCGTGCTGCGCATGCTCGAACGCTATCGGGCCTTGCCCGAGGCCGAGCGAATCATCGCGATCGTCGATGCGCACTTCACCGATGCGAACGTCGCCGGCGAGCGCGCGTATCTCGCGCTGCCGCACAACGCCGGCTTCGAGCGGCCGTACGGCTGGGCGTGGCTGCTCGCGCTCGCCGCGCAGCTCGAGCGGCTCGCGCTGAAGGGCGCGCTGCCGCAGGCCGCGCGCTGGGCAAAGACGATGGCGCCGCTCACCGACCTGTTCGTGGCGCGCTTCGAAACCTTCCTGCCGAAAGCGACCTATCCGCTGCGCGTCGGCACGCACTTCAACACCGCGTTCGCGCTGGCGCTCGCACTCGACTTCGCGCGCGACACGCAGCGCGACGGGCTTGCGGCGCTGATCGTCGATACCGCGAAGCGCTGGCACCTGAACGACGTCGCCTGCCAGGCGTGGGAGCCGTCGGGCGACGAATTCCTGTCGCCGGCGCTGATGGAAGCCGAGCTGATGCGGCGCGTGTTGCCGGCCGCCGAATTCGACGGCTGGTTCGCGCGTTTCCTGCCCGATCTTGCGCGCGGCGAGCCGGCGACGCTGTTCGAGCCGGCAACGGTCAGCGATCGCAGCGACGGCAAGATCGCGCACCTCGACGGGCTGAACCTGAGCCGCGCGTGGTGCCAGCGTTCGCTCGCCGGCGCGCTGCCGGAAGGCGATGCGCGACGCGCGAAGCTGCTCGATGCGGCCGACCGGCATCTCGCGAGCGCGCTCGCGCACGTGGCCGGCGACTACATGGGCGAGCACTGGCTCGCGACGTTCGCGGTGCTCGCGCTGGAGGCGTAGCGCGCGAAACCCCGCCGGCGGCAAGGTCTTCGGCGCGCGGCTATACTCGCCGCTCGGGCCGTATCGCGCGGCATGCGTTGCGCGATGCGGCCATCCGTTTCGTTGCCGCCTCGCCATGGACAAGCTCATTTCCTATATCGCCGCGATCCACGGGCTCGCGGGCCCGGTGTCGATCGTGTCGCATGCAACGTCGCACGAGCGCTGGACCGACGACGATGTCGAGGTCACGCGCGACGAAACCGAATACCGCTTCGACAACGGCGCGATCGTGCGCCGCTCGGTCGAGCAGGACCGCGCGCCGTCCGATCTGCTGTGCGCCGAATGCTGGATCGACTACGACGTGCTCCGCCATCCCGATGCGCAACCGATCGGCCCGACGCGGATGACGTTCGACAACGCATGCCGTGAAACCTTCTGGCTGCGTTATCACCTTGCGTGACCGCGTGACCGCGTGACCGCGTGACCGCGTGACCGCGTGACCGCGTGACCGCGTGACCGCGTGACTGCGTGACCGCGCACAGCCTCGTCAACCCGGCGGCGCGCCATCGCTCGCATGCAACAGCGGCGCGAGCCGCGTAGCCGCCTCCCGCATCTTCGGCACGTTCTCCAGCAAATCGTTGAGCGTCGCGCGCGCGGTCGGCGCATGCACGGCGAGCGCCGCGAGCACGCGACCGCTTGCGGCATCCTTCACAGGCACCGCAACCGCCACCATTCCGCGCACGAATTCCTCGTTGTCGATCCCGACGCCGCGCGCCGCGAGCCGGTCAAGCTCGGCCGCGAGCAACTGCGCGTCGGTCAGCGTCCGGTAGGTCATCTTCTTCAGCGTGAGCCGCGCGAGCATCGCGTTGCGCTCCAGCGCATTCATCTGCGACAGGAACAGCTTGCCGCTCGCCGTGCAATGCAGCGGCACGCGCATGCCGGGCCGCATCTCGAGCCGCAGCGGCTCGGTTGTCTCGACGCGTTCCACATACAGCACCGTGTCGCCATCGAGCGCGGTGAGGTTGCAGGTTTCGCCGAGCACGTCGACGAGCGCACGCAGCACCGAGCGGCAGCCGCGCGTGAAGGTGTTGTTCGACAGCGCCGCGAGCGCGAACTGCGCGGCGCGCGGGCCGAGCGCGATGCCGCGGTCGTGGCCGCGCGAGTCGGGCATGTGGATCACGTAGCCGCGCGTTTCGAGCGACTCGATCAGGCGCAGCAGCGTTGCCTTTGGAATGCGCAGCCGCGCGGCGAGCTGCGACAGCGTGTACGGCTGCCCTGCCGACGCGAGCGCTTCGAGCACGGCGAGGGCGCGCAGGACGCGCGCGTCGTCGGCGAGCGCGCCATCGGGCGGCGCGGGGGCGGTTTCGCGCATGTGTCTCCTCCGTCGGGATCGGCGTGCGTCCCGGGATGGTGTGCGATGGAAATGAAACGAATTGAACGGTTTTTGTACCACATTCGCGCCGTGGACGATAAATCGGCTTGTATGTGTTCCGTGTGCTCAATAAATTTGGACAAAACATACCGGATTTTTCCAATACCCCGGGACGGAGACACGTATGACACGCAGCTTCGACTATGTGGTGGTTGGCGCGGGATCGGCCGGTTGCGTCCTCGCCAACCGGCTGTCCGACGGCGGCCGCCATACGGTGTGCCTGCTGGAAGCAGGCCCCGCCGACAACTACATGTGGATCCACGTGCCGATCGGCTACGGCAAGACGATGTTCCACCCCGTGTACAACTGGGGCTTCCACACCGATCCCGATCCGAACATGCACAACCGCCGCCTGTACTGGCCGCGCGGCCGCACGCTCGGCGGCTGCAGCTCGATCAACGGGCTGATCTACGTGCGCGGGCAGCAGCAGGACTACGACCACTGGGCCGCGCTCGGCAATCGCGGCTGGAGCTGGCGCGAGTGCTTGCCGTATTTCCGCAAGCTCGAACACAACACGCTCGGAGAGGGGCCGACACGCGGCACCGGCGGCCCGCTTTGGGCGTCCGTGATCCGGCAGCGGCACGAACTCGTCGACGCGTTCGTCGCCGCATCGAACCGGCTCGGCGTGCGCACGGTCGACGATTTCAACACGGGCGACCAGGAAGGCGTCGGCTATTACCAGCTCACCACGCGCAACGGACTGCGCTGCTCGACGGCGGTGGCCTACCTGAAGCCCGCGCGCGGGCGGCCGAACCTGCATGTCGAAACCGATGCGCAGGCGCTGAAGGTGCTGTTTGACGGCGCGCAGGCGTCCGGCGTGCGCTATGTCCAGCATGGCAAGGTTCGCGAGGTGCGTGCGTTGCGCGAGGTGATCCTCGCGGCCGGCGCGCTGCAATCGCCGCAACTGCTGCAGGTGTCGGGCGTCGGGCCGGCCGCGCTGCTGAACCGCCACGGGATTCCGGTCGTCGCCGATCGCGCGGGCGTTGGCGAGAACCTGCAGGATCATCTGCAGATTCGTCTGATCTACGAAGTAACGAAGCCGATCACGACCAACGACGAACTGAATTCGTGGGTCGGCCGCGCAAAGATGGGGCTGCAATGGGCGCTGTTCCGCGGCGGCCCGCTCGCGATCGGCATCAACCAGGGCGGCATGTTCTGCCGTGCGCTGCCGGACGAATCGGCGACGCCCGACATCCAGTTCCATTTCTCGACGCTGTCGGCCGATTCGGCGGGCGGCAGCGTGCATGCGTTTCCCGGCTGCACGTATTCGATCTGCCAGCTGCGGCCCGAATCGCGCGGCACCGTGCGAATCCGCACCGACGATGCGCGCGACGCGCCGTCGATCCAGCCGAACTATCTCGACACCGAGCGCGACCGCCGCACGACGGTGGCCGGCGTGCGCTTCGCGCGGCGCGTCGCGGCGGCCGAGCCGATGGCGCCGCTGATGAAGCGCGAGGTGCGGCCGGGCGCGGACGCGCAGACGGACGACGAACTGCTCGAGTTCTGCCGCGAATACGGGCAGACGATCTTCCATCCATCCGGCACCGCGAAAATGGGCGTCGCGAGCGATCCGCTCGCGGTCGTCGACGAGCGGCTGCGCGTGTACGGCACGCGCGGGCTGCGCGTGGTCGACTGCTCGATCATGCCGACCCTCGTATCGGGCAATACCAACGTGCCGATCGTGATGGTCGCCGAGAAGGCGTCCGACATGATCCTCGAGGATGCACGCGCGGCCGATCGCGGCCGCAGCGCTGCACCGGCCGCCGAGGCGCTCGCGTAAGGCATCGCCGCCCATCCACCCGCGCGGCCCGTGCTCCTGCGCCCGGACGGCCGCCGCGCGTTTATCGATGCCCCCGCCGGCACGGCGCCGGGGCAGGTTGCGGCGCATCCTTACCTGGAGAAGCTCGCATGGCAATCGATTCCCGGGTCGTCCGACGCGTGGCCGCGGCCAGCGTGATTGGCGCGACCGTCGAGTGGTACGACTTTTTCCTGTACGGCGTGGTCGCCGGCATCGTGTTCGACAAGCAGTACTTTCCGGCCGGCGACGCGTTCGTGTCGACGATGCTCGCGTATGCGACGTTCGCGGTCGGCTTCGTCACGCGGCCACTCGGCGGCCTGCTGTTCGGCCATCTCGGCGACCGCGTCGGGCGCAAGTCCGCGCTGATCCTGACGATGCTGATCATGGGTGTGTCGACGGCCGGCGTCGCGTTCCTGCCGACCTACGCGCAGATCGGCATGTGGGCGCCGGTGCTGCTGCTGACGCTGCGCGTGCTGCAGGGCATCGGCCTGGGCGGCGAGTGGGGCGGCGCGGTGCTGATGGCCTACGAGTACGCGCCGCCGCACCGGCGCGGGCTGTATGCGAGCCTGCCGCAGATCGGGCTCGCGATCGGGCTGTGTCTCGCGGCCGGTGTGGTCGCGGCGCTGTCGCGTGCGTTGCCGGACGCCGCGTTCCTCGCGTGGGGCTGGCGCGTCGCGTTCGCGGCATCGCTGCTGCTCGTCGCGGTCGGCTTCTACATCCGCACGCGCGTGGCCGATACGCCCGAATTCGTCGCGCTCAAGCGCCAGCGGCGCGATACGAAGCTGCCGATCGTCGAACTGCTTGGAAATTATCGGCAGGCGATCCTGCTCGGGATGGGCGCGCGGTATGTCGACGGCGTGTTCTTCAACGTGTTCGCGGTGTTTTCGATCGGCTACATGACGCGCAACCTGTCGATCTCGCGCGGCGACGCGCTGCTCGGCGTGATGAGCGCGGCGGTCGTGATGTGCGTGTTCATCCCGGTGTTCGGCGGCCTGTCGGACCGGCTCGGCCGCGCGCGTGTGTACCGGTGGGGCGCGACCCTGTGCGGGCTGTCGGTGCTGCCCGCATTCTGGCTGCTGCAGACGCAATCGACGAACCTGCCCGCCGTGTGGCTCGCGCTGGTGATCCCGTTCGGGATCTTCTACGCGATGGCGTACGGGCCCGAAGCCGCGCTGTTCGCGGAGCTGTTCGACGCGAACGTGCGTTATACGGGTATCTCGTTCGTCTACCAGGTGTCGGGCATCTTCGCGAGCGGCCTCACGCCGATCGTCGCGACCGCGTTGCTGCGCGTGAACGGCGGTGCGCCGTGGCTCGTCGGGGTTTACGTGATGTTGTCTGCACTCCTGTCGATCGTGTCCGCGCGGGCGATCGAGAAGCGCGGCGGCGTGGCCGGCGTCGCGGCGCGCGCGATGTGACGGCGGGCAGGGTGGATGGGATGGGGTGCGGCGCGGGGTCGTATCGGCGGCGCGGTCGTCGGTCGGTGCCGCGACCGTGCCGCTGACCGTTGCCGTCGGCCGGTCAGCCGGTTGTCCGATGCGGCACGCCGTTCGGCGTCCCGGTTGCCTCGCGGTGTCGCGCCCGCGCCGCGATCGCAGCCGATCGTCGCCCACCGCCGGTCGCCCGCTGTTGTCCGCCACTCGGCCGCCCGCGCGCTGGTCCAAGCGAATCCGGTCCACTGGCCCTACCTGTGAAAAATCGGCCTGCCTACACTTTCCTCGACAGATCGCCGCATTGAAGCATCTGCACACGATCGACCCGAAGAGAACGATCAGGAGACAGGCATGACCAACACGCAGTCGGCAGCATTCGCCCGTGCGGCGAGCGCGCGCCCCGCATCAGTCAGTCGAATCGCCTCGTGCGCCCGTTGCGGCGCGGCGGGCACGCCAGCGTCGGAGGTCTGACCATGTCGACCTCATCCATCGAACGCACCGCGAACGCCTACGCCGACGGGCGGCCGAACGATACGCGTTACGACCCGACCTACGATCCGCTCGTGTCGCCGGGACCCGGGTGCGGCAAGCAGTACGCGCCGACCTACTGGGTCGCGACGGCCGGCACCCCGCCGCCCGACGACGGCCCCGTCACGCGCGATCTCGATGTCGACGTCGCGATCATCGGCGCCGGCTATACGGGCCTCGCGACCGCGCTGTGCCTCGCGCGGGACCACGGCATCAAGGCCGTCGTGCTCGAAGCCAACAGCACGAGCTGGGGCTGCAGCAGCCGCAACGGCGGGCAGGGGCAGAACGCGTCGGGCCGGCTGTCGCGCTCGCAGTGGATCGAGCGCTGGGGCAAGGACGTCGCGCTGAAGATGCATGACGAGATCCTCGAAGGCTTCGAGCACTTCAAGTCGCTCGTGTCGGAAATCGACTGCGACCCGCAGCCGGGTGGCCATTTCCTGATCGCGCACCGTCCGCGCATCATGGCGAAGCTCGCGGCCGAGGCGAAGGTGTGGAAGGACGTGTTCGGCTATCCGTCGGAGCTGCTGAGTGCGGAAACCTTCCGCCGCGAATTCATCAACGACCACGAGGCGGCCGGCGCGCTGCACGAGCCGGAAGGCATCGGCATCCATGCGCTGAAGCTCGCGTTCGGCTACCTGCGCCTCGCGCGCGAAGCCGGCGCGAAGGTGCATACGAGCAGCCCCGTGCTCGGCTTCGAGACGATCGATGGTGTGCATCACCTGCGCACGCCCGGCGGCGTCGTGCGGGCCCGCGCGGTTGGCATCGCGACCGGCGCGTACACCGCGCAAACGCTGCATCCGTCGCTGCGCAGCAAGGTGATGCCGATCCTGTCGAACTCGATGGTCACGCGCCCGCTCACCGACGCGGAGATCGACGCGTGCAATTTCCGCACGACGCAGGTGCTGACCGATACGCGCACGCTGCGCTTTTACTACCGGTTCCTGCCCGATCGCCGTCTGCAGATCGGCAGTCGCAGCGCGATCACCGGCGACGATGCGCCGAATCCGCGTCATCTGGAATTGCTGAAGGAAGGGATGGCGCGCAAGTTTCCCGCGCTGCGCGGCGTGCAGATCGATTATTCATGGTGGGGCTGGGTCGACGTCAGCCACGACATGATGCCGCGCGTGTGCCAGCCCGACCCGCGGCAGTCGGTGTACTACGCGCTCGGCTACGGCGGCAACGGCGTGTCGTACTCGCAGCAGGCCGGCCGCCGGCTGGCCGAGCAGATCGCGGGGAAGGGCGCACGCCAGACCCTGCCGATCTTCACGTCGCCGCTGCCTGGCCACCCGTTCGCGCCGTTCCGGCGCATCGGGCAGCGGATGCTCTACCTGTCGTACTTCAGGAATGACGAAAAGCCCTGAACGCAGTGCTCATCGCCGGGCGTGACGTAACCCGCGCCGGGCTGTCCAACACAATAAAAGCAACAGAAATCCGTGCGGCCGGGGCTGCAGGCGCCCCTGCACGCGCCGTCGCCGGCGGCGCCCGCGCTCACCCGACGGTGGCAAGCGGGCGGCGTCCGGACAACTGGATATGGAGAAGACATGCAACCCTCGAACCAGAGTGACCTGAAATGTGGGCTCAAGCAGCGCCACATGACGATGATTGCGCTTGGCGGCGTGATCGGTGCCGGGCTGTTCGTCGGCAGCGGTGTGGTGATTCAGCAGACCGGGCCGGCCGCGATCCTGTCGTTCCTGATCACGGGCGGGCTCGTCGTGCTCGTGATGCGGATGCTCGGCGAGATGGCCTGCGCGATGCCGGCCGTCGGTTCGTTCTACGAATACGCACGGCTCGCGTTCGGAAACTGGCGTGGGCCCGGCAAGATGGCGGGCTTCCTGACCGGCTGGATGTACTGGTATTTCTGGGTGATCGTCGTCGCGCTCGAAGCGGTGGCCGGCGCCAAGCTGATCCAGTTCTGGCTGCCGGATACACCGGCGTGGATCATCAGCCTGGCGCTGCTGGTCGTACTGACGCTCACGAACCTGATCTCGGTCGGCAGCTACGGCGAATTCGAATTCTGGTTCTCGTCGATCAAGGTCGGCGCGATCATCGTGTTCCTGTTCCTCGGCGGCCTCTACGTGCTCGGCCTGTGGCCCGCGTCGATGCACACGACGGCCGTGCTGCCGACGCTGCTCGGCCACGGCGGCTTCATGCCGCTCGGCATCGGGCCGGTGATGAGCGGGGCGGTCGCGGCCACCGGGTTCTACTTCGGCGCTGAAATCGTCACGATCGCGGCGGCCGAGGCCAAGGAGCCGGCGAAAGCGGTTGCGAAGGCAACCAATTCGGTGATCACGCGCGTGCTGGTGTTCTACGTCGGCTCGGTCGCGCTCGTCGTCGCGCTGGTACCGTGGAATTCGCATCAGATGGCCACGCCGTACGTGAGCGCACTCGAAGTGATGGGCCTGCCGGCCGCGGCCAACGTGATGAACGCGATCGTGCTGACGGCGGTGCTGTCCGCGCTCAACTCGGGCCTCTATGCGGCGTCGCGGATGCTGTTCGCGCTGACCCGCCACGGCGACGCGCCGGCCGCGCTCGCGAAGGTCAACAAGCGCGGCGTGCCGGTGCGCGCGATCCTGCTCGGCACGGTGTTCGGCTACGTGTCGGTGGTGATGTCGTACGTGTCGCCCGATACCGTGTTCGCGTTCCTCGTCAATTCGTACGGCACCGTCGCGCTGTTCGTGTACGTGCTGATCGCGTTCTCGCAGCTGCGCCTGCGCAAGCGTCTCGACCCGGTGGCCGCCAGCAAGCTGCGCGTCAAGATGTGGGCGTATCCGTACCTGACCTGGGTTGCGATCATCGGCATGGTCGGCATCCTCGTCGCGATGGCGTTCATCCCGGACCAGCGCAAGCCGCTGTGGCTCGGCGTCGCCAGCCTCGGTGTGCTGGTCGTCGCCTACGGGCTGACGCGCCGCAGCCGCCGCGAACATCTCGACGACAGCGAACTGCTCGCCTATCCGCCGCGGTGATGCGCGGCCACGCATGACGCCGAAGGCCCGGCATGCAAGCCGGGCCTTCGCGCATGCGGCTGCCGGCCCGATCCGATGGATTGCCGGCGCAACTATCGGGCCGGCCGATAGCACTGATCAGAGGATGCGACTTTATGTCGGCCGCGTGCCGGCATAGCATGAATGACCGATTCACGGGGGCGCCCCGGCAGGGCGCGCCCTCATTCGCGAACGAGGACAGACGATGGAACATCGGGCACGCGAGCGCGACGAGCAGGCCGAGATCAAGACGACGACGTGCTACATGTGCGCATGCCGCTGCGGCATCCGCGTGCACCTGCGCGACGGCGAGGTGCGCTATATCGACGGCAATCCCGCGCATCCGCTGAACCAGGGCGTCATCTGCGCAAAAGGTTCGTCGGGCATCATGAAGCAGTATTCGCCCGCGCGGCTCACGCAGCCGCTGATGCGCAAGCCGGGCGCCGAGCGCGGCGACGCGCAGTTCGAGCCGGTGTCGTGGGACGTCGCGTTCGACGTGCTCGAAAAGCGCCTCGGGCACCTGCGCGCTACCGACCCGAAGCGATTCGCGCTGTTTACCGGCCGCGACCAGATGCAGGCGCTCACCGGCCTGTTCGCGAAACAGTTTGGTACGCCGAACTATGCGGCGCATGGCGGATTCTGCTCGGCGAACATGGCGGCCGGGATGATCTACACGATCGGCGGCTCGTTCTGGGAATTCGGCGGCCCCGATCTCGACCACGCGAAGCTGTTCTTCATGATCGGCACCGCGGAAGACCACCATTCGAATCCGCTGAAGATCGCGCTCGGCAAGTTCAAGCGCGCGGGCGGCCGCTTCATCGCGATCAATCCGGTGCGCACCGGCTACGCGGCGATCGCCGACGAATGGATTCCGAATCGTCCCGGCACCGATGGTGCGCTGTTCATGGCGTTGATGCACGAGCTGATCGCGCGCAACGCGTTCGACCTCGAATTCGTGTCGCGCTTCACGAATGCGGCCGAGCTGGTCGACCAGCGCGACGGCGCCGACACGTTCGGGCTGTTCGTGCGCGACGCCGGCGCGCCGGAGGTCAACGCGCTGTATCCGCAGAACCGGATGTGGTGGGACACGAAGACGAACCGCGCGGTGCTGCATCACACGGAAGGCGCGGAGCCGGCGCTCGACGGCCGCTATACGCTCGACGACGGCACGCCCGTCGCGCCGTCGTTCACGCTGCTGCGCGAACAGGTGGCCGAGTGCACGCCCGAATGGGCGGCCGACATCACCGGCATCGCGGCCGACACGATCCGCCGCCTCGCCCGCGAGATGGAGACGGTTGCGCGCGAGCACGCGATCGAGCTGCCAGTGCGCTGGACCGATTCGTGGGGCAAGGAGCACGCGTCGGTGAAGGGCGTGCCGATCGCGTTCCATGCGATGCGCGGGCTCGCCGCGCATTCGAACGGCTTCCAGACGATTCGCGCGCTCGCCGTGCTGATGTCGCTGCTCGGCACGATCGACCGGCCGGGCGGCTTCCGGCACAAGGCGCCGTATCCGCGCGCGGTGCCACCGTCGGCGAAACCGCCGAACGACCCGGCGCAGATCAGGCCGAACACGCCGCTTGCCACGGGCCCGCTCGGCTGGCCCGCTGGCCCCGAGGACCTGTTCGTCCATCCGGACGGCACGCCCGCGCGGCTCGACAAGGCGTTCTCGTGGGAATACCCGCTCGCGGTGCACGGGCTCATGCATTCGGTCATTACCAATGCATGGCGCGGCGATCCCTATCCGATCGACACGCTGCTGATCTTCATGGCCAACATGGCGTGGAATTCGTCGATGAACACGACGGAAGTGCGCAAGATGCTGGTCGACAAGCGCGACGACGGCGAATACCGGATTCCGTTCCTCGTCGTGTGCGATGCGTTCGCGTCTGAAATGACGGCGTTCGCCGACCTGATCCTGCCCGACACGACTTACCTCGAACGGCATGACGTGATGTCGGTGCTCGATCGGCCGATCTCCGAATTCGACGGGCCGGTCGACTCGGTACGCGTGCCGGTCGTGCCGCCGACCGGCGAATGCAAGCCGTTCCAGGAAGTGCTGATCGAGCTCGCGAGCCGGCTGAAGTTTCCGGCCTTCACGACGGCGGACGGGCAGCGCAAATACCGCGACTATCCGGATTTCGTCGTCAACTTCCAGACCGCGCCCGATTCGGGCACCGGCTTCCTGATCGGCTGGCGCGGCAAGGACGGCGACAAGGCCGTCGTCGGCGAGCCGAACCCCGACCAGTGGAAGCGTTACGCGGAGAACAACTGCGTGTACCACCACCGGTTGCCGGAGCCGCTGCAGTACATGCGCAACTGCAATGGCCCGTACATGCAGTGGGCGGTCGACAACGGGATGCGCAAGTTCGGCGTGCCGATCGTGATCCAGCTCTACTCGGACGTGATGCAGAAATTCCGGCTCGCCGCGCAGGGCCGCACGTCGGGCCGGCAGCCGCCCGATCATCTGCGCGAGCGCATCGCACGCTATTTCGATCCGCTGCCGTTCTGGCATCGCTCGCTCGAAAGCGGGCTGACCGATGCGAGCCGCTATCCGCTCGCGGCGATCACGCAGCGGCCGATGGCGATGTACCACTCGTGGGATTCGCAGAACGCGTGGCTGCGGCAGATCCACGGCGAAAACCATCTGTTCGTGAACCCCGTGACGGCCGCCGCGCAGCAGATCGACGACGGCGCGTGGATCTACGTCGAATCGCCGTGGGGCAAGGTGCGTTGTCGCGCGCGCTACAGCGAGGCCGTCGAGCCCGGCACCGTCTGGACCTGGAACGCGATCGGCAAGGCAGCCGGCGCGTGGAACCTCGGGCCGCAAGCGGGTGAGTCGCAGCGCGGCTTCCTGTTGAACCACGTGATTACCGACGAGTTGCCGGATGCGGCGCGCGACGGCGCACGCCTGTCGAACTCCGATCCGGTCACGGGGCAGGCCGGCTGGTACGACGTGCAGGTGCGGATCTATCCAGCCGAAGCCGATGCGGCCACGACCTTGCCGCAGTTCGCGCCGATGCCGGCGCTGCCGGGCACGCCGCGCGTGCTGCAGCGCGTGCAGGCATATTTCGCGGGAACCGGCGCATTCGCCGCGCGGCTGCGGCGCGCGACGTCGGCCGGCCCTCAGTCTGACGACCGCTGATCGAAGGAGCGCAACCATGACCCAGATGGCCCTCGTCATCGACCTGAACGTATGCGTCGGCTGCCATGCCTGCGTAACGAGCTGCAAGGAATGGAACACGTCGGGCGAAGCCGGCAGTCTCGCCGATCTGCGCCCGTACGACGACGATCCGTCCGGCACGTTCTTCAACCGCGTGCAGACCTACGAAGCGGGTGTGTTCCCGATGACCGACACGATCCACTTCCCGAAATCGTGCCTGCACTGCGAGGATCCGCCGTGCGTGCCCGTCTGTCCGACCGGCGCGAGCTACAAGCGCAAGTCGGATGGGATCGTGCTGGTCGACTACGACAAGTGCATCGGCTGCAAGTACTGCGCGTGGGCGTGCCCGTATGGCGCGCGCGAGCTCGACGAAGGCCGCAAGGAGATGACGAAGTGCACGCTGTGCGCGGACCGCATCGACAACGAAGCGCTGCCCGAACGCGACCGGAAACCGGCCTGCGTGCTCGCCTGCCCGACGTCGGCGCGGCTGTTCGGCGATGTGCACGATCCCGAATCGGACGTGTCGCGTGCGATCCGCGAACGCGGCGGCTATGCGCTGATGCCCGAATGGGGCACGCGACCGTCGAACCATTATCTGCCGCGCGTGAAGACCGAAGCGTCGTGCGGTTGCGGGAGTAGCGGCGGGTGCGGCAGCGCGTCGAACGGCCGTGACGAGGACGCGTCGTTCGAAGCCCGCGCGGCGCGCGGCGACATCGATCTCGTGTCGCTCGCGACGCAGCGCTGAGCGCAAGGCCCTTCATTCATACGAAAAAACGGAGTTTCCATGCGCCCAGCCTTTTCGGTCGTTTTTCTCACCACGCTGTGCGGTGCCGCACAGGGCCTGCTGCTGACGCTCGTGACCGTCGAGGCACTTGCGCGCGCGGCGGGCGTCGATATCGCTGCGTCGTTCTACGTGACGGGTGCCGCGCTGTCGGTCGTGCTCGGCGTGCTCGGCCTGTTCGCGTCGTTCTTCCATCTCGGCCACCCCGAGCGCGCATGGCGCGCGATCGCGATGTGGCGCACATCGTGGCTGTCACGCGAATGTATCGCACTGCCGATGTTTCTCGCGTGCGCGTTCGCGTATGGCGCGGCACATCTGTTCGGCTGGCCCGGCACGTTGCTGATCGGCGCGGCGGGCGCGCTCGCAAGTGTCGTGCTGTTCGTGTGTACCGCGATGATCTACGCGTGCCTGCGGTTCCTGCAGGAATGGGCGAGCCCGCTGACGCTCGTGAACTTCGTGCTGCTCGGCTGCGCGTCGGGCTGCACGCTGGCGACGGCTTGCGCCGCGTGGCTCGCGCCGGCGCTGGTCGGCCGGCTCGCCGTGGCCGCGTGCGCACTGACGCTCGCCGGTGGCGTGGCACGGCTCGCGTCGCTTGCGCGCAATGCCCGGTTGCGGCCGAAGTCGACCGTGCAGAGCGCGACCGGGATCCGCCATGCGAAGGTCGAACAGAAGTCGCGCGGCTTCACGGCCAGCGCGTTCAATACGCGGGAGTTCTTTCACGGGCAAGGCAACGGCACGCTGCGGGCAGTGAAGGCCGGCTTCCTGATCGGCGCGTTCGCGGTGCCGTTCGCGCTGACCGGCGCGGGCGCGCTCGCGCCGACGTCGGTCGCGGCGGCCGTCGCGCTCGGCGCCGCGTTCGTGATCCAGTATGCGGGGCTGGTCGCGGAACGCTGGTTCTTCTTCGCGGATGCGCGGCATCCGCAGAACATCTACTACCAGCGCGCGTCATGACGGTGCGTGCGCGCTGCCACGCCGTGCGGGAACTAGAACGTTCGAGCGAGCGCGCCGGCCGCTTCCTGCAGGCGCGGCACGTGGTCGAGCAGCCGCGACAGCGGCGCGCGCGACACGGGCGCATGCACGGCGACCGCGGCGATGCACGTGCCGTCGTCGCCGACGATCGGCGCCGCGATACACACGATGCCCGCGACGAATTCCTCGTTGTCGATCGCGACGCCCTTGTGTGCGGTGCGGTCGAGTTCGGCTTCTAGCAGTTCGGGATCCGAGATCGTATTCGGGGTGTAGCGCGGCAGCGCCAGCGCGCGCACCAGCGCGGCGCGTTCGTCGCGCGGCAGCAGCGCGAGCAGCAGCTTGCCGCTGGCGCTGCAGTGTGCGGGCACGCGCGAGCCGGGTTTCAGGTCGAGCCGCAGTGGCCAGTCGGCCTCGACGCGGTCGAGATAGACGACTTCCGTGTCGTGCAGCGCGGTCAGGTTGCAGGTTTCGCCGAGATCGGCGACGAGCCGTTCGAGGATCGCGTGGCGCAGTCGGCGCGCGCCCGCATGCAGCATCACGCCGGTGCCGAGCCGCGCGAGGCGCGGGCCGATCGCGTACGCGTTCTTGCGGCCCGGCTCGCGGATCACGAGGCCGCCGGCTTCGAGCGACGCAAGCATCCGGTGCAGCGATGCCTTCGGGATATCGACGTCGCGCGCGAGATCGGCGAGCGACACGGCATCGCCGGCCTGGACGAGATGTTCGAGCAGCGCGAAGGCGCGCAGCGTGGGCGTATCCGCGGGCAGCATGGCAGGCGTTCCGGAAACTGGACTGCGGCCATTGTACCGAACGGCCCGGCAGGCCGGCCGGGCGGGGCAGTGGGCTCATTGACTCGGTCCGAACTTTCGGCAACGGAACGAATCGTTCCGTAAACACGGCTGGCGCGGGTGCGAGGATCGATGCCTGCGCGATCAGCAACGACAGGAGCGCAACGCATGGATGGGGTGGCGAACAAGCCGGACTGCATGGTGTCGGTCCGTGAACGCTTCGGGTTCGATTCGGACCTGATGGTGCCGGCGTTCAGCGCGCGCGACGATCACGTGCCCGATATCGACGACGCCTACCGTTTCAACCCGGACGTCACGCTCGCGATCCTCGCGGGATTTGCGCGCAATCGCCGCGTGCTCGTGCAGGGGATGCACGGCACCGGCAAGTCGACGCATATCGAGCAGGTCGCGGCACGGCTGAACTGGCCGTGCGTGCGCGTGAACCTCGACGGCCACATCAGCCGGCTCGACCTCGTCGGCAAGGATGCGATCGTCGTGCGCGACGACGTGCAGGTGACCGAATTCCAGGAAGGGATCGTGCCGTGGGCGCTGCAGCGTCCGGTCGCGCTGATCTTCGACGAATACGATGCGGGGCGGCCCGACGTGATGTTCGTGATCCAGCGGATTCTCGAGCGCGACGGCAAGTTCACGCTGCTCGACCAGAACCGCGTGATCCATCCGCATCCGTCGTTCCGGCTGTTCGCGACCGCGAACACGGTGGGGCTCGGCAACCTGAACGGGCTCTATCACGGCACGCAGATGCTCAATCATGCGCAGATGGATCGCTGGAACGTGGTCGCGACGCTCGACTACCTGCCGCGCGACGAAGAAATCGGCATCGTGCGCGCACGCGTGCCGGAACTCGCGGACGAAGCCGGCCGCCCGCTGCTCGAATCGATGGTGAGCCTCGCGGAGCTGACGCGCAACGGCTTCGCGACCGGCGACCTGTCGACGCTGATGTCGCCGCGCACGGTGATCAACTGGGCCGAGAACTGCCAGATCTTCCGCGATCCGGCGCTCGCGTTCCGGCTCACGTTCCTGAACAAGTGCGACGACGCCGAGCGGCCGGTCGTCGCCGAGTATTACCAGCGCTGTTTCGGCGAGGAGCTGGCGGTCGCGTCGCGTGCCGGCGGCGGCGAGCCGGGAGCGGGGCGGTGAGCGCCGATCGCGACGCCGCGCGCCGTGCATCGGCGCGCGAAGCGCTGGGCGCGTCGACCGTGCGTGCACTGACACGCGACGCGGCGCTGCATTACCGTGCGGGCCGCGTGTGTCGCGACCTGCGGCCACTGCCGATCCATGCGCCGCACCTGCGCGCGCAGGCGGCCGACGACGATCTCGCGTCGTGGCGCGGTGCGGCCGACGGCGCCGCGCTGCGCATCCTGCATTCCGATGCGGACCTGCATCGCGCGTTGTCCGGCGACGATCCGGTCGAACGCGTGCTGTTCGAAATGCTCGAGCAACTGCGCTGCGAATCGCTGGCGCCACCCGCCATGCGCGGCGTCGTGCAGAACCTGCGCCATCGTTTCGACACCTGGTCGCGCGCGTTCCATCGGTCGGGACAGGCCGATACGCATGTCGGAATCCTTGTCTACACGGTCGCGCAGATCGCATGGTCGCGGCTGACGGGGTGGCCGGTGCTCGAGGAGACGGAAGACCTGATCGAAGCGTCGCGCGCGGCGATCGTGCCCGAGATCGGCGTGCAGCTCGCGGGGCTCAAGCGGTGCCGGCACGATCAGCGCGCATTCGCGGAACATGCGTTGACACTTGCGAAGCGCATTGCATCGATGATTCGCGATGCGCGCGCGGCCGTCGTGGAAACGGAGACGCAAGACGCGCGCGAGCAGGACGATGCGCTGACGAATTTCTCGCTGTGGGTCGATTTCGACGACACGGGAATCGACCTGCCGGCCCTCGTGGAGACGGGCGACAGCGCCGTGCTGCAGGGCGGCGATGCCGTCTACCGTGCGTATACGACGCGTTACGACCGCGAGCTCCGGCCGGCCGCGCAGATCCGCGCGGCACTGCTGCGCGAGTACCGCGACCGGCTCGACGGCCAGGTCACCGCGCAGCGGATCAACGTCACGCGGCTCGCCCGTATGCTGCGTGCGGCGCTCGTCGTGCCGCAGGCCGACGGCTGGTCGTTCGGCGAGGAACATGGCCGCCTCGACGGTCGCCGGCTCGCGCAGCTCGTCAGTTCGCCGGCCGAACGGCGGCTGTTCCGGCTCGAACGCGTGCGGCCGCATGCCGATTGCGCGCTCGCGTTCCTGGTCGACTGTTCGGGATCGATGAAGACGTGGATCGACGGCGTCGCGCTGATGGTAGACACGCTGGCCCGCGCGGGCGATGCCGCCGGTCTCGCGACCGAAGTGCTCGGCTTCACGACGCTCGCATGGAACGGCGGCCGCGCGCGGCAGGACTGGCTCTCGCGCGGCAAGCCGCGCCATCCGGGCCGGCTCAACGAAACCGGCCACCTGGTGTTCAAGGATGCGGACACGCGCTGGCGGCATGCGCGCACGGGTATCGCCGCGCTGTTCAAGGCCGATCTGTTCCGTGAGGGTGTCGACGGCGAAGCGGTCGAATGGGCGTGCGCGCGGCTTGCGGCGCGGCCGGAGGCGCGCAGGATCCTCGTCGTGATTTCGGACGGCAGCCCGATGGACGGTGCCACGGCGCTCGCGAACGATCCGTTCTACCTCGACAACCATCTGAAGCAGGTGGTCTCGCGCCAGGAGGCGGCCGGCCGCGTCGAAGTGCTCGGGCTCGGCGTCGGGCTCGATCTCGGCCCGTATTACCGGCACCGGCTCGCGATCGACCTTGCATCAGCGCCGGACATGAAGCGGCTCGTCGAAATCGCACGCTGGATCGGCGCGCGGCGATGAAGCAGGCGACGGCCTGCAAGGCGGATGCGGCAACACGCACGCGTCTCGACCGAATGCCGTATGCAGGCCGGTTCGCTGCGGCATGCGCCGCGCGGCATCACGCGCCGCGCAGCAGCGGCGGCAGCGACGTCGCGATCAACCCGATGCCGATCGCCATCAGCACGCCGAACGCAAGCCGGCGCAGCGCGACCGGCGACAGCGGCGGCGGGTAGTGGCGCGCGGCCACCGTCGTGAGCATCACGACCGGCGTCGCGATCGCCGCCAGCAGCCAGATGTCGCGATCGAGCTGGCCTTCGCACGCGCTGTACAGCACGCGGGTGGCCGAGGTCGTCGTAAACAGCACGATCAGCGCGCAGCGGATCTGCACGAGCGTCAGCGGTTGCCGGTAGAACTGGAAGATCAGCGGCGGCCCCGACACGCCGAACATCCCGCTCAGCAAGCCGCCGAACAGGCCGCTGACGAAGAAGCTGCGGTTGTCCGAACGCTCGGTGAGCGGCGCCGGACGCAGCGCCGCACTCAGGCCGCCGTACAGCACGACTGCGCCGAGAATGAGCTGCAGCAGGTCGGCCGCCGAGCGGCTCAGGCATTCGAGCAGCAGCACGCCCGCGACGACCGACGGCAGGATGCCGAGCGTCGCCGCGCCCACCGCGCGCCAGTCGATGTGATGCAGCCGGCCGGGCAGCGCGGTCGCGCCGTTCGCGAGCGACACGACGCTCATCAGCGTGGCGACGGTGGCGAGCGGCGCGAGACCGAAGCCGCTCGTCGCGCCCATCACGATCATCCCGAGCCCGAAGCCGGTGACGGTCTGGAAATAGCTGCCGGCGCCGATCACCGCAATCAGGATCGCCAGTTTGTCGGCTGTCATGCGTGTGCGGCCTCGCCGGTCGCGGCGCGCTGCGCGGCCGCCTGCGCCTGCACGGTGGTCGCCGCGATCACGTGATACACGTCGTCTGCGCTGCAGCCGCGCGACAGGTCGTTCGCGGGCCGGCGCAAGCCTTGCAGCAGCGGGCCGACGGCCTTTGCACGACCGATCCGCTCGGCGAGCTTGTAGCCGATGTTGCCGGCTTCGAGGCTCGGGAACACGAGCACGTTCGCGTGGCCGCCCACCTGCGAATGCGCGATCTTGCGCTCGGCGATTTCCGCGACGATCGCCGCGTCGAGCTGCACGTCGCCGTCGATCGCAAGCGTCGGGCGCAGTTCGCGTACCTGCGCGGTCGCGGCCGTCACCTTGTCGACCGCCGCGTGATGCGCGCTGCCACTCGTCGAGAACGACAGCATCGCGACACGCGGTTCCTCGCCGAGCAGCGCGTGCGCGCTGTCGGCGGCGGCCATCGCGATCTCGGCGAGCTGATCGGCATCCGGATCGACGACCAGCGCACAGTCGGAGAAGATCAGTCCGCCCTTGATCGTGTGAAACGGTTCGCACAGCATCATCAGGAAGAAACTCGACACGATCCTGAACGCGGGATCGACACCGATCAGCTGGATCGCCGCGCGCACGACGTCGGCCGTTGCATGCACGGCGCCCGCGACCGAGCCGTCCGCATCGCCGAGCCGTACCATCAGGTTCGCATGGCAGAGCGGATCGAGCACCGCGTCGCGCGCGGCATCGGCCGTCATGCCCTTGCGCTTGCGCAGCGCATGCAGCGCGTCGGCATAGGCATCGCGTTGCGCGGCGCTGGCCGGATCGACGAGCGTCATGCCGTCGAGGTCGATCGCGTCGCGTGCGGCCGCGGCGTGAACGGCCGAACGGTTGCCGACGAGCACGATGCGGGCGATGCCGTCGCGCGTTGCGCGCGCGGCGGCCTGCAGCACGCGCGGATCGTCGGCTTCGCACAGCGCGATGCGCATCGGCTGGCGGCGCGCGGATTCGAGAATGCGGTCGAGGGCTTTCATCGTTCGCTCGGATAAGAAAGGAAAAACGGCCGGATGCGGCGGCCCGCACGGGGCACGGCGTCCGGCCGGAGGGCCGGCCGCGCGAGAGGGGCGCGCGACCGGCAACGGGGGTGCGTCAGCGACGCGGCATTACACGTAGTCCTTGTACTTGTCGAGCATGCGAACCGGCTTCGACAGCGCATCGCGACGGAACGGATCACCGAGTTCACGCGTGCACATGATCTCGATGATCGTGGTCTTGCCTTCGTTCATCTGCATGTCGATGGCGCGCTTGAGCGCCGGACCCACGTCCTCGAGGCGGTCGACCGTGATCCCTTCGGCGCCCATCGCACGCGCGATCGCCGCGAAGCTCTGGTTGTCGAGTTCGCCCGCGACGAAGCGGCGGTTGTAGAAGTCGACCTGGTTCTTCTTCTCCGCGCCCCACTGGCGGTTGTGGAACACGACGGCCGTGACCGGGATGTTGTGGCGCACGCAGGTCATCGTTTCCATCAGGCTCATGCCCCACGCGCCGTCGCCCGCATACGACACGGCCGGGCGGTGCGGCGCGGCGACCTTCGCGCCGATGATCGTCGGGAACGCGTAGCCGCAGTTGCCCCAGCTCATCGCCGCGAAGAAGCTGCGCGGCTTGTTGAAGCGCAGGTAGCTGTTCGCGACCGAGTTGATGTTGCCGATGTCGGTCGACACCATCACGTCCTCGGGCATCGCCTTCTCGAGTTCGCGCAGCACCTGGCGCGGATGCAGGTACTGGCCGCCGCTGAACGGCTTCTCGTGCTTCTGCTCCTCGATCATGTCGAGGCTGAATGCGTCGCGCTCGTGCGTCCAGTCGTCGAGTTCCTTTTCCCACGCGGCCTTTTCCGTCGCGATCTGGTCGGCGCGCTCGCCGCGCGAGCCATCGCACACGAGCGTGCGGCCTTCGAGGCGTTGCGTGAGTGCGATCGCCGCGGCCTTCGCGTCGCCGCAGATGCCGACCGAGATCTTCTTCACGAGGCCGAGCATCTTGTGGTCCGCGTCGATCTGGATGATCTTCGCGTCCTTCGGCCAGTAGTCCATCCCGTGCTGCGGCAGCGTGCCGAACGGCCCGAGGCGCGAGCCGAGCGCGATCACGACGTCGGCGCGCGACAGCAGTTTCATCGCAGCCTTCGAGCCCTGGTAGCCGAGCGGGCCGCACCACAGCGGATGGTTTGCCGGGAACGAGTCGTTGTGCAGGTAGCTGTTGACGACCGGCGCGCCGAGCCGTTCGGCGAGCGCCTTGCATTCCTCGATCGCGTCGGCCATCACGACGCCGCCGCCCGAGATGATGACCGGGAACTTCGCCTGCGCGATCAGCGCGGCCGCGTCGTCCAGGCTCTGTTCGCCGCCGGCGCCGCGGTCGAGCCGTCGCGGTTGCGGAATCTCGACCTTGACCTTGCCGTAGAAGTAGTCGCGCGGGATGTTCAACTGCGTCGGGCCCATCTCGGCCTGCGCGCGGTCGAAGCAGCGCGCGGTGAATTCGGCCATCCGTGCCGGGTGCGTGACGTGACCCTGGTACTTCGTGAATTCCTGGAACATCGGCAGCTGGTTCGCTTCCTGGAAGCCGCCGAGGCCGATGCCCATCGTGCCGGCTTCCGGCGTGACGATCACCACCGGGCTGTGTGCCCAGTACGCGGCCGCGATCGCGGTCACGCAGTTGCTGATGCCGGGGCCGTTCTGGCCGATCACGACGCCGTGGCGGCCCGACACGCGCGCGTAGCCGTCGGCCATGTGGCCCGCGCCCTGTTCGTGCACGACCGGGATCAGGCGGATGCCGGCCGGCGCGAAGATGTCCATCGCATCCATGAACGCGGAGCCCATGATGCCGAACATGTCGGTCACGCCGTTGGCCGCGAGGGTCTCGACGAAGGCTTCGGACGGTGTCATGTCCTGCGGACCGGTCGCCGATGCACGCAGGGAAGTGGATTGCTCGCTCATGGGTTGTCTCCGATTGTTCAATTAACGGAACGTCTTGTTCCAGATGCTATTTGCTGGTGAGGGCCGGTCAAGTCATTCCGCCCGCTGTCGGCGAATGTGGAATGAAATGAAATGATTCGTTTCAAAATGCGCGCGGGGGGCGGTGGCCCGAGTGGCGCGCGAGGCGCACGCTCAGGCCGGCTGTTTCGGCCGTTCCTTGCGGAACGCGCGCTTGACGGCGATCAGCCCGTCGCGGAATTCGAACAGGTCGCAGCCTTCGGCCTCGATGCGCCAGCCTTCGGCGTGCGTGCCCGTGAACACCCACTCGGAGACGCCGCGCTCGCCGGCGACGGTGTGGCGACCGTGACCCCAGTGCGCGTCGGGGAAGGTCTTGAACACGGCTTCGAACGCGGCGCGTACCGCGTCGCGGCCGACGAAGCGCGTGCCGTGGATGTCGGGGCCGCCGGCCGCGTCGAATACGCAGTCCTCGGTCATGAAGCCCATCAACGCGTTGGCGTCGTGCCGGTTGAATGCTTCGGAAAATGCCGCGAGCGTGGCGGCCGTGACGGGGGCGGTGAGCGTGTCGGACATAACGTGTCTCCTGTCGAAAGATGGGCGGTGCGCAAGGCGCTGGCGCGCATGCGGCACGCGGTATCGACACGTTAGTGAGCGCTCGTTTTTGGCGGTAGCGCCAGTCGGGAGGTTTCGCTTGGGCCAGAGTCGGAGGCTTATCTGCAGGGCGGCAGAGGGTGGCTTGCGTCACACTTTTTGATTATTTCCCTGGTTATCAAAATATGCGCAGGTGTCGAGATGATTTTCAGAGGGGGCAGGCGTTTTTATGTGAAAAGTAAGAATTGATTTTTTGGATTAAAGGGGAGGGTCGAAGTTGTTCGAATTCGATCGAATGAAATCGAAATAATCCGAAATTCAATGTGCTGCTTGGTCGACTGACAGCTTGAGTATCTGCTGGTCCGCGCGCGGTTTCTTCGCTCAATGTTTCGTTGGGTCTGCGTGACCATTGCCCGATTCAGTTGACGTAAAGCGCTGCCGATCAAGTCGGGAGCGCAGACGTGCGATCGGCTTTTTACCAACTTCATTCGAGGAATCGACTATGTCGCGACGCGCAGTCAGAAACGGCGACCCGACGACGACGGGAGGCTTCGTCATCGCAACGACAGCAACGAGCATGGGTGCGATCACATCCGGATTTGGCGATCAACAATGCTGAAAGCATCGCGGGGTACGTCGTAGATGGCGACTAACTTCCTGGCTGCTGTCGTGCTCGCGTTGATCCTTGCGCAGACAGCGCTTGCGTGCGAAGGGCCAAAAAACCATCCCGGTCAATACATCGACGTTCGCTTTGAAAGTGATTCAAGCGAGATGTCCAGGACCGAACTGGCACGGTTGTCAGCATGGTCGAGCGATTTACGCAATCGCTTTCCGATTATCGATGTTGTCTGGCTTGTAGGGCTTTCGGAATCGACGGAACGGAACGCGCAGCAGTTGGCGTACCGACGCGCTGAAAACGTCATGAATGCGCTTGACCAGTTCGCGATCAAAGGCAGGCGAAGCGCATTGATCGGTCGAATCTACCAGCCGGTTCCCGAGATCGATCAAAGCGGGCGGCGCGTGGAGGTCAATGTGGGTCCGGGATGCCCGGACCATTGTTGCTCAACCTCGAGCCCCACCCCTGCCGGGCGTTGACGTTACACGCCATCCTGACAAAGCCCGCGACATCGCGGGCCTCTCTCACTGATCGGGCTTCTGCCCCCGCACACATTGCGCGAGTGCCCGCACGCCCGGCTCGATCCGCTCCAGCGGAATCGCGGAAAACCCCATCCGGAAGCATCGACGCGCGTTGCTGTCGTCGTTCATGAAGAACACGCCGCCAGGCTCGATCAGAATTCCCGCCTCCTGGGCGTCCACCGCGAGCCGCGCCGCGTCGAGCCATGGCGGCCCCTCGACCCAGCACGACGCGCCGCCCGTCACCGGCACGTAGCGCGCTTCCGGCAAGTGCGCGTCGAGCGCGGCCATCAGCGCCTGCGAGCGCTCGCTGTACGCATGCGCGAGCCGGCGCAGCAACGCGTCGTGATGGCCGAGCGCGAGAAAGGTCGCGAACGCCCGCTGGATATACGCAACCGGATGGCGCACCATCAGCCGCCGCAGTGCCCGCAACTCGCGGATCAGCTCGCGCGGCCCGACCACGTAGCCGAGCCGCAACCCCGGCGCGAACGTCTTCGACAGGCTGCCGACGTAGATCACGCGGTCGGCCGTGTCGAGGCTCTTCAATGCCGGATGCGGCGTGCCGGAGAACGTGTTTTCGCTCTCGTAGTCGTCCTCGATGATCACGAAGTCATGCTGCTGCGCGCAATCGAGCAGCGCGCGGCGGCGTTCGACCGGCATCGTCGCGGTGGTCGGGCACTGATGGCTCGGCGTCACGTACACGTAGTCGCAGCGCGAGAGCGTATCGCCGAGCGCATCGGGTGCGATCCCGTGGCCGTCGACCGGCAGCGGCAGCAGCCGCGCGTCGCGGTTCTCGAAGATGTTGCGCGCATCCGGATAGCCGGGGTTCTCGAAACCGACCGTCGTGTGCTTGCCGCACAGCAGGTCCGCGATCAGGTAAAGCGCCTGCTGGCAGCCGTTCGTGACGACGATCTCGTCGGGCATCGCGAACACGCCGCGCCGCGGCAGCACGCGCGTGCGGATCTGCTGGATCAGCGATTCGTCGTCGCGTTCGATCAGGTCGGGGGCCCAGTTGCGGATTTCCATCACCGACAGCGCCTTCAGGCAGCATTCGCGCCAGTCGTTGGTCGGAAACAGCGACTGGTCGAACTGCCCGTAGATGAACGGAAATTCGTAGTGCTGCCAGTTTGCGGGCTTCACGATGTTGCGCTGCCTCGACGGCGGATGCGTGATGCGCTTTTCCCAGACGGGGCGTCCGGGCACGTCGTCGCCACCGGCGGGCAGCGCGCCGGCCCGGGCCTGCGCGAAGCCGGGCACGCCTTCGAGCATCTTCGGGTTCACGAAGTGCCCGCTGCGTTCGCGCGAGATCAGGTAGCCCTCTTCGACGAGCATCTGGTACGCGAGCACGACGGTGTTGCGCGCGACGCCGAGCTGGTCGGCAAGCTCGCGGCTCGACGGCAGCGCGGCATCGGGGGCGAGCTGGCCGTCGAGGATCGCGGCCACGAGCATCCGCCGGATCTGGTCCTGCAGGCTCGACGCCGACGACCGCCGGAACTGCTGGGCCCATAAGGCGGTCGGGGTACGACTCGACATGCTTCCTCCTGTGATCGGTACGGGAAACGCGAGGCGGTGCGCGTGGTGTGCACGTGGCCCGCGAGTGGCGCGGTTTCGCGAGAATACGCGCGTCGCGCCGCGGATGTGGACTCAATGAAATGTGTTGTCTGGCACTACTGCGCGCCGACGTGGCAAGACGATACTCAACTCGTCGCGCCCGGACGATCCGGATAACTCCCCGGTACGCGGGCGCAGGAGGGCGTGCGTGCATCGCGTTCGCCTGCAGCGTGATGAAAAGGAGAGGGACGCCATGCACGTCGTCGTGTTCAGGGATCGCTGCGAGCGCGTGATCCGCATCGTGTTCGACGATGCAGGCAAGACGTTCGTCGCGTATCGCAACGGCGACGCGATCGGAGAACTCGACATCGATGACGCAGGTGGCGGTGATGGGCGATCGCCGTCGCTCATGCGGCTATACGTCGAACCTGTCTACCGGCGCAGCGGCATCGCGCACACGCTTCTCGCGTGCGCGGCGCGTGAATTCGGGCAGCCGATTCGCATCGACGCCGGCGCGCGTGCATGGCCCGCTACGCCGGCGTGGTCGACGCTGTGCCGCTGCCTCGAATACGAAGGATTGGTCGTGGTGTGCCAGGCCGCGCTGCATTAACCGAAAGCGTGGCCACGATCACGCTGCACCAGGAAGGAGACGACATGAGTACGGTCCTGAAGCCGATTCCCGCATCCGATGTGCGGCACGAAGCGTTGCGCATCGACGGGCAGCGCGTGTGGCGCGACGCAGTCATCGACGTGCGCAACCCGTACGACGGAACGCTCGTCGGCACCGTGCCGAAGGCGACGCTGGACGACGTGCGGCGCGCGTTCGCGGTGGCACGTGCCTACCGGCCGACGTTCACGCGCCACGAGCGTGCGGCGATCCTGCGCCGCGCGGCCGACATCGTGCGCGCGCGCACCGCCGAGATTGCGGCGCTGATCACGGCCGAGGCCGGGTTGTGCATCAAGGATTCGACGTACGAAGCCGGGCGCGTTGCCGACGTGCTCACGTTCGGCGCGGGCGAAGTGCTGAAGGACGACGGGCAGATCTTCTCGTGCGATCTGACGCCGCACGGCAAGAAGCGCCGCGTGTACACGCAGCGCGAACCGCTGCTCGGCGTGATCTCCGCGATCACGCCGTTCAACCATCCGATGAACCAGGTCGCGCACAAGGTCGTACCGTCGGTCGCGACCAACAACCGGATCGTCGTGAAGCCGTCGGAGAAGGTGCCGCTATCGTGCTACCTCTTTGCGGACATCCTGTATGAAGCCGGCCTGCCGCCGCAGATGCTGCAAGTGCTCACCGGTGACCCGAAGGAGATCGCCGATGAGCTGATCACGAATCCGGCGATCGACCTCATCACGTTCACCGGCGGCGTATCGATCGGCAAGTCGATCGCGTCGCGAATGGGCTACCGGCGCGCGGTGCTCGAACTCGGCGGCAACGATCCGATCATCGTGATGGACGACGCCGATCTCGACGAAGCAAGCACGCTCGCCGTGTCGGGCTCGTACAAGAACTCGGGGCAGCGTTGCACCGCGATCAAGCGCATGCTCGTGCACGAGTCGGTGGCCGATCGCTTCACCGAGCTGGTCGTCGAGAAAACGCGCGCGTGGTCGTACGGCAATCCGTCCGATCCGTCGGTGGACATGGGCACGGTGATCGACGAGGCGGCCGCGACGTTCTGCGAGCAGCAGGTGAACGACGCGATCGCGCGCGGTGCGCGGCTGCTGGTCGGCAACGTGCGCGACGGCGCGCTGTATTCGCCGACGGTGATCGATCGCGTGACACCCGACATGCCGCTCGTGAAGTACGAGACGTTCGGCCCGGTGTCGCCGATCATGCGCTTTCGCGACATCGACGAAGCAATCCGGATGTCGAACAGCACCGACTATGCGCTGTCGTCGTCGGTCTGCACGAACCGCTTCGACAACATCACGCGCTTCATCACCGAGCTGGAAGTCGGTAGCGTGAACGTGCGCGAGGTGCCGGGCTACCGGCTCGAACTGACGCCGTTCGGCGGCGTGAAGGATTCGGGCCTCGGCTACAAGGAAGGCGTGCAGGAGGCGATGAAGAGCTTCACGAACGTGAAGACGTATTCGCTGCCGTGGTGAGCGAGGCGGGGAGGGGTGTACCACGCCCCTCCCGCCGTCAATGGCGTTACTGATAGAAGTTGAGCGTGACCATCGCCGAACGGCCCGGCGCCCACGTCGCGTAGATCGGATACGCGCTCGCGTAATACTTCTTGTCGAACAGGTTCTGCACGTTGAGCTGCACGTCCATCGTCTTGTTCACGCGCCACGTCGCGGCCGCGTCAAAACGCGCGTAGCCGGGCGTCCATTTCTTCGTTGTCGCGGATACCGACGCGTAGGTCTGGCTCATCACCGTCGCACCGGCGCCGAGCGTGAGCTTCGGCATCACGTCGTAGCTCGTCCACAGCGTGAAGTTGTGCTTCGGCACCATCACCATCGGCAGGCCCGATGCGCCCGGGCTGCCGGGGCCCGCGTCGGTCGTGATCGCGTTCAGGTACGAGTAGCCGCCGAACACGTGCCACTTCCGTGTCAGGTTGCCCGCGAAGCCGAATTCGAAACCGCGCACGCGTTGCTTGCCCGCGTTGACCGTGTGACCAAGGCCGTCGCTGACGCGCGCGTTGGTCTTCTCGGTCTGGAACAGGGCCGACGTCAGCGACAGCTGGTCCTGCAGCACGTCCCACTTCGCGCCGATCTCGATGTTGCGCGAGCGCTCGGGTGCGAGGTCCTGGTTCGTCGCGGTGATCTGGTCGGTGCCGCCGCCGAGGCCGCCGTTCGACCCCGGCGGGTTCGACGACGTGCCGTACGACGCATACAGGCTCACGTTGGTCACCGGCTTGAACACGAGGCCGAACTGGTAGCTGAACAGGTTCGACGTGTTCGACAGGTCGGCCACGCCGGCCTGCTTGCCGGTCGTGTCGTAGCGGTCGAAGCGCAGCCCGGTGTTGAACTGCCAGCGCTCGGACAGCTTCACGGTATCGAAGATGTACGCGGACACCGTGTCGGTGCGCGTGTTCGTCGTCGGGCCGGGGAAGCTCTTGTCGCCGTTCAGGACGATGCTGCCGGTCCACGGCATGTTCGGGTTCCAGCCGCCGGCGAGCGGCGTGCAGTTGCCGGCCACCGAGCAGGGGCCGCCCGAGCGGATGTTGTGGCCGGCCGAATCCGACACGAGGTAGCCCTCGTAGCGCGCCTGTTCGTGGCTGAACTCGACGCCGGCCGTCATCGTGTGCTTCATGCCGAACAGGCTGGCGCTGCCGGTCACCTCGGTCTGGTTCGAGAAGCCGTTGAGCGCGTACTTGCCGCTCTTCGCCTGCAGCGCGAGCATGTTCGGGTTCGACGCGAGGATCTGCGGATTCGTCGCGACGTAGTCGAGCGCCGAGCGCCCGAACATCGTCGTGTTCCTCAGCTTCCAGTCGTCGTTGATCTTGTGCTCGACGCGCACTTCGGCGGTGTCGGTCTGCCCGTAGCGGTAGTCGCGCGTGTTCAGCCCGAAGAACTGCCCGCGATCGGTCGGCACCGGCGTGCCGCCCGTCGAACGGAACGGCACGCTGAAATCCGGCATGTCGTACGAGTTCATGTGGTAGTAGCTGACCGTGACCGTGGTCGGCGTGTTCAGCCCGAACACGATCGACGGCGCGACGCCCCAGCGCTTGTTGTACACGTCGTTGCGGCCGGCCTGGTTCGCGTCGTGGCCCATCACGTTCAGGCGCACGGCCGTCGTGTCGTTGATCTTGCGGTTTGCGTCGACCGTCGCGCGCTTGTAGCCGTCGGTGCCGAAGCCGATGCTGCTGTTGATGAAGTCGTCGTTCTTCGGCGTCTTCGTGACGATGTCGATGCTGCCGCCCACCGAGCCGCGGCCCGCATAGACCGAATCGGGGCCCTTGATCACGCTGATCTGCTCGACCGCGAAGGTCTCGCGGTTCTGCAGCCCCGAGTCGCGCATCCCGTCGACGAAGATCGAGTTGCGCGATTCGAAGCCGCGGATCACCGGGCGATCGGCCGACGGGTTCGCGGCGGCGTCGCCGCCGAGGAACGTGATGCCCGGCACCGAACGCAGCGCATCCGCGAACGACGTGACGTTCTTTTCCTTGATCAGCTGTTCGGGGATCACCGTGACCGAGCGCGGCGTGTCGAGCAGCGGCGCGGTGAACTTGTACGACGGCGAGCGCTTCACCTGCAAGTCCGACAGCGCGGACGACTGGACCGCGATCGTCGGCAGCGTCGCCGACGTATCGGCGGCGGCCGGCTGGGCAGCAGGGGAGGCGGGTGCGGGAGCGGTTTCGGCGGAAGCGAGCAGCGGCGTCAGGAAAACGGAGCAGGTCAGTGCTGACACGAGGGCACGGGGCCGCGTCTTGAACTGGGCAGGCATGGCGAGAGGCAGCGGAAGTATCGGTGATCGGATGCGTCGTCGCGATGCCGGCGGGCAGGCCCGGGACATCGGAAAACGTCAATGTAAATGAAAATGATTCGCGTTAGCGATCGCAATTCTACGAATTATTACGAGATATGTAAACAATCGAATGGTCGTTGTACTGAACCGGTCAGACTTGCGTGGCGGGCGCGATGGCTTTGCGTGCTGCGCAATACCGCTTTCCACGGGGCGTCCGGCTCGACCCGGCGGCAGAATCGATACACTGCCGTACCGGTTGCACGGGCCCCGGCAATCAGGCCCCGACGAAGGAGACAGGACAGATGGACACTCAACGCGCAGCGGTCGTGACGTACCGCGGCAATGCGATCGAGAACACGCACGTCGCCGATGTGGCGGTGGTGGATGCAGGCGGCAGGCTGCTGTTCCGGCTCGGCGATCCGTTCCGGATGACGCTCGCGCGCTCGGCAGCGAAGCCGGCCCAGGCGCTGTCCGTGATCGAGACGGGCGCGCCCGAGCGGTTCGGCTTCGACGAAGCGGACATCGCGCTGATGTGCGCATCGCACAGCAGCGAGGAGCGGCACATCGCGCGCACGCGGGCGATGCTGGCGAAGGTCGACGCGCAGGAGTCGGATTTGCGGTGCGGCGGCCATGCGCCGTTGTCGGACGCGGTGTACCGGTCATGGATCAAGCGCGACTACACGCCGACCGGCGTGTGCAGCAACTGCTCGGGCAAGCACGTCGGGATGCTGGCCGGCGCGCGGGCGATCGGCGCCGCGATTGCCGACTACCATCTGCCGGCGCATCCGATGCAGATGCGTGTAAAGCAGGTGGTCGCCGACGCGTGCGGCCTGCCCGACGACGAGGTCGACTGGGCGATCGACGGCTGCAACCTGCCGACGCCGGCATTCCCGCTCGACCGCCTCGCGCGTCTTTATGCATCGCTGGCGGACGGTGCGGATAAGGTTGAAGCCGGCGGCGCGGCGACGACCGATCGCGTGCGCGCGCTGGCGCGCATTCATCATGCGATGACGGCCCATCCCGAGCTGGTCGCCGGAGAAGGGCGCTACTGCACGGTGCTGATGGAGGCCTTCGAAGGGCAGGTCGTCGGCAAGCTCGGCGCGGATGCGTGCTACGGGATCGGCGTACGCGCATCGGCGCGCACGCGGGAACTCGGCGCCGACGGCGCGCTCGGCTTCTCGGTGAAGATCGAGGACGGCAACATCGACGTGCTGTACATGATGGTCAGCGAACTGCTCGAACGGCTGCGGATTGGCACGGACGCGCAGCGCGCAAGGCTCGCCGCGTTCCACCGGCCGCGGATGCTGAACACGCAGGGCGTCGAGATCGGCCACGCGACATTCCCGTTCGAACTGCAGCCGGCCTGACGGGGGCGGTCGTGCCGATGCCGCGTGCCTGACGTGCGTGCGGCATCGGTGCAGGCTTGCCGGCCAGCGCGACGGCAGCCGCTACGCGCCCGCGTCGCGAATCTTCGTCAGCTCGACCGCCGACAGCTCGCCGATGTGCGCGAGATGCTCCGCGAGGAAGTCCCTCAGCACGCGCAGCTTTGCCGAGCTGCGCCGGTTCGCCAGATACGCGATGTAGATGTAGTCGCCCGTGAGCTTGTTCTGCAGCCGGTAGCGCGGCAGCACGGCTTCGAGCCGGCCGCTCGCGAGCAGGTCGCGCACCAGCCAGATCTCGAATTCGGCGATGCCGAGGCCCGCGCAGGTCGCGTCCAGCAGCAGTTCCGAATGATCGGTGACGAGGTTGCCGGCCGGCAGCACGCTGTGCCGTGCATCGCCGCGCACGAGCTCCCAGCGCGGATCGCCCTCGGGGTGCACGTAGCGCAGGCAGTTGTGATGCTGCAGGTCGTCCGGCGTCGCGGGGCGCCCGCTGCGATCGAGGTAGCCGGGCGTCGCGCACAGGATGCTGTCGTTGCGCGACAGCCGGTGCACGACCAGGTTGTCCAGGTAGTTCTCGCCTTCGTGAATGTCGAGGTCGAAGCCGCCGGCGACGAGGTCGTTGTGGTTGTCGGTGAGCCGCACGTCGAGCTGGATCGTCGGGTAGCGCGCGAGAAACGGTGCGATCAGCGGCGCGAGATGACGGCGACCGAACGCGACCGGTGCGGTGAGCTTCAGCGGGCCGCTCGGCTGTGAATTGAGCTCCGCGACGACGCGCAACGTGTCGTCGAGATCGGCGATCAGCGTGACCGCGCGTTCCAGGTAGATGTGGCCGGCCTCGGTCAGCGTCACGCTGTGCGTCGAGCGATGCAATAGCGCGACGCCGAGGGCGTCCTCGATCGCCGTGATCTTGCGCGCGACCGTCGACGTCGACACGTGCATCTCCTTCGCGACCGCGGAAAAGCTTCCCATTTCGACGACCCGCACGAACGCGCGCATCGCGCCGAGGTGATCGATGCCGGTGTCTCTCGTCATTGTTTTCATTCGTCTCTCGCTGTTGCGTCACACGCAAAACCGCTTTCGATAATACAGAAGCGAGGTTCTTTATGCAAAGGCATAGAATGCGATCCCGTCGCACGGGGAAGCGGTGAACGCAGCCGGTTTCCTGCGACGGCAGAGACAATTCAGGAGGGGCACCATGACGGAAAACGGCTTCCGCGTCGAGGCAGATCTTTTAGGGAAACGAAGCATTCCGGATTCGGCGTACTACGGCGTCCATACGCTGCGCGCGAAGGAGAACTTCAATATTTCGGGGCGCACGATCGCGTCGCTGCCGTACCTCGTCATGGCGCTCGCGGCGGTGAAGGAAGCCGCTGCCGATGCGAACTGCGAGCTCGGGCTGCTGCCGGACGCGTATCGTGACGCGATCGCCGCCGCCTGTGTCGAGATCCGCGAAGGCCGGCTGCACGATCAGTTCGTGGTCGACATCATCCAGGGTGGGGCCGGCACGTCGACCAACATGAATGCCAACGAGGTGATCTGCAACCGCGCGCTCGAAATCATGGGGCATGCACGCGGGCAGTACGAATACCTGCATCCCAACGAGCACGTCAATCTCGCTCAGAGCACGAACGACGTCTATCCGACCGCGATCCGGATCGCGACCTGCTTCGCGGTCGAGCATCTGCTCGACGCGATGGCGCACCTGCGCGACGCGTTCGCGGAGAAGGCCGACGCGTTCTCGGGCCTCCTGAAGCTCGGCCGCACGCAATTGCAGGATGCCGTGCCGATGACGCTCGGCCAGGAATTCTCGACCTACGCGGTGATGGTGACGGAAGACATCGCGCGCCTGCAGGAAGCCGGCTGGCTGATGCGCGAGATCAATCTCGGCGCGACTGCAATCGGCACCGGTATCACCGCGCATCCGCAGTACGCGGAGAAAGCGCTGGCCGCGTTGCGGCGCATCACCGGCCTGGACCTGAGCACCGCCCCGAACCTGATCGAGGCGACGCAGGACTGCGGCGCGTTCGTGCAGATCTCCGGCGTGCTGAAGCGGATCGCGGTCAAGCTGTCGAAGATCTGCAACGACCTGCGGCTGCTGTCGAGCGGCCCGCGCGCGGGGTTCGGCGAAATCAACCTGCCGCCGGTGCAGGCCGGCTCGTCGATCATGCCGGGCAAGGTGAACCCGGTGATTCCGGAAGTCGTGAACCAGGTCGCGTTCGAGGTGTTCGGCAACGACCTGACGGTGACTTTCGCGGCCGAGGCCGGACAGCTCCAGCTCAACGCGTTCGAGCCGGTGATCGCGAGCGCGCTGTTCAACAGCTTCAGCCACCTGACGGCCGCGTGCACGACGCTCGCGGACCGCTGCGTGAGCGGCATCACCGCGAATCCCGAGCGGCTGCGCGAAACGATGGAGCGCTCGGTCGCGCTCGCGACCGCGCTGAACCCGTACATCGGCTACAAGCGCGCGACTGCCGTGGCCGCCGAAGCACACGAGAGCGGCAAGTCGATCCGCGAGGTCGTGCTGGATCACCAACTGATGACCGCCGCACAACTGGACGAAGCGTTGCAGCCCGAAGCGCTGATCCGCCCGCGCACGTACTGATTCCGGCCGTGCGGCGCCGGCGCAAGCCGCCGGCGGGCCGCGCGCGGCCGTTCCAGCAGCGTCCTGCCGACGGGCGCGACACATCAACACACATCAAGAAACGGAGACATACCATGAAGCAAGCCAGCGAGCGCCCGGTCGACCCGGCCGGCGGCGCCGATCCCCGTCATGCCGACCGCGATGCGATGTTCGCGTCCCACGAGTCCGGCTACGAGCAGAAGTTGAAGCCGCGACACGTGCAGATGATCGCGATGGGCGGTGCGATCGGCACCGGCCTCTTTCTCGGCGCGGGCGGCCGCCTGCAGAGCGCGGGGCCTGCGCTCGCGGTCGTGTATCTCGTGTGCGGCGTGTTCGCGTTCCTGATCATGCGCGCGCTCGGCGAGCTCGTGATGCACCGGCCGACCAGCGGTTCGTTCGTGTCGTACGCGCGGGAGTTCATGGGCGAGCGCGCGTCGTTCGTCGCGGGCTGGATGTACTACCTGAACTGGGCGACCACCGGCATCGTCGACATCACCGCGGTCGCGATCTACATGAAGTACTGGGCCGTGTTCACCGACGTGCCGCAATGGGTGTTCGCGCTCGGCGCGCTGGGGATCGTGTCGGTGATGAACATGATCGGCGTGAAGGTATTCGGCGAGATGGAGTTCTGGTTCTCGATCGTCAAGGTCGGGACGCTCGCGCTGTTCCTCGCGATCGGCGCCGTGTTTCTCGCGAGCGGTCATCCGGTCGCCGGGCAGATGCCGGGGCTGCACCTGATCGCGGACCACGGCGGGATCTTTCCGCATGGCATCTTGCCGGCCGTGCTGATCGTGCAGGGCGTCGTGTTCGCGTATGCGAGCATCGAGCTCGTCGGCGTCGCGGCGGGCGAGACCGCCGATGCGCGCAAGGTGCTGCCGAAGGCGATCAATAGCGTGATGTGGCGCATCGCGCTGTTCTACGTCGGCTCGGTCGTGCTGCTGACGATGCTGCTGCCGTGGACCGCCTACAGCGCGCACGAAAGTCCGTTCGTCACGTTCTTCAGCAAGCTCGGCGTGCCGTACGTCGGCACGGTGATGAACGTCGTGGTGCTGACCGCCGCGCTGTCGAGCCTGAACTCCGGCCTCTATTCGACCGGGCGCGTGCTGCGTTCGCTGGCAATGGGCGGCTCGGCGCCGCGCTTCGTGTCGCGGATGAACGCGCGCGGCGTGCCGTACGGCGGGATCCTCGTCACGGTCGCGGTCAATGCGATCGGCGTGCCGCTGAACTACATCGTGCCGGCGCAGGCGTTCGAGATCGTGCTGAACATGGCGTCGCTCGGGATCATCACGACCTGGGGCTTCATCGTAATGTGCCAGATCCTGTTCCGCCGCGCGGTCAATCGCGGCGAGCTGAGCCCCGTGTCGTTCCGGATGCCCGGCGCGCCGTTCACGTCGTGGCTCACGCTCGGGTTCCTGGTCAGCGTGCTGGTGCTGATGGCGTTCGATTACCCGGGCGGCACGTGGACCGTCGGGATGATCCCGCTCGTCGTGCTCGCGCTCGTGGTCGGCTGGAAGCTGGCGAAGCGCGGGGCCGCGCGGGAAGCGGCGGCTGCCAATGCCGCCGGCGCGCCGCTCGGCGTTGATCCGGCGAGCAACGTCTGACGATACGCACGGGCGGGTCGACCGCCCGTGCGCTCAGTTCAATCCGGTGCGTGCGCCGACCCAGCGGCCGAAGTCGCCGGCCATCTCCGCCGTGAGTTCGTGGCCGGCGTCGTAGAGGCGCGTGTCGTGCGCGACGCCGAGCGCCGTCAGCTTCGCGTCGGCGGTTTCGGCCCACGCGACCGGCAGCTTGTCGTCGAAGCGGCCGTGCATCACCAGCGCGTGGAGCGCGCTCAACGCATCGCGCGATGCGATCAGCGGATCGATCTCCGGCAGGATGCGGCCGCACAGCACCGCGAACGCCGCGACGTCGGCCGGCGACGTGAGCGCGACGCTCGCGCTCATGATGCCGCCCTGGCTGAAACCGGCGATCACGGTGGGCAGTGCGGCGTGTTCGTTGTCGGTGCCCCGGGCGCGCAACGCGCGCAGCAGCGCGATCAGCTGGACACGGCTCGCATCCGCGCGGGCCGCATCGATTTCCGGGCCGTTCGGGCCGAAGCGCACAGGAAACCACGCGTGCTGGCCGGGGCCGAACGTCAGCGGGCCGCGCACGAACGCGATTTCGATGCGCGGGTCGATCGTGCCGGACAGGTTCAGCAGGTTGGTTTCGTTCCCGCCGACGCCATGCAGCAGCAACAGGCGGCCCGCCGGGCGGCCGGCGGCCGGGCGCAGCAGGTACTGGAGGCCGGATTCGGAGTCGGTGGTCAGCGGCAGGACGTCGGTCATTGCAAGGGTCCGGTGGGGAAGTGATCCGATAGTCTAGAACGCGCGGCCGGAGAGGTGAATCTCCGGATGGCGATTGATTGTTTCCTGGCTGGAATGAATCGGCTGTCATTCACGCATGTCGACGCGGTGCGCGAATCCGGTCGCGCAGCAGAAGGTGCATAACCGATTCGATTCGCAGATAATGCGCAAACGTTTTACCGGTATTCAACCGGATTGAATTACGGATCGCAAATAAAAGAATGAATATCCGGATTCGATTTATCGAGGCCGCCAGGCAGGCCCGTCGGGCCGTCAAGGCCAGAGGTTAACGGCCGATTCGAGAAAAACTTTAGGATTTTCTCGTCGCAATTGATCATTGCGATTTCCTCAACGACCGATTGATTTTCAGTCATCGGACGGTCATACACCATCCCCGATAATTCGGCGCTCACATTCTTTCAATAGACAAAAGAGCGATCGAAGCCGGATCGCTGCGGGGAGCTGTACTCATGACCATTCGTCATCGCATTACGCTGCTAGTCGTCCTGACGTTTTTCGCGCTGTCCGCGATCGGCGTGTACGCCGTGTACCAGACACGCAAGAGCGCGTCCGAGGTGCGTCAGGTTACCCAGGGAATCGTGCCGAGCGCGCTCGCGTCGGCGGATCTCGTCGCCGACGTGAAGAACATCCAGATCGCGACGATGACGCTGGTGTATGCGCCCGACGCGAACACCGCCGCGCAGGCGGGCGACGAGCTGAAGGCGAAGCAGGCCGCGCTGCGCGCGGCGCTCGACGCGCAGGCGAAATCGGCGGTCGGGCAGGCGCAGCAAGGGCTCGTCGAGCAGGCCAAGGACAGCGCGGCGAACTACTTCGCGGCGATCGGCGATACCGTGAAGATGAAAGCCGACGGCAAGCCCGAGATGGCGCAGGCGTACCTGTTCGCGAACGTCGCGCAGTATCGCGACGAGCTCGAGAGCATCGTCGACACGCTTCGCGTCGAGAAGAACCGCCAGAAGGACGACGCGATCCGCGCGCTGAACGGCATGCTGTCGACGACCGCGACCGCGATCGCGGGCGTCGCGGGCACGGTGGTCGTGCTGCTGACCGCGCTCGGCTTCGTGCTGTATCGCCAGATCACGCGCCCGCTGATCGGGATGCAGACGGCGATGAGCGAGATCGCGACGAGCCAGGACTTCACGCGCCGCGTGCCGGTGGGCCGGATGGACGAGATTGGGCATTCGATCGTCGCGTTCAACGGGATGATCGGGAAGATCCAGGAGAACGCCGCGCAACTGAAGCAGAAGACGGCCGACATCCAGGCGATGCTGCAGAACATGCAGCAAGGGATCCTGACCGTCGTCGAAGGCGGCGTCGTGCATGCGGAGTATTCGGCTTACCTCGAGACCATCTTCGAGACGAGCGACATCGCCGGCCGCGACCTGATGGCGCTCGTGTTCGACGATTCGAGCATCGGTTCGGATGCGCGTTCGCAGGTCGACGCGGCCGTGCATGCGTGCCTCGGCGAGGACAGCATGAACTTCGCGTTCAACGAGCACCTGCTCGTCAACGAAGTCGCGAAGCGGATGCCGGACGGCCGCGAGAAATGGCTCGACCTGAGCTGGTCGGCGATCACCGACGAGACCGACACGGTCGTGCGGCTGATGCTGTGCGTGCGCGACGTGACCGAGATCCGCGAGCTGACCGCGCAGGCCGGCGAGCAGCAGCGCCGGCTCGAGATGATCGGCGAGATCCTGTCGATCAGCCAGGACAAGTTCCACGACTTCGTGCACAGCGCGAAGGGTTTCCTCAGCGAGAACGAGCGGATGATCCGCCAGCACGAACGCGCGGATCACTCGATCGTCGCCGCGCTGTTCCGCAACATGCACACGATCAAGGGCAATGCGCGCACGTACAGCCTGCAGCACCTGACCAACATCGTGCATGAGGCGGAGCAGGCGTACGAATCGCTGCGCCACGCGGACGGCGGCCCCGAGTGGAACCGTGATGCGCTGATGGACGATCTGGCCCGCGTGCGCGAGGCGGTCGAGCACTACGCGACGATCAACGCGGTCACGCTCGGCCGCCAGGGCGAAGCGGCGCAGCACGGCGGTGCCGACTACCTGATGGTCGAGCGCGCGCACATCAGCGAGAGCCTGCGCATGCTCGACGGCGCCGATCCGGCGAATGCAAGCGACTGGCGCGCGGCGCGCGATTCGGTGCGCCGCCTGCTGAGCCAGTTCGGCACGCAGGGCATCGGCGATGCGCTGGGCGGCGTGATCGAATCGCTGCCGTCGCTCGCGGCCGAACTCGGCAAGCCGGCGCCCGTCGTGCATATCGACAGCAACGGCCACCGCGTGCGCAGCGAGATCGGCGCGACGCTGAAGAACGTGTTCATGCATCTGCTGCGCAACGCGATCGACCACGGGATCGAAACATCGGAAGAGCGGCGCGCGGCCGGCAAGGCGCCGGCCGGCAAGATCGACATCGCGGTCGATGTCGAGAATGACACGTTGCGTTTCGTGCTCGGGGACGACGGCCGCGGCCTCGCGCTCGACCGGATTCGCGGGATCGCGCGCGAGCGCGGCTGGATCGACGCCGGCGCCGAAGCCGCGCCGACCGATGAGGCGGTGGCGGAGCTGATCTTCCGTCCGGGGTTCTCGACCGCGCGTGCGGTGACCGAAGTGTCGGGGCGCGGCGTCGGGATGGACGCGGTGCGCAACTTCCTGAAGCGCGACGGCGGCGACATTGCGCTGCGCTTCACCGACAATCGCACGGGCTCGCCGTACCGCGCGTTCGAGACGATCGTGTCGCTGCCGGCGCGTTTCGCGGCGGACGGTGGTGCGGTGCAGGACGTGGGGCAGCCGGCCCGCGCCGGCATCGCGAACGTCGACGCAACGGAGTGATCGTGCAAGCGTGGATGATTCCGGTCGGCGCCGCGCTGGCGGGCGGCGTGGCCGCCGCGGTGATCGCCGCGATCGTGGGTCGCATTGCGCGCGCGCGGCTCGTTGCCGCGATGACGCGCGAAGCGGACGCATTGCGCGATGCGCTCGGCGCAGCCGACGCGCGTGCCGTTGAAGCACTTGCGGCGCATGCCGAGGCGGCCGACGCATGGGCACGCCGCGAGGCGGAGCTCGAGCAAACGCTGGCGCGCGAGGCGGCCGGCGCCGGCGAGCAGCGCGACGCGCTGCAGGCGCTCGCGGCCGAGCGCGCCGCGCTGTCGCAGCATGCGACGAAGCTCGCCGACGAAGCCGCGCGACTGCGCGGGCTGGCCGGCACGTTCGAGCGCTGGCACGAGCAGATGATCTCGCTGACCACGCAGAACCAGGACATGCGGGCGAAGAACCAGGAGCTGTCGTCGATCGTCGCGCACGTGTCGATCGTGTCGCTGAACGCGTCGATCGAGGCCGCGCGCGCCGGCGCGGCAGGGCGCGGCTTCTCGATCGTGGCGAGCGAGGTGCGCGGGCTCGCCGCGCGTTCGCAGCAACTGTCGAACAGCTATCGCGACAGCCTGAATCGCAACGATCTCGTCACGGCCGCGACTTTCCAGGACATCCAGGCCGGCGGCAAGATGATCACGGCCGCGCTCGCCACGCTCGAGACGCTGGCCGGGCAGTTGCACGCGCGGCTGGAAGGAGCGACGGCGTGATCAGTGCGCAGGCCCGGGCCGGCTTCGAGCGGATCTTCTTCGACGCGGCACGCACGCGGCTCGCGTCCGGCGGTGCGTGCGAGATCCGGCCGGCCGCCGGCGATGCGCACGACGCGTCGCACGATCCGTCACGCGCGAGGTCGCGGGCGACGCCGAAGCTCGCCGAACACGTCGCCGTACTGACGATCTCGGCGCTGCACTTCCGGCTGCTGCTCGCGCTGCGCTTTCGCGACGACGATCCGACGCGCCGCCATTTCGCCGCGGCAGCGTCGGGCGCGAGCACGCAGCGGCCGCTGACCGAAGCGTTCATGGAAGTCGCGAACCTGTGCTGCGGCGCGATCAACCAGGCGCTGACCGCACCGTTCCCCGATCTCGGGATGTCGACGCCTTACCTGCTGAGCGGCGCGAGCGTCGATTACCTGCCGGCGCTGAACCCCGATCACGTGGCCGCGTACGACGTGACGCTCGACGGCGACGTGCGGATCGGCGCGACGCTGTGCGTGTGCGCGAACGCGCCGGTCGATTTCCACTTGCCGGAAGCGGCGAGCGTGGACACGGGCGGCGAGCTCGAACTGTTTTGACCGATTCAGAGGATTTCGCGAGATGACCGTAGACCAACCCGTCAGCAAGGTGCTCGTGCTCGACGACAGCCGCGCGCATGCGGCGACGATCAAGCGCTTCTGCGACGAGCACAACCTGGTCGGCCTGACCGTGCGGCGCAACCGGCTGCTCAAGGTGCTGCGCTCGAACATCGATCTCGGCGCGATCCTGCTCGCCGAGGACTACGGCGGCTCGCCGGCCGAGAGCGCGATCATCGCGACGCAGATCGATGCGCTGCGGCCCGAGCTGCCGATCATCCTGCGTCGCGTGTCGGATGCAGCGGACGCGTCGCGCGACGGGCTGCCGGATGCGCTCGCGCGCGTCGCGTGCGCGGCCTACGCCGCAGACGACCTGACACCGCTCAAGCGCGCGATCGACGAATACCTGTTCGGACGCGACTACCCGAATGCGCTCGTGCGCGGCATCGCGGAGATCACGGAGGCGCGGCTCGACAGCCTGTTCCCGGGCATGACGATCGAGTGCAACAGGCCGTGCATCGTGCGCGACCAGATCATCTTCGGCGAGGTGTTCAGCCTGATCGCGCTGGAAAGCGCGTGGTGCCGCGGCTACATGCTGCTGCAGACGAGCGAGCAGCCGCTGCTCGACATGATCGGCGGCACTCGCGACGACGGCCGGGCACCCGATTTCCGCGACGTGAACAGCATGCTCGGCGAGTTGACCAATCTCGTGTGGGGCGCGTTCAAGAACCGCTATCTCGGCGACGCCGAGGCGCTTGCGCGCCATCCGGTGCAGGTGCCGCTCGTCGTCAATCACAAGCAGAAGTTCATTTCATTCGGCGGCGACTGTCCGCAACTCTGCTTCAAGTACCGGATGACCGATCCCGCCTCGGGGCGGTCGGTGCGGCTCGACCAGCGCTTCGTGTTCAGCCTGAGCTGGTCGCCGGAGGACTTCCGCGAATTGGTGCAGGACGTCGGGCCAATGGTCGAATCGGGCGAACTCGAACTGTTTTGAATATCGACTGTTGAAGTCGGCAACAACGAAAGGGAAAGACGATGGCAAAGATTCTGGTGGTCGACGATTCGGGCACGGTGCGCGACGAAGTCGCGGGTTTCCTGCGCAATCACGGGCTCGACGTCGCGACGGCGGTGGACGGCAAGGACGGGCTCGCGAAGCTCAAGGCGACGCCCGGCGTGCGCCTCGTGATCAGCGACGTGAACATGCCGAACATGGACGGCCTGACGATGGTCGAGAAGATCCGCGGCGAACTGGCGAACACGTCGGTCAACATCGTGATGCTGACGACCGAAAGCAGTCCGGCGATGAAGGAGCGGGGCAAGGCCGCCGGCGTGAAGGGCTGGATCGTGAAGCCGTTCAAGGGCGACGCGGTGCTCGACGCGCTGAAGAAGCTCGCGGGCTGAGCGCACACGCGCGCGATGCGTCACCGCTAAGCGGCAATCAACGCGCAGCCGGCGCGGCCTTCGCTTCGCGGTGAGGCGGCGTGCGAGCCGGCTTCGCCGGCCGGGCGGCTCCGCTGGACGCCGCGCGCAATGTGGAGGACGATTCGTGATCATGTCGATCGCGAATCCGGGCGTGTGCCGCCCGTGCTACCGGTTCGCGCTCGATCGAACCCCGTCGAGCGGAGCATCATGGAATCCCGTCACGAAACACCCGAGCCGATCCTGTTGCGCGACGTGCGCGACGGCGTCGTCACGCTGCGGCTGAACCGGCCGCAACAGTTCAACGCGTTGTCGGAGGCGATGCTGGCGAGCCTGCAGGACGCGTTCGATTCGCTGGCCGCCGATCCGCACGTGCGTTGCGTCGTGCTCGCCGCGGCGGGCAAGGCGTTCTGCGCGGGCCACGACCTGCGGCAGATGCGCGCCAGGCCCGAACTCGATTACTACCGCGCGCTGTTCGCGCAATGCAGCCGCGTGATGCTCGCGATGCGCGCACTGCCGGTGCCGGTGATCGCACGTGTGCACGGCATCGCGACGGCTGCCGGCTGCCAGCTCGTCGCCGCGTGCGATCTCGCCGTCGCAGCCGACACCGCGCGCTTCGCGGTATCCGGAATCAACGTGGGGCTGTTCTGTTCGACGCCTGCCGTCGCATTGAGCCGCAACGTGCCGGCGAAGCGCGCGTTCGACATGCTCGTCACCGGGCGTTTCGTCGATGCGGCGACGGCTGCTGCCTGGGGGCTCGTCAACGAGGCCGTGCCCGAGGACGCGCTCGACGCGGCCGTCGCGCGCAAGGTCGCTGAGATCGTCAAGAAGAGCCCGGCGGCCGTGCGTTACGGCAAGCAGATGTTCTACCGGCAGCGCGAACTGCCGCTCGACGACGCGTACGCGTTTGCGGGCGACATGATGGCGCGCAACATGATGGAAGAGGACGCCGGCGAGGGGATCGATGCGTTCCTGGAGAAGCGCGAGCCGGTGTGGCGTTCGTAGGCGCACGCCCCGGATGTGCATGTCGAGCGGCGCGCAAGAGCCGTAGCCAACGCGTTTTTTCCGGCTTGGGTTTCCGGTCCGCCGGAACGCAAACGGGCCGCCCGAGGCGGCCCGCAAGTGAAGCGGCATGCGCGGCGGCGCGCTAGTGCGCCGCAGCATCGGCGTCGATCAACGCCCGTAGCTGCCCGTGTGTAGCGCCGGCTGCACCGCCGACGCGCCGAGCGGCACGGTCACGACCGGCACACGGAGCGCGAGTGCGCACATCAACTCGTAGCCGATCGTGCCGCTGGCTTCCGCGACGTCGTCGACCTTCACCTGATCGCCCCACAGCTCGACGCTCGAGCCGATGCCCGCGTTCGGGCACGGCGTCAGGTCGACGGTCAGCATGTCCATCGACACGCGGCCGACGACGCGCGTCATCACGCCGTCCACCGCTATCGGCGTGCCGGTCGGCGCGTGGCGCGGATAGCCGTCCGCGTAGCCGCATGCAACGACGCCGATCCGTATCGGCTGGTCTGCCTTGAAGCGGCGGCCGTAACCGACCGTTTCCTCCGGCGCGATCGTCTGCACACCGATGATCTTGCTCGTCAGCGTCATCGCGGCCATCAGCGGCGTGTCGGCGATGTGCCGCGCCGCGCCTGTCGGCGACGCGCCGTACAGGATCGTGCCGGGCCGCACCCAGTCGCGATGCGCGCGCGGATGCCACAGCACGGCCGCCGAATTCGATGTCGAGCGCTCGCCCGGAATCCCTGCCGTGGCCGCATCGAACTGCTCGAGCTGCCAGTCGACTTCGCCTTCGTCGGCGTTCGCGAAATGCATCATCAGCGTGATCTTGCCGATCGACGGCGCGGCCGCCGCGCGTTCCCACGCGGCGCGGAATGCGTCGGGCCGGTAGCCGAGGCGGTTCATCCCGGAGTTCATCTTCAGCTGGATGTCGATTGGCTGCCGCGGCTTCGCGGCAATCAGCAGGTCGAGCTGCGCATCGCAGTGCACGGCCACCGTCAGCCGGTGGCGATCGGCCAGTTCGACGTCGGCCGGCTCGAAGATCCCTTCGAGCAGCAGCACCGGCTTGTCCCAGCCGAGCTCCCGCACGCGCACGGCTTCGTCGAGATCGAGCAGCGCGATGCCGTCGGCAGCCGCGAGGCCCGGATAGATCCGCTCGATCCCGTGACCGTATGCGTTGGCCTTGACCACGGCCCACACGCGCGATTGCGCGGCGGTGCGGCGGATGAAGTCGAGGTTGTGGCGGACGGCGTCGGGACGGATATGGGCGACGATGGGACGGGGCATGGGCGGGCTCGGGTCGAAAGTCGTTCGGCGCGCGCGGCGGCGCGGCGCGGGTAAGCAGGCTGGCGCGGCAACACGCCGAGCCAGTGTTGAGCGCTATCTTATTGGTGTTCGACCAGTTTTAATTAACGTTTTTATCGGCGATTTGGTGGAAATTGTTGCGTCGGATCCTTGCCGCCACAGCGTTCGGCAGGCTGCCTTGCCGAGACTCCCGTCTAGAAAACCGGTGCGCGAACGGCCCGACGCAATGCTAAGCTCTGCGCGACCCTGTCATTGATCAATGTAATCATAAAGGAGGAGACTTTGATGACGACGTCCCAGATTTGCCTGTTCATCGTGGCGCTGTTGCCGTTCCCGATGACGTTCCTGGCCAAGGCCCGCAAAGGCTACGACAACCACGCGCCGCGCGAGTACCTGGCGAGGCTCGAAGGCTGGCGCGCGCGGGCGCAGGCCGCGCACCAGAATACCTGGGAAGCGCTGGCGCTGTTTACGGCCGCATTGGTCGTCGCATGGCACAACGGCGCGAATGCGCATCACGTCGACCAGCTCGCGATGGGATTCGTCGCGATTCGCGTCGTCTATGCGCTGATGTACCTGCTGAACTGGGCGTCGCTGCGCTCGCTCGTGTGGTTCGCGGGGATGGCCTGCGTCGTCGCGCTGTTCTTTGCCGCGCCGTGACGCGAGGATGAACGGGGGCGCCCGCGCGGGCCTGGCGCGCGGGCTCGCTACGCACCGCCCGCGCCGCGCGCGTGACTGTCGTTGGATGCGGGCGCAACGATCTTCGCGAGCGGGAACGGCGGGTTGGCCGTCGCGGCGCCTGCGCGCGCTCGAGAAGGAGCCGGTGTCGCTCGCGGTGCACGTCGTTCGTTGAGCCTCGCCGGCGGTGGCCGGCATCACGATCGCCGCGGTGTCGGGGCGCATGGGGCCTTCCGGTCGCGCCGAATGACCGGGCGTGCGCCCGTCCGATCATGCGGCGGCGCACACCATCGTTGTCGTCGCGCGCGAGCCGTCACGGCGACACGTCCACCCGCCGCGGTGACGGCGGCGCCACACGTTCCCCGCTTCCACGCCATTGCCCCCTCGCCGCGCGGCGCAATCCCGCAGCACATTCCCGCCGCAGCTGCCGCACGCCCGTCCGCGCACACCTTTCCTCCGATCAATTCCGTCCGTCCGGTTCGGGTTTCTCTCAACGCATTTTTCTGTTGAGTATTTTTTTGTTGTCGTAGTATCCGTGTTGACAACACTTGTTGCACTACGGTTTAATTCAACATCGCATGTTGCGGTGCGGCTTGATGTCGTCGTTCCCCGGCCAGCCGGCCGGTCACATCGCTCAACCATGCGGAGAAAAGTCATGAGTCGCCGTTCCTTCCTGAAAGCCGTCGCGGTGGTTGCCGCGCTCGGCGCCAGCATCGCGCACGCGGATACCAAGACGCTCGTCGTCGGGACCGATACGTCGTTCATGCCGTTCGAGTTCAAGCAGGGCGACAAGTACGTCGGCTTCGATCTCGACTTGTGGGCGGAGATCGCAAAGGACCAAGGCTGGAAATACACGATCCAGCCGATGGATTTCGCCGGCCTGATCCCGGCGCTGCAGACCCAGAACATCGACGTCGCGCTGTCGGGGATGACCATCAAGGAAGAGCGGAAGAAGGCGATCGACTTCTCCGCGCCGTACTACGACAGCGGCCTGGCAGCGATGGTGCAGACCGACAACACGACGATCAAGTCGATCGACGACCTGAACGGCAAGGTGATCGCCGCGAAGACGGGTACCGCGACGATCGACTGGATCAAGGCGCACCTGAAGCCGAAGGAGATCCGCCAGTTCCCGAACATCGACCAGGCGTACCTCGCGCTCGAGGCCGGCCGCGTCGACGCGGCGATGCACGATACGCCGAACGTGCTGTTCTTCGTGAACAACGAGGGCAAGGGCAAGGTGAAGGTCGCGGGCCAGCCGGTCAGCGGCGACAAGTACGGGATCGGTTTCCCGAAGGGCAGCACGCTCGTGCCGAAGGTCAACGCGTCGCTCGTGAAGATCCGGGCCGACGGCCGCTACGCGCAGATCTACAAGAAGTGGTTCGGCGCCGAGCCGCCGAAGATGTGAGCGTGACGGCACAGCATGGCGCGGCGCGGGTGGCCGCGCCGGTCTTGAATCGGACGGGGAGCGACACGTGAATTTCGATTGGTCTGCGATCTGGGCGGCGTTGCCGGACCTGATGGACGGGGTCCGGTTGACGGTGTTCATCGCATTTTTCGGGCTGGTGGGCGGATTCGTCGTCGGGATGATCGCGGGCATGTTCCGCGCATACGGACCGAAGGCGATGAACGTGCTCGCACAGGTTTATATTGAACTGATCCGCGGCACGCCGATCGTCGTGCAGGTGATGTTCCTGTACTTCGCGTTGCCGCTGCTCGCGCATATCCGGATCGACGGCCTGACGGCCGCGATCATCGCGATCACGGTGAATTCGGGCGCGTATCTCGCGGAAGTGGTGCGCGGCGCGCTGCTGTCGATCCCGAAGGGGCTGACGGAAGCGGGGCTCGCGATGGGCCTGTCGATGCCGCGCGTGCTGCTGAAGGTGGTCGGGCCGCTCGCGTTCCGGCGCCTGATTCCGCCGCTCGGCAACCAGTGCATCGTGAGCCTCAAGGACACGTCGCTGTTCATCGTCATCGGCGTCGGCGAATTGACGCGCAAGGGGCAGGAAATCATTGCCGGCAATTTCCAGGCGGTCGAGATATGGACCGCGGTGGCTGTCATCTACCTGCTGCTGACCGGCGCGATGACGCTGACGCTTCGGCTCGTCGAAAAGAGGATGCGGATCTTATGAGCATGATCGAATTCCAGAACGTGTCGAAGAGCTTCGGCCATGTGCCGGTGCTGAAGCATATCGACCTGAAGATCGATGCGGGCGAGGTGGTCGTCGTGATCGGTCCGTCGGGCTCGGGCAAGTCGACGATGCTGCGCTGTATCAACGCGCTCGAGAAAATCACCGGCGGCGAGCTCCTGGTCGACGGCCAGAGCGTGCGCGGCAACGCGACGACGATCCGCAACATCCGGCTCGAAGCGGGCATGGTGTTCCAGCAGTTCAACCTGTTTCCACAGATGACCGCGCTCGAGAACGTGATGTTCGGGCCGATCCAGGTGCGCGGTGCATCGCGTGCCGATGCGCGCGACCAGGCGATGGCGCTGCTCGACAAGGTCGGCCTCGAATCGCGCGCGAATCATTACCCGTCGGAGCTGTCGGGCGGCCAGCAGCAGCGCGTCGCGATCGCGCGCGCGCTCGCGATCCGGCCGCGGCTGATGCTGTTCGACGAGCCGACGTCGGCGCTCGATCCGGAATTGCGCCACGAAGTGCTGAAAGTGATGCAGGATCTCGCGACCGAAGGGATGACGATGATCGTCGTCACGCACGAGATCGGCTTCGCGAAGCGGGTCGGCACGCGGTTGCTGTTCATGGATCAGGGCGGCATCGCCGAGGACGGCCATCCGGTCGACCTGATCGACCGGCCGCCGACCCCGCGCCTGAAGGAATTCCTGAAACACGTGTCCTGAACGAAACCGAACCATCCGACATGCCGCTTTCCCTGTCTCCCGTCATCGCCGGCGCGCCGTTCGACATCGGCGTGCGCCTCGGCGAGCTTGCCCGCCCCGTGTTCGATGCGTACATGCAGCAGAGCAGCGCATGGCAGGCCGTTCGCCGCTGGCGCGGCCATCCGTTCGTGGCCGCGCTGCGGCAGGCCGCGCTGGCCGCGTACCCGGAACTCGTCGCGGAGCTGGACGGGATCGCGGCAGGCGTCGGCTGGCCGGCCGAGGACATCTTTCTGTGGAACTGCCGCGGCGAACTGATCCATCACGCGCCGGACGGCTGCACGACGCTCGCCGGACGCGACGCGCACGGCACGCGCTGGATCGCGCACAACGAGGACGGCGATCCGTACCTGCGCGAGCGCTGTCTGCTGGTCGACGTGCAGCCGCAGGGCAAGCCGGGCTTCATCAGTTTCTATTACCCGGGCTCGCTGCCCGGGCATACGTTCGCCGCGAACCGCGCCGGCATCGCGCAGGCGATCAACAACCTGCGGATCCGCACGCCGGCGGCCGGCGTGCCGCGGATGATCCTCGCGCGCGCGGTGCTCGACGCGACGTCGCTCGATGCGGCCGCCGACGTGCTGCGCACGCATGCGCGCGCAAGCGGCTTTCACCACACGCTCGGCGCAACCGGCGATACGCGGCTCCTGAGCATCGAGGCGAGCGTCGCGCGCTGTTCGGTCGTCGAAGTCGCGCGTCTTGCCGGTCACGCGAATCATCTCGTGCATCCGGGGTGCGAGGACGAAGCGCAGATCGTCACGCAATCGTCCGGTGATCGTCAGCGGCGTGTCGATGCGCTGACGCCGGGCATCGACGCGATCGACGAAGCCGCGCTGCTGCGCGTGCTCGGCGACCGCGCACCGCAAGGGCTGCCGATCTATCGCGACGATCCGGCCGACCCCGACGATGAAAACACGCTGGCGACCGCCGTGTTCGCGATTCGCGACACCGCGATCGACTTCGCCATTCACCAGCACGGCACGCAGCGCTTCGCGACGCGCATCGTGCCGCCCGCGCACGCGCGCAGCGCGTCCTGATCCATGAGGCAACGCATGACGACCGTTTTTCATCGCGCTCCACGCGCCACCTTGCCCGTCGCCGTCGCAGGCGACGGCATCGAGATCATCGATTCGACCGGCAAACGCTACATCGACGCGTGCGGCGGCGCGGCCGTATCGTGTCTCGGCCACAGCAACCAGCGCGTGATCGATGCGATCAAGCGGCAGGTGCAGCAACTGCCGTACGCGCATACGTCGTTCTTCACGACCGACGTGGCGGAAGACCTGGCCGACCGGCTCGTCGAGGCCGCGCCGGCCGGTCTCGAACACGTGTATTTCGTGTCGGGCGGATCCGAGGCGATCGAAGCCGCACTGAAGCTCGCGCGCCAGTATTTCGTCGAGAAGGGCGAGCCGCAGCGTCGCCATTTCATCGCACGTCGCCAGAGCTATCACGGCAACACGCTCGGCGCGCTCGCGATCGGCGGCAACGCATGGCGGCGCGAGCCGTTCCTGCCGCTGCTGATCGAAGCCCATCACGTGAGTCCGTGCTACGCGTATCGCGACCAGCAGGCGGGCGAAACCGACGAAGCCTATGCGCAGCGCCTGGCTGACGAGCTGGAGCAGAAGATCGTCGAACTCGGTGCGGAAAACGTCGCGGCATTCGTCGCGGAAACGGTGGTCGGCGCGACGGCCGGCGCGGTGCCGCCGGTGCGTACCTACCTGAAGAAGATTCGCGCGGTGTGCGACAAGTACGGCGTGCTGTTGATCCTCGACGAAATCATGTCGGGGATGGGGCGCACCGGATACCTGTTCGCGTGCGACGAAGATGGCGTCGCGCCCGACCTGCTGACGATCGCGAAAGGGCTCGGCGCAGGGTATCAGCCGATCGGCGCGACGCTGGTGAGCGATCGTATCTACCGGACGATCGTCGACGGATCGGGTTTCTTCCAGCACGGCCACACGTATCTCGGTCATGCAACGGCCTGCGCGGCCGCGCTCGAGGTGCAGCGCGTGATCGCCGAGGAGAAGCTGCTCGACAACGTGAAGGCGCGCGGCGAGCAACTGCGTGCGTCGCTGCGCGAGCATTACGGTGCGCATCCGCATGTCGGCGACGTGCGCGGCCGCGGGCTGTTCGTCGGCGTCGAGCTCGTGCGCGATCGCGACAGCAAGGCGACGTTCGATCCCACGCTGAAGCTGCATGCGGCGGTCAAGCGCGAGGCGATGCAGCGCGGCCTGATGGTGTATCCGATGGGCGGTACGATCGACGGCGTGCACGGCGATCACATCCTGATCGCACCGCCGTTCGTCTGCACCGCGCAGCAGATCGACACGATCGTCGAACGGCTGTCCGGCGCGATCGATGCGGCGCTCGCATCGGCCGGCGCGTGAACCACGACCTCACCCAATCCTCACCATGACCGACAGACTGCCTCCTTTCGATCCCGCATCGGCCACCGACGAGCAGAAGGCCGTGCTCGCCGACATTCTCAGCGGCCCGCGCGGCAACCTGAACGGGCCGTTCCTCGGCTGGATCGCGAGTCCCGAACTCGCGCAGCACGCGCAGCGGCTCGGCGCGTTCTGCCGCTATCGCACGGGTTTGCCGTTGCGCCTGTCGGAGCTCGCGATTCTCGTGACGGCCGCGCGCTGGCGCTCGCAGGCCGAGTGGCACATCCACCATCCGATCGCGCTCGATGCCGGTGTGCCGGCCGCCACGGCCGACGCGATCCGCCGTGGCGTCGCGCCGGCGTTCGAATCGGACGACGATGCGCTGATCCATGCGTTCGCGACCGAGCTGTATGACACGCGGCGCGTGAGCGACGCGACGTTCGCGCGCGCACGGGCGCGTTTCGGCCACGAGATCGTCGTGAACCTCGTCGCGCTGCTCGGCTATTACGCGCTCGTGGCGATGACGCTCAACACGTTCGGTATGCGCGCGGATGGCCAAACTGATCTACCGTTTCCGGAATAATCGCCGCTTGCGCGTGCGTCGGCGGCCTGCCGCGCGCGCGTTCCGATTGCGTCGAAAAGCCGGTCTGTACGGGATTTTTGGCGTGTTGGCACAGGCTGAGCGGCATCCTCGCGACGTCTTGCCGACGCAAGTCGCACCGCCTGCACTTCAGCGCAGGAAGTTTCCCCCACGCCGTCCGATGAAATATCGCGAGGCGCTACGCATCAACGACGCGGGCGACCGCACGGGCGGGCTCAATCGTGCATTCAAGTGCCCGTGTGTGCGATTCGCGATGTCGAACCGTCTGACGATAGGGCAGCGCGGTGTTGCGAGGCCTCACCGCTCTGGGGTCGACATCAATGAAACCAATTGTATTCGTGCGGGATCAGCCGCGATCGCACGCGTATGATGGCTTGTTCACGTCGATAAGATCGGTGAGCAAGCATGACTAGTACCCGTAAGACATTGATGATCGCCGGCGGCCTGCTGGTTGCCGCGGCTGGCACAGGCTACGTGATGCTCCTGCGTGCGGACCACCGCGCGATCGCGGAGGCCGGCATCGGCGACTCCGCGACCCCTGCCGCCGCCGTGACGGCGGCGAACGACGGCCACACCGCGCAAGGCGCGATCGCGCCGCCTGCGGCGGTCGCCGTCCCTTCCGCGCATATGGACGAGGCCGTCCCGCAACCAGCGGCCGGTCGGCCGGCATCCGCGGCCTCTGCGCGCACGAGCGCGGCGCCGGCATCCGCTGCCGTCGCGCCGGTCGTCGCCGCGCCGGCGCCACCGGCGAAGACGAGTGCGCCGCCGCCGACCGTCCACGTCGTGACCGTCGAGCCGGAGGATGCGACCCCGCCGAAAGCCCAGGTCGCTCAGCCGGCGAAGGCACCGGTACAAGCGGCGCAACCCGTGCAATCGACACCGCCGGTCCAGGCGACGCAGGCGGCTCGGCCGAGTCAGCAGGCGGAGCAGCCGACCCAGCGCGCGGCGCGCAAGCGCGACGGGCTCGAGCGGCACGCGGCCGCGACACCCGCGATGAAATCCGAAACGCCTGAAACCGCCGCACTCGTGCGGGAATCGGCAAAGCTCGATCCGTCGTTGCCGCCGCCGCAATACGTGGCGACGCCGAGCGCCGATCGACAGCACGCGTCGACGGGCGCGAATCCGGTTGCCGCCGCGATGACCGATCAACTGGTCAGGCAGTCGAGCAGCTTGAAGTCGACTACACCGGCGAGTGCCGGGCCCGGCGGGGCTCAGTGAGAACGGAGCGGCCGCGCTCGCGCAGCGCCGCTCGACGCCGGATGAAAAAGGGCCCCGCACGCCGACCAGGGCATGCGGGGCCAAGAGAGACTAGCCTGTGTGGTGCGTCGCGCGTTACGCGGCGATCGCCTCTTCGGCCTGCGGCGCGTCGGCGGTAGCCGGCGTCGCGTCTTGCCGGATCAGGTGATCGAACGCGCCGAGCGATGCCTTCGCGCCTTCGCCCACCGCGATCACGATCTGCTTGAACGGCACCGTCGTCACGTCGCCGGCGGCAAACACGCCCGGCACGGACGTCGCACCGCGCGCATCGACGACGATCTCGCCATGCTTCGACAGTTCGATCGTGCCTTTCAGCCATTCGGTGTTGGGCACGAGGCCGATCTGCACGAACACGCCTTCGAGATCGACGCGCTTCGTTTCGCCCGAACGCAGGTCCTTGTAGACGAGCCCGTTCAGCTTGCTGCCGTCGCCGGTCAACTCGGTCGTCTGTGCCTGCGTGACGATCGTCACGTTCGGCAGGCTGCGCAGCTTGCGCTGCAGCACTTCGTCCGCGCGCAGTTGCGCGCCGTATTCGATCAGCGTGACTTCCTTCACGATGCCGGCCAGATCGATCGCGGCCTCGACGCCCGAGTTGCCGCCGCCGACCACCGCGACGCGCTTGCCCTTGAACAACGGGCCGTCGCAGTGGGGGCAGTATGCGACACCACGGTTGCGGTATTCGCGCTCGCCCGGCACGTTGATTTCGCGCCAGCGCGCGCCGGTCGCGAGAATGATCGTCTTCGCCTTCAGCACCGCGCCGTTCGCGAGGCGGATCTGGTGCACGTCGCCCGGGATCAGCGCGTCGGCGCGTTGCACGTCCATGATGTCGACGTCGTACTGCTTCACGTGCTGTTCGAGCGCCGTGGCGAACTTCGGTCCCTCCGTTTCCTGCACCGACACGAAGTTCTCGATCGCCATCGTGTCGAGCACCTGGCCGCCGAAGCGCTCGGCGACGACGCCCGTCGCGATGCCCTTGCGCGCCGAGTAGATCGCGGCGGCCGCACCGGCCGGGCCGCCACCGACAATCAGTGTGTCGAACACCGGCTTGTTCTCGAGCGACTTCGCGGCGCGGGCGCTCGCGCCCGTATCGAGCTTCGCGAGGATTTCCTTCACGCTGCTGCGGCCCTGGCCGAACGATTCGCCATTCAGGAACATCGTCGGCACGGCCATGATCTGGCGCGCTTCGACCTCGTTCTGGAACAATGCGCCGTCGATCGCGACGTGGCGAATGCGCGGGTTGATCAGCGACATCACGTTCAGCGCCTGCACGACTTCCGGGCAGTTCTGGCACGACAGCGAGAAATACGTCTCGAACGCGTAGTCGCCGTCGAGCGCGCGGATCTGTTCGATCACGTCGTCGTCGAGCTTGAGCGGATGGCCGCCCGTCTGCAGCAGCGCGAGCACGAGCGACGTGAATTCATGGCCCATCGGGATGCCGGCGAAGCGGATGCCGGCCGGCTTGCCGGGTTCGCCGATCGAGAACGACGGCTTGCGCTCGGCATCGTCGCGGCGTTCGGTTACGGTCACGCGCGACGTCAGCGACGCAATCTCGTTCAGCAGCGCAAGCAGTTCCTGCGATTTCGCGCTGTCATCCAGCGACGCGACGAGTTCGATCGGGCGCGTGATCTTTTCGAGGTACGCCTTAAGTTGGTTCTTGAGACTTGCGTCGAGCATGGCGTTTCGGATTCCGTATTGATGATTCTGGTCGGGCACGTCGTGCCGGAGGAGGGCGCGGGCCGCACGAAACGGCCCGCATTCGCGTGACGCGCGCGCCTCGTACGAGGCGCGCGGCGCGATCGTCAGATCTTGCCGATCAGGTCGAGCGACGGGGTCAGCGTCTCCGCACCCGGCGTCCACTTGGCCGGGCACACTTCACCCGGGTGCGCCGCGATGTATTGCGCGGCCTGCACCTTGCGCAGCAGTTCGCCTGCGTCGCGGCCGATGCCGTTGTCGTGGATTTCGCACAGCTTGATTTCGCCTTCCGGGTTGATCACGAACGTGCCGCGCAGCGCCATCCCTTCTTCCTCGATCAGCACGTCGAAGTTGCGCGACAGCGTGAGCGTCGGGTCGCCGATCATCGGGTACTTGATCTTGCCGATCGTCTCCGACGTGTCGTGCCATGCCTTGTGCGTGAAGTGCGTATCGGTCGACACGCCGTAGATTTCGACACCCAGCTTCTGGAATTCCGCGTAGCGGTCGGCGAGGTCGCCCAGCTCGGTCGGGCAGACGAACGTGAAGTCGGCCGGGTAGAACACGACGACGGACCACTTGCCCTTGAAGTTCTCTTCGGACACGGGCACGAAATCGCCGTTGTGGTATGCGGTTGCCTTGAACGGTTTGATTTGGGTGTTGATGATCGGCATCTTGCGAGTTCCTTTGCTTGGGTGTTGATGAAGTGTTGCCAGTATCCGGGTTCACCCCTGGCTTGTGAAATTGCTTGTATCAATCCGCAGCATCGGGAATTTCTATCTGCTTCCGGCCCCGTTGCGGCGGGCCATCCGGTCGGCCCGTGCCGTCCGGGCCGGGCCTTCCGGCGGATTTCGGCCAGCCGGCGCTTCTGACACATTGGGCGTGCGGGAGGGCGCGGCGCCGGGCGACGGCGACGCACCCCGCGCAAGGGCCCGGCGCCCGTTCGGCACGAACGGTTGCGCGGTCGTCAGACACTCTCCGTCCCACTGCCGCCATGAATCTCTTTTCCGGACGCGCGATCCGTGCACTGCCTGCATGGTTCCGCGAGATCGTTCCCGAGGGGCGCTGCCTGCATCGGCTCTTGCGCGGTGCGGCCTGCGTACTCGTGACCGTGTCGTGCGCCGCGCCGGCGCTCGCCCTCGATGCCTCCGCGCCGGCCGCGACGGCGACGCCGGCCGCCACGTCGACCGGGCTCGTGCAGATGCCCGATGGCCGGCTGCTCGCACCCGAGTTCGCCCGCATCGTCACGCGCGGCACGCTCGTCGTCGCGGTGCTCGGCGTCGATCAGCCGCCGTTCTTCATGTCGCGCAACGGCGCGTTGGCGGGCGTCGACATCGATCTCGCCGACGAACTCGCGAAAAAGCTCGGCGTGTCCGTGCAGTTCGACCGCGATGCGCGCACCTTCGACGACGTCGTTCAGCTGATCGCGACCGGGCAGGCCGACGTCGCGATCAGCAAGCTGTCGCGCACGTTGCCGCGTGCGCAGGTGGTCCGCTTCAGCACGCCGTACATCAACCTGCGGCGCGCGCTGCTGATCAACCGTGTCAGCTTCGCGGAACTCGCGAAAGGGCGCCCGCTGCCGGAAGTCGTGCGCGATTACCGCGGCACGATCGGCGTCGTCGCCGGGTCGGCCTACGCGGAATACGTGCGCACCGACTTCCCGGCTGCGCGGGTGCGCACCTACCCGAGCTGGCCGGCGACGCTCGACGCACTGAACGCCGGCGCGGTCACGGCCGTGTATCGCGACGAACTCGCGATCAAGCTCGTGATGCAGGACGACCCGACCGCGCCGATCCGCTTGCGCGTCGCGACCTTCGACGACCTCACCGACGCGCTTGCCGTCGGCGTGCCGGTGTCCACGCCGACGCTGCTCGCGTTCGTCAATCAGTTCCTGGCCGAGCGCAGCAGGCGGCTCGACGTGAAATCCTTGCTCGACGCGATGGGCCGCTGACATGAACATGAACGAGAACATCAGGATCATGCCCCGCATCGCGCGGCTGCATGCGCTCGCGATCCATCCGCTGACGGTGTTCGGCAGCCTCGCGCTCGGGATCATGGCGGGCGTGCTGTGGCCGGCCGCCGCGCCGAAGTTCGACTACGTGGGCCAGGTGTACGTCGGCCTGCTGAAGATGACGGCGCTGCCATTCATGACGGCCGCCGTGATCTTCAGCTTGCAGCGACTGCTGCGCGATGGCAGTGCGTCGGATCTCGTGATGCGCGTGATCGCGATCTTCGGCTGCGCGTCGGTGTTCGTCGTGGCGGTCGGCGCGGTCGTGCTGGTCGCGATGCGGCCGGGCGAGCATCTGTCGAACGCGACGCTGAAGGCGTTCGGCGCGCTGGTCGGCAGCGACGGTGCGGCGAGCGACACCGTGATGACGCTGTACGGCACCGATCCCGCGGAGAAGTCGTCGGGCCTTGCCGACATGCTGATCGCGCTGGTGCCCGGTAACTTCTTCGCGGCGCTCGCGAGCGGCGACACACTGAAGGCGCTGGTGTTCTCGCTGTTCTTCGGCTTCGCATCGGGACGCGTGCCGGCGAGCATCTCGGCGGCGCTGAGCCAGACGCTGGAGACCGTCTATTTCACGTGCCAGAAGATCATGCACTGGCTCGCGTATCCGACGCCGATCGTGCTGTTCTGCGGCGGCGCCGCACAGATCGGCACGTCGGGATTCGGGCCGCTCGAGGCGATGATCCGCTTCGTCGCCGCGTTCGCCGTCGTCGCGCTCGTGCTGATCGCGGCCTCGATCGTCGTGATCTGGAAGCGCTCGGGCGCGACGCTGGCCGAGACGCTCGCCGGGTTGCGCACGCCGTTCGCGATGGCGCTCGCCACGCGCAGCAGCGTGGCGTGCATGCCGAGCATGATCGAATGCCTGGCCGACGGATTCGGCTTTGCCCGCGCGCGCGTCGAGTTGGTCGTTCCACTTGCCGTGTCGCTGCTGCGCGTCGGGCCGATGGTTTATTACGCGAGCGCGACGCTGTTCGTCGCACAACTCTACGAACGGTCGCTCGGCCCCGGCGAGCTTTGCGTCGTGCTGGTCGCGTCGGTGCTCGCCGGATTCGCGTCGACGGGCACGTCGGGCGTCGTGACGGTGTCGCTCGCCGGCATGGTGTGCGCGGCGCTGCACCTGCCGTTCGAGGCCGCGTTGGTGTTGTTCGCGGCGATCGATCCGTTTTGCGAAATATTTCGGACGCTGTTGCTGGTGATCGGCAACTCGGCTGTCGTATCCGCGATCTGTGCGCGGCCGCCGCGCGCGTGAAGGAGGCGTCATGGCACTCGTCGGCGTACTGGGCGGAATGGGGCCGCTGGCCACGGTCGACTTCATGCATCGCGTGATTTGCCTGACACGCGCGCGCTGCGACCAGGAGCACCTGCCGATGATCGTCGCGAACCTGACGCGAACGCCCGATCGCTCGCGCGCGATCATCGACGGCGGGACCGATCCGCTGCCGGCGCTGCTCGATGGCATCGGGCTGCTGAACCGCTGCGGCGTCGACGTGATCGCGATTCCGTGCAATTCGGCGCATCACTGGTATGCGCCGCTGCGCGAACACAGCGCGGCGCCGATTCTGCATATCGTCGATGCGTCGGTGGCCGCGTTGCCGGCAGGCGTGCGGCGCGTCGCGGTGCTCGCCACGGGCGGCACGCTGGTGTCGGGCTTCTACCAGACGGCGCTGCGTGCACGCGGGTTCGAGCCGGTGATGCCGGGCGTGGCCGCGCAGCGCGATATTGCCGCGTGCATCGCGGCGGTCAAGGCGGGGAAGATCGCTGCGTCGGTGCGGTGCCTGTCGCGCGCGCTCGATGCACTGGCAAGACGGGACGTGGGCGTCGCGGTGATGGGCTGCACGGAAATTCCGATCGCGGCGCGCGCGTTGCCCGATGCACCGTTCGCGCTGGTCGACAGCACGCAGGAGCTGGCGCGCGCGACGGTCGCCCATGCGGTCGAGCGCGGATGGGGGCGGGCGGTGTGACGCAACGGCGGGCGGCGGTACGCGCGACGCACCGCGCCCGCGAGATCCGACAGGGTGCGCGCATGTCGGGTTCGATGACGGGGATGGCCCACGTGTCGCGCGATACGCGCAGCAGGCGGTTCACTTGCGTGGATGCCCGGACGATCGCATCGGACAAGCGGATGCGGCGCGCCTTGTGAGTCGTGCGATGGCCCGCTTGCGAGCGGCTCGCGCGCTTATGCAGCCATCCGCCTGAGCCATTCCGCCAGCCGTCTCGCGCCGTCCGGCATGTCCGCATCCTCGCGCGTGCACAGGTAGTAGTCGCGCCCGTCGTCGAGCGCGTGGTCGAACAGCTTCACGAGTTCGCCGTTCGCCAGTTCGCGCTGGACCAGCGGCGGGCGCAGCAGCGCCGCGCCGAGATCCGCGCGCGCCGCGCTCAGCGTCAGTTGGCCGTCCTCGAACATCGGTCCCACCGCGTGCGACACGTGCCGCACGCCGGCGCCCTGCAGCCAGTTGACCCAGGCGCTGCGATCCTCGTCGTGCACGAGCGGCGCCCGCGCGAGATCGGCCGGTGTGCGGAACGGCCCGTGGCGCTTCAGGAACGACGGGCTGCACATTGGCACCATCGCGCCCGGCAGCAGCCGCTCGCAGCGGTAGCCGGGCCAGTCGCCGGTGCCGAAGCGGATCGACAGGTCGGACGCGTCGCTTCGATAGTTGCGGTGATGCGCATACAGCACGGTCACGTCGACATCGGTGTTGTCGGCGAGGAACGCGTGCAGCCGCGGAATGAACCAGCCGATACCGAGCAGCGGAATCAGGCTGATCGTGATCTGCCGCAGCGACGACCGGTCGCGCACGAAGCGCGTCGCGCTGCGCAGCACCGAGAACGCGGCGCTGATCGAGCGGTAGTAGTCGCGCCCCTCGTCGGTGAGCGCGAGCAGCCTGCCTTCGCGCACCGTCAGCGGCGTCTGGATGAACGCTTCGAGCAGCTGCAGCTGGTGGCTCACCGCGGACGGCGTGATGTCGAGCTCGTGCGCCGCCGCGGTGACCGAGCCGAGACGCGCGAATGCCTCGAACGCGCGGACGGCGCGTAGCGGTGGATCGTGAGGCAATTGTTCGATATTTTTCATGTATCGAATTTTATCGAAAAGTCAGGGTAAGCGACAACATGAAAATATCCTGTATTTACATGGCACTACGTTATTGTGTCGGGAATGGTATAAGCATCCAACAATTGAGTATTTGGGGTGCTGATGATGAATATTTAATATTTTTCATGTTTTGAGCCACATCACCGATCCCCGCACATGAAAATCGCTTTTCTCCCCGCCGGCCTCGCATTCTCCGCGGCCGCGCTGATCGCCGCCGCTCCCGCCTACGCGCAGTCCGCGCCGCAGACGATCCTGATCGGTCTCGCCGCGCCGCTCACCGGCCCGTCCGCGCGGATCGGCAAGGACTTGCAGAACGGCGCGCAGCTTGCGATCGACGACGCGAACGCAAAGCATCCGAGCATCGGCGGCAAGCCGGTCGTCTACAAGCTCGTCGCGGCGGACGATCAATCCGATCCGCGCACGGCCGTCGCGGTCGCGCAGCAGCTCGTCGACCAGCACGTGATCGGCGTCGTCGGTCACTGGAACACCGGCTGCAGCGTGCCGGCGTCGCGCATCTACCGCGATGCGGGCATTCCGCAGATCGCGCCGGCGTCCACCGGCCACCCGTACACGCAGCAGGGCTACGCGACGGCCTTCCGGATCATGGGTCACGACGATGCGGGCGGCAACTTCACCGGCGCCTATGCGGTGAAGACGCTGAAGGCGAAGCGCATCGCGGTGATCGACGATCGCACGTCGTTCGGCGCGGGGCTCGCCGATCAGTTCATCAAGGGCGTGCAGGCGAACGGCGGCGCGATCGTCGATCGCCAGTACGTGAACGACAAGACGACCGATTTCAGCGGCGTGCTGACCGCGATCAAGGGCAAGCGCGCGGATCTCGTGTTCTTCGGCGGGCTCGACGCGCAGGCCGCGCCGATCGCGCGCCGGATGCGCCAGCTCGGCGTGAACGCGCCGCTGCTCGGCGCGGGCGGCTTCGTGAGCCAGACCTTCCTGTCGCTCGCGGGCAAGGACGGCGACGGCGTGACGGCACTCGAACCGGGCTTGCCGCTTGACCGGATGCCGGGCGGCAAGGCGTTCGACACGCAGTACCGCGCACGCTTTCACGCGCCGATCGAGCTGCACGCCCCGTTCGCGTACGACGCGGCTGCCACGCTGATCGCGGCCGCGCAGAAGGCCGGCACGACGCAGCCGGCGAAGCTGGTCGCGGCCGTGCACGCGATCGACCGGCCCGGCGTGACCGGCCGGGTCGCGTTCGACGCCGAAGGCAATCTGAAGGACCCGGCATTCACGATCTACCAGGTGCGCGGCGGCAAGTGGACCGTCGTCGACGTGCTCGGCGGCGCGCACCCCGCAACGAAATGACGACGGAGACGAATCCCATGACCAACACGACACATGCATCCACGGCGGCACCCGAGGACACGCGGCTCGGCATCCTCGCGCGGCGCCGTATCGAAGCGGAAATCATCAAGCCGATCTACGAGATCATGAAGCGCGAATTCGGCACCGAGCGCGCGCAGGCGGTGATCGCGGAAGCCGTGCGCGGCGCGGCCGTCGACGCGGGCCGCACGTTCGCCGCGCAGGAGCCCGACGGGACGAGCGTGCGATCGTTCGTCGCGCTGCAGGTGCTGTGGGAGAAGGACGATGCGCTCGACGTCGAGGTGCATCGCGCGGACGATGCGCACTACGACTACGACGTGCATCGCTGCAGCTACGCGGAGATGTATCACGCGATGGGGCTCGGCGAGATCGGCCACCTGCTGAGCTGCGCGCGCGACAGCTATTTCATCCAGGGCTATGCGCCGGACATCGCACTCACGCGCACGAGCACGATCATGCAGGGCGGCAAGCGCTGCGATTTCCGTTATGCGCTGCAGGCGGCGCCGCGCGACGATGCCCCGGAGGCCGGCAATGCGTGACGATCTCGCGGACGCGCCGCGCGTCGACGGCGCGCGGCTGTGGGCGTCGCTCGAACGGATGGCGCAGATCGGCGCGACGCCGAAGGGCGGCGTCTGCCGTCTCGCGCTGACCGACCTCGATCGCGAGTCGCGCGACCTGTTCGTGCAGTGGGCGCGCGATGCCGGCTGCACGGTGCGCGTGGACCGGATGGGCAACGTGTTCGCGCGCCGCGCGGGCCGCAATCCCGACGCCGCGCCGGTCATGACCGGATCGCACGCCGATTCGCAGCCGACCGGCGGCCGCTACGACGGCATCTACGGTGTGCTCGGCGGCCTCGAGGTCGTGCGCGCGCTGAACGATGCGGGCATCGAGACCGAGCGCCCGATCGACGTCGTGATCTGGACCAACGAGGAAGGTTCGCGTTTTGCGCCGGCGATGATATCGGCCGGCGTGTTCGCGGGCGTCTATCCGCTCGAATACGGGCTGTCGCGCACCGACGGCGCAGGCAGGACGATCGGCGAGGAACTCGCGCGAATCGGCTACGCGGGCGCCGAGCCCGTCGGCGGCTATCCGGTGCATGCGGCGTACGAGCTGCATATCGAACAGGGCGCGATTCTCGAACGGGCCGGCAAGACGATCGGTGTCGTGACGGCCGGGCAGGGGCAGCGCTGGTACGAGGTGACGCTGACGGGCATCGACGCGCACGCGGGCACGACGCCGATGGAATTCCGGCGCGACACGCTGGTGGGTGCCGCGCGGATGATCGAATTCGTCGATGCGCTCGGCCGTCGCCATGCGCCGCACGCGCGCGCGACGGTCGGGATGATCGAGGCGCGGCCGAATTCGCGCAACACGGTGCCGGGCGGCTGCTTCTTCACGGTCGAGTTTCGTCATCCTGACGATATGGTGCTCGACGAGCTCGATACGGCGCTGCGTGCGGAACTGGCGCGCGTCGCGGCCGACGCCGGCCTCGGTGCGCGGATCGAGCAGATCTTCACGTACCCGCCGGTGCCGTTCGCGCCGCGCTGCATCGACGCGGTGCGCGATGCGGCCCAGGCGATCGGGCTGCCGCACATGGACATCGTGTCCGGCGCGGGTCACGACGCGTGCTACATCGCGCGCGTCGCGCCGACCGGCATGATCTTCGTGCCGTGCGTCGACGGCCTGAGCCATAACGAGGCCGAGGCGATCACGCCGGAATGGTCGGCGGCGGGCGCCGACGTGCTGCTGCGCGCGGTGTTGCGGAGCGCGCAGGAACCGGGCGCGTGATGCGCGCGTGACGGGCGCGGCTTACTTGCCCGCCTTGCGCCGCGCCATATACGCGAGATACGCGACGATCTGGTCGAGCTCCCTGTCGCTCAGCTGATCGGGCGGGAACGCCGGCATCACGCGGCCCGGCCAGTCGCGCACCGATGCCGGGTTGCGGATATAGCGGCGCAGCGCGGCGGGCTGGAAGTAGTCGACCGGATTCATCGGCGTGTTCAGGTCGGGGCCGGCATGGCTGCTGCCCGCGCCGTCGAGGCGATGGCACGCGAGGCATTGCGTGACGAACAGGCGCTGGCCCGCACGGGCCGGATCGTTCGCCGGCAGCGCCGGATCGACGGCGAGCGACGGCCAGCGCGCGAGCGGCGACGATTCGATCGTGATGCGCACGATCTGATATGGCCACTGCTCGCCGCGCACCGACGATGCGTCCGGCCCGAGCCAAACCAGGTAAAACGGCCCGGCGCTAACCTGCTTGCCGGGCAGCTTCGGCCACGGATGCGCCGGATCCTCGATCGCGAGCCACGCGACGGCGCTGGCCGGCGCACGGCGGCGCGCGAGATCCAGCGGCAGTTGCGCGGCGAAACCGTCGGCCGCGCGCGTTTCGAGCACGCCGTTTGCGGGAAGCGGCGTGTCGCCGAGCAGGGCGGCGAACGGCACCGCGCGGAACGTCATCGGCCGGCCGTACGCAATGTCGTGCGGCACGTGGATGTCCGTTGCGTCGACGCGCGCGAGCAGCGCCTGGCGCGTCAACACTCGAGGCGTGCCGTCGGTCTCGAGTTCGAGCTCGTCCTGCGCGGACGCGCGCGTCGCGATCAGGCACACCGTCATCAGCAACAGCGAAAACCACCGGCGCTTCAGCATTCGTTCTCCGTGGGGGCGTACCGGCGGCGGCAGGGGGTGAGCACGCGGCCGATGGATGGAATCGGGCGACAGTCTATCCGGTACGCGCGGCGCTGGCGACTTCGACGCGGGATCGGCGCAGTGGCAGGGATCGCGCCGGCCGGTGGCAGCCAGCTACCCGACGCGTGAGGGATCGCGTTGCGCGAATCGGCCGGCCGCTCAATCCCACGGGGCGTCCGTGTCGGTCCGGAGCCGTTCGCGTCGCGGTCAATGCGTCGAACACTGCGCGTCGGCCTTCGGCAAAGGCGTTTCCCGTGCCGTGTCGAAATCGGCCTCGCGCGTCCCGGACGGCGTCAGCGACACGAAATGCATCGTCCCGCCGCGTGCCGTGAACCCGGCGATGCCGGTCGAGCCCCACGGAATCGGCGAGCGCTGCGCGCCGCTCACCGACATGCCGGTTGGCGAAAGCGCCAGCGTCAGCAGCCGTCCGTCGCGGGTCGGCACATACGCATGCGTGCCGTCGACGGCGATCCCGGATTCCCGCACCGACGCCGGCAGGCAGTCGAGCGTCGCGAGGCGGTGGCCGTCCGGGTCGATCAGCGTCGCGACGCCGCGATTGTCCGCCGTCGTCGTGACGACGACGAAGCGGTCGATCGCCGGCACGTAGGTGGACGAATACACGTAGTACTGGATCGCGTCGCTCAGCGGCCCGAGCTTGTCGAGCTTCGCCGTGACCGGATCGAACATCGCGTATTCGAGCGTCGCGTCCGTGCTGCCCTCGATGTATTTCTGCCAGACGAGCAGCGCGCGGTGCGGCGAGCCGGCGACCACGGGCCACCATTCGCGGTGGTGCGGCGCGACCGGTACGTGATTCAGCACGCGTCCGTCGGCATCGTAGGTTTTCACGTAGACGCCGTTGCCGGTGCCGAGGTTGTCGACGCCGCCGCCGTCGATCCAGTCGGCGGAATAGAACACGACGAAGCGTTCGCCCACCGAGGCGACATGCCCGGAGTGACCGCCCGCCTCGACGTCGTTCGGGTAGGGCTTGATCGGCTTGAGGTCGCGCCGATAGACGCCATAGCGCTGGCTGACCTCCTGCGGCGCATTCCAGCCGTCCTCGAACGTGACGAAGATGTCGCCGCGCGGATTCTGCGCGATCGACACGGGCTCCTGCGCTTCCGGACGGCTGATGAATGGATGGACGCGCAGCAGACGCGGCTTGCCCGGCAGCCATTCGCCGACGTACACGTCGTGCGGCCAGTTGCCGTTGCGCAGCGCGCCGCGCGGCACGATGCCGGAGCTGCTGAAGAACACCCAGCGCCGGCCGTCGCCGGCGTCGGCCACGCCGATTCCGTGCATGAAGCGCCGCGGGTCGCCGCTGTCCTGCGGCGATGCGGGCGCCTGCACGGTGACGGTGTGCACGGCCGGCGTGCCGGCATACGCGCGTGTCAGTGCTGCGACGACACAACACGCGCCGCAGAGTACGGTCGCGACACGCCACGCGGCGGCGCGCTCGCCCGCATGCGAGCGCACGGTGGCGACCTGCGTCGTGACCGGCCGTTGCATCATTCGACGGTGACCGATTTCGCGAGGTTGCGCGGCTTGTCGACGTCGGCGCCGCGCGCGCACCCGACGTGATACGCGAGCAGCTGCAACGGGATCACGTTGACGATCGGCGACAGCGCGTCGCCCGATTCGCGCACGCGGATCAGATGCGTGTCGCGGTCGGCGTCGATCTCGAGATGATGGCCCGCGAGCACGTACAGCCGTCCGCCGCGTGCGCGCACCTCGGCCATGTTGGACTTCAGCTTCTGGAAAAGGCGGTCGTCCGGCGCGATCGTGACGACCGGCATCGCACTCGTGACGAGTGCGAGCGGGCCATGCTTCAGTTCGCCGGCCGGATAGCCTTCCGCATGGATGTACGACACTTCCTTGAGCTTCAGCGCACCTTCCAGCGCGATCGGATAGTGAATGCCGCGCCCGAGGAACAGCGCGTTCTCGGTGCGCGCGAACTTCGCGGCCCAGCCCATGATCTGCGTTTCCAAGGCGAGTGCGTGACCGATGCGCGCTGGCAGTTCGTGCAGTTTCTTCAGGTGCATCGCGACATGCGCCGCATCGAGCCGGCCGCGTTGCTGCGCGAGCGTCAGCGTCAGCACGAACAGCGCGACGAGCTGCGTCGTGAACGCCTTGGTCGATGCGACGCCGAGCTCGATGCCGGCGCGTGTCAGGAAGCTGAGTGGCGCGCCGCGCGCGATCGAGCTGGTCGCCACGTTGCAGATCGCCATCGACAGATCCTGGCCCATCGCGCGCGCGCGCTCGATCGCGCCGATGGTGTCGGCGGTTTCGCCGGACTGCGAAATACCGACGACCAGCGTGCGCGGATCGGGCACGGTGTCGCGGTAGCGGTATTCGCTCGCGATCTCGACCTGCGCCGGAATGCCCGCGATGCCCTCGAGCCAGTATTTCGCCGTCAGGCCCGCGTAGTAGCTGGTGCCGCAGCCGAGCAGCAGCACGCTCCGGGTCTTCGACAGCAGCGCACGCGTGCTGTCGCTGCCGCCGAACAGCGCGGGCGAGATCGCGTCGATGCCATCGATCGTGGCGGCGATCGCCTTCGGCTGTTCGAAGATCTCCTTCTGCATGAAGTGCTGATACGGGCCGAGCGCGGCGTCGTTATCGCGCGCCTTGACCAGGCACAGCGGACGCTGTACCGCGCTCCCGATCGCGTCGACCACGTCGATGCGGTCCGGCGTGATCAGCGCGACGTCGCCGTCTTCCAGGTAGACGAAGCGGTCGGTCAGGTCGCCGAGCGCCGCGCAGTCCGACGCGAGGTAGTTCTGTTCGGCGCCGATGCCGATCACGAGCGGCGAGCCGGCGCGCGCGGCGACGAGGCGCTGGGGCTCGCGCGCGCTCAGCACCGCGATCGCATACGCGCCGTGCAGCCGCTTGACGGCATGCCTGACCGAATCGAACAGGTCGTCGCGATAGAGGCTGTGGATCAGGTGCGCGATCACCTCGGTGTCGGTCTCGCCGCGAAACGTGTAGCCGCGCTCCTTCAGTTCGGCGCGCAACGCATCGTGGTTTTCGATGATCCCGTTGTGTACGACCGCGATCGTGTCGCCCGACATGATCGGATGCGCGTTCATTTCCGACGGCGCGCCGTGCGTCGCCCAGCGCGTGTGCGCGATGCACGTCTGCGCTTCGAGGCCCAGCGTCAGCACGCGGTCCTGCAGGTCCGCCACGCGCCGCAGCGTGCGTTCGCTGCGCAGGCGGCCTTCGTCCTGCACGGCGATGCCGCACGAATCGTAGCCGCGATACTCGAGTCGGCTCAGTGCATTGACCAGTTGCGGCACCTGATTGTGCAGGCCGCTTGCTCCGACGATTCCGCACATGATTCACCTCGTCTAAAGGAAGTTGCCGGCCGACGCGCGACACGCGACGGCGCGAATTCGGGAGCGGTGTCGCGTCGCGCGGCATGCATCGCGTCCGGCGCGGCGCGTCTCCGCTGACTTATTCGCGGGGCTGCGGCCCCGCGTGGGCTACCCATTCGATGCCGGAGATCGAGCCGTTCGCGTCGTGCGACGCGACGAGAATGCGTGTCGTGCGCCGCGCGCCGCGCCGGCGGGCGCCCGCGAGCGCGGTCGGCGGCACCGAGCGCATCTTCACGCTGGCCGAGCGCCGCAGCATCTTCGATGCGCGCAACCGGTACGCGAGCGGATGCACGACGCGTCCCGCGATCAGCCACGTGACGATCGTGCCGGCGATCAGCGCGATGCTCGTCACGTAGAACACGATCTGCTCGATCGGCATCTCGGCCTGGTTGAACGGCAGCAGGTAGCGGTACGTGTAGATGCAGATCGACGCCCACACCCCCCCGACCAGCGCGGGCCGCACGAGGCGGAACCACACGACGAGCACGGGCCCGACGACGCCGCCGTGTTCGGCGATCAGTTCGCTCGGGGCGCGCAGGGAAAGGTCAATAATCGGTGCGTTCTTCATGTTGAATGCCTCGGTCGGGACTGACCCAAACGGCGCGCTTGCCGCGGCCCCGCAATACGACGGCGGGCAGGGCGACGACGGTGGTGACCATGCTGATCAGCCAGAACGCGACGGGGTACCAGACGGTGTCAAGGAAATACATCAGGAGTTTTTCGTCGTAACGACGATCGATCATGCTGCCGATGATCAGCTGCAGGATGCAGGTCGCGACCAGCAGCATCCCGTGCCAGTGCGGCACCACGGACACATGCCAGTCCTGCGGAAGCGGGTAGACGACGTCGACCAGCGCGAGCAGCAGGATGAACGACATCGAATAGGCCCACGCGATGCCGATCAGATACTCGACGAACAGCGGCCACATCATCATCTGCGTCGGCCGCGCGAGCGTGCCTGCGTACTTGAGCAGCACCTGGATGCCGCCCTTCGCCCAGCGCAGCCGCTGCCGGTAGAGCCCCTTCAACGTCTCGGGCATCAGGATCCAGCTGAGCGCGTGCGGCTCGTACACGACGCGCCAGTCGCGGCACTGCAGTTTCCAGCTGATGTCGATGTCCTCGGTCAGCATGTCCGAGCTCCAGTAGCCGACATCGGCGAGCGCGGTCTTGCGGAACATCGTGATCACGCCCGACACCGTGAAGATGCGGCCGTACACCTGCTGCGTGCGCTTGATCAGCCCGACGATCGACGAGAATTCGCCGACCTGCATGCGCCCCAGCAGCGACGTGCGCGTGCGGATGCGCGGGTTGCCGGTGACCGCGCCGACGCCCGGATCCGTCAGGAAATGCTCGAGCATCCAGCCGATCGCATCATGCGCGAGCAGCGCGTCGCCGTCGATGCAGAGCAGGTATTCCGCATTCGATACGGCCGCCGCGGTGGTGAGCCCGACCGCCTTGCCTTCGTTGCACGCGTGATGGATCACGAGCAGCCGCGGGATCTCGACGGCCAGCTCGTTGAGGATCTCGCCCGTGCGGTCCTTGCTGCCGTCGTTGACTGCGATGATGTCGTAGTTCGGGTAGTCCATCGCGTTCAGGTGGCGGATCACGCTGCGCGCGTTCGCCGCCTCGTTGAAGCACGGTACGACGATCGAGATCTTCGGGATGCCGCTCGCCGCGATCGTGCGCGTCGACAGCTCGCGGCCTTCCTCGAGCAGGAAGTAGTGAACGACGCCGCCGATCATCCACAGGTACGACATGAAGAACGGGTAGTAGAAGACGAAATCCTGCAGGCGCTGGATGATGTTGTGGGTGGTCATGGCGTCTTGGTTCCCTGCGCATGCTGCATCTGCATCAGCGCGTTGATCGAGGTCGGATCGAGGCGCGACTTCAGCGACATCACGTCGCGCATCGCGTCGAGCTCCGGCTGGCCGTTCAGGAAGTTGTCCGGGTAGTAGCCGAAATTCACCGCGCCCTCGCTGCGCAGCCGCCGCATCTGCGCGAGCAGCGTGCGGGCCGGCACGTCCTTGTGCGCGTGCCAGTCGTACGACTGCAGCTCGAACACCGTGCGCTGCAGGCCGCGCTGCTTCGCACGGACGGCACGCACGAGCTGGTCCAGCCAGCCCTCGGGATCCTTCGCCTGCTCCATGTACGGCATCGCCATCAGCGCGACGTAGTCGTAGTTGGCGAGGAAATCGTCGTAGTTCTGCGCGTACCACGCTTCCGACTCGGGCTTGAGCACCGGCATCGCGAAGATGTTCCGCGCGCTCAGCACGTCGCCCACGTTCTGGTGCGCCAGCACGATCTGTTCGAGCTGGTGTGTCAGGTCGATCAGGTAACGCGACTTCTGGCGCGTCCAGCGTTTCATCAGGTCGGGGTTCTCGCGGATCTTGCCGACGTCGGCCGGCAGCCCCCATTGCGAATAGGTCTGCAGCGCATGCCGACCAGCATCCTCGTAGTCGTCGAGCACGGCGTCGTCGCTGAACAGGATGCCGCTGAACGACGCGTGCTTGCTGAGATCCTCGTAGATCTGCTGGATCATCAGCCGCGCTTCCGGATCGAACGGGCTCAGCCGGAACACGCGGGTGCCGTTCTCGCGGGCCGGCGCGCCGCTGTATGCGCTGACGGCCTCGAGCCCCTGATGCTTGCCCGGCGGCGGCCGGAACGCGAGCACCGGCATCCACGCGTACACCTGCACGTTGGAGCGCGTGTTCAGCTGCCACGCGGCGCGCGAGAACAGGTCGGCGCGCATCGGCAGGTGCCGATTCGGGAAATACACCGCTTCGGCCACGCCCGTGCCTTTCGGGTCGGCACAGGCCTGCAGGTACACCGATTTCGGCTGCATCCGGTAGATGCGCTCGACCAGCTTGCCGAGATTCGCCTCCTGCCGCGCGGGATCGGGATCGTAGACCTGGTCGAGATCGACCTGCACGATGCGCTCGGGCACGTCGACGTCGCCGCGGTTGGACGCCGGCTCGCGCATCGAGCGCTCGAACCCGCCGATGTCGACGTCGTACATCATCAGGATCCGCCTCAGCCGGTCCAGTGGCACGTCCGGCGTATTCGGGCCGGCATCGAGGCTGAACTGGATGTCCATGCCGAGCGACGTCGATATCTTGCGCACGGGCTGGTTTTCCGCGCCGTATGGCCACACCATCGAGCGTGCAACGATGCCGGTGCGTTCGCGGATCTGCCGCACGCATGTCTGCAGGTCGTCGTGCACGCGTGCTTCGAATTCGGCGTCGGTTTCATAGCGCTTCTCGTTCTGCAGGTAGAGGTGCGACGTGGTCGCCGGCAATTCGTTGCCTTGCGGATTCGCGACCGCGCCGTGATGGAGGTTGTGGGTGTGACAGCCGAGCTCGACGAGGTGCGACTGGCCGAGCTTCTGCACCTCGTCCCACGACATGAAGTAGTCGCGCGGCACCTGGATCTTGTCGCTGATGCGGATCGGTGCATCCAGCGGCGCATCGATCCACGCCGTGACGATGCCCATCACGGCCGGATACTTGAAGCGTTCGAGCAGCGGCAGCACTTTCGTGTAGTGGCTGCGGTAGCCGTCGTCGAACGTGAGGAGCACCGCGCGCGGCGGCAGCGGCTTGCCGCCGTGCCGCGATTCCTCGATCTGCCTGACCGTGATGGTGTGGTAGTTGTTGGTCTGCAGCCATGAAAAGATCGCGGTCAGCGTGCCGGTGTCGACTGCGAACGGGTCGACCATCGCCGACGCGGAGGAAAACGACGCCATCAGGTTGTCGCGCACGTCATGCATGCAGATCACGCGAAACGTCTTGCCGTCGGCCGGGTCGGACGGTGGCAGCAGGTCGATCATCCGGGCGTTCGACACGCCCGGGAACAGCGAACAGGCGGCGAACGTGCCGAGGCATCCGCACATGAAGGTCCGTCTGGTTTGCATTCGCGATCTCCTTGCTAGAACGGCAGGTTGACCGACATGAAGCCGGTTTCGGAGCGCTCGCGCTGGCCGTCGTATGCGTGGCTGCTGACCTCGACGCCATAGCTCAGCGTGATGTCGTGCTTGAACGTCCACGCGTGCTCGAGGCGCGCGCTCCACAGCGGGCTGGTGCCGAAGCCGCGCTCGTTGTACACGCCGCCCGACACCGATACGCGCTGCTGCAGCGCCATGTCGCCCTTCTTCCACAGCATCAGCTGGTGCATGACGGTCGCCGCGGCCGCATAGTCGCGGCCCGGGCTGAAGTAGGGCGCGTCGTGGCGCGTGTTGCTGTCGGTGCCGAGGTCCAGCGATACGTTGACGAGCTGGTTGGCGGTCGTATACACGCGCTGCGTGGCGGTTGCCGAGATCTCCTGGTGCAGGTTCGAATCGCTGTAGCGGCTCACGCCGTAGCTGAGCTTGACCTCGCGACGGTCGTTCTGCCTGTACACGACCGAGACGTTCGCGGAGCGGCCCCAGATGTGCGCGGCATACGCCTTCCACGGCAGCGAGTTGTCGTTGGTGTCGAGCCCGGCGCTGACCGTCCAGTAGTCGTTCAGCGCGTACGCGATCGACCCGCGGCCGCCGGTTCGGCCGTCCGAGCCGAACGAGCGCGTGACTTCGCCCTGCACGGTGAGCGGCCCGTGCCGGTAGTCGCCGCCGACACCCGTGCGCGTGCGGCTGACGTTGCCGGAGTCGGTCTGCGCGTAGCCGAAGAACGTGTGCGAGAAGACGCGCCAGTTGTCGCCGAACGGTTGCGAGTACACATAGCTGTCCGACGTGAAGCTGTTGTCGGCCAGCGCGCTGTTGCCGTGCTCGTAACTCAGGTCGGTCGTGAACACGGGGCTGCGGTATGCCTTGTAGTCGCGCTTGAAACCGCGCACGGCGCCGCTGTCCGGAAATACGTCGTCCAGAGTCTGGTCGACGTACTTCGCGGTCGCGTAGTCGTCCGCCGTGAGCGCCGCGCGGCCGAGGCCCGCCAGCATTTCGACGCTGTCCGGGTGGTCGGTCAGCGAAGCGCGATACATCGCGATCGCCTGGCGCGGATGCGCCTGGCCCGACACCGCGTCGGCATGCGCGGCACGGACCTCCGCGTTGAACGGCACCTGCTGCTCGAGCTGCTCGAGCGCGGCGATCCCTTCGTCGACACGGCCCGTGTAGATCAGGTATTGCGCGCGCAGCCGGTAGTAGCGCAGAAAGTCGCTTTCTTCCGGACCGTAGTTGCGCACTTCCTTGGCCGGCGGCAGCGACTTGCCGATGTCGTCGAGCACCTGCTGCGCGTCCGCCGCGCGTCCCTGGTCGACGTACGACCAGAACAGCCCTTCGCGCAGTTCGATCGGACGCGTGCGCGCGCCGTACTGGAAGCCGCGGGTCGCGCGGTCGGTCGGCGCCGCGGTCGCCTGCTTCAGCGCGCGCTGGTACACGGCGTTCGCCTTGGCCGGTTCGCTCAGGTAGAGGTAGGCGTCGCCGACGGCCGCCAGCGCGTCGATCGAGATCTCCGCGTCGGGCGGAATCGTCTCGAACGTCGCGACGGCCGTCTTCATGTCGCCGCGCGCTGCAAGGGCGACGGTGCGGTCGCCCGCGAGCGCCGTCCTGACCGGCGAATAATCGGGCGTGGCCGGCATCCGCTTGTCGAGGTCGTCCGCCGCGCGCAGCGCGCTGTCGAGGCCGTCGAAGCGGTCGGAACTCGTCATCGAGCGGGATTTGTCACGTCCGCCGCGCACCTGCTGGCGAATCGCCAGTTCTTCCAGTTGTGCGACGTCGACGGCGGAGAACGCATCGGGCCGTGCCTTCGCTTCTTCCAGCGCCTTGATCGCGCCGCCGCCCGCCGCGAGGCCGAACACGTCGTTGCGCACGGTCGCGACGTCGGCGGTACGCAGGTTCGGCGCCTGCGCATTTGGCGTTTCGACGTCGGGGCCTTGCGATCGTTGCGTCGGTTCGCCGGGCAGCTGGACGCCGGGCGTCTGTGAATTCGGCGCCTGGGACGACGGGGGCGGCGAGCCCGGTGTCTGGGTAACGGGCGCAGGCGAGCCCGGCATCGGGGTGCCGGAGGCCTGCGCGGTTTGCGTCGGCGCATTCGGCGGCGCGGTGGTTGCGGCCTGCGCAGGTTGCGGCGGCTCCGGCGTGTGCGCGACCGGGACGGATGAACTGGACGCAGGTGTGCCGGACGTTGTCGCCGTCGTTTGCACGGGTGTTTCGGGCGGCTGCGGGTTCGCGGCCTGCGCGATCCCGATCGGCGCGTCCGATGCATGCGCGACGGGTGCCGGCGTGTTTGACGGCGTGGTGTCGGATGCCTGGGGCGGCTGCATCGGGGCACTCGGCGTCGGTTCGGCCGGTGGCGGCCTGTTCGACGGCGCGGTATCGGTCGCCTGGGCGATCTGGATCGGCACGCTCGACGGCTGCGCGCCCGGCGCCGGTTCGCTCGGCTGCGCGACGTCCGGGTCCACCACGACCGTGGTCGGCATCGTCTGCGGTTGCGCATCCGACGCCTGTGCGATCTGCATCGACGCATCCGATGCCTGCGCGATGGGCGTCGGCGCTTGCGGGGGCAGGGCGCTCCGACCCTGGGCGACCTGCAGCGACGCCGCCGTCGGTTGCATGTCGGGCGACAGCGCATCCGGCGCGCCGCGGGCGCCGGCGATTTCGCTCGCGCCGCCCGGTTCCGCGTCGCCTTCGGCGGCAAGGCAGGAGCCGGACGCAACGAGCAGCAACAGCAACGGCGCATGCAGGAGGATCCGCCGGTTGGGCGGAGCGGCGATGGTGCATTGTTGTCTACGATTGTTGGCCACGATGTCTCCTCACTCTGAAACGATCACATCGGTTGCACGCCCGGCGACGCCCGGTTCACAGGCGATTGCGGATCGCTTGTCCGAGCAGCGCGCGCGACTCGCTGTTCGTCGGGTCGATGGCGAGCGCGCGGCTCGCGTTCTGCTCCACGCAATTCCATTCGTCGACCCGTGCGCACCAGCGCGCCCGGGCCAGTGCGCGTGCGCCTTCGAGTTCGTCGTGCGTGATGCTGGTGGCCTCCATGTGCGCCGAATCGGCGATATACGATTGCGGCTGCCGTCGCGGCGTGCGGTCGGTGTGTTTTTCAGTGCGCGCCAGCGTCTGCGAACGCGACGTCCGGTGCGTGTCGCCGGGGCGCGCCGCGCGGCCGCTGGCCGCGAGCGTCGTGGACGGCACGTGCGCGGGGTGCGGGTGTTTCGCGGCGGCGCGGGCGATCGTTCGTGGCGGCACGGCCGGTGCTGCCGCGGCCGACACGGCAGGCGTTGCCGACGCATACCGCGTACCCGGCACGGCAGGTGTAACCGGCTCGGCCTGCGCGATGGTCGACGCCGTGTCGGAGGCGTTGGCCGTGGCGGTCGCGATGGCCTCGCGATACTTTCCGACGGCGGTGCCGATCATGCCGGCGATGTCGTGCGTCATGGTTGCATGGCCGACTCCCGCGTCGCGCTGGACGTACGCAAAGCCGCCGAAGATCGCGGCAAACGCAATGATGCTGAGCGCCGCATTCTTTCCGGGGCCCCAGGCAGGTTTCGGCTGACGGTTGGGCGAGCCGTCCGGTCGTTCTGCACGAGTCATTCAATCCTCCTCGATTCGACGGATTGCAATGCACGAAGCGAGCACGTGCCAGCGCCACGCGGATTCGACTGACGTTCACCACCGCAACTGCGTGGTGAGTGCGCCCGTTTCGACGACCGCGAACTGGGTGGCGCCCTGATAAGTCCCTTCGACCCGATAACTGGCATCGGGCACGCTGAACAGGCAGCGCGGCCCCGTTGCCTTGAACTCGACGAGCACGCGACCATGCCGTCGCAGCCGCACCTGCACGTTCGACAGCGGTTGCCCGCTGGCGCCCGATACGAACGAAACACCGAGGTTGTAAGGACGGCCGTCGGGGGGAAGCGGCGCCGTACCGTCGATGCGCGCGTCGCCGCAAATATACGAAATCACGTATCGGCCGGAGCCGGGGTCGGACGCGGGTGCCGGGGCCTGGGTCTGTGCCACGGCATTGATGCAGAGTGCGGATACGGCGATGCCGAAGAGCGGGCGAGCATGCTGTTCAAACGAGGAAGACATTGCAACCTCCATCCGAAATCGCTGGGAGCGTATTTATTCAGATTTGAAATTGGCGACGTTCTTTTCGCGACATGGTATTGATACACGATGGATTTTGAACAAACAACCGCGTGTGGCCCGAATGGGACATGCTTTAAATGTCCTATTTAAATAGGATTTGTTATAATTCGACAAAATGAATTGAGACTGAACAAAGTCGATATTGCCGGACATGAAATTTGCTCACCGGTCGCGATGACCATTTCGCAAACTTAAGACGTAAGTGGTATCGAAGTTTGTACCGAAAAATAACGACTGATAAAAGGAAGACTTGCCTCTGCCATCGAGGCTTCACGATGAATCATGGAACGTACGGTCAGGTAAATCGAAAGGGCTGGTATGACGTTTTTGGCGATAATGTCGTTACATGAAAATCGAAACTTTTGATGTGATGTGTAACGGCGTATTTCCGTCATATGAGTCGGCAATTTACTCGGATTCGCAAACGTTTGGCAGTATTGCGGAATTGATCGAGCGTACGGAACGTATATTGAAGACGAATCGGGATAATAAAATGGTTCGCGATGGCGAAAATGGAATACGGGAGCGCCGCGCGGATTGCATCCGCGCGGCGCTCCGGCGAGTCGGGCGATGAGGGAACGGTGAAGGGCGTTACCGGCTGCCGCCGGCGCTGCGGCGCGCGATGCGCACGGCCGGCTCGATCGACTGCTCGGCCGCGACGCGCGGGCGGTTCATGATGTAGGTCCACAACTGTTCGGCCGCGAGCCCGCGCTTGCGCGCGGACCGGTACAGGCGAATCTCGAGTTCGGTGATCCAGTCCGCCGAGCCCGCACGAACGAGCGAACCATCCGCGAGCTCTTTCGCCACGCAGCTTTCGGGCAACCAGCCGATGCCGTGCCCGGCCACGACCATCCCCTTCAACGCCTCGGACATGTGCGTCTCGAAGCACCGGTGCAGCGCATACGATTCGGACGCATTCAGCAGCAGCATCTCGACGACGTTCCCGAGGAACGCGCCCGATGAATACGCGAGGAGCGGCAGCGGCGCGTCCGGCGTGCCGGGCAGTTCGAATACGGGCTTGCCGCGTGCGTCGGGCGTCGACACCGGCAGGATCCGCTCGACGCCGAGCGTGACGAACGGGAAGTGGTTCGGATCGAGCACGATCGGCAGTTGCGGATGGTGATAGCCGAGCAGCAGGTCGCATTCACCCTCGACGAGTTGCTGCACGCCTTCGGGCACGTTCACCGCGTTCACGCGCGCGGTCACGTGGCCGACTTCGCCGTTCAACTGCTTGAGCCATTCGGGGAACAGCGTGAACACGAGCGTATGCGCGACGGCGAAGCGCACGACCTGGTCGCTTGCCGCGAACTGGTCGTAGCCGTTCACGAGGTTGCGTGCCGCATACATGCTGCGCAGGATGTCCGCGGCCAGCCCGCGGAACATCTGCCCGGCCGGCGTCAGCGTGATCGGGTTGATGCTGCGGTCGACCAGCTTCGCATCCATCCATGTTTCGAGTGCGGCGATTCGTCTGCTGAATGCCGACTGCGTGAGGTGCCGATGACGCGCGGCCCGGGAAAAGCTCTTGGTATCCGCAAGGCTCAGGAAATCTTCCAGCCACTTTGCTTCCATGTTGATCTTCGCTTTTTATAGTCGGCGCCGGAAGGCGGCGGCGCCATTTCACTGAACCGGTTTTGTAGCGTACCGCGCCTCGCGCATCGGAGCCGATGTTTTTTTTCGATCGGTGTCAGTCGAAATATGCATGGGCGTTGTCGGCGGTATTACGGCTACATACGGTTGAGGTGCCGGACCCGGCTAACTGGTTAGTTCACCGCGTCGAACTGCCCGACTTGCCGCAGACGGTACTTCCCCCAGGGCCGGCCGCGCACCTGCGCGCGCCGGCTCGCCTTTCCGCTATTCCGCCCGGGCAACCGAAGGATGTGGCGCAATCCCCGTCGCGGTGCAGGGCGGGCCGCCGCAACGGGCCGCCGACGCCGCGTCGCGCTTCGCTGCGGTGCGGCAAGACCGGGCGGGAAGGTGGCGGGGCGCGGGCGACCGCACGGCGGCGGGAAGTCCTGCCGACGCGGGCGCGGAACCGCTGCCGGTCGGCAGCGCGGTAATCGAGGAGGCGCGCCGGGCGGGGAAGGAATGGTGCAGTGCAGATTGCACAGTCGTGACACGCAGGGGAACTATGTTTGACAGGCGCGGTGCAGCAGAGGCCGTGCGCGGGCATGGCACGCCTCTGGCGCGTCCTGCGTCGCGCGCATCGCACCATCATGGTGCGGCATGCCGCGGGGGCGTGCCGGCTGCGCGACAAAGGGGGGAACCTGAGGGGATATCGCAAGGCACGTTCCTTGCAAGGCAGTCAGTACGCCGGTCCGGCATGCGCAATGCCGGGGAAAACGATCGATGGAGAAAAGATCGATGAAGCCATTCGATGAAATGCTGCAATCCGGCGACATGGTGAGGGCGCCTTACGCGCGCCTCAAGCAGTGGCTCGACACGCAGAATCCCGCGAGCCTCGCCCAGAAAGCTCACGACGCGGAAGGCGTGTTCCGCAGGACGGGCATCACGTTCGCCGTGTACGGCGACGCGCAGGCAGCCGAGCGGCTGATACCTTTCGATATCGTGCCGCGGATCATCTCGGGCGCGGAATGGAGCCGGCTGTCGCTCGGCATCGAGCAGCGCGTGATGGCGCTCAACGCGTTCCTCGACGACATCTACCACCGCCAGGAGATCGTGCGCGCCGGCATCGTGCCGAAGCACCTGATCGCGCACAACGAGGCGTTCATCCCGGAGATGATTGATTTCCGGCCGCCCGGGAACGTTTACACGCATATCATCGGCGTCGACATCGTGCGCACCGGCGAGAACGAGTTCTACGTGCTGGAGGACAACGCGCGCACGCCGTCGGGCGTGTCGTACATGCTGGAAAACCGCGAGACGATGATGCAGCTCTTCCCCGAGCTGTTCCAGCAGGTCAAGGTGCGCCCGGTCGAGACCTATCCGCAGATGCTGCGGCAGTCGCTCGCGGCCGTGTGCCCGCCGGGCGGCAACGCCGACAACCCGACCATCGCCGTGCTCACGCCCGGCATCCACAACTCCGCGTACTACGAACATTCGTTCCTCGCCGACCAGATGGGCGTGCACCTCGTCGAGGGCAGCGACCTGCAGGTGGTCGACGGCCGCGTCGCGATGCGCACCACCGAAGGCTTCCGGCCGATCGACGTGCTGTACCGCCGCGTCGACGACGCGTTCCTCGATCCGCTCACGTTCCGCCCCGATTCGGTGCTCGGCGTGGCCGGGATCATGGACGTCTACCGCGCCGGCAACATCACGATCGCGAACGCGCCCGGCACCGGCATCGCCGACGACAAGGCGATCTATTCGTACATGCCGGAGATCGTCGAGTTCTACACGGGCCGCAAGGCGCTGCTGGAGAACGTGCCGACCTGGCGCTGCGGCGAGGCCGACAGCCTGAAATACGTGCTCGAGCATCTCGATGAACTGGTCGTGAAGGAAGTGCACGGCTCCGGCGGCTACGGGATGCTGGTCGGTCCGTGTGCATCGAAGGCCGAACTCGAGGCGTTCGCCGCGAAGCTGCGCGCGCGTCCCGCGAACTACATCGCGCAACCCACGCTGGCGTTGTCCACGACGCCGATCCTGACCGAAGCCGGCCTCGCGCCGCGCCACGTCGACCTGCGGCCGTTCGTGCTGGTGTCGGACCGGATCCGCATCACGCCGGGCGGGCTCACGCGCGTGGCGCTGCAGGAGGGATCGCTCGTCGTCAACTCGAGCCAGGGCGGCGGCACCAAGGACACCTGGGTGCTGGCCGACTGAGCCGGGCACGACCGCGCGCGCCGCAGCCGGCGCGCGAACCGAACGAAGACGGAGTGGACACGAGATGCTTCTGGGACGAACTGCGAGCGGTCTCTACTGGATGTACCGCTATATCGAGCGCGCGGAGAACATCGCGCGCATCGTGGATGCCGGGCTGCGGATGGCGCTCACGCGCACGTCCGACGCGCCGGCCGAATGGTCGTCGGTGCTGGTCAGCTCGGGTGCGGACGAGGGCTATCGTCAGAAGTACGACGCATATGCCGCCGATACCGTGACCGACTACCTGCTGCGCGACCGCGACAACCCGTCGAGCGTGCTGTCGTGCATCGAGGCCGCGCGCTCGAACGCGCGCATGGTGCGCACGGCGCTCACCCGCGAGGCATGGGAAAGCGTGAACGGCGCATGGCTCGCGCTGCGTCACGCGCTCGCGCAGCCGGTGCCGGAGAGCGGACTGCCGGCCGTGCTCGACGAAGTGAAGCGTGAAACCGCGCTGATCCTCGGCAGCTTCTACAGCACGATGCTGCGTAACGAGATCTTCGATTTCGCGCAGATCGGCGCGTTCGTCGAGCGCGCGGACAACACCGCGCGGATCATCGACGTGAAATACCACCTGCTGCTGCCGTCGGTGTCGCACGTCGGCACGATCCTCGACAACTACCAGTGGGAGACGATCCTGCGCTGCGTGGCCGCGCACCGGTCGTACCGCTGGGTGTACGACGTGCAGTACAAGCCGATGAACATCGCCGATTACCTGATCCTGAACGGCCGCATGCCGCGTTCGCTGCGCTATTGCTACGGGCGCGTGGTGTCGAGCCTGAATCTGCTCGCGAAGGATTACGGCGTGACACACCCGTGTCACGACACGGCCACGAAGATTCTGCAGATGCTGTCCGACACCTCGGTCGAGCGGATCTTCAAGAGCGGCCTGCACGAGTTCCTGACCGACTTCATCGGCCGCAACAACAGCCTCGGGATCGATATCGCCCAGGCCTACAACTTCGACTGAGACTTGCCATGCGACTCGCCATCCGACACATCTCGCGTTATCAGTTCGACGATCAAGCCACCCATGCGCTGCAACGGCTGCGGCTGCGCCCGCAATCGGGCCCCGGGCAGACGGTGCGCGCGTGGCAGGTCACGATCGAAGGCGTCGAGCCGGCGTTGTCCTACACGGACGGGCTCGGCAACCGGATCGATCTCGTGCGTCACGACCGCGGCGCGAAGAACGAGATCGTCGTGATCGCGGCCGGCGTCGTCGAGACGCAGGACCGCGCCGGCATTCTCGGCAATCCCGAGGGCTATGCGCCGCCGTGGATCTTCGAGCGCGAGACCGCGCTCACGAAGGCCGGCGACACCGTGCGCGAACTCACGCAGGCGCTGCCGATCGAGCCGCACAGCCTCGATGCGCTGCACTGGCTGATGACGGAAGTGCACGGCCGCATCGCGTACGCGCCGAACCTGGCGGACGCGCCAGTCGATGCCGAAACAGCGCTGCAAAGCGGCGAGGGCACGAGCCGCGACCACGCGCATGCGTTCATCGCGGCCGCGCGTGCACTGAAGGTGCCGGCGCGCTACATCTCGGGCTACGTGCTCGCCGACAGCGCGATGCAGCGCATCGCCGACGCGAAGCAGAGCGCGGCGGGCGACGAGGAAGAGGAGGCGCTCGCGCTGCAGAGCGGCGACGGCATGCAGCAGGCGCTCGGCGCATCGCACGCCGCGCAGTCGCAGGGCTTGCCGCAGGCGGCGCTCGGCGCGCAGCCGCAGGCCGCCGCGCTGATGCAGCAGCCGGCCGGTCATGCGTGGGCGGAGGCCTACGTCGAAGGGCTCGGCTGGGTCGGCTTCGATCCGTTCATGAACCGCTGCCCGGACGAGCGCTACGTGCGCATCGCGGTCGGCCTCGACGCTCGCGACGCGCAGCCGGTGACAGGGCTCGGCGCGAGCACCGTCGGCATCGAGATCAGCGTCGTGCAGTCGCCGGAACTGGTCTGACGCACCCCTTCGTCGAATCCGCCGTGCCGTGCCGCCGCAGCGACGGCGACGCGGCGCGCGCGGCCGGCCCAACCCGAACCGAGCGGCTCTCCCATGCCCATCCACGTCGCGCTGCATCACACCACCCGCTACCGCTACGACCGGCCCGTCAACCTCGGCCCGCAGATCGTGCGGCTGCGGCCCGCGCCGCACTGCCGGACGCCGATCGTCGCGTATTCGATGACGGTCGATCCCGCGCAGCACTTCATCAACTGGCAGCAGGACCCGTTCTCGAACTATCTCGCGCGGCTCGTGTTTCCGGAACGCACCGAACACTTCGAGATCACGATCGACCTGGTTGCCGAGATGTCGGTGTACAACCCGTTCGACTTCTTTCTGGAAGCGAGCGCGGAGCAATATCCGTTCAACTATGACGATGCGCTGAAGACCGAACTCGCGCCGTACCTCGCGTGCGATCCGCAGACGAGCGCGGCGCCGCTGTTCCGCGCGTATCTCGACGGCGTCGACCGCACGCCGGCCGGCACCGTGAACTTCCTCGTCGCGCTGAACCAGCAGCTGCAGCACGACATCGGCTATCTCGTGCGGATGGAGCCGGGCGTGCAGACGCCCGAGCAGACGCTGAAACTCGCATCCGGGTCGTGCCGCGACAGCGCGTGGCTGCTCGTGCAGCTGTGCCGCCACCTCGGCATCGCCGCGCGCTTCGTGTCCGGCTACCTGATCCAGCTCACGCCCGACGTGAAGGCGCTCGACGGCCCGAGCGGCACGTCGGTCGACTTCACCGACCTGCACGCGTGGTGCGAGGTCTATCTGCCGGGCGCGGGCTGGATCGGCTTCGATCCGACCTCGGGCCTGCTCGCCGGCGAAGGGCACATCCCGCTCGCGTGCACGCCGCAGCCGACCAGCGCCGCGCCGGTCGAAGGGCTGATCGACGAGTGCGAAGTCGCGTTCGAACACGAGATGGTGGTGACGCGCGTGTACGAATCGCCGCGCGTGACGAAGCCGTATACCGAGTCGCAGTGGGACGCCGTGCGCACGCTCGGCGCGCAGATAGACGGCGCGCTGACGGCCGGCGACGTGCGGCTCACCCAGGGCGGCGAGCCGACCTTCGTGTCGATCGACGATCGCGACGGCGCCGAGTGGAACACCGATGCGCTTGGCCCGACCAAGCGCGGCTACGCGACCGAACTCGTGCAGCGGCTGCGCGCCGAATACGGCGAAGGCGGCTTCCTGCATTTCGGGCAGGGCAAGTGGTATCCGGGCGAGCAGTTGCCGCGCTGGGCGCTGTCGATCTTCTGGCGCGCCGACGGCCAGCCCGTGTGGCACGATCCGTCGCTGTTCGCCGACGAACGCGAGCCGTCCGCGTGCACGACCGACGACGCGAAGCGCTTCATCGACGCGCTGGCCGCGCGCCTCGGGCTGACCGACGAATTCGTGCGGCCCGGCTACGAGGACGTCTGGTACTACCTGTGGCGCGAGGGCAGGCTGCCCGTCAACGTCGATCCGTTCGATTCGCGCCTCGACGACGAACTCGAACGCGCGCGGCTGCGCAAGGTGTTCGACCAGCAGCTCGACAGCGTGGTCGGCTACGTGCTGCCGATCAAGCGCACGGACGACGCGCCGGGCCGCGATCGGCCGGGCCTCGACGGCCCGCGCTGGCAGACGGGCCCGTGGTTCTTCCGCGACGAGCGGATGTACCTCGTGCCCGGCGATTCGCCGATGGGCTATCGGCTGCCGCTCGATTCGCTGCCGTGGGTCGCTGGCGCCGACTATCCGTACCTGGTCGAACGCGATCCGTTCGCGCCGCGCGACGCGCTGCCGGACGCGGCCGCGTTCCGTGCGCGTCATGCGGGCACGGCCGACGCGCCGCACTACCTGGCCGGCGCGCATCGCGAAGCACCCGTGCAAACGGTCATGCAGTGGCGCGGCGACGGCACGGCTGCGGGTGGACGGCACGCACATGGCGCGCCGGACGCGCAGCGCCGCCCCGAGCGCTTCGAATCGGCCGCGTGGATCACGCGTACCGCGCTGTGCGCCGAAGTGCGCAATGGCATCCTGTACCTGTTCATGCCGCCGCTCGCCGCGCTCGAGGACTATCTCGACCTGCTCGCCGCGATCGAGCTGACCGCGCACGCGCTGGGCGTGAAGCTCGTGCTCGAAGGCTATCCGCCGCCGCGCGACGCACGGCTCAAGCTGCTGCAGGTCACGCCCGATCCCGGCGTGATCGAGGTGAATATCCACCCGGCGAAGAGCTTCGACGAACTCGTCGGCCAGACCGAATTCCTGTACGACGCTGCCTGGCAGTCGCGTCTTTCCAGCGAGAAGTTCATGGTCGACGGCCGGCACGTCGGCACGGGCGGCGGCAACCACTTCGTGCTCGGCGGCGCGACGCCGGCCGACAGCCCGTTCCTGCGCCGCCCGGACCTGCTCGCGAGCCTGATCGCTTACTGGCACAACCATCCGTCGCTGTCGTACCTGTTCTCGGGGCTGTTCATCGGCCCGACGAGCCAGGCGCCGCGCGTCGACGAGGCGCGCAACGACCAGGTCTACGAGCTCGACATCGCATTCGCGGAAATCCAGCGCAACAAGCTGCTGTACGGGCAGGACATGCCGCCGTGGCTCGTCGACCGCGTGCTGCGCAATCTGCTGATCGACGTGACCGGCAACACGCACCGCAGCGAATTCTGCATCGACAAGCTGTATTCGCCCGATTCGTCCACCGGCCGGCTCGGCCTGCTCGAACTGCGCGCGTTCGAGATGCCGCCGCATGCGCGGATGAGCATCGTGCAGCAACTGCTGCTGCGTGCGCTGGTCGCGCGCTTCTGGGCCGCGCCGTACACGACGCCGCTCACGCGCTGGGGCACCGCGCTGCACGATCGCTTCATGCTGCCCGCGTTCCTGAAGATGGATTTCGACGACGTGCTGGCCGAGCTGCGCGACGCCGGTTTCGCGTTCGACCCGGCCTGGTTCGCGCCGCACTTCGAATTCCGTTTCCCGCTGTTCGGCCAGATCGCGGTGAACGGGATGCAACTGTCGCTGCGCGGCGCGCTGGAGCCGTGGCACGTGATGGGCGAGGAGGGCGCGCCCGGCGGCACGGTGCGCTACGTCGATTCGTCGGTCGAACGGCTCGAAGTGCGCGTGACCGGGCTGAACGACAACCGCCACGTGGTGACCGTCAACGGCCGCGCGCTGCCGCTGCAGCCGACCGGCACCGTCGGCGAATATGTCGCGGGCGTGCGCTACAAGGCATGGGCGCCGCCGTCGGCGCTGCACCCGACCATCGGCGTGCACGCGCCGCTCACGTTCGACATCGTCGATACGTGGCTGCAACGCTCGCTCGGCGGCTGCCGGTATCACGTCGCGCATCCGGGCGGGCGCAACTACGCGACGTTCCCGGTCAACGCGTACGAGGCCGAGAGCCGCCGGCTCGCGCGCTTCGTCGCGATGGGGCACACGCCGGGGCGGATGGACGTGGCGGCCGCCGCGCCGAGCCGCGAATTCCCGTTCACGCTCGACCTGCGACGGCCCTGATCGTCGGATGAAAGGACGGACGACGATGCGCGGTTCGCGACCTCCCGGCGCGCCGGCCGGAGTGCTAGGATGCGGGCTGAACGCGGCCGTCCGCCGTGCCCGGCCGCCGGTGCGGCGGCGCGCGGGCGCGTCCGCCCCCTGACGACGGAACGATATCGACCGTGCCGCCCATTCACCCCGACGATCTCGCCGACGCCGACGCGATGCCCACGCTCTTCGATACCGGCGCGCAGCCGGATGCCGCGGAACTGGCCGCCGCGCTCGCGGCGCCGGCCGCGGCCGGCCGCTACGACGAACTGCGCGGCAGCGCCGCCGGCCTCACCGCGCCGCTGCTCGCGCCTGCATGGCGCAGCTTCTTCACGTCGATCGGCAGCGACGGCGTGGCCGACCTCGACCGCCGCGCCGACGCGCTGCACCGGCGCATGCGCGAGAACGGCCTGTTCTACCAGTTGCACGAGCAGCGCGCCGGTGACGGCGCGGCCGGCCCGTGGTCGCTCGACCTGCTGCCGCTGATCGTCACGCCCGAAGACTGGGTCGCGATCGAGCGTGGCGTGCTGCAGCGCGTACGGCTGCTCAACGCGACGCTGGCCGATCTGTACGGGCCGCAGACGATCCTGCAGCGCGGGCTGTTGCCGCCCGCGCTCGTCACGGGCCATCCCGGCTACCTGCGCGCGATGCGCGGCGCACGCGTGCCGGGCGATACGTGGCTGCATGTCGTCGCGTTCGATCTCGCGCGCGGCCCGGACGGCCAGTGGCGGATCGTCGCGCAGCACACGCAGGGCGCGGCCGGGCTCGGCTACCTGCTCGAAAACCGGCTGATCGTGTCGCGGCTCTTTCCGCGCGGGTTTCGCGGACTGCGCGTGCAGCGGCTTGCGTCCGCCTACCGTGCGCTGCTGCAGAGCATGCAGTCGCTCAGCCCGGCCGCGAAGAATTCGCGGATCGTGCTGCTGACGCCGGGGCCGCGCAGCGCGACCTACTTCGAGCATGCGTATCTCGCGCGCTACCTCGGCCTCACGCTCGTCGAGGGCGGCGACCTGACCGCGCGCGACAACCGTGTCTTCCTGAAGACGCTGCGCGGGCTCGAACCCGTGCACGGAATCCTGCGGCGCGTCGACGATGCATGGCTCGATCCGCTCGAACTGCGGCCCGATTCGCTGCTCGGCGTGCCGGGGCTGCTGCAGGCCGTGCGCGCGGGCAACGTGCTGCTCGCGAATGCGCCGGGCTCGGGCTTCCTCGAATCGCCGGGCGTGCTCGGTTTCATGCCGCGCCTCGCGGAAGGGCTGCTCGGAGAAACGCTGACGCTGCCCGCCGTGCATTCGTGGTGGTGCGGCGAGGCGGCAGCCTGCGACGACGCGCTGCCGCAGCTCGCGCGCAGCATCGTGAAGCCGTCGTATCCGCCCGACGTGCAGGCCGGCGGCGCGTTCGACCCGGTGATCGGCGCGCGGCTCACGCCGGCGCAGCTGGCCGAATGGCGTGCGCGAATCCTGGCCCGGCCCGAGCATTACACGGTCCAGGCCGACCTGCCGCTGTCGCAGGCGCCGACCTGGCCGGGACACGACGCACCCGACGGCGCCGGCGGCGCGCGCATCGTGCCGAAGCCGCTGCTGCTGCGCGTCTTCGCGCTCGCCGATGGCGCGCAACGCTGGCGGCTGCTGCCGGGCGGGCTGTCGCGAGTCGGCACGCGCGACACGCTGTTCAACGCGCCGATGCCGCGCGGCGGCAGCACCGTCGATACGTGGGTGATGACCGAAGGCATCGTCGACTCGACGACGCTGCTGCAGACCCGTCTCGGCCCCGACGATCTGGTCGAGCGCCCGCGCGCGATCGCGAGCCGCGCGGCCGAGAACCTGTTCTGGCTCGGCCGCTACACCGAGCGCGCGACCAATCTGATGCGTCTGGCACGCGCCGCGCTTGAGCGGCTGCGCGGCGAGGACGACGTCGACAGTCCCGCGCATCTGGAGTTGATCGACACTCTGTGCCGCGACACGGGGCTGATCGCGCCCGACGCGCCGAACGCCGTCGATGCGCCGCGCGCGTTCCAGCACGCGCTCGCGACGTCGCTGACGCGCGGCGCGGACCGTACCTCGGGCATCGCGTCGTGCCTGTTCGGGATGCGCGCGGCCGCCGCCGCGATCCGCGAGCGGCTGTCGAGCGATCAGTGGCGGCTGATCGACGACGCGACGCAACTGTTCGCCGACAGCGCCGATCATCCGGAAGCCGAGGAGCAGATCGGCAACGAGGCGCTGCAGCTGCTCGAGCGGCTGGGGCTGCTGCTCGGCGCGATCACCGGCGCGCAGACCGACAACATGACGCGCGACGACGGCTGGCGGCTGCTGTCGATCGGCCGGCAGATCGACCGGCTGGACTTCCTGTGCAGCGTGCTGAAGTTCGCGTTCGACGAAGGCGCGGTGCACCGGCAGGACGGCTTCGAACTCGTGCTGGAGCTGTTCGACAGCACGATCACGTTCCGCTCGCGTTTCCAGCGCGGTTTCGACGTCGCGCCGCTGCTGTCGCTCGTGGTGCTCGACACCGACAACCCGCGCTCGCTCGGCTGGGTCGTGCAGGCGCTGCGCGGCCGGCTGACGAAGGTCGAGCGCAGCGAGGGCTATGCGCTGTCCGAACTGGCCGAGACGATTCCGGACGTGCCCGCGTGGTCGCTGCACGAGCTGTGCGAAACCGGCGACGACGGCCGGCACGGCAAGCTGCTCGATGCGCTCGACGCGACCGTGAAGGCCGTGTGGGAGCTGTCGAACCGGATCGGCGAGCGCTATTTCAGCCACGTGCGCGAGGCGGGCCGGACGCTATGGTGACGACGAAACACGCGGCGAAGGTGCCGGCCGGTTCCGGCAACGGACGACAGGCCGCGGCACCGGCATCGGCCGCGCCGGCCGCTGGGGCACCCGGCCGCGTGCTGCGCGTTACGCACGACACCGAATACCGCTACGCCGCACGCGTCGAATCCGCCCAGCACCAGGCGCGTCTGCAACCGCTCGCGACGCGGCGCCAGCAGGTGCTGTCGTTCGCGCTCGACATCGAGCCCGCGCCGGAATCGATCTGCACGGAAATCGACGCATTCGGCAACGCGCGCGCATCGTTCGCGCTGAACCAGCCGCACGACGCGCTGCTCGTTCGCAGCCGCAGTACGGTGTGCGTGACGCCGCCCGTGTGGTCGCTCGGTGCGCGCGGCGCGCCGCCGCCCGCGATCGCGCATCCCGACGGAAAACACACGACTGCATGGGAAGCCGTGCGCGACCGCTTGCGGTTCCGCGCGGGGCAGCCTTACGACGCGGCGAGTGAATTCGTGTTTGCTTCGCCGCACGTCGCGTGCGATCCCGAACTCGCCGCGTATGCGGCCGCGAGCTTCACGCCGCAGCGGCCACTGGTGCAGGCCGCATGGGACCTGATGCGGCGCGTGCACGCCGATTTTGCGTACACGCCGAACAGCACCGACATCACGACGTCGGCACTCGATGCGCTGCGGTTGCGCAAGGGCGTCTGCCAGGATTTCGCGCACGTGATGATCGGCGCGCTGCGCTCGCTCGGGCTGGCCGCGCGTTACGTGAGCGGTTATCTGCTGACGCAGCCGCCGCCCGGGCAGCCGCGATTGATCGGCGCGGACGCATCGCATGCATGGGTCGAGGTGTACGACCCGGCGTGGCCCGAGGACAACGGCTGGCTACAGCTCGATCCGACCAACGACCGTGCACCGGGCGACGACTACGTGATGCTGTCGATCGGCCGCGACTACGCGGACGTGACGCCGCTGCGCGGCGTGATCCGCGGCGGCGGCGCGGATCAGGAGCTGAAGGTCGGCGTGACGGTCGAGCCGCTCGATACACCGTAAGCCACGCGGCATGAGCGGGCCGGCGCCGCGCTCGCCGGCCTTTCAAGCATTTAAGTCTTCGTTAATTCTGCCCGCCTAGCATGGGGATGCCGGCGAACGACCGGATCCTGGTCCGGCGCCGGCGGCACGCACGGGTGCGTCGACGTCACGGCGCCGCGCCGTCGCGCGTGGCCATTCCCTTGCAACGGCGGCAGACATGATCAAGAACTTCGACTACACGCTCGGCAACGAGACGATCGCGCTCTGCGCGAGCTTCGGCGCGGGCCCCGCATTCCGTCGCGTGCTCGTGAGCCGCGCGGATTCGATGGAGACGCTCGTGGTGCTCGACGCGCGCGGCCTGTCGGGTCTGCTGAAGGTGGCGACCGAGCAGCCGGAAGGATTGCTCGACGATGCGATCCGCAAGGTCGGCGACGAACAGCTCGTCGAGCGCGCGATCAGCGGCCGGACGATCGTCGAAGCCGCGCTTTGAGCGGACGGCGCGTGCAGGCCGGTGTTGCCGGCTGCAACGCGCCGCTTGGGCGTGACAGCTTACGCGGCGAACCGGTCCGTCGCGGCGAGCAGTGCCTTCAGGATGCCCGGTTCGTTGTACGCATGCCCGGCGTCCGGCACGATCTCGAACGTCGCGTCGGGCCATGCCTTCGCGAGGTCCCACGCGGTGCGTGCGGGCGTCGCGATGTCGTAGCGGCCTTGCACGATCACGCCCGGAATGCCCGCGAGGCGATGCGCGTCGCGCAGCAGCTGGCCTTCTTCGACGAAACCGCGGTTCACGAAGTAGTGGTTTTCGATTCGCGCGAACGCGAGCGCGTAGTGGCCGTCCGCGAAGTGCGCGGCCAGCGCCGGATCGGGCAGCAGCGTGATCGTGCGGCCCTCCCAGATGCTCCATGCGCGCGCGGCTTCGAGCTTCGCGGCTTCGTCGTCGCCCGTCAGCCGGCGATGGTACGCGGCCATCAGGTCGCCGCGCTCGGCTTCCGGAATTGGCGCGAGGAAGTCCTCCCACAGATCCGGGAACAGCCACGACGCACCTTCCTGGTAGTACCACAGCAACTCCGCGCGGCGCATCGTGACGATGCCGCGCACGACGAGCGCGCTCACGCGCTGCGGGTGCGTTTCCGCATAGGCGAGGGCGAGCGCGCTGCCCCACGAGCCGCCGAACACGAGCCATTGTTCCGCGCCCACCATCTCGCGCAGGCGCTCGATGTCGGCCACCAGGTCCCATGTCGTGTTGTTGTCGAGGCTCGCGTGCGGCGTCGAACGCCCGCAGCCGCGCTGGTCGAACAACAGGATGTCGTAGCGCTCGGGATCGAACAGGCGGCGATGGTCGGGGCTGCAGCCGGCGCCCGGGCCGCCATGCAGGAACACCGCCGGCTTGCCGGACGGGTTGCCGCAGCGCTCCCAGTAGATGCGGTGGCCGTCGCCGGTATCGAGGTGGCCGTGGGCGTAGGGTTCGATCGGTGGGTACACAGGCAGGCTCCGGGTGAGGGTCGGCAGGAGGGCGGACGAGGCACGGGCCGGTGTGCGATCGGAATCCCGCAGCGCCGGTATCGCGGATATTGCGGCGCCGCAAGATTCGTTGTGTCTGCATCGGACCGGCCGCCGCCGGACAAGGCTTGTCATTATGCCCATTCATTCCGGCCGCCGTGCGCCGGCCGGCACCGGGCGTGCGGCGCGGTATTTCGGCCGACAGGCGCACCGAAATTTTTTGAAGCAATTTCGTTCCGATATTTTTCAGACAAAATCCCGGCGACATATCGGCGAGCCGGTCGCGGGCGCCGGCCTTCATACCGTTCCTCCACCGTGCCAACGGGAAACGAGCCGATGAACCATCGCGTCAAGCAGCTGACCGGGTTGCGCGCCGTCGCGGTCACGATGGTCGTCGTCGGCCATGCGGAGCACGTGCTGCCGGGCGGCTATACGGGCTGGTTCGCGCCGCTGCGGCTGATCGCCGACGGCCGGCTCGGCGTGCTGATCTTCTTCGTCCTCAGCGGCTTCCTGATCACCAACGTGCTGCGCGCGGAATTCACGCGCACCGGCGGGATCGCGCTGACGTCGTTCTACGTGCGCCGCGCGTTGCGGATCTGGCCGGCCTGCTACGTGTATCTCGCGACCGTCGGCGTGCTCGCCATCGCCGGCTGGCTCGACGTCGATCGCCATCAGTGGCTGTATGCGGCGCTGCATCTGTGGAACTACTCGGCGTGGTTCGGGCTGACCGGCGACAACGCGCTGCATCCGGCCGGCGCGTGGTATCTCGGTCATTTCTGGTCGCTCGCGCTCGAGGAGCAGTTCTACTGGTTCTGGCCGCTACTGTTCGTGTACGGCACCCGCCGTCGCGGCACGCGCTGGCTGGCCGCGCTGATCCTGGCCGTGCCGCTGGTGCGCGCGCTCACGTATTTCGTCGCGCCGGCGCTGCGCGGCCAGCTCGGGATGATGCTGCATACGGGCGTCGATCCGATCCTGATCGGCTGCTACGCGGCGCTCAACCGCGAACGGATCGAAGCATGGATCCGCTCGTGGCGCGGCGAGACGCGCATCGTGACGGCGCTCGTCTTCATCGTGCTGTTCGGGATGCCCGTTGCCGAGCATCGGCTCGGTGGCTTCTGGAATGCGACCTACGGCGTGACGCTCGAGGCCGCGCTGATCGCGATCGTGATCGTCGTGCTGAATTTCCGCAGCGAGTTCTGGTGCGCGCGGTGGCTGCGCGCCGCGCCGGTCGTGTTCGTCGGCACGATCTCGTTCAGCCTGTATCTGTGGCAGCAGCCGTTCGCGAATCCGGATCTGGCCGTTCCGCACGCCTTCCCGCTCGGGATCGTGTGGGCGCTGCTGGCCGCGACGGCGAGCTATTTCCTCGTCGAGAAACCGTTCCTTCGGCTGAAGGATCGCTACACCGCGCGCGAGACGCGACGCATGCGCGACGATGCACTGCGGATGCCGGTGCAGACCGATGCGATCGGGCCGAAGGTGGCGGAGTAGGCGGGCGTGGCGTGCACCGCGTGCCGCTTCACTTGAAACGCTTCAGCGCCTCGGGTGAATACCAGAAGGTCCGGAACATGTCGATCCCGTACGACTTGCCGTCGTATCTGACGATCGTGCGTGCGCTTCGCTTGCCCGTATCCGAGTAGTTGCCGTCTGCGCGCTTCGTCTCTGTGACGTGTGCGGCGATCGACAGGTCGGCGAAGCCGTGGCTCGACGCTCGCTCGACGGCGATTGTCATCTTCGCGTCTTCGCTGCGAGCGTCGCCCGCGCCGGCGCCGCACGCGTCGCCCTCGACGCTGACCCAGCCGTACAGGTTGGTGCCGAATACCGGGCGGATGCGATTGCCTTCGCGAACCCACAGCGTCAGCTCTTCGCTTGCGTTCGCATCGGGGCAGCTCGGCCCGCGTGCGCTGCTCGTGAAGACGATGCCGAATGCACGCACGTCGCGCGACAGGCGGTAGGGCGCAGTATCGATGCGATAGCTGTTCGGGCCGACTTCCGTGGCGGCATCTTCCTCGACGATCGATTGCTCGGCCGCGACGTCCTTGCCGCCCTCGACGAGCGCGACGACCTGCAGCTTGCTGCTGTCGTCTGGGTTCTTGCTCTTCGGCAGCGAATCGAACGCGATGGCCGCGATCGTCGTCTGCGGCGCGTTTGGCATGACCTTGCATGCCGATGCGGTAACGAGCTGGTCCGCGCCACGCGTGGCGTCCGCGATTCCGGCCCAGCGGGCGACGGCCGTGACGGCGGCGGCGTTGCACGGCTGACCGCCGGCAGCCTGAACCAGGGGGAGGCGGCGAGCGCCAGAAGCGGGGCGAAATGGAGGATTCTCGGGGGCATGTGGGGGATGGTCTTTTGGGCGGTGGATGTCGCTGAACGGCCATAAGCAGACGCTCGACATTCGAGGCAAGACTGCTGACAATCTTATGATTCGGACCTTGTCGGGTATGTCAAATGCCGCAGTCGCAAATGTTGAAAATGTTGCCCCCCGAGATCGCGCGGCGCTCAATTTCACGTAGGGAGATCGTCCTTCCGCTCGACGCGGCTATTGCCGCAGTCGATTGGTGTGCGATCAACCAGATTCCCATCCTGGGTTGGGAAGGATGGATTCGATCTGCGGATGGGCGGGTCGGTCACGGCAATGCATCGCAGGGAACAACGAGTCTGGAAGGTCTTTCGGTGCACGATGCTGCCGACTTCTGTCGTCGGACAATCTGTGCCGCCGCAATGGAGTGGACGAAAATGCATCCAGAAACAACGGATCGACTACATTTCTGCATCACCGTAGATGCGACGGGTGTCGCAGCAAGCCCATAAGGCAATTGGCGGCCAATTTCTGACGTTAGACGCGACCACTTAATTGGTCGACAATTGGATCTACCTCCTACTTGCGCAACATGCTCGGGTACCGACATGAAATCGCTGTCCCCTTCCGATTGTTCGACGTGGCTGAAAAACGAAGAATGTATTGAAGCGCCGTACGGGAAGGCCGGACTAGGCCACACATCGTATTTGCAATTCGCAGTGCCGGAAAACGATGGGGCAGCTTCCGTGATTGTCGACGGCATTCGCAGCTATTTTGAACCGCCGAGAACCTGTTTGCTCCAGGTCACGGATTGGTCGAGGTATGGGGAGCTTGAGAATTCACTATTGGAAGAAATGGAATCGACATGCTCCGGCAAGCTAAACCCGTGGGACGGCTTTGGCCAACTCTTCGAGGCCAGCGAAGCAGATGACGTGCTTGGGTGTTGCGCCACAATGCTTCGTTGCGGCATGAGCGCATACATCTACATACCGCTAAGAGCCACATTTCTTCTTTGGGAGGGGGATCGTGTCGATCTTTGGGCTAGCGCATCTGTGGCACGGAATCAGTTTCTGCAGCGCTTAAGAAGCGAAGGGGTACGCATTACAAGCAGCTAAATGGTGACTGCACAGATGTTTAGAAGCGAATGAACGACGGCTATCGGTCAATACCACTGACCGCAGTGGGTCGTTCTGAGCCGGTAACAGACCATCGGGGAGGTATCCGACAGCGCCCGTTTCGGCCACTACGACCCATGCACGACCGGCGCCCGCATTGGTGCCTAAACGCCGGAGTGACGCTTGCGGCGATACGCTCGAAACTTGTTCTGCGATTTGCCGCACACAGTTGTTTTGCTCGCTGTACCTCCGGTGCAGCAAAATGCGTGTCTGTTGCTCGGGCGGCCACGATGAGTGGCGCACTGGAACGCGTGCCTCCCGACCGCGGCGTCTTGCGCGGTCCGGATTCGAGGCACCTGCCTGGATGCGGCCCGTGCGATGATTTGCCGTGACTGACACGAGAGATGGAATGACGACTACATTCGACGAGGCGACAACGGCGGCGATCGCCGCGTTTGCCCAATTGGATTTCTACACTGCTGTGCAAGCGATGCGCGCCGAAGCCGATTACGACCGCGAACGAGACCAGTGGATCTCGCGCTATATCGACGAGCACGGCGGCGGCGCGGACGATGCAGAATACGACGCCCTGCACGCGCAGGCCCAGGCAACCCCGGAATACGCGCAGTTCATCGACGCGGTTCGCCGGGAAATCCTGGAATACTTCGGCGTGACCGACGATCAGCTGGACAACATGGTCCTGCTGCGCGATGACGACAGCGATGAGCTTTGGGCGGAAGTCAACCGGCAGCGGAGCGCACTCGGAACCGGTGAAGTGCGTGGAGATCTCTGAGCGCTGCTTGCAGTCGCATGTGCCCGCTGCCGGGAAGGCTCACTCCACCAGCAATTTCGCGCTGTGGTGCGACAAGATCCCGACGAACTGGTCGGCGGGCTGTGGCCGCGCGAACAGGAAACCCTGCCCCTGATGGCAACCGATCTCCTTCAGGAAGGCCAGTTGTTTTTCCGTCTCTACGCCCTCCATTACGACATCGAGCTCCAGCGCGCGGCCCATCGCAACGATCGCGCGCACGATCGCGTCGTCCGTGCTGCCCGAACCGCAGTCCCTGAGGAACGACTGATCGATCTTCAGCGTATCGACGGGCAGATCCTTCAGATACACCAGCGACGAATATCCCGTTCCGAAATCGTCGATCGCCAGGCTGATCCCCCGGATCGCCAGTTCGCGCAGCAGGATGCCGATTTCCTCGCGGGTGTTCATCGCCATGCTTTCGAGCAGCTCGAGCTGTAGGCACTCGGTCGGCAACGTGGTTTCGCTGAGGATGGTCGTCAGGTCGCTGAGGAAATGGTCGGTAAGGCATTGCCGTGCCGACACGTTCACCGCCACACGTCCGAACTCGAAGCCCTCGTCGAGCCAGCGGCACGCCTGGCGGCAGGCTTCGTGGAGCACCCACCGGCCGATCGGGACGATCAGCGCGGACCGCTCCGCGAGCCCGATGAAGTCACCCGGCGGTACCAGCCCCCTGCGTGGATGCAACCAGCGCAGCAACGCCTCCACGCCGACGATCCGGCCGCTGGCCAGATCGAATTGCGGCTGGTAGAACAGGCGGAATTCATTCTGCTCGAGCGCGCGGTGCAACTCGCCGAGCATATCCAGCTGCTCGATCGCCGACGACGTCATCTTGCTCTCGAAGAACTGGAACACGTTCCTGCCGCGACTCTTCGCGCCGTACATCGCCTGGTCCGCGAGCAGGATCAAGTGCTCCGCCTCGATCCCGTCGTCCGGATAGATGCTGATGCCGATGCTCGGTGTGACGAAGACCTCGCGACCGCCGATATCGATGGGCCGCGCCACTTCGTCCAGCAGCCTGCGCGCAATGCGCCCGACGTCGCGGACGTCGTCGAACTCCTCGAGCACGAGCGCGAATTCGTCGCCGCCCATGCGTGCCACAGTGTCGTTCGCGAGTACTTCCGCGACGATGCGTCCCGCAACGATCTTCAACACCTCATCGCCGGCGTTGTGGCCGAGCGTATCGTTGACCAGCTTGAAGCGGTCGAGATCGAGGTACATCACCGCGACCTTGCGACCGAGTCGCTTCGCCTGGACGATCGCGTGCGCGAGCCGCTCCTCGAACAGCGCCCGGTTCGCGAGATTGGTGAGCACGTCGTGCGTGGCGAGATAGCCCAGCCGTTCCTCTGCCTGGCGCCGCTGCGTGATGTCGGAAAAGATTGCCGCGTAGTGGGATATCTCGCCTGCGTTGTCGCGAATGCTGGTGATCGTCAGGTATTCGAGAAACAACTCGCCGGTCTTGCGGCGATTCCAGATTTCGCCTTGCCAGTGGCCGTCGGTGGTCAGCGAATGCCACAGCTGCTTGTAGAATTCGGGCGTCTGGCGCCCTGAACTCAGCAGGCCCGGGTTGCGCCCGATCACTTCGTCCTCGGTGTACCCGGTCAGGCGCGTGAAGGCCCGGTTGACGCGCTCGATCTTCGCATGCCGGTCGGTCACCATGATGCCTTCGAGCGCCGATTCGAACACCCGATCCGCCATGCGCAGGTTGAAGCGGGCGAGACCCAGCGCTTCGTCGCGCTCGCGCAAGGCGCTGCGCAGCTCGTTCGCGTATTCGTGCTCGATGCTCTTCAGCACGTCCGCGAAACAGAGCAGCCCGGTGAGCTTGCCATCCTCGTCCTGGATGCCGACGTGGCGCATATTGTGCTCGGTCATGAAGCGCTGCGCGGCATACAGACTCTGCCGGGCGGACAGCATCTGCAGCGGCCTGCTGGCGAAGGCCCCGACCGCGCCTTGGGCTCCGCCGTCCGCCAGGAGCCGGACGACGTCCCGTTCGGTCAGGATGCCGCGCTCGCCGTCGTCGTAGCCGACGAGGATCGCATCGAGCTGTTGCGTGCGCATCTGCGCGATGACTGCATGCAGCGCGGCATGCTCGGGCACGACGACGGGCGGATGGACGGAGATCGATTCGATCGGCTTCAGGTGGAGGAAGAATTCCGGCCCCTGGTTCACGACGACGTCGGTCTGCGTCAGCACACCGATCGCGGCGCCATCCCGGACCACCACGAAGTGCCGCACGCCCGACTGCGTGAACTTCATCGCAGCTTCACCCAGCGGCGTACTGGCCTCGAGCGTCAGCACCGGATGGCTCATCACCTCGCCGACCGGCCGATCGAGCCCGCGTGGATCGTCGCCGGCCGACAGGGCATCGTGTTCGGTCCAGATCCCGACGACCTGGTCGTCCTGCATCACGACGATCGAGCTGCAGTGCTCGGCGAACATGCGTCGTGCGACCTCTCGCACCGGCGTGTCAGGTGCGCAAGACAGAATCTGACGCGCGACCAGGCGCGCAATCGGGACATCGTAACTGTTCGGATACATTCTCTAACCAACACGAAAAACCTTGCCGGCGCATTGCGATCCGGCAACCTGCGGGCTCGTCTGCGGCGGCAGGCAAGATCCGATGTCGCTCGCTCGAATGGCTGCGTACTCATCGAGCTCGCAAGCGGGGTATTGCCCCGTCGTTCGAGGCGGCGAGCGCGGTGCCGTGACCGTCGGCACCACATTCGGCGGTCGCACGCCCAGTGCATCCAGACGCGGAAGCATCGCCCTCCCAACGGCGGCCACCCTGAGTTAACGACAGGTTCGGACAAGAGTTGAGTGCCGTGACGACATCCGTGCGGCGTGGCGGCAAGTCGAACGGCTGCGGGCAGGGGGGGCGGTCGATACTCCCGCTACTTCTCGAACAACAAAAAAGGCCCTTGCGGGCCTCTGATGGACGAAGGAGCAACGCTTATTGCGTCAACGCTGTAAACCCTTCCAGCAACCGCTCGACATCAGCCGCGCCAATCGCGCCCATCGTCGAAATCCGGAACAGTTCTTTCGACAGCCCGCCTTGCCCCGCATAAATGACGAAGCCGCGCGCCTTCAGGCCGTCGTGCAGCGTCTCGTACGTGACGCCCTGCGGCAGCCGATACGCGCGCAGCACGACCGACGATGCGCCTTCGGGCAGCACGAGCGGCATTCCGCGCGCCGCGAGCCCGGCCTGCGCCTGGTCGGCGAGCGCCTTGTAGTGCGCATGACGCGCACGCCAGCCGCCGGCTTCGTCGAACTCGCGCAGCGCCTCGACGAGCGCGTAATACGCGTGCACGGACGGCGTGAACGGCGTGTTGCGCTGATCCTGCAGCTTCGCCAGACGGCCGAGGTCGAGGTAGTAGGTCCGGCTCGCGGCGTTCGCGAGCGCGCTGCGGCGCACGATCACGAACGCGGCACCCGGCACGCCGTGCAGGCACTTGTTCGCGGTCGCGGCGACCGCGTCGATCACGCCGCCGGCAAAATCGATCGCTTCGGCGCCGAAGCTGCTGACGCCGTCGACGAGCATTTTCACGCCGCGCGCGCGGCACACGTCGGCGATCGCGCCGAGGTCGTTCAGCCGGCCGGTCGTCGTTTCGTGATGAATCACCGCAACGTGCGAATAACCGCCCGCGTCGAGACGCGCGGCGATCTGCGCGAGATCGGGTGCCTGCATCCATTCGTGCTTCAGCACGTCGTGCGCGATTCCGTACTGCGTCGCGATCTGCGTGATGCGCTCGCCGTACACGCCGTTCTCGATCACGAGAAGCTTGCCGTCCTGCGGCACGAGCGCCGCGATCATGCTCTCGACGGCGGCGGTGCCCGAGCCCGTCATCAGCACGGCGGCCCATTCGGCCGGATCGAGCGTGTAGGCGGCGACGAGGCGCGCACGCGCTTCATCCTGCAGATCGAAGAATTCGCTTTCGCGATGGCACAGGTCGGGTTGCAGCAGGCTGCGGCGCACGCGTTCGGTGAGCGTGACGGGGCCAGGGTTCAGCAGCAGCATCAATGGGCTCCTTCAACGTGGGCTTCGGTCTGCGCGGCGCCGATGTGCCGCATCAGACGGGTCTTGACCTCGACCGGCGTGACGGTCGGGCGGGGCAGGCCGTCGGGCACGCCCGTGCGGATCGCCACGCGCACGAACTGCACGCCGTCGGCTTGCGTCGCGAGCGTCGCATCGAGAACGTCGAGCGTGTCGCCTTCGACGGCCGACGCGTAGCCACACGCGGCCGCGACGCCCGCGAACGACACATGCCGCGACACGGTTGCCTGGCCGCCGGTCGATTCGTGCGCGCCGTTGTCGAGCAGCACGTGCGTGAGGTTGGACGGACCGTAGGTGCCGAGCGTCGCGAACACGCCCATGCGCATCAGCGCGGCGCCGTCGCCGTCGACCGCAACGACACGCAGGTCGGGGCGCGCGAGCGCGAGGCCGAGCGCGAGCGGCGTCACGCAACCCATCGAGCCGACCATGTACAACTGGTTCGGGCGATCGTCGATTGCGTAGAGTTCGCGGCCGCAGAAGCCGGTCGATGCGAGCACGACGGTCGAATCGACCGGCGTGTGCGCGATCACGCGCTGCAGCGCGTCGTGGCGGGTCGGCCACGCGGCGGGCGCTTCGGCGCGCGATGACGATTGCGCGGCGACATGCGCACGCGGCTGCGCGGCCGGATTCGCCTTCAGCTCATACGGCGCGACGCTGCCTTTCTGCATCACGAGCGCGTACGGGCGGCCCGTTGCGTCCATGTGCGCGATCGCGCGGTCGAGTGCCGGGCCGACCTGTTCGGGATCGGTCGGGAACGTCTCCCACGGGATCTCCATCGTGTCGAGCATCGCGGGCGTGATCGGCCCCATCAGCGCGTGCTGCGGCTCGTCGGCCACGCCCGGCTGACCGCGCCACGTGACGATCAGCAGTTGCGGCAGGCGGAACGTCCAGGTCAGCGACGTCAGCGGGCTCACCGCGTTGCCGAGCCCCGAGTTCTGCATCATCGCAATGCCGCGCTTGCCGCCGAGCGTCGCGCCCGCGATCAGCGCGACCGCATCGCCTTCGTTCGCGGCCGACACGTAATTCAGCGTCGGGTCCTGCAGCACGTAATTGATGAACGGCGTCAGGTACGAGCAGGGCACGCCCGCGTACCAGTCGAAGCCGCGTTCGCGCGCGGCCTCGACGAACTGGGCCGCTTCGATCATTGCGCGCCCCCGTTGCCGGCACCCGGCTCCGACAGCGGCGTCTGGCCGTGCGCGAAGTCGCCCGCGCGGCGGAAGTCTTCGAGGTCGTTGACGCCGCGCCAGTGGCCGTGCACGTATTGCACCTCGATCTTCTCGCCGGCGGCGATCAGTTCGTTGAGCAGGGACGGGATGTCGAGCGTGTCGAAATCCGGGCGCGCCTGCAGCGTGGCGAGCATCGCCTTCAGGCGATCGACGCCTGCGCCGCGCACGTTCAAGAGGCCGATCCAGCGGCCGTGCGGCGTGCCTGCGGCGACGTCGCTCGATACACGTTGCAGATACGTCTTCTGGCCGAACAGGCCGCGATCGTCTGCCGCCGAGCAGAGCGCGAAGTCGCGCACGCTCTGGTTGGTCTCCGTGAGCGACGAATCGACGACGACGCTGAACTCGGCCTCGCTCTCCGCCAGGTCGCGCAGGATGTAGCTGCGGAACAGCAGGTCGCCGTACGAGATCACGGTATCGCCCGTCAGGCGTTCGGCCGCGCATGCGAGCGACGCGAGTTCGCCCGTCTGCGCATGGCGCTCGTTGACGACGAGCTTGATGCCCGACGTGTCGATCGCGTCGGCGCGATAGCCGCCGACCACGGTGATGTCGTTCACGCCGTGCTTCTTGAAGCCGTCGACGAGCCAGCGCAAGAGCGGCTTGCCGGCGACCGGCAGCATGACCTTGGGCTTGTCTTCGGTCACGGCTTCGAGGCCCTTGCCGCGGCTCGCGGCGAGCACGATCGCCGCGTTCGACGCGCGCGACGACGACGACAGGTAGATGCGCTCGGCTGCCGAGTATTCGTCGGCGTCCTGCAGGCGGAAGATTTCGTTGACCGACGCGACGCGGTCCTCGACGTTGATCAGCGTCTGGTTTTCGTGGATTTCGCGTGCGACGGACTGCATCGCCGATGCCGACGCACGGATCAGGTGGTTCGCCCAGATCACGGTGCTGATACCGGCCTGGCGGAACACGTCGGTCGGCGTGCTGTAGTACTTGGTCGGCACGATCACGAGCGGCGCCTTGCCGCTCCATTCGCGCGCGAACTGCAGGATCTCGTCCGGGCGCGACAGCTTGCTGTGGATCAGGATCGCGTCGGCACCGGCTTCCGCATACGCGTTCGCACGGCGCAGCGCCTCGTCCATCCCCCAGCCCGCGATCAGCGCCTCGACGCGCGCGACGATCGAGAAGTCGGGATCGCTCTGCGAATCCTTGCCGGCCTTGATCTTGCCGCAGAACTCGTCGATCTCCGCGAGCGGCTGGCGCTCGCCGTCGATGAAGCTGTTCGTCTTCGGGAACTGCTTGTCCTCGATGCACACCCCGGCGATGCCGCGCTGCTCCAGCTTCTTCACGAGGCGGCGCACGTTGTTGAAGTTGCCGTAGCCGGTGTCGCCGTCGAGCAGGATCGGCAGGTCGCTCGCGTCGGCCATGAACTCGAGCACGTCGACGACCTGCGTCCAGCTCGCTTCGTTGTTGTCGCGCACGCCGAACTGCGCGGAGATCGCGAGGCCCGATGCCCAGATCCCCTTGAAGCCGGCTTCGCGGACGATCCGTGCCGACAGGCCGTTGTGCGCTTCCATCAGGAATTCGAGGTCGCTGCTGACGAGCATGCGGCGCAGGCGTGCGCTGCGCGATTCGGAGAAGTTGGGTTCGCGTGCGTTCATCGTGCGGCTCCTGCGGTCGTGCGTTGAATCAGGGGGAGAATTTCTTGTGTGGCGCGTGCGACGTCGTTCGGGAAGTCGATCTCGATCCACGGCGAGCCCGTGACGTCGGCGACGTCGAACGAATGACCGCCTTCGAGCAGCAGGTCACGCACGGCTTCCTCGTGCGGCATGTTCGCGCGGCCGCTGTCGACGTAGCCCGCGACGATCGTCGCGAGGCGGCGCGCGGTGCCTTCGGTGAAGCGGAAGAAGCCGACCGACTCGCCGATCGTGTCGTACTCGAGGTCGACCGCGAGCTGCTTGCGCAGCTCGACCGGCACGCCGTTCTTCAGGCACAGCTTGACGGGCTCGTCGCCGGCCTCGAAATCGCGATCGATCAGCAGGCGGTCCACCGACTTGTCCGGATCCGCTACCAGCGCGTGCAGGATGTTCTCGTCGTACAGCACGTCGGCGTCCATCAGCAGCACGTCGCCGCCGCGCGTCATCGCATCGGCGACGGTGTGCACGGTCAGCACGCTGCCGAGGTCGTAGCGCTCGTTCAGCACGATCTCGGCGCTGCGGCCGAGGCGCTCGAGTTCCTGTTCGACCTTCCCGGACTGGAAGCCGAGCCCGAGCACGATTTCATCGACGCCGGCGGCGTCGAGCACGCGCAGATGGCGCTCGAGCAGCGACACGTCGTCGAAGCGCAGCAGGCACTTCGGGAATTGCGCCTCGGGCGGTTGTTGCAGGCGCAAGCCTAGGCCTGCCGCAAGAATGATGGCTCGCATGGGTTCTCCAACCAAAAAGCCGACGGATCTGAACGATCAGTCGGCGATGGGCTGCGGCGCGCGGCGCCGCTGCCAGTTTCTTTCACTGAAATGCAGATAGAGCAGGCCGGGCAGGCCGAGCGCGAGTTCGCGCGCGCGCTTCGCGAGCGACAGCGCGAGCGCCGCGTCGGGCGGCAGGCCGACCAGCGGGGCGAGCAGCAGGTAACCGCCTTCCTGTGCGCCGAGCGAGCCCGGGATCGCGAATGCCGCACCGCGAATCGCCTGGCCGACGCTTTCGAGCAGCAGCGCGTCGAGCCAGCTCACCGGGTGCCCGAGGAAGTGCAGCGCGAGCCACACTTCCGCCGTGCCGACGATCCAGCCGACGAGGCTCAGTGCGAAGGTCTTCGCAACCTTCGCGCGATCGCGGTACAGCGCGCCGACGGCGTCGTCGATCGCGTCCGCGCGGGTCGCGAGCGACGACCAGTCGCGCGGGCCGAGCAGCTTCGACGCGAGACGCAGCCCGCGGCCGAACAGCCCGCGCCGCTGCGCCACGTAGAACGCGACGGCGAGGGCGCCGAGCACGCCGGTGGCGATCAGCGCCGGCGTGCGCAGGTGGGCGACGGACTCGTGCGTCGCATACAGGCTGAACGTGGCGATGCCGATCAGCGCGAACGCCATCTGCGCGAGCGCCTGCATCGTCGTGCTGACGGTGACCACGGCGGCTGCATCGGCCATCCGTGTGCCGCGCTGCGCGAGGTGGCGCACCATCAGCACCGGGCCGCCGATCTGCCCGGCGGGCAGCAGGCTGTTCACCGATTCGCCGACCCAGCGCGCGCGCAGCGCGTTGCCAAGCTCGGCGCCCGGCTGGCCATGGCGGAACATCACCGAGATCGCCAGCGCGTCGATCGCGAGCGGTACGACGTGGAACGCCGCGACGAGCGCGAGGCCCCAGCCGGCCGCGAGAAACGTCGACGCGACGGCGCCGACGCCCTGCCACGCGAGCAGGGCGACGAACAGTGCCGTTCCGAGGGACAGCAGGATCAGGCCGGCGCGTGTCATGACCCGGTCGACCGTCGCGTGGCCAGCTGCTTGAACACCTGGCGGAAACCGAAATACGCGATCGCGTCCTTCATGTTCGAGATGAAGCGCTTCCACGGCCGCATGCCGGGGTTGGTCACGTATTCGAAGGTGAGCGACACGCGCGTCTCGTTCTGGCCGAGCGGCGTGACGCGATGGCGCAGCTTGTCGCCGTCGAACAGCACGATGCCGCCGTCGGCGATCTGCACGGAGCCCGGCTCGTCGGGCACGTCCGGATTGCGCGTATGCAGTTCGTAGTCGAGCCGGCACGACGACTCGTCGATCACGCCGATCAGCAGCGTGTAGCGGCGGCCGTCGTAGTACGACGTGTCGTAGTGCCAGCCGATGTGGTCGCCCGGCTTCGTGTAGTAGTACAGCGCGTACGCGTGCGGATCGTCGTCCGGCGACAGCATCAGCTTGTCGCCGGTGATCTTCTCGAGGAAACCGATCAGCGCCTTCGACCGGTACAGTTCGGCGATGTACGGCGCCTGTTCGTCGATCGTGTGCCGGCTCACGCTGCCGCCCTGCTTGTGGCCGGGCAGGTAATTGCGGTTCAGGCCCGCCTGCATCGCGCGGGCGGCGGCCGCGAGCTTCGCGTGCGCGTCGGCCGGGAGGAATGCGTCGAGATACAGGAACGACCCCTGGCGCGTGTAGTCGCCGCGCAGGCGCGCGAGGTCGAGACGGCCGACGCAGTCGGCCACGGTGCGATCGGGATCGGCCGCTGCCGCGCGCGCAGGCGCGGGGCGTGCCGGGCTCAGCACGGAGTCGTCGCGCGTGCTAGGAGTCATTTGGAAGCCTGGATTTCAGTTGAACTTTGAGCGCCCCCGGACCTGTCGCTGCGCGCCAGGCCCCCCGAGCGGGACACGAAAACCTGGGGCTGCTCGGTGTTTTCGTGCGGAAGGTTGCCGCGCCGAACGATGCGCCACCAGTCGATCACGACCCACGCGGCGAACAGCGGGGCACCGATCGATGCCGCGAGCAGGAACGGCTGGACGCCGTCGACGAGCGTCACGATCGGCAGCAGGTAGAGCACGTCTTCCGTCTCGAAGCCGCCGGCGAACGCCTGCTTGGTGCCGGCCTTGCCGGCGATCGATTCGATCCGCATGCGCAGGAAGAAGATCAGCGCGACGGCTGCGCCGGCCAGCGCGCCGAGCAGTACCGGCGACGCGGCCATCTGGCCGCCCTGGGCGACGATGCCGACGCCCATGCTGACGAACAGCGCGACCGTCACGAGCGCGTCGGCCGCGAGGTCGTAAAAGTGACCGATCTTGCTGGACTTGCCGCTGATGCGCGCGAGTTCGCCGTCGGTGTGGTCGACGAAGTTCGACAGCACGATCAGGAATGCGCCCGCGTTGCTCCAGCCGAAGCCGCCGTGCGCAAGGCACCAGGCACCGGCGAGGCCGATCAGCAGACGAAGGGTGGTGAGGTGATTCGGGGTAACGGGCGTGTCGATCAGCGGCCGGACGAGCGCGCGCGCGAGCCGTGCATCCCAGGTGCGCGGCAGGGGCGGTTCGGAACGTGTAGAGGTTTTTCTTTGGTCCATCGGCGAAATATATACGGAATTGTAATTTGTTGCTTTTTATTCGACCAATGTCCTGACATACGGGAGTGTTACCGCGCATTCCGGACATCGGCAGGTTGCAAACCGGATGCGCGACACGGCGTTCGCACAGGCGGACCTTACCTGATCCAGTGTGGTTCGCATCACGCGGCTGTCAAGGGCGGACGGGCCTTGCACGCGGGTTTGGCGGCGATTCGCACGCGTCGGAGCGTTGATGTGCATCAGGCCTGCAAAAGCCGCGTCGGGCGACAATCAGCCGCGTCGATCGACGACCGGCCGTCGCATGCGGATTCTTCGCGTTGATGTGACTAATCTGGAAGGGTATCGGCCGATTGACGTTCAGCCGTTCGTAATTTTCGCGCGGCAAACTGGCGGTCCGCTTTCGCGCACCTTTCGGACGCATGCGTTTGCGGCTGTCACAGAACTGTCGTTCGATACCCGGTGCATTCAGCAAGTATCTTTTGCATCCAGCGGACATTTCGCGGCGATGACGTCTGCGATACTCCGACCGTGCCCGTGGTGCCGGGCCGCCCCTCGCGGCCCCAAGGGCTTCGCGTCGCTCAGGAGACACCCCCCCGCGACGTCAACGACAGACCAAAAGCGTCAGATATACAGCCATGTCTTCTTCACGCATCCTCGCTCCCGCCCTGCGTTCGCTCGTCCGCACCGCCGACGAAGCCGCCGCGCTGATCCGTCCTGGCATGACCGTCGCCATGAGCGGCTTCACCGGCTCGGGCTATCCGAAGGCCGTGCCCGCCGCGCTCGCCGCCCACATCGACGCGGCCCACGCGCGCGGCGAGGACTTCCGGATCAACGTGCTGACGGGCGCATCGACCGCGCCGGAACTCGACGGCGCGCTCGCCCGCACCAACGGCATCTCGATGCGCCTGCCGTACCAGTCCGACCCGACGCTGCGCGACAAGATCAACGCCGGTGAAGTCGACTACCAGGACGTCCACCTGAGCCACGTCGCGCAATACGCATGGTTCGGGCTGTACGGCGACCTCGACGTCGCGATCGTCGAAGTCGCGGGCATCCGCGAGGACGGGCTGCTGATTCCGTCCGCGTCGATCGGCAACAACAAGACGTGGCTCGAGCAGGCGAAGCACGTGATCCTCGAAGTCAACTCGCGCCAGCCGCTCGGTCTCGACGGGATGCACGACGTCTATTACGGCACCGCGCTGCCGCCGCACCGCAAGCCGATTCCGCTGACGAAAAGCGACGACCGGATCGGCGAGCCGTACCTGCGCTGCCCGGCGGAGAAAATCGTCGCGATCGTCGAGACCGACGCGCCGGACCGCAGCAATGCGTTCTCCGCGCCGGACGCCACGTCGAAACAGATCGCGCATCAGCTGATCGATTTCCTGCGCCACGAAGTGAAGCGCGGCCGCCTGCCGGAAAACCTGCTGCCGCTGCAGTCGGGCGTCGGCAACATCACGAACGCGGTGCTCGCGGAACTGAGCTCGGCTGGCTTCTCGAACCTGACCGCGTACACCGAAGTGATCCAGGACGGCATGCTCGACCTGCTCGACGACGGCACGCTGAGCTTCGCGTCGGCCACGGCGCTGTCGCTGAGCCCGGCCGCCGTGCAGCGATTCGCCGACGAGATCGCGACGTTCCGCGAAAAGATCCTGCTGCGCCCGCAGGAGATCAGCAACCATCCGGAACTCGTGCGCCGCCTCGGCTGCATCGCGATGAACGGGATGATCGAAGCCGACATCTACGGCAACGTGAACTCGACGCACGTGATGGGCACGAAGATCCAGAACGGCATCGGCGGCTCGGGCGACTTCGCCCGCAACGGCTACCTGTCGTGCTTCATGTCGGCCAGCACCGCGAAGGGCGGCGCGATCTCGCGGATCGTACCGATGGCGAGCCACGTCGACCATACCGAGCATGACGTCGCGGTGGTCGTCACCGAGCAGGGGCTCGCCGATCTGCGCGGCCTGTCGCCGAAGCAGCGCGCACGCAAGATCATCGCGACCTGCGCGCATCCCGACTACCGGCCGATGCTCGAGGACTACTTCGAGCGCGCGTCGCGCGAGAGCTTCGGCAAGCACACGCCGCACCTGCTCGCCGAGGCGCTGTCGTGGCACGAACGCTACGTGCGCACCGGGACGATGAAGGCCTGACGTTGCGGCCCGCGGCGGGCATGCGCCCGTCGCATCGTCAATCCATCGCCGCGTGCGCGATATCGGCGCTCGCCGTTTTCTGCGGCGGGCGGATCAGCAGCAACAGCGGGATCATCAGCAGCGTCGCGACGAACATCAGCTTGAAGTCGTTCAGGTAGGCGATCATCGCGGCCTGCTGGTTGATCGTGCGGTCGAGCAGCGCGATGTCGACGTGGCTGCCGGCCATCGCCTGCACGGCCGGGTCGAACGGCGTGATGTGGGTCGCGAGGTCGGCATGCGCGACCTGCGTGTTGCGCGTCATCAGCGTCTGTACGATCGAGATGCCGATACTGCTGCCGATGTTGCGCATCAGGCTGTAGGTGGCCGTGCCGTCCGCGCGCAGCTCCGGTTGCAGCGTCGAGAACGACAGCGCGCTCAGCGGCACGAACACGAGCCCCAGCCCGAAGCCCTGGACCACCCCGGGCCACACGATGTCCGCCTCGGACAGCACGATCGTGTACTGCATCATCTGCCACAGCGCGAGCGCGGAAATCGCCAGTCCGGCGAACAGCAGCGCACGCGCATCCACGTATTTCAACAAGCGCCCGACGAACAGCATCGCGATCATCGTGCCGGCGCCGCTCGGCGCGGTGACGAGGCCCGTCGTCGCGACCGGATAGCCCATCAGGTTCTGCAGCATCGGCGGCAACAGCGCGCGCGTCGCGTACAGCACCGCGCCGACGACGAAGATGAACAGCGTGCCGGTCGCGAAGTTCGGGTCGCGCAGCAGCTCCGACTTGAAGAACGACGCCTTGCCGACGGTGGCCGTATGCACGAGGAAGAATGCGAAGGCGAGGGCGGCGACGAGCGCCTCGATGCGGATTTCGTACGAGCCGAACCAGTCGAGCTGTTCGCCGCGGTCGAGCATCGCCTGGAACGCGCCGATCGCGAGCGCGAGCGTCGCGAAGCCGAACGCATCGAATTTCACGTGCGGGCGCGGCGCGCGCGCCGGCAGGAAGGTCAGCACGCCGGCCAGCGCGAACGCGCCGATCGGCACGTTGATGAAGAATACCCAGCGCCAGTTGTAGCTGTCGGTGAGCCAGCCGCCGAGCGTCGGGCCGAGGATCGGGCCGACCATCACGCCCATTCCCCAGATCGCCATCGCCTGGCCCTGTTTCTCGCGTGGATTGATGTTGAGCAGGATCGACTGCGACAGCGGCACCAGCGCGGCGCCGAACACGCCCTGCAGCAGCCGCGCACCGACGATCTGCACGAGCGACTCGGACAGCCCGCACAGCGCGGACGCGATCGTGAAGCCCGCGATCGAGAGCGTCAGCAGCCGCTTCATGCTGAGGCGATCGGAAAGCCAGCCGGTCAGCGGCGTCGCGATCGCCGCGGCGACGATGTAGGAGGTCAGCACCCAGGTGATTTCGTCCTGCGACGCGGACAGCGTGCCCTGCATATGCGGCAGCGCGACGTTCGCGATCGTGCTGTCGAGGGTCTGGATCAGCGTCGCGAGCATGATCGACAGGGTCAGCATCGGCCGGTTGAGGGCGGGTGGCGAGGCGGCGTCGGCGGCGGCGGGATTCAAGCGGGTGTCTCCGTGGGGCGGTCGCCGTGGGCGGCGATCCGGTATGGCTCGAATTATAAGCACGCTTATTATATTCGTGCTTATCGCTTGACCCGAGCTGCGGGCGATTCCCAGCCTGCCCCTATAATCGCCGCATGGACAAGACTTACGAGAACCGGATCGGCTACCTGATTTCCGATGTGGCCCGTCTGCAAGGACGCCTGTTCGACCGACGCGCGAAGCGCCTCGGACTGACGCGCGCGCAAAGCCGCGTCCTCGCATACCTGACGTGGAAGGGCGAGATGAATCAGGCACGGCTCGCGGAATGGCTCGAGATCACGCCGATCTCGCTGACGCGGCTGCTCGACCGGATGGAAGGCTGCGGGTGGATCGAACGCATCGCGAACGACGACGATCGCCGCGCGTTCGTGATCCGGCTGACCGACAAGTCGCGTGACATCTTTCCGCAGATGCTGGAGGTGGGCGACACTGTCACCGACGACGGGTTGCGCGGCTTCACGCGCGACGAGCGCGACACGCTCGTACGCCTGCTCGGGCGCGTGCGCCACAACCTGATCGACAGCGGCGGCGAATGAACGCGGTGCGCGGTGCTCGACGACCCAGCGCCGCCAGCCCGAACGGTCGCGGCGACGCGGCGTGTCGGGACGTCGGGACGCGAGTCGGTTTCGGCGGGGTCATGGCGGTCCAGGCTTGTGTCGAACGAGTCGAGCGGCTATGTTGCAACTTCAAGTTCACTTGAGATCGAGCATGAGCCGTCTGGACATCGCCGAAGTCGCGCGCCGCTCGGGATTGCCCGCGTCGACGCTGCGCTACTACGAGGAAAAGGGATTGATCGCGCCGAACGGCCGTCACGGGCTGCGGCGCCAGTACGACGAGTCGGTGCTGGAGCGTCTTGCGCTGATCGCGCTCGGCCGCGAGGCCGGCTTTTCGCTGGACGACATCCTCGCGATGTTCGGCGCGGACGGCCGGCCTGCGATCGATCGCGCGAAGCTCGACGACAAGGCCGACGAGCTCGATCGCACGATCCGCCGTCTCGGCGCGGTGCGCGACGCGTTGCGGCACGCGGCCGTCTGCCCGGCGCCGAGTCATCTCGAGTGTCCGTCGTTCCGCAAGCTGTTGCGCATCGTGGCGCATCGTCATCCGGCGCGCCGCACGAAGGCGGAAGGCGCGTAAGCGGTCAGGCGGTCCGGTTTGTCGAAGCGTGGGCGCTCGAGCGTGCCACGGGGCGGCCGTACTGCCGCGTCTGGCGTCCCGAGCGACTCATCCCGCGTAATACACGCGGCATTCCATCTCGCGTCCGCGCACGATGCGTTTGCCGACGAGCGAGCCGAGCGTTTCGGTGACGACGGTCCGCTGGTTCTCGCATTGCAACGCATCGTAGAAGTAGAGCGCGACCCAGTCCGCGGTGCGACCGGACGCCTGCGGCCGCACGGGATACGGGCACAGCGCGGTGAAATGCCAGCCGCCTTTCGTCATGTGCATCACGGGCGGCTGAATGCTCACGTCCGCGTTCAGCCGACGTGACACGAGCGTGGGCAGGATGCCGGCGGCGGCCTTGTTGCGGTACAGGCGGTCGATGTAAAGCAGCAGTTCGACCGGCGGCTCGGTGCCGAGGCTGGCGTCGCGCGCGTGGCCTTGCCAGCGCCGGCGCCGGCTCAGCACGTCGTCGAGCGCCGCGCGGATGCCGGCCGCGCGCCGCGGGCCGACGCCCGGAATCGCATCGAGTCGGCCGCTGCGGGCCGCGCGTTCAAGCTCCTCGAGCGTATCGATGTGCAATTGGTCGTGAATCCGCAGCGCGAGCGCGTGGCCGATGCCTGGCACGGCTTCGAATGCGGACGTGCGCTCCGCGTCGCCGCGCAGCCGGTCGAGCAGCCGCCAGCGTCCGGTCACCAGCAGTTCGGCGATCGCCTGCGCGACGCCCGTGCCGACCTCCGGCAGTGCGCCGAGCGCATCGACGCCGCCCGCGTCGAACCGCGTGCGGATACCGTCTTCGAGCGACTCGATCGTATAGGCCGATGCGCGGTAGGCGGCCACCCGATAAGGATTCGCGCCCTGGTCGGCAAGCAACTGCGCGGCCTCGCGCAAGCAGGCCGCGATCTGCCGGTTTTCCTCGTGTGTTTGGCCGATGGTCGTTTGCATGTGCGGAGCCTGGAGATGTGCAAACGGAATGGACCCGGCGCGCAACGCCCCGGGTCCAAGTGTTATTTCAGCACATTGTCACGGCAAGCGACGAGCAAAATTTGATGCGCATCAATGGCAAACGTTGCGCGGGCGGGACCGGTCCGCGCACGTTCGTGCCGGCGTGCGGCACGAACGCGCGACCCGTTACGCGTCGAGGAACGACTGCGCGCCCTCGGCCTCCGCGGCCATGCGCAGCGTCGCGAGCGCGCGCTTCTCGATCTGCCGCACACGTTCGCGCGACATCCCCGCGTCCTGCGCGATCGCATCGTAGGTGTCGGGTTCGGCACCGCCGAGGCCGAACCGCCGGCGCAGCACGTCAGCCTCGGCCGGCGTGACCGAGCGCAGCAGCGACGTCACGCATTCGCGCATGCGCGTGTCCGCCAGACGCTCGAACGGACTCGCCGATGCCTGGTCCTCGAGGAGGTCGACCAGTCCGGTATCCGCGTCGGGCAGCGGCGTGTCGAGCGACAGCGGCTCGGCCGGCAGCGCGAGCACCGCGCGCAACTTGTCCTCGGCGAGCCCGGTCTCGGCGGCGAGTTCGGCCGGCGTCGCGCGGCGGCCCGTGCGCTGGCGCACGCGCAGCGCATGGCGTTGCACGCGCTGGTACTGGTCGCCGACGTGCACGGGCACGCGGATCGTGCGCGAGCGGTCGGCCACCGCGCGCGCGACCGCCTGCCGGATCCACCAGGTCGCGTAGGTCGAGAACTTGAAGCCGCGCCGGTATTCGAATTTCTCGATCGCGCGCATCAGGCCGAGGCAGCCGTCCTGCACGAGATCGGGCAGGTCGACACCGCGGTTCATGTACTTGCGCGCGATCGACAACACGAGGCGCAGGTTCGCCTCGAGCATCGCGCGCGTACCGTCGCGCACTTTTTGCTGGCCGTCGCTCAGCGCGGCGCCGAGCGCGCGCCGCGCGACCGGGTCGAAGCACGCGGCGTCGGTGCACGCGGGGGCGTCCGTCCCGGCTGCGACCGGTGCGGCGGCGAGTGCGCGCAAGACGCGGCTCGCTTCGTCGACGGCCGGTGCAACCCATGCGAGCGAACCGAGCAGCGCGGCCAGACGGTTACGCGCGTCGCGATACTCGGCCGAACGGCAGCCCTGCGCGTGCAATGCGTCGCGCACGGCCGCAATCGCGTCATACAGCGTGTCGTAGCGCGCAGGTGCCGGCGTGTCGCCTCCGCCGTCGTCGACGTCATCGCCTTCGTTGGCGGCCGCGCCGGTTGAACGCGTTGCGGCATGGCGCGCCAGCAGCGCCTCGACGGCCGCCGGATAGCCGGCGAGCGCGTGCAGGATCTGATGGCGGCCCGTTTCGATCTCGCGGGCAAGCACGATTTCGTCCTCGCGCTTGAGCAGCGGCACCGCATGGATGCGCCGCATGTAGAGCGCGAGCGGATCGGTCGATGCACCGGTGCCGCGGGCGAGATCGCCGAGCAGCGCGCGGCCCTCGTCGAGGGCGTCGCGATCGACGTCGACCGGTGCCGCGCCCGCGAACGGCGCCGGCGCGGCGGGTTCGTCGAGCACGGCGATGCCGATGTCCGCAAGCGCGGCGCGCACGACGTCGAGCGCGTCGGGGCTGTCGCTTTCCGGCGGCAGCGCGTCGACGAGGTCGGCGTGCGTCAGATAACCCTGTTCGCCGGCAAGCGCCAGCAACTGGATGATCGGATCGAGGGGCGTGTCCGCCCGAAGCGTGGGGCGTGGCGTAGTCATGTCGATGGCGGCGCGAGCCGCGTTCCTGTCTGGGCGGGCCGAAGTCCGCGGGTTTCAGGCTCCCGGGGGCCGCGAACGCCCGTCCGCGCCGGCCAGCCTGACTCGATATCCAACTTGAGGGCATTTGCGCCAACTTCAACGCCGGTGCGGCTGACGCGCGAGCATGCGGCATGCCCGCTCGATCGCGCCCCGTTCTTCGTTGCCGCGAAACAAAAAGTAACGGATCAAACCCGCAGAAATATGCAGGGGACGTAAGCTAGAGTCAGGCGCGCGCCACGCGGCGACGCGCCATTCCCTGCGGAGCCTCGAATGAACCCGATTCCCGCCGCGCGGCCTGCCGTCATGGCGCTGGCCATGCTCGCGCTGAGCGGCTGTTATTACACCGGCCCATACGGCTATGCGCCGTATTACGCACCCGTGCCCGCCACGGTGTCGCAGCGCGAGATCCCGGCGGCGCCGGCAACCGCCGGACCGGTCGCGCCGCCGACGCCCGCGATGCCGCCGCCGGCAGACGATAACACCTACGTACCGGCCCCGGTGTATCTCGCGCCGGCCTACGTGCCTTACCCGGCCTACTATCCCGCGTACTACCCGGGCTGGTATGGGCCGCCCGTCTCGATTGGCCTCGGTTTCTGGGGGCATTGGGGCGGCGGCTACCGGGGCGGGTACTGGCACCGTCCGTGGGGCGGCGGCCACTGGGGAGGCGGCCATTGGGGCGGGGGCCATCGACACTGAATGACGCGCGGTGGCACCGCGCGGGAGAGCATCATGAGCAACACGATCATCCGCAGTCTCTGCGTCGTCCTGTTCGGCATCGCCGCGGTGCCGGGCGTCGCCGACGCGCAAAGCAGCGCGTACACGAACTCGCCGGCCGAAATCTATGCGGGGCCGGCACCCGATTATCCGGTCGTCGCACAGATTCCGCCCGGCACCGCGCTGGACGTGTTCGGTTGCCTGAGCGACTACTCGTGGTGCGACGTCGCGCTGCCGGGCGTGCGCGGCTGGATCGACGCTGACCAGCTCGACTATCCGTACCAGGGCAATTACGTGCCGTTGCTCGAATACGGCGCGATCATCGGCGTGCCGGTGACCGGGTTTGCGATCGGCGCGTACTGGGATCGCTATTACCGCCATCGGCCGTGGTTTCACGATCGCGACCGCTGGGAGCGTCGTGCCGAGCCGCGCATCGGCCCCGGCGGGATGCCGCCCGCCTACGGGCACCCGCAGCCGGGCGGGCCGATCCAGCGCGCGCCGGGCGGTGCGCCACCGGAGCGGCATGATGCGCGGCCGTCGGCCACGCGCGGCGGCTGGAACGGCCCGAACCGCGCGCCGGCGCCGCAGGCCGCGCCTGCGCCGATGCCCGGCGCTCGTCAGCCCGCGCCGCCGCCGGCGCAGCCTCCCGCCCCCAGTGGGGGCGCGGCGCGGATGATGGCGCCGCCGACGTACCAGCAGGGCGGCGGCGGCGGTTACGGCGCACGGCCGCAAGGCGGTGGAAACAGCGGCGGGAATCACGGCGGCGGCGGTAACCGCGGCGGCGGCGGTGGAGCCGGATGGGGCGGCACCGACGAGTTTCGTCATTGATCGATTGGCGGCACGGGTGCCGCTGCTTCGGGCCGGCGCCGGACGAAAAAAAAGCCGCTCCGGAGAGCGGCTTCTGGTTCACGCAGGCGGGCCGCTCGCGCGGCCCGTCGCCGGGTGTCAGTCGTCGAGCAGCGACAGGTCGCGCACGGCGCCCTTGTCGGCCGACATCACCAGCTTCGCATAGGCCTTCAGCGCAGCGGACACCTTGCGCGGGCGCGGTTGCGCCGGCTTCCAGCCCTTCGCGTTCTGCTCTTCGCGGCGACGCGCGAGTTCCTCATCCGACACCAGCACGTCGATCGTGCGGTTCGGGATGTCGATGCGGATCCTGTCGCCGTCGCGTACGAGGCCGATCGCGCCGCCCGCTGCCGCTTCCGGCGAGCAGTGACCGATCGACAGGCCGGACGTGCCGCCCGAGAACCGGCCGTCCGTCAGCAGCGCGCATGCCTTGCCGAGGCCCTTCGACTTGATGTAGCTCGTCGGGTACAGCATTTCCTGCATGCCGGGGCCGCCCTTCGGCCCTTCGTAGCGCACGATCACCACGTCGCCGGCCTTGACCTTGTCGTTCAGGATGTTCTCGACCGCTTCGTCCTGCGATTCGGTCACGTGAGCCGAGCCCTCGAACACGAGGATGCTTTCGTCGACGCCGGCCGTTTTCACCACGCAGCCGTCGAGCGCGATGTTGCCGGTCAGCACGGCCAGGCCGCCTTCCTTCGAGAACGCATGCTCGTACGAGCGGATGCAGCCTTCGGCGCGGTCGAGGTCGAGGCTCGGCCAGCGCGTGTTCTGGCTGAACGCGACCTGCGTCGGGATCCCGGCCGGGCCGGCCAGGTAGAACGTGCGGACCGCTTCGTCTTCCGTGCGGACGATGTCCCACTGGTCGAGCGCATCCTTCAGCGTCGGCGCGTGCACGGTCGGCACGTCGGTGTGCAGCTTGCCGGCGCGCTCGAGCTCGCCGAGGATCGCCATGATGCCGCCCGCACGGTGCACGTCCTCGATGTGGTACTTGTTCGTGTTCGGCGCGACCTTGCACAGCTGCGGCACGATGCGCGACAGGCGATCGATGTCCTTCATCGTGAAGTCGATGCCGGCTTCCCGCGCGATCGCCAGCAGGTGCAGGATCGTGTTGGTCGAACCACCCATCGCGATGTCGAGCGTCATCGCGTTCTCGAACGCCTTGAAGCCGACCGAGCGCGGCAGCACGCGCATGTCTTCCTGCTCGTAGTGCTGGCGGGTCAGCTCGACGATGCGGCGGCCGGCGCGCTTGAACAGCTGCTCGCGATCCGCGTGCGTCGCGACGACCGTGCCGTTGCCGGGCAGCGACAGGCCGAGCGCTTCGGTCAGGCAGTTCATCGAGTTCGCGGTGAACATGCCCGAGCACGAGCCGCAGGTCGGGCAGGCCGAGCGCTCGACTTCGGCGACGTCGGCATCCGAATACGACTGGTCGGCCGCGATCACCATCGCGTCGACGAGGTCGAGCTTCTTCAGTTCGACGGTCTTGGTGATCGGGTTCGCGAGGCGCGTCTTGCCGGCTTCCATCGGGCCGCCCGACACGAAGATCACCGGGATGTTGAGGCGCATCGCGGCCATCAGCATCCCCGGCGTGATCTTGTCGCAGTTCGAGATGCACACCATCGCGTCCGCGCAGTGCGCGTTCACCATGTACTCGACCGAGTCGGCGATGATGTCGCGACTCGGCAGCGAATAGAGCATGCCGTCATGGCCCATCGCGATGCCGTCGTCGACCGCGATCGTGTTGAATTCCTTCGCGACGCCGCCGGCGGCCTCGATCTCGCGCGCGACGAGCTGGCCGAGATCCTTCAGGTGCACGTGCCCGGGCACGAACTGCGTGAACGAGTTGACGACCGCGATGATCGGTTTCGAGAAATCGTCGTCTTTCATGCCGGTGGCGCGCCACAGCGAGCGCGCACCTGCCATGTTGCGGCCGGCGGTGGAGGTTTTGGAACGGTATGTGGGCATGGTGATGGCTGAAGAAATATCGCGGAAAAGGGTGGAGGCACGGGAATGGAGGCCTCTCGCGCGCCCGTGCGAACAACCTCTTGAGCTGCGCCCTGGGCAAACCCGACGATTATCCCACAGCCGCCGGGCGTGCGGCGCCCGCAGGCGCGGGCGAGCGGGCGCCGGGTGGGGCGCCAGGATGCGGGCGCGGGACACGCCGGTCGAACCGGACGACGGCGTCATCGCCCGTCCTGCCGGCGATGACGCCGCGCCTCGCGATCGTGCGTCAGTCGAGCAGCGTCAGGATTTCGTCGTACAAGGCCTTCGGAATCCGCACGCCGTGCGCGATGCTGCGCGCGCGGGCGTCGAAGCGCCGTTGCGACGGCAGCCGCGCGCCTTGCCCGGTAATCGACGCGAACATCCGCTCGCCGCGCGCGAGGCCTGCGTCGAGGTCGTCGCCGAGGAACACTTTCGGGTCGAACGCGATCACGAGCTCGCCGTGGCACGGTGTCGCGCCGACGCCTTCGTCGAAGTCCATCGACTCCTGGCTCGTCATGTCGCCGATCAGCGCGCCGCCGAGCAGCTCGACCATCGCCGCGAGCGCCGAGCCCTTGTGCCCGCCGAACGTGCGCATCGCGCCCTGCAGCGCGGCCTTCGGATCGGTGGTCGGCTGGCCGTCGGCGCCGATCGCCCAGTGCGGCGGGATCGCCTTGCCCTGTTTTGCATGCAGCTCGATGTCGCCGCGCGCGATCGCGCTCGTCGCGAAATCGAATACGAACGGCACGCCGTCCGGGCGCGGCCATGCGAACGCGATCGGGTTCGTGCCGAACACCGGCTCGCGGCCGCCTTCGGGCGCGACCCAGCTGTGGCTCGGGTTCATCGCGATGCCGACCAGCCCCTCGGCGGCGATCGCCTCGACCTCGGGCCACAGCGCCGAGAAGTGGTAGCAGTGGTTGATCGCCATCGCGGCGATCCCGTGCTGCTTCGCCATCTCGACGAGCACCGGCAGGCCGGTTTCGAAGCTCAGCAGCGAGAAGCCGCGATGGGCGTCGACCGCGACGATCGACGACGACAGCCGGCGCAACGTCGGCACGGCTTGCGGGTCGACCTTGCCCTTCTTCAGCGAGCGCACGCACACGAGCAGCCGGTACACGCCGTGCGAGTGGCACTCGTCGCGCTGGCCCTGGGTGATCACACCCGCGATCGCCCGCGCGTGCGCATCGGACATCCCGTGGTGCGTCAGCACCCGCAGCGCGAGCGCATGGACCTCATCGAGCGACAGGACGACTTCGGCGAGCGGCTCAGACATCGCGCGCTTCCCGCGGTGCGGGCACGCCGTCGATGCGTTGCGGCACGTTCAGCGGGTTGCCGTCGCGGATGGCGTCGGGCAGCAGCGCGTCCGGCACGTCCTGGTACGACACGGGGCGCAGGAAACGCTCGATTGCGCGTGCGCCGACCGACGTCGTGCGCGTGTCGGACGTGGCCGGGAACGGGCCGCCGTGCACCATCGCATGACCGACCTCGACGCCCGTGCCGAAGCCGTTGACGAGAATGCGGCCGGCCTTGCGCTCGAGCGTCGGGCGCAGCGCGGCGAACAGCGCGGCGTCGCCGTCGGCGAGATGCGCGGCGATCGTCAACTGGCCTTCGAGCGATTTCAGCACGCGGTGCAGCGTGTCGGCATCGGGGCAGCGCACGATGAGCGACGCGGGGCCGAACACTTCATCGCGAAGTTCGGGGTGGGCGATGAATGCGTCCGCCGAGGTCGCGAACAGCGCCGCGCGCGCCTGGTAGCGGCTGCCTTCCATGCCTTGCGCCAGCAGTTCGACCGCGTCGTGCGTGCTCAGCGCGGCCACGCCTTGCGCATAGCTCGCGTGGATGTGCGGCGTCAGCATCGTCTGCGCGGCGCTCGCCTGCACGGCAGTGGCCGCCGCGGCTTCGAACGCGCGCAGCGCGGGGCCATCGACCGCGAGCACGAGGCCCGGGTTGGTGCAGAACTGGCCGGCGCCGAGGGTGAGCGATGCGACGAACTGCGGCGCGATTGCGTCATGGCGCGCGTCGAGCGCGGCCGGGAACAGCAGCACCGGGTTGATCGAGCTCATTTCCGCATAGACCGGAATCGGCTCGTGGCGCGCGGCCGCGATGTTCATCAGCGCGACGCCGCCGCGGCGCGAGCCGGTGAAACCGACGGCCTTGACGCGCGGATCGGCGACGAGCGCCTGGCCGATTTCGCGCGACGCGTCGAACAGCAGCGAGAACACGCCGGCCGGCAGCCCGCATTCGCGCACGGCCTGCTGGATCGCGCGGCCGACAAGCTCGGACGTGCCCGGATGCGCGGAGTGCGCCTTGACGATCACCGGGCAGCCGGCGGCGAGTGCCGACGCGGTATCGCCGCCCGCGACCGAGAACGCGAGCGGGAAGTTCGACGCGCCGAATACGGCAACCGGCCCGATCGCGACGTTGCGCAGGCGCAGGTCGACGCGCGGCAGCGGCTTGCGGTCCGGGCGGGCCGGATCGATGCGCGCGTCGACGTAACCGCCGTCGCGCACGAGCGACGCGAACAGCGCGAGCTGGCCGACCGTGCGCCCGCGTTCGCCTTCGATGCGTGCGCGCGGCAGGCCCGTTTCGGTGACGCAGCGCTCGATCAGGTCGTCCCCGAGCGCCATGATGTTGCGGCCGATTGCATCGAGGAACGCGGCGCGCTGCTCGGGGCGCGTCTCGCGATACGTGTCGAAGGCTTCGTCGGCGAGCGCGCAGGCCGTCTCCAGGTCGTGCTGGCTCGCGCCGCCGAACGCGGGTTCGAGCGGTTCGCCGGTTGCGGCGGCGATCGCGTGAAGGGTGCCGTTCTGTCCGGCGATGGCCGACTGGCCGATCAGGAGCTGACCTGTGAGTTGCATGGGTTTTCCTCGGAAAATGCGGGGCCGGGCGTGGTGCACCCGGCCGGAGTGAAATGGGGAAGCGGGTGTGTCAGTCTTCGTCGTCGTCGAGCTGCAGCTTGTCGGAACGGATGCCGGTGTTGGCGCCCCAGTAATAGATGACAAGCGCGACGGCCGCGACGACGACCGTGTCGTACGGATGCGCGAGCTGGCCCGTGCCGCCGAAGCCGCCGAAGTACGACAGCACGATCATGGCCGCATAGAACGCGATCAGCCACGCGGACGAACGCACCTGCTCGGCGAGGCTCAGGTGCGCGGTCGGCACCCAGCGGCGGCACGCGAGATAGATGACGAACATGACGATCTGCAGGCCGAGCAGCCAGGACACCGTGCCCCAGCCCGACCAGTAGACGATCAGCGCGGCGATCACGAACGACGCGGGGCCGGTGATGCCGAACGCCACCGCGCGGAACGGCCGCGGCAGGCCGGGCGCGGTGCGGCGCAGCGCGGCGACCGACACGGGCGCGACCGCATAGCTCAGCACCAGCGCGGCGGACACGATGTTGATCAGCGCTTCCCACGACGGGAACGGCATGGTCCAGAAGATCGCGAGGCCGAACGTGAGCCACAGGCCCGCACGCGGGATGCCCGATGCTTCGTCGACGCGCGTGAACACCTTGAAGAACGTGCCCGTCTTCGCCCAGCCGTAGACGACGCGCGGCGTCGCGTTCATGTAGATGTTGCCGCAGCCGCTCGGCGAGATCATCGCGTCGGCGACCACCATCACCGCGAGCCAGCCCACGCCGAGCGCGAGCGCGATGTCGCGGTACGGCAGCGAGAAGGCCTTGCTCACGTCGTGCCAGCCGGCGGCCAGCATGTCGGTCGGGATGCTGCCGATGAACGCGAGCTGCAGCAGCACGTAGATCAGCGTGGACAGGAGGATCGAGAGGATCAGCGCGATCGGGATCGTGCGCTGCGGATTCCGCACTTCGCTCGCGACCGACACGATCGGCGTGAGGCCGAGATACGCGAAGATGATGCCGCCGGCCGACACGGCCATCTCGATGCCCGGCATGCCGAACGGCGCGAAACCGTGCGCGGTGAGGTTGGCGGGCTTGAAGAACGTGAACAGCACCGCGATCACTGACAGCGGCACGATGAACTTGAAAATGCTGATGATGTTGTTCGCCTTCGCGAACGTCTTCACGCTCGAATAGTTCAGATAAAAGAAGAAGCACAGGAGCGCGGCCTGCACGAGCCAGCCGATCGTCGTCGGGTCGCTCGATCCCGCCTTGGTGAGGCCCGGGAACCACGCTGCAGCATACTGGCGCGCGGCGACCACTTCGATCGCGATCAGGCTCGAGAACGCGATCAGCGTGATGAAGCCCATCAGGTAGCCGAGCAGCGGGCCGTGCGAGAACACCGGGTAGCGAACCACGCCGCCCGCACGCGGCAGCGCGGCGCCGAGCTCGCAGTAGACGATGCCGAGCAGCAGCACCGCGAAGCCGCCGAGCAGCCACGAGAAGATGCCGGCCGGGCCGGCGATCGTCGACACGTGACTCGCGGCGAACAGCCACCCCGAACCGAAGATTGCACCGAGGCCGATGAACGTCAGGTCGGTCAGCGACAGCTGCTTCTTGAACTTGCCGTGACCGCCGTCGGCGGGCACGGAGCGGGAAAGCGGGACGGACGGGTGTGTGTTGCCTTGACCTGGCATAGGTTTGTCTCCTGGGAAATATCGGGGCAGGCGTGGCTTGCGCCGCGCTCCGACGAGCCGTGGCGCAACACCTGCCGGCCGGCGTGCGACCGGTTCGAACGGCCGCCGGGGCGGGCCGGGGCCTGTTCAAGTGCGGCACAGGCTGGTGCCGCGGCGAACGGGCCCGTGCCGGCCATGCCGGACACGGAAGTGGCGATGCGACGGGGGGAGGCCGTTGCACCGCCGGGGGGAAATCGGTCAGCGGTTCGCGCGGTTCCGTTCGGCGCGGTGCGCGGCGTCGAAAGCGATGGAAGCGCCCGGTACGAACCGGTTGCTGAGGGCGGGGAAAACTCCGGTCAGCTGGATGGCGTTTCGGCTCACTGCAATCTCCTGCTTCGTATCGGTCGACGACAGGCGCGTCGACGTGCAACCAGTATCGCCGTGCAAACACCCATCACGCTTGAGCCGTATCGCGGAGCAAAATGACGAAATCGGCACAGTGGCCGCAAGGGTCGCGAAACGCGTTCCGGACTATGCCGATTTCGTCGCCGTCCTCATCGAAAAGCCACAAGCGAATGGACGCGTGACGGAGGAAGCTATGCTCCTTTCCCCACTTCGGACGGCTCATGATGAAGCGCATCCAGATCATCGATTCGCACACGGGCGGCGAACCCACGCGGCTCGTCGTGTCCGGCTTCCCCTCGCTCGGCAACGGCACGATGGCCGAGCGTCGCGACGTGCTCGCCCGCGAGCACGATCGCTATCGCACCGCATGCATTCTCGAGCCGCGCGGCAGCGATGTGCTGGTCGGCGCGCTGCTGTGCGAACCCGTGTCGCCGGAGGCCGCGGCCGGCGTGATCTTCTTCAACAACAGCGGTTACCTCGGAATGTGCGGGCACGGCACGATCGGCGTCGTGCGCACGCTGCATCACATGGGCCGCATCGAGCCGGGCGTGCACCAGATCGAAACGCCGGTCGGCACCGTCGAGGCGACGCTGCACGATGACCTGTCGGTCAGCGTGCGCAACGTGCTCGCGTACCGCCATGCGAAGGCCGTCGACGTCGATGTGCCCGGATACGGTCCCGTGAAGGGCGACATTGCGTGGGGCGGCAACTGGTTCTTCCTGATCAGCGATCACGGCCAGCGCGTGGCCGGCGACAACGTGGCGGCGCTGACCGCCTATTCGTCCGCGGTGCGTGCAGGGCTCGAACGCGCGGGCATCACCGGCGCGAACGGCGGCGAGATCGACCATATCGAACTGTTCGCGGACGATCCCGAGCACGACAGCCGCAGCTTCGTGCTGTGCCCGGGCCATGCGTACGACCGTTCCCCGTGCGGCACCGGCACGAGCGCGAAGCTCGCGTGCCTCGCGGCCGACGGCAAGCTCGAACCGGGCGTCGTGTGGCGGCAGGCGAGCGTGATCGGCAGCGTATTCCAGGCGAGCTACGCGCAGGCCGACGGCGGCATCGTGCCGACGATTCGCGGCAGCGCGCACCTGAGCGCGGAAGCGACGCTGCTGATCGAGGAAGACGATCCATTCGGCTGGGGCATCGTGTCGTGAGCGAGACCCGGACCGACGTCGTCGTGATCGGCGCCGGCATCGTCGGCGCGGCGTGTGCGCATGAGCTCGCGCAGCGCGGGTTGCGCGTGCTTGTCGTCGACGACGCGAGCGGCGGCGCGACCGGCGCCGGCATGGGGCACCTCGTCGCGATGGACGACAACGCGGCGGAGCTCGCGCTGAGCCATTACTCGATCGAATTGTGGCGCGCGCTCGCCGGCGAGATGCCCGAAGGCTGCGCTTACCGCAACTGCGGCACGCTGTGGCTCGCGGCCGATGCGCACGAGATGGACCTCGCGCGCACCAAGCAGGCGACGCTCGCCGCGCACGGCGTGGCGGGCGAGCTGATCGACGCGGCGACGCTCGCGGGGCTGGAGCCGATGCTGCGCGCGGGCCTCGGCGGCGCGCTGAAGATCCCTGGCGACGCGATTCTCTATGCGCCCGTCGCCGCGAGCTGGCTGTTGCAGCGCGCGCCGGGCATCACGTTGCGGCGCGATTGCGCGGTGGCGGTCGACGGCCCGAGCGTGACGCTCGCGAGCGGCGACACGCTGCGAGCGGAGCGCGTCGTCGTCGCGAACGGCGTCGCCGCGCGCACGCTGCTGCCTGAATTGCCGCTGCGCCCGAAGAAGGGCCATCTGCTCATCACCGATCGCTACCCGGGCCAGGTGTCGCACCAGCTCGTCGAGCTCGGCTATGCGGCGAGCGCGCACGCGAGCGACGGCACGTCGGTCGCATTCAACGTCCAGCCGCGGCCTACCGGCCAACTGCTGATCGGCTCGTCGCGCCAGTTCGACACCGAGGACACGCGCGTCGAGCCGCCGGTCCTCGCGCGCATGCTGCGCCGCGCGGCCGGGTACCTGCCGGATCTGGCAGACCTGAACGGAATTCGCGCATGGACGGGCTTCCGTTCGGCGAGCCCCGACGGTCTGCCGCTGCTCGGCGAGCATCCGGCGCGGCCGGGCGTATGGCTCGCGGTCGGGCACGAAGGGCTCGGCGTGACGACCGCGCCGGGCAGTGCGCGGCTCGTCGCCGCGCTGATGACCGGCGAACGGCCGCCCATCGACATCGAACCGTATTTGCCGGGACGTTTCCTGACGACGTCCCCCGTAGCCGGAGCGCTTTCTTCATGATCATTCATCTGGACGGCCGCGCGCTGACGGTGGCCGACGGCGCGACCGTCGCGGCCGCCGTCGCGGCGAGCGGCGACGACACGACGCGCGTGTCGTGCACGGGTGCGGCGCGCGCGCCGTTTTGCGGTATGGGCATCTGCCAGGAGTGCAGGATGACGATCGACGGCCGCCGTCGTCTGGCTTGCCAGACGCTGTGCCGCGACGGGATGCGGGTGGAGCGCACGCGATGAAACAGGAACGACTCAGCGTCGACGTCGCCATCGTCGGCGCGGGCCCGGCCGGATTGTCGGCCGCGCGGGCCGCCGCACGAAGCGGCGCGACGATCGCGATCGTCGACGACAACCCGCGCGCGGGCGGGCAGATCTGGCGCCAGGCGGCGGCCGCGACGCCGGTGCCGGCCGCGGCGGAACGCCTTGCCGTGCTGCGTCAGCCGAACGTCACGCATCTGGCGGGCACGCGCATCGTCGCCGAGACGCAGCCGGGCACGCTGCTGCTGGAGGACGACGAGCGCGGGTTCCTGCTCGAATTCCGCACCCTGATCGTGTGCTGCGGCGCGCGCGAGCTGCTGCTGCCGTTCCCCGGCTGGACGCTGCCGGGCGTGACCGGCGCGGGCGGCCTGCAGGCGCTGATCAAGTACGGTCTCGACGTGCGCGGGCAGCGCACCGTGATCGCCGGCAGCGGCCCGCTGCTGCTCGCGAGCGCGGCGACGGCCCGTCACGCCGGCGCGCAGGTGTCGCACGTGCTCGAACAGGCTGCGTGGAGCGATGTTGCCGGTTTCGGCGCGGGGTTGTGGCGCTGGCCGTCGAAACTCGCGCAGGCCGCGAAGCTCGTCACGGCCGCCTATCGGCCCGGCGCACACGTCGTCGAAGCGTTCGGCGACAAGCGGCTCGAACGCGTGCGGATCCGGCAGGGCGAGCGTGAAATCGAGGTCGACTGCGACCGGCTCGCGTGCGGTTTTGGGCTCGTGCCGAACACCGTGCTGCCGAGCCACCTCGGCTGCCGGATCGAGAACGGCGCGGTCGTGGTCGACGCGCACCAGCGCACGAGCCGCGACGGCTGTTTCGCCGCAGGCGAGTGCACGGGTGTCGGCGGCAGCGAGCTGGCGATGGTCGAAGGCGAGATCGCCGGCTGCGCGGCCACCGGGCAGACGGCACCGCTGGCCGCGCTGATTGCGCAGCGCGCGCGCTGGCAGGCATTCGCGGACGCGGTGCGCGAACGCTTCGCGATCCGCGAGCCGATCCGCCGGCTCGCGCAGCCCGATACGCTGCTGTGCCGATGCGAAGACGTGCGCTTCGACGCGGTCGCGCCGGCGCCGGGCTGGACGGCCGCGAAGCTGCAGACGCGCTGCGGAATGGGCGCATGCCAGGGCCGCGTGTGCGGTGCGGCCGCGCAGGCGCTGTTCGGCTGGACGCCACCGGTCCCGCGCACGCCGCTCGTGCCCGCGCGGGTCGGCACGCTGATGCTGGACGACACGGTGTCCTGCGACGGCCCCTGACGCGCCACGGTGAAGTGGCCCGGTTCATGCCGGGCCGCCGCGCCGCTCATTCCACCTTCACTTTCTCCCATCCGCCCACCTGCGGCGCCGCACAGGCGCGCAGGCACTCGATCGCGGCGGCCACGGCCGCGCGATTCGCGCTGTCCGGATGCCAGTACATCGACACCGCGCCTTGTCCCTCGAGCCGCATCGGCAGGATGCGGATCGCGTTCAGTTGCTCGAAGCGCCGCGCGGCACGATGCGACGCGACGCCCAGCAGGTCGGTGTTGTTCAGCAGCGTGAGGTTCAGGATCGACGAATTCGATTCGACGCAATGCGGCGGCTGCACGCGACCGGCGGCCGTCAGCGCGACCTGCAGCGCGTTGTGCACCGGTGTGCCGGACGGCCAGACGATCCACGAGTGGGCCAGCACCTCGTCCCAGCCGACAGCGGCCGCGCCGACGAGCGGATGATCGGGCCGCGCGACGAACACCACCGGATCGACGTACAGCGCTTCGGCGTGCAGGTGCGGATCGACGGACGCGGAGCCCGAACGGCCGACGACGATGTCGAGTTCGCCTCGCGCGAGTTGCGGCATCAGCTGGTTCATCGTGCTCTCCGCGAGCCGCACCTGCGCGCGCGGCATCCGCTTCAGCAACTGCGATACCGCGAGCGGCACGGTATCGGCCGCCGCGACGCCCGACGTGCCGATCGTGACCAGGCCGCTGCCGCCTTCACGCAACGCGGCCATGTCGTCGCGCGCGACGTCGAGCTGCGCCTCCACGCGGCGCGCGTGCTCGATCAGCGCATCGCCGTAGGCCGTCGGCCGCAGGCCGCGCGCGTGCCGTTCGAACAGCGGCAGCCCGACGTCTTCTTCCAGTTCCTTCAGCCATTTCGACAGCGCGGGCTGGGTGGTCGCGAGCGCCGCCGCCGACTGGCTCAGGTTGCCCGTGCTGGCCAGGCTCAGCAGCACCTGGAGGTGCCGCAATCGCAGCCGGTAGGTCCAGTCCATCGCGTGCTCCGTGTCGGAAGGTATATCAAAAATAATATGGATTAGATGATTTCGCCATTTTACCGGGTATGTCTGCGTCGAATATAAATGTGCTGACGGACCGAAGCACGCGGTCCCCGACCCGACACAGCGCCGACCGCGATCGGCCGCACCAAGGAGACATCATGACCAGCCGACACCCGGATACGTCGCGCGCCGACTATTACGCACGGATCGCCGAACAGCGCCTCGCGCCGTTGTGGGAGTCGCTGCACAACCTCGTGCCGAAAGCGCCGCAGCCGGCCGCGCAGGCCGCGATCTGGAAGTACGCGCAGGTGCGCGACCTGGTGATGCAGGCCGGCGGCGTGATCAGCGCGGAAGAAGCCGTGCGCCGCGTGCTGGTGCTGGAGAACCCGGGGCTGCCCGGCAAGTCGAGCATGACGCCGAGCCTGTACGCGGGCCTGCAACTGATCCTGCCGGGCGAGATCGCGCCGAGCCACCGGCATACGCAGTCGGCGCTGCGCTTCATCATCGAGGGCAAGGGCGCGTGGACCGCGGTGAACGGCGAGCGCACGACGATGCATCCGGGCGACTTCATCATCACGCCGTCGTGGGCGTGGCACGACCACGGCAACCCGTCGGCGGAAGACGGCGGCGAGCCGGTCGTGTGGCTCGACGGGCTCGACATCCCGCTGGTCGGGAACCTCGACGCAGGCTTCGCGGAGAACTACCCGGAAGCCGAGCAGCCCGTCAGCCGCGCTGAAGGCGACAGCTTCGCGCGCTTCGGCCACAACATGGTGCCGGTGCGCCATCGCGCGAGCGAGCCGACGTCGCCGGTGTTCAGCTATCCGTATGCACGCACCCGTGAGGCCCTTGACACGCTGTACCGCAACGGCGAACTCGACGCGTGGGACGGCGTGAAGCTGCGCTACGTCAATCCCGCGACGGGCGGCTGGCCGATGCCGACGATCGCGACCTTCATGCAATTCCTGCCGGCCGGTTTCGACGGCCGCACGTATCGCAGCACCGACGCGACGATCTACTGCGTCGTCGAAGGTAGCGGCACCGCGTACATCGGTGGCGACGCGTTCGCATTCGAGCCGCACGACATCTTCGTCGCGCCGTCATGGGCGCGGTTGCGGCTGGTGGCCTCGTCCGACAGCGTGCTGTTCAGCTATTCCGACCGGCCGGTGCTGTCCGCGCTGAACCTGTTGCGCGAAGCGCGCGACTGACGCCGCCGATTGGCCCGAGTGGCCCGATTCTCCCGATATCCCCGATTCGTCCGATGCGCCGCGAAGGTGGCGCGCGGTCCTTCCTTCATGCCTACGCTGGAGCCGTTCATGACTTACGTTTTCCCGCCCGAAGCGCCGGTGGCGCTTCCCGTCGCCGGCAGTGACGCCCGCTTCGCGGTACGCCGCGTGTACTGCGTCGGCCGCAACTACGCGGCCCATGCGCGCGAAATGGGCTTCGATCCCGATCGCGAACCGCCGTTCTTCTTTTGCAAGCCGGCCGATTCGATCGTGCCGGTCGCCTACGGCGAAACGCTCGATCTGGCGTATCCGTCGCAAACGCAGAACTATCACTACGAAGCCGAACTCGTCGCGGTGATCGGCAAGGGCGGTTCCGACATTCCGCTCGAGCGCGCGCTCGAGCACGTGTGGGGTTATGCCGTCGGCCTCGACATGACGCGCCGCGACCTGCAGATGAAGATGCGCGAGATGGGCCGTCCGTGGGAAATCGGCAAGGCGTTCGACCGTTCCGCGCCGATTGGCCCCGTGCATCCGGCGAGCGAGGTCGGTCATTTCGAGCAGGCCGGCCTGTGGCTGACGGTCAACGGCGCGACGAAGCAGAAGAGCGACGTGTCGCACCTGATCTGGTCGGTCGCGGAAACGGTGGCCGACCTGTCGAAGTTCTTCCGCCTCGAACCGGGCGACGTGATCTTCACCGGCACGCCGGAAGGCGTCGGCCCGGTGGTCAAGGGCGACGTGATGAAGGTCGGCGTCGAGCGTCTCGGCGAATTGGCCGTGCGCGTGGTCTGAAGCGCGTTCTTCGATTTCCTCGAAAGGTCACATCGTGCAACTGCATAGCTTCTTCAACAGTTCGACATCCTATCGGGTACGCATCGCGCTCGCGCTGAAAGGACTGCCGTACGACACGCTGCCCGTGAACATCCGCACGGGCGAGCACCGCGAGGCTGGCTACGTCGCGCGGGTGAATCCGTCCGCGTCGGTGCCGGCGCTGGTCGATGGCGATTTTCGTCTCGGCCAGTCGCTCGCGATCATCGACTACCTCGACCAGATTCATCCGGCGCCGCGGCTGATTCCGCTGGAACCGCGGCGGCGCGCACGCGTGCTGGAATTCGCGACGCTGATCGCGTGCGACATCCATCCGGTCAACAACCTGCGCGTGCTGCGCTACCTCGACAGCGAACTGCAGGTTACGCCGCAGCAGAAGCGTGCGTGGTACCGGCACTGGATCGCGGAAGGCATGGCCGGCGCCGAGCGCCTGCTCGCACGCGCGGGCACGGGCCCGTGGTGTTTCGGCGCGGCGCCGACGCTCGCCGACATCTGCCTCGTGCCGCAGGTCGCGAACGCGCTGCGGATGGATTGCGACCTGAGCGCATATCCGCGCAGCCTCGCGGTTCATGAACACGCGCGACGCGAGCCGGCGTTCGAAGCGGCGCAGCCACAGCGGCAACCTGACTATGTCGCGTAACACGAAGGGGGAGACAGACATGGGCGAGACAAACATGACAGGCCGACGCGTACTCGTGATCGGCGGCGGCATCGGCGGGCTCGCGACGGCGCTGGCGCTCGCGCGCCAGGGCATTCGCGTGAAGCTGCTCGAACAGGCTGCGCAAATCGGCGAGATCGGCGCGGGCATCCAGCTCGCCGCGAACGCGTTCAATGCGCTCGACGCGCTGGGCGTCGGCGAGGCCGCGCGCGGGCGCGCGGTGTTCACCGACCGGCTGCAACTGATGGATGCGGTCGATGCGCGGGAAGTCGCGTGCATCGATACGGGCGCCGCGTATCGCGCGCGCTTCGGCAACCCGTATGCGGTGATCCATCGCGCGGACATCCACCTGTCGATCTACGAGGCGGTCAAGGGTCATCCGCTGATCGAATTCCGGACCAGCACGCAGGTGTGCGGGTTCGAGCAGGACGGCAACGGCGTGACCGTGATCGACCAGCATGGCGAGCGTTATCGCGCCGACGCGGTGATCGGCTGCGACGGCGTGAAGTCCGCGATCCGGCAGGCGTTGATCGGCGATGCGCATCGCGTGACGGGGCACGTCGTGTACCGCGCGGTCGTCGACGTCGACAACATGCCGAAGGATCTGCAGATCAATGCGCCGGTCGTGTGGGCTGGCCCGCATTGCCATCTCGTCCACTATCCGCTGCGGGGCGGACGGCAATACAACCTCGTCGTCACGTTCCACAGCCGCGAGCAGGAAACCTGGGGCGTGCGCGACGGCAGCAAGGAGGAAGTGCTGTCGTACTTCGACGGCATCCATCCGCTGCCGAAGCAGATGCTCGACCGGCCGACGTCGTGGAAGCGCTGGGCGACCGCCGATCGCGACCCGGTCGAACGCTGGAGCGCGGGCCGCGCGACGGTGCTCGGCGACGCCGCCCATCCGATGACGCAATACATCGCGCAGGGCGCGTGCCAGGCGCTCGAGGATGCGGTGACGCTCGGCGCGGCCGTCGCGCGGACCGATGGCGACTTCGAGGCCGCGTTCGCGCTGTACGAACACGTGCGGATTCCGCGCACCGCGCGCGTGCTGTATTCGGCGCGCGAGATGGGACGGATCTATCACGCGAAGGGTGTCGAGCGGCAGGTGCGCAACGCGCTGTGGGTCGGACGCACGCAGGCGCAGTTCTACGACGCGCTCGACTGGCTGCACGGCTGGCGCGCGCAAGATTGCCTGAAGACCGTCGCCTGACGCGCTTCAGCCCGGATCCGGCGGCGCGCATTCCAACGACATCGCGCGCGACCGCCTTCATGGAGGAGACATCATCATGGCCGATACGCTGTCCATCGACGTCAGCGAATGGATCGACCGGCATCGCGTTGCGCCGTTTCAGGCCGCGATCGTCGTGCTGTGCTTCCTGATCGTCGCGATCGACGGTTTCGACACGGCATCGATCGGGTTCATCGCTCCGGTCATTCGCGCGGAATGGGGGCTGTCGCCCGCGCAGCTCGCGCCCGTATTCGGCGCGGGGCTCGCCGGGCTGATGGCCGGCGCGCTCGTGTTCGGGCCGTTCGGCGACCGGTTCGGCCGCAAGCGCCTGCTGCTCGCCTGTGTCGCGTGCTTCGGCATCGCGAGTGCGGCGTCGGCGAGTGCGGGCGGCTTGACCGAACTGATCGCGTGGCGCTTCGTGACGGGCCTCGGGCTCGGCGGCGCGATGCCGAACGCGATCACGCTGACGTCCGAATATTGCCCCGCGCGGCGGCGCTCGCTGCTCGTCACGACGATGTTCTGCGGCTTCACGATCGGCTCGGCGCTCGGCGGGCTCGCGGCCGCGTCGCTGATCGAACGAGACGGCTGGCGCGCGGTGCTCGTCGTCGGCGGTGCCGCGCCGCTGCTGCTCCTGCCGGTGCTCGCGTGGCGACTGCCGGAATCGGTGCGCTACCTCGTCAACACCGGCGCGTCGCGCGAGCGAATCGCGGCGATGCTCGCGCGCATCGCACCGGCCCCGCAACTCGTGCACGCGTCGTTCATCGTGCCGCGCGGCAAGCCGGCCGGGTCGCCGCTCGGCCGTCTGTTCGCCACCGACCTGCTGCGCGGCACGCTGCTGCTGTGGCTGACGTTCTTCATGAGCCTGCTCGTCATCTACCTGCTGTCGAGCTGGCTGCCCACGTTGTTGCGCACGACCGGCGCGACGCTGCAGACGGCCGCGCGCGTGACCGCGATGTTCCAGGTCGGCGGCACGCTCGGCGCGATCGTGCTCGGCTGGCTGATGGACCGCTTCGATCCGCATCGCGTGCTCGCGTGCAGCTATGCGGCGGCGGGCGTGTTCGTCGCGGCGATCGGGGTGCTGGCCGCGTCGCCGGCGGGCGCGGCACTGGCCGTGTTCGCGGCCGGCTTCTGCGTGTCGGGCTCGCAGGTCGGCGCGAATGCGCTGTCGGCCGCGTTCTATCCGACCGAATGCCGGACCACGGGCGTGAGCTGGGCGAACGGGATCGGCCGCGGCGGATCCGTCGTCGGTTCGATGGCGGGCGGCGCGATGCTCGCGATGGGGCTGCCGCTGCCGACCGCGTTCGCATTCGTCGCGGTGCCGTGCCTGATCGCCGGGATCGCAATGCTGGTGCTTGGCGCGGTCCGGGCTGGCGCGAAGCGCGCGACGGCAGCCGAGGCAATTGCCGGCGAGCAGGCATAGTGGAGGCAGGGGGGGGCGGCCATTGCCGATGGCGCCGTCCTCTGACGGCACCGAACGAAAGCACGAATCTACATTATATAAATGTATATAATGTAGATTCGTTAATCGTATTCCGTCACCCGTCATGAACGCCGACCCTTCCACCGGGCTGCCCCAGCCCGACCAGATGCGCGCCGCCGCCGAATCGGCATGCGCGTTGCTCAAGGTGCTGTCCAATCCCGACCGGTTGCTGCTGCTGTGCGAGCTGTCGCAGGGCGAACGCTGCGTGAGCGATCTCGAGGCGCGGCTGGATATCCGCCAGCCGACGCTGTCGCAGCAGCTCGGCGTGTTGCGGGACAACGCATTGGTCCGCACGCGCCGCGAAGGCAAGAACATCCACTATTCGCTCGACAGCCCGGCCGTGATCGCGGTGATGGGCGTGCTGTACGAACAGTTCTGCGGCACGGCCGCGAAGGGGGCGCGCCATGCAGCTTGATGTGCTTCATTTCACGCCGTGGCTGTCGCTTGCAGGTGGTGTGCTGATCGGGCTTGCGGCGGCGTGGCTCGTTGCGTTCAACGGGCGGATCGCCGGGATCAGCGGCATCGTCGGCGGCTTGTTCACGGCCGGTGCAGCTGAGCGCGACTGGCGTGCCGCATTCGTCGCCGGGCTGATCGCCGCGCCGCTGATGATGCGTATCGCCGGTGTCGCCGCGGCGCCGCAGGTCGATGCGGGCTGGGGCGAGTTGCTGGCGGCCGGCCTGCTGGTCGGGATCGGTACGCGCTATGCGGGCGGATGCACGAGCGGTCACGGCGTCTGCGGGCTGTCGCGCGGTGCGGCGCGATCGATCGTCGCGACGGCGGTGTTCATGGTCGCGGGGTTTGCGACCGTATTCGTGCGACGGCACGTGATCGGAGGCTGACATGCAGGCAGGATTCGCGTTTCTGGCGGGGCTGCTGTTCGGCGCCGGGCTCATCGTGTCGGGGATGGCCAATCCGCAGAAAGTGCTTGGTTTTCTCGACCTGGCAGGCCGTTGGGATCCGTCGCTCGCGTTCGTGATGGCCGGCGCGATCGGTGTTGCCGTGTTCGCGTTCGCTTGGGCGAAGCGTCGGACGCGATCGTTGCTCGGCCTGCCGATCCAGTGGCCGGCCGTGCGGACGATTACCGTGCGCCTCGTCGCAGGGAGCGCCGTGTTCGGCATCGGCTGGGGGCTTGCCGGGTTCTGCCCGGGGCCGGCAATCGTGTCGATCGGACTCGGGTCGGTCAAGGGCATTGCGTTCGTCGGCGCGATGTTGATCGGGATGGCGTTGTTCGAGTGGATCGAGCGCGCGCGGAAGGGGCGGTAGCTGGGTGGGGTTGCTGCGGGCGAAGTTGTCGGCTCGGTCGAGTCGACCCGGCGCGGCGCCGGGACAAGTTCACGCTCGTTGCCGGGGGGCGACACGGCGATCACATGACGATATCGGCGATGGTGCGAGCCGCTGCGTCAGGGTTGCTCGCGCACTTGCCGCTCGCCGAGTAGCTGCCTGGACACCCGGTGCAGCCATGCGCGCCACACCGAGAACCCGCCGGACCGAGCCTCGGGTTCCGCGACGGTTGCGGCGACCGGCCCGACACCGGCTGGGGACAATGCCACGTGACCGGCTGTCTCGATCGTCAGGCATTCGCCTTCGTCGAGCACGCGGTGAACGTAATGCGGCGTATCGGGTAACCAGTCGAGCCCGCCGTGACGCAACGTGACCGCGAGCGCGCCGTCGAGCACGATGACCTGGCTGTCCTTGTCGAACCACGCAAAGTGGCTTTGCCCGGCGTCGAGCCGGATCTCTTGTGTTCGCATGGCGAGTCCTTTTCCTGGTTGCGCGGCCCGGCGACGGCGGGGCGACAGCGTGCAATCAGGTTAAGGAAACGCGTGCCGGCAGGACAGATTCAGGGGACGGGAATCTGTTACGGTGCAGGCGACGATCTTGATCCTCTGTATCGGTCTGTTTCCCCTGAATCTGTATCTGGCGTGTGCTGGGGCGCGCGGGCACGATGACCCGCATGACGCTCATCACCGACTCGTTCCGAACACCGTTGCCGATGGCCGGCGAGCCGCTTTACGAACGACTCGCCGAGCATTACCGCCGCATCATCGCGGCGGGTACCTTGTCGCCCGGTGACCGGATGCCGTCCGTACGCGCATTCATGGCACAGCACGGCGTGAGCCTGTCGACCGCGATCCAGGCATTTCGGCGGCTCGAGGATACAGGCTGGTGCGAAGCCCGGCCGCGCTCGGGCTATTTCGTGCGGCGGCGCGCGGCCGCCGTGCTCGATACGCTGCCGGAAAGCGACGGGTCGCCGCTGAGCGTCGAGCCGCCGTTCGCGGGACTGCATGAACGCGTGTCGCGCGTGATCGATCGCGCGAATGCGATGCCCGATGCGCTGAATCTCGGCGGCGCATCCGCGCTGGCGACGCTGTATCCGGCCGAGCGTCTGCAGACGCTGGCGATCCGGTTGCTGCGGCGCAAGCCGACGCTGCTGACCGACGCGGGGCCGGTTGGCGGGTCGCCCGAATTCCGGCAGACGATGGCAAAGCGCGCGCTGTCGTACGGCGTGGCCGTGTCGCCGGACGACGTGATGTCGACGAGCGGCGGCGTCGATGCCGTGAATCTCGCGCTGCGCGCGGTGGCACGCCCCGGCGACACGATCGCGATCGAATCGCCGGCCTTTTTCGGCTTGATCCAGCTGCTCGAAAGCCTCGGCCTGCGTGCGCTCGAGATCCCGGCCAGCCCGACGACCGGACTGTCGATCGAAGCGCTCGACGTGGCGCTGACCGCGTACCCGGACATTCGGGCCGTGGTCGTCGTGCCGAATCTGCAGAACCCGCTCGGCAGTGTGATGCCCGACGAACGCAAGGCCGCGCTGGTCGCGCTGTGCTCGCGCCGCGGCGTGGCCGTGATCGAGGACGAGCCGTATCGCGAGCTCGTGGAAGCGCCGCAGGTAGTGAAGCCCGTGAAGGCATGGGACCGTGACGGCACGGTGATCTATTGCCCGTCGTTCAACAAGGTGCTGGCGCCCGGGATGCGGCTCGGCTGGATGAGCGCGGGCCGCTGGCACGCGCGCGTGAAGATGCTCAAGTTCGCGCACAGCCGGCACAACGCCGCATTGCTGCAGGCCGTCGCGGCCGAATTCGTCGGCTCGGGCGCGTTCGATCGCCACCTGCACCGGTTTCGCGAGCAACTGCGCGTGCAGCGCGATGTGACGATCGATGCGATCGCGCGCCATTTTCCGGCCGGCACGCGGATGAACCGGCCGCCCGGCGGCATGCTGCTGTGGATCGCGTTGCCGGACGGCGTGCGTTCCGAAGCATTGTTCGATGCGGCGCTGGCACGCGGGGTAAGGATCGCGCCAGGCGCGATCTTTTCGAACTCCGACCGCTTTGACGCGTATATCCGGCTTGCCTGCACGCGGGTGTTCGACACGGCACACGAAGCGGCGATCGAAACGCTCGGCCAGCTGATACGCGACGCGGCGGCCGCCGCGTAAGCGGGACAGGTGTGGAGCGGGCCCGCGCGTTGGCTACCGGGCTGGGCGGTCGTGACGGGGGCACGCGCCGGCCGATCCGGCACGCCGCGTTCACCCTGGACGGCCGCCGCGCGGCGACGCGCCGACGATACGATTTCGGCGATTTCATCGGCTGACCGCATGCGCGGCGAGGTGCTGGCGGATCAGCGAAAGGTAGCGATCGCCGACCGAGAAGTCGCGTGCGGCACGCGGCCGTTCCGCCTGGCGCAGCGTGGCCGGCGCGCTCATGCCCAGGTACCGGCATACCGCCGACGGGAAAGGCTTGCGTGTATGCCCGAGCTGGCGCGCCGCGCGCTCGACGCGGGCGTCGCCGACCTGCGCACGCAGCCATGCCAGCACTTGGCGATCGGTGTCGTTGACGATACGGACCAGATGTTCCACTTTAAACAGGGACCCTTGTTGCATAAGGCTCTCCGGGGTGTTTTCGTCGATATGTCAGGTCTGGCTACCGCTGTAGCTACCATGAAAGGCCGCGCTGGACCTGGAGCCACCAACCAGTGGTGTCGACGGTAGCGCCGAGCTTCGTGCTGCCGCCTCAAATACTGGTTGGTTATACAGCTGGTTATCCATACAGTATTTTGGGCAAAGCGGGTTGTCAAGCGCAATGTCGAGCTATGAGTGGGCTCAGGGGGAAATGAGGCGGGAGGGCGGCGCTCGGGTCCGAGCGCCAGAGGGGAGAGTTAAGCTGCGTCCGTGCCGGCCATGATCGCTTCGACGCTTTCGGCGGTGATACCGCTGAAGCGCTCCCCGATCTTGACCAGTTTCAGCTTCCCCTTGTCGACGAGGCCGTAGACGGTGGTTCGGGAGATGCTGAGCATATCCATGACCGCCTTGATGCGATACAGCTTCTTCGACGTGGTGGTTTCCACGTTCGCCCTAGTGTGGTGGTGGCGTGAGCGCGTGTGGTATGGAGCGCTCAGGCACGTCGCAACACGATCTAGGTGACTATCGTATAGTCGTCGGCGTCAGCCGAAGAGGCCCAACGACGGTACTGCGTAGGTAGCGAGATAGAGCAACACGACGAATAGCGTCACAACGGCAAACACGGTGCCCCATCTCCGATTCGACCATCGCTTATAGGCGACTGCGTTCAACGCGCAGAACACGATGGCAGGCCAAAGTAGCAGTCCTAGCGTCGTCAGGAAAAAGGCGGCATGAGAGCCACAATGCTCCAGGTCGTTACAGCCGGTTGAATGTGAGGGAGGCGTTGGCCAGTGCATGTGGCTGAATGTGTAGCCTGACACCCATGTGACCAGCAAGCCCCACACGAACCCCAACATCGCAAGCCCGATACGCTTCATTTCACTTCCCAAAAAAGGATTTCTTTCGAGTTGGCTAGATCGGAGAACGCGTTGTCTCGTCGACCGCGAAGCCAGGACAACGGATTGGGCATTGATGACATGCCAACGCGGAACCGTAGAAACGACGCCCAGTTGGGCGTCAGCGTGTCCTTGTTCCACAAGTCGATGTGACCGCCGCTAAGGTTATCGGAAGAATCACCGTCTTGTCGCCAGTAACCAAAGAAGTAAATGATCCCCGTTCGGCCTTTCACTTTGCTCTGCCAATCTGCGCCAGTAATGTTCTCCGGTTTGCCGAGTCCTAACAAAGGTTGCAGTTTCAACCACTCTGCAAGCTCATAAGCACGGGTTGCCGTAGGCTTGTCATTAAGCATGAGACGGCCCAACACTTTCTTTCCAGGCATGGGCTTTACGACCTTCTGCGAAAACGACTTCATATCGCTTCCTATGTTGTGAAAGGTCACGCTCATGCGGATGGCACACTGGTTCTCATACTGACCTGTCTTATCGTCGTATGGATCTTTGCTCGGGTAGGCGTTCCAAAGCTCTTGAAACGCAATTGAGTTCAATTGAGTTGGCTTGACCGAGTCACGCGTACTGTTCGAGCGTACCTTCAGCGGTTTGTTTGGCATGGTTAAGCCGCATTCTGCTTGGCGATTGCGTCGTCACCCCAGTAGACCGTATAGTCGTCGGCGCTGTGGCCCGTATGGACGCGCGGTAACATGCCGCTTGCGTCGAGACGTCCTTGGAACACACGACCATCCGTTGTCTCGATGTAGTAGGGGTAGCCTGCCGGACCATCAGCCGTCGCCTTTACTTGTTCGTCGTACGGCTCGACCAAGTTGGACGCAATAGCGCCAGCAGCGGCGAAACCAGAAGAGGTGTGCTGACCGCTACCACCTAGGTTGTCGTCGAACCATGACTCACCACTAAGCGCAGCAATAATGCGCGGTGGCCTCGGGCATTTGCACATTACGATGTCGCCATCCAGGGCAACTTCCGCTAAGAACTCTAAGCGGTAAGGTCCCCCGGACTTGGCAATGACGCCGTTGCTCTTACAGGCGGTGCAAAATGCTTGACCTCCGATCAGGGCGACTTGATGACCCATGAATGTCATCGGTGGTCCATCCGCAGGTAGAACGGTGCCACCACTGGACAAAACGTCGCCCACAGACGCGATTCTTCTTTGCATTGTTTTCCCCACTCAGAAACCACGATCTTAGTCGCGTGGCTGCGCAATTTATCTCAGTATTCCTGAGGGGCGCTATATCCTTCTTTTCAATGAGTGGTTGATCACACGATGGAAACCTTGAGGCTCATACAACCGAGGATGGTTTCCAAACCCCCGTTGCCGAGCACTTCAGCATGTCGGCAGCTTTTGCACCGGTCAGATCGACGTCGGCGCAATCCCCGAGCGTCGGTTGCAAGCCGTCTTGCAACCACGGGATGTAATCGCATGATCGAACAGGACCGTGATCGTCGTCAGCACTCGATTACAGGCGTTCCACGATTTCCCGCTGGTTTCAAGCATGTAGATGATGTCGGCTGGCGTGGCCTTTCGAGCTTCCAGTGAACCGAGGTTCGGATTCACCATATTCTCGATGGCCCAGTTCAGGATGTAGATCGACCCTTCGGCGAGAATGACCATCGCCTTTCCCTTTTAGTCGTCACAAAGCTGGCGGACGGTCAGCGCGAAGGCCGTACGGGCTTTCTCCGTCTTCTTGTCGGCGGCAGGGTCCTCGACCTTGTCGATCTCCGCTCGGAACGCGCGAGCAGCCTTCCTGGCGGCCGCAAGCGGGCGCGCACCCGCCTGGCCGTTCGGTCAGCGTTCAGCGCACCGGCGCCGGTGTGCGGGCGGCCGGCGATCCGGTAATCCGGGCGGCAGGCGCGGCGGGTGGGACGATGTTCGCGTAGCGCGCGTCGGTCAGCGTGCCGAGGAACGCGACGATGTCGTCGATTTCCGCGTCGGTCAGCGCGGGCCGCGTGCCCGGCCGGCGGTTCATCGGCGTCGAATTGACGTTGATGTTGCCGCGATAGGCGGCCGGCACGTCGTCGAACGTCCTGGCGCCGTGATACCAGTAGCCCGGGTCGGTCGAGCGCGTGTTGTAGAACGCGACCGCGTCGCGCAGCGTCGTGAACACGCCGTTGTGCATGAACGTCTGCTTGACCGCGACGTTGCGCAGCCCCGGCGTACGCAGATAGCCACACCATTGCGTCGGCTCGGGCCAGCGCAGCCGTGCGGCCGTGTCGCACAGGCCGTTGTCGAAATGGCGCGGATCTCGGTTCGCGGGCAGCGCGCGGTTGCGCGGCACCGCGATCGCGTCGTAGCCGAAATCGGTGAAGAGCGAGCGCTCCGGCCGGCTCGACGTCTCCGTCAGCGTATGGCAACTCATGCAGTTGCCCTTGTCAGGATTGCGGAACAGCGCCAGGCCGCGCATCTCGGCCGGCGCGAGCGGCTTGCGCGTGCGCAGGTACGCGTCGAAGCGCGACGTGAACGGCGCCATGTCGTCGCTCTGCAGATACGCCTCAACGGCCGAGCCCAGCGCGCGCACCAGCTGCTCGGGGTCGCGCCGCACCGATGCGCCGAAGCGCGCGGCGAGATCGTCCGCCAGTTCGGTGCCGTCGACCTTGCGTAGCAGCGCGGCCGGCGATCGATTGTTCATCTCGTTCGGATCGAACAACGGCCCGCGGATCTGTTCGGCGAGCGTGTCCGCGCGGCCGTCGCTGAAGAGGCCGCCGAACGGCGACGGCGCGGGCGCGTCGTCATCCTGGTAGAAGTGGCGGCGCGGCACGTAGCGCACGTAGAGCAGCGACGGCGCGTTGCGCAGGCTGAAGCGCCCGTGGCGGCTGCCTTCCGGCACGCCGGGCCCCGCGAGCGAAGCGGCCGACAATGTCGGCGCGAACGCGCGTCCCGGATCGTGGCAGCCCGCGCACGACATGCCGCGCGGCTCGGACAGCCGCGGATCGAAGAAGATCCGGCGGCCCAGCGCGACGAGCGTCGGATCGGGCGCGAAACGGGCGCCCGCCGCGTCGACCTTGCCGGTCACCTGCGGCGTGCCGTTGCCGATCGTGCCGACGACGCGCGACGGCACACCGGGAAGAAGGATCGTCTCCGACGGTGTGGCATGGGCCGCGAGCGCCGCGCCGGCGAGTAGGGTGGCGGCAAGCACGCGTACCGTCCGGCCACCGCCGGCGACCGGAACCGAAGCGCAAACCCGATGCTCGGCAGCGGTCACCGACGAAACCGTCTGCATCCGCGAGCCGGCCATCCGTCGCCGGAGGCCGGTCGAATTCGTCAGATCATCACTCAATCGAACTTCGTCACTCACGGCGCGATGAACCCCGTCTTGTCGCATGCGAGCGTGTTGCCCGACTGGTCGCACGACGCGAGCAGCTTGCCGGCCGCCGAATACGCATGGAACACCCAGCCCGTCGCCGGCGCCGCGCGTCGCTCCATGATCAGGAAACCGAAGCTGTTGTGGTGTGACAGTCGTTCGATCACGGCGCCCGGCGCGGGCGTCAGGCCGGCCGGGAATGGATCGGGCAGCGCGACGTCGAGGTTGTCCCCGCCGTTGCCGGACACGATCGTCGCCGGATGCCCGGACGAGAAGTTGATCGCCTGGAAATCGTGCACGTGCCCGTGCAGCGCGACCTGGATGCCGGGCGGGTAGTACGCCTGCGCGTTCAGGCTCGCCATCACCGACTGCAGCGCGAGGTTGCCCGGCGCCGGCGTGCTGCCGGCGATCGGCGCGAATGCGAGGATCGGATGGTGGTTCGTGAAGATCGTCGTCGACATGCCGGCCTTCGACGCGAGTGACGCGACCGTCTGGAACTGCTTCTGATAGATGCGGAACTGCGCATCGGTCGTCTTCAGCGGATTGCGGCCGACCTTTGCGGTGTCGAACACGATCACTTGCGTGCCGCCGCCGAGCGACACCGCATACGGATCCGAGTAGTTCGCGTCGTCGTCGTTGGCCGGATCGTCGCACGAACGGGCGGCCGAATACGGGTGCGGATCGAGGAAGCGGTACCAGCCCTGTCCAGCCCGTGCGCATTCCTCGTGGTTGCCGCGCACGACGACCCACGGCGCCTTCGCGAACAGCGGCGCGGCCGGGCGGAACAGGTCGGCCTGCCACGTATCCCAGCCGTAGCCCCACGGGCTGTCCTTGCAGCCGGCGATGTCGGGCGGGCATGCGTTTTCGCGGTAGTGATAGTCGCCGACGTGCAGCACGAGGTCCGGCGACAGCTTCGCGACGCTCGCCGCGATCGTGTCGAACGGCCAGACCGTCGCGTCGTTGCACGCCTGCCATGCGTTGTCGGCCTTCTTCATCCGGCAGCCGGTGTCGGCGATGATCGCGATGCGCTGCGGCTGCGCTTTCGGCAGCGGCAGCGCGCGGCCCGCGACGCTCGCCGCCTGTGCATCGGTGGGCAGCATCGCTTCGCAGACCGACACCGGAAAGCTCGACGGTTTCGAGTCGGCCGGGGCGCTCGCCGTCGGACGTTGCGCGATGGTCGCGGCGCCGGCACGCAGCGTCATGCGCGACAGCTTGCCGTCGACGGACAGCTGCGGACACAGCGGATCGCTCGCGGACACGGGGCTGTAGTTGGTGACCACGCGTGCGATCGCCTGGTTCGCATCGCCGATCTCGACCCACGCGGCCTGAACGTTGATCGCGGCACTGGCCGGGTCGGCGGGCGTATCGATGTGATTCGAACACGCGGACAGCGCCGCGAGGGCAACAAGCGGAGCGCAGCGCACGAACAGCGCGCGGGAGAGGAGTTGTCGCATGGGAGGCACCGTAGGAAAGCCGTCAACGATACGGAACGCGAATGTAAGAATTGTGAAGGATGGGGTGCGAAGACCGAAGTGGCGCGCGAGTCGTGCCGCGTTCGCAGCCTTGACCTCAAGCCGGCTTGAAGCAGCATAGTCCGGATCACGGTCAACGATGCGGACAAAAGGAGAATCGACGATGGAAGGAAACCGGACAAACGAAGCGCAGTCTGCGCTATGGAATGGCCCGTCGGGGCTGGCATGGGTCGACACGCAGCGCTCGCTCGACCGGATGTTCGAGCCGTTCGAGACATTGCTCGCGGATGGGGCGGTGGCGGCGTCCGGGAGCAGCGTGCTCGACGTCGGCTGCGGCACCGGCGCGGTGACGCTCGCGATCGCACGGCGGATTGGCGCGCACGCGCACTGTACGGGCCTGGATATTTCGGCGCAAATGATCGCCGCTGCACGGGCACGCGTCGAACGCGAGGGCGTTGATGCCGACTTCGTGCATGCCGATGCGCAGACGCATGCGTTTGCGCCGGGGCAGTTCGATCTGATCGTGTCGCGCTTCGGTGTGATGTTCTTCGACGATCCGGTGCAGGCCTTCGCGAACCTGCGGCACGCGGCGCGCCCGAACGCGCAACTGCGATTCGTCGCATGGCGCGGCACCGCCGACAATCCGTTCATGACGACGGCAGAGCGTGTCGCGGCGCCATTGCTGCCCGCCATGCCGGCGCGGCAGCCGGGGGCGCCGGGACAATTCGCGTTCGGCGACCGGCAACGGATCGCGTCGGTATTGTCGGACAGCGGCTGGGCCGACATCGCGATCGAGCCGATCGATATCGCGTGCGCGTTGCCGGTGTCCGAGCTGGACGACTACATCGCGCGACTGGGGCCGGTCGGGCTCGCGCTTCGTCAGGTGGACGACGCGACGCGCCGGCGCGTGATCGATACGGTTCGCGCTGCGTTCGGGCGCTATGTGCAGGGCGCCAACCTGTGCTTCGACGCGGCGTGCTGGCTCGTCACCGCGCGGGCGCCGTCTGCATGATGCATCGGGAAAATGGCAGCAGCCCGTTGTTCGGCATGCGTGTTGCCGTTCATGCGTGACGAGGCTGCGGCGCCGTGCAAAAGGCAGGTATCAGTCGCGCCTCGCACGCAACATCAGCCAGGCGCAGCCGGCCGCCACGAGCGCGAGCCCGAGCAGCACCGCCTCGACGCCGAGTGCGAAACCGGGCGGCATCTCGCCGCTGTTCGGCACGGGCGACAGGTTGGCGGTGATTGCGATCGCGCCGCCGGCCAGCAGCGCGATGCAGAAGATCCAGTAAACCTTGCCGCGCGGTGCGGCGGTGCGGATCCGCCACAGCGCAAGGCCGACGCCGCCGAGGTAAAGCACCGCGAGCGTCGCGAGCGCGATGAAATCGCCGGTGCGATTGTTCAGGAGGCTGCTCATGGCATGGCTCCGTCGGCTGCCGCGCGTCGGCTCGATGAGAGGAACGCAGCGGTCGGATTCATTCGGCCTCCGTTGCGTGTCCCGGCGCGCGGCTCAGCAGATGCGTACGCTGGTCGGCTGCGAGCGAGACGTAGCGTTCGTATTGACGCAGTACATCAGCGATCAGTTCGTCGCCGCGCAGATATTCGATGTCGTACCCGAGCCGGCCGTCCTCGAAGAACGTGACGATGCCGTACACGTGCGGACGCTCGGCATCCGGCTCGGCCGCTTCGCGTACCAGGAAGGCCGCCGCGGATTTCGCCGTCACGCGCGCGCCGTAGACGAAATCGCGGTGTTCCGCGGTCGGCACGGTTAGCCGCACTGCGTCGTCGCTGTCGCGCTGCACGTGTGCGTCGACGCCGCCCGAACGCAGCTCGTCGGCGACCTTGCGCAGCGCGGGCTCGACGGTTTCCGCGACGAACTGGCGTGCGTCAACTTCGGTCGTCTGCCGCAGGATGTGGGTCAGGCGATGGCGCCAGTGCTGGCCGGTCCAGAAGCTCGTCGCGGGCGCGACGTCCTGGGAATAGTGCGCGCGATCGGCCGCGAGCCCGCGCCACAGCCCGTAACACAGCGCGAGCATGATCAAGGCGACCGGTAATGCGGCGATCAACGTCATCGCCTGCAGCGCGCCGAGCCCGCCCGCGACCAGTAGCACGGCCGCCGTCACGCCCAGCAGCGCAGCCCAGAACAGCCGCTGCCAGACCGGCGAATGCGCGGTGCCGCGCGTCGCGATCTGGTCGATCACGAATGCGCCGGAATCGGCGGACGTGACGAAGAACACCGCGATCAGCACGATCGCGACGATCGACAGCAACTGCGGAAGCGGCAGGAAATCGAAGAAACGGAACAGCAACGCATCGACACTGCCGGCCGTTTGCGCGAGCGCGCCGGCCGCGCCATGCGTGTCGAGCCAGATCGCGCTGTTGCCGAACACGGTCATCCACACGAGATTGAATGCGGTCGGCACGAGCAACACACCGATCACGAACTGGCGGATCGTGCGGCCGCGCGAGATGCGCGCGATGAACATGCCGACGAACGGTGACCACGATACCCACCATGCCCAGTAGAGGATCGTCCAGCCGCCGAACCAGCCTTCCTCGCGCGGCGGCGCGTACGCATAGGTGCGGAACGACAGGTCGACGAGATTCGACAGGTACTGGCCGATGTTGTCGCCGAGCGCGCGCAGCAGGAACGACGTCGGGCCCGCGACGACCACGAACGCGAGCAACAGGAACGCCAGCAGCAGGTTCAGCTCGGACAGCCGCCGCACGCCCTTGTCGAGACCGCTCGCGGCCGATGCGCCGGCCAGGATCACGACGATCACGACGAGCCCGATGCGGAACGCGTTGCCGCTCGTGTCCCAACCGGCGACCGTATGCAGGCCCGCGCTCAACTGCATCACGCCGTAGCCGAGCGTCGTCGCGATGCCCGCGACCGTGCCGACCAGCGCGAACGCGTCGACCGCGTGGCCGATCCAGCCGTTCACGCGCTCGCGCAGCACCGGATACAGGCCGGAGCGCAGCGTCAGCGGCAAGTTGTAGCGGAATCCGAAATATGCGAGCACGAGCCCCATCAGCCCGTAGATCGCCCACGCATGAAAGCCCCAGTGGAAGAAGGTCATCAGCATCGCCTCGCGCGCGGCGGCCGGCGTGCCGGGGTCGACGGTCGGCGGCTTCAGGAAGTGCTGCATCGGCTCGCCCACGCCGAAGTACATGAGGCCGATGCCCATGCCCGCCGCGAACAGCATGGCTGTCCACGACAGGAAGCTGAACTCGGGCTCGGCGTCGTCGGGGCCGAGCCGGATGTTGCCGAAGTCGCTTGCCGCGATCAGCACGAGGAACACGAGGAACGTGGTGACGGCGAGTACGTAGAACCAGTCGAAGCGCGCGACGACCCATTGCTGGCCGGAGGAGAAGAGCGCGCCTGCTTCGTTCGGGCGCAGCGCGCACACGACGAGCAGTGCACCGATGACCGCGAGCGCGGGCAGCACGACCTGCGGCTTGAATGTCGTGCGGGGCGAGGAACGGGAATCTGGCATGGCTGGCATCCAGTTGTGGGCGCAACGAGGCGCGACGCCGCCCGGCGCGCATGGCGCGCGACGGACCCTGATACGGCGTGCGCCGAGTGTACCGCGGTGTCAGGACTGCATGAAGGGATATGCAGCAGGGATAAACCTGACGAATTGTAAGGTATCGGGGCGATCGCGAAAACCCGCACGCTGCGCGCGGCGTGCGAAAGAGGTCGACGACGAACGTCAACCGGCGCCCCGGACGATGCCGGATCGTCCGGGGCTCAAGCAGGGGAAACGCAGCCGTACGGGTTCAGAACGTCATGGCGATCCCGGCCATGCCGACGAACTGGCCGTGCGTCGTCGACGGCGTGAGCTGCTGCGAATCGCCGACGATCGGCGCCGCGTCGACGATATGGCCGGCGCCCAGCGCGCCGAGCGTCCGCCCGCTCGAATGCGTGTACGCCTGCAGCGCATAGAGCGTCGTGCGCTTCGACAGGCTGTACGACTCCTTCAGCGAATACTGCTGGTAACGGGCCGCGTCCGACACGCCGTTCGCCTTCGACGCGAGCGTGTACGCGAACGCGCCGGCCACCGAGAAGGTCGGCGTGAAGCGGTACGCGGCGAGCGCGCCGTAGGTGTTGAACACGGCCGTGTCCGTGAACGCGGAGCCGTTGCCGGGCAGGTACTTCACGTTCGAGTAGTTGAGGCCCATCGTCAGGTTGCCGAGCGTGTAGTTGCCGGCCGCTGCGACCTGCTCGACGGCCTTCGCGGTCAGGTAGCCCTGGTTCAGCACGGACACCGCGAAGCTGCCCGAAGCCGCGGTCGCCGGATTGAGGAAGCCCGCCGACGAGCCCGAGCTGTTGATGCGCAGGTAGCCGGCCGCGATCCCGACCGGCCCGTTCGCATAGCGCAGCGCGGCGCTGAACGTGTTGCCCTTGCCGGTCGCGCCGGCGATGCCGCCGAACGCGTACATCGCGCTCGCGGTCAGCCCGAAGAAGGTCGGCGACGTGTAGGTGACGGAATTGTTTACGCGGATCGTCGTGTCGAGCCCGTCGATGTCGCCCGGATGGGCGCCCGTCGCGCCGGTCAGCCAACTGCTCGACGCGTACGGGCCGACCAGCAGGAAGTACGGCGTGTACTGGCGGCCGGCCGTCACCGTGCCGTAATGATCGTTGCGCAGCCCGACGAAGGCCTGGCGGTTGAAGATCGTGCCGGCGGCGGCTTGCGCGCCGGTGTTCAGGTTGAAGCCGGATTGCAGGTCGAAGATCGCGTGCGTGCCGCCGCCGAGATCCTCGTCGCCGCGCAGCCCGAACTTCGACGCATACAGGTTGCCGTCGCGCATGTAAATGTTCGAGTGGCCCTGCTGGTTGTTGACGTACGCGAGCGAATCGTCGACCACGCCGTACAGCGTCACGCTGCTCTGCGCATGGGCGGCGGAAGCGCCGAGCGACGCGGCCGATAAAATCAGGATTGCAGAATAGTGATGCGATGCTTTCATTGACGATCTCCAAGTCTCTTCAAGGGCGGGAGGCTGATCGGCCTCCTCTTTGGTGGAGTGGAGGGGCGGGCCGTGTGAGCGGCCCGCCCGATCTGAGGGTTCGGCGTTGTCCCGCGCTTGCGCGGTCAGTCGTCGAGTGCCACGACGACGCGACGCCACGCGCCGTCCCGCGCATCGTGTTCGACGCACGCACCGCGCACGGCAAGCGCTCCCTGCAGCGATGCCGGCAGCAGGATCTCCACGCGCCCGGCAGGGCGGTTCATGCGACCATCCCAGCGGACCGACACGCCGAGTTCGCCGGCCGCCGTGCGTCCGGTCTCGACGCGCCACAGCCCGTATTCGCCGTCGCGCCATGCTTCCGTTTCGCCGTCGTCCTCGACGCATTCGCCGTACGCAACGCCGTCCTCGATGCGCGGCGCGACGAGGAAGCCGCGCGTGTCCGCGCGTGCGCCGAACCGTTGCTCGGCGACGTTCAGCGGCAGCACGCGGCCTTCGCGCAACAGCATCACCGGCGTGTCGAGCGGCGCGAGCAGCGTCACGTTCGCGCCGCCGTCGAACGACTGCGCGCTCGCGCAGCACAGCCAGCGTGCACCGGACGGCAGGTAGACCTCGCGCTCCGTGCGGCCCGGCTCGACGACCGGCGCGACCAGCAGCGCGTCGCCGAGCATCATGTCGTCGCATTCGTCGTAGCAGCGCGGGTCGCCGGGGAAGTCGCCGAAGGTCGGCCGCAGCACCGGCTCGTAGCGCGTAGTCGACAGCCACAGCAGGTGATAGAGGTAAGGCAGCAGCCGGTAGCGCTGCTTGAGCAGCGACGCGATCCGCGCGGTGATCTCCGGATACATCCACGGTTCGTTGACGGTTCCGTCGTCATTCCACGAATGGATGCTGAAGCGCGGCATGAAGATGCCGAACTGCACCCAGCGCAGGAGCAGCTCGGGCGACGGGGCAGGGCCGGAGAAGCCGCCGATGTCGTGACCGATGTTCGACACGCCCGACAACGCGAGCCCGAGGCCCATCTTCAGGTTGTAGCGCAGCGTTTCCCACGACGTGTAGTTGTCGCCGGACCAGGTCTGCACATAACGCTGCATGCCCGCGCCGCCGGAGCGCGACACGAGGAACGGCCGCCGCGCCGGCGCATGCGCGCGCTGTGCGTCGCGCGACGCGCGCATCATCAGCATCGTCTGCAGCACCTTCGCCTCGCGTGCGGGAAACGGCTGCCCGAAGCCGTGCGCGATTGCGTCGGGCGACCAGATCTCGTATTCGTTGTTGTCGTTCCACGTCGACTCGATCCCGTAGTCGAGCAGCGCCGACGTGACCTGCTCGCGCCACCAGTCGTAGGCGTCCGGTTGCGTGAAGTCGAGATACGCGCCAACCTCGTCCCAGAATTGCACCCATGCCGGTTCGCCGGATGCCGAGCGGATCAGCAGCCCGCGCCGCGCGGCGTCGTCGAACGCCGGGTGGTCGCGCAGCAGGCACGGCTTGATGTTCGCGCACAGGCGGATACCGTGGTCGCGGTAGTGCTTCACGAAACCCTTCGCGTCGGGAAACTTCTCGCGGTTCCAGTTGAACACGTAGCGTTTCTCGCCGATCGACGTATAGCCCGACGACAGGTGGAACGAATCGCACAGAATGTCGTGCGATTCGCACCGCTCGACGAACTGGTTCATCTGCCGCTGCGCGTCCGGCGCGTCGGTGTAGCTCATCGTCGAGCCCGAATAGCCGAGCCCCCATTTCGGCGTGCGCGCCGGGCGCCCGGTGAGCCACGTGAAGCGCCGCGCGGCCGTGAGCGGCGTGTCGGGCGACGCGATGAAGTAATAGTCGAGATCGCCGTGCTCGGCGACGAAGTAGCGGTAGAGCCCGTGGTAGTTGTCGAGCTCGCGGCCCATGTCGAACGCGCAATCCGACAGCGTGTCGTAGAACAGCCCGAAGCCCTGGCACGCGCCTGGCGACCACGTGACGTAGAACGGAACGTGCTTGTAGAGCGGGTCCGTGTGCTTTGCGCTGTAACCCATCGCGTCGATGTTGCGCATCTCGAAGCGCGCGCCGGTGCGGTCGAGGTCGCCCGCGCGCTCGCCGAGACCGAACACCTTGTCGCCGCGCTCGCGAGCGACGTAGTGATAGGCGCGATCGTCCCACCAGCCGAAGTTGTACGCCTGCGTCGCGCGATCGGCGAGCACGACGCGCCACGTGCCGTCGGCGCCGCGCATCGACCACGTGCAATGGCCGCCTTGCCGGCTTACCGTGAGGCGGATCTGCGCGGTTTCGATGCGCACGCCGCCGTCGTCTTCGACGAAGTCGTAGGCCGGCTGCGCGAAGCCGCTCAGGTCGAGACGGTCGCGCCCTTCGAGCGGCACGTCGTCGAGGCCCGGCGCGATGGTCCAGGTGCGCGGGTTGCGCGCCGTCGCGTCGGGCAGCACGCGCACGCGCACGATGTCGTCCTCGAGCACGAAGATCTCGAGCGTCGCGTCCGCGTCGGACGCGAGCAGCACACGGTTCGCCTGCCGGTCGGCGACGTGGAACACGGGCGGATGAAGAAGCGAAGTCATGAAAGCGATTCCTGGTGAAGACGGAGGTCAGGCGTGCTGCGCGAGCAGGCGTTCCTGCTTCGACTGCCCGCGGATCAGCACCGCGAGCAGCGTGACGCCGATGATGTCGAACAGGCCGAGGCACGCGAACAGCGGTGCGTAGCCGATCTTGTCGGCGAGCGCGCCGACCAGCAGCGAGAAGCCGAGCCCGCCGATCCAAGCGGCCATGCCCGCAAAGCCGCTGGCGGTGCCGACTTCCTCGGGATCGAACACGTCGGCCGACAGCGTGTTCACGAGCGCGGAGATCATCTGGTGCGCGAAGCCGCCGACGCAGAACAGGCCGATGGCCGTGTACGGCGACGACACGAGCCCGATCATCGCCGGCCCCAGCATCAGCACCGCGCCGAGCGCGACGCCGGCGACACGCGACCACACGAGCGGCAGCCTGAACCGGTTCGCGAGGTACGGCGACAGATAGCCGCCGGCGATGCCGCCGAGATCGGCCGCGAGAAACGGCATCCACGCGAAGACGGCGATCTGCGCGAGCGCCATGTGGCGTTCGGTGGCGAGGTACAGCGGAATCCAGAAACTGAAGGTCTGCCACGCGGGTTCCGCGAAGAAGCGCGGCAGCGCGATCGCCCAGAAACGACGCGCGGTGACGACGTCGCGAATCCGGCGCTTCGACGCGGACGGCATCGTGGCCTGGCCGTCACGGATCAGCGTGCGCTCCTGTGACGTGATGCGCGGATGATCGGCCGGCGACCGGTACTGCGTGTACCAGAGCGCGGCCCACACGAAGCCGAGCGCGCCGGTGACCATGAACGCGGATTGCCAGCCGAATCGCATCGACAGGAACACGACGAGCGGCGGCGCGATTGCGGCGCCGAGCGACGTGCCCGCATTGAAGTAGCCGACCGCGACGGATTTCTCGCGATCGGGAAACCATTCGGCGACGGCCTTCATCCCTGACGGAATCGCGGCGGCCTCGAACAGCCCGAGCAAGCCGCGCAGGATGCCGAGCGACAGCCAGCCCGACGCGAAGCCGTGCGCGACGCCGACCACCGACCACAGCATCGCGAACAGCGCGAACCCGACCCGCAGGCCGATCAGGTCGACGATGAACCCGCATACCGGCTGCATGATCGTGTAGCCGATCTGGAACGCCCCGACGATATACGAGTATTGCTGCGTCGAGATCGCGAACACCTGCTTCAGTTCCGGTGCGAGCACCGCGAGGGAATTTCGCGCAAGGTAGTTGAGGATCGTGCCGAGACATACCAGCACGATGATCCACCAGCGCAACGCCTTGACTGTTTTCACTGCTGTCTCCTGAGCCATGCAAGTCGCCCGGCTGGGGCGTCTTATGCGGTCATATTTGTACGATGTCAGATCTTCATGGGCGGCCGATTGACCTGTCTTCTACCGGAATTGGCGCATTCGATCGAACATTTCGCTGCTATTGAAAGCCAATGTTATCTGACGACTGATCATTTTCGAGCATCCTATGTTCGAATTCGAATCAGGTCAACGTGAATCTGCATTCGAACGAACATCCTCGGGGTATTCCCGATAGGTGCGCGGACGGGATCCTCGGTGCGTTGCGCGACGAGGGCGGCGAATGCCGGCTGGACGGCGATCGAGCGGTCGTCGCACGACCAATTGCATCAGGCGGGCCCGGCAGGGAGCGTGGGAACCCTGATGAAAATTTATTTTTTTCCGGTCGGCAGATTGTGTAAATTGATTTTCATCAACCTTGCAAAACCATTCGCAATGACGCCTCTCGTTCCGCACGATGCCAGTCACGAGGAATCCGCGATCGCGGAGCGCATCGCCTCGGCCATGCCGCGGATGACGCCAATCCACCGCCGGATGGGCGAGTTCGTGCTCGCGAATCCGTTTCGCGCGGCGACGATGCGGATCGACGAGCTGGCGCAGGCCGTGAATGCGTCGATCGCGACCGCGAACCGCTTCGCGAAGGCGCTGGGTTTCGACGGCTATCCGGCGATGCGCGCGGCGCTCGTGCGCGGCTTTGAGGCGACGCTCGGCCCGGTCGAGCGGCTGCGTTCCGCGCAGGAGCAGGAACAAGAGCAGGGCGTGCGCGGCGCAGCGTGGATCGACGCGGTGTTCGACCAGGCCGTCGCGAACATCGAGAACACGCGTGCGCAGCTGGATGCGGCCGACGTCGAGGCGGCCGTCGAGGCGATCGTCGGCGCGCGGCGCGTGCTGATTCTCGGCGCCGGTTCGAGCGCGTTTCTGACCGGGCTGATGGAACACGGATTGTCGGTGTGTCACGACAACGTGCAGTCGCTCGCGCTGCTCGGGGGGCCGTCGCATGCGGCGCGGCGCCTGTACACGGCCGACTCGCGCGATCTCGTGATCGCGCTCGCGTTTCCGCGCTACGTCAAGGACACGATCGAGCTGGCCCGCCGCGCGGCCGCGCGCGGCGCGCGCGTGCTCGGCATCTCCGACGGGCCCGGTTCGCCGCTTGCACCGATCGCGTCGCTGAATCTGTACGTCAAGGCCGAACGGCGTTTCGCGGCCACGTCGGAGGCGGCCGTGCTGACGATGATCGAGGCGCTGATCGACGCGGTCGCGCTGCGCACGCACCGCTCCGCGAAGTCCGCCGCCGAAATGACCGAATTCCTGTTGCCGTGGCTGATCCACCCGCAAGCGGTGCCGCCGGCCGCCAACCCTTCTTCCTCCGGTACGAAAAAATCATGACTTCACCCGCGATCGTCGCGATTCATGGCGGTGCAGGCACGATCCTGCGCGATGCGATGGACACCGACACCGAACGCCAGTACCGCGCCGAACTCACCGCGATCCTGCTGGCCGCGCAACAGGTGCTCGCCGATGGCGGCAGCGCGCTCGACGCCGTCACCGTCGCGGTGCGGCTGCTCGAGGACTGTCCGCTGTTCAACGCCGGGCGCGGCGCCGTCTATACGGCCGAAGGCAAACACGAACTCGACGCGGCGGTGATGGACGGCACGACGCTCGCGGCCGGCGCGATCTGCTGCGCGACCCGCGTGCGCAATCCGGTGCTCGCCGCACGGCGCGTGATGGAGGCGAGCGAGCACGTGCTGCTGGCAGGCGCGGGCGCCGACGCGTTCGCGGCCGCACAGGGCCTCGAACTCGCCGAGCCCGGCTACTTCGACACCGAGGCGCGTCATGCACAGTGGGTCAAGGCGCGCGCGGCGGCCGGCACGATGCTCGATCACGATGCCGCGACCTTCGCGTTCGGCGCCGGGCAGCCGGCCGAGCCGCTCGATCCCGACCGCAAGCACGGCACGGTCGGCGCGGTCGCGTGCGACGTGCACGGACATATCGCGGCGGCGACGTCGACCGGCGGCATCACGAACAAGCAGCCCGGCCGCGTCGGCGATTCGCCGATCATCGGCGCCGGCTGTTATGCGGACGACGCGACCTGCGCGGTATCCGCGACGGGCACCGGCGAGATGTTCATCCGGCTCGCGACCGCGCATGACGTGGCCGCGCAGATGGCCTATCGCGGCGCATCGCTCGCCGATGCCGCGCACGACGCCGTGATGAACAAGCTGTCGCGCCTGGCCGGGCGCGGCGGCATCGTCGCGGTCGACGCGCACGGCAACGTCGCGATGCCGTTCAACACGGAAGGGATGTATCGCGGCTACGCGCGCGTCGGCGAGACGCCCGTGGTCGGCATCTATCGCGACGATGCGGCCTGATTCCGGATCGTACGAGGAGACCTTCGCATGACTTCGAGCCGAACCCCGTCCGCGCTGGTGCTGCCGGAGCAGCGCGTCGTCGCCGTCGACGACCTGTCGGTCATGTTTCGCCGCGAAAACGCGACGTTCGATGCGGTGCGCAACGTGTCGTTTCACGTCGATCGCGGCGAGACGCTCGCGATCGTCGGCGAGTCGGGCTCCGGCAAGTCGGTCACGTCGCTCGCGCTGATGCGGCTCGTCGAGCATGGCGGCGGCGAGATCACGAGCGGCCGGATCGCGTTGCGGCGTCGCGGCGGCGCGCTCGTCGACCTCGTGCAGGCGAGCGCGGCGACGATGCGCGGGATCCGCGGCGCGGACATCGCGATGATCTTCCAGGAGCCGATGACGTCGCTGAACCCGGTGTTTACGGTCGGCGACCAGATCAGCGAGGCGATCGCGCTGCACCAGTCGAAGAGCGCGACCGAAGCCCGCGCGGAAGCGTTGCGGCTGCTCGATCTCGTGCGCATTCCGGAGGCGCGCCGCGTGTTCGCGCGCTATCCGCACCAGTTGTCCGGCGGGATGCGGCAGCGCGTGATGATCGCGATGGCGCTGTCGTGCCGGCCCGCGCTCCTGATCGCCGACGAACCGACGACCGCGCTCGACGTGACGATCCAGGCGCAGATCCTGCAACTGATCCGCGGCCTGCAGGACGAAATGAACATGGGCGTGATCTTCATCACGCACGACATGGGCGTGGTCGCCGAGGTGGCCGATCGCGTGCTCGTGATGTATCGCGGCGAGAAGGTCGAGGAGGGCGAGTCCGAACGCATTTTCGCGACGCCCGCGCATCGCTATACGCGTGCGCTGCTCGCGGCCGTGCCGCGGCTCGGCTCGATGCAGGGCACCGATAACCCCGAGAAATTCCCGCTGCTGAAGGTGGACGGCGCGAGCGCGGCCACGCCGGCACCTGCCGCGAACGACGCGGTCGCGGCCCCCGTCGCCGGGCAGCCGCACGTCGATCCGGCCGCGCCGCCGATCCTGCGCGTGCGCGATCTCGTCACGCGGTTTCCGGTGAAGAGCGGCGTGTTCGGCCGCGTGTCGCAATACGTGCACGCGGTCGAGCGCGTGAGCTTCGAGCTGCGCGCGGGCGAGACGCTCGCGCTCGTCGGCGAATCCGGCTGCGGCAAGTCGACCACCGGCCGCTCGCTGCTGCGCCTCGTCGAATCGCAGAGCGGCTCGATCGAATTCGACGGCCGCGACATCAGCGCGATGAAGGGCCATGACCTGCAGGCGCTGCGCCGAAACATCCAGTTCATCTTCCAGGATCCGTTCGCGTCGCTGAATCCGCGCCTCACGGTCGGTTTCTCGATCATGGAGCCGCTGCTCGTACACGGCGTCGCGAGCGGCCGCGAAGCGCAGGCGCGCGTCGACTGGCTGCTCGAGAAGGTCGGCCTGCCACCGGAGGCCGCACGCCGCTATCCGCACGAATTCTCGGGCGGCCAGCGTCAGCGGATCGCCATCGCACGCGCGCTCGCGCTGAATCCGAAGGTCGTGATCGCCGATGAATCGGTGTCGGCGCTCGACGTGTCCGTGCAGGCGCAGATCGTGAACCTGATGCTCGACCTGCAGCGCGAGCTGGGCGTCGCGTATCTGTTCATCTCGCACGACATGGCCGTCGTCGAGCGCATCAGCCATCGCGTCGCGGTGATGTATCTCGGCCAGATCGTCGAGATCGGCCCGCGCCGCGCGGTGTTCGAGGCGCCGCAGCATCCTTATACGAGGAAGCTGATGAGCGCGGTGCCGGTGGCAGACCCCGCGCGCCGGCATGCGCCGCGCCAGCTCGCGGCGGACGAGATTCCGAGCCCGATCCGCGCGGTCGGCGACGAGCCGATCGTCGCGCCGCTCGTTGCGGTCGGCCCCGATCATTACGTCGCGACGCATCGCGTCGGCGGCGCGTATTGATTGCACGGCGAGTCGGATATGGACCGCAGCTGCGCACGCGCCAGGCAACGGCGTCATTTTCCCGAGCGGATGCAGTCACGCCGCGATTTCCACCACGCGTTACCGAATCATCCACAGGAGCCAGACAAAATGAACAAGTCGAATTCGTTCCCGATGTTCCGTCCGCGCGCGTTGTTCGCCGCGGGGGCAGGCGCGCTCGCGCTGTCGGTCGCCGTGCCCGCGTTCGCGCAACAGAACGTCGTGGTCGCCGTGTACTCGACGTTCACGACGATGGACCCGTATGACGCGAACGACACGGTGTCGCAAGCTGTCGTCAAGTCGTTCTACGAAGGGCTGTTCGGCTTCGACAAGGACATGAAGCTCGTCAACGTGCTCGCGACGAGCTACCAGGCGTCGCCCGATGCGAAGGTCTACACGGTCAAGCTGCGCCCGGGCGTGAAGTTCCACGACGGCACGGATTTCAACGCCGAGGCGGTGAAGGCGAACTTCGACCGCGTGACCGATCCGGCGAACAAGCTGAAGCGTTACGGGCTGTTCCGCGTGATCGAGAAGACCGAGGTGGTCGATCCGATGACGGTGCGCTTCACGCTGCGCGAGCCGTTCTCCGCGTTCATCAACACGCTCGCGCATCCCTCGGCGGTGATGATTTCGCCGGCCGCGCTGAAGAAATGGGGGCGCGACGTGTCGCTGCATCCGGTCGGCACGGGCCCGTTCGAGTTCGTCGAATGGAAGCAGACCGACGACATGAAGGTGAAGAAGTTTGCCGGCTACTGGAAGAAGGGCTATCCGAAGGTCGATTCGATCGACTGGAAGCCGGTGGTCGACAACAACACGCGCGCCGCGTTGCTCAAGACCGGCGAGGCCGATTTCGCGTTCACGATCCCGTTCGAGCAGGCTGCCGACCTGAAGAGCAATCCGAAGGTCGAGCTGATCGAGCGGCCGTCGATCATCCAGCGCTACATCTCGCTGAACACGCAGAAGAAGCCGTTCGACAATCCGAAGGTGCGTGAAGCGCTGAACTACGCGGTCAACAAGGAAGCGCTCGCGAAGGTCGTGTTCGCCGGCTACGCAACCCCGCAGACGGGCGTCGCCCCGGTGGGCGTCGAATACGCGACCAAGCTCGGGCCCTGGCCGTATGATCCGGCGAAGGCGCGCGCGCTGTTGAAGGAGGCCGGTTATCCGAACGGCTTCGAGTCGACGCTCTGGTCCGCGTACAACCATTCGACGGCGCAGAAGCTGATCCAGTTCGTCCAGCAGCAGCTCGCGCAGGTCGGCGTGAAGGTGCAGGTGCAGGCACTCGAGGCCGGCGAGCGGGTCGCGAAGGTCGAGAGCGCGCAGGATCCGGCGACGGCACCGGTGCGGATGTACTACAGCGGCTGGTCGGCCTCGACGGGCGAGGCGAACTGGGCGCTGTCGCCGCTGCTCGCGTCCACGTCGGCGCCGCCGAAGCTCTACAACACCGCGTACTACAAGAACGGTGCGGTCGACGACGATCTCGCGAAGGCGCTCGAGACGACCGACCAAGCGAAGAAGGCCTCCCTGTACGCCGACGCGCAGAAGCAGGTGTGGGCCGACGCGCCGTGGATCTTCCTGGTGCAGGAGAAGATCGTCTATGCGCGCAGCAAGCGCCTGCACGGCATGTACGTGATGCCGGACGGCTCGTTCAACTTCGACGAAATCTCGGTGAAATGACGACGATTCGCCCGTTGTGCGGCGCCGGCGGTGCGAGCTGCCGGCGCGCTGATTCGATCGGTGCCCCATGCTGAATTTTCTCGTCAAACGCCTGTTCGGCCTGCTGCCCACGCTCGCGATCGTCGCGGTGCTGGTGTTCCTGTTCGTGCACCTGCTGCCGGGCGATCCGGCGCGGCTCGCGGCCGGCCCGGAAGCCGACGACGCGACGGTCGCGCTCGTGCGCGCCGATCTCGGGCTCGACCGGCCGCTGCCGGCGCAGTTCGCGAACTTCTTCGTGAAGATCGCGCACGGCGATTTCGGGACGTCGACGCGCAGCAAGCGTCCGGTGTCGACCGAGATCGGCGAGCGCTTCATGCCGACGCTGCTGCTGACGCTCATCAGCATGGTCTGGGCGACGGCGTTCGGGATGGCGATCGGGATCGCGTCGGCGGTATGGCGCAACCGCTGGCCCGATCGCCTCGGGATGACGATCGCGGTGTCGGGCATTTCGTTTCCGGCGTTCGCGCTCGGCATGCTGCTGATGGAGATATTTTCGGTGAAGCTCGGCTGGCTGCCCGTCGTGCCGGACGGCACGTGGAAGAGCTACGTGCTGCCGTCGCTGACGCTCGGCGCCGCGGTCGCGGCCGTGATGGCGCGCTTCACGCGCGCGTCGTTCGTCGAGGTGCTCAACGAGGACTACGTGCGCACCGCGCGCGCGAAGGGTGTGCACGAGCCGATGGTCGTGCTCAAGCATTGCCTGCGCAACGCGATGATCCCGGTCGTCACGATGATGGGGCTGCAGTTCGGCTTCCTGCTCGGCGGCTCGATCGTCGTCGAGGCCGTGTTCAACTGGCCGGGGCTCGGGCGCCTGCTGGTCGACGCGGTGACGATGCGCGACTACCCGGTGATCCAGGCGATCGTGCTGCTGTTCTCGCTCGAATTCATCCTGATCAACCTGACCGTCGACGTGCTGTACGCGGTCATCAACCCGACCATCCGGTTCAAGTGAGGCGCGCATGAACGCGACTGTCCAGCCCGCGGCGTCGGCCGCATCGAGCGCGATCCGCACGCCGTGGCGCGAATTCTGGCGCAAGTTCCGCAAGCAGACCGTCGCGCTGGTCGCGGGCGGTTTCGTGCTGGGGCTCGTCGTGCTCGCATTCGTCGGCCCGCACATCGTGCCGTTCGATCCGGAGAACTATTTCGACTACGACGCGCTGAACGCCGGTCCGTCGGCCGTGCACTGGTTCGGCGTCGACTCGCTCGGCCGCGACATCTTCAGCCGGATCGTCACCGGCACGCGCATCTCGCTCGCCGCCGGCTTCTTCTCGGTCGCGCTCGGCGCGCTCATCGGCACGTTCTTCGGGTTGCTCGCGGGCTACTACGAAGGCTGGTGGGACCGCATCACGATGCGCGTGGCCGACGTGCTGTTCGCGTTCCCGGGGATCCTGCTCGCGATCGGCGTGGTCGCGATCCTCGGCAACGGGATGGTCAACGTGATCTGCGCGGTCGCGATCTTCAGCATCCCGGCGTTCGCGCGGCTCGTGCGCGGCAACACGCTGATGCTCAAGCACATGACCTACGTGGAAGCCGCGCGCAGCATCGGCGCGTCGGACTGGACGATCATCATGCGGCACATCCTGCCGGGCACCGTGTCGTCGGTCGTCGTGTACTTCACGATGCGGATCGGCACGTCGATCATCACGGCCGCGAGCCTGTCGTTCCTCGGGCTCGGCGCGCAGCCGCCGACGCCGGAGTGGGGCGCGATGCTCAACGAGGCGCGCGCCGACATGGTGACGGCGCCGCATATCGCAGTCTTCCCGAGCCTCGCGATCTTCCTGACCGTGCTCGCGTTCAACCTGCTCGGCGACGGACTGCGCGACGCGCTCGACCCGAAGCTGGAGCGGCGCTGATGCGTGCGGTTCCGATGTGGAGCACGACGCTGCCGGCCGGGCCGCGCGGCACGATTGCCGACGTGCCGGGCGTGACGGTCGGCCATGCGACGCTCGATGCCGGCGACGTGCAGACCGGCGTCACCGTCGTGAAGCCGCATCCGGGCGACCCTTACCGCAGCAAGGTGCCGGCCGGCGCGGCCGTGATCAACGGCTTCGGCAAGAGCGTCGGGCTCGTGCAGGTCGACGAACTCGGCACGCTCGACACGCCGATCGCGCTGACCAACACGTTCGGCGTCGGCGCGGTCGCACAGGCGCAGATCCGCGCGGCGATCGCGAAGAATCCGCACATCGGCCGCGACTGGCCGACCGTCAACCCGCTCGTGTTCGAGTGCAACGACGGCTATCTGAACGACATCCAGGCGTTCGCGGTGACGGCCGCGCATTATGAAGAAGCCTGCAATACCGCGGCGCGCGACTTCGCACGTGGCGCGGTGGGCGCCGGGCGCGGGATGTCGTGTTTCGACCTGAAGGGCGGGATCGGCTCCGCGTCGCGCGTGGCCGTCGCGGCCGGCAGGCCGTACACGGTCGGCGCGCTGGTACTCGCGAATTTCGGCCGGCTGCCGATGCTGACGCTCGGCGGCGTGCCGCTCGGGCGTATCGTCGAGCAGCGGCGTGCCGCCGCGGACGCGCAGGCGGCGGCGCCGGAGCAAGGCTCGATCATCCTGCTGCTGGCGACCGATGCGCCGCTCGACGCGCGGCAACTGTCGCGGCTCGCCCGCCGCGCGGGCGCTGGGCTCGCCCGCACCGGTTCGGTCTACGGGCACGGCAGCGGCGACATCGCGCTCGCCTTTTCGACTGCGTACACGATCGCGCACGATGCGTCGACCATCGCGCTACCGGCCCTCGTGGCCGATGCGGCGCTCGATCCGCTGTTCATGGCCGCGGCCGAGAGCGTCGAGCACGCGATCGCCGACGCGCTGCTGCAGGCCGTGACCGTGACCGGGCGCGACGGCCACGTGCGGCAATCGCTGCGCGACGCGGTGCCCGATCTCGATCGGTTATTCAACGAAGGTAACGAAGGACGTCCGATCCATTCATGAAGATTCTGATTTCGACCGACATCGAGGGTGTCGCCGGCGTGTTCGCCATCGAGCAGACGCGTGCCGGCAATCCGGAATACGAACGTGCGCGCCGCTGGATGACCGCCGAGGCGAACGCGGCGATCGAAGGCGCGTTCGCCGGCGGCGCGCAGGCCGTCTGGGTCAACGATTCGCATGGCGGCTTCCGCAATCTGCTGCCCGACGGGCTCGATGCCCGTGCCCGCGTCGTGCTCGGCAAGCCGCGCACGCTGGGGATGATGGCGGGCCTCGAACAGCAGCCCGACCTCGTGTTCATGATCGGCTTTCACGCGAAATCGCAGACGCGCGGCGTGCTTGCGCACACCATCAACAACTTCGCGTTCACGCAGGTGTGGCTGAATGGCGTCGAGCTCGGCGAAGCCGGGCTGTACGGCGCGCTGGCGCGCGAATATGGCGCGCACGTCGCGCTGGCGTCGGGCGACGACGTGTTCGCCGAGGAAACCCGGCCGTTGTTTCCGGACGCGCGTTTCGAGACGGTCAAGACGGCCGGCGGCGCATCGAGCGGCGACACGCTCACGCCGGCAGCGTCCTGCGCGCGCATCGCGACCGCCGCACGCGAAACGGTCGCGCACGCGCTGTCGTCCGGCTGGCGCGCGGGAGCGCATCGGCCCGCGCCGGCTGCTTGCACGCTGCGCGTGCAGACGGCCGCGCTCGCCGACCTGTTCTGCGTGCTGCCGTCGCTCGAGCGGGTCGATGCAGTGACGCTGCGCTTCGACGGGCCGTCGGTGGAGCACGTGGTGCGCACGCTGAACAGCCTGTCGGCCATGTCGTTCATGCTGCGGTGATGCGTGCCGATCGGATGCCGGACCGCGATCTCGTCGCCGAAATCCGTGTCGGTCCACGCCCCACGAGATGAAACGTATTGGGCATCTCCGCTCCGATGAAGTCGCTATCCGGCCGATTCGGCCGTCGGGTCTCGCGGCCGTCCGGTCGCGCAAGCGTGGAGCGGATCGTAGGCCGATCGAAGGTGCCCCGCCTTCGCTATCGGGTCACTCATGATGGAATTCAGGCCTTGAGAAATACGCTGCTGGATCCCTACGAACATATTCCGCGTAGCGTCGTGGCGACCGCCAACGACTACGCGGCGGGTACGACGTTTCCGGAGCGCGCGCACGGGCGCGGGCAGTTCGCGTTTGCGTCGCGCGGCACGATCGGCGTGTCGACGCCGCACGGCCGCTGGCTGGTGCCGCCGCAGCGCGCATGCTGGGTGCCGGCCGGCGTGCGGCACGAAATGACGATGACCGGGCCGGTCACGATGCTCAACGCGTTCGTGTCCGAAGACGCGGCCCTGGCCGCAGGGCTGTCGGACCAGTGCGGCGTATATGGTGTGTCACCGCTCCTGCGGCAGTTGATCGACGATGCGATCGACCTGCCGGCGATGTACGACGTCGACGGTCGGGCCGGCAAGCTGATGGCGCTGCTGATCGCGGAAATCGCGCAGATGCCGCGGCTGTCGCTGCACGCGCCGCTGCCGACCGATGCGCGCCTGGGGAAGATCTGTCGGCATCTGTTCGCGTCGCCGTCGATCGCGGCCGATCTCGACCGGATGGCGACCGATGTAGGCGTGAGCCGGCGCACGTTTACGCGGCTGTTCCGCGCGCAGACCGGTATGAGTTTTGCCGCGTGGCGTCAGCAGGTCTGCATGTTGGCGGCAATTACACGGCTGAGCGACGGGCAGCCGGTGACGCGTGTCGCGCTCGATCTCGGATATGCGAGCGCGAGCGCCTTTACGTCGGCGTTTCGCCGCATTCTCGGCGAAACGCCGAGCCGGTATCTGGAGGCGCGCCGCTAGCCGGAACCGATACGGCGGCGGGGCGCGGTGCAGTGCTTCGGTCATGGACGAAAAAAACGCGCCTGCCAGGTTTCGGTCAGACGCGCTTAAAGGCACTCGGTTAGAAAAAATGCGCGACAGCCAGTGGGGCCATGTTCGCGCATCGAGTCGTGAAATTATTGCTTGATCCGATTCAATTCCGTCAGTGGGCTGCGGATAGCGAAGCATACGCCGCATAACGCACAAACGATATCGCGCGGCCCCAACGATTCATGTGCAGTCGCAGCATGCGTTTTAATCGCGCGTTCGATTTCGGGGTCTGAAGCAGGCAACCGCGAGCGTTCGACGATCCTGACCGGACGTGCTGCGGCGCGGCATCGAATGTTGGCGCCCGAAAACGAAAACCGCCGCGCGCCGCGATACCTGTTGGTATCGCGCCACGCGGCGGTTCGGTGCGATCAGCCGGCCGGCGCCGGCTCGCGCGTCACACGTCGAAGAACACGGTCTCGTCCGGCCCCTGCATGTGGATGTCGAAGCGGTACACGACGGGCCGGCCCGGTTGCGCGTCGCGCTTCGCGACGAGCGTCGCGCGGCGTTCGGCCGGCACCAGGCTCAGCACCGGATCAGCCGCGTTCGCGGCAGCTTCGTCGTCGAAATACACGCGGGTGAACGCGTGGGTCAGGATCCCGCGCATCATCACGGTCACGTTGACGTGCGGTGCTTCGTCGGCGGTGATGCGGCCAGGCTTCACCGTCGGTACCACGAAGCGGTTCTGCACATCGGTGCCCGTGCCGACGCGTGCGAAGCCCGTGAAACCGGACTTCGCGATGTCGTCACGCGACGCGGGATAGCGACCCGCCGCGTCCACCTGCGTGAATTCGAGCACCGCGTCGCTGACGACGTTGCCGTCGCCGTCGAACACCTGTCCGACCAGGAGCACGTGCTCGCCTTCGGCCTCCGGCGTGGCGATCGTCGGCGTGAACAGGCTCTTCAGGTCGTAATCGTATTGCTGCGGGCACAGGCCGTACGCGAAGTACGGGCCGACCGTTTGCGAAGGGGTTTGCTTCAGCGTCGTCATGGTTCAGCGCTCCATCGGGGTAGCGTCGCGGCCGCGCAGCACGATGTCGAATTCGTAGCCGAGCGCATAGCCTTCTTCGGTGATGTCCATCGAGAAGCGCGAGATCAGGCGGTCGCGCGCCGCTTCCGGCGTGCCCTGGAAGATCGGGTCGTACGCGAGCAGCGGGTCCCCGGGGAAGTACATCTGCGTGACGAGGCGCGAGCCGAAGTAGTCGCCGAACAGCGAGAAATGGATGTGATTCGGACGCCACGCATTCGGATGGTTGCCCCACGGATAGGCGCCGGGCTTGATCGTCAGGAAGCGGTAGCGGCCTTCGGCGTCGGTCATGCACCGGCCGGCGCCGAGGAAGTTCGGGTCGAGCGGCGCGTCGTGCTGGTCGACCTTGTGCACGTAGCGGCCGGCCGCGTTCGCCTGCCATACCTCGACGAGCGTGTTGCGCACGGGCTTGCCGCCTTCGTCGAGCACGCGGCCGGTGACGACGATGCGCTCACCGAGCGGCTCGCCGTTCTTCACGGCGTTCTTCGTCAGGTCGTGGTCGAGCGCGCCGAGATCCTCGGCGCCGTAGACGGGCGCGAACTGGTCGCGCAGCTTTTCCTTCAACGGGATCATCGGGCGCGTCGGGCCGCGCTTCACCGACGAACGGTACTCGGGGTGGACATACGCGGGATGCGACGGCCAGTCGCGCGGCGTGAGGATCGTGGGGGAATCCATCGGGCGTCTCCTGTTAGGTATTTCGCGAAGTGGATGGCAAGACTTTAGTCAATCCGGAAAGTTATGAAAAATGAACTTTTTTAGCGAATTGCATAACCATTCGTTATGTTATGCGGCGCCAGTGAAAATCCGGCGGACGGGCCGCCTGTCCGGCGGAGAGAGCGATCGGGCTTCGCGTCGTCGGTGACGACGCCACGGCTCTCCAGCCAGCCCGTCGCTGCTTTCTTGTGTTTCGTTGTTGTTATCCGGTCTCCCCGAGCGTGCCCGTCGTTCGTGAGGCGTGACCGTCGGGCGGGATCGAAGACGATCCCGTCGAATTCGAGCGATAGCGTGCCGGTGCGCAGCGGTGCGGCCGGTGCCGAGCACGTCGCTCACGTAGTTCGCGCAGAACCCGCGCTGCGCCAGCAGGTCGACGCGGCTGCCGAGCCGCGCGTCGATCCGCTGTTCGGCCAGCGCGTGCACGTTGCGCTGCGCGTCGGTGCTCGGTGCCACGACGCGGCGGCCCAGCGCGATGCGTTCGCCGTCGGCACCGCTCGGGCAGAAGCGCGGCACGGCTCTGCTGATCGCGAAACGGATCAGGGAGCCGACCGGATTCCACGCGCTGCGGCGTCATGCGTGACACCACGCCGAATGCTTGGGTCTTTCCGGAAAGTTATGCAAAATGGCATTTCATCGCCACTCGCATAACTGCTCGTTATGAATAACCGTATCGCCGACGGCCGCGTCAAGTTCCGGCACCTGCAGTGTTTTCTCGCGGTCGCGCAACTGGGCGGCGTGCAGAAGGCGGCCGAAAGCCTGTCAATCACGCAGCCGGCCGTGTCGAAGACGATCGCCGAACTGGAGTCGATCCTCGGCGTGAAGTTGTTCGAACGCGGGCGGCACGGCGCGCAGCCTACCCGCGAAGCGCAACTGTTCATCCCGCATGCGAATGCGTGCGTGCTGGCGCTGCGGCAGGGCGTCGGGCTGCTCGCGCGCGAGGGCGGCGCGGCCGCGGCGACGCTCGAAATCGGCATGCTGCCGACGGTTGCGGCATCGCTCGCACCCGCGCTGATGAAGGCGCTGACCGCACGCTGGCCGCGCATCGTGGTGCGGATCGCGACGGCCGCGAATGCCGAGCTGCTCGAGCGCCTGAAGGCCGGGACGATCGAATGCGCGATCGGGCGCCTGTCGGAGCCGGAGCGGATGATCGGGCTTGCGTTCGAGCAGTTGTACAACGAACCGCTCGTCGCGGTCGTGCGCGCCGGCCATCCGCTGCTGGCGAGCGCCGCGCCGGCTGCCGAACTCGCGTCCTACCCGGTCGTGCTGCCGCCGTACGGCACGCTGATCCGCCAGTCGGCCGAGCACCTTCTCGGCGCATGCGGCGCGCCGCCGCTGGATTCGTTCATCGAGGTGCTGTCGGTGTCGGTCGCGCGCGCGCTTGCGCTCGAGAACGACGCCGTGTGGTTCGTGCCGCTCTATGCGGCCGAATACGACCTGTCGGCCGGTGCACTCGCGCGGCTGGCGCTGCCGTCCGCGGGCACCGACGAGCCGGTCGGGCTCATCCTGCGCACCGATGCGCAACCGTCGCCCGTCGCCCGGACGTTGATCGACGCCGTGCGCGAGATCGCGCAGGCGCGATTCGGCGATGCGCTCACCCGTCGCACGCCCCGCGGCGCGCGCAAGCCGCCTCGCCGCGCGCGTTGAGGCACCGGGCAGGGCGTGGGCGGGTGGTGTCCGGCCGTCGTTCTTTCACCTCCGTTCGTTAGCCGTTCGGTCAGTAGCGGGCCTCGTCATGCTTGGCATATCGTACCGTTTTTGATACGCTCGATGACACGACGATGGCGAGACAGCAGATTCAGATCACGCTCGGCGTGCGGTTCTTCCGCACCGCGCGTGGTAACGAGCCGGTGCGCGAATGGCTGGAGGCGCTCGGGCAGATCGAGCGCAGGATGATCGGCGAAGAGATCAAGACCGTTCAACTCGGCTGGCCGCTCGGCATGCCGCTGGTCCGGAAGATGTCGGCGGATCTTTGGGAAATCCGCGTGATGCTGCCGCGGCGAAGCGCGCGCGTGCTGTTCACGATCGTCGGCGACACGATGGTGCTGCTGCATGCGTTCTTCAAGCAGTCGCAGGCCACGCCGTCCGACGATCTCGACGTGACCGTCGCGCGGCTGAAAGCGCTGACGCGCGCCATCTGAATTCCCCCGGCCGCGCCGCCACATGAGATCGGCGATGGGTCGGCCGGCAACGCCATGCACTGGAGTACTCATGACGACCACGAACAACCCGCATATCGGCAGCGACTTCGACACATTCCTCGAGGAGGAAGGCCACCTCGAAGCGGCCACCGCCACCGCGATCAAGCGCGTGATCGCGTGGCAGATCGGGCAGGAAATGAAGGCGCAGCACATCACGAAAACCGCGATGGCCGCGCGCATGAAGACCAGTCGCGCCGCGCTCAACCGGCTGCTCGACGAAACCGATACGAGCCTCACGCTCGCGACGCTCGCGAGCGCCGCCACCGCGCTCGGCAAGCGGCTCAGCTTCGAACTCGTGCCCGCCTGACGCGCCGGGCGAAGCGGCGCGCGGCGGGCCGGTGCATCGCGGCGACGGGCGCACGCTCGTCCGCACACGGGCACCGGCGCGCGATCACGTGCGCTGTCCGGCCATCCGCAGATACAGCAGCGCACCGCCCGCGAGCAGCAGCGGGCACAGGAAATACCATCCGGTCGTCAGGAACAGCCCGGCGACGGCGACCAGCGAAATCCACGCGCAGCGATACGCGATGCCGCCGCGCGGCAGCAGTTTCAGCGCGGCGGCCGCGCCGAGCCCGTACACCATCACGAAGCATCCGGACGTGACGAGCACGAGCGGTTTCGGGCCGACGTTCGAGAGCGTCGTCGCGGCCAGCGCGACGGCCGCCAGCATCGCGATCACGCCGAGGCTGCGGCGCGGCACGCCGCCGACCTGGCTGCCTTGTGCGAGCCACGCCGGCAGTGCGCCGTCGCGCCCGAGCGCCGCGCCGAGCTTGGCCGCGCCCGCGAAATACGCATTCATCGTGCCGAGCGTGAGCAGCAGCGCAGCCGCGGCCGCCAGCACCTGCGCATGACCGCCGATGCCGCCCGCGATCAGTTCCGCAAGCGGCGCACCGGACGCGCCGGCCGACGGCCCGAGCACCGTCACGCTCGCGGCCGCGACCGACAGATACAGGAAGCCGACGACCACGACGGCGATGCCGGCCGAACGCGGCATGTCGTGCGCGGGTCGGCGAAATTCGGCCGCGAGGTGCGTGATCGCTTCCCAGCCCGCGAAGCTCCACACGAGCAGTGCGGCAGCCTGACCGACCGCGAGCCACCCGTGCGGCGCGAACGGATGCAGGTTCGCCGTGCGCGCATGTGGCGCGGATGCGAGCACGGCGGCCAGCAGCAGCGCGACGAGCAGTGCCGACAGCACCAGCTGCATGCGGCCCGACACCGTGACGCCGAACGCATTCGCGGCCGACACCGTCCCGATCAGCGCGGCAGCCGTGACGATGACCGTCGTATGGCCGCCGCCCGTGACGGCCGCGACGTACGCGCCACCGAACATCGCGGCGGCCGGCGCACCGGCCGGCACCGCGAAATAGAAACACCAGCCGACGATCGCCGCGGCCTTCGGCCCGAACGCGCGTCGCGCGTAGGTCGATACGCCGCCCGCGTCCGGATAGCGCGCGCCGAGTGCTGCGAAGGTGGCCGCAAGCGGCCCCGACAGCACGACGAGCGCGGCCCACGCAAGCAGCGACGCAGGGCCTGCGACCTCGGCGGCGAGCGCGGGCAACGCAATCACACCGGTGCCGAGCACCGCGCCGATATACAGCGCGGCGCCCTGGAAAATCGTCAGCGAGCCCGCGTGATGAGCGGCGGGCGAATCGGCATGCGAGGACATGAAGGGCAGTCTCCGGAAGGCTTGTTCTGGGCGCGGTCGGCCGCGCGGTGAATCGCTCGATGCTACCCGAACGGGCGCGGCGATGCGGCGCGGCGTTCAGTAGTCCGCGACGTGCCGCGTGTCAGCCGATGTCAGTAGCGGCGAGCGAGCCGCAGCCGCGCATCCTCGCGTGCAGCGGGCGGCAGCTCGGGCACGTAGTGGAACGTGCCCGATACGAGCGACGCGACCGGCACGCCATCGCGGAACAGCACGCGATTGCCGGCCAGCGCGGGCACCTTGTCGCCGGGCAACAACGTGCCGGCCAGGTTCAGCGGATCGGCACCCGTCACGCACACGTACTGGCCGTCGCCCGGTTGGCGACGCAGTTCGCGCAGGATCGGGATCGCTTCCGGCAGCGCGAACTGCTCGCCCGCGAGCCCCGCGACGAAGCGTCCGCCGCGAATCTCGCCGCGCGCTTCGAGACGTTGCAGCACGCGCACGAGTTCGCGCCAGCTCGGCAGCCAGTCGGCCTCGCGTTCGAGCAGCCGCCAGAACACCACGCCATAGCGGCGCAGCAGCGTCCAGGCGATATGTTCGAGTGCGTCGGGATCGATCGCGGCCGGGCCGCGCTTCGGTGCGGGCGCATCGTCCGGTGCCGAGGCGCGTTGCACGAGCGCCCAGCGGCCGGCGTCGTCCATCCCGCCGATCAGCGCGCCGCCGCGCCGCGTGCGCGGCGCATACGTCGCGCTGCGCTTGACCGCGGGCTTCAACAGCGCGCGCAGCCCGGCGAAGCTGTCCGCATTCACGAGGCCGGCCGACACGAGTTCGCCGAGCGCCTGTTCGAGTTCGACGGGCAGCATGTGCAGTTCGTCGAGCAGCGCGTCGAAGAACATCGCACCATGCGTGGCGAGTGCGTCGCGTACCTGCGTCGCGCGCGTGGACAGCGCCGGTTGCGGGTCCGCGTCGCGCAGCGCCTGCCATGCACCGAGGTGGCGGCGCGGCAGCAGCACGACTGGCGTCGTTTTCACGGGGGCGCCGGCCGCGCGGGCCGGCGCGCCGATTCGGGTCCACACGAGCTTGCCCGAGCGGCACAGCTCGTCGAGGCCGCCTGCCGTGTAGTCGGTCAGGCGCGCGGGCAGCAGCGCGTCTTCCCATGCGCTCGCCGCGGCTTCGTAGCCTTCGAGCTGCGCGACGACGGCCGCGAGCGCGTCGCGACCCGTGCCGCGCGTGTCGGGCGTCAGGTGCTGCCAGTGGAACAGGAAGCGCATGAAATCGGCGCGCTCGACCGGTTCGATCTCGCGGCGCAGCCGCTTGACCGTGTAGCGATGAATGCGGGCGAGCAGGTGGCGTTCGCACCATTCGTCGGTCGTCGCACCTGGTGTGAAGCGGCCGCGCATCACGTAGCCTTCGCGCTCCAGTGCCGCAAGCGCGGTCGCGACCTGCGCGGACGGCAGGCCGAGTGGCCGTGCGATCGCGTCGAGCATCAGCGGCCCGAAGCCGGTGAGCCGCGCGCGGATCACATCGACGAGCGCGGCATCGGCTTCCCATGGTTGGGCGCAGGCGGCGGGCACCTTCAGCGCGGGCGCGACGCGTGCGTCGGGGTGCAGCGCGCGCATGCAGACCAGCCGTTCGACCGGCACCCACACCGCTGCGCCGTCCGGCGTGACGAGTTTCGTCGCGCGCCGGCGTTCGGCCAGTTCCGCGAGCCGCTCGGGCCAGCCTTCGTGCGCGCGCGCTTCGCTGTCGGCGACGCAGGCGAGCGTGAGCAGTGCGTCGTGCATTTCGTCGGCATCGCGCACGAGCGGCCATGCTTCGTCGCGCACCGCGTTGATCGCGTCGGCGTCGAGCGCGCCGAGATCGTCGGCCGATTCGGGATCGCTCCAGCGGCGCGACTGCACGGCCTGCGTGCGGCGCTCCTCGAGCGGCGCGTCGTCGAGGAACGCATAGGGCTTCGCGTTCAGGATCTCGGCCGCCAGCGGCGACGGCGCGGGCAGGTCGCGCGCGATCAACTCGATCGCGCCGCTTTCGATCCGGCGCAGCAGCGCGAGCCAGCCGTCGGTATCCATCGCGTCGTGCAGGCAATCGTCGAGCGTCTGGTCGACGAGCGGATGATGCGGGATCTCGCGTTCGCCGACGATGTTCTCGAGGCACGCGACCTGGTCGGGGAACACGGTCGCGAGCAGGTCCTCGCTCTTCATCCGCTGCAGCTGCGGCGCGGTGCGCCGGCCGCGGGTGAAGCGCGGCAGCGCGAGCGCGGTCGTCGCGTTCCAGCGCCAGCGCACGCCGAACATCGGTGCGTCGAGCAGCGCCTGGACCAGCACATGCTCGGCGCTGGCCGAGCGGAGGTAGCGCCACACTTCGTCGAGCGCGAAGCTGTGCGCGAGCGACAGCGACAGAATGATCGCGTCGTCGGTCGCGGCCGCCTGCAGCTCGAAGTTGAAACTGCGGCAGAAGCGCTTGCGCAGCGCGAGCCCCCACGCGCGGTTGATGCGGCTGCCGAACGGTGAATGGATCACCAGCTGCGTGCCGCCCGATTCGTCGAAGAAGCGCTCCATCACGAGCGTGTCCTGCGTTGGCAGTGCGCCGAGCGCCGCGCGCGTGCGCGCGAGGTAGTCGACGATCTGGCGGGCCGCATCGGGAGACAGATGGAGATCGTCGACGAGCCAGCGCAGCGCCGGCGCGAGACGGCTTTCGGCCGGTTCGATCGCAGTGCCGACGGCATCGTTGGGCGAATCGGCGGCGGCACGGGCTTGTGCCGCTTGCCTGGCGTTGCCGCGCGTGCCCGTCTTGCCGGCCGCGTCGCCGCTCGTTTGCTTGCGTTCACCGGCCTTCGCGGGCCGATCGCCTTCGGCGAACAGCCCGTCGAGCCGCGCGCGCAGCCGGCCGACCGCCGCCGACAATTCGTCGCTGCGCCCGGGCGCCTCGCCGAGCCAGAACGGAATGCTCGGCGACTGGCCTTGCGCATCCTCGACACGCACGCGGCCCGTTTCCACGCGAATGATCCGGTACGACTGGTTGCCGAGCTGGAACACGTCGCCCGCGAGGCTCTCGATCGCGAAATCCTCGTTGACCGTGCCGACCTGGAGGCCCTGCGGTTCGAGCAGCACCGCGTAGTCGGCCATGTCGGGAATCGTGCCGCCCGACGTCGTCGCGGTCATCATCGCGTTGCGGCGCCCGCGCACCGTGCCACCGACCACGTCGCGATGCAGATACGCGCCGCGCACGCCGCGACGGCTCGTGAAGCCTTCCGCGAGCATCTTCATCACGTCGTCGAAGCGTTCCCGCGACAAGCGTGCATAGGGCGCGGCGCGCGTGAAGCTCGCGTACAGCGCGTCCTCCTGCCATTCCGCGCAGGCGACTTCAGCGACGATCTGCTGAGCGAGCACGTCGAGCGGCGCTTCGGGAATCCGCAACGCGTCGAGCTCGCCGCGTTGCACGCAGTCGAGCAGCGCCGCGCATTCGACCAGCTCGTCGCGCGACAGCGGGAACAGGCGGCCCTTCGGCACGCCGCCGACATGGTGACCCGAGCGGCCGACGCGCTGCAGGAACGGCGCGATCCCGCGCGGTGAACCGACCTGGCACACGAGATCGACGTCGCCGATGTCGATGCCGAGTTCGAGCGACGCGGTCGCGACGAGCAGTTTCAATTCGCCGCGCTTGAGCCGCTGTTCGGCTTCGAAGCGATGCTCCTTCGCGAGACTGCCGTGATGCGCCGCGATCGCGTCCTTGCCGAGACGGTCGGCGAGATGGCGCGCCATGCGCTCCGCGGTGCGCCTCGTGTTCACGAACACGAGCGTCGTGCGATGCGCGGCCGCGAGCGCGGCGATGCGGTCGTACACCTGTTCCCACACGTCAGTCGCCATCACCGGTTCGAGCGGCACGTTCGGCAGTTCGAGCGCGAGGTCGCGCTCGCGCGTGTGGCCCGTGTCGACGATCGTGCAGTCGCGCGGCGCGTCGGCCGGGCCGCCGACCAGGAAACGCGCGACCGCGTCGATCGGTTTCTGCGTGGCCGACAACCCGATGCGCGGCAGCGCGCGGCCGGTCAATGCGTCGAGGCGTTCGAGCGACAGCGCGAGGTGGCTGCCGCGCTTGGATGATGCCAGTGCGTGAATCTCGTCGACGATCACCGAACGCACGTTCGACAGCATCTGCCGCCCCGACGTGGACGACAGCAGCACGTACAGCGACTCCGGCGTCGTCACGAGGATGTGAGGCGCGCGCTTGCGCAGCGCCGCGCGTTCGGCCTGCGTGGTGTCGCCGGTGCGCACGGCGGTGCGGATCGCCGGCACCGGCAGGCCGAGCTGCGCGAGCGACTCGGCGATGCCGGCGAGCGGCGCATCGAGGTTGACGTGGATGTCGTTCGACAGCGCCTTCAGCGGCGACACATAGACGACGAGCGTCGCGTCGGGCAGCGCGCCGTCGTGCGCGAGCGCATCGCGCACGAGGTCGTCGAGCGCGCACAGAAACCCGGTGAGCGTCTTGCCGGAGCCGGTCGGCGCGGCGACAAGCGTCGACCGACCGGCCTTGATGTGCGGCCAGGCGAGCGCCTGCGCGCCGGTGGGCGCGGCGAACGTGCGCCGGAACCACGCGGCGACGGCCGGGTGGAACACGTCGAGCGCACTGGCGGCAGGGCGGGTAGCGGTGACGTCCATCGGAGCGTTGAATTGGGGTGCGAGCGCGTGGGCGGCGCGCACGAATCGTCAGTGTGCCAGACGTCGCGTGTGCGTGCCGGGCAGGTGTGTCGGCGGTTCAAACGTTGATCATACGTCACGCAAGAAGCCTGAATCGTCATCGCTCGGAAAGCCAAGCGGTTCACTCACTACCCACGAGGTAGCCGTCGAGCCGTCCAAATGTCCGGAGCCTGGCTGCCCCCCCATGCTTCGCCCTTGGGAAGTATCTTGTCCTGTCTATTTTCCTGTCTTAGCCATGTCTTATTCACGTACCAACGATTGATTTGGATGCCGAATCCGCCGCAGAAAATCGGATGAAATTGCCCTTGATTATCAAAAAATACCGGGGCGTGAAGGTAGTTGGCATGACCTGTTCATGACGATAGTTACCCTTGAGCCGCGGCGAGGCATCCGCGATGCCCGACCTACACCTTGGCGTAGTGCCCGGTGCATGACGACATCACATAGCAGCCACAGGCCAATTGTGCTGGCTCGAAAATTAGCGGGCGCCCATCACACAGTGCAAATTGATCGCCGCCGGATACCAGCGGAAATGTCCCGTTATGCGTGGGACATTCTGCCTTGTCGCCCATGAGGCATTGCGGGACACCGTCCACCGGAAAGCCGGTGGCTTCTATCATGGTGCCTCCACCGGAATGACGGTCTCCCAAGCGAATCGCTCCATTAGCCATAGTTCGAGGCTCCTCTTTTGTTTCCCGTACCGGACGCTTGCTTCGGTAATCGGGTGGTTGCATGTCATCCGTTCCGCATCACTTCGCCGATCTTCCACGTGAGCAAGCATCAGGACGCGCTTTCAACAGGTCACGCAGGGGCACGTAGTGACATCGGGTTAGGTCTCGTCGTCGTCCGCTAAGCCACAAAGCGCGTCGATCTCGTGCGGGAACCGCGCGTAAGGCACGTTGTATTCGATGACTTCGGCGAGGCTGTCAGGAAAGACCATGCAGACGAGCCAGATCAGCTTGCCGAGCACGAGCCACGGCTTGCTCAGCCAGTTCTTGGCGGTGGGCAGGTCGGTGCGGAACTTGGTGGCCCAATCGCGGTAACAGCGCAGGAAGGTCTGCTTGCGTGACAGGCGCGGCGGTATGGGTGGAGGCTTGGGTAGTGCATCCGCGCCTTCGTTCATGAAGAGTTGCAGATAATCCCAAAGCTGTTGGGCAGATGCGCCCTGGTCGCGCCAGCCCAAATTACCGCAGGACGCGCAGATTTCCTGCGGTGGAGTGCGCGCCGTGTCGATGCCGATCAGGTAGAGCGGATAGCGGTCGGAATAGCCGGCGGTACTGACGAGCGGGACGTAGCCCGCGAAGGCCTGGAGGGCGTCCCAGTCCAGCGCCGTGAAATGTTCATCGGAGGGACTGACGACATAGAGCTTTCGCGTGCCGCGATGGAGGCGCACGAAGCTGCCCCGGAAGCGGCCTGAAAAGTTTCGGAAGCAGAAGTACAGCGCGACGGAAGCGGCAACGGCGATACAGGGCATAAGGAAGAGCAGGCCCCATACATCAACGGTAATTGGGGGCGTCGATATCGACCAGAAATAGACCGCTCCTCCCATCCCAACGAGCAGAAATTTGCCGATAGAGCTTGCCCACACATCCCGCACGATGTTGCCTTGAAGCGCCAACTCGACGCATTGGTCGTTCACGCGCCGTACGCCCAGCTCTTGCTGTATCAGGTCAGGCGTGCTGGGGATGGCGTGGTGCTCCGGTGTGCTGCGCCGCAAGCGGGCGGCGCCGATAAGCAGACTGGTAGGCAGGCGTCGGAGGGGCGGGGTAGCTTGACGCATGTCAGCCCTCATGCTTCAACGCGCGGTGGTTCCGCCGCTTCTTCGTCAGCCATGCCACAGAGCTTATCGATCTCGCTCGGAAACCGCGCATAGGGCACGTTGTATTCGATGACCTCGGCGAGGCTGTCAGGAAAGACCATGCAGACGAGCCAGATCAGCTTGCCGAGCACGAGCCAGGGCTTGCGCAGCCAGTCTTTGGCGGTGGGCAGGTCGGTGCGGAACTTGGCGGCCCAATCGCGGTAACAGCGCAGGAAGGTCTGCTTGCGTGACAGGCGCGGCGGCACCGGCGGCGGCTTGGGCAGCGCATCCGCGCCTTCGTCCATGAAGAGTTGCAGATAATCCCAAAGCTGTTGGGCAGATGCGCCCTGGTCGCGCCAGCCCAAATTGCCGCAGGACGCGCAGATTTCCTGCGGTGGAGTGCGTTCCGTGTCGATGCCGATCAGGTAGAGCGGATAGCGGTCGGAATAGCCGGCGGTACTGACGAGCGGGACGTATCCGGCGAAGGCTTGGAGGGCGTCCCAGTCCAGCGCTGTGAAATGTTCATCGTCGGGGCTGACGACATAGAGCTTTCGTGTGCCGCGATGGAGGCGGGCGAAGCTGCCCCGGAAGCGGCCTGCAAAATTCCGGAAGCAGTAGTACATCGCGACTGCGATCGCAACAGTGACGAGGAATCCAAACAGAAGTTGGCCCCACGCAGGGGGCGAACCTGTCGACGCATCTAGGAACCAAAGTGAGATAACCCCGCCTATTCCAACAAGTAGGGATATTCCAATAAAGCTTGCGTAGACGTTCCGCACGATATTGCCTTGAAGCGCCAGCTCGACGCATTGGGCGTTCACGCGCCGTACGCCCAGTTCCTGCTGTATCAGGTCAGGCGTACTGGGAATGGCGTGGCGATCCGGTGTGCCACGCCGCAAACGGGTGGCGCCGATGAGCAGACTGGTAGGCAGGCGTCGGAGGGGCGGGGTAGCTTGATGCATGTCAGCCCTCATGCTTCAACGCGCGGTGGTTCCGCCGCTTCTTCGTCAGCCAAGCCACAGAGCTTATCGATCTCGCTTGGAAATCGCGTATAGGGCACGTTGTATTCGATGACCTCGGCGAGGCTGTCAGGGAAGACCATGCAGACGAGCCAGATCAGCTTGCCGAGCACGAGCCAGGGCTTGCGCAGCCAGTCCTTGGCGGTGGGCAGGTCGGTGCGGAACTTGGTGGTCCAATCGCGGTAACAGCGCAGGAAGGTCTGCTTGCGCGACAGGCGCGGCGGCACCGGCGGCGGCTTGGGCAGCACATCCGCGCCTTCATTCATGAAGAGCTGCAGATAATCCCAAAGCTGTCGGGCAGATGCGCCCTGGTCGCGCCAGCCCAAATTACCGCAGGACGCGCAGATTTCCTGCGGTGGAGTGCGTTCCGTGTCGATGCCGATCAGGTAGAGCGGATAGCGGTCGGAATAGCCTGCGGTACTGACGAGCGGGACGTATCCGGCGAAGGCCTGGAGGGCGTCCCAGTCCAGAGCCGTGAAATGTTCATCGTAGGGGCTGACGACATAGAGCTTTCGTGTGCCGCGATGGAGACGCACGAAGCTGCCTCTGAAGCGGCCAGAAAAGTTTCGGAAGCAGAAGTACAGCGCGACGGCAGCGGCAACGGCGATACAGGGCATAAGGAAGAGCAGGCCCCATACATCAACGGTAATTGGGGGCGTCGATATTGACCAGGCATAGACCGCGGTTCCCACCCCAATGAGTAGCGATTTGCCGACAAAGCTTGCCCACACATCCCGCACGATGTTGCCCTGAAGCACCAATTCGACGCATTGGTCGCTCACGCGCCGTACGCCCAACTCCTGCTGTAGCAGGTCGGGCGTGCTGGGAATGGCGTGGCGATCCGGCGCGCCACGCCGCAAGCGGGTGGCGCCGATGAGCAGGCTGGTGGGCAGGCGCTGGAGGGTGTTGGGGGAGCATTTCATTTGGGAGGCCTGACGGGGGTCAGTTTGGCAGGATCAATGGTCGGAGAGAGCCAGCCGGACGAGGTAAAGACCAAGGGCTCGGGCGCACCGGGCTGTTCCACGCCGATCGTTGGCAGTTTTTGCGGATCGGGGCGGAAGAAATACTTCAACTCGACCTGGGCATCCTTGTGCATGGCAATGCGCCAGCCACGTTCCACGCCCACGCTATCGGTGAGTGGCCCGATGATGTAATGGCTTTCGAGGTTGATCAGGGCGCCCGGACGCGTCAGTGCGCTGTTCGCGTCGATCTTTTCCAGCGGCTGCCCGCGCAAGAGCACTCGTAAATTGGTCTGGAGGTCATCCATCGCGTAAGTGGCGGCGACGGTGCAACGCAGCCGCAGGATGCCGGCGATACCATGCTCCGGTTCCCACGCGGCACCGATCTGAGGGCTGTATTGCAGGCTATGCCAGGCTTCCAACTCCTGCGCCAGCGAGTAGCGCGGCGTGAGGACTCCCCAGGCGGAGTGGCTGAGCAGGATTTCCACCGGGCCGTGTTGCGCTGCGTTCGCCTGTATCGTGTAATAGGCGACGGCTCCCACAGCCAGGATGAAAATCAGCGCCCAGCCGAACGGCGAAATGCCAAGGGTCCAGAGCGGGGCGGTGGTGCCGGTCAGGGCTGCCAGGCTGGCCGCACCGCCTGCTGCGACGGCGAAGGCCGAGACACCGCCAAACAGGGCGGAATTCAGATACATGTCGGCTTGTTCCGGGTTGGCTTGTGTTCTAGCCTTGATGCTGCGTACTCCATCTGCCACCGCGAGTACGGCAGCCGCAGCCGAACCAGCGACGGTAGTTCCCCACTTCAAGCCGAAGGCCTCGAGGACTGTAGCCAGTGCCGTGTTGCTACGCCGCGACGCGATCGCAGCTACGCTTATCGTCGTCACTTCCAGGCTCGCTCCGATCAAGGCAAGTGCAGAACCTATAAGAGATACAGCGGTTGTGTCGTTCTTGTCTTCTCTCCAATCCTTGCTAGCATTCCTCATCCCCCAAATCGCCAACCCACCTCCAATCCAGGTAAATCCGAACCCCACCGGCCCCCGCGAGCGCTTGAGATTGCGCAGCAAGGGGTTGCCGGACGGATCCATCGGCCTGGGCTGCCCGATGACATGAGCGGTACCCACCGTTTCAAATTCCCACACGTCGACCTGTTCGACCATCGACACGCGCGTGGTGCCGGGCTTTAGGCCTGGCGCGGTATCGACCTGGACTCTCCAACGGGTGTCGCGATCCTGGAAGCTTGCATAGCCCTGCACCTCCAGACTCCATGCGAGGTACTGGTCGCGGGATACCGAGCGGCAGCCGAGCACGCACGCGAAGCGGCGTTCGGCCAGATGACGCCAGCGCCTGACCTGGATATCGGCCTTCTCCAGGGGGGCGGTGGCAACATAGGAATAGATGAGCCGCGCGAGCATGTCCGTGACGATGGTGCCGGGCCGCTCGTCGAGCATCTTGTCCACTACGTCGAAGACGCCCCTGGCGAGGGTGAGCGGCGTGGCAAAGCGATTCATGAGCGGTTCGTCGCCCGCGCTCAGGGCTTGCCACAGCGCGCTGACTTCCGGCGGCTGCTCAATGATCCTCGCGAGTTCGGCCCGACCGCCCTCCGTGTGCACGGCGGCGGCGAGGCAGTTCAGCACGGCGATTTCGAAGTCGTGGGCATTGTCGGCGCACGACAGGTCAAACAGCTTGAACGCTTTGCCGACGAGCAGGGACGCGTCTACCAGCTTGACCCATGCAGCGACATCAGCGCCAGTTTTGTCGACCGGGACTTGCAACGCTTTCAGTGCTTTCTCATAGGTCTGCCGGAAGGCGCGTGCGCCCTTGAGGTCGACGAGTTCGCGCTGACGTTGGAGTGCATGTTGGGTGTCCGGCGTCTGGGCCTGCCGTTCGGCATAGGTGAAATAACCGTCGATCAGCGCGGCGCTTTGCAGTCGGTGCTTGCTGGCCTTCTGATAGTTGTCGCGCTTTTGCACTTCCAACGCGCAGAGATGCCCCAGCTCGCTGGCGATACCGATGGGGTCCTGCAATGCCACCGCCAACGGCGGCGTGTCCTTGCGCGGCACCAGCGCAATGTGCATGGCGCTGAGAATACGGGCGTAGTCGGGCTTGTCGGTTCGGAGCTTGATCTCGCTCCACGGGTAGTCTAGTGCCACACCCGACACGGAAGCGATGAGTTCCGGTGTGGCGTTGCCCAGCAACACCGCATCGAACACATGACGTTGCTCGGGGCCGCCACCGGGTTTCACGGTCGTCGCCAAGGCGTCGCGTAGCCCACCCTCGTTGGTTTCGATCCACCAGAGCGTGCCGTGCGTCAGCAGCGTGTCGCTGACCATCACGTAGACGGTATCGGCGGTGCCCTTGTCCGGCGCCAGCAAATAAGGGGTCGCGCGTGTCTCGTCGGGACGCGCCACGCGGCCGGGCGCATCGTCGTTATAGTCCGCGGCAGTCCACTTGATGGGCGCGAAACGCACGTCGGCTGTCACCTTGTAGTGCGTCGTCATCATGCGTCCACCTTGATAAAAGAACAGATAGACGTAGGTGCCAGGGCGCAGCACGCGCAGGCCATAGGCCTTGCCACCTTGCAGCGCAGGGTAGCCGGCCACACTGAGCTTGGGATAGGCCTTCGCATCGTATGGTTGGTCCGCAATGCCGTAGCGCAGCGGATAGAGGGGAATGCCATGCTCGCAGGGCGGTGCGGATAGGCTGTCGCAGGTTTTGGCGTTGGGGCTGTCCGGTTGCACGGCCCGCTGGAGGCGATTTGTCATGGCGGCGTGTGCTTAGAAGGTGAGGGACGCAATCTGGGTCAGACGCGCCGTGATGGCAAACAGTCTTGACATGCCGTGGTCTTCGCGCCGATTCAGCAGCGCATGCACGGTTTTGTCCTCAACGAAAGGCTCGCGCGGATAGCGCAGCCGCAGTTCCATGTAGTAGCGGATATCGCATTCCAGCCGGAAGCCGAACTGATGCGCTTCATCGGCGAACGTCGCCAATGACCGACGCAAGACAAGCTGCGCGTCGGCAGGAGCGTAGGCGGGGAAGCGTCGCGTGAGCGTATGAGCAAACTCGCGCATGAACCACGCACGTCCAGCCAGGTTCAACGCGGCTTCGTCGCTTGGCGTCAATGCGAGGTGATGATCGATCGACAACGGTGGCGCCTTGCGATCAGGCGCATCGGCACGCAGCCAAGTGTCGGTTTGCGTTTCACCGTCGTGCCAGATACACGCTTCAATCGGACCGAACAGTTGGGCGCGCTGGTCTTCGGGCAGTGCCTCGCAGCATTCTTCGAGGGCGCGTGTGATGTGCAGGCCGAATGCGACAGGCCATCCGTCCGCAGCGATAAACTGATGCAGCCCCTGCACGTGGCTGACCAACACGTTTTCATCATTCGGTCCAAGCAGAATCACGCCAGCTTGCCGGGGTATCCAGGTCGCGACGGCATGGGCCAGCAGCGCCGCATCCAGTGGGACCAGTAATGGACCGTCGCGATAGCCGGGAAGCGCGTACTCCAGCGGCGTATCGCGCCATACCCAGCGGTAGTCGAAGCCATGGATGGTCGCGATAACTTCTTCCTCCAACGCTTCGCTATGCGCGCCGCTGAGCAAGAGCCATGGTCGTGGACCGGATTGCAAAGCCGACCAAGCCGGTTCGGCGATGGCGCGCACGACGTGGCGTGGCCAGCCTGCGTCGATGGTGTGCGGTTCCATCAAGCTGCTCCTTTACCGCAGGGGCAGGGTTTGCGCGGGCAGGTGCCGTCTGCGCGCATCGCACAGGCACGATCCATGGGCAGGCCGGTGTTAGGGGTGCCGGCGATGCCCAGCGCATTGCCGCGCCCGCCCGTTTGCAGGCGCAACGGTCCTTCGAGCTTGATCGCGATCCCGCTGATCGTGATTCCGGATGCATCGATACGCAGCGTCCCACCGGGACCCCTGATGACGATGGCGTCGGCGGCCCCCAGTTCATAGACGCGGGTTTTTCGGCGAATCGCCTGACCGGCGGCCAATTGAGCATAGCCTGCGACCTTTTCCTCGAGATGTCCGCCAATCGTGATCGAGTGGTTGGCGGTGGTCGTGTCGTGGCGGTGGTTGCCGACTGCTTCGGTGCGGTCTTTGCCGATACGGACAGTGTGATTACGCTCGATGGCAAGGAAATCGTCTTGGCCGATCTGATGCCGCCGGTCCTGACCGATCGTCACCTGTTCGTCGTTGCCGACCGTTTCCTTGCGGTCGTGGCCGATGGCGACGGTTTCATCATGTTCGACGTTTTCGCTACGGTCATGGCCGACGAAGGTAGTTTCGTCATGGTTGACGTGAACGTTCTGGTCTTTCTGCGCGTGGACGAAGATTTCTTCCTGATCCTTCTCGTCCTCGAAGCGCAGCTCGTTGAAGCCGTCGCCCTTGTGGGTCTTGCTCTTGATGGTCATGCGCGTCTTGTGGCGCGGCAGCTCGTAGGGCGGTAGCTGCGTAGCCATGAACGTACGCCCGATGATGATCGGCTGGTCGGGATCGCCGTTGACGAAAATCACCAGGACTTCCTGCCCGATGCGCGGGATGGCGATGTGCCCCCAAGTGGCGCCGGCCCAGTTCTGGACGGCGCGTACCCAACAGGAGCTGTGATCATCGAACGTACCGCGGCGATCCCACGGAAACTGAATTTTTACCCGCGCCCACTCATCGCAAAAAATTTCTTCGCCTTCCGGGCCGACCACTGTCGCCGGTTGCGGGCCATCGATGCGGGGCTTGGGCAAGGGCTCCGGCCGCCATTCCACGTCATCCGGCACGAGTTCGGCGGTGTAGCTGTAGTGGGTGCCCTGTTCCGCACCGACGCTGTCTTCTTCCAGGCTGGTGTGCTGCACGCCGCGGTGGCGCATGCGAATGACGCGCCAGCCGCGGTTCCACGCGTCACGCGGGTGATCGGTCAAATCGAAGGCCAAGCCTGGCTGGAGACGTGCGTCATCGCCTTCCACTGTGGCCACCTTGGCGTCGCGCCGATGTCCGCGCAGGCGATTCAGGGTGAACGGCGTTCCAGCCGCATCTTGCTTGTATCTCCCGGGGTAGTCGAAACGCTCGTAGTGATCGCCTTGGTGTTCCAGGTCAGATGCCCGTGGCGAGTGTTCCTGGTTGTAGCGCGGGTGGGTAAAAACGTAGTCGCGCTGGGTTTGCTGGGCGGTGCGGACGTTTTCTGCGTATCGGAACCGCCGCAGCGCGGGTTCCGGCTGGTCGCCGCCGGCCATTGGGTTATACAAGACGGGACCGCCTTGAATTCCTCCGTAAATCCAGAGCCGGTCACAATAGATCAGCTTATGTTCGTTCTCGGTATGCAGAAAGCCGTGGACGAAGCCTTCTTCCCGTGCGATGCGCTCCAAAAAGTAAGCATGGGTGTCGCCGGCTTGTACGCAATATTCACGGGTGAGATGTTCGGTCGAGTCGTCAAAGTCGACGTGCACGATGCGCTGTTCTTTGAGCACCCTGGCGATGATTTGGGGGACTGTTTCGGCCTGGAAGGCCCGCCAGTCGGAGCCGAGTTCGAGGCGGGCGAGTTCCGGTTCGACCACCGCGTAGTAGAACGTTCGCCGGAAGCCGGTTTCACCTTGCTCGAAACTCGAAACGACGCCATGCACATAACGCACAGGAGCGTCGCTCTGCCAGATAGTGAGTGCAGCCGGGCAATCCAGCACTTTGCCGAAGTCGACGGCCGAATCGGCGCTGACGAGTGTCAGCCGTAACCGATACCCTTCGGACAGACCCTCGTCGAGGTCGAACTCGACGACATCAAGCGGGACATCGCCGACCTTCAACGTAAAACGCACATTGGATTGCGCGGCCATCGTCAGGTGTCCATTCCTTATCTGAACTGAAGCGACGCACTTCGTGCATGCCTCAAGTTTCTGGCGGCGTCACAGCGGGATGGATCAATCCATCGTGCTCGATGCCGGTCGATGTGGTGCTGTGATATGGATGCCCATGGGGCACGTTACCGGTGGGAATGGTGGGCCGTGGAGGCGCCACGCGTCTATGAGACGGATCCGAAAATGGGTGCCGTATAAGGCTCGCCTCATTTCGATGCAAAAAGGCGGCGATGGCTAATGGGCCTCAAGGAGCTTGCGCGCGTATCGGCGAGTTGCCGACGGCACGCCAGCATGAGCACGCAGGCGTGGTGAAGCGGTGTGCTTAGCCGACGTGTGAGTTGACCCGATATTTAAGCGAACGGAAAGTTGCATGCGCGTGGGCATGCCGATAGCGCATCGAATTGCGCCAAATTGCAACTAAACGCGATGCAACCAGCCAAGCCAGTGTTCGAGCAGCGGTGCACGCGTCCACAGCGACTGCGCGAGCCACAGCGTGCCGCCCCATGCGGCGGCCACGACGATCAGGTCGCAATGCCCGCTGTTCCACAGGTTCAGTGAATGGCGCCGCCAGATCCACGGCACGCCGAGCGGATTCGGCCAGTCGGCGAGCAGATGCATCACGCCGCCGCACGCGAAGCCGAACAGCGGCGCGGCCCACAGCGGATGCGGATGATGGATGAGCCCGTGCCACCCGAGCGCGAGCAGCGCGATCCAGCCGATGCCCCAATGCGTGACGGTGCGGTGCGTGATCCACAAGCGGCGCTTGCGGGTCCACCAGGCGACTTCGAGCCAGTCGGGCGCGGTGCCGCCCGCGACGCCCGCCGCGAACGCGGCGAACATGCCCAAGTGCCACGGGCCCGTGGCGCCGGTTTGTGCGACGAGGACGGCGGCGGCGACGCCGGCCGCGAAGCCGGACGCATGATGCGCATTGTGTGATGCCATAGGAAGCGAGACGAAGAAACGTGAAGCTGCGCGTGCAAGAAAAAAATGATGCGGCGCGAAAGCGGGGCGCTATCTTCGCAGATCGTCCGTTGCAGTGGGAGCGATGTTTGCAGATTTTTTTGCGCAGACTGCGCGGCGTGCCGCGCAGTTCGCAACTTTCGGTTTTGTGCGCTGCGTGATGCTGCGTATCGCGTGCAATTTCGACCGATCCACCGGCCTGTTTTGACACCTCGACGTGACCACGCGCGCGCAACGCGTGCGCATTCGTTGCACGTCATGTGTTCGACCCTTTTTGTCCCCCTATACTACGAAACCGGAGATGGCCGTCGGCATGCCGGCGGTCGTGAGCGGAACAGGTGCCTTTCCTGCCTGAAGGAGATCCACATGGGAGACATGCAATGACTATGCTGAATCGCTTCAAATCATCCGCTGTCGTGCTTGCGACGGTGGCCGGCATCGGTTTCCTGCCGAACGCGCCGGCCTATGCGAAGGGCCCGCAGCCGGCGGTCCTGACGAGCGCGGCGGTCGCCGTGGCCGACAAGTACAGCGCGGACGCCGCGGAGCGGATCTTCAAGGAAGGCGGCAACGCGATCGACGCGGCCGTCGCGATCGCGTTCACGCTCGCCGTCACGTATCCGGAAGCCGGCAACATCGGCGGCGGCGGCTTCATGACGATCTACAAGGACGGCAAGCCATACTTCATCGACTACCGCGAGCGTGCCCCGCTCGCCGCGACGAAGGACATGTATCTCGACAAGGACGGTAACGTCGTCAAGGGCATGAGCCTGTATGGCCCGCGCGCGGTCGGCGTGCCGGGCACGGTTGCGGGCATGTGGGAAGCGCAGAAGCGCTTCGGCAAGCTGAAGTGGAAGCAGGTGCTCGCGCCGGCGATCCACTATGCGCGCGACGGCTTCGTCGTCGACGAACAGCTCGCGCAGCGCGGTGTCGACGCATCGAAGGAGTTCGGCGGCAAGACCAACTTCGACAAATATTTCTCCGGGCTGAAGGCCGGCGTGAACTTCAAGCAGCCGGATCTCGCCGACGTGCTGACGCGCATCGCGAACGACGGCGCGGAAGGTTTCTACAAGGGGAAGACGGCCGAGCTGATCGCCGCATCGATGAAGACTGGCGACGGCAACGGGCTGATCACCACCGAGGATCTCGCGCAATACCGTGCGGTGTGGCGCCAGCCGGTGCAGGCGAAGTGGAACGGCTATGACGTGATCACCGCGCCGCCGCCGAGCTCGGGCGGCATCGGCCTCGTGCAGCTGCTGAAGATGAAGGCGGACCTCAAGCAGGACTTCGAGGGCGTGAAGCTCAACTCGCCGCAGTACATCCACCTCGTCGCAGAAATCGAGAAGCGCGTGTTCGCCGATCGCGCGCAGTATCTCGGTGATCCCGACTTCTACAAGGTGCCGATCTCACAGCTGACCGACGACGCATACATTGCGAAGCGGGCGGCCGAAGTTAACCCGAAGGAGCCGTCGGATACGAAGAGCGTGCAGCCGGGCCTCGGCACGACGATGCCGGAGAAGGCTGAAACGACGCACTTCTCGGTCGTCGACAAATGGGGCAACGCGGTGTCGAACACGTACACGATCAACGGCTATTTCGGCTCAGGCGTGATCGCCGACGGCACCGGCATCGTGCTGAACGACGAGATGGACGACTTCTCCGCGAAGCCGGGCGTCGCGAACATGTTCGGCGTGGTCGGCAGCGATGCGAATGCAATCGAGCCGAAGAAGCGCCCGCTGTCGTCGATGTCGCCGACGATCATGACGAAGAATGGCAAGGTGTCGCTCGTGATCGGCACGCCGGGCGGCTCGCGGATCTTCACGTCGATCTTCCAGGTGATCAACAACATCTACGACTTCAAGATGCCGTTGAAGGAAGCCGTCGGCGCGATGCGTTTCCATCACCAACTGCTGCCGCCGAACACGATCTTCTGGGAGCCGTACCACCCGATCGAAGGCGAACTCGCGAAGCAGATCGAGGCTCGCGGCTACACGCTGAAGGGGCAGGACTTCAGCGGCGACATCCAGGTGATCAAGATCGACGGCAAGACGCCGGAGGCGATGGCCGATCCGCGCGGACGCGGCGTCACGCGGATCATTCACTGACGAAGGCGGCCGGATGCGCGACCGCCGCGGCGGTCGTGCCGCTGCGTGTCGCCTGACGCTCGGCCCCGGTCGTTCGCCGCGTTGCTTTCGAGGAAGCTATCCACCGCGATCAGCGACGGCTCGTCGAGCGTGCCGCGCACGCTTTTCAGCGTCAACTGCAGCTTGAGCACATCGAGATAGCGATCGAACAGCTTATGCCGGATGCCCGAGATGTCGCGCCGCAGGCTCAGCGTTTCGTACGTCGTGCTGTAGCGGACCAGGCGCGCTTTCATCGACGCGTCGTCTGCGAGCCGCGCCGCCTGCAGCGATTGCTGCATCGCACGCATGCGCATGCCGACTGATTCGAGCGCGGACAGCGCCTCGCGGTGATCGGTGCTGAATTGCTCCGCGACTTCGCGCAGCCGGTTGCGATACGGCTCGGTCACGTGTTCGGCTTATCCCGTTACATACGAAGACCACGCTTGACATTCGGCCAGCCGAACCGGACGCTGGCGTCCAATACCTTCAACATTTCCGCGAACCCGGTGCTGGCGAGCGTGCCGCTCGGATTCCGCTTCTGAGGGGCGGATCGGCCCCTTTTTCATCAATTTGACGCGAGACACTGGGATAATGCTGGAGTTTGGCTGCGTCAATTGAAGGAAGGAGGCCGCATGGACGATAACGATTCCCGCACCGAGACCGACAACTTCACCGATACGGCATCGCTCGATTCGCGCCGGCGCCGTTTCGAGGAAGACCTCGTCGACGCGTACGACGAAGAACTCGAAATGGAGCTCGACGACCGCCGCTTCGACAACGACGAGGATCTGCTGTTCTCGGCGGAGCGCCGGGAAGCGCGCAAGCAGTATTTCCGCGAGCTGTTCCGGCTGCAGGGCGAACTCGTGAAGCTGCAGGACTGGGTCGTGAGCACGGGGCACCGGCTCGTCGTGATTTTCGAGGGGCGCGACGCGGCAGGCAAGGGCGGCGCGATCAAGCGCATCACGCAGCGCCTGAACCCGCGCGTGTGCCGCGTGGCGGCACTCCCGGCACCGAGCAACCGCGAACGCACGCAATGGTATTTCCAGCGCTATGTCGCGCATCTGCCGGCCGGCGGCGAAATCGTGCTGTTCGACCGCAGCTGGTACAACCGCGCGGGTGTCGAGCGCGTGATGAATTTCTGCACCGACGATGAATACGAGGAGTTTTTCCGCTCGGTGCCCGAGTTCGAGAAAATGCTCGTGCGTAGCGGGATCCAGATCGTCAAGTACTGGTTCTCGATCACCGACCACGAGCAGGAGCTGCGCTTCCAGAGCCGGATCGAGGATCCGCTGAAGCAGTGGAAGCTAAGCCCGATGGACCTCGAGAGCCGCCGTCGCTGGGAAGCGTATACGGCCGCGAAGGAAGAGATGATGCTGCGCACGCATATTCCCGAGGCGCCGTGGTGGGTCGTGCAGGCGGTCGACAAGAAGCGCGCGCGGTTGAACTGCATCCACCACCTGCTGACCCAGGTGCCGTATCACGAGGTGCCGCGGCCGACGATCGATCTGCCGCAGCGCGAGCACCATGAGGACTACATTCGCCGTCCGACGCCGGACAGCATGATCGTCCCTGACGTCTATTGAGCGGTTCGGGCCGGCTGGGTCGACCACTGAGGCGCGCCGTGCAATGCGGCGCGCGTCATCCCCGGATCGGGAATGCGGCTCGGTTGCCGGAATTTCACAGGTCGGGGAAGCCTGAGCGCCCCTGTGTCAAATCGAACAGTTCGGTCTTGGCAGCCGCCTCGGCCGTTTCCGGCAGCTTGATCACGAGCCTCACCGTCATCCCGTACGCGCTGTCCACCAGCTCGTAACCCGCCTGCTCGATCCAGCGGCGCACGCGTGCCTCGTCCGGGTAGCCGATTTCGATCGCGAACCGCGCGTGGCGAATGCGTTCGACGCGCTCGGCATCGAGCAGCGCCGAGGCGATCGCATCCGTATAGGCGCGCACCAGGCCGCCCGCACCGAGCTTCACGCCGCCGTAGTAGCGGACGACCGCGCCGAGCACGCCGTCGAGATCGTGATGACGCAGCACTTCGAGGATCGGCCTGCCGGCGGTGCCCGACGGCTCGCCGTCGTCGGACATGCCGGACTGGCCGCCGGCAAGCAGCGCCCAGCACACGTGGGTGGCCGTCGGGTGCTCGTCGCGCAGGCGCTGCAACGCCTGCATTGCGGCTTCGCGGTCCTCGACGGGGATCGCGAATGCGATGAAGCGGCTCTTGCGGATTTCGAGTTCGGTTGTGCGGGAAGCGGATAAGGTGTAAGTCACGTTGATCGTCGTCGGCATGCACGGGGCATGCAATGGCTTGCCCGCATTGCGGGCGCTTTCTGTCGCGGCCGAGGTGAACGCGGTGCATGGTTCGGCATGCGCGTGGCTGGCCGATGAACGGGACGGCCACGCGGCGGCGTCAGACGAAGGATACCGCGAGCGGGCGCGACGGCGGTGAAACCTCTCGCGACGCGCACCGAAAAGGGAGCGGGATTCGGCACTGAAGATGGCTTCCGGGTCGTGACGGACAGCTTCGAGCGGCCGTCGATCGAGGTCCAGGTTGCGCTCGACGCGCGCAAGGGGCGTGCATCGACAGCGGGCTTCGTTCGACTCGAGACCGTCGACATCGCTGCGGATGCCGATCTCGAAGCGACATTTGCACGGGAGATTGGGGGCAATCGCGAAGCGGCGGCTCAGCCGGGCGTCTTGGCGGCCGCCGTCAGCATCGAGCCGGCGCACCGGAAGGTGACGCGGGCGCTCGTGTCGGAGCACGAGCCGGAGGACGGCAGCGCAGGCACCGTGTATCAGGTGCTGCATCTCGCGCGGCCGTTGCTGGAGACGCCCGAACGGAGCCAGTGCCGATGCGGTTGCCGCGCATCTGGCGGACGTGGTGGCGTCGATCGTCGCACTCGCGACGCTGCTGGCGCTGGTGCTTCGATAGCCGAAGCAGCAGTCGGGCGCGCGAGTGTCCGGCGTACGGAAAGCGGAAGCGCCGCACCTCACGAGCGCGGCGCTTCCGATCACTTCCGCGGCTCAGCTCCCCTGCAGCCGGATATCGCGCGACGATGCGCCCACATACACCGTCCCGCCCGGCACGACCTTCCATCCGTTGCGCGACGTGTCCCACACGCTCTGCATCCGCGGCGACACGGTCACGCGTACATGCCGCGCCTCACCCGGATTCAGCCGGATCTTTTCCCAGCCGACCAGCCGCTTCGGCGGTTCGTCCTTGTACGGCACGCCGAGATAGACCTGCGGCGTTTCCGCGCCAGCGACGCGGCCGTCATTGCGCACGGTAAACGCGACGCTCAAGGAACCGTCCCGTTGCCGCGACACCGACATGCCCGAATACGCGAAGTGCGTGTACGACAGCCCGTAGCCGAATTCGAACATCGGCTTGATGTTGCGCGCGTCGTACCAGCGGTAGCCCATGTTCAGCTTCTCCGCATAGACGGGATCGTTCTCGAACGCGCCGTTTTGCCCCCACGTCGGCGAATCCTGGTCGCGCGCCGGGAACGTGACGGGCAGCTTGCCGGACGGATTGACCGCGCCGAACAGCACGTTCGCGATGGCCTTGCCGCCGCCCTCGCCGGGATACCACGCCTCGACGATCGCCGACACGTTGTCCTTCCACGGCATCAGCACCGGATTGCCGCTCTGGACGACGACGATCGTGTGCGGATTCGCACGCGCGACGGCTTCGACGAGCGCATCCTGGTTCGACGGGTTCGCGAGGCTCAGGCTTTGCAGATCGCCGAAGTCCTCGCCGGCCGGCTGCGCGACCACGACGATCGCGACATCCGAGCGGCCCGCGAGCGCCGCGGCCTGGTCGATTTCCTGCTGCGTGTACGCGCGGAACGGCGACTGCTGGTCGCTGTTGCCCGCGAACGTGACCTGTGCCGCCGGCGCGAGCGCGCGGATCGCCGCGACGATCGGCACGTCGACCTTGAGCCACGGATTGCGCCACCAGCTGCAACCCGTCGACGACCCGAACGTCAGCCCGCCGCAGCCCGCGAACGAACCCGTCACGGGATCGCGCGTGTTGCCCGAGCCGCCGCCCGACAGCACGGCCGCGTCGGCGTGGCCGCCGATCACGGCGATGCGCGACAACGCCGCGGCCGCCAGCGGCAACTGGTTGCCGTCATTCTTCAGCAGTACGATTGACTGCTCGGCGACCCCCTGTGAGAACCGGTTCGCGGCCGCGAAATCGATCGCGCCGCCGCCCTTGGCCGGATCGTCCATCACGCCGACGCGAATCATCACGGCCAGCTTGCGGCGCACCATGTCGTCGAGGCGGGCGGTCGACACGGAGCCGTTCGAGATTGCCTGCTTGACGGCGGCTGGCGTCAGGTAGACCGACGGGCCGACGTCTTCTTCCTCGTCGAGCCCGGCGTTGATCGCGGCCGCCGTGCTGTGCGTCGCGCCCCAGTCGGATTGCACCTGGCCCTGGAAGCCCCATTCGTTCTTCAGCACGTCGTTCAGCAGGTGATTGTTTTCGCACGCATACGTGCCGTTCAGGCGGTTGTAGCTGCACATCACGCTGCCGGGCTGCCCGCGTTTCGCGGCGATCTCGAACGGCAGCAGGTAGAGTTCGCGCAGCGTGCGCTCGTCGATCTGCGTGTTGCCGCCCATCCGGCCGTGCTCCTGTTCGTTGCCGGCATAGTGCTTGATGGTCGCGATGACCTTCTGCCGCTGCGTCGCGAGCGTGCGCTCCGCGAGCAGGTCGCCGGCGAGCAGCGGATCCTCGCCGAGATACTCGAACAGCCGGCCGCCGCGCGGCTCGCGCGCGAGGTTGGTGCCGCCGCCGAGACCCATGCCGAACCCTTGCGCGCGCAACTGAATCGCGACCTGCTTGCCGTAGTCGTACGACAGGCGGCGATCCCAGCTCGCGGCGACGGCGATCGTCGCGGGGAAGGTCGTGCTCGCGAGCGACGTGCTGCCGGAGCCGGTCGCCGAATCGACCATGTTGAGATCGGGAATGCCGAGTCGGGGCACGCCCTGGATGTAGCCCGCGCCGCCGCTCGGCACTTTCGACATTTCGTATTGCGAATGGATGAACTGCAGTTTCTCGTCGAGCGTCATTTTGCGCACGAGGAGGTCGGCGCGCCGCTGCACGGCGGAAGACGCGAACGCGTCGGCCGCGTCGCCCTGTGAACTGAAGTCGGCGTTGCCCGCATAGGCGCTGGTGCAGAGGGTCGCTGCCAGCACGGCGGCCGGCCAGAGTGTGTCCCGCATGTTGCTCTCCATGATCGTATTGCTCGTTGTTCGGATGATGTCTGGAGCTGCGCACGCCCGGTGGATTCGCACCGGACGCATTCGGCTGGCGATGCAGGGTGGTTGCGCGTCGACATGCCAGGCCAGGCGGGGAATCGTTACGGCCGGTTGGGCCCGATCGAACAACGCGGACGGCGACGCGGACCGTCCGACACTGCCGAATCGGATGTAGCGATTCTCTGCAGCGACCAATCGTACGAATGTAGTTTGACTACAGCATCGGTGTTTCTACCGATACGTACGATCTTTTTTCGATGCGCGTGCGTGGCGTAGGAAAAAGGCGGTCATCGTTCCCGATCCGGCGTGTGCGGCGGAGTAAGAAGTACCTGCGCGCGAGCGTCTGGCGGGGAGGGAGGTGCGGAGGTGCGTGCCCGCGCGATGCGGTTCGTTGCGCGCGCATCGAACGGAATGCCGTCGGATTCCGGCCGCCTCGGGGAGAATCGGGGCGGCACGAACGGTGCGCTAGCCGCGCCGCGCGACGGGACTGCCGGGCATCGGTATCCCGGCGCGATAAACGACGGTTGCAAGTGCCGCGGCGACGGCAGCCTCGGCCGTCAGCACGGCGGCGGCGGCGCCCACTTCGGCGAAGTACTTCGCGAGCACAGGCACGAGTACGATGTTCAGAATGCCCGATGACATGAGCACTCGCGTGAATTCGGACTTCATCCCGAGCGGCAGCATCGTCTGCACACCGAAGAGGTCGGTCATCCCGGCCATGAATGGAATGAAGGCCATCCACCGCAGAACCAGGACCGTCGGTTCGTACGTAGGCCCGTACAGGATGCGCACGGCGAGCGGCGCGCCGAAGAAGATCGCGAGCGAGATACCGAGCACCATCGCGACCTGCACGACGAACAGCTTGCGCAGGAAGGAAAACGCGTCGTTTCGCGCATGCCGCATCAGATAGCTGATGCGCGGATAGGTGGCAGCCTTCAGCGGCTGGAGCATGCTGAGCGCAGCGCGGATCAGCTTGTCGCCGGCGGCGAAATAGCCGGCCGCGACGTTGCCCGACACGAAGCCGAGCAGCACGGTGTTGGTCGACGCATAGAACGCGATCGACGTCGATGCGAGGAACACCTGCCAGCCGCCTTTCAGCGATTCGGCGATGTCGGCGAAACCGACGCGAACGAAGTCGATTTCGCGCTGGGCATACAGATAGACGGCCAGCACGAGCGCGGACAGCGTCGGGACGGCGGCGTTGACGATCATCGCGCGGTCGATGTCGGCCGGGCTGTGCACGAGCGCGAACATCGCGGGCAGGCTCAGGATGCGGCCGATGAACAGGATCACGCTCAGCGCGCGCAACTTCTCCATGCCCTGGAAATACCAGCCCGGCGTGAACGCCACGCCGGCCACCATCCCGAAGCCGATCAGCAGCAGGTCGCGGTCCTCGCCGAAGCGGCCGACGAGGGCGATCAGCCCGATCAGCGCGATGAAACAGATCACCGCGATGCCGATCTGCGCATACAGCGTCGCCCAGAAGATGCGGGAGCGTTCTGCGCGGTCGTCGCGCGCGAGCGCGATGCGCGGCGTGGCGGTCAGGTCGAAGCTGTAGCTCGTGCAGTTGGTGAGGTACGCGATGACCGCCAGCGAAAACGCGAGCTGCCCGTAGCCTTCCGGGCCGAGCGCATGCGTGAGCAACGGTGCGATCAGCAGCGGCACCGCATACATCGAAATCTGCAGCGTCAGCAGCAGCAGGAAATTCTTCTTGAGGTTTGACATTCGCTTGGTCGGCGCCGTGGGTGTCGCTGGGCGGCGGCGTGCGGGCCGCCGTGCGCTCGCGCGGCCGGTCGGCGCTGACCCGGCTGCGTGGGTTCGCGGCCCGTTCCGGCTGGCGCCGGCTTCGTCCGGCGATGCGGGACACGGCCACATCGTATGGCGGTCATGATACGGGCCGAGCGGGACGACTGTGTTCGCGAGCCTACCGTTCGAGGATTCGGTACGCATGGGCGGCGCGAATCGCGACAGCGCGGGCCTCGTTGTATCGCTGCAGTGATGAATGCATTTGTAAGCTGGCGCACCGAAGAACGCTCGGGCCGAATGCTCTAATCGAACGACTGTTTTGGTTCGTGGCGGAAAGGCTTGACGACGACTCAGGCCGGCAACCTGCCGTCCCCGGCAGCGGGACCAGGACAACGCATCGCGAAGGTCGAACACGTCGCGCAGGGGCGCGGCGAAGGTCCGTTGCCAGAAGGCCGTGCCTGGTAGCGCAGTCACATGATCGTGGAGTGGCCGATTCCGGTGGAGCCGCCGGAACGCGCGTCCGCGTCCGATAACAAATACCGATCCGAGGAGTACCAATTGAAGCCGATAACGTTCGGCAGCTGCGTGGGGTGGCTGCACGAAGGACAGACGAAACAAGGCGTGATCCTGTGCGAATCGCTGGGTCACGAGGCTTCGTGGACGCACAAGCTCATGCGGGCGATCGCTGAGCGGCTGGCCCACGAGGGCCTCACGGTATTGCGATTCAGCTATCCGTGCACCGGCGACTCGGCGGGCGACGATCGCGACGCCGGTCGGCATGCCGCGAGCATCGCCAGCATTCACGATGCGATCGACCTGCTGCGCGATCAGGCTGGCGTCACCGCGCTGACGCTGGTCGGGATCCGCGCAGGCGCGCTGTTCGCGATGCTGGCCGCCGCGGGTGTCGGCCCGCGCCCGGCGCCGCGCGTCGACGCAGTGGTGGCGCTGGCACCGGTGGTGCGCGGCCGCGCCTACCTGCGCGAGCTGTCGTTCGTGCATCGCCAGTGGCTCGATACCACGTCGCCCGCAATTCGCGTCGCGCATCGCGACGAACCGTGCATGAACGTGCTCGGGCATCGCTTTCCTGCCGATTTCGTCGAGGCGCTGAAGGCGGTCGATCTGTGCGACGTCGTGCGCGACGCGCCGACGTTGCCCGGCGCGATGTTGCTGATCCAGCCCGAGCAGGGCGACGGGCCGGCATTGCGTGAAGCGTTGCTCGAGCGCGGCGTGGACGTGGCGAGCGATCCGTTCCGCGAATGGCCGACGACGATGCAGGACGGCACGCGCTCGCGCTTGCCGCTCGCGGCGATCGACACGCTCGCGAACTGGATCGCCGAACGCGCGCCGGGGAGGCCGACTGGCGTCGAGACGCCGTCGCGAGCGGATCCGACTTGGAATGGCGAATCGGCCGTCGCGCTCGACTTGCACGACATGACCGAGCAGGTCGTCGCGGTCGGTCCGGACCGGCTGGTTGGCGTCCTGTGCCGTCCCGCCGACACGCGGCCGGCGAATCCGGTGGGGCCGGCTGTCGTGATCGCGAACACGTCGACGAATCCGCGCAGCGGCGAAGGGCGCTTCAGCGTGCGCCTCGCGCGCACGCTGGCACGCGCCGGCGTGACGACGCTGCGGATCGATGTGCATGGCGTCGGCGATAGCGGGCCCGCTGCGCTGGACGATCAGTCGGGCGTCGTGTATTCGGCGCAGTCGAGCGACGACGTTGCCGCTGCCGCGGACTGGCTGCGCGCCCTCGGTCACCCGGAGGTCGCCGCGGCCGGCATTTGTTCCGGCGCCTATGCCGCGTTGCATGCGGCCGTGAAGACGCCGTCGCTTGGCGGCGTGATCGCGATCAATCTTGCCCGCTTCGTCTGGCCGGCCGGGCTCTCGCTCGAGTCGGTGCAGAAGCAGCGGAACAACTCGGTGCGCGGCTACTGGCTGTCGGTGCGCGACTGGCAGAAGTGGAAGCGTCTTCTGCGGGAACGGCGCGACCTTCGGCCGATCGTGCGGGCAGTGGCCGCGAATGCGATCGCGCGGGTCAGCGTGCCGGCGAAGGAACTCGCCGCGCGCGTCGGCTGGAAGCCGGGCACCGGCACGCCACGCGGCGTGATGCACGCGCTTGCGCAGCGCAACGTATGGACGACGCTGGTGTACGGCGCGCTCGATCCCGGCATCGACGATGTCCGGCGGCACTTCGGCGCAATCGAGTGCGCGTTCCGGCGCTCGCGTCACGTGCGTCTGCACCTCGAGCCGCAGGTCGACCATGCGGTGTACGGCGCGGTGGGCACGGACATCGTGATCGACCTGTGCATGCAGGCGCTGGGCCGCGACTCGGCCCGGCCGGTTGCGCTCGTCGCCGATCCGGCCGCACCCGACGCGGCCGCGCGATCGTACGCGAGCGTGTCGGTCGGCCGGTCGTGATGCGTGATGCGTGCTGCGTCGCACGCATCGGGCGCTTCGGGGTGCGATCCCCGTTACCTATGAAGATCGGCGTTCGGTGGGGTCCCTCACAGACGCGCCGTTCGCCGTGGTGTCCAATCCCGTATCGGTCATCGCCGGTCACGCTGCGGCATGACCGGCCGGGATGCGTCAGTCCGGATCGCCCGGTTGGTCATAGGGCGACTTCGCGTAGGGCGACTCGTACAACCTGTCGCTGCGCCATACGTCGTCGGCGGGTGCACTGACCACTTGCGGGCGATGCGGCCGCCCCGGCACGAGCGGCCGACGCAGCATGCCACGGGCGCGCGTGTCGGGCTGGACGGTGGCGCTGGCGGCGGGACGCCCGAAGGCGGGCGTCGCGGCCCCGGAGGCGGTTGCAGCGGGATCGGCGGCGTCGCTTGTCGCGGCGGCTTGCGCGGAACGTTGCAGCGGTGCCGGCGGAAGCCCCGCCGACGATGCGAACACCGGCGCGTCGGCCGGGACGGCGGGCAACGTCTGCGCATTGACGGCGCAGGCAATGCCGGCCGAGACGATGCAGACGAGTGACGAAAGCGACGAAGAGCAGTTCATGACGAATCGTACGGAATGACGTGCGGTGTAGAGGGAGGCGCGGCACCGCGATGCGAGCCGCGCCGGCAAGCGTAATGCCGGAACTCGCCGCGTTCGGCGGGTTACCACACAGTTTTGGAAGGGCACGATGTCAATCACTACGCAACCCGAATCGACGCCAGGGACGCCGCGGCCACGCGTGGCCGGCACCCGTCGCGCACCGTGGCTGTCGCGCATGGCGATCGTGGCGGCCGCGTGCGCGTTGAGCGCATGTGTGCTGTCGCCGGGCATGACGTATCGGGCGCCTGCCGACCGTGACGCGAATGCGCGCGTGAGCGCCGATGCGTCGGGCTCGGGCGGCCTCGACGGCGTACAGAACGTGTCGAGCGAGGAGCTGATCGAAATCACGCCGGCATTCGTCGTGCAACAGCATGCGGGGCAGCATGCCAATGTCGACGCGGAAATCCGCCAGCTGTTCGGCAAGCCGAAGCCGTACGCGATCGGCCCCGGCGACGTGCTCGGCATCGTCGTGTGGGACCACCCCGAATTGAACCTGCCGACGACGCAGACGACGGGCGGCGGCGACGGTGTGGGTGCCAGTTCGGTTGCGACCGGCTACACGGTCGACGCCAACGGCAACGTGCAGTTCGCGTATGCGGGACTCGTGCACGTGGCGGGGTTGACCGAGGCGCAGGCGCGCGCGCTGCTGACGAAGCGGCTCGGCGAATACGTGCGCAAGCCGCAGATCGCGCTGCGCGTGCAGACCTATCGCAGCAAGCGTGTCTATCTCGATGGCGAGGTGCGCACGCCGGGCCTGCAGATCGTCAACGACATGCCGATGACGCTGCCCGAGGCGATCGACCGCGCGGGCGGCTTCACCCCGACGGCCGACCGTTCGCAGGTCTCGGTCACGCGCGGCGACAGGACCGTGAACGTGAGCCTGCCGGCGCTGATCGCCGCGGGCGTCAACCCGTCGAACATCCTGCTGCGCGACGGCGATCTCGTGCGCGTGCGCGCGGCGAGCGACGCGAAGGTGTTCGTGCTCGGCGAGGTGTCGCGGCCCGCGACGCTGACGCTGACCGACGGCCGGATGAGCCTCGGCGAAGCACTCGGCGACACGGGTGGCGCGAGCCAGTACACATCGGACGCGCGCCAGGTGTTCGTCGTGCGTCGCGGCCCGGACAACCGTCCGCGGGTGTACCACCTCGACGGCAGTTCGCCCGCGTCGTTCGCGCTGGCCGACCAGTTCCCGCTCGAGCGTCGCGACGTCGTGTTCGTCGATGCGTCGCCGCTGGTGCGCTGGAGCCGCGTCGTCAACCTGCTGATTCCGTCGTCCGCGCAGGGAGCGCTGACGGCCAAGGCGATTTCGCCGTGACACTCGTGACCCATTTCGTCATCGCGACCGCGCGTCGCGCCTACGGGACTGATGCCGTATGACTTCTTCGACCCTGCCCGACCCGCACAGCGGGCCCGCCCTGCGGCCGTCCTATCCGGTGCGCCGCTACTGGGGCATGCTCCACGGCGGCCGGCGCCTGATCCTCTGTACCGCGCTCGCGGGCGCGTTCATCGGCGCCGTGTATGCGCTGTGTGCGGCCCCCGTCTACCGGACCGACATCCTGTTCCAGGTCGAGCAAAGCCCGACCGACTCGAAATCGACGTCGCCGACCGGCGATCCGTCGTCGGTGTTCGACCTGAAGACGGACGCGTCGACCGAGATCGAAGTGCTGAAATCCCGCGCGGTGCTCGATCGCGCGATCGACAGCACCAATCTGGCCGTCGACGCACGGCCGCATTATCTGCCGCTGATCGGCTGGCGGTTCGTGAACGCGGCCGACGGGGTGTCGTCGCCGTTGCCGGGCGGCTACGTGTACGGCGCCGAGCGCATCGACGTGCCGACCTTCGACGTGCCCAAGCGCCTGCTCGGCAAGCGGTTCGCACTGACCGTCGGTGACGACGGCGCCTACACGCTGCAACGGACCGGCTGGTTCGGCCGAACCGGCCCGGCATGGCAGGGGCGCATCGGTCAGCCGCTGCATGTCGAGACGGCGCAGGGGCCACTCGACATCTTCGTTCGCGGCGTGGCCGGCAAGCCCGGCGCACGCTTCGACCTGACGCGCTACAGCGACGAGGAGGCGACGGCCTGGCTGCAGAAGAACGCGTTGATCTCGGAGCGCGGCAAGCAGTCGAACATGGTCGGCGTGACGCTCGACGGCACCGATCCCGTGCACGACAGCCGTGTGCTGAACGCGATCGGCGACGCGTACCTCGCGCAGAACACGCAGCGCAAGTCCGAGGCGGCCGACAAGCTGATCCGCTTCATGGACGCCCAGTTGCCGCAGCTCAAGGCGCAGCTCGAAAAGGCCGAAAGCCGCTTCAACGCATTCCGGGCCTCGCACGGGACGGTCAATACGAGCGACGAGGCGCTGGCGTTGCGCCAGCAGTCGGTCGACATCGAGACGCGCGTGCAGACGCTGCAGCAGCGGCGCGAGGAATTGCTGACGCGCTTCATGCCGAAGCATCCGGCCGTGGTGGCCGTCGATGCCCAGCTCTCCGACGCGCAGCGTTCGCTCGACACGACGCGCAAGCAGATTCAGCAATTGCCTGCCGTCGAACAGGGCGTGCTGCAGCTGCAGCGCGATGTGGCCGTCGACACCGCGCTGTACACGAACCTGCTCAATACGCGCCAGCAGATGATCCTCGCGCGGGCCAGCAAGACCGGCACCGTGCGGATCGTCGATACGGCGAAGGTCGCCGAGCAGCCGATCGGCCCGCATCGCGGCGTCGCCGTGATCGCCCTGCTGCTGGTGGGCCTGCTGGCAGGCGCGGCGATCGTGGTCGTCCGGCAGCGGATCGTCGGCACGATCGGCGATGCCGAGGAAATCGAATGGACGACGGGGCTGCCCGTGTTCGCGACCGTGCCGCACAGCCCGGTCGCGGCGCAAGCGGAGTTGCGCCCGAAGGCCGGACGGCGCGGCGCGCGCGCGCCGGTTCCGCCGGTTGCCGTGCAGGACGCGGCGCTCGAAAGCCTGCGCAATTTCCGCGCGGCGCTGCAACTGTCGATGCCGGACGCGTCGAATCCCGTCGTGCTGATCTCCGGGCCGATGACGGGTGTCGGCAAGTCGTTCGTCGCCGCGAATATCGCGTCGCTCGTCGGCGCGGCGAAGCGACGCGTCCTGCTGATCGATGCCGACCTGCGCAAGGGATCGCTGCACGAGCGGTTCCGCTACAGCCGCGCACCGGGCCTGTCCGACGTGGTGGCAGGCACCCACAGTCTCGACGAGGCGATCAAGCGCGGCGTCGTGCCGGGTCTCGATTTCATCGCGATGGGCAGCGTCGTGCCCGATCCGGGCGAACTGCTGCTGCAGCCCGCGCTCGCCGAACTGATCGAGCAGCTCGCATCGCGCTACGACATGGTCGTGATCGACGGACCGCCGTTGCTGCCGGTGGCCGATGCGCTGGTGCTGGGCCGCCTCGCGGGAACCGTGTTCCTCGTCGCGCGCAGCGGCGTGACTACGCTCGCCGAGCTCGACGAAAGCGCGCGACGGCTCGAACACGCGCATATCGCCGTGCGCGGTGTGGTCCTGAACGATTACAAAGGCGCGCCGGGACCGTACGACTACGGTTATACGGATACGAACACGCATCAGGCCGCGTCCGGGTACGCGGGGGTGATCGCGCCGCGGCAACGGGTGGAACGGGTGTCATGAACCGGCGAGCGGGCGGCGCAGGGGGTGGGCCGCGACAGCGCCCCGCGACGATGCGCAGGATGGCGCGCGTGCGCGATGCCGCGGGCGGCTATACGGGCTATTGGTGGGAAGATCCGGCGCGCCTCGTGCTGATGTTCATCCTGCCGTTGTACGGATTGCTGTCGCTCAGCTTGCTGGGAGATCAGAAGTCGATCGCGCGGATCTACTTCGACGGCTACTACACGTTCGTCGGCGCGCTGTTCCTGATGGTGGTGATGGCAGCGGCATGGCTCGCGACGACCGAAGCGCGCACGCGGCGAGGGCCGCCGCCTGCCGCCGTCGAACTGTCGCCTCGCGTGCTCGATTTCGTGTTCGCTCTTGCGCTGTTCGGCTATGCCTTGCTGCTGAGCGGCATCGTCACGCATCCTGCACTGCTGGTCGCGTTCGTCCGGGGTGAAGCGAATGCATATGACATGCTTGATCTGAAAGGGCGCATCACGGGCCTCAGCACGTTCACGCAGGCGACCGCACCGTACGTTGTCCTGTATTTCTATGTGTTCAGGAAACCGGTAAAGGGGCTGAATCGCTACAAGATCTACTTTGCCGTGCTCGCGGTGCTGACGCTGCTGCGCAGCTTCATCTTCGCCGAGCGGCTTGCGCTGATCGAAATGGTGATGCCGCTTGCGCTCATGGTCGTGCGATTCCGGCTCGGCGGCAGGTATTCGCGGTTGTTGACGTTCGGCCCGTATGCGGCGATCCCGCTGCTGTTCGGGCTGTTCATCGCGAACGAGTACAACCGGTCGTGGGAAGCCTATTACGTCAACATCTACGACAACCTGTTCGATTTCGCGCTCGAACGGCTCGGCCTGTATTACTCGACGTCGTTGAACAACGGCGCGGGAATACTGAGTGTGCTGGGCTGGGACCAGGGCCACCCGATGTTCACGTTCGATTGGTTGCTGCGCTTCCCCGTCATCGGCGCGACGTTGCAGCCGTGGCTCGACTCGGGAGACAGCATCAACCTGTTCCTGAACGGCTACGCCGATCCGGAGTTCAATAATCCGTCGGGGATTTTCGTCCACTTCTACGAGTGGGGCTGGTTCGGCTTGCTCGACGCACTCGTGCTCGGGTGGGTGGTCGGTCGAAGTTATGCGGGCTGGCGGAGCGGGAACGGGTTCTGGTGCTGCGCACACGCGGTACTGTTCGTGTCGGTCATGGAAATCATGCGGACCCCGAACCTGTTCAGCGGACGGAATTTCGTTCCGGTCGTACTGCTGATCGCCGTATTCCACTGGTTCGCCAAGGTTCGGGCACGCGAGAATCGCGCCGCGGACATCGATCCAGTGTTGTCGCGATAACAGCGAGGGTCGTGCGGTACGGGGCATGCGACCACTTTGTAGATTGCCGGGTCCCAAAACCAATATTTCCCGGAGCCACCACTTTTCATGGCTATTCACAAGCAGAAGTTTGAAATTCTGGACGGGTTGCGCGGCATTGCGGCAATCAGCGTGATGTTCATGCATTTCCTTCAGGACCTGCCGATTCCGATACTGCAGAGCGCGTATCTTTCGGTGGACGTTTTTTTCATGCTGAGTGGATTCATCCTGACGCAGGCTTACGGCGAAAGACTGCGTCAGGAATCGTGGTGGGGCGAGTATTTGAAGCGACGAGTGATACGCCTGTATCCGATGATATGCATCGGGCTCACGATCGGACTCGTGAGCCTCGTCGTCATGCGTATCCACTCGTCGGCGGCGTATTCGCTGGGTAATCTGGCGGCAGCTTCCGGGCAGAACTATTTTCTCGTTCCGTATCTTGGTCGTTTCTCCGTGTCGGGCTTCGTCGGCGCGGCGAATCACGGCTTGCCGGCAGTCGATGACCCAGGGGTGTTTCCTCTGAATCCGCCTGCATGGTCGCTGTTCTTCGAGCTGTTCGCGAGTGTCGTCCTGATCGCGGCGTTCAGGATGAATGCGCGGAATCTGCTGCGACTGGCGTATGCATGTCTCGGCGCTTTCGTCGTGTATGGGTGGCTCGTGGGCCTCGACAACGACAAGCTGACCGTCATCCTGAATCAGGGTTGGTCGGCCGATAACTTCATCGGCGGATTCTTCAGGGTCGGCTACGGGTTCCTGCTGGGCGTTGCGATCGGGAAGATGCACGACGCCGGGCTCCCGGTCAGGCCGCACTGGTTTGTCGCCGGGCTCGTCAGGAACGACTACATGCTGTTTGTCGCTTTCCTGCTGATGGTCGTGTTTCCGACGTCGATCAAGGGAATCTACGCGCTTGCGGTGCTGATGTTTATCGCGCCTGCGCTGGTTTATCGGGGGGCCATGCTGGCTCCGAGCGGCAAGGTGATCGCACGTATCAGTGCATTCCTCGGCTGGATATCGTACCCGCTCTATTGCGTGCATTATCCGATCGGAAGGCTGGTGTTCGCGTATGCCCCGCATGGCGACATCCACGTCGTCAGAACGGCGATTCTTGCCGCGGGCGTTTCGATCGTCGCCGCTGCCGTTCTCGCGAAATTCGTCGAGGAGCCGATCAGGTCGTATCTCGGCAAGCGCCTGTTCGGAAATCGACGGGCTGCGGCCGGCAGCACGGTCAACGTTGCGTAACTGCGCCGATTTGCCGAGCATGCCGGCCACCGGTGGCGCGACTGCGTGAAACTGCGCGTCTCGGCCGGGGCGCCGGGCAGCGCATGAGGGCAGGGCGTGTCGATCCGTTCCTTTCCCGATGACCACACGCCGCGATCGCCCTACAGTGACTCGAAGATCTCCTTCATCATCTCGGCACTTCGGCTCCAGCGATATTTTTCCGCGTGCAGGCTTCCTTTACGTTTGAGCTCGGCCCTGAGCTCAGCGGAATCGAGCAGGCTCCGCAACTTCTGCGCGATATCGTCCTGCGAATACGGATCGCAGTACAGCGCCGCATCGGCACAGACTTCCGGCAGTGCGGCCGATTGACCGACGACCGCCGGACAGCCATATCGCATCGCCTCGAGCGGCGGTATCCCGAAGCCTTCATAGATCGACGGGTAAAGGAAGCAAGCCGCGTTCTGGTATAGCGCCTTCAGTTGCTCGTCGCTGATGTAGCCCACGTACTTGATGTTCGGTTCGGCCGCCGAGAGATGATCCTGCTTGCCGAACACGGTGGTGTTTTGCATACCGACGATCACGAGATCGACGGACGGATCGTTGATCTGCCGGAACGCCGCGATCAGCCGGCCGAAGTTCTTGGTGGGGTTCATGCTGCTGACCGCGAGCACGAACCGGTCCGGCGTCAGCGCGTGCTTGTCGAGCACGCTCGTGTCCGGTTCCAGGGCATCGAGATGGTCCGCACCAAGTGGCACGACGCTGATCTTGTCGGCGGAAACGCCGCAGTGATGCGCGAGGCGATCCCGCGAGAAACTGGAGTTGGTCAGCACGCAAACGGAGGTTCGCGCGAGAATCCAGAACATGATCCGGTACCACATGCGAAACGGCCGGGAGAAATGCGCGGGCGTGTCGAACACCGCCGCGTCGTGCATGTAGATGATCTGGTTGCCGATGAAAATGGATGCCGAATTGCTGAGATTGACGATGCAGCCGCGGCGCGCGAATAACGGGAGAACCAGTTGCTCCCAGACCACGCCCTTGTAAAACCCCACCTTGACCGTCTTCGCGCCGCTTATCTCGACGCCGGGCTGCGGCGGCACCAGCACGGTCACCGGCTCCTGCGGCTGAAACTTGATCAGTGCGGCGATCAGTTCGCGCGCGACGCGTTGCACGCCGGTTGTTTTCTGCGTCGTGAATCGTCCGTTGTATACGAGTTGCTTCGATTTCTTGAAAGCGGTCATGTCGATAAGGGAATGTCGAAATCGGAATCAGGCTTTGACGTGATCCGGTACAACCGGCTTGAAGTCGCGCGTGTCGACACGCGGCTCGTCGGTGTCGAGTCCGTAAAGACCGCGCCACTGACGGAAGATCGCGTTCATCGAAAATCGCTGAATCGCCCGCTGCCGGGCAGCCGCACCCATTTCCTCGCGAAGCTGCCGATCGTCGCGGAGCAGGCTCAGATATGCGGTCATCTCGTCGGCGCTCGACGCGACGTAGCCGGTCACGCCGTGAATCACCACGTCGCGATTGCCCACGACGTCCGTTACCACGGCCGGTATGCCGGCGACCTGCGCTTCGATCAGCGCGACCGGCATGCCTTCCCAGCGGGAAGTCTGGACGTAGATGTCCAGTTCCGATGTCAGCGCGAGCGCACGAGCGCGAGTTACCCAGCCGCTGCAGACGACGGCGCGGCGCTGGACGGGATCCGGAATCTCGGCGGCGTCGCCGCCGATCCAGAGAAACTCGACGTCCGCGCCATGCAGCTCGTCGGCGAGGCGTACGAATGCTTCATGATTCTTCTGGAACGACGCGCGACCGCTCATCCCGATGACGACCTTGTGATCGTCGCGCGTTCGACGCGGTGGAATCTCCGCCGCATTCACGCCGTTTTCCACCAGGACCGCCGACTTCGCCCGGACCTTTTCCCTGATCTCGGCGAGTTCGCTGCCCGAGCACGCGACGATGGTTCCGCCGATATGCGCCGCGATGCGTTCGAAGTTCAGGTAGGCGTACTGCTTCATGCGCGATACGTCGCGGCGCAGGAACGAGAGTCCGTGCGGCGAGTAGAGGACCCTCGCATCCGGGGCGGCGATCCGGGCGGCGACTCGCCCCAGCACGCCGGCCTTCGACGAGTGCAGATGAATCGCGGTCGGCTTGCAGTCGCGCAGGTTACGGACCAGCGAACGCAAGCTCCGCAGGTCCTGTTTGATGCTCACCTCGCGCGCCATGTCGACGTACGTGAGCTTCACGTCGGGCAGGAACAGCGTTGAAAAATCGGTCGGGGTTTCCAGTCGGATCGAATGCAGCACCGTCACGTCGACACCGGTTGCCGCGGCATGGTTCGCGAGATGGGTCAGCATCGACAGCACGCCGCCGCCAAATGCCTCGGCAATATGAACGATCTTTTCTTTGGTCATCTTCGGGTCTAGCGATCCGATCGCACATTCATCACCCATCGTGACGATGAGCAGCCTGAAAATCGTGCGGTCTCGGTGTCCGGTTCGTTAAACTATGCATTCCTGATTGATAAATGCATGGCAGCCTTGGCCATTGGATCCTGCTGTCGCGGTCGCATGTGTGAGCTGGCGAGGCGGCCCGGTGATTTCAGCCGATGCAATATCGGGTAGACGTTGCCGGTGCGCACCGAACACGATGCAGCACGAAGCATCCATGTCGCGTTCTACGTGGCGGCTAGATTCCTCGGAACATCGGATGCCGGCGTTCGACTACGACGACTGGAGACGAGAACGCGGCGAAATCCGGTCAGTACGCGTGAATCCACTGGTCCGGATCATTGTGCAGCGCATGCGCGACCCACTGGGTGCGATGGCTTACCGAAGGCGCGATTCGGCGCCGGAAGCGCGGGTCCCGCGCTGCTATCGAGCGTCGGCGCGACGACCGGATGACTTGCGCACGCGTGCGAGAGGGTTGGAGATGTAGCGAATCGCGCGGTTGCTGAGCGTTGCTGACGGCAGCAGGCATGCGAGTGACAACCCGGCGACGGCCACCTTCTTGGCAGGACCCCAGAACGGATTGCGGAGCACGGTTTGCCAGTAGCGCCCGGATTCGCACAGGAACCAGCGCCAGCGTCGCACGAGCGGCGCGTGATATAGGGTGCTGGCGAAGCGGGCCTTTTCGATCGCGAAGTCGAGCGGCGCGATCGGTAACGCCTCGTGCAGCCGCGTGCCGGCGATCATGCGCAACGTCGACCACCGGCGTTCAGCCTTCTGCGCGCCTGTCGCGGCGTCTTCCGAATTGGTGAGGGCAAGGGCTGGCGTGCCGTCGGCCGGGCGCGTATCCGGCTGCTGATGCACGCGATAGCCGCCGAGCGTTGCATCGATCATGTGCACGTTGCCGAGCAACGCGATACCGTAGATCGCGTAGAAGTCTGCGCCATGCAGGTTGTCCGGGGTGACGGGCACCGGAAAGATGCGCTTGAGCGCATCGACCCGATATGCGTTGCCCGATGCTGGCGGCGACGGGTACAGCCAGCCCGCGCGCAGCAGGCGGCCGCAATCGGTGTCGACGGCTGACTGCGGCACGCTCGCCCCGGTCATCGCACCGTCCCGTGCGATCACGTCGAGCCGGAAATGCACCTTCACGAAATCGCCGGACGCGAACGCTGCCAGCACGCGGGTCGCTGCGTCGTCATAGAGCAGGTCGTCCGCGTCGAGCAGAATGACGTAGCGCGTCGTGACGTGCTCGAGCGCGCGGTTGTATGCGGCGACCTGACCGCGATTCTCCTGAAACACCGCCGTCACGCGCTCGCCGTACGAGCGAATGATGTCGCACGAATCGTCGGTGGAGCCGTCGTCGACAACCAGCACGCGTACATCGTGCGCGGTCTGTGCGAGCGCCGAATCGATCGCGTCGCGCAGGTACGTGCCATGATTGTAGTTGCAGATTGCGATGGTCAGGTCGGTCATGAACGGGTGCTGAACGAGCGAAGGGCGGGCGATCCGGGGGCGGCGCGCGTGGCGCTCTCCCGGGCGCACTGCACGTCGGGACCACGACGCCGGATCGGGTGCGGCCGGTGCCTTTGGGCGATGCCGTAGCACGGTCGCGTCGCGTGATGGCCATGATACGCGTCGTCGATCGGCAGTCGGTTCGCGAGCCTACCGTTCTGCGATTCGCTTCAAGAGAAGCGCGATGGTCAACGGCACGCGAGATCGCGCCGCGAGAGCGGGGTGCATTGGTCTGTTGACGCACCGAAACCCGGCTGTTTCGAATGGTCTAATCGAACGTATCTTATCGCCCGCTTTTGGCGGTATCACGGGCAGGCAACCAGGCCGGCATGCCGTGTTCGGGGGCGCCAGCCGACGCGCACGAAGTCATTCGAGGGAGCAGATTCGATATGCGTAGATCGCAAAGCCCGTTTCTCGCATGCGCGGCGATCGCCGGCATGTGCATGGCAGGCGGCCCGGCGTGGCCGGGTAGTGCCGTGGCGGCAGTCGGTACGCCCGCACCGGGCGCGCTTCATGCGAACGTACCGGATGCGTACGTTCGTCCCGCCGCGGACGCGGGGGATCAGACCGACACGCTGCAACGTGCGCTGGACGCGTTGCAGCCGGGCCAGCGACTGATATTCGCGCCGGGGCGGTACGTGATCGGCCGCTCGCTGGTCGTGCGGCAGCCGAATGTGGTGTTGTCGGGCTACGGCGCGACGCTGATCGCGACAACCCCCGACGACCAGACGATCGAGATGCGCGGCGACGGTACGACACTCGTCGGCTTCCGGCTCGCGGGAACCGGCACGACGCGGCTCACGACGCCCGCGTCGACGAAGGTCGAGGTAACGGGGCGCGGCGTGCAGGTCCTCGACAACGTGGTCGACGGCGGCGCCGGCGCCGGCATCTTCGTGTTCGGCGGCGCGGACGTCGCGATCGTCGGCAACGAGGTGCTGTCGACGCTGGCGGACGGCATTCACATGACGCACGGCTCGCACAACGTGCTCGTGAAAGGCAACGTCGTGCGCGGCACCGGCGACGACATGATCGCCGTGGTGAGTTACCTGGCGGAAGGCGTGCTGACGCGCAACGTGCTGATTACCGGCAACTCGCTGGAGGGCAATCCGTGGGGCCGGGGCATCACGGTGGTCGGCGGTGCGAACGTCACCATCTCGAACAACATCGTGCGCAACGTGCAGGTGAGTTCGGGGATTCTCGTCGCGCAGGAAGACAGCAACCGCACCGCCGGCTCGTCCGACATCCGCATCGAGCGCAACTCGATCGCGGATATCCAGACCGCGACGGGGCGGCCCGATCCGCGCCCGATCACACAGCAGGCTGCGATCGAGGTCAGCACGTGGTCGGGTTCGGTGTCGCGCGTGACCGTGATCGGCAACCGCGTATCGCACGCGCGATTCGACGGCATTCGTCTGTGGGGAAACGTGTCCGGCGTACGTATTGCTGACAACCAACTGTCAGAGATCGGCGGAATGCCGGTCCGGATCGACCCTGCGCACGATTGCGCGGCCGGCCGGCCGACGACGGCATCGGGAGGGCGAGCGAAGGGCACGCCGTGTGCGGCCGCGCTTCAGTCACTGTCGGCCGCGAGTGACGCGGTCGGCGCGGATACGTCGTTGTTGCCGCGCGTGCGCGAGTCCGTCCGGCAGGCGCGCTGGTCGCAAGGCGGAATCGACTGATGGTGCGTCGCGTGGGACGCCGGTTTGCGGCGGCACGCGGTGAACGGACCGCCGCCGCTTGTCCGCGCGGCGGCACCCGTCATCATCGCGCGCGCCGCCGCGATCGGCACGCGCCTACCGGATGACGCCGCGTTCCGCGGCTTCCTCGTCCGGTTCGCGCGAGGCGAGCGACGCGCGCTGCGGCGCGGTCTCGACAACCGGCCGCCCATACAGATCGTCGAACCGCACGATATCGTCTTCGCCGAGATAGTCGCCCGACTGCACCTCGATGATCTCGAGCGGAATCCGGCCGGGATTCTCGAGACGGTGGACCTCGCCGACGGCGATGTAGGTCGATTCGTTCTCGCTGAGCAGAAAGGTTTCGTCGCCGCGCGTGACCTTCGCGGTACCGCGCACGACGATCCAGTGCTCGGCACGGTGATAGTGCATCTGCAGCGACAGCCGCTTGCCGGGCTCGACGACGATCCGCTTCACCTGGAACCGCTCGCCGAGGTCGATCGAATCGTAGTGTCCCCACGGCCGCTGCACCTTGCGGTGTTCGCTTGCCTGCGGGCGCTGCTCGGTCTTCAGGCGCGCGACGATGTTCTTCACGCGCTGCACGTCGTGCTTGTTCGCGACCAGCACCGCATCGGGCGTCTCGATCACGACGACGTCCTTCATCCCGACGCACGCGATCAGCCGGCCTTCCGAGCGCACGAAACTGTCCTGCGTATCCTCGAACACGATCGGGCCGCGCGCGACGTTTCCATGATCGTCTTTCGGCATGATTTCCCAGATCGCATCCCAGGTGCCGACGTCCGACCAGCCCGCGGAAAGCGGGACCACGATGCCTTCGATGCCGAGTTCGGGGCTCTGCGCGAGGCGTTCCATGACCGCATAGTCGATCGAGTCGGACGGACAGGCGTCGAAAGCCGCCGCGTCGATTCGGAAGAACGGGTCCTCGGCGGTGCCCGCGCGCCATGCCGCGTCGCAGGCCGCATGGATGTCGGGTGCGAGCGCGCCGATCGCTTTCAGCCAGATTGATGCGCGCGTGATGAAAATTCCGCTGTTCCACCAATAATCGCCCGAATGCAGGTAGCGTTCGGCGAGGGTGGCGTTCGGTTTCTCGACGAACCGCCCGATTGCATAGCCGCCTTGTCCGCCGAGGCGCCCGGCGCGTGGTTCGCCGACCTGGATGTACCCGTAGCCGGTTTCCGCGCGGCGCGGCAGCACGCCGAGGGTGACGATCGCGCCTTCCTGTGCGTAGCGCGCCGCGCGTCCGATTGTTTCCTGGAATGCGGCGACGTCCCCGATCACATGATCGGCCGGCATGACCACGAGGATGGGGTCGTCCGCAAGCGCGCTGGCGTCGAGCGCCGCGAGCGTCAGCGCAGGTGCCGTATTGCGCGCGGCCGGTTCGAGCAGGATACGGGGAGGCGCCGCGCGCCCGAGCACCTGAGCGGCGCTCATGATGCGATGCTGTTCACCGCATACCAGCAGCAGCGTGTCGCCGAGTGCCGCGTTCGCGATGCCGTTCAGGCGGCGCGCGGTCGACGACAGCGGCGATTCGTTCGAGGTCAGCTCGATCAACTGCTTCGGATACTGCTCTCGCGACAACGGCCAGAGGCGCGTGCCCGAACCGCCGGCGAGAATGACGGGCAGGATGCAGGGCAGCTCCGGTTCGGGAACCGGGCGAAGGGTGGCGTTCATCGATTGACTCCGGTATCGGCGGACAGCCGGTTGTGTGCGCAGCCGTCGACGCGCGCGTCCTCGTCTCGCGATCGCGGCGCGGAGAGGCTCCGCGACAGGAGCTGGCGCAGCGCGCCGGCGGCGCGGCCTGCCGGCCGGACGAGACCGACGAACGGCGCACCCTGTTCCAGATAGGGGCCGTAAGCCTTGCGGAATCCGAAACGCTTGTAGAAAGCCTGGCGCTGTGCGGGCACGTGCGTGCGCACGGACACGTCGGGCCATGCTGCTTGCGCGGCCGTGAGCGCGCGCTGCATCAGTTGCTCGAGGGTGCGGTCGTCGCGACATGCCTCGCTCGTCAGTACCTTGTCGATCACGACGTCCGGATCCGCGTCGTCGCCGGGGAGCACGCGCGCGTAGGCGACGACTTCCGTCGTGTCGCCCCTGTGCATGCACGCGAACACGTGCAGCGCATGCGCATCCTTGCCGTCGATGTCGAGATGCGTGTACGCGTCCTCGACCACCAGCACCGCGTTTCGCGAGCGCAGGATTGCGTAGAGATCGATGGCGCTCAGATGTTCGAATTCACAACAATGCCATTCCATGATGCCGTCCTCGTGTGAAGCCTTCAGCACGCCGGACCGCATCAACGCGTTCGTTGCGTGCGGCCCAACGATATCCATGATGCGGATGCGGCGCGCGGCGGTCTGTTCGAAAGCGTACTCACGCTCCCGTTACTCCTGTTTCGCCGGGCCGATGCCGGCTGCGCAAGGCGTGCCGTGATCGGGGCAATGTGCGGTAGCACACGGTGGCCGTATGGCGGTTTTCCCATAATTGACGCATCGCGACGGCCCGCTGCGAAACGCGCAGCGAGGTCGTCCGCATCGAACGAAATTGAAGGACCGGGGGCCTTGCTTGAAGATTGAGATCGTTCATGGCGGGCAGGTCGCGCATCGCGATCGGCTGTCGCTCGCACGCCACCGTCTACCGCATCGCCGATTTCCTCGCGGTGCGCGCATCCTTCATCTGGCCGCGATCATTTCGCCCTGCCGGCCAACACGCGCATACTTGCCATTCCGCGCTGCCCGACTCTTTTGGCGCTGCGCGCGGGCTTGCGCCAGCGCCGAGCCTGTCGCATCGGCATGCCGGCAGCGACCGGAGATGGCGCGGGCATGGACCTCATGCTGCATCGCGACAGGAGACGGACGATCCGGCCGGCCGCTTCGTTACGATGTTGTAACGGGCGCGCCCGGTTCGCCCGCGTTCGATGTGTCACGCCGGCGTCGCGCTGGACGCGCGATTACCGACGCACGAAACATGTTGTCCGGACTTTTTGTGCGATTCAGGCGAGAATCGCGGGCAATGGGAGGCACCGATCTTGCAGAAAAGTGGGATTTGCCACTGATTGACAGGAATGGTCGTAGATAATCAAATCTGAGTCGCTAAATGCGCGCCGCGACGGCGGAGCGGCAGCGTAATGGCCTGAATTGTTATTTATCTTTTGGTAACAAGGCCATCTCGATACGGGGTGTAAATTCAGGAGCAGATGAAATGAGGTCACCATTCCGGAAGCGGGTTGGCGGCCATCCGGTTCAGCATCGGGCGCGACTGTCGTGTACGACGCGACGCAAATGCGGACGAAATTTCCGTTTGCCGACGTGCTCCGCCTGACGGCGCGTCGCATGAAAGCCGGAACGCCTCGGCTCCCGTGGCCGCGCGTTCCCTTCGAGTTCGATGACAACGAGGCCGGATAACATCCGGCTCGACCTCCGGGGGCTCTCGCCTTGTGCAGTTTCGATCTTCGCCAAAGCTGCGGAAACGCAGTGCGGACAGGCGGCCATGCGCCGCCGACCGCAGCGCACGCGAACGATTCGCGGAGTGGAGAAAGTGATGGTTCGTTATGAATATGCCAATAGCGCGCGATAAGAGCGCAGGCGGGGGGAGGACTACCGTGCAGCGTCCTCTGATTTACTGGACCCAGTCGCCGTCCGTCATGCTGCGCAAGGAGCTTGCTCGGCGCGACTGGAAAGTGACGGTCGTTGCACACGCAAACGAATTGCGCGACACCTCCGGCGAAATCACCTGCGGCATCCTCGACCTGAGCGGCGGCCACGCCGACGCGATCGGGAGCATCGCGTCGACTTGCGCGTCGATGCGCGATGTCGTATGGGTCGCGCTCGTCGAAACCGGCCAGACGGCCTCGCCGAACGTGCGCGCACTGTTGCGCGACTATTGCTTCGACTACATCACGTTACCCGCGTCGCACCAGAGAATCGCCGATACGGTCGGCCATGCGTACGGAATGGAATGCCTGTTCGCGCGCGATCGCGAAGCCCTCGAATCGCGGGAGCATGGCATCGTCGGCACCTGTAGCGCGATGCTGCGGCTGTTCGATACGGTGCGGCGCTTCGCGCGCACCGACGCACCGGTGTTCGTGTTCGGCGAAACGGGAACCGGCAAGGAGCTGACGGCCGTCGCGATCCATCGTCATTCGGAACGGCGCAACGGCCCGTTCGTCGCGGTCAACTGCGGTGCGATCCCGCCCCACCTGCTGCAATCGGAACTGTTCGGCTACGAGCGCGGCGCGTTTACCGGCGCGAACGCACGCAGGATCGGCTACGTCGAGGCCGCGAACGGCGGCACGCTGCTGCTCGACGAAATCGGCGACCTGCCGCACGAGAGCCAGGCGAGCCTGCTGCGTTTCCTGCAGGAGGGCGCGATTCATCGCCTCGGCGGCAGCGATCCGGTGCCGGTCGACGTGCGGATCGTCTCCGCGACCCACGTCGACCTGCGCGAAGCGATGGAAGAAGGGCGTTTCCGCGCGGACTTGTTCCACCGTCTGTGCGTGATGCGCATCGATCAGCCGCCGCTGCGTGCGCGCGGCAAGGACATCGAGCTGCTCGCCCATCACATGCTGGAACGCTTTCGTGGCGACGCGCGCCATCGTGTGCGCGGCTTCTCGACGGATGCGATCACGGCGCTCTACAAGCACGACTGGCCGGGCAATGTCCGCGAACTGATCAACCGCGTGCGGCGCGCGGTCGTGATGACGGAAGGTCGCCTGATCACCGCGCAGGACCTCGAGCTCGAATACTGTCTCGACGCCGCGTCGCCGTCCGTTGCCGATATCCGCAAGTCGATCGAACGTGAAGCGATCGAATCCGCGCTGCTGCGCACGCGCGGACGCGTCGCCGCTTCCGCGCGCGAGCTCGGTGTGTCGCGTGCAACACTCTATCGCTGGATGGAAGCGTACGGAATCGAGCGGCCGCGCGGCACGGGATCGTCGGACTGACGTGTGCGGCGCGGCCGTGCGACCGTGTGTGTGGTCGCAGTCCCGGTCGCGTCAGCCGGCCAACGCGGCGCGCACGGTTCGTGCGGCGTTGACCGCGCGGATCTCGACGGTCGGTGGCGCGCCGGCGGCCGGATGGTCGCCGGCGTTATCCTGCGGCACGAGCACGACGCGTGCCGGCGTGCCGGGCGCGAGATCGAACCAGTCGTCGCGCGGCACGAAGCCCGGTGCGTCGATCTGCACGTGACGCGCGACGTGGCGCGTATCGATGTCGACGTGCCACGTGTCGCCGGTGCGCGACACGCATGCCTCGATGCCGGGTTCGCGGCGGGCGAACACGGCCGGGTGCGTGCGGGACGGGAAGTAGAAGGCCTGCGACAGCAGCGTGCCGTCCTCGGCGCGCAGCGTCGCGACGACGGTATCGTGCTCGCACGGGCCGAAGCGATACGCGTAGGTCCAGTCGAAGAAGCGGCCGAGCAATTCGGCCGAATCGAGCCGCACCGTGCCGTGCGCGGCGATCCGGAGCGGCCCGCCGGCCCGCGCGACCGGCGTGCGGCCGTCGCGCAGCGCGACCAGCTCGACGGTTGCCGACAGCGGCGCCGGCCGCTCGTTGATCACGTGCACGTCGAGCCCGTTCAGCCCTTCGTCGACGAGCAGGACCTGCACCGGTTGAAGTACCTGGCGCAGCGCATACCATGCCGATTTCGGCCGATGCGTCGCATCGAGCAAGCCCCATCCGGCGCCCGCCATCACGTCCTGGAACTGCCAGACGAGCGCACCCGCGCAGCGTGAGCCGGTGCGCCGCCATTCCGAGAACGTGTCCCGCATCAGGTCCGCGATTACCGCGCGCGACAGCTCGAAGTAACGCGACGGGTCCTCGCGCCGCAGGCGGTCGGGTGCCACGTCGTACAACGTCTGCAGATAGTGATCGCGAATATCGTCGAAATCCCACGACGTGCCGGGATCGCGCGGCACGGCCGCTTTCCAGCGCGGCTCGTGTACGCCCGGCCAGCCGAGGCTTGCGAGCATCGCATCGCACGGCACGTTCGCGAACGCGAGGCATTCGCTTGCGAAGCGCACGTCGGCGCGACGCGCGTCGTCGAGCGGGCGAAGGTACGCGCCGACGCCATAGTAGTGCGATACGCGTTCGCGCGGCATGAACGGCAGCACGCCGCCGTCGGGCGAGTCGGGGACGTAAAGCGCGTCGGGCCTTCGCTTCGCCACATGGCCGGCGAGGCGCTCGGCGGTCAGTTCGAGGAAGCGCTGTTTCGGCCCGAGCCCCGACATCGCGGCCTGCTGCGCGATCTCGCTGCCGCCGCACAGCACCGCGAGCGATGGCGACGCACGGTGGCGCGTGAGGAACTGTTCGACTTCGCGATCGACGGCGTCCGCGAACGCGTGATCGTCGAGCGCGTAGTCGAAGTTAGCGAACATGAAGTCATGCCAGACCAGCAGTCCGAGCCGGTCGCACCACGCGTGGAATGCGTCGGCCTCGTACGCCATCGTTCCGCCGACGCGAATCATGTTGAAGCCTGCGTCGCGCGCGTGTCCGAGCAGCCGGCCATAGGTTGCGTCGTCCGCGTGCAGTGCGAGCGGCGCAGCGCTGCTCCAGCAAGCACCGCGCGCGAACACGCGCACGCCGTTCACGCGCACGCCGAACCCTTTGCCGTCGTCGCCCGCGTCCTGCTCGATCGTGCGAAAACCCGTCGCGCCGAGCGACCGTCGGTCGGCGCCGATGTGTAATGCGACGTCATAGAGCACCGGTTCGCCGTGCGTGTGCGGCCACCAGCGGCGCACGTTCGGCACCGCGACGCTCGCGTGCAGGCGGCTGACGCCGCTTCGCTCGAGCGTCGCGTGGTGCTCGCCGCACGACAGCCGGGCCGTGAACGCCTCGGGCAGCGGTCCGGCGAACGCGAGTTCCGCGTCGAGCCAGCCGGTGTCGCCGTCGATGCGCGAATGCAGGTCGCAATGAACGAGAACGGGGCCGTCGGCCGGATCGAGCACGTCGACGGGCCGCCACGGTCCGGCCGGCACGCAGCGCGGAAACCAGCCGGGCATGTGTCCGAGCAGCGACGTGCGAACGGTGCGCAGCGTCGCCGGTTCGGCCAGGCGCGTGCGCCAGCGTGCACGCCGCGGTGCGCGCACGTCGCGCAGGTGCGGCGCGAGGGCGCGGAAGCAGACGGTCAGCCGATGCGTGCCGTCGAGCGACACGGGCACGTCGTGCGCGACGAACATGCTGTCCGAGCGCAGGACCGGCGTGTCGTCGAGCCATGCTTCGGCGAGTGTCGCGAGGCCGTGAAAGCGCAACACGCGCGGCCCGTGCCCATGCAGTTCGACGCGATACCAGTGGTCGCGCTCGTCGAGCGACGCCGTGTCGTCGGGCCGTCCGGCCAGCGCGAGCGCTTGCGCGACCGTGCCGGGGACGGGGGCGGCGACCCAGCCGTCGGCGGGAAGATCGAGTGGCCCGCGCGCGGCGCCCGCGGCCGTGGCGAGCATCGACCACGCGAGCGCGGCTGGAGCGCGCCTCACCGCATCAGCGGCACGGGGGCCGCGTCGCCGCGAACGGGTGCCGCGTGCTGAAGCGGCGGGGTGATCTGCCGCGCGCAGTCGATCAGGTCGGCGTAAGCCGCTTCGATCGCTTCGAGCGTCGCGTCGCCGCGCTCTTCCTTGCCGCGCGCGCAGGCCCGCGCCAGCCGGAACTCAAGCACCATCGCCTCGGACGCGATGCGGTCGCAGGCGATGCGAATCTCGGCGAACGGTCCGACGCAGCCACTTGCCTGCAGCCAGCGCGCGTAGTGGCCGAACAGTTCGAAGTTCGCGCCGAGTTGCCGCACCGAATTGAACGAGTACGCGTGGAACCGTTCGAGCGGGGAGACGGCGAGTGATTTCGCATCGATCTGCAACTGGCGCCGGAACATCGTGACCGGATTGACGACCGGCAGGCGGCGCAGATGGCGCTGCAGCGACGCGAGCGAGGCTTCGCACAGTGCGCGCTCGTCAAGCGGCGCGAAACGCCGCTTCGCGCACTCGACGTACGGCGGCAGCGGCATCGGCGAACCGCCGCCGACGAGGCCGTCGTAGTCGATATCCTCGGCCACGTAATAGCCGCTGTTGTGGAAGTAGCCGATCTGGCGGCGCGTGCGATCGATCGCGTCGATACCGATCGTCGTCTTCGTATGCTGCGTGCGGTAGCTGCTGCCGCGCGTGTCCGGCAGGAACCATGCGTCGACTTCGACGATCATCAGGTGACCGCGCGCGACCTGCGTCTCGATGTGCTGGTCGAGCGGCTCGTAGATGGAGTGTTCCTGCACGACGATTCCGTAAAGCCGCTCCAGTTCGTCGTGCGGAAACTTGAAGAACGTGAACTGGTCGCCCTCGAAATCGAGTGCGATCGTAAACGGCAGCGCCGCGTACGGATTGAGGCCCCACCACCGGAGCGCCTCGAGCCACATGTCGACGTAGCAGTTGGTCTGCTTCCAGACCATCTCCTGACTGTGCAGCGGGTGCGGCCGGTAGTGGCGTGCGCGGTGGCGCACGTCCTCGAACGACGCATCCTCGCCGTCGCGGGACACGAATTTCATCGCGTACCCCACAGCACGTCGCGAACGTCGGCCGGCCATGCGTCGATGTCGAAACCATGATGACGGAACAGCGCGAGCGTCAGCCGCTCGAGGCCGAAGCCGACACAGCCCGTGTGCGCGACGTCACCCGTTGCAGTGCGGATGTCCCACAGCAACCCGAAGTGATCCATGTGGTAGTTGAAGCTCAGGCACGCGGTCTGGCGATCGTCGTGCTCGATCGGGATCAGAAGCTCGAACTTCAGGTTCTGCTCGCGCTGGCTGTTCGCGACGATCTTGCCGCCGCGCCCGAAGAACGGATCGTTCGCGAGATCGATCGCGTTCGGCAGGCGCAGCGCCTCGATCATCCGCGTGCCGCGCTCCATCCACGTCGCGCGGAACGCGACGATCTGCTCGGGCGTGCCGATCTGCACGTATTCACGCATCCGGAACAACTGCATGCGGGTCGGGTCGAGCGACGGCTCGTGGCGGAAGCAATACGAAAACACGTCGACGATGCGGCCGTGGTCAGGCAGTGCACCCGCGCGCGCGACGACCGGATAGACCGGGTAGCAGGCGGCCGGCGTCATCACGACGTAAGTCGGCTTCTGGCTTTCGGTCCAGTCCTCGCCGCGGTCGAGGCACTGCAGCACGCGCTGGTGACGCTGTTCGTCGCCGCAGAACGCGTGCACGCTGCCCGCGAGTTGCGGGAAGCTCTTCATGTATTCGCTGCGCTCGAATTCGGTGCGGCTCATCGCCGGCGGGAAGCGCAGCACTTCGGCCTGCTGGTCGGCGCCGAGGCGCGTGACGAAGGCGTCGAGCGCCTCGACGACGCGCTCGAACCGTTCGCTGCGGCCGAACAGGCCCTGGATGCCGGTCGACACGAGCAGGCCCGCATCGATCAGCTCGTCGCGCAGCGGATTGACGCCCGCGCGGTCGAGCGGCGCGTCGGACGGGGTGGCGGCGGAGGGCACGGACAGGCGGTCGTTCACGAATGGATCTCCAGCGTCGCGGGACGCAATGCGAGCAGCAAGCTCGCGGTATTGGCGGCAATGCGGTCGTTGCTGATCATCAGCGGCGCCGCGTGCAGGTCGCGCAGATGGCGGCCGATGCTGAACGGCGTGCCGTGCTTGTAGCCGGCCATCCCGCAGATCATCATTGCCTGCTGTGCGACTTCGAGCGCGGTCGACGACACATAGGTCTTCAGCGTGTTGATCTCGGCAGCCCAGGCCATGCCGGCCGACCACGAGCGGGGCGACGCGCTGGCATAGAGGCGCAGTACGTTGTCGACGCGGGCCTGCATCGCCTGCATCAGCGCAAGCGATTCGGCGATGCGCCGCGACGCGGGCGACGGCGCGCCGTCAGTCTGGCGCGCCTGCGCGCGGAAGAACTGATGCGCGCGATGGAACGCATCGCCGGCCACGCCGATCCACACCGCCGCCCACAGGATGTGCGAAACCGGCACCATCGTCTGTTCGGCGATCTGCGCGAACGGCACGGGCAGGCATTGCTCGGTCGCGCCGTGTGCGTCGAGCACGAAGCCGTTGCTGCACGTTCCGCGCATGCCGAGCGTGTCCCATTCGCCGCGGCGCGTGAGCGTATAGCCGTCGCGCAGCAGGGTAACGAGCACCTGGTCGGACGCCGGCGCGTCGGCGTCGCGCCGCGCGGTCGCGAGGATACCGTCCGCATAGTCGCCGTACGAGATCGTCGGCGCGGACTTGTGCAGCCGGAATTCGCCGCCGTTGGTCGCGAGCGCGCACTGGCTCGCGCGCAGGTTGCCGCCGACGCCGTCTTCCGACGTCGCCGACGCGAGCAGCCACTGATGGCGCACGAGCTGCTGCAGGAACAGCTTGTGCCAGCCCTGGTCGGCAGCGTGATTGACGATGCAGGCGACCTGGATCTGGTGCATCGCGAACACCATCGCCGACGATGCGCAGGCCTGGCCGAGGATCGAGCATGCCGATGCGATGTCGGCCAGCGATGCGCCGGCGCCGCCGAGGTGGGCCGGGACCATTGCGCTCAGCAGGCGGCGCGCGCGCATGGCCTCGATCGCTTCGACGGGGCAGCGCGCGTCGCGATCGACCGCATCCGCGTGCTGGGCGGCGATTTGCGCGACCGCGCGCGCGGCCTCGTCGAGCCGGCGTGCATCGTCGTCGGCCGCGAGTTCGGGAAGCAGCGCGCTCATGCGGAATGCTCGGAGCGTTGCAGCGTAGCGATTGTGTCCGCGAGCGCGTCGATGCTGCGGAACAGATTGCGGTTCAGCATCTCGTCGGGAATCTCGATGTTGAACTGCTTCTCGATCGCGAGCATCAACTGGATCGTGTCGAGCGAGGAGAGGCCCGCTTCGTAGAGGTCGTCCCCGTCACCGATCGAATCGATCGCGGCTTCGAGGTGGGCAACGTGCTTGAGGATGGTTCTGATTTCGTTTTTCACGTGCTGCTCCGGCGTGTGTGATGTCGTCCGCACGGTCGGACGCGCGCAGCGCGCTGACATCCCCCCGGCAGTCCGGCATCAGTAGACCATTCGCAAGCACGGCGTTCTGTACGCCACCCTACAATCGGCTGACTCGGATCGCACGCGTGCGCCGAAACGGCGTGCGCATCACGCGCGTGCCGCAGCGGTCACGCTCGAGTCGGCCGACAGGATGCGCTTCATCTCGTCGCGCACGATCGCGCGGCAGCCGCACGACATTTTCTCGAGGCCCGCAAGATCGGCAAGCTCGATCGAGCTCCGGTACTGTCGAATCAGGCCGAGCTTCTGAATCTCGCCGGCTGCGTCCGTGACCGTTTCGCGACGCACGCCGAGCATCTGCGCGAGCATGCTGTGGGTGACCTGGATCTCGATGCTGCGCGACCGGTCGTAGGCAAGCAGGAACCATCTGCATAACTGATGTTTGAGCACGTGATGGCGGCTGCAGAACGTGATCTGCGATACCTGGGCCATCAGCAGGCGCACGCAGACAAACACGAGATGGCGAATCACCGGCGACGCATCGAAAGCGGCGGCGAAGATGCGTCGGTCCAGCCGGTAGACGAAGCCGTCGCGGCATGCGACGGCACGGCACGGCATCCGGCCGCTGCCGCCGATCACGTCGTCGCATACGACACTCTCGCTGCCGATCTCGGCAACTTCCAGCGTCATGCCGCCGGACGAAACGTACTGCAGCGAAATCGCCGTCGTGACGGGCAGGTAAACCGCGGCGAGCGTTTCGCCGGGCTCGCACAGCACCTGGCCCGATTTCAGGTGAACGAGCTGAAGATTGGCAATCAGCGTGGCGCGTTCCTCGCGGTCGAGGGCCGCGAGGAACCGGTTGGCGTCGAAGCTGTGGGAGAGCTCGATCATGCCGTTCGCGTGGGCGACGGCGTCATTGGCCTGGTGGGTCACGGCGCATCCTCGTAGGGGGCGGTCGCACGTCGCGCGGCGGCATCCCCGGGGATTTAGCACGCGCGTGCGGATTTGTGTTCGTCGAAATTCGAATGACGATGGCGGGAAAAGGCTAGCACGCAATTGAATTCGATAAATTGCGCACTACGTCACTTCACAAAGTTTGACGATTCAACGTGAATGAAAATGTTATATGGATTTGAAGATCATGCTCTGAAGAGTTAATCGCGTTGATATGGATCGGCGAATAAGTCGAGAATTCGATGTCGATCCGGAATCAATCGAGAAGTGACGGGTATCGTACATGTAAAACATTAAGAATGCATCTAGCATTATTTGACAATTGAGATTGAGGTTGTAAAGTTATCAATGAAATCATGTGGTTACGTCTGTTATGTGCGTTCGATTACAAAGCCGTAAATTAATGTGTAGATTCATATTTGAGACAGTTTCAAACGATCATTCGAGGTGCCGTGAACCGCCCGGGCGCCATGCGAGACATCACGGAAACAATTGAAAACGGCCCGTAAGTATTTGAACGATAAGCTTCGCGCGCCGCTGTTGGCGCCGCCGCGCACTCGGTGATCATTGATCAGTCGAATCGCTTCCTGTGTCCACTGTGGCAGAGGGTGTCCGAAAATGAGACGCTTTTGACAGTTTTCAGTTGGTAATTCGGCGGGGCTAAATCGCTGGTCATTTATATATTAAGGATGAAGCGGGTATTGGCACGTAAATCGCTTATTGAGATGGGCGCATCGAAACGGGACTCCCGATTCGATCCGGCGGCGTGAAGCCGTAGGTCGATTGGATGGAGGGTTGTGGGCCGCAACCCGCGTCGCCATCCGGACGCGCATCACGATAACGAGTTCCGCTGACGCAGTTGCATGCGGCGCGGAAGACAAATGGGATACAGACATGCTTCATCTTCACTCGAGCTACTCGGCGAATGCCATCCTCGATGCCCTCCCGGAGGACAGCATCCGTGCCATCGCACCGCACCTCGAACTGGTCAGGATCAAGGCCGGCATGCTCGACCGTGTCGGGGAACCGATGCGCCATCTGCATTTCCCGACGACCGCCATGATGTCGGTGCAGCACCTGATGGAAGACGGCGCGATGGTCGAGGTTGCCGTGGTCGGCCGCGAAGGCGTGGTCGGCCTGGCGACGCTCGTCGGCGGCACCTCGGTATCGAACCGCATCGAAGTCCGTATCGGCGGGATGGCCTACCGTGTGCCGACCTGCGTGATGCGCGCGGAATTCGAGCGTTCGCCGGCGACGTATCGGCTGTTGTTGAACTACTGCCAGGCGATGATGGCGCAGATTTCGCGCAGCGCGTTGTGCAACCGCCATCACTCGGTCAGCGAGCAGTTGAGCCGCTGGCTGCTGCTCGCGCATGACCGGATCGACGGCGACGAACTGACCGTCACGCAGCAGACGATCGCGAACATGCTCGGCGTGCGTCGCGAGGGGGTGACGGAAGCAGCCGGCAACCTGCAGGAAGCCGGGCTGATTCGTCAGCGTCGCGGCCGCATCACGGTGCTCGATCGCGACAGCCTCGAGCGCCAGGCGTGCGAGTGCTACGAGCTGATTCGTGCGGACTATCGCCGGCTGCTCGGCACGCGTGCCGGCGTGCGATCGATGCCGGTGCGACCGCGCATGTACGACGTGCACGGCGGATTCCCCGCGCACGGTGCGTGACGATGCATGCGATGGCGGGTGGAGCGAATACGATGCGGCGCGCCGCGATCGCCGCGGCCGATGCCGCGCTCGTGCTGGCAGGCGCGCTCGCCGCGCAGGCGGTGATGGGACTCGCATGGCGCGATCTGTCGGACGCGCAGCGCGGCGCGATTGCGTTGCTGTGCGCGTTGACGGTCGCGCTGTTGCCGCGCAGTGTGCGCTTGTTGCGCGGCGCGTTGTCGCGAGGCGCGGCATCGTCGCATGACAGCGGAACCGTGCTGACGCGCACGATGATCGCCGTTATGTGCGCGGGCATGCTGACGGTGGCTGGCACGATGTGGATCATGAACCGCGGCGGCACGGTCACGACGCGCTGGATTGCGCGGACGGTGCTGTCCGGCGACGCGGCACTGCTGCTTGGCAGGCTGGCACTGTGCGCGCTGGCGATCAAGCGGGGCGATCCGCGCGCGCGGCAGCGGCGGGTCGCGATCGTCGGCGCGACCGCTTACGGACGGGTGGCGATCGAGCGCATGCAGCGCGAGCCTGCCGGCCCGTTCGCGGCGGCCTGCGTGTTCGACGACGCGCCGGCCTCGGCAGCCGCCGACGGAATCGGTGGCGTCCCGGTGATCGGCGACTGGGGCGCGCTGCGGCGCATGATCCGCGGCGGCGAGATCGACGAAGTGTGGCTCACGCTGCCGATGTCGCACGAGTCGCGCATTCAGCGCATCGTGCGCGAATTGCGCGACGAGTTCGTCGAGTTGCGACTGTTGCCTGACGTGCGGCAGATGGCGGTCGTCGAGCGATCCGCGACCGATGTGCTCGGCATGCCGGCAATCAACCTCGCGACCACGCCGCGTTCCGCGCCGGAACTGTGGGCGAAGTTCGCGTTCGACCGGATGTTCGCGGTCGCCGTACTGATCCCGCTGCTGCCGCTGCTTGCGGTGCTGGCGGTCGCCGTGAAGCTGTCGTCGCCGGGGCCTGTCTTGTTCAGGCAGCGCCGCAAGGGTGCCGACGGTCGCGAGTTTCACATCCTCAAGTTCAGGACGATGCGCGTGCATCGCGCACAGCCCGGTGTCGTGCGGCAGGCATCGCGCAACGACGCGCGCATCACGCCTGTCGGCGCGTTCCTGCGGCGCACGTCGCTCGACGAGCTGCCCCAGTTCTTCAACGTGTTGTTCGGCCAGATGTCGGTGGTTGGCCCGCGTCCGCATGCGATCGAACACGACGACTTCTACCGGCAACTGGTCGACTGCTACATGTATCGCTATCGCGTACGACCGGGGATCACGGGATGGGCGCAGGTGAACGGCTATCGCGGCGAGACGCGCAAGGTCGAGGCGATGGCCGCGCGTGTGAAGTTCGATCTGTTCTACATGCAGAACTGGAGCTTCTGGTTCGACATGAAGATCATCCTGATGACGGTCGTTCGTGGCTTCGTCGGGCGTAATGCATTTTAATGAACAGGATTGCGAATTATTACGCACGGTTCCGTCGTCGTCGATGCGATGCTCCACGCAACGGCGCACCTGAAACCGCGCATCAACCGTCCGACGGCGGCTGAGCGGCCGCCGGCGACGCGGTGGGCGTGACGGCGGGGCTGGCATCGGGCGCGGCTTGCGCGCTCGACGGCTGGATGGCGTGCTGGATCGTCGGCACGACCATCGTCGGGAACAGGGCCGCAAGGGCCACCCAGATGACGACGCCGAACAACATGACGTTCTCCCGGAAAACCGCGGATTCACCGCGCATGCTTTCAATCTACGTCGCAACTTTTTACAGGGGATTGATTGACCTCAACGGCGGCTGCGTCAGACGAATGCGGGCGTGCCGGATTATCGCGTCGGTCCCCGGTTTTTCGCGCCCATGGTGCGGGCGCTGACGACGGTCAACACATGCGTGTGCATTGGGTTTATGCTGCGTCGAATGCGTCCGGTGCTTCGTGCGGCCGGGCGCGCATCCGGGCGCGGCGAGCCGGGCGTTCCGGCCCGCCGCGCACCGGCGCGACAACCGCGCGCCGCATGCGCTTTGCGCGGAACCCGGAAAAGGAGAGACGGCGATGGCGCTCGATCGAGAACAACGGCAGACGCTGCAGCGGCGCCTGACCGAGAGCGAGCAGGCGTTGCGGGCGAACATCCGGACGAGCGAGGACCAGCGCGCGTCGGAGTCCTATGCGGAGCTCGCCGGCGCGGCGCCGGATGAGGGCGACGAGGCGAACGCCGATCTGTTCGTCGACATGGATCACGCGCTGATCGGGATGAAGCTGGCCGAGTTGCGTGCGATCGGGCGCGCGCAGCAGCGCATCCGCGACGGCAGCTACGGCGAATGCATCGATTGCGATGCGCCGGTCGGCTACGAGCGGCTGCTCGCGCGCCCGACTGCCGAGCGTTGCACGCATTGCCAGTCCCTGTACGAGCGTCGCTACGCGACGACGCCGCGCGCATCGCTCTGATGTATCGGCGCAGGAGCCGCGCAGGCCGCATGCCTCGCGCGACATGACACGGGCAATCGGTGCAGGATGATCAACGGGCGCCCGCCGTCGTCGACATGCGGCGCCGGGCGGGCAGAGGCCGCCGCACCAGCGCACGGCGCCATCCACGTGGGAGGGAGCCACGCCGACCATGCCGATCCACAATGCCGAGTGTGCGGCCGTCTTCGCCGAAATCGCCGATATGCTCGAGATCCAGGGCGCCAACCCGTTCAGGGTGCGCGCCTATCGCAACGCGGCACGGACGATTGCCGATTACGGGCGCGACATTCCGGCGATGCTCGCGAGCGGCGGCGATCTCGGCCGGATTCCATCGATCGGTGCCGATCTCGCGGCTAAGCTGCGCGAGATCGCCTCGACCGGCACCTGCGAACTGCAGCAAACGCTACGCCATGCGCTGCCGCGCGCGATCGTCGAACTGCTCGACGTGCCGGGGCTCGGCGCGAAACGAGTCAAGGCGCTGCATGACGCACTGCACGTCGAGTCGCTCGAACAGCTACGCGTCGAAGCGAAGAGCGGGCACGTGCGTGCGCTGCCGGGTTTCGGCGCGAAGACCGAAGCCCATCTCCTCGACGCGATCGACGACCGCCTGAAGCGCGAGCCGCAACGCTTCCTGCTGCCGGATGCCGCGCAATCGCTGATGCCGTTGCTCGAGCGTCTGCGCAAGGTGGCCGGCGTCGGGGAAGCGGTGCCGGCGGGCAGTTTTCGCCGCAACCGCGAGACGGTCGGCGACCTCGACATCCTCGTGACGGCGCGCGATCCGGCCGCAGTGGCCGATGCGTTCGTCGGCTACGGTGAAGTCGTGCGCGTGCTCGCGAACGGCAAGACGCGTTCGAGCGTCATGCTCGGCAACGGGCTGCAGGTGGACCTGCGCGTCGTCGATGCCGACGCGTTCGGTGCCGCGCTCGTCTATTTCACGGGATCGAAGGCGCACAACATCGCCCTGCGCAGGATCGCGCAGGCCGGCGGCCTGAAGATCAACGAATACGGCGTATTCCGCGGCGACGAGCGGATCGCGGGCGCGACGGAGGCATCCGTCTACGAGGCGATCGGTCTTCACTGGGTGCCGCCCGAGTTGCGCGAGGACCGCGGCGAGATCGACGCGTCGCGCGCGGGCACGCTGCCGGCGCTGGTCGAGCGCAGGCACGTTCATGGCGATCTGCATGCGCATACCAGGGCGTCGGCCGGGCGCGACAGCCTGCGCGCAATGGCGGATGCGGCCCGGGCCCGCGGGCTCGCGTATCTGGCCGTCACCGATCGCGCACCGGATACGCAAGGTGGCCGAGCCGATGGCGACTGGCTCGTGCGGCAGATCGACGAGATCGACCGCCTCAACGCGTCATTCGACGACTTCGTGCTGTTGAAGGGCGTCGAGGCCGGCATTCGCGAAGACGGCAGTCTCGACGTGCCCGACGACGTGCTTGGGCGCCTCGACCTCGTCGTCGGCGCGGTGCGCGACGGCTTCGACCTGTCAGGCGACGCGCAGACCGGGCGAATCCTGCGTGCGATGGATCATCCGTATTTCACGATCCTCGCGCATCCGATCGGCCGGCTGCTCGGCGAACGCGACGCATGTGAACTCGACGTGCCGCGTGTGCTCGCCGCAGCCGCCGCGCGCCGCTGCTTCGTCGAACTCGATGGCGACCCGCGACGGCTCGATCTGCCGGACGTCTGGTGCCGCGAGGCCACGAAAGCCGGTGTCGCCGTGGCGATCGGCTCGGACGCACGTTGCGCCGACGATCTGGACAACCTCGGATACGGCATCGGCCAGGCGCGGCGTGGTTGGCTCACGCGGCACGACGTGCTCAACACGCGCACGCTCGCGCAACTGCGGCCGCTGCTGGCGCGCACGATGCGCGCGAGCGGGGCGTCGAAGCGCGACCGCCCGAAGGGCGCGTGACGGCGCCCGCCGAAGTCAGGCCAGCACGTCTTCCGCCGGTACGTACGGCAGGCCGAGCGCCAGCGCGACGGCCTCGTAGGTGATGCGGCCGTCGCACACGTTCAGGCCCGCGCGCAGATGCGGATCGTCGGCCATCGCGCGTTTCCAGCCCTTGTCGGCGAGCGCGAGCGCATGGCCGAGCGTCGCATTGTTCAACGCGAACGTCGACGTGCGCGCGACCGCGCCGGGCATGTTCGCGACGCAGTAGTGCACGACGCCGTCGACGACGAAGGTCGGCTGCGCATGCGTCGTTGCATGCGATGTCTCGAAGCAGCCGCCCTGGTCGATCGCGACGTCGACGACGACGGCACCCGTGCGCATCGTCGCGATCATGTCGCGCGTGACCAGCCGCGGCGCCGACGCGCCCGGCACGAGCACCGCGCCGATCACGACGTCGGCGTCGCGCACGGCTTCGTCGATCGTGTGCGCGTTCGAGCAGACGGTCGCGATCCGGTTCGCGAAGACCAGGTCGAGCTGGCGCAGCCGGCCCACGTTCGTGTCGAGCACGGTGACGCGTGCGCCGAGGCCGACCGCCATCTGCAGCGCACCGGTGCCCACCACGCCTGCGCCGAGCACCACGACGTGCGCGGCCGGCACGCCGGGCACGCCGGCCATCAGCACGCCGCGGCCGCCCCGCGGGCTTTCGAGGTGCGTCGCCGCGACCTGGATCGACATGCGTCCCGCGACCTCGCTCATCGGCGCGAGCAGCGGCAGCCCGCCGCCGGGGCCCGTCACGGTCTCGTACGCGATGCACACCGCGCCGGACTTCACCAGCGCGGCCGCCTGCTGGGGATCGGGCGCGAGATGCAGATACGTATAAAGAATCTGTCCGCGCCGCAGCATCGCGCACTCGGCCGCCTGCGGCTCCTTGACCTTGATGATCATGTCGGCGCGCGCGAAGACGTCGCGCGCGTCGTCGCACAATGTCGCGCCTGCGGCCGTGTAGTCGTCGTCGTGCAGACCGATCGCGGTGCCCGCGCCGCGCTGCACGAGCACGCCGTGGCCATGACGCGTGAGTTCGCGCGTGCCGGCCGGCGTGAGGCCGACGCGGTACTCGTGATTCTTGATCTCCTTCGGCACACCGATCAGCATGAGTCGCCTCCATGGGTATTCGTCATTGTTGTCGTGCCCGAGCGCGCCGGCGAACGGCACGTATGCGACGGCTGCGCATGCACGGTTCGAGTGCCGTACTGGAATAAAAGGGTAGTGGTGCCCGGAGGGAAGTCAAGCGGCGGCCGGTGCGACGGTGCATCGCAGCACGCGGCGTGGCGTATTGCGACCGGACGTCGCAATGCATGCGGCACGTGGTTTGGGTATCGTCTCGTGTTGCGCGGAACGGAGCCGCGTGCTGCCGGAGCCGTTCCGGCTGGATCACGACACGATGAGACAAGGAACCTTACCGAGATGAGCGGCGCGTATTTCAGCGTGCCGACGCTTTGTGCGATTGCAATCGTTCACGTCTACTGGGCGTTCGGCGGACGGTTCGGCAAGCGTGCGGCCATTCCGGAACAGGATGGGGTACCGCTCCTGCGGCCGACCATGCTCGGCACGCTCGCCGTCGCGACGGCGTTGCTGGCCGGCGCATGCGCGGTGGCGTCGCGCGCCGGCTGGCTGTGGCCGAACCTGTATCCCGGCGCGATCGCGCTCGCGATCGTTGCGCTCGCATTGATCTTCGCGGTGCGCGCGGTCGGCGATTTCCGCTACGTCGGCTTCTTCAAGCGGGTGCGCGGGTCGCGTTTCGCGCAGATGGACAGCCTGTGTTACTCACCGTTGTGCGTGGCGCTCTCGTTGTCGATCGCGTCGATGCTGTGGTCGTGATGAGCGTCGCGCCTGGCGCGGCAGCCAGTTTGCAGCGCGCGGCGCCCTGACGCCCGTCGCCGCGTCGCGATCGAACGCGCGGAGTGGGCGAAGCCCGCGCATCGCGCCACCGTGGTGAGCGTCGACACGACCCGCGCCACGGCTCTTGCGCATTCCGGAAAACGATTTCCTCATTGTTGCGGTTTTCGATGTAATGAATTGCATTGAACCCTTTGGAAATGGAACCGGTTCCATTTATAATTCGCGGCGTTTGTCGTCGGGCCCGGAATGAGGGTCGTGCACGATGCGCTTGCCGTCGGCCAGCGCGGCGTCTAAGTTGAACAGGGCCATGGCGATGAAGGGCAGATGCGGGCGGTAAGCCGGTATCTGCCCGATGATCAGACCCGCAAAGAGGTCGAACCCGCAGCGCGCCGAAACCGGCGCGCTGCGCGGCTGCATGACGGCGCCACCGCGCAGCGCGTGGCGTGCGCCCGCATCGAGGTTGTTCGCAACGCCGCAAGAACAGGACGGCCGGCCGCGCGCGGCAAGGCTGCCGTGCCGGGCATGCCGCATGCGGAATGCGCGCCCCGAACCACGTTCCACAACGATCACCATCCGACCATGTCCACGCCACCCGACAAACCCAATTCGCGTCGCCGCTTCCTGCGCACGTCGGTCGCGCTCGTGCCGATCGCGTCGGTCGCCGGTTGCGACCTGCGCTCGTCGTCGTCCTCGACCACGGCCGGCAATGTCTCCACCGCGCCGGCCGGCGGCGAACGCGCGCCGTACAAGCCGACCTTCTTCGATGCGAAGGAGTGGGCGTTCGTCCAGGCCGCCGTCGACCGGTTGATCCCGGCCGACGCCGAAGGCCCCGGCGCGCTCGAATCCGGCGTGCCCGAATTCATCGACCGCCAGATGGAAACCCCGTACGCACACGGCGCGACGTGGTACATGCAGGGGCCGTTCCAGCAGGGCGTGCCCGAGCTCGGCTACCAGCTCAAGCTCGTGCCACGTGACATCTACCGGCTCGGCATCGCGGGGGTCAACCGCTATTGCGAAAAGGCCCATGGCAGGGTGTTCGCCGATCTCGACGCGCCGACTCGCGACACCGTGCTCGGCGAACTCGAAAAAGGCGGCGCGCAGATCGACGACGTGCCGTCCGCCGTGTTCTTCGGCCAGTTGCTGCAGAACACGCGCGAAGGCTACTTCTGCGATCCGGTGCACGGCGGCAATCACGACATGGCCGCGTGGAAGATGATCGGTTTTCCGGGCGCGCGCGCCGACTTCATGGATTTCGTCAACCAGAACGGCAAGCCGTACCCGTACGGCCCCGTCTCGATCAACGGGGAGCGCAGCTGATGGCCGCAGAGAAAAAGCCGCATGTCGATGCGGTGATCGTCGGCTTCGGCTGGACGGGCGCGATTCTCGCGAAGGAACTGACCGAAGCGGGCTTGAAGGTCGTCGCGCTCGAGCGCGGCGAGTATCGCGACACCTACCCGGACGGCGCGTATCCGAACACGATCGACGAGCTGACCTACAACGTCCGCAAGAAGCTGTTCCTCGACCTGTCGAAGACGACCGTGTCGATCCGCCACGGCGTGCAGGACACCGCGCTGCCGTACCGGCAGCTCGCCGCGTTCCTGCCGGGCGAGGGCGTCGGCGGCGCAGGGCTGCACTGGTCGGGCGTGCATTTCCGGATCACGCCGGAAGAGCTGCGCCTGCGCAGCCACTACGAAGAGCGCTACGGCAAGAAGTTCATCCCGGAAGGGATGACGATCCAGGACACGGGCGTGACCTACGACGAGCTCGAGCCGCATTTCGACTTCGCCGAGAAGGTGTTCGGCACGTCGGGGCAGGCGTACAAGGTCGGCGGCAAGGTGGTCGGCGACGGCAACGTGTTCGAAGCGAACCGCAGCGACAACTTCCCGCTGCCCGCGCAGCTCAACACCTATTCGGCGCAGCGCTTCTTCGACGCGGCCAGGTCGCTCGGCCTGCATCCGTACCGGCTGCCGTCGGCGAATACGTCGGGCCCATACACGAACCCGTACGGCGTGCAGATGGGCCCGTGCAACTTCTGCGGCTACTGCAGCGGCTACGCGTGCTACATGTACTCGAAGGCGTCGCCGAACCTGAACATCCTGCCGGCACTGAAGCAGGCGCCGAACTTCGAGCTGCGCTCGAAGTGCCACGTGTTGCGCGTAGACCTCGACGACACGAAGAAGCGTGCGACGGGTGTCACCTACGTCGACCCGGCCGGCCGTGAAGTGCACCAGCCGGCCGATCTCGTGATCGTCGCGGCGTTCCAGTATCACAACGTGCACCTGCTGCTGCTGTCGGGTATCGGCAAGCCGTACGACCCGATCTCGGGCGAAGGCGTGGTGGGCCGCAATTTCGCGTACCAGAACCTGTCGACGATCAAGGCGTTCTTCGACAAGGACACCTTCACGAACCCGTTCATCGGCGCGGGCGGAAACGGCGTCGCGGTGGACGACTTCAACGCGGACAACTTCGACCATGGCCCGCTCGGCTTCGTCGGCGGTTCGCCGCTGTGGGTGAACCAGGCCGGCGTGAAGCCGATCAGCGGCATTGCGACGCCGCCGGGCACGCCGCAATGGGGCGCCGCGTGGAAGAAGGCCGTGAAGGACAACTATGCGCACACGATCTCGATGGATGCGCACGGCACGAACATGTCGTACCGCGATGTCTACCTCGACCTCGATCCGACCTATCGCGATTCGTACGGCCAGCCGCTCTTGCGGATGACCTTCGACTGGAAGGACAACGACATCAAGATGGCGCAGTACGTGACCGGGCAGATGAAGAAGATCGCGGAGGCGATGGGGCCGAAGGCGATCGGCGTGTCGACGCGCGAGTTCGGCAAGCACTTCGATTCGCGCGCATACCAGACGACGCACCTGGTGGGCGGCGCGATCATGGGCACCGATCCGAAGACGAGCGTGCTGAACCGCTACCTGCAATGCTGGGACGTGCACAACGTGTTCGTGATGGGCGCGTCGGCGCTGCCGCAAGGCATCGGCTACAACCCGACCGGGATCATCGCGGCGCTGGCCTACTGGTCGGCACGCGCGATCCGCGAGCAATACCTGAAAAATCCTGCTCCGCTGGTGACCGCATGAAGAGGATAGTGAACCACCACAACGCCGCGCGCCGAATTTCCCCGCTGCGGCGCGCACTGGCGATCGGCACGGCATGGGCGGCGTTCGGTCTCGCGGGCGGGGCGGCCTTCGCGCAACCGACGGGGCCGGCTGCGGCTTCGGGCCCGACGGCGGCACCGGCGGCATTGGCGGCCCAATCGGCCGATGCGAACCTCGTCAAGCGAGGCGAATATCTTGCCCGCGCGGGCGACTGCATCGCATGCCACACTGCAAGCGGCGGCAAGCCGTTCGCGGGCGGGCTGAAGTTCGACACGCCGATCGGCGCGATCTATTCGACCAACATCACGCCGGACCCGAAGACGGGCCTCGGCGGCTGGACGCTCGACGACTTCACTCGCGCGGTGCGCGAGGGCGTCCGCAAGAACGGCGACACGATGTACCCGGCGATGCCGTACCCGTCCTACGCGCGCCTGAGCGACGACGACGTGAAGGCGCTGTATGCGTACTTCATGCACGGCGTCACGCCGGTCGAACGCGAGAACCGCGCGGTCGACATCGTTTGGCCCCTGTCGATGCGCTGGCCGCTGATGTTCTGGCGCAAGATGTTCGCGCCGGCGCCGAAGCCGTTCGATGCGGCGTCGTACACCGATCCGGTGGTCGCGCGCGGCGCGTATCTCGTGCAGGGTCTCGGTCATTGCGGCGCGTGCCACACGCCGCGTGCGGCGACGATGCAGGAGCGCGCGCTGACCGATGCGGGCGGCCTCGACTTCCTGGCCGGCGGCGCGGCGATCGACGGCTGGGTGCCGACGAGCCTGCGCGGCGAGCCGCGCACCGGGCTCGGCACGTGGAGCGAATCCGAGATCGTGCAGTTCCTGAAGACCGGCCGCACGCTGCGCACGGCCGCGTTCGGCGGGATGACGGACGTGGTCGGCCACAGCATGCAGCACTTGAGCGACAACGACCTGACCGCGATCGCGCGCTACCTCAAGACGCTGCCGCCGCGCGCGCAGGGCGAGCAGCCGCACATGTACGACGCAGCCGCGGCGAAGGCGCTGCAGACCGGCGACGCGAGCAAGCCGGGCGCTGCCGTCTATCGTGACAACTGCATGGCGTGCCACCGCAGCGACGGCCACGGCTACACGCGCGTGTTCCCGGCGCTCGCCGGCAATCCGGTCGTGCAGGGCGAGGATCCGACGTCGCTGATCCACGTCGTGCTGGAAGGCAGCGCACTGCAGGGGACGCACACCGCGCCGTCGACCTTCACGATGCCGCCGTTCGGCTGGCGCCTGTCGGACCAGGAAGTCGCGGACGTGTCGAACTTCGTGCGCACGAGCTGGGGCAATACGGGCACGGCGATCACGGCCGCGCAGGTCGCGAAGGTGCGCAAGAGCACGCCGTCGACGCGGCCAGAGCCGCCGCCGGGCGCGCGGTTCCCGCAGGCGTCGCGCTGACGCAAGCTGCGGGACGCCGGTCGCCGCCCGATCGATCCGCCGCGCGCCGCCGGCCGGCGCGTGGGGCGCGTTCCGGCTGCCCGGGGTAGTACCCCCGCAATGGCGGGCCACCGCGTGAATTTTTCGCGGTGGCCCGCCATTTTTCCATCTCATCCCTTATCCTTCCATTCTTGAACCTTACTAAATAGTTACAAGAACTCGGGAGGGGGGATGCCTCATGACGTCAGCCTGATTGCGTTGCTCGCGGCCGGTTTCGGTCTCGCGATGATCTTCGGTTACCTCGCGTCACTGCTGAAAATGCCGCCGCTCGTCGGCTATCTGCTCGCCGGGATCGTGATCGGCCCCGGCACGCCCGGTTTCGTCGGCGACCTGTCGCTCGCGCAGCAGCTCGCGGAAGTCGGCGTGATGCTGCTGATGTTCGGTGTCGGCCTGCATTTCTCGCTCGGCGATCTGCTCGCGGTGCGCAAGATCGCACTGCCGGGGGCCGTCGTCCAGATTACCGTCGCAACGTTGCTCGGCGGCGGGCTCGCGCTCACGTGGGGCTGGAGCCTCGGTGCGGCGCTCGTGTTCGGGCTCGCGCTGTCGGTCGCGAGCACGGTCGTGCTGCTGCGGGCGCTCGAGGGGCGCAGCCTCGTCGAGACGGTGAATGGGCGCATCGCGGTCGGCTGGCTCGTCGTCGAGGATCTCGTGATGGTGCTGGTGCTCGTACTGCTGCCGCCCGTCGCGGGGCTGCTCGGCGGCACACCGCCCGGCGATGCGCACGCGGCCGGCGGTAGCGTGTGGGGCACGCTCGGCGTCACGATGCTGAAGGTCGCCGCGTTCATCGCACTGATGCTCGTGGTCGGCAAGCGCGTGTTCCCGCGCATCCTGTGGCTCGTCGCGCGCACCGGTTCGCGCGAGCTGTTCACGCTGTGCATGATCGCCGCGGCGGTCGGCATCGCGTACGGCGCGGCGAAGCTGTTCGACGTGTCGTTCGCGCTCGGCGCGTTCTTCGCCGGGATGATGATGCGCGAGTCGGAGTTCAGCCGGCGCGCGGCCGACGAGACGCTGCCGCTGCGCGACGCGTTCTCGGTGCTGTTCTTCATTTCGGTCGGGATGCTGTTCGATCCGACGGTGCTGCTCACCGAGCCGCTGCACGTGATCGAAGTCGCGGCGATCGTCCTGATCGGCAAGACGCTCGCGGCAGTCGCGCTCGTGATCGCGTTCCGCTATCCGCTGAACACCGCGCTGACGGTCGGCGCGGGCCTCGCGCAGATCGGCGAATTCTCGTTCATTCTCGCGGGGCTCGGTCGTGCGCTCGGACTGCTGTCGGCCGAAGGGCAGAGCCTGATCCTCGCGGTCGCGCTGATCTCGATCGCGATGAACACGCTGCTGTTCGCGATGATCGATCCGGCGCTCGCGTGGATCCGCAAGCATTCGGCATTCGCGCGCACGCTCGAGGCACGCGACGATCCGCTCGCCGCGCTGCCGATGTCGACGCCGCAGACGCACCTGACCGGGCAGGTCGTGATCGTCGGCTACGGCAAGGTCGGCACGCGGATCGCGCATGCGCTGGACGAGCGCGGCATCGCGTATGTCGTCGTCGAGCAGAATCGCGAGCTCGTCGAAAAGCTGCGCGCGGACGGCGTCGCCGCCGTGTCGGGCGACGCGATCGAGCCGGTCGTGCTCGTGCAGGCGCATATCGCGCGCGCCGGGATGCTGGTCGTCACGCTGCCGGACGTATTCGACGTGCGGCAGATCGTCGAGATCTCGCGCACACTGAACCCGATGCTGGAGGTCGTGCTGTGCACGAACAGCAGCGACGAGGCCGCGTTGCTGTCGAGCGAGGGTGTCGGCACCGTGTTCATGGGCGAGAGCGAACTCGCGCGCGGAATGACCGAGCACGTGCTCGGCAGGATGGTGAAGCCGGTGGCGGATGCGCACGCGCACTGACGGTCGCGCGGCCGGGGTCGCGCGGGTGGCGGGATAGTGTCGGCCAGCGGAAAGGGGGCGTGCCGGGAATTCGGCACGGCGAACAGTCAACCTGTTCGCCTCGCGCGGCGCCGAGTGCGTCCTGGCGGCTTCAGCCTGCCGCCGCCTTCGCCGGTACGGCCGCGCCGGATTGCGCGGCCGTTTTCACGGGGGCCGATGCCTTCTGCTCGCCCGCCGTCTTCGGTTGCGCCGTGGCCTTCGGCGCCGCGACGGTCTTCTGCGGTGCGGCCTTGACCGGCGCATTCGGCGTCGGCTCGACCGGTGCGTCGGGCGGCACGCCGAGCAACTGCAGCGAGCCGCTCGTGACCGACGAGAACACCGGGCCGGCCACCGTGCCGCCGTAATAGCCCTTGCCGCGTGGCTCGTCGATCATCACCGCGACGATCAGGCGCGGGTTGCTCATCGGCGCCATCCCCGCGAACAATGCGCGGTACTTGCCCTTCGCATAGGTCGCGCCGACCTGCTTGCGCGCCGTGCCCGTCTTGCCGCCGATCCGGTAGCCGTCGACGCGCGCGCGGCGCCCCGTGCCGCCTTCGCCGACGGCCGACTCGAGCATCGCGCGGATCGCCGCCGCGGTTTGCGGCGACGTCACGCGGTGGCCGCGATGGGCATTGATCGTCTGCGGGTCGGAGCCGTTCTTCAGCAGCGACACCGGGTGCAGCGTGCCGTCGCCCGCGTAGGCGGTGTAGGTCTGCGCGATCTGCAGCAGCGACATCGACAGCCCGTAGCCGTACGCCATCGTCGCCTGCTCGATCGGCCGCCAGCGCTTGTAGCCGCGCAGGCGGCCCGACGCGACGCCCGGGAATGTCAGCTCCGGCGCGCGGCCGATCCCGTATTCCTGGTACTTGTTCCAGATCGTTTCGGCGGGCAGGTTCAGCGCCAGCTTCGCGAGCGCGACGTTGCTCGACTTCTGCAGCGCCTGCGAGACGGTCAGCGAGCCGTGGTTCGACGTGTCGTGGATCACGGCCGGGCCGATCTTGTAGGTGCCGGGCGATGTGTTGATGATCGTGTTCGGCGTGACCTTGCGCTCGTCGATCGACAGCGCGACGACGAGCGGCTTGATCGTCGAACCCGGCTCGAACGTGTCGATCACCGCGCGGTTGCGCAGCTGCTGGCCCGTCAGCCGGGCGCGGTCGTTCGGGTCGAAGGTCGGGTAGTTCGCGAGCGCGAGGATTTCGCCGTTTTGCGCGTCGAGCACGACCACGCTGCCGGCTATCGCGTTGTTCTCGAGCACCGCAGCCTTGAGCTGGCTGAACGCGAGCTGCTGGATCCGCCGGTCGATCGTCAGTTCGATCGTCGCGCCGTGCTGCGCGGGCACGAGCGGACGCGTGTCGGACACGATGCGGCCGAGCCGGTCGCGGATCACCTCGCGCTGCCCGGAGGTACCCGACAGCCGCCCGTTCGCCGCGAGCTCGACGCCTTCCTGGCCCTTGTCCTCGACGTTGGTGAAGCCGACTACGTGCGCGGCCGATTCGCCCTCCGGATAGAAGCGCTTCGAGTCGGCGATCTGCGTGATGCCGTCGATCTCGAGCTTGTCGAGCCGGCTCGCGGTGTCGGCGTCGATCTGCCGCTTGAGCAGCACGAACGTGCGGTCGTTGCGCAGGCGGCGCTTCACTTCCGCGAGCGGCATGTCGAGCAGCTTCGCGATCTGCGGATAGTCGATTTCGGCGACTTGTTTCGGATTCGCCCAGATTTCATACGTCGACAGGCTGACCGCGAGCATCGCGCCGTTGCGGTCGACGATGCGCCCGCGCATCGCGTCGAGCTCGATCGTGCGCTGGTAGCGCTTCTGGCCTTGCCCGACGTAGAAATCCTGGTTCGCGACCTGCACCCAGAAGGCGCGTCCGATCAGTGCGGCGAAACCGAGGGACACCATGATCACGACCAGCTTCGAGCGCCACATCGGCAGGCGCGACGCGAGCATCGGATGCTTGGTCGCGGCGGCGTATGGATCGGCGGGATGGGTCTTCTTTTTCACGCTCATGCAAGGGCCGGGTCGGGCCGCCGGACGGCGGCAAGTCAGTTGGAATAATGCGATTGTAATAAATGAGTAAACATTATGTGGGGAAAGTATGTTTCGGCCCCATAAAAGGTTTGCGTTTCCGCCCGGGTATGGTCCGAAGAAGGGAAGCGCGGCGAAATGGCAATGCGGCCTGACGTGCTTGTGCCGACGGAGCCGGGAGGGATGGGCGGAGCGTTGTTACCGCCGCCGCGGTTCGATTAACCCGGCCCCGATTAATTAAGGGGCCGGAAAATAAAAAGGCGCCTCGAAGAGAGGCGCCGTTATTCGTGAATATCTAAATGAATATCGCGGAAACTGGAATAAACCCGAAAACCGCAGAGGATTGCCGTCAAAAATACCTATCGCGCGACGGAAATAAATTCATGATATTCCGACTCCGCCGTGGAACGATCGACCGCCTGCAGACGCCATGCGCCATCGGGGTGCTCGCCGGCGAGCACAGCCGGACCTTGTTCGCGCTGCGTCGCGCTGAACGACAGCCCCTTCAACTGGCATACGGCATTCCCGCTGTCGGCCGCGCAGAGGGCCATTGCGCCTTCCACGTCCCGGACCTTGCCCCAGCTCGGAAGATCGATTCCCTGGTGTGCCTCGCGTGACCACAGCCCCTCATCGGTATCGACCCAGAGCACCGCGAAGGAGTGACGGGTTGCCGACTCGCTGCCATTAATCCGAATAGTGAGGCGCATTGGATCGTCTCCTGAAAAAAATGACACATTCGACCGTTTTGGTTTGACCAGTCTAGATAGACTGCCGTGAAACGCAAGTGATAATCCGCAATAAATCCGAATTGCACCTATAGGCGTTTCCCGATGAAACGACGTCTGACGATCCGCCACGATCGTGACGGAGCGCGCAAACGCAAGCGCAGCATGATCCGCGCGCCGCGACCGGAACCTGGCGTGTCCCGGACATGCGATGACCCGGGAGAGGCCGCGTCGAAGTGTCGCGTCGAAGCGAGGGCCCGACGCGCATCGGCCGTCCTGCCACGGAAGCCATCGCATGCTGCCCGACCGGACGTTTCGATGATTTGACGGCCCGGCCGGTACGACACACTCCGACATTCGCATACAAATCCGCACACTTTCACGAAACTTTCAGGACAGACTTGCGGGCGATCAGGCCCCACACTTGGATCTTCCGATCCTGCGCCGCGGACGCCTGTCCGTGGCGGGCCGCCGCCGCCTCGTGCCAGAGACGCGATCGACGCGATCGCGGGCCGCAGCCCGATCGGGATAACCGGGGCGAGCGTCGGCCCCGGCCCGGCCGACAGCCGTGCGCCGCTCCGCGATCCGGGGCGGCCGCGGCGTCCGGCCGATTCTTCGAAGGAGACTATCGTGCTGATCTGGAAAACCGCGTTGTCGCTCAACTGGCGCACGAGCCTCGTGTCGCCGGCCAGCGCACCGGTCGCGGCGGCCAACGTCGGACGGCTGGTGCTCACCGGCGCCACCGGCTTCATCGGCAGCACCGTGCTGACGGCGCTCGTCAACGCCGGGTTGCTCGAGCGCATCGTGTGTGTCGTTCGTGCGGAGCATCGCGCCCACGCGGTCGCGCGTCTGCGCGAAGCGGCGTTGCGCGCGGGGCTCGCGCCGTACTGGGCATCGCGTCTCGGCGACGCGAACGTGGTCGTCGGTGCGCTCGGCGACGTGTGGCAGGGCACCGACGCGTCGCGTCTCGCCGGCGCGACGCACGTGATCCATTGCGCGGGCCATGCGTCGCCGGCCGACGGTTCGCATCTGCAGGCCGACATCGCCGATTCGCTGCGCTTTGCCGAGCGGTTCGCGCACGCGCCGCAGCTGCAGCGTTTCGTGTACGTCGGCACCGCCTATGCGCACGCGGGCCGCGGCGGGATCGTGTACGAGGCGTCGGCGGGCGACGCGGCGCAGGGCGGCGACGGGTTGCACGGCGCGGTGCTCGCGGCGGACTACCTGCAAGCGAAGGCCGAAACGGAGCAGCGCCTGCGCGCGCTCGGGCTGCCGCTCGTCGTCGTGCGTCCGTCGCACGTCGTCGGTCATACGGTGCTCGGCACGCGGCCCGCACCGAATTCGTTCTGGATGTTCCGCGTCGCGCACGCGGCACGGCGCTTTACCGCGCGGCCGATGACGCGCATCGACATCGTGTCGGTCGACGATGTCGCGCGCGCGACGATGCTGCTGGCCGTGAAGCCGACGCTGATGCACGACGTGTACCACGTGTCGGCCGGCGACGAGGCGCCGCAGGTCGCGCAGATCGTGCGCGCGATGGACGAGGCGGCCGGCATGACGGGCGCGCCGCGCTACGCGGCCTGTGCGCCGGCCGAACTGCCGCTCGTGGTGCGCGATGTGCTCGGGCGGTCCGATCCGGCGCTCGAACGCGTGATCGGCCGCGCGTTGCAGCGGTGCGCGGAGTTCGCGATGGTCGATCGCGTGTTCGACAACCACCGCGTGCGCGACGAAATCGATTTCGAGCCGCTGCCGTTCATCGATTACGTCGAGGAATGCATGCGCACGTCGCGCGGCGTCGCGGTGACGGAACTGATGCGCGGCGCGCTGCACTGACGGCCCGCGCGATGCGGGGCCTGCCGATTCCCGGGGGCCGGTTCGTCGCCGCTCGCGGCGGTCCGGCGGCGGCAGGCCCTACGACGCGCTGCCGAGTTCGATCAGCCGGTCGAGCGCCCGGTAGATGTCGTCCAGGCCGTCCTGGCCGAAACGCGCTTCAAGCTGACGATATTGCTCGTCGATGCGCGGACCGATTTCCGTGACCAGTTTCCTGCTTTGCGGCGTCAGGCTCACCAGCAGCCTGCGCTGATCTTCCTGCGCGCGGGTGCGCGTAATCAGGCCGTCGCGCTCCATGCGTTCCAGCACGCCCGTGAGGCTTGGGCTCAGGATGCAGCAGCGGCGCGCGATTTGTCCCGCTTCGAGCGCGTGCGCCGGCTCGCCGTCGAGCACGCGAATGATCCGCCATTGCTGTTCGGTCAGCGCGAATTCCTTGAGAATGGGCCGGAACAGGCACATCAGCGTTTCGCGGGCCTCGAGCAGCAGCATGGCCAGGTTGCGATGGTCGAGCGTACGGTTCATCGGGGTGGGTAGAGGGGCAGAGGACGGGGACGCATCAATCTTAACAGCCGGTGGGAATGAATTTCGTGTGTCAGGGTAATCGAGGTTGCGAGCCTTCGATTGTTTACTTAAGATGTTAAGTATTGACGATGCGCCGCGACGCGCGGCAGGGGAATGACGCATGGAGCTGTCCTGCATGACCGCCGCGGCGCCGCCGCTGCCGGTCGCCATCGGTACCGTCTACGGTGCGCTGCTCAACGAGCGCGCCGCACTCGACGCGCTCGGCGACGCCGTGCACGCGCCGCCTTACGGCCGTCCGCCGCAGGCACCGATCCTTTACATCAAACCGGCCAACACGCACGCAGCCGACGGCGCGGCCGTCGTGGTGCCGGCGGGCATCGATGCGTTGGAGATCGGCGCGTCGGTGGCCGTCGTGTTCTCGCGGCGCGCGACGCGCGTGCCGGCCGCGCAGGCGCTCGACCACGTGCTCGGCTTCACGCTCGCGAGCGACGTGTCGGTTCCGCACCGCGATTACTACCGTCCGGCCGTGCGCTTCAAATGTCGCGACGGCTTCTGCCCGTTGGGCCCGGCGATCGTGCCTGCTACTGCGCTCGGCGACATCGACGCGATCGGCCTGACGGTACGGATCGACGGCAGCACCGCGGTGTCCGCATCGACCGCCACACTGATCCGCCCGGTGCGCGAACTGATTGCCGACGTGACGGCGTTCATGTCGTTCGACGCGGGCGACGTGCTGCTGCTCGGCGTCGCGGGTGGCGCACCGCTTGCCCGCGCGGGAAGCGTGGTGGAGATCACCGCTGCCGGCATCGGCACGTTGCGGCATACGTTGATTGCGGAGGAAGCACGATGAAGACGGCGCGCGTGATCTACAACGGCGCACTGCATGCGGCCGAACCGGCCAGCGACGGCGCGATCCGCCTCGACACGGGGCGCGTGCTCGCCGAGGACGCGGTGACGTGGCTGCCGCCCGTCGCGCCGCGCACGACGTTCGCGCTCGGCCTCAACTACGCGGACCACGCGAAGGAACTCGCGTTCAAGGCACCGAGCGAGCCGCTGATTTTCCTGAAGGGGCCGAACACGTTCATCGGTCATCGGTCGCGCACCGTGCGCCCGGCGGACGCGACGCACATGCACTACGAGTGCGAGCTGGCCGTCGTGATCGGCCGCCCGGCGCGCAACGTGAGCCGGGCGCGGGCAATCGACTACGTTGCCGGCTACACGGTCGCGAACGACTACGCGATCCGCGATTACCTCGAAAACTACTACCGCCCGAACCTGCGCGTGAAGAACCGCGACACCTGCACGCCGCTCGGGCCCTGGCTCGTCAGCCGCGACGAGATCGGCGATGCGGGCGGCCTCATGCTGCGCACGACGGTGAACGGCCGGGAGACGCAGCGCGGCAGCACGCGCGACATGATCTTCGACGTACCCGCGCTGATCGAGCACATCAGCGGTTTCATGACGCTCTCGCCGGGCGACCTGATCCTGACCGGCACGCCGGAAGGGTTGGCCGACACGAAGCCGGGCGACGAGGTGGTGACCGAAATCGAAGGGATCGGCCGGCTCGTAAACACGATCATCGGCGAAGCAGACTACTATCGCGCCGGCTGAGCCCGTCGCCCAAGGAAGGAGAGCACATGACCATCAAGCACTGGATCGACGGCCGCGAAGTCGAGAGCCGCGAGACCTTCACGACGCTGAATCCCGCGACGGGCGACGTGATCACCGACGTCGCATCGGCCGGCGAGGCCGAAGTCGACGCGGCCGTGCGCGCGGCGAAGGAAGCGTTCCCGAAATGGGCGAACACACCCGCCAAGGAGCGTGCGAAGCTGATGCGCAAGCTCGGCGAGCTGATCGAGAAGAACGTGCCGATGCTCGCCGCGCTCGAGACGCAGGACACGGGCCTGCCGATCGCACAGACGAGCAAGCAGCTGATTCCGCGCGCGTCCGAGAACTTCAACTTCTTCGCGGAAGTGTGCGTGCAGATGAACGGCCGCACGTATCCGGTCGACGACCAGATGCTGAACTACACGCTGTACCAGCCGGTCGGCGTGTGCGCGCTGGTGTCGCCGTGGAACGTGCCGTTCATGACCGCGACGTGGAAGACGGCGCCGTGTCTCGCGCTCGGCAACACGGCCGTGCTGAAAATGTCGGAGCTGTCGCCGCTGACGGCCGACCAGCTCGGCCGGCTCGCGCTCGAGGCTGGCATTCCGCCGGGTGTGCTGAACGTCGTGCAGGGCTACGGCGCGACCGCCGGCGACGCGCTGGTGCGCCATCCGGACGTGCGCGCGGTGTCGTTCACGGGCGGCACGGTCACGGGCAAGCGGATCATGGAGCGCGCGGGCCTGAAGAAGTATTCGATGGAGCTTGGCGGCAAGTCGCCGGTGCTGATTTTCGACGATGCCGATTTCGACCGCGCGCTCGACGCGTCGCTGTTCACGATCTTCTCGATCAACGGCGAGCGTTGTACCGCAGGCTCGCGGATCTTCGTGCAGCGCACGATCTACGATCGCTTCGTGCAGGAATTCGCGCGCCGCGCGAACAACCTGGTGGTCGGCGACCCGTCCGATCCGGCGACGCAGCTCGGCGCGATGATCACGCGCCAGCACTGGGAGAAGGTGACCGGGTATATCCGGATCGGCGAGCAGGAAGGCGCGCACGTGGTGGCCGGCGGCGCGGACAAGCCGGCCGGTCTCGCCGAGCATCTGCGCAACGGCAACTTCGTGCGCCCGACCGTGTTCGCGGACGTCGACAACCGGATGCGCATCGCGCAAGAGGAAATCTTCGGACCGGTCGCGTGCCTGATTCCGTTCGAGGACGAGGAAGAAGGTCTGCGGCTCGCCAACGACACGTCCTACGGGCTTGCGTCGTACATCTGGACGCAGGACGTCGGCAAGGTGCATCGCCTCGCGCGCGGTATCGAGGCCGGGATGGTGTTCGTGAACAGCCAGAACGTGCGCGACCTGCGCCAGCCGTTCGGCGGGGTGAAGGAGTCGGGCACCGGCCGCGAGGGCGGCGAGTACAGCTTCGAGGTGTTCGCGGAGATCAAGAACGTGTGCATCTCGATGGGTTCGCATCACATCCCCCGCTGGGGCGTGTAACTGGCGCGGTTCGTTCCGCCGCAGGAGCGCCGCCAGAACGCCAGAACGCCAGAACGATACGGAGACTTAACGATGGGCAAACTGTCCCTCGCCGCGAAGATCACGCACGTGCCGTCGATGTACCTGTCGGAGTTGCCCGGCAGGCATCATGGCTGCCGCGAAGCGGCGATCCGCGGCCATCAGTTGATCGGTGAGCGCTGCCGCGCGCTCGGCGTCGACACGATCGTCGTGTCGGACGTGCACTGGCTCGTCAACGCCGGGTATCACGTGAACTGCAATGCGCGGTTCGCGGGCACGTATACCAGCAACGAACTGCCGCATTTCATCCGCGACATGGAGTACGCGTATCCGGGCAACCCGGCGCTCGGCCGCCTGATCGCCGAGACGGCCAGCGCGCGCGGCATCGCGACGCGCGCGCACGAGATCGACAGCCTCGAACTCGAATACGGCACGCTCGTGCCGATGCGCTACATGAACGGCGACCAGCACTTCAAGGTCGTGTCGATCGCGGGCTGGTGCATGTGGCACACGCTCGACGAAAGCCGGCGCTTCGGCGCGGCGCTGCTCGAGGCGATCGGCAAGAGCGATTCGAATGTCGCATTCCTCGCGAGCGGTTCGCTGTCGCACCGCTTCAACGACAACGGCAGCCCCGAGGAATCGATCCACCAGATCAGCCGCGAATTCTTCCGGCAGGTCGACCTGCGCGTGGTCGAGCTGTGGAAGCAGGGCGATTTCAGGACCTTCTGCGCGATGCTGCCCGAATACAACACGCATTGCCACGGCGAAGGCGGCATGCACGACACGGCTATGCTGCTCGGCCTGCTCGGCTGGGATCGCTACGACAAGCCCGTCGAGATCGTCACCGACTATTTCGCGAGCTCCGGCACCGGGCAGATCAACGCGATCTTCCCGCTCGCCTGAGCGCCTCATCACCTATCAGGAGCGTTGCCATGCCACACATCGTCGTCGAGTACACCGCGAACATCCGCGACGACGCGCGCATTCCCGCGCTGCTGCGCACGATCAACGCGACGCTGATCGCGCAGGGCGGCGTGTTCCCCACGGGCGGCATCCGCTCGCGCGCGATCGAGCTGCAGGACTACTGCGTCGCCGACGGCACCGAGGACGACGCGTTCGTCCACGTGACGCTGAAGATCGCCTCGGGTCGCAGCGACGAAACCAAGAAGGCCGCGTGCGACGCGTTGTTCGACGCGATCAAGGCGCATTTCGCCGAACTGTACGCGAAACGTTACCTCGCGTTGTCGATGGAGCTCACCGAGTTCAGCGAAAGCGGCTCGTACAAGCACAACAACATCCATGCCCGCTACAAGCGGGCCAGCTGAACCCCATTCCCGATCCGACCATGCTCGAACCTGCCCTCATCGATCAGCTCGCCCGACGCCTGCACGACGCCGAGCGCGCGCGCACGCAGATCCGCCAGATCTCGCTCGACCATCCCGACATCACGATCGACGACGCCTATGCGATCCAGCGCGCGTGGGTGAACCTCAAGCTTGCGGAAGGCCGCACGCTGAAAGGGCACAAGATCGGCCTTACGTCGAAGGCGATGCAGAACACGTCGCAGATCGACGAACCCGATTATGGTGCGCTGCTCGACGACATGTTCTTCGATGACGGCGGCACGATTCCGACCGGGCGCTTCATCGTGCCGCGCGTCGAGGTCGAACTCGCATTCGTGCTCGGCAAGCGGCTTGCCGGCCCGAACTGCACGATCTTCGACGTGTACGACGCGGTCGACTACGTGGTGCCCGCGCTCGAGATCATCGACGCACGCAGCCAATCGATCGACCCCGACACGAAGCGGCCGCGCAAGGTGTTCGACACGATCGCCGACAACGCGGCCAATGCGGGCGTCGTGATCGGCGGGCGCCCGGTGCGGCCGCAGGACGTCGACCTGCGCTGGGTCGCGGCGATCATGTCGCGCAACGGCGTGGTCGAGGAAACGGGGGTCGCGGCCGGCGTATTGAACCATCCGGCCAATGGCGTCGCGTGGCTCGCCAATCGGCTGACGCGTTTCGGCGTCGCGCTCGAGCCGGGGCAGATCGTGCTGGGCGGCTCGTTCACGCGACCGTGCGCGGCGCGGTCGGGCGACACGTTCAGCGTCGACTACGGTCCGCTCGGGACGATCCAGTGCCATTTCGAGTGAGGGGCGCGCGATGCAGATTCCGCCGAATGTCTTCAAGCGCGCGCTCGCGCGCGGCGATGCGCAGATCGGGCTGTGGCTCGGGCTCGCGAATCCGTACAGCGCCGAAGTCGTCGCTGGCGCCGGGTTCGACTGGCTGCTGATCGACGGCGAGCATGCGCCGAACACGGTGCCGACGATTCTCGCGCAGTTGCAGGCGATCGCGCCGTATCCGTCGCATCCGGTCGTGCGGGTGCCGTGGAACGATCCGGTGATCGTCAAGCAGGTGCTCGACCTCGGCGCGCAGACCTTACTCGTGCCGATGGTGCAGAGTGCCGATGAAGCGTGCGCGGCGGTGGCCGCGACGCGTTATCCGCCGCACGGGATTCGCGGGGTCGGTAGTGCGCTTGCGCGCGCGTCGCGGTGGAATCGCGTTGGGGACTACCTGCATCGCGCGAACGACGAGATGGCCGTGCTCGTGCAGGTCGAGACGCGCGCCGGGCTCGATGCGATCGACGCGATTGCGCGGGTCGATGGCGTCGATGGCGTGTTCATCGGGCCGGCGGACCTCGCTGCCGATCTCGGGCATCTCGGCAATCCGGGGCATCCCGATGTGCAGGCTGCGATCGACGGCGCGATCCGGGCGATCAAGGCGGCAGGGAAGGCGCCGGGCATTCTCAGCGCGGACGAGGCGGCGGCGCGTCGGTACCTCGAAGCTGGGGCGTTGTTTGTTGCGGTCGGCGTGGATACAACGCTGCTGTCGCGGAGTGCGGAGCGACTGGCCGCGCGATTCAAGGGGAACGGCGGCGAGGCGGCGAAGAAGGGGGATGGGACGTATTGACGAATGACGGCGGCAGGCGTTTTCCGTCTACCGGACGCTTGCCTTCCGTCCCATGGTTTCCCATTTGCCAAGGGCCGCGCTCATTCGTCTCCGCGTCGCCCTGTTTCCATATACCTCCCCGGCGTCGTCCCCAACGCACGCTTGAACATGTCGATGAACGCGCTCACATTGTCGTACCCGAGATCGAGCGCGATCGTCGTCACCGGCACGCTGTCGGCAATGCTCTCCAGCGCCCGCAGCAGCCTGGCCTGCTGACGCCACCGGGCGAACGTGAGCCCCGTCTCCGCGACGAAGCGACGGCTCATCGTCCGCGCGCTGATCCCGGCCCATTCGGCCCATTGCTCCAGCCGCCGGTTGTCCGCGAGATCCGCGGCAAGCGCATCGGTGATCCTCATCAGCTGCGGATCCCGCGGCCGCACCAGCCCCAGCGCCTCGACCTCCGACGACGCGATTTCATCGAGGATCACATCGGCGATCCGCGTCTGCGCGGCATCCAGGTCCGCATTCCCCCAACTCGCCGCGCGCTGCACGGCTTCGCGCAGCAGCGGCGTCGTGCGGATCGCGCGCGGGGTGTCCGGCAGTACCGCGCAGCGCGCTTCGGCGACGAACGCCGACCAGCCGGCAATCGGCCCGAACGAACGCAACGAATGCCGGCAGTGCGGCGGAATCCAGATCGCATGGATCGCCGGCACGACCCAGTCCTGATCGTCGAGGCCGATCGTCAGCAGCCCGCTCAGCGCGCCGACGAGTTGCCCGCGCGCATGCGAGTGGGATGGCGTCACGCGCGGGTCGCGTTGCGACATGACGGCAGCGACGACGAACGGGCCGTCGTCGGACGTGACGAATCGGGCGGGCAGGAGTGGATCGGACATGGCCGGATATCGGTATCGAATGGCCGTTATACCGGAGATCGGCCGGATTCGCACGCCTACACTGCGACCATCGATGACAACCGGAGTACGACACGATGCGAGCCGAACAGATGCTTCCCGACCATGCCGACCGGATCGAGGCCGACGGAACGACGATCCGCAAGGGCACGGTTGGTGCGTTCCTGGTCAACGCGCGGGTGCTGACCGACCCGAACGCCGCGCCCGCCGACCGGGCGCGCGCGGAAGTCGACACGATCGATGCATTGCCCGCCTTACGCGCGCTTGGCCTGTTCGACGTGCTGGAAGTTCGCGATCCGGCGCTGCGCGCGTGGCTGGACGCACGCTGACGCGCACCGGAACCGTCGATCGAGATCCCCGATTGAAGGAGCCACCGTGAAAGCAGCAGTCGTAACGGGTGCCGGCGAGCGCCCCGTCATTGCTCGGCGCGGGCGCTCGAGCCACATTTCCTCACGGGCGCGGATGTCGTGCTCGACTGTCTGTGGGGGAGCAGCGCGCAGGCGCTGGTGGTTGCCGCGGCGAAAGTGACGCCCGATGACCGCCGGCTGCGTTTCGTGCAACAACCAGGGGCGGGGCGGCCAGTCGAGGCCCGGCGACGCGGCGCGCAACGTCTGCGCCGCCGCCCGCCGTCAGACTCAGAACCGCTGCTGAATCCCCGCCGTCACGCCGACCTGCGTCGTGCCGTAGCCCGCGAAATCGCGCGAAACGCCGACCTTCTGGTCATGCTTCGCGATCGCAAACGCGCCCGCCGCGTACAGCACCGTGCGCTTCGACAGCGCGTAGTTCGCGCGCACCGACACCAACGTCGGATCTGCATCGCTGCCGCCCTTGACGTTCTGGTGATAGACAGCGGCGATCAGCGAGAACGTCGGTGTGAACTGGTACGACCCGCCGACCCAGTACGTGTCGCTCAACTGGTTCGCCGCAGTGGTGCGAAACGTGCGCTTGTAGTTGCGATAGCCGGCCATCGTTTTAAGGTTGCCGAAGTCGTAGCTCAGGCCCGCGTGGATGCCCTGGATGTAGTTGACGGTATCGGCCGGCGTGACGCTGTCGGCCGCGCCGTTCTGCCGGTCGAACGTCAGCACTGCCGCGAACGGGCCGGTCTCGTAGCCGAGCGCGAAGTCGTATTTCGAGCTGGTCTTCACGCTGCCCGGCACGTTGCCGAAGCCGTACATCGCGCCGAACTTCACGCCGCTGAATTCACCGTCGTAGCGCACCGCGTTCGACGAGCGCGTGAACATGCCGTCCTTGCGGCCACCCGTCGCCATCGACGATGTCGCCCACGAGTAGTTCTGCGCATAACCCATCGGGTCGAACGGCAGCATGTAGTCGTACGTGACGGTGTAGTTGCGGCCGAGCGTCAGCTCGCCCCATTTTCCTTTCAGGCCGACCGTCGCGCGGCGCGCGAAGATCGAGTCGGGGCCGTCGTCGAACGCTCCGTTCGCGAGATCGATGCCGCTTTCGAGGCGGAACACGGCTTTCAGCCCGCCGCCGAGATCCTCGACGCCGCGCAGGCCCCAGCGCGACGTATTCTTGTTGCCCGACTTCAGCTTGACGGAACTGCCGCCTTCCGGTGCCGCATGGTTCGTGTATTCGATGCCGGCATCCATGATCCCGTACATCGTGACCGACGACTGCGCGTGCACGGCCGGCGCGGCGATGCAGGCCGCGGCGGCCGAGCTGGTGAGGAGTGCTGCACGAAATTTCATTGACGGTGTCTCCTGGTTTATTGTGGGTTGGGTGAAACGGGTGTGACGTGGTCGCGGCCAACGCCGGAAAGCGTTCGCCGGGCCAGCCGGTCATTGCCTTGCTCGACGTGCGCGACGGCGCGCAGGCCGCCGCGCGGGTCAGCCCGCTTTCGCGAACGCCCAGCAGTCGTTGGTCGGGAATTCGATCCAGTGCTTGCCGGCCGCGCGCGGCACGTGGCCGAACGCGCGCAGGCGCATTTCGCCGCAATGGAACAGGTATTCCCAGCGATCGCCGAGATACATCGACGTGACGAGATCGGCCTGCAGCCGGTTCGCGCCCGGGCCGTCGGCGACCTGCACGCGTTCGAGGCGGATCACGGCCTGCACGTCCTGGCCCGGTGCGAACGCGTCGCGGGCCAGCGCCTGCAGTTCCCAGCCGTCGCCGGCGAGCGTCACGCGTTCGCCGTCGACGGCGGCGACGCGTGCGTCGATGCGGTTGTTGCTGCCCATGAACTCGGCCGTGTACAGCGAGCGCGGCGCGCCGTACAGCTCGGCCGGCGTGCCTTCCTGTTCGATGCGGCCATTGCGCAGCAGCAGGATGCGGTCGGACATCGCCATCGCTTCGGTCTGGTCGTGGGTCACGCAAAGCGCCGACAGCCCGAGCGACACGATCAGCTCGCGCAGCCATGCACGCGCTTCCTCGCGCAGCTTCGCGTCGAGGTTCGACAGCGGCTCGTCGAGCAGAATCACCGGCGGGTTGTAGACGAGCGCGCGTGCGATCGCGACGCGCTGCTGCTGGCCGCCCGACAGCTGATGCGGAAAGCGTTCAGCGAGATGGCCGAGGCCGAGCTGGTCGAGCGCGGTCTGCACGCGGCGTTTCTGTTCGGCGGGCGCGACGCGCCGCAGCTTGAGCCCGTAGCCGACGTTCTCGGCCACGGTGCGGTGCGGCCACAGCGCGTACGACTGGAACACGAGGCCGAGCGAACGCTGTTCGACCGGCAGATCGACGCGCTGCTCGCCGTCGAAGAACACGCGGTCGTCGAGCTGGATGCGGCCGTCGGACGGCTGTTCGAGGCCGGCCACCGCGCGCAGCAGCGTGGTCTTGCCGCTTCCCGATGCGCCGAGCAGGCACACGACTTCGCCAGCCTTCAGTTCGAACGACACGCCCTTGAGGATCGGGTTGGCGCCGTAGCTGAGATGCAGGTCGTCGACGATGAGCTTATCCATGAAGTTTCACTCCGAAGCGCAGGGCCACGCCGAGACCGGCGCCGACCATCGCGATGTTGATGACAGAGAGCGCGGCAACCTGGTCGACGGCGCCGGTCGCCCATAGCGAAACGAGCAGCGCGCCGATCACTTCGGTGCCGGGCGACAGCAGGTAGACGGCGGTCGAGTATTCGCGCTCGAAGATCATGAAGATCAGGAGCCACGCGGCGAGCAGGCCGAAACGCACGAGCGGCAGCGTCACGTCGAGCGACACGCGGCTGCGCGTCGCGCCGACGCTGCGGCCGGCTTCCTCGAGCTCGGGGCCGACCTGCAGCAGCGCGCTTTGAATGAGCCGCATCCCGTATGCGAGCCACACGACCGTGTACGCGATCCAGATGCTCCACATCGAGTTCTTCAGCTCGCGCAGGCCCGGGACGAACAGGAAGATCCACAGGAACGCGAGACCGGCGAGCAGGCCGGGCACCGCACGCGGCAGCAGCACGAGGTAGTCGAGCAGCTTGGTCGCCCAGTCGGGGCGGCGATGGCCGGCGAACGCGACGAGCGAGTAGAAGCCGATCGCGAGCGCGCCGCCGATCACGCCGATGCCGAGCGTGTTGATGATCGCGCGCACGAGGTTGTCCTGCTCGAACAGCTCGATGAAGTTCGACAGCGTCAGCACTTCGGCGAGCGCGACGCCTTCGCCCCAGTTGGTCACGAATGCGCGCAACACGATGCCGGAGATCGGCACGATCACCGTCAGCATCAGCCACAGCGCGACGATCGCGAGCGCGACCCAGCGCCATACGCCGAGCGGCAGCACCGTCGCGCGGCCGGCCTTGCCCTTCACGGTGACGAAACGGTTCGCGGTCTTCAGCAGGCGGCGCTGCAGCAGCACGAGCGGGAACGTGATCGCGACGATGCACACCGCGACCGCGGCCATCAGGTGATACGACGGCACGCCGAGCTTGTTGGTCAGCTTGTACAGGTAGGTCGCGAGCACGAGGTGGCCTTCTGGGTCGCCGAGCACGAGCGGCAGCCCGAACACCTCGAAGCCGAGGAAGAACACGAGCACGCCGGCAAACAGCAGTGCGGGCATCGTCATCGGCAGGCTCACGTCGAGCGCGACGCGGAACGGGGGGGCACCCGTCACGCGCGCGGCTTCCTCGACGTCCGAGCCGAGGTTGCGCAGCGCGGCCGACGAGTACAGGTACACGTGCGGAACGTGCGTGAGGCCGACGATCACCGTGATCGCGAAGATCGAGTAGACGTTCCAGGGTACGTTCTGCACCCCGAACAGTTCCTTGAACCACACCGAGTAGAAGCCGACCGGGCCGGCGGCGACCACGTAGCCGAACGCGAGCACCATCGGCGACACGAACACGGGCGTGAGCAGCAGCGGTTCGAGCCAGCGGCGGCCGGGCAGGTCGGTGCGCACCATCAGGAACGCGAGAATGCCGCCGAGCGGGATCGAGATGAACAGCATCCCGCCGGCGATGATGAACGAGTTCTTTACGGCCGACCAGAAGTCCGGGTCGGTGAAGATGAAGCGGAAGCCTTCGATGCCGAGCGTCTTGTTCGCATCGAAGAACGGCGCGGACAACAGGCTCTGGAACAGGATGAAGCCGAGCGGCAGCGTGACCGCGACGGTGAGCACCGCGACGACGATCCAGCGCAGCATGCCGGCGAGCGGCTGCAGGCTGTTGGCCGGCAGCGCGGGGATCGCGCCGCCCGGGCCGGTGGTGGGCGGAACGGCCGGCGCCGTTGCCCGTGTGCTGGTTGAAAGCATGAGTTCGCCCCTGCGGCCATCCGGATGGCCGCCTCTAGGAAGTCGGTAAGGGGAAGGGGGCGCCCGCGCGATGCGCCGCGGGCGGCCCGTGGTCAGCTGCTCAGCGGATCAGCGCTTGATCGCCTGCTGCCATTGCTTCAGGAATGCAAGCCGCTTCGACTGGTCGAGATAGACGAGCAGGCCGGTGCCGATCTGGATCGGCTTCAGCGAATCGCCGAGTTCCTTCGTGAGGCTCGCGGCCGACGTTTCGCCGGTCACGTCCGCACGGATCGCGTACAGGTTCGCCTGATTCGCGATCAGCGTCTGGCCGCGCTGCGACAGCAGGTAGTCGACCCACAGCTTCGCGGCGTTCGGGTTCTTCGCCTTCTTCGAGATCGTGGCCAGGCGGCTCACGACTTGTGTGTAGTCCTTCGGAAACACGTAGCCGATCGACTTGTCCTTCTTCGCCTTCGCGTACGCATACGAGCCGATGATGTTGTAGCCGATCAGGTTCTCTCCAGACGAAATGCGCTCCATCATCGCGCCGGTGCTCGATTGCAGCTTCGGGCCGGTCGCGCCGATCGCCTTCACGAGCTCCCACGTGACCTTCTCGTTCACGTGCGCGTCCTGCGTCAGGTAGTTGAAGCCGACGCCCGACTTTTCGATGTCGTAGGTCGTGACCTTGCCCTTGAACTTGTCGGCCTGCGTGGTGAGCAGCTTGATCAGGTCGGCGCGCGTCTTCGGCACCTCGTTCTCGGGGATCAGGCGCTTGTTGTAGACGATCGCGAGCGGCTCGAACGTCGTGCCGTACGCCTGCTTCTGGTATTGCGCCCATTGCGGCACGTTCGCGCTTTCGGGCGAATCGTACGACGCCATCAGGCCGTCGTTGACGAGCTTGACCTGCAGGTCCATCGCCGAGCTCCACAGCACGTCCGCACTCGTGCTGCTCGCCGCGTTCTCGCTGATGTAGCGGTTGTACAGCTCGGTGCTGTTCATGTCGTTGTATTCGACCTTCACGCCGTACAGGCTTTCGAAGTCCTTGATCAGCGGGCGCACGAGGCCCGTGTCAGTCGTCGAGTAGACGATCAGCTTGCCTTCCTTCTTCGCGGCGTCGACGACGCCTTGGTAGTTACCCGGATACCCGGCCGGGACCTGCGCGACGGCGGCGCCGGCGGCGGTGCCCAGGACGATCGCCAGCGCGGCGGTGAGCTGCTTCGGTGCAAACGGCATGTCTTCCTCCAGTGATGCGTGTGTGTTGTTCGAGTGACGCGGATGTTAATTGCGAGGCACTTTCAGCCTGCTTTCATTTCGGTTCACAATAGCGTCCTTTGTGTCATGGATTTCCCGAGGTCCCCATGCGTGTGCTGCTCGTAGAAGACAACCCGAACCTGGCGCAGTCGCTGAACGACGCGTTGAGCGCCGCGCGCTTCGCGGTCGATCACATGGCGGACGGGGAGGCGGCGGATCACGTGCTGCGCACGCAGGACTACGCGCTGGTGATCCTCGATCTCGGGCTGCCGAAGCTCGACGGGCTCGAGGTGCTGCGGCGGTTGCGCGCGCGCCGCAATCCCGTGCCGGTGCTGATCCTGACCGCGCACGGCTCGGTCGAGGACCGCGTGAAGGGGCTCGATCTCGGGGCCGACGACTATCTCGCGAAGCCGTTCGAACTGACCGAGCTGGAGGCGCGTGCCCGCGCGCTGATCCGGCGCAGCCACGGCCACGAGCATTCGCGGGTCGCATGCGGGCCGCTTTCGTATGACAGTATCGACCGCAGCTTCCATCTCGCCGGCGAAGCGCTGCCGCTCACGCCGCGCGAGCGCTCGGTGCTGGAGGTGCTGATCCTGCGCAACGGTCGCGCGATCAACAAGGAGACGCTGTCGGAGAAAATCTTCGGGCTCGACGAGTCGGTCAACGCGGACGCGATCGAGATCTACGTGTACCGGCTGCGCAAGAAGCTGGAAAACACCGGCGTCGCGATCGTCACGCTGCGGGGGCTCGGGTATCTGCTCGAAGCGAAGGCCGCCGGATGAACCCATCCCACGCTCGCTGGCTTTGCACGGGACCGGAGTGCGCGCTGAAGCGCCATGCCGGATCGACACTTCCGTTGCCTTCCGGGGGGGCGCATGCCGTGCCTGGGGCGGCCCGGCGGGAGACATGATGATCCGCCGACCGAACCTGCGCACGCAAGTCGCGCTGTGGCTGCTGCTGCCGCTGCTCGGGCTGCTCGCGCTCGACTCGTGGCTCACGTACCAGCGCGCGATGAGCGCCGCGCACGTCGCGTTCGACCGCACGCTGTCGTCGTCGCTGAAGTCGATCCGCGAAGGCGTGCGGCTCAACGACGGTGAGATCGAGGTCGACCTGCCGTATCTCGCGCTCGAGATGTTCGAGTCGGGCGACGGCGGCAAGATCTACTACCTCATCCGCGAGGACAACGGGCACACGATCACCGGCTATCCGGACCTGCCGCTGCCGCCGGGTGACGGCGCGCTGTTCGTCACGCGCTATTACAACGTCGTCTATCGCGGCGAGCAGCTGCGCATGGCCGCGTTGCGCGTGCCGGTGCACGACGTGCCGACCGCGCAGACGCGCATCGTGTGGGTGATGGTCGGCGAAACGATCGAGGGACGCCAGGCGCTCGCGCGCGAAATCCTGATGGGCTCGCTGCTGCAGGAAGGACTGCTTGTCGTGCTCGCGCTCGGGATCGTGTGGCTCGGCGTCGGGCGCGGGCTGCGGCCATTGAACCGGCTGTCCGCGAAGGTCGCCGCGCGTACCGACGGCGATCCGACGCCGCTCGACACCGGCGGCATGCCGAGCGAGCTCGCGCCGCTCGTGGAGTCGATCAACCAGTACATCGGCCGCACGCAGCAGATGCAGGTCGCGCGGCGGCGTTTCTTCGCGGACGCGGCTCATCAGCTGAAGACGCCGCTCGCGGCGGTGCAGGCCGGCGTCGAACTGGCATTGCGGCCGGACGAGCAGCCGCGCGTGAATGTGCACTTGCGGCGCGTGAACGGCGCGGTGCGGCAGGCCGCGAAGATCATCCAGCAGCTGCTGTCGCTGTCGCGGCTCGATTCGGACAGCGGCCTTGCGGTCGCGCACCAGCCGGTCGCGTTGCATCGGCTGGCGCGCAGCGTGACGCTCGACTGGTCGCCGGTGGCGCGGGCGCGCGACATCGATCTCGGCTTCGAGCACGAGGCCGACGTCGACGTGCACGGTCAACCGGACCTGCTCGGCGAAATGATCGGCAACCTGATCGACAACGCGATCCGTTATTCGGGCGACCGCGCGGTAATCACGGTGCGCGTGTCGCGCGACGGCGAGCATGCGCGGCTCGACGTGATCGACAACGGGCCGGGCATTCCGGCGGGTGAGCGCGACGCGGTGTTCGAGCGCTTCCATCGTGGCAGCAAGACGCAGACGGTCGAAGGCACCGGGCTCGGGTTGTCGATCGTGCGGGAAATCGCGCGCGTGCATCAGGGCAGCGTGACGCTCTCCGATGCGGCGGACGGCGGGCTGATCGTGACGGTGATGCTGCCGACGGTTCGGGCGGCGCAGTAGCAGGCACGGCGATCGACGCAACCGAGGTGAATGGCGGCGGAGGGCGGCGACGGAAACGATATGCCGTCCGCCGCTTCGACCGGTCCCCTCAGTCGCCGAACCCGATCTCCGCTTCGAGCGACTGCCCGACTTCGAGCCACGCGCCCGCGCCTTCGACGACGATCGCGTTGATGCCGAATGTCAGCGCGTCGTCGTAGTTCGGATGCGCGCGATAGGTCTGCATCGTGTCGGTCGGCTCGTGCGGCCATGCCGGATCCGGCGCGCCGGTCACCTGGTCGATCGTCGGCATCGGGCAGCGCGTGCACAGCTTCACGAGGCGCAACCGCACGCGCGTCGCGCCTTCCGCGTCGAGATGCTCGACGAAATCCTCTTCGTACGCATCGAGATCCGTCACGACGATGTTCGGGCGGAAGCGGTTCATCGGAATCGCCGGCGCGCCTTTCGCGACGAGCTTCGCGTTCAGGTCGTCGAGCGACGACTGGCCGATCACGAGCAGCGGGTAGCCGTCCGCGAACTGCGTGTGCGTGTCGATGTCGCCGGTCCATTTGCGGTTGCAGCCACGGCGCGACTCGGCACCGAAGCGCGCGAGCTTCAACGGCATGCCGAGGAATTCGGTGAGCCACGCGGCCGTCGCGGCGCCCGTGTCGATCGCGTCGACGGTGTCGCGCCAGACGGTCGCGGCCATCTTCGGCGTGACGGGTGTTGCATCGCCGTCGAGCGGCGTACGGATCTCGGGCATGCCCGGCGCATTCAGCACCAGCGCATCGTGCTCGAGCGCGGTGCGGATCAGCGCGAGGCGCGGGTGCGTGCGCTGCGTGATCATCATCCCGTCCGGGGTGGTGATCAGCCAGTGGCGGTCGTACGCGAGGCCCGTTTCGAGCAGCTGTGCGCGCGACAGCGCGATGCCGGCGCAGGATTTGATCGGATAGACGAAGAGTTCGGAGATGGCTGGCATGACGCTGGCTGACGAAGGCGGGATGGTCGAATCGCGATTGTGCCAGATCATGCGAAAGCCGTTTGGGCGGTTGCAGGCCGCCGCGCCGTGCGGCCGGTCACGCCAGCGGAAAGCCGAGGTCGAAGGTCGTGCGCACGTCGAGCGGCTGGCGCAGCAGCCCGGCCTTCAGGTAGAAGTCGGCCGTGCGTTGTTGCCCGGCGATCACCGTCGCGTCGATCGGCAGCCACCGCGTGTTGCGGCGCTCGAACTGCAGCTTCGCGGCAGCCGGCGGGATGCCGACGATGCGCGCGAGCGTCGCGGAATACGCGTCGACGTGCCGGTACGACCAGGCCTGCGCGCGCACGACGCGTTGCAGGAAGTCGCGCAGCACGTCGCGCTTCGATGCGATCGCCGCGTCGGTTGCCGCGACGTAGCTGAGGCCCGACCACAGGCCGCGGCCGTTGACGAGCACGCGTGCGCGGCCGCTCGTTTCGGCGAGCGCGGTATAGGGTTCCCACGTCGCCCACGCGTCGATCGAACCGGTTGCGAGCGCAAGCATCGTGTCGGCCGGCGGCAGGAAGCGGAACGATACGGCATCGGGCGGCAGGGCTGCGGCTTCGAGTGCCTTCAGCGTGACGAAATGGCCGATCGAGCCGCGCGTGGTGCCAATGCGCTTGCCTTTCAGGTCGGCGGCGTCCTTCAGCGTCGCATCGGGCCGCACGAGCAAGGCGGTGCCGTACGGGTCGGACCGGTTCGCGCCGATCACCTTGATGCGCGCACCCGATGCGAGCGCGAAGATCACCGGCGCGTCGCCGATCGGTCCGCAGTCGACGGCCGCCGCGTTCAGCGCTTCGGCCAGTGGCGCGGCGGCCGGGAATTCGGTCCATGCGATGTCGTAAGCGAGGCCGTTCAGTTCGCCGGCCGCTTCGAGCAGCGCGCGCAGCCCGCCCTTTTGGTCGCCGGCACGCAGCAGCGGTCGCGTTCCCGATTGCGCGTGCAATGCGGTCGGAGCCACGCCGACTGTGGCGGCGGCGAGGGCGCTCGCTTGCGCGAGGAAGTGGCGTCGGGTCGGATTCATCGTGAAGTTCGGTCGATTGGAGGAAACGGTTCAGAGATTCAATGCGCAAGCCCGGCCTGCACGTCGCGCACCGGTTCAGCGTCCACACGCAGCAGCAGCGCGGTCAGCGGATCGACGTTCGCGGGGGCGGCGGAAGGCCGTGCGGTCGCGTCCGAGCGGCACAACAAATCGTCGGCCGACCAGCCCGCGCTGCCAGGCAACGCGCGCGCCCGCAGCCAGCCGCGCCGGTCGGCAAGCAGTTGCGTGCCGCCGAACGTCTCGGGCGACACGCCGGCGATCGTCGCGAACGCTTGCCATGCGCCGGGCGTCGACGCGACGCAGTTCGCGCGCGAGCCGGTGGCCGGTGGCGCGGGCGTGTCGCCGGCGGTGACGAGCAGCGTCTGCCAGCGCGGATCCTCCGTCGGCGGCGCGCTGCCCGGCGCGAGCGCAACGACGCGCACGCGCTGGCCTTCGCGCCAGCGCTCGAGCGGCTGCGGCGCGGCGCTGCCGCAACGCACGTCGAGCGCTGGCAGCGGAACGGGCACGGGCCATGCACCTTCCGCTTGCGCGCCGCTGCCGGCCGACAGCGCCTTCAGGTAAGCGAGCACGGCCCACGTGTCGCCGGGGCCGAGCGTCGCGGCAAAGCCCGGCATCGACGACGCGCCACGCGCGTCGTGCGTACCGTGCCGCACGCGCCAGTACAGTTCGCCTTCGAGCCGGCGGGCGAGCAGCGCGCCCGCGAAGGTCGGCGGCCAATGCGCGAGCGTTGCCGCGAGCGGTCCTTCGCCGCGGCCGTCCGCGCCGTGACACGCCGCGCAATGCCGCGCATACAGGTGCGCACCGCGCATCACGTTCGCGACGGAAAGCGGCGCGGGGTTGCGCTGGAAACTGGTCGGCACCGCGGGCGCGAGCCACAGCGACGCCGGTGGCCACGGCGCGAACCACGCGACGGCGACTGCGGCGATTGCCGATGCCGCTCGCCACTTGCGCGAAACGAGCGCGATGCAGACCAGCGCCACGGCGAGCGCGGTTGCCGCGCAGGCGAACGCAAGCTGTCGCGTGAGCCCGGCATCGATGCGCAGCGTTTCAAGCGCGATCCGATGCGCCCAGGGCCACGCGGCCTGTCCGTCGGCGTCCCCGGTCAGGCCGGCCGCATGCAGTGCCCGGGCGAACGCGATCTGCGCGTGATACAGCAGTTGCAGGAACACGAGCGCCCAGTCGGCGAACGGCGGTGCATTCATCGGCGCGGCCTTTGCCGTGCGCGGGCCATCCCGCTGTCGGCACCCGGCATCTACCAGCTCGAATCGAGTCCGAGATGCCGCAGCGCTTCGTGGCGCAGTTCGGCGAGACGCGGGTCGCCGCGATGGCGCGGATAGGGCAGGTCGACACGCAGTTCCGCGACGATCCGTGCGGGACGCGGCCCGAACACGATCACGCGCTGCGCGAGAAACAGCGCTTCCTCGACATCGTGCGTGACGAGCAGCGCGGAGAACCCGTCGCGTTGCCACAGCGCGGTCAACTCGGCCTGCATCGTCAACCGCGTCAGCGAATCGAGCTTGCCGAGCGGCTCGTCGAGGATCAGCAGGCGCGGATCGTTGACGAGCGCGCGGGCGAGCGCGACACGCTGCGCCATCCCGCCCGACAGCTGATGCGGAAACACGTTCGAGAATTCCTGAAGTCCGACGCGCGCGAGCGCATCGTCGACGCGATGCTGCGCGGTGCGCGCCACGCCACGCGCCTCGAGGCCGAGCGCGACGTTCGCGCGCACGCGGCGCCACGGGTAGAGCGTCGGATCCTGGAACACGACGATGCGCGACGGATCGGGCCTTTCGATCGGCACGCCGTCCTGCACGATTGCGCCTTGTCGCGCGGCGTCGAGGCCCGCGACGAGCCGCAGCAGCGTCGATTTTCCGCAGCCGCTCGGGCCGAGCAGCGCGACGAATTCGCCGGCCGCGACCGACAGCGTGACGTCGTCGAGCACCGGCAGCGGGCCGCCGGGGCCGTCAAACGCATGGCTCACGCGGCGGATGTCGATGCGCGCGCCGCGCGCCGTCGCGGCACCGGGCGTGACGGGTGCCGTGGAGATGGACGATTCGAGAGTGGCGGCGCTCACCATTTGACGGTTCCTTTCTGCCATGCGAGCACACGGTCGCGCACCGTGAACAGCAGCGCGATCAGCCCGGAAAACAGCAGCGCCATCACGATCAGCGCCGCATACATGTTCACGTACGATGCCCAGCCCTGCGCCCAGCTCAGGTACCAGCCGAGCCCCGACTTGACGCCCATCATCTCGGCGACGACGAGCACTGTGAACGATGCGCTCAGCCCCATGAAGATGCCGACGAACACATGCGGCAGCGCGGCGGGAATCGCGACGCGCAGCACCAGGAAGCGCGCGTTCGCGCCGAGCGTGCGCGCGACGTCGTAGTACTGCCGGTTCACGCTCGCGACCCCCGACCACGTCAGCACCGCGACCGGGAAGCCGGTCGACAGCGCGATCAGGAACGCAGCGGCCGAATAGCTCGTCGGGAAGAAGTAGAACGTGAGCGGCAGCAGCGCGGTGGCCGGCACCGGGCCGAGCACGCGCAGCACCGGATGCACCCAGTAGCCGATGCGGCGCGACCAGCCGATCGATACGCCGACCGCGAACCCGACCGCGACGCCGTACGCGAACCCGAGCGAAAGCAGCTTCAGCGTATTGGCGGCGCTGCCGGCGAGGCGCGGCCAGTCGTCGACGTAGACCTCGATCAAGGCCTGCGGCGGCGCGAAGAACGGCGTCGGCAGCCAGCCGGTCTTGGCCGTGACGATTTCCCACGCGGCAAGCACGAGCGGCAGTGCGACGAGCCACGGGCCGGCCGGGCGCACGCGTGCAAGCCGCAGGCGCGTGGCCGGCACGCGATGGCCAAGCGTCGCGGCGACCAGCAGCAGCGCGGCGATCGCCCACGCGGCGATGCCGAACGTGTCGGTGTATGCCCAGTCGGTGAAACCGACGACGCGGTTCGGCCACACGTAAGTCACCGCGCCGAGCGCGGCCCACGCGAGCGCCGCGACGACGCCGGTCGGCCAGGTACGCGCACGGCGGGCTTCGGCCGCGAGCGTCGCGTCGCAGGCCGTGCATGCTGCGCGGGACGTGGCCATCGCGGTGGCGGTGCCGCTCGTTGCGGATGCCGTTCGCGCGGCGGACGCGTGTTCGATCGTCGACATCGCGTCACCCCAGCACGTTCGCATAGACCTGCTGCGCGAAGCGCTGCGGGTCGGTGCTTTTCTTCAGCACGCTGATCCGGCGGAAATCGTCCGCGTAGAACGCGATTTCCTGCTGCAGGTCGACGTTGGTCGGGTGGTGCGTGTAGGTCAGCGTCGCGTACAGCTTGCGCAGGTCTTCGGGATTGATCTTCGGCGAATACTTCGCGAACGCCTTCGCGGCTTCATTCGGGTTGTCGTGCGTGTATTCGGTTGCCTGCACGATCGAGCGCGCGAGTGCGGCGGCCGCCGGCCGGTCGTTGCGCACGAGGTCGCCGCGCGCGCCGATCACGCAGCACACCTTGCGCGCGTATTCGCCGGACAGGTTCGTCGCAAGTTCCGTATACGCGCCGTTGCTGCGCTTCTCGAGGAGATAGAGATTCGGGTCGCCGTCGGCGATCGCCTGGATCTCGCCCTTGTCGACCGCGACGCCGAGCAGATCGGCCGGATACTGCCGCCACGTGATGTCGCGTTCGGGATCGATGCCGTTCTTCGCCAGCAGGATCGAGAAGAAGTGCTTGCCGGGCGCCGCGAGATCGCTGACGCCGACCGTCTTGCCCTTCAGCGCCTGCAGCGTCGTCACGCCGGCCGCCTTCGCGCCGAGCAGCCGCACGCAGCCGCCGTGCGAGCTGCCGATGATCTTCACGTCGAAGCCGGCTTCGAGCGGCTTCAGCCAGCGGTGGATCATCCCGACCGCCGCGTCGGCTTTGCCGGTCGCGATCGATTCGAGCAACTGATCGGTCGATCCGCTGTAGTTGATCAGCTCGACCTTCAGTCCGTTCTTCTCGAAGAAGCCGTTCTCCTGCGCGACGACGATCGGCGTCAGGCAGAACGCGTTCTGGTTCCACGCGAACGTGAGCTTCTTCAGCGGCGGCGCGGACCATGCGTTGCGGCCCAGCGTGATCGCCGGCGCGGCGAGCGCGGCGGCGCCGGCCGCGCGCAGCAGCCGGCGGCGCTTGTCGTCATGGGCGCCGGTCGGCGCGGGGGCGGTGGTATCGGTCATCGTGTGGTCTCCGGTTCCGGTCGTGCGCAAGGGCGTTCAGTCGAGCAGGTCGGGTTCGTCGGCGACGACGCCTGCGAACAGGCTGTCGAAGGCGTGCAATGCGCCGTCGGGGCCACCGATCTGGCCGTGTGTGTGTCGCGCGGTCGCGTGGTCGATCGGTTGCGGCGCGCCGGCCGCTTCGGCCAGCAACTGCGTGTGCGCGGCGTTGTCGAGCGCGATGTACCACCACGCGGCGGCCTCGACCGTCGGGCCGGCCGTCAGGATGCCGTGGTTCTTCAGGATCACGCCCTTGTGCGTGGTGCCGTCGGGCTTCGCGAGCGCGCCCGCGATCCGTGCGCCTTCGCTCGTGTCGACGACCATGCCCGTGAAGTCGTCGAACAGCGCGTGATCCTCGTAGAACACGCACGCGTCCTGCGTCAGTGGATCGAGCGGGCGGCCGAGCGTCGACCATGCCTTGCCGTAGGTCGAATGCGTGTGCGCGGCAGCGACGATGTGCGGATGCGCGTCGTGAATCGCCGCGTGGATCGCGAACGCGGCCTTGTTCAGCGGCCGGTTGCCGATCGCGGTTTCGCCGCGTGCGTTGACGAGCAGCAGGTCCGATACCTTGATCCGCGAGAAATGCACGCCGAGCGGATTCACCCAGAAGTGGTCGGGCAGTTCGGGGTCGCGCGCGGTGATGTGGCCGGCGAGGCCCGACGCGAAGCCGAAGCGCGCGAACAGGCGGAACGCGGCCGCGAGCCGCTCCTGCCGGTGGCGGCGCTCGGCGGCGACGTCGACGCGCGGCGCGGGCGGGTCGAACCAGAAATGCTGGCGCGGCGTGTCGGCGAGGACGAGGCCCGACGCGGTGCGTGCGGGCGATGACGAAGCCAGGACGGCGGACATGGTCGGCGTCTCCCTTTGGGTCAGGCCGCGCGGCGCGCCGCGTCGCGTGCCGCGACGGCGCTGCGCACGCGCGGAATCAGTTCGCGACCGAAGTCGATCGCGTCTTCAAGCGGATCGAAGCCGCGGATCAGGAACGTCGTCACGCCGAGATCGTAGTAGTCGAGCAGCGCGTCGGCGACCTGTTCGGGCGTGCCGACCAGCGCGGTCGAATTCGAGCGTGCGCCGGTGAGCTTCGCGATCTCGGTCCACAGCCGCTTGTCGACGCGCGAGCCGCGTTCGGCCGCGGCAAGCAGGCGCCGCGCGCCTTCGCTTTGCTGCGGGCCGCCGGTGTCGAGGCCGGCTGCTTCGCGCACGCGGCGCGTTTCGTCGAGGATCCGGTGCGCGCGCGCCCATGCTTCGTCTTCGGTCGCCGCGAGGATCGGCCGGAACGACACGGAGAAGCGCACCTGCCGGCCGTGCTTCGCGGCTTCGGCGCGCACGCGGGTCGTCAGGTCGCGCACCTGGTCGAGCGATTCGCCCCACAGCGCATAAACGTCCGCGTGCTTGCCGGCGACTTCCAGCGCCGCTTCCGAGGCGCCGCCGAAGTAGATCGGCACGTGCGGCTGCTGAAACGGCTTCACTTCCGAAAAGCCCTGCGTGAAGCGGTAGTGCGCGCCGTCGTGATCGAACGGCTGCGTTTCGGTCCAGATGCGGCGCAGGATGCCGAGATATTCGTCGGTGCGTGCGTAGCGTGCGTCGTGGTCGAGGAAGTCGCCGTCGCGCTGCTGCTCGCTGTCCGAGCCGCCGGAGATGAAGTGCACGGCGAGCCGGCCGCGGCTGAACTGATCGAGCGTCGCGATCTGCCGCGCGGCGAGCGTCGGCGCGGTGAAGCCGGGCCGATGCGCGAGCATGAAGTGGATGCGCTCGGTCGCGGCGGCGGCGAACGCGATCGTCAGCGTCGCGGACGGGCCGGTCGAGTGGTGCGGGACGAGGATCCGGTCGAAGCCGGCCGTTTCATGTGCGCGGGCGAAGTCGCGCACGTAATCGGGGTCGACGACGGGGCCGGCGGGCGGATGGATTTCCGACTGCTTCTGGCTCTGGATCATGCCGATGAATTCGACGCTCATCTGGGTCTCCGATGCAAGGACGGCCCCACGCGGCCAGCAACGGTTGGCGGGGGCGGGAATGGAGCGCAGATTACCGCCGGGATCATGCGGAATGGAAATAATCAATCCCGAATTGAATATCAGATTTGCATGGTTTGGCCGCGTGTGCATTGCGCATACGCTGTGGGCTCGCGATGGTGTTGAAAGGGGGCGGGGCGTGCCGGACGGGGCTGTTGCGCCGGGCAGGAACCGGATCCGCATGCGGTCCGGGATGTGCGGTCCGGTTCGAATGCCGATGCGTGCGCACGCATGCGCGGCAAACGTCTGCGAACCGGCACGCGAGTGCGCAACCGCAACCGATCGCTGCCGGCTTCACGCGCCGCCGCGCCGTCCGCCAATCGATCTCCGCCATTGCCGCTGTTGCGTTACCCCGCTATCCAGTCACCGAGGGAACCCGTACCGATGTCCGCCAGACTTGCTGCTTCCTCGCCGCTACCGCCGCAATCGTCGCTGCGCCATCTGCCTGCCGACGATGCGCGCGTCGCGGCGCTGCTCGAGCGTCTTGCGCCCGAACTCGCCGCGGACGCCGCCCGCAACGACGTCGACGGCCGCTTCCCGCACGAGAACTTCGCGCGGCTGCATCGCGCCGGGCTGATCGCGCAAGTCGTGCCGCGCGAGCATGGCGGCGCGGGCGCGACGCTGGCGCAGGCGAGCCGGATCGTGGCCGCCGTCGCGCGCGCCGATCCCGCGACTGCGCTGGTGCTGACGATGACGTATCTGCAGCATCGCGCGCTCGGCCGTGCGGACAACCGCTGGCCCGCGCATGTGCGGCGTGCGGTGTTCGACACTGCGGTGGCTGAAGGCGCGCTGATCAACGCGTTGCGCGTCGAACCGGCGCTCGGTTCGCCGTCGCGCGGCGGCTTGCCCGAAACGATTGCGCGTCGCGACGGCGACGGCTGGCGCCTGTCCGGCCACAAGCTGTACAGCACCGGCATTCCGGCGCTGCGCTGGCTCGCCGTGTGGGCACGCACCGACGAACCCGAGCCGCGTGTCGGTGTATTCCTCGTGCCGCGCGAGCGCGATGTGGAGGACGACGCAGGCATCCGCGTGATCGAAAGCTGGAACCACCTGGGCCTGCGCGCATCGGGCAGCCACGAGGTCGTGTTCGACGACGTGCGGCTGCCAGCCGATCATGCGGTGGACGTGCGCGCGCCCGATGCGTGGGCCGTATCGGCCGCGAGCCATGCGGATATCGACGCGCAGGCTGACCAGCAGGCGTGGATGGTCGCGTTGCTCGGCAGTCTCTACGATGCGGTGGCGCGCGCGTCACGCGACTGGCTGCTCGAGTTCGCGACGACACGCGCGCCGAGCGGGCTAGGGGCTCCGCTCGCGACGCTGCCGCGCATGCAGGAGGCCGTCGGCGAGATCGAAGGGTGGTTGCACACGAACCGCGTGCTGCTCGACGAGCACATCGCGCGCACCGATGCGGGCGTCGCACCCACGGTGACGACGAGCGGCCTCGTCAAGCGAACCGTGACGGAGCAGGCGATCCGCACGGTCGAGCACGCGTTGAAGCTGTCGGGCAATCACGGGCTGAGCCGCCACAATCCGCTCGAACGTCATTATCGCGACGTGCTGTGCAGCCGCGTGCATACGCCGCAGGACGATGCGATCGCGGTCGCCGCCGGGCGTGCTGCGCTCGACGCCGCGGCGCGAAGCGCAACCGAGAACGCCAGCGCGGAGGCTGGCGGGACGTCACGCGGCGCACCGGCTTCCGGTCGAAGCGATGCGTGAGCGGGGCCGCATGACGGTCGGCTCAAACGGGACACCGCGGTGCCGGCGTCGCAGGCCTCGGTCAAGCTCAGGCGGCTTCGTCGTGCGCGGCGGCATCCGCGGGCAGTGCGAATGCCGCGCGCGCATGCGCGCCCACGGCCGCGAGCGGCGCCGCGAAGCGTGCGGCGTCCTGCCGGTGCAGCAGCCACATATCGATCTGCGGCTTGAAATCGGCGAGCGGCACGATGTCGACCGCATCGCGCAGCGGGCTGCCTTCGACGAGCGGCATCGGCATCAGCCCGATGCCGATGCCGTTCGCGACGCTCTGCAATTGCAGGTCGCGACCATATGTGTCGAGCGTGACGGGCATCGGCAGCCCCTGCGCGTCGAGTGCGCGGCGCAGGCCCGCGCGAAAACCGCAGCCGTCGGGATTGAGCACCCAGCCGCGCGCATGGCATTCGGCGAGCCGGTAGCTGCGGCGCGGCCAGTCGCCCTTGCGGCCGACCGCGACGAGCCGGGTGGCCAGCAGCCGTTCGCCCTCGACGTGCGGCGGCAGCACCATCTCGCGGGCCAGAAATACCAGCGCCGCATCGAGTTCGCGGCGCGCGACGCGCTCGACGAGCATGCCGCCCCAGGCGGTCGTGACCTGCGTGGCGAGCGCCGGCCATTGCCCGGCGATCCGCGCGATCAGGCCGGGCAGCATCAGTTCGCCGAGCCCTTGCGTGAGGCCGACGCGGAATTCGCCGGCGGGCGGCCGCTGGCCGGCCGTCAGCTCGCGCAGCGCATCGACCTCGCGCAGGATCGCGCGGCACTGGGCGAACACCTGCAGCCCGATGTCGGTCGGGCGCGGCGGTTTCGTGTTGCGGTCGAGCAGCGTCGCGCCGAGCGCTTCCTCGAGATTCTGCACGCGCCGTGTGATCGCCGGCTGCGTCATCCCGAGCTCGGCCGCGGCCTGGCTCAGCGTCTGACAGCGGACGACCGCTGCAAAAGCGTCGATATCGCTAATTTTCATGTTTGTTCTGCATGATCTTTCGGGTGATCATGACGATTAATCATTATTCGGCATCATATTCGAGGAGGCAGCCGATGAGTACGCTTTCGTTGCATCAGACGCCGCTGCGTCCGTTCGTCGACGGCCTGGGCGCGCTGCTCGCGTCCGGCGCGAACGAGGCGCGCATTCTCGACGAGGGCGGCGCGCTGCTTGCCGCGCTCGTCGCGCACGACGACTGGCTGCCCGACGCGTTCGCGCAGCCCGATCCCGAGCGCTACCGCCAGTACCTGCTGCATCTCGATCCCGACGATCGGTTCTCCGTCGTCAGCTTCGTGTGGGGGCCTGGCCAGACGACGCCGATCCACAATCACACGGTGTGGGGGCTGATCGGCATGCTGCGCGGCGGCGAGTTTTCGCAGCCGTACCGGTTCGACGCGAACGGCAGGCCGGTGCCGTCGGGCGATGCGGTGCAACTGCGGCCGGGCGATGTCGAGGCCGTGTCGCCGAGCATCGGCGACGTCCATCGCGTGACCAACGCGTTCGCCGACCAGGTATCGATCAGCATCCACGTGTACGGCGCGAACATCGGCAAGGTCGAGCGCGCGGTGTTCCTGGACGACGGCACCGTGAAGCCGTTCGTGTCCGGCTATTCGAACGTGTGACGCCGCACGTCGAGGGCGTTCCGTTGCGAGCGCGCGCCCGCGGCCTCGGGCTTCAACCGTTTTCCGTTTGCTTTTTTCACCGACTTCAACAGAATCCGACAGAGACATCGTGACGCAATCCGTTGATTCCACTTCCCGTTTCCCCGTCGCGTCGTACCAGGACGTGCGCGCGCGCCTCCTGGCCCGCGACGAGCTCGCGCTGATCGACGTGCGCGAGGAAGATCCATACGCGCAGGGCCATCCGCTTTGGGCTGCCAACTTTCCGCTGTCGAAGCTCGAACTCGACGCGTGGACGCGCATTCCGCGCCGCGACACGCCGATCGTCGTGTTCGGCGAAGCCGGCGGCGAGGATCTCGCGCCGCGCGCGGCCGCGAAGCTCGCGCAGCTCGGCTATACCGACGTGCGGCTGCTCGACGGCGGTCTCGCGGGCTGGCTCGCCGCGGGCGGCGAGCTGTTCATCGACGTGAACGTGCCGAGCAAGTCGTTCGGCGAGTGGGTCGAGGCCGAGCGCCATACGCCGTCGCTGTCCGCGCAGGAAGTGCAGGCGCTGATCGACGAAAAGGCCGACGTCGTGATCGTCGACGCGCGCCGCTTCGACGAATACCAGACGATGAACATCCCGACGTCGACGAGCGTGCCGGGGGCGGAACTCGTGCTGCGCGTGCGCGCGCTCGCGCCGAACCCCGCAACCCGGGTCGTGGTGAACTGCGCGGGCCGCACGCGCAGCATCATCGGCACGCAATCGCTCGTGAACGCAGGGCTGCCGAACCCGGTCGCGGCACTGCGCAACGGCACGATCGGCTGGACGCTCGCGGGCCAGACGCTCGAGCACGGCGCCGCGCGACGCTTTCCCGACGACGTCGAACCCACGCAGCGTGAGGAAGCCCGTCGCGCCGCGCGCGCGGTGGCCGAGCGCGCCGGCGTGCCGCGCATCGCGCTCGCGGACGTCGCGGCGCTCGACGAGCCGGGCCGCACGCTGTACCGCTTCGACGTGCGCACGCCGGAGGAATACGAGGCCGGCCATCTGCCAGGCTTCCTGGGCACGCCGGGCGGCCAACTCGTGCAGGAGACCGACCATCACGCGCCCGTGCGCGGCGCGCGAATCGTGCTCGCCGACGACGACGGCGTGCGCGCGGACATGACCGCGTCGTGGCTCGCGCAGATGGGCTGGGACGTGCGCGTGATCGAGCCGGCCGGCACGGCGGCCTTCACCGAGCGCGGCCAGCCGCCGCGCGACGTGCCGGCGACGCCGCAGGTGACCGAGGTGTCGCCCGCAACGCTCGCGGGCTGGCTGAAGGAGGCGGCCGCGGGCGAGGTCGCGATCGTCGACGTGACGACCAGCGCGAACTACGTGAAGCGCCATATCCCCGGCGCGTGGTTCGTCGTGCGTGCGCAGTTGCGCGACGCGCTCGCCGCGATCCCGCCGGCGAAGCGCTATGTGTTCACGTGTGGATCGAGCCTGCTCGCGCGGTTCGCGGCGGACGACGCGCGCGCGTTGCTGCCGGCTTCCGCGGCGATCACGGTGCTGACCGGCGGCACCGCCGCGTGGATCGACGCGGGGCTGCCGCTCGAGCACGGCGAGACGCATCTGGCGTCGCCGCGCGTCGACCGCTACCGGCGCCCGTATGAAGGCACGGACAACGCGGCCGCCGCGATGCAGGCGTATCTCGACTGGGAATACGGGCTGGTCGACCAGCTGAAGCGCGACGGCACGCACCACTTCCGCGTGATCTGACCGCGACGCGGCAACCAGTGTGCGGCACGACATGCGCCGCGCCCGGTTGCCGCGCGTTCGGCCGCGCATCGCATCCGGCGCGTTCAGTCCGCTCAGCGCTTGAACGTATCGACGGCCGTGCGGCCGACGGCCGGATCGTCGGTGAAGAAGCCGTCGATGCCCGCGCGCAGGTACGCCTGGATCTCGCGCATCGAGCCCGCGGTGTTGCGCGTGGCCGGCGTGCCGCCGTCCTTCAGCGACGCGGGCAGGAAGTTGTTCTCCGGACGGAACGTGTACGGATGCACGACGAGGCCGGCTTCGTGCGCGTAGCGCACGTACGGCGTCGGCTGCTGCAGCGTGCCGTCGGCGGCGACCGCGATGATCGATGTCTTGTACGGGCCGACGCCGTTCGCATAGGACGCGATCTCGCGCATTCCGTCGCGCGTCGACAGGTCACCGTAGGTGCGCTTGTCGTTCGCCTTCACGAAGTCGTACGGACGCTGATCGGCTTCGTCCATCAACTGCACGAGCTTCCAGTTCGGCTGGCTCGTCTTGATCCGGTTGCGGATCGTCTTCAGGTTCGCCACTTCGAACGACTGGATGTAGACGGTCGCCGTGCGTGCCGTGTACGGATCTTTCAGCAGCGCATCGACGAGACGGTCCTCGAGCGGCAGGCCGACCGACTGGAAGTAGGTCGGGTGCTTGGTTTCCGGATACAGGTGGATCGTGCGGCCGGTCTGCGCGGCCATCTGTTTCGCGAGCGCGACGATCTCGTCGAAGGTCGGAATCTCGAACTGGTCGTTGTACGCGGTGTTCGCCGGGCGGACCTGCGGAATGCGCTCGCGGGCACGCAGCGTCTTCAACTCGGCGAGCGTGAAGTCCTCGGTGAACCAGCCGGTCAGCTGCGCGCCGTCGATCGTCTTGGTCGCCTTGCGGCTCGCGAACTGCGGCAGGGTCGACACGTTCGTCGTGCCGGAGATTTCATTCTCGTGGCGCGCGACGAGTACGCCGTCGCGAGTCGAGACGAGATCGGGTTCGATCACGTCCGCACCGTCCTCGATCGCCTTGCGGTACGACGCGAGCGTGTGTTCGGGGCGCAGCGCGCTCGCGCCGCGATGACCGACCACCTGGACCTTCGCGGAGATCGGCTGCGTCGGATCGGATGCCGACACGTCGTCGCCGCCGCAGGCGGCGAGCAGGAGGGCGGCGGCACCGGCGAACGGGATGCAGCGCAGGGCGGTCGGGCGCGTGAAGAGCATGGTGGAGAACCTTCGAAACGGAAGTCGGTGAAAGGGCGGTCGTTCCGGCGGGTGCGGCCTGTCTCGGCGGGCCGCGCGGGATCGAACGGGACGCGATCGTCGCATCGAATAATTACATATGTATTACTCGCGCCTTTCCTTTTCGTTGCCGCACAAAACGCACGGGATGGCTGGATAGCTCAACCGTGCTCGCGGCGCGATCCGGCCGTCGCCGGGAGCCGGCGCGCCGGATGCACTAAACTTGCGGGACTTTTGCATCGCCGCACCGGGCCGACGCCTGCTCGCGCGCGACGATGCGGCGACTCGCGGGCCGGCGCGGGCGCCCGGCGACAGCGTGCGTCCGGGGCCCGCGCCGGCCGATTTTTACCGACCCATGACGACTCATACCGATTCCGCCTATCTGCTCGGCGACCTGCTGAAGAACGTTTCCCGCTCCTTCTACCTGACGCTGCGCGTGCTGCCCGACGGCATGCGCGACCCGGTCGGCCTGGCCTATCTGCTCGCGCGCGCGGCCGACACGATCGCGGACACGGCGCTCGTCGCGCCCGATCGCCGCGCGGCGCTGCTGACCGACCTGCGCGACGAGGTCGAGCGGCTCGGCGACGGCGCGGCGCTGTCGCGTGCGCTGGAGGAGGTGACGCGGATGCAGACGGATTCGCACGAGCACGTGCTGCTCGGCTCGATGCAGCCGATGCTCGCGCTGCTGCGCGCGCAGCCGGAGGCGGATCGCGCATCGATTCGCAAGGTCGTCGCGACGCTGACGTCGGGGATGGAGTTCGACCTGCGCACGTTCCCCGACGAACAGTCGGGGGAGGTCGCGTCGTTGCCGGACCGCGACATGCTCGATCGCTACACCTATCTGGTCGCCGGCTGCGTCGGCGAATTCTGGACCGACATGACCGGTGCGCACACGCGCGCCGCGCGCGGTTGGGACCTGGCGGACATGCGCGAGAAGGGCATTCGTTTCGGCAAGGCGCTGCAGATGACCAACATCCTGCGCGACTGCGCGAAGGACCTGCGGATTGGCCGCTGCTACCTGCCGGACGACGTGCTGGCCGCGCACCGCGTGGGCGTCGCCGACCTGATGTCGCCCGACGCGTCGGCGCGCGCGCGCGGCGTGCTGGTCGACCTGCTGCGCGTGGCGCTCGATCAGTATCGCGACGCGTGCCGGTATACGCTGGCGATTCCGCGCCGCTTCGTGCGTCTGCGGCTCGCGTGCCTGTGGCCCATCATGATCGGCCTCGAAACGCTCGAACTGCTGGCCGGCCATGACGCGTGGCTCGATCCGGCGAGGCCGGCGAAGGTGCCGCGCAAGCGGATCTACCGGATCATGGCGTCGTCGCTCGCGCTCGTCGGCTCGAACGCGGCGATCCGTGCGCGCATGAACGCGCTCGTCGACGCGGTGAACGTGCGGATCGGGCAGGCGTCCGCGCGCTGAGTTGTGCTGCACGATGCCGGCGCGACAGGCGCGGGCATCGCCCTCGGCCCGCGTTCGCCGGGCCACTCCCGTCTGATTCTCCCCACACGGACTGAAACGTTTACACGATTTCGCTTCCCGAAACGTGGGTGTCATGAATGTCAGCGATCCTGCGCGGCGGCGTGAATCGCGGCACCAGCCGAGGTCGCGCTTTTGTAAGAAGGTTGTTGCCGAAGGCGTCTGACGACATTGGACGGTCGCGATGCACCAGTAAAAATGTAAAGCTAGGGTTTTCACCGGGAAATGCCGGAGAGGCCCACCGCGTAAGCGTTTTCAGGTGTTATGTAACCGTTTGGTGAACCCCTGCGTTGCGTCGATCATACGATGACCGACTGCACATGTTGGGAAACGATTGGTAATCCGTCAGAATCGCACCGGCATGTACTCGCACATGTGTCAGTCATAAAACCACACCAGAAAAGAAATCATTCTTTGAGGACGGAGAATCAATGAAAAAGCGCGTCGCTTTCGCCATGACGGCAGTGGGTCTCGCAGCCGCTACCGCCGCCCACGCCCAGAGCAGCGTTACCCTGTACGGTATCGTCGATAACGCTATCGCCTGGCAGAACAATTCGTCGGCTACCAGCGCGGTTTCGGGTGGTCACTCGAAGGTGCAGATGGCCACCGGCATTTGGGCAGGCAGCCGCTTCGGCCTGAAGGGCAGCGAAGATCTCGGCGGCGGCACGAAGGCGATTTTCCAGTTGGAAGCCGGCTTCAACGCGAACAACGGCTCGTCGCAATGGACGAACGGCATCTTCACGCGTCAGGCATGGGTGGGTCTGACCAACGCGACGTACGGTACGCTGACGGCCGGCCGCCAGTACACCGCGTACTACACGCTGCTGTCGCCGTATAGCCCGACGACCTGGCTGACCGGTTACTACGGCGCGCACCCGGGCGATATCGACTCGCTGGACACCAGCTACCGCGCGAACAACTCGCTCGTCTACATGTCGCCGAAGTTCTACGGCTTCACGGTCGGCGGTTCGTACTCGCTCGGCGGCGTGGCGGGCAGCTTCAACCGCGGCTCGACCTGGAGCGCGGCGATCCAGTACCTGAACGGCCCGGCAGGCATCGCGGTCGGCTATCAGCGCATCAACAACGCGACGCTCGGCGGCGGCGTGTGGGGCGCGAACTCGACCGCGCAAAACGGTCTGGATTCGAGCGGCAACGGCGCGGAACAGGCCGTGTCGTCGATCAACGGTGGCTACAAGACGGCACAGTCGCAGCAACGCGTCGCCGTGACGGCCGGTTACCAGTTCACGCCGGCGTGGGACATCTCGGTGTCGTACTCGAACGTCCAGTACATCCCGGGCACGCAGTCGGCATTCCGCAATACGGCGATCTTCAACACGGCAGGCGCCGTGCTGCACTGGAAGGCAGCGCCGCAGTGGGACTTCGCGGCAGGCTACTCGTACACGCGTGCGACCGAATCGAACGGCGTCTCGAGCTCGGCCAAGTACCATCAGGTCACGCTGTCGCAGTACTACAGCCTGTCGAAGCGCACGGGCCTGTACGCGGTTGAAGCGTACCAGCACGCCAGCGGCAACACGATCAGCGGCCTGACCGGCGGCATCGTCAATGCAACGACGTCGATCGGCGACGGCGTGGGCGCGGGTTCGAAGCAGAACCAGATCGCTGCCGGCGTCGGCCTGATCCACCGCTTCTGATGTCGCGCGGCGCGCAAGCGCCGCTCACGGCATGCGGTATGAAAAAACCGGCCTTCGGGCCGGTTTTTTTTTCGCGGGTGCGCGCCGCGCGCATCGCGCGGGCACACGTCGTCCCGATCGTCACCGGGTCGAATCGTCCTCCGACCAGTTCCCCGCCAGCGACTGAAACAGCGCCGCCGTATCGGCAAGCCGGTCGGCCTGCGCGCGCGTGCGATCGAGCGCGGTCTGCAGTGCCTGCCGCTGCGCATCGAGCAGCGCGAACGTGCTGATCCCGCCTGCCGCGTAACGGTCGCCGGCAATCGCGTTGCCGGCCGCCGCTTCCCGTGCGGCCGTGTCTCGTGCCTCCAGCTCCGCCGCATCGTGTTCGACCGCGCGCATTGCGTCGGCGACCTGCTGGAGCGCCAGCAGCACGGTTTCCCGATAGCTTGCGAACGCGGCATCGTATGCGGCTTCCGCCGCGCGTTTTTTCGCGCGCAGTTCGCCGCCATGAAAGAGCGGCTGCGTCAGGCCGAGACCGACATTCCAGACATTGAGCCCGCTCACGATATCCGCGATGCGCGTGCGTTCCGAACCGATTCCCGCCGAAATCGAAAAACGCGGATACAGGTTCGCGGTCGCCACGCCGACGTTCGCGCTCGCCTGGTGCAGCACGGCCTCCGCCGCGCGGATGTCGGGCCGTTCGCGCGCGAGCGTCGACGGCAGCGCGACCGGCAGCGTGTGCGGCAGCGCGAGCGCATCGAGCGTGAGGTCGGGCAGTGCGGCGTCGGACGGCGGCGCGCCCAGCAGGATCGCGAGCCGGTGGCCGGCCTGCGCGAAGCGGGCCGCGAGCGGCGGTAGTGAGGCCTGCGTCTGCGCGAGCAGCGTGCGCTGCGCATGCACGTCGGCCTGCGATATGCCGCCCGCCGCGAAGCGCGCTTCGACGATGCGCAACTGCCGCGCCTGCGCGTCGACGAGCTCACGCGTGAGCGCGATCTGCTGCGCGAGCGACGCGCGCAGGATCGCGGTCGCGACGACGTTGCCCGCGAGCGTCAGGCGCGCGGCGTCGAGCGTGTATGCCTGATAGTCGACCTGGGCGCGCAGCGCTTCGAGCGCGCGCCGGTTGCCGCCGAACACGTCGAGGACGTACGACACGCTCACCGACGCGTCGTACAGCGTGAACGGCCCCGGATTCGGCACGTTGGCGGGCAGCCCGAACGCAGCGATGTCGACTTTCTGGCGCGTGGCGGACACGTTCGCGTCGACGCGCGGCAGCATCGTCGCGCCGGCTTCCGCCGCATGGTTCTGCCGTGCTTCGTCGAGCCGTGCGCGGGTCTCGGCGAGCGTCGGGCTGTTTTGCCATGCGGTATCGACGAGCCGGTTCAGCGGTTCCGAGCCGAACTCGGTCCACCAGTGTCGCGGCGTGTGCGCGGCTGATGCGAACGTCTGCGCGTCGCCGGTCGGGCCACCGGCGGCTACCGTCGTGACGGGCGGTTCATCGCGCGTGTACCGCTGCGTGGCCGGCGCATCGGGTATGCGGAAATCCGGCCCGACCGCGCAACCGGCGACGAGCAGCGCAGCAGCGGCCAACGTCAAGCAGCGGGCGGTGTGGGCGGCGCGACGCGAAGCCGGTTTCATCGCGCGGCCCCTAGTCGAGCGTGCGCCGGTAGAAGCGCAGCGCGATGCCCATCACCACGAGCGTGAAGAGCGCGACGGGCCACACGGACGGCCACAGGTCGGCCCAGCCGTTGCCTTTGAGCAGGATGCCGCGCACGAGGCGATTGAAGTAGGTGAGCGGCAGCAGGTTGCCGATGAACTGCGCCCACTTCGGCATCCCGGCGAACGGGAACATGAAGCCCGACAGCAGGATGTTCGGCAGGAAGTAGAACACCGCGAGCTGCATCGCCTGCAGCTGGTTCTGCGCGAGCGACGACAGCGTGATGCCGACCGTGAGGTTCGCCGCGATGAACAGCAGCGCGGACAGGTAGATCGCGAACAGGCCGCCGACGAACGGCACGTCGAAAACGTAGCGCGCGGCCGCGAGGATGATCGACACCTGGATCAACCCGATGAACACGTACGGGACGATCTTGCCGGTCATCACCTCCAGCGGCCGCACGGGCGTCGCCAGCAGATTCTCCATCGTGCCGCGCTCGCGTTCGCGCGTGATCGCGAGGCCCGTCATCATCACCATCGTCATCGTCAGGATCACGCCCATCAGGCCCGGCACGACGTTGTACTGCGTGATGCCTTCGGGGTTGTACAGCCGGTGCAGCACGACGTCGAACGCGGCCGGGCGGCCGTTCAGGTGCGCGAGCGGCCCCGTGAGATCCTTGTCCGCGACGGGCCGCACGAGGCCCGGCAGCGCGCCGATCGCCGACGCGGTCGCGACGGGATCGGTCGCGTCCGCCTCGACGAGCAGCGTCGGGCGCTCGCCGCGCAGCAGCCGCTTCGAGAAATCGGCCGGCACGCTCAGCACGAACTGCACGTCGCCGCGGGCGAGCGCATGCCGGCCGGCCGTCTCGTCGGGCAGCGTCGCGACGATGTCGAAGTACGCGGAATTGCGCATCGCGGCGATGAAGCTGCGCGCGAACGGGCTCGAGTCGGCGACGATCACCGCGGTCGGCAGGTGCTTCGGGTCGGTGTTGATCGCGAAGCCGAACAGCGCGAGCTGAATGATCGGCACGCCGACGATCATCGCGAACGTCACGCGGTCGCGGCGCAGCTGCAGGAATTCCTTCAGCACGATGCTCCACCAGCGCGCGACCGAGAACGATTCGCGCAGTCCCGCCCACGCGTTCATGGCGATGCTCCGCCGGGCGGCGCGGATGCGCGGCCCATCATGTAGATGAAGACGTCTTCGAGCCCGGTGTCGATCGGCGCGACCTGCAGCGGTGCGCGCCCGTCGGCCTGCGCCGCGACCTGCGCGAGCGTCGCGTCGAGCAGCGCGCGATCGCGGCCGCTCACGTGCAGCGCGGAACCGAACACGACGGTTTGATCGACGCCCGGCATCGCGTGCAACCGCGCGGACAGTTCGGTCAGGTGCCCGCCGGTGATCGTACGCGTCGACAGGTGCTGCGATGCGACGATCTCCGCCGACGTGCCCTGCGCGAGCAGTTTGCCGGCCGCGATGTACGCGAGCTTGTGGCAGCGTTCGGCTTCGTCCATGTAGTGCGTGCTGACGAGTACCGAGATGCCTTGTGCGGCCAGCCGGTGCAGTTCTTCCCAGAAGTCGCGGCGCGCGGCCGGATCGACGCCGGCGGTCGGCTCGTCGAGCAGCAGCAATTCCGGCTCGTGCAGCATGCACGCGGCGAGCGCGAGGCGCTGCTTCCAGCCGCCGGACAGCGCGCCCGTGAGCTGGTCCGCACGGCTCGCGAGGCCGAGCCCGTCGAGCGCGCGGGCGACCGCCGCCCGGCGGTTGGGCATCCCGTACACGCGTGCGACGAAATCGAGATTCTCGCGGATCGACAGGTCTTCCCAGTACGAGAAGCGCTGCGTCATGTAGCCGACACGCCGCTTGATCTGCGCGCTGTCGCGCACGATGTCGTAGCCGAGGCAGGTGCCGCTGCCCGAGTCGGGCGTGAGCAGGCCGCACATCATGCGGATCGACGTCGTCTTGCCGCTGCCGTTCGGCCCGAGAAAGCCGAAAATCTCGCCGCGCGCGACGCGCAGCGAGACGTCCTTCACGACGTGCTTGTCGCCGAAGCGCTTGTTCAGGCGATCGACGTCGATCGCGTACGGAGCGGCCGGCGCGTTCAACGCATCCTCACGGCGACGGGCTGGCCCGGGTGCAGCTTCGGCGCGTCGGCGACGGCGGGGCGCGCTTCGATCATGAACACGAGCTTGGTCCGGCTCTCGTTGCTGTAGATCACGGGCGGCGTGTATTCGGCCTCGCGCGACACGTAGGTGACGCGCGCGGGCACGTCGGCCGCGCAGCCGTCGCAGCGGATCGCGACGGTGCGCCCCGGCGCGATTGATGCGATGACGGCTTCCGGCACGAAGAAGCGCACCTTCAGGTTCTGCGGCGGCAGCATCTGCACGACCGGATTGCCGGCCTGCACCCATTCGCCGACGCGGTACAGCGTGTCGTACACGCGCCCGGCGGCGGGCGCGGCGACGCGCTTCTGGTCGAGCTTCCATTGCGCTTCGGCAACCGCCGCCTGCGCGGCATCGACTTGCGCGGCCTGGGCGGCCACCTGCTGCGCGCGTCCCGGCAGGCGCGCGACGTCGACCTGGTTCTGCAACTCGCGGACCTGCGCGGCGGTGGTCTGCGCGGACGTGCGCGAATCGTCGAGCTGCTGCTTCGACAGGCCGCCGGCCGCGTACTGGCGTTCGTCGCGCGCGCGTTGCGCGGCGGCCCGCGCGGCCTGTGCGATGGCCTGCGCGAGCTGGGCACGCGTGACCGCGACTTCCGGCGGCCGCTTGCCGGTTTGCAGGTCGGCAAGTTGCGCGCGTGCGGCCGCGAGCTGATGCTGCGCCTGCAGCAATGCGGCCGTTTCGTTGACGGCTTCGAGCGAGAACACCGGCATGCCGGCCGCGATGGCCTGGCCGCGTTCGACCGACAACTGCGTCAGCGTGCCCGCTTGCGACGACGACAGGTACACGAATTCGCCTTCGACATAGCCCTGGTAGGTCGCGACGTCGTTCGCCGGCCGTCCGCAACCGGCGAGCAGCGCGACGGCGGCGGCCAGTGCGAGCGGCAGCGGGCGGGACACGTTCACGACGGCCTCCGCGGCGAATGCGCGCCGGCATCCAGTGTGGCGGCGGGCGGCTGCAAGCCGGAACCGAGCAGCGCGCGGACGTGGCGATGCAGCACGTCGCGATCGACCGGCGGCAGGCCGCGCGCGCTTTGCCACAGCTTCGCGGTGGCGAGCGGCAGCATCACGAGCGCGATGATCGAATGGAACAGGAACGCGGGTTCGAGCGCGGGGTTCAGCGTGCCGGCCTGCTGCGCGGCGCGGATGCGCTCGGCAAAGTGCCCGACATGCTCGAGCGGAATGCGCCGCAGCATCCGCTCGCGCAGCAGCCCGCCTTCATGGACGATCTCGCGCAGCCAGATCGACGGCAGCCACGGCATGCGATGCGTGACGTCGAAGAAGCGGTCGACGAGTTCGGCGACGAGCGCGAGCGGATCGTTTTCGATCTGCGGCTCGGTCGGCCGCCACACGAACGCGATGACCTGCGCGAGCCGCTCCTCGACGATCGCATCGAGCAACTGCTCGCGATTCGTGAAGTAGTAATGGACCATCGCCGACGTGACGCCTGCGGCCGCGGCGATCTGCGCGACCGTCGTCGCCGCGATGCCACGCTCGGCGAACAACTGCATCGCGACGTCGAGCATGTGGTCGCGCAGGTCGAAGTCGTCCGCCTGCGGGCGGCGCCCGCGCGGCCTGGCGACGGTGGATTTCGCGTTCATGCAGACGACGCTAATTGATGAGTTAGTTAATTTCAAGGAAGGGTTTTTGCCCGCGTTGATCGAGATCAGGCGTGCGCCGAATGGCGATGCGGACGAGCGGGGACGCGGCGCGGCGGCACGCCGTGTGCCGGTGGCGGAGTGTAGGGAGCGGCTACTGGGGAAGCGCGGGGACCCGGTGGAGGAATGGGTGGAGCGGCCGCGCCAAAGGCTGGCGAGGAAGCCGCGCGTCACGGGCAGGGACGCCGGCTGCACGGCACGGGTGCGCGCCCGACACGGCACGCACCCCGGAAACGTCGTTACTGATCAATCGGCGACTTCAACGGCTGGTGCTCGCCCGTCAGCCCGAACACGACGAGTTGCGCGGGCTCGGTCGCGCTCGCATTGCGCGACACCTGATGGCGCGAACCGGGCGGCTCATACCAGCCTTCGCCGGCGCGATAGCGGCGCACCGGGCCGCCGTTCACCTGCGACAGCACTTCGCCTTTCGACACGACCGCGAACACCGAGCCGAGGTGCCTGTGTGCTTCGGACGCCTGACCAGGCGCATAGTCGACGGTCGCGACGACGGCGAGCTTGCCGGGCGCTTCGGGCACGGCCTGCTGCATGATCGCGTGCACGTTGTCGCCGGCATCGTGCGCACGGGCGGCGGCCGGCAGCGCGGCGACGAGCGCGAGCGACGTGCACAGCATCGCGCGGCGGAGCGTGGAGCTGGAGCGCATGACCGTCGTCTCCTTACTCGGGCATCTTGCGAAACGCGATCGCGAAGCGGTTCCACGTGTTGATCGTCGCAATCAGCATCGACAGCTCGAACAGCTCGGCGTCGCTGAAGTGCGGCTTCACGGCTTCCCAGACGGCATCCGGCACATGGTTGTCGGCGACCAGCGTCAGCGCTTCGGTCCACTCCAGCGCCGCGCGTTCGCGCTCGGTGAAGAACGGCGTTTCGCGCCACACGACGACCGTCGCGAGGCGGCGATCGGTCTCGCCTCCTTTGCGCGCATCGGTGGTGTGCATGTCGACGCAGAACGCACAGCCGTTGATCTGCGACGCGCGCAGCCGGACCAGTTCGGCGAGCGGCTTCTCGATCGAGCTTTTCGCGATGAATTCCTCGGCGTTGCGCATCACCTTGATTGCGTTCGGGCTGGCGGTATAGAAGTTCAGGCGCGGTTGCATGGCAGGTCCTTTTTCGGTTGATGCGCACGGTGGCGCGACAGGACCCACTTTAAGCGTGCCACTGGCCTGCTTGAATGGCCAATTCCGGGAAAATTCAGGTAACCAGTGTCGCGCCGCCGACGCTGCCCGAGTCCAGCAGCGCGGCCAGTTTCGCGAGCGCGGTGTCGATGCGCAGCGCGTCGATCCCGCCATAGCCGAACAGCAGCCCGGCGCGCGCCGCCGAGCCGACGTGGAACGCCGCGATTCCGTACAGGCCGATGTCGTGCTCGCGGGCGGCACGGACCAGCGCGGCTTCATCGAGCCCCGGTTTCAAGTGCGCGGCGAGGTGGATGCCGGCGGTCGGCACGATCGGGTCGAACCACGGCGCGAGGCCGCCGCGCAAATGCGCGAGCAGCATCTTGCGGCGCGCGTCGTAGTGCTTCTGCACGCGCCGCAGATGCCGCGCGAAATCGCCTTCGTGCATGAAGCGCGCGAGCGCGGCCTGCGTGAGTGTGCAGGTATGCCAGTCGACGATCTGCTTCGCCTTGGCGAGCGCGCCGCGCAGCGCGCGCGGCGGAATCGCGTAGCCGATGCGCAGTTCGGGAAAGATCGTCTTCGAGAACGTGCCGACGTACGCGACGAGGCCCGTGCGGTCGAGGCTCTTGAGCGACTCCACCGGCCGGCCTTCGAAGCGGAATTCGCCGTCGTAGTCGTCCTCGATGATCACCGCGCGGCGGCGCTGCGCCCATTCGAGCAGCGCGACGCGCCGGTCCAGCGTCATCGGCATCCCGAGCGGGAACTGGTGCGACGGCGTCACGTAGACGAGGCGTGCGTCGTCGGGCAGCCGTTCGACGATCAGGCCGTGCGCATCGACCGGCACGCCGATCACCGTCGCGCCGAGCGACGCGAACGCCGCGCGCGCCGGCGGATAGCCGGGATTCTCGACCGCGACGACGTCGCCGGGCCGCACGACCACGCGCGCGATCAGGTCGAGCGCCTGTTGCGCGCCTTGCGTGACGAGCACGTCGTCCCAGCCGCACGCGACCGCGCGGCTGAACGCGACGTAGCGCGCGATCGCGCCGCGCAACTGCGGATCGCCGGCCGGGTCGTGGTACTGGCCGGGGCCGCGCGCCTGCTGGCGCAACGCGTGATGCAGGCAGCGGCGCCACGCGTCGAACGGGAACAGCGTCTTGTCGGTCACGCCGCCGCGGAAGTCGAACGCGGGCGTGTCCTGCGGCGCGGGCATCGCGAGCGCATCGGGCAGGTCGTTCCACAGCGCGCGTGCGTCGACGGCATGGACGGGCGGCGTGGCCTCGACGAGCGACGGCGTCGAGGCCGCCGCATGCGGAACCCGCGCGAGGCCGTCGGCGACGAACGTGCCGTCGCCCGCGCGCGTGTTCAGGAAGCCCTCGGCGACGAGACGCTCGAACGCGTCGAGCGTCGTCTTGCGCGACACGCCGAGCTGCTTCGCGAGATCGCGCGTCGACGGCAGCCGGGCGCCGCCTTCGAGCCGCCCGTCGACGATCGCGGTGCGCAGTTGCCGAAAGATTTGCCCGGTCAGGTCGTGACGGCCTTCGATGCGGATCGCGATGTCCATCGCAGTGGTTACTCCGAATAAGGCAATTTGATGCCGATGAGCATACCGGAAGTTCGTGGCCGGCCCGGCATCCGCCGAACACAGGGGCGCGGCGCCATTCGATTGGACCGCCGCCCGCCGGTGCCTTACGATCCATCACAATCCCCGACCGGAGTGCCCCCATGCTGTCCGAAGACGAACTCGCGCTGCTCGATGCGATCCGCGCCACCGGCAGCCTGTCGCGGGCGGCCGCGCGGCTCGGCAAGGCGCCGTCGACGGTGTCGCACGCCGCGCGACAGCTCGAAACGCGTTTCGACGCGCTGCTGTTCGACCGGCGCGGCTACCGGCTGCAGCTCACGCCGGCCGGCCAGCTGCTGACCGACGAGGCGTCGCGCCTCGCGCTGGACGTCGCGCGGCTCACGCAGCGCGTGCGGCAGGTCGCGAGCGGCTGGGAGGACCGGCTGTGGATCGTCAGCGACGAGGTGCTGGAGTTCGATACGCTGCTGCCGGTCGTCCGCGCGTTCGATGCGCTCGATTCGGGCGTGTCGCTGCGCTTCACGTACGAAGTGCTCGGCGGCACCTGGGAAGCGCTGCGCGACGGTCGCGCGGATCTGGTCGTCGGCGCGACCAACGAGCCGCCGGCGATTCCGGGTTTCAAATGGTTCGAACTCGGCGCGATGGAATGGGTGTTCGCCGTATCGCCGCGCCATCCGCTGGCCGCGGCAAGCGAGCGACTGACCCGCGACGCGATCTGCGCGTATCGCGCGGTCGTCGTCGCCGATTCGTCGCGGCGGGTCGTCGGCCGCGCATACGGGCTGCTCGGCGGGCAGGCGGTGCTCGCGGTGCCGTCGATGCGCGCGAAGATCCTCGCGCAGCGCGACGGGCTCGGCGTCGGCTGGGTGCCGCGCCGGCGGGTTGCGTCGCTGCTCGCGCGCGGCGAGCTCGTCGAGAAGGAAACGGCCGATCCGCGCGAACCGAACGTGCTGTACGTCGCGTGGCGCGGCGACCGCGAGGGCCGGGCGCTGCAATGGTGGCTGGAGCAACTGCGCGAGCCGCGGCTCGCGCAGCGCCTGCTCGACGGGATCGACGTGGTCGGCTGAGTGCGTCAGCCGCGCAACGCACGGAAAGGTCCCGAGAAACACGTTCGAAGATTTCGAACATGTCTGCCGCGCCGGTCGTACGGCAAGGCCGCGCGGCGCGCGCATCCTGTGTTCACGGTCAACTCACCGGTTCAAAGGAGAACATCATGCAACGCTTCGAAGGAAAAACGGTACTCGTCACGGGCGGCAACAGCGGCATCGGCCTGGCGGCCGCACGGGCATTCGCGGCCGAAGGCGCGCGGGTCATCATCACCGGTCGCGACGAGCAGACGCTCGCCGCCGCGCGCGAGTCGCTCGGCGACGGCGCGCTCGCGATCCGCAACGAAGCCGGCAGCGTCGCGTCGGCCCGCGCCCTGGCGGACGCGATCTCGGCCGCAGGCGCGCGGCTCGACGCCGTGTTCATCAACGCGGGCGTCGCGAAACTCGCGCCGTTCGCCGACAGCGACGAGGCCATGTGGGACCTCGTGTTCAACACCAACGTGAAGGGCGCGTATTTCCAGATCCAGTCGCTGGTGCCGCTGCTGAACCGCGGCGCGTCGATCGTGATCAACGGCTCGATCAACGCGCACATCGGGATGCCCGGCTCGTCGGTGTACGCGGCGAGCAAGGCGGCCGTCAATTCGTTCGCGAAGACGTTGTCGACGGAGCTGCTGCCGCACGGCGTGCGGGTGAACGTGGTGAGCCCCGGCCCGGTTCAGACGCCGCTGTACGGCAAGCTCGGGCTCGACGCGGCGACGCTCGACGAGACGGCCGAGAAGATCAAGGGGCTCGTCCCGATCGGCCGGTTCGGCACGCCGGACGAAATCGCGTCGACGGTGCTGCACCTGAGCGCGCCGGAGTCCGCGTTCATCGTCGGCGCGGAAATCATCGCGTCGGGCGGGATGGGTTTGCTCTGAGCGCGCAACCGGCGGGGTTGCACGACCCGACGCGATGTCGGGCGGTGCAGCCCTGCCGTTCGATCGCATCGCTAGTGCGATGCACAGGCGTCACGGACTTCGTCGGTCCGATCGCGTCCGTGGAGCTGCGTCACCGTCAGCCCCGAGAACGCCGCGCTGCCGTGCTCGGCGAACACCGCCACGCGGTCCGCATCGAGCGGCGGAAAGATCAGGTCCGTCAGCGCGACGCGGCCGCCGTTCGCGAATACCTCGACCGACCCGCGATCGACGACGATTTCGAGCCGCAGTTGCCCGTGCTCGAGCGGCAGATCGACGATGTGCTCGCGGCTGAAGGTGCCGGCGAAATCCGTCGTGCCGGAGCGCGAGCGGTCGAGCGTCAGCGTGCGCTTCGCCGTGTCGTAGACGATCCGGGTGCCGATCGAGCCATCCGCCGATCCCCGGACGATCAGACCCGCGCGGGCCGCGCGCTGCGGCGCGATCGTCACCGTGATGCGCTGGACGATGCCGCGCGTGGCGTCCGACAGCGGGCGGGTGGCGGACTCGACGTTCAGGTTGCCTTCATGCACGGCGGGCCGCCCGTCGGCCCACGCATCGAATGCGGCGGCCGGCGTCACGACGAGCGTTGGTTCGCCGCCGATCGTCTTCAGCGCGAACTCGCGCGGCAACGTCGCCGCGCCGCGCCAGGGCGCCGTCGGCGCTTTCGCCGCGTAATCCCAGTTGCTCATCCATGCGATCGCGACAGGCCGCGCGCCCGGCGTGCCGGAGAACGTGCCGGCAGCGTAAAAGTCGGCGCCGTGATCGACCCAGCGGAATCGCGCGGGATCGGAACCGGCCGGCGCGACGTGGTCAGGCGTGAACGTGCGACCGTCGAAGTCGCCGACGAAATACATCGCGCCGGAGCCGCCGGCGATCGACCACGGGTTGACGTTGACGATCATCACCCACTTGATGTGTCGCGGATCGTCGTCGACGGGCAGCGGCACGAGATCTGGCATTTCCCACAGCACGCCCGCATGCGGCACGTCCGGCAGCGTGAAGTCGCTCAGGAACGACCAGTGGATCAGGTCATCGGACCGATAGAGCTTCACGACCTGCGCGTCCGCGACGACGGTCGTCATCAGCCAGTAGCGTCCCGGCGCGTACCACGACACTTTCGGGTCGCGGAACTGTTTCGACTCGGGATCGAGCGTGAGCACGGGGTTGTGCGCGTAGGGCCGCCACGTCGCGCCGTGATCGAGGCTGTACGCGAGCGATTGTGCCTGCGTGCCCGGTGCGTGACCGGAGCCGTCTTTATAGACGCTCGTGTAAAGCGCGACCAGCGGCGTGTCGCCCGGCGCGCCGAGGCCGGACGTGTTGCGCGTGTCGGCGACGATCGAGCCGGAGAAAATTTCCTCCGTCGCGTTCGCGCGCATCGCGACCGGCTGCTCGCGCCAGTGGACGAGGTCGGTGCTGGTCGCATGGCCCCACGACATGTTGCCCCAGTCATGGCCGAGCGGGTTGTACTGATAGAACAGGTGATAGCGGCCGTTCTCGTAGACGAGGCCGTTCGGATCGTTCATCCAGTTGCGTTGCGGCGTGTAGTGCACGGCCGGCCGCCATTGCGGCGTGCCGGGTTCGGGCGGTGCGTCGCAGGGCGCGGCGCTGGCGTGCGTGCAGGCCGCGCTTGCCGTACACGCGAGCAGCAGCCGGGCAATCCGGAGGGAAAAGCAAAAAAACGTCGATCTCATGCGGGGTTCCGTGCTTCGGCGCGCGAAGCGGGAAAGGAGGTTGCATGCCGCTTGCGACGGCAGCATGCGCGATTCTGCGAAGGAGGGAGGCGGCACACACGCGACACGCGCGATGTGTGCCGCCTCGACGCTGGCGGGCGGTGCCCGCCGCGTCCGTAGCGGACCCGTTACGGACGGGTGCCGGGGCCGCCGTTGTGGTCGGCGCCCGTCGCCGGCAGGTTTGCCGGGATGTCGCCGTAGCCGCCGAGGCCGCTACGTCCGTACGTGCGGTCGACCGCCGTCGACGCGCCGCTGATGTTCACCTTCACCGTCGGCGCGAGCGTGCCGCCGCGACGCGGGCCGATCGCATCGATGAACGACTCGACGAGCCCGCCCGGCATCACGTAGTGCGAGTACGACTGGAATTCGCGCGGATTCTGGTTCGGGTCCTGCGAATACGGCGCGCCGGCCGGTGCGGAGAAGTCGGTCGGGTTGCCGAGCACGAGGCCGCTGCCGCCGTTCAACGGCAGGAAGTCGCTGCGGATGCCGTTGCCGACGAAGCCGTAGACACCATCCGGCCCGTCGACGCCCGCGGCCATCGTCGTGCGGTGGCTGATCGTGAACAGGTAGTACTTGCCATCCTTCAGATAGATCTGCGGGCGCTCGGTCTGGTCGTCGACGCAGTTCGCCGACAGGATCGGCGGCAGGAACTTCCATTCGGTCAGTTGCGGATTCGTCGCGACCGCCAGGCCGACGTTGGCCTTTTGATACACTGCGCCCGAGTTCATGACGGCGTTGAGATCTTCCCGCTGCGGATCGTTCGGCGCGTAGCCGAGGTCGGCCTCGGTGCAGGTCCGGGCGCCGCGCTGGCCGCCGGTGTTGCCTTCGAACACCATGTAGGTCTTGCCCGGATGCGCGGGGTCGGTGAACACGAACGGATCGCGGAACGAGAAATAGGTGTTCTGCTGGCCGGTCTGGTAGTAGTTGCCGTCCGGTTGCAGCAGCGCCTTGTGATCGTCGAAGCCGCTGAACCACACGTGCTTGTCATCGGCATGGATGTGGCCGTCGGCGCGCGTGATGATCGCCTGCGGCGGCGTGATGTCGGCGCCGCCGGGGGCCGAGCGGTTGAACGAGGTCGCGGTGTAGTAGAGGCTGACGTTGTCGCCATGCGTGAGGCGCGCGGAACCCGACCATTCGGCGTTGTTGGTCATCGGCGACGTGCCGAACACCTTGGCGCTCGCGCCGTCCGGGAACAGATGGCCGCCCCAGGTCCAGCCGCCGTTCGCGGGACGCTGCGACGCGGGAATGCCGGCACGGCGATAGAAGAAGCCGATGCGCGCATGGACGTGGCGGTCATCGAACGTGTAACCGGCGTGCGGATCGGCCGTGAGCGAGAAGATCACCTCCCAGCCCTTGTAGCTGAGCTGGTTCGCGCGCAGGTCGGCCAGCGGCCAGGTATCCCAGACCCATACGTTCGAGTTGATCAGCGGGAAATCCTGCGGGATGTCCGGCATCGTCAGCGACTGCGGCAGCGAGTTCTTGTCGGCGCCGGCCGTGTGCGACTGCGCGACGATCTGGCGGATGTCCGCGCGGGTCCAGCGCATCGTGAAGTTGCCTTCGGGATCGTAGGCCTGCTGCGTATGCGGCGTGGGGGCGGGGGCGCCGGTGCTCTGCGCGTGTACGACGGACGACGCGGACGCGAAGGCGGCCAGTGCTGCGCCAGCGAACAGCAAACGTTTGGCCGCGGTCGCGCGGCAAAAAGGAAAGTAAGTCATGTCGGCGTTGTTTCCGTTTGCGGTGAAAAGGAACTGCTGAGGTGGTATCGATATCCAAACCGGTTCGGATGCTATTTCAAACCGGTTTGGACGTCAAAAGATAAATATTTGACGGTAATAACTACCATTCGGAAATAATTGCCGCCGCGAGCGGGTTGAACGAATGGCATGCACAACGCGAGGAGCGACGTGAAGGTGAATCTGAAGGCGCTGTCGGATGCGCTCGGACTGTCGCGCACGACGGTCAGTCGGGCGCTGAACGGCTACGACGATGTGAGCGAGGCGACCCGCGAGCGCGTGATGAAGGCTGCGCGCGAACTCGGTTATGTCGCGGATCCGACCGCACGGCGGCTGGCGACGGGGCGTGCCGATACGATCGGCATCGTGTATCCGTTCGGAGCCGGCGATCTGGGGGACCCGCGCTTCGGTGAAGTCGTCTCGGGTATTACCGAGCGGCTCGGCGAGCGCAATCTCGACTTCATCATCGCGGCCGCGCGGCCGAACGCCGAACTCGACACGTATCGCCGGCTCGTCGACGGCAGGCTCGTGGACGGGCTGATCGTCGCGCGCACGCTGGTCGACGATCCGCGCCTCGCGTACCTGCGCTCGAATGCGTTTCCGTATGTCGCGTACGGCCGTACGCAAACCGCGGAGCCTTACGCATGGTTCGATTTCGACAACGAAGCGGGCGCGCGCGATGCGGTGCGGCGCCTGATCGGCTTCGGCCATCGCCGCATTGCAATGATCAGTGCGCCGCTGTCGCTGAATTTCGCGATGCAGCGCCGCGCCGGCTACCTCGCGGCGTTGCGCGAAGCCGGGATCGAATCCGATCCGTCGCTGCTCGTCGAGTGTGCGTTTACGCGCGAAGGCGGGCAGCAGGGCGCACAAGCGCTACTCGCGCAGGCCGAACGACCGACTGCGATGCTCGTCGACAACAACATCGCGGGCGGCGGCGCGTTCCGGGCGCTGGTCGACAGCGGCTTGCGGCTGGGGCGGGACATGTCGCTCATCGTCTATGACGGGGTGCCCCCGGAGGTCGCGTATCCGCATCGGGTGACGGCGGTGGTGCAGCCGACCGGACATGCGACGGGGCGTGCGCTGGCGGACCTGATGCTGGGCTTGCTCGCCGACGGCGTTCGCGAGCATCGGCTCGAAATGCCGATGATCGAGGCAGGCGATACGGACGGGCCGTTGCACGGTTAGCCACGACGGCGGCACGTAGCGGCGGGGCGATCGGCAACGAGCGTTGCGGGACGCGCTCCGGCGCAAAAGCCATGACGGCGGCAGGGCTGAATGCCAGATCTCTAGACGACCGGTCTAATGGAGGGCTATCATCCGGCCTCATGAATGCGACGTCGTGCCTGCCAACGGACGCGAAAATGCCATCTCGCGCTGCGATGCTGGTCGCGCAGGCGTGGTCGCCGATTTTTTCGGGCCAGTTATAGACGACTGGTCTAATAGAATCGGGCAATATTTTTTGTGCCGAGCTGGCACGTTGACGTGTGCCTGCGGCCTAACCGGCAGGCGTGCCGTCGTTGCCGGCACGTGGCGTGCGCCGCGTTGGCCGCCGCCGTGACGCGGCCCCGTTCCCCCATTTCGAAGGAGTGTCGATCATGAAGATTCTGGTTGTCCTGACCTCGCACGACACGCTCGGCGACACCGGCAAGAAGACCGGCTTCTGGCTCGAGGAGCTGGCCGCGCCGTACTACGCGTTCAAGGATGCGGGCGTCGAGCTGACGCTCGCGTCGCCGAAGGGCGGCCAGCCGCCGCTCGACCCGAAAAGCAGCGATCCGGCCGCCCAGACCGACGCCACGCGCCGCTTCGACGCCGATCCGGCGGCCAAGGCCGCGCTCGCGGCCACGCGCAAGCTGGCCGACGTGTCGATCGACGATTACGACGCGGTGTTCTATCCGGGCGGGCACGGCCCGCTGTGGGATCTCGCCGAGGACCTGCACTCGATCGGCCTGATCGAGCGCGCGCTGGCGGCGGGCAAGCCGGTCGCGGCCGTGTGCCACGCGCCGGGTGTGTTGCGCCACGTGAAGGATCCGAAGACCGGCGAGTCCGTCGTGCGCGGCAAGCGTGCGACGGGCTTCACCAACAGCGAGGAAGCGGCCGTCGAGCTGACGGAAGTGGTGCCGTTCCTCGTCGAGGACATGCTGAAGACCAACGGCGCCCAGTTCGAGCGCAGCGCCGACTGGGCGCCGCATGTCGTCACCGACGGGCTGCTGATCACGGGGCAGAACCCCGCGTCGTCGGAGCCCGCTGCCGAGGCGCTGCTCGCGAAGCTTGGCCGTCAGTAAGCCGGCGCGGTGCCGGCATGACCGGCACCTGGCCGTGCCGTCGTCGGGCGCATCCGGCCCGGCGACGACCCGAACCGTTCCGTCGTGCGCACCGCACGACGGCTCATCCAGTCGTTTCGTAGAACCAAGCAAAGGAGTGGTGGATGTCTGCCCTGTTCGAACCGTTCAAACTCAAGGATGTCACGCTGCGCAACCGCATTGCGGTGCCGCCGATGTGCCAGTACGTCGCCGAAGACGGCGTCGTCAACGACTGGCATCACGTGCATCTGGCCGGCATCGCGCGCGGCGGCGCGGGCCTCGTGATCGCGGAGGCGACGGCCGTGTCGCCGGAAGGCCGTATCACGCCGGGCTGCGCCGGGCTGTGGAACGATGCGCAGGCCGAGGCGTTCGCGCCGTCGGTCGCGGCGATCAAGGCGGCCGGCGCGGTGCCGGGCATCCAGATCGCGCATGCGGGCCGCAAGGCGAGCGCGAACCGTCCATGGGAAGGCGACGACCACATCGCCGACGGCGATCCGCGCGGCTGGCAGACCATCGCACCGTCGGCCGTGCCGTTCGGCGCGCATTTGCCGAAGATGCCGCGCGCGATGACGCACGACGACATCGCACGCGTGCAGGCCGACTTCGTCGCGTCGGCCAAGCGCGCCCGCGACCTCGGCTTCGAATGGCTCGAACTGCACTTCGCGCACGGCTATCTCGGCCAGAGCTTCTTCTCCGTGCATTCGAACCAGCGCGACGACGAGTACGGCGGCTCGGCCGAAAACCGCGGCCGTTTCCTCGTCGACACGCTGAAGGCCGTCCGCAAGGTCTGGCCGGAGCACCTGCCGCTGACCGCGCGTCTCGGCGTGATCGAATACGACGGCCGCGATGATGAGACGCTCGCCGAATCCATCGCGCTCACGCAGCGGATGAAGCAGGAAGGCCTCGACATGCTGAGCGTGTCGGTCGGCTTTTCGGTGCCCGACGCGCGCATTCCATGGGGCCCGGCGTTCCTCGCGCCGATCGCGGAACGCGTGCGCCGCGAGGCCGGCATGCCGGTGTCGTCCGCATGGGGGATCGACACGCCTCAACTGGCCGAGCGCGTCGTCGCCGAACGGCAGCTCGACCTCGTGATGGTCGGCCGCGCGCATCTGGCCGATCCGCACTGGCCGTACTACGCGGCCAAACAGCTCGGCGTCGAGCGTCCGTCGTGGACGCTGCCTGCGCCGTACGCGCACTGGCTCGAACGCTATCGCGTCGCCGACAAGGTGGCCTGAGCGCGCATCGCACCGCGCGGCGCGCGCGACGTGCGCGGCACGCATTTGACAATGCTTGGCATCGCGTCCGCGTGCCGTGGCGGTATCGATGGATAGAATGGCGGTTCGCACCGGCCTTTGGCCCATGCGAACCGCCATTTTTTCATTTCGACAGAGGTGCCATGCGCGCACATGTCTCGCCTTCCCCCGATTCCGCCGGGCGGCCGCGTGCCCAGCAGATCGCCCGCGCCGTGCTGTATGCGGCGTTGTTGGTGCTCGCGCTGTGGGTGATCCGCGATTTTCTTCCCGCTATCGCGTGGGCATGCGTGATCGCGATCGCGTTGTGGCCGTTGCTGGAACGCTTCGAATCGGGCAGCTGGTTTCGCGATCGGCCGACCCTGATCGCGACCGCGATCACCGCGGGCGTGTCGCTGCTGGTCGTGCTGCCGATCGCCATTGCGCTCGGTCAGGCGATCTCGCAGGCGCACGACCTGCGCATCTGGCTGCATTCGATCCAGGACAACGGCATTCCACTGCCGGACGTCGTCGGCCGGTTGCCGTACGGCGCCGCACAGATCACCGAGTGGTGGCAGGCCAATCTCGGTCATCCGCTGCACGCGGGCACCGCGATGCATGGCGCGAGCGGCGAGCGGTTCATCGCGTTCGGCCGGCAGTTCGGCACGAAGCTCGCGCATGCGCTGTTCGAGTTCGGCTTCATGCTGGTCACGCTGTTCGTGATCATCAGGGCCGGCCACAAGTTGTCGGGCGCGTTGCTGCAGGGCGCGCGGCGTGCGTTCGGCCGCGGCGGGGCGGACCTGATCGAGCGGATGGTCGCGGCCGTGTACGGCACGGTGACGGGGCTGGTCGTCGTCGGGCTGGGCGAGGGCGCCATTCTCGGCGTCGCGTATGCGCTCGCGGGCGTTCCGCACGCGGCGCTGCTCGGCCTCGTCACGGCCGTCGCCGCGATGCTGCCGTTCTGCGCGCCGATCGTGTTCTGCGGCGCGGCGCTCTGGCTGTTCGTGCAGGGTGCGACCGCGTGGGCCGTCGTGGTGCTGGTGCTCGGTTTCGTGGTCGTGTTCGTCGCCGAGCATTTCGTGCGGCCGGTGCTGATCGGCAGCTCGACCCGCCTGCCGTTCCTGCTCGTGCTGTTCGGCATCCTCGGCGGCGCCGAGTCGTTCGGCCTGATCGGACTGTTCGTCGGCCCGGCGCTGATGACGGTGCTGACGATGCTGTGGGCCGAGTGGGTCGCCTGACGACAAGGCTCGTTGCGCAGTTCCGGGCCATCGGCGCAACGGCATTGACGCCCGTGCGGGTCCGCGCGGCGCCTCATGTTTCGCGACGATCGGGCGTGCGCCGGGCCGTGCCGAGCGCGACGTCGGACACAAGTCTCTACATTTCTTTTCGATCCGGACCCAAAGGTCTAGTAGCATGGGGCTTTCGATCACGCCGGCACGGCGCAGCAGATTTTCCAAGCATGCGATTGATTCCGATGTCCCGTCGCGCAGCGACATTGTCGCTGGCCGCCAGTTGCCTGATGCTGCACGGTTGCGCGTGGTTCGACTCGTGGCTGCCGTTCTCGTATTCGCGCACGCCGCTGGCGCGGGCCGCGGCACGGCACGGCGCGACGCGCGCCGACGTCGTCCGCGCGGGCGGCAACCCGCGCAGCGTGTGGATGGTCCGTAACGGCAGCGGCGTCTGTTACAACTACTTCATCGAGCACGGCAACGATCACCGGGCGTACTTCGTCGTGTTCGACAAGGCCGGCGCCGTCACGCAACACGGCTTCGATACCTGCATGGACGCCGACCGCAAGGGCACGCTTCAGTCGGACAAGGCGGCTTCGCGGTAGCGCGGCCGCCATGCGCCGTGCGAGCGTGTCACGCAGTCGTCACGCTATCGTGTCGACCACGCCGCCGTCGACGCGCAACGCCGCGCCCGTCGTGGCCGAGGCCTGCGGCGAGCAGACATACACGACCATATTCGCGACTTCCTCCGTCGTAGCCGGGCGCTGGATGATCGAGCTTGCGCGCTCGCTGCGCACGAAATCCACCGCGACGTCGTCGATGCTGCGGCCCGTTGCGTCGGCCGTTTCCTTCAGCAGCGCGCGCACGCCTTCCGACATCGTCGGCCCTGGCAGCACGGAATTGACGGTCACGTTGGTTCCGGCCGCGAGTTTCGCGAGGCCGCGCGCGATCGCGAGCTGCGCGGTTTTCGTGAACCCGTAGTGAATCATGTCGACCGGGATGTTCAGGCCGGATTCCGACGAAATGAACACGACGCGGCCCGTGTTGCGCGCGAGCATCCCCTTCAGATAGTGCCGCGCGAGACGCACGCCGGACATCACGTTCATCTGGAAGTAATGCGCCCATTCGTCGTCGTCGATGTCGAAGAACGCCTTCAGCCCGTAGATGCCCGCGTTGTTGACGAGGATGTCGGCCTCCGGCGTGTGCTGCGTGACGCGCGCGACGCCGGATGCGTCGGCCAGGTCGGCGGCGACGCCGTCGATGTCCGCGCCGGGTACCGCGCTGCGCAGCACTGCGAGCGCGGCATCGACCGACTTTTCGCTGCGTCCGTTGACGACGACACGTGCGCCGGCCTGCGCGAGCCCTTTGGCGATCGCCAGCCCGATGCCGGCGGTGGAAGCGGTGACGACCGCAGTCTTGCCTGTCAGATCGATGTGCATGAATGTACCGGTTGGAAGAGGGAACGGGAACCGCCGCAGGGGCCGCGGCGGCGGAATTCATAGCTTAGGCGATCCGGCCGCGAAGTGTCGTGTCGCGGTTGCATCGCGCAGCGCAGTCTTGTACGGTGTGCGTTCACCGTCCGATCCGGGAGCCCGCCGCGTGAGCCGTTCCACCAACCCCCTCGCTGTGCCGTCGCCGTTCTGGCGCGACGCCGCGCTGCCGTTCATCGAGGCGCGCACCGTCGACGACGGCCGGACGTTCTGCTACGCGAAGCACACGCACGACACGTTTTCGCTCGGCGCGATCGTCGGCGGCACGAGCACCTACCTGAACGGTGCGACGAAGGAACGCGTCGGGCGCGGCGTGCTCGTGATCATCGATCCGGAGCAGGTGCATGCGTGCAATCCGTATGGCCCCGACGCATGGGCGTACCGGATGGTCTATGTCGACGTGCCGTGGCTCGCACGGCTGCAGCATGCGCTCGGGCGCGACCCGAACAGCGATTTTCACGGCTTTTCGCCGAAGTTGACGGAACGACGCGACCTGTTCGCACAGTTCGGCGGCTTTTACCGCACGCTCGTGGCACCCGGCATCGATCCGCTTGGCAAGGAAAGCGCGGCGGTCGAATTCTTCACGCGGCTGCACGGCGCGCTCGATCGCGAGTTGCCCGTCGATACGCGGCGCGGGGCCGACAACGCGAAGCTCGCCCGCGCGGCCGACTACATCGCTGCGCATTGCCGTCAGGCCGTCACGCTCGATGCGATCTGCGCGGCCGCCGACCTGTCGTCGTCCTACCTGATCCGCGCGTTCAACGCCCGCTACGGGATGACGCCGCATGCGTTCCTGGTCGACCGTCGCGTGCAGTACGGCCGCGCGGAACTGCGCCGCGGCCGGCCGATCGCCGAGGTCGCGCTCGATGCGGGCTTTGCGGACCAGGCGCATTTCCAGCGAGCATTCCGGCGCATCGCGGCCGCCACGCCGGGGCAGTACCGAAGCGCCGCGAGTTGACCGGCGAACCGTAGGGCGGTGCCGGCGTCGCAGACCGCAGACCGCAGACCGCAGACCGCAGACCGCAGACCGCAGACCGCAGACCGCAGACCGCAGACCGCACACCGGCGACGGCCCGTGTCATCGGTCGCCGGCGGCACCGGCACGGCGACAACGCACCGAAGCAACGGCACTAAACATCGAGCAGATAAAGCGCGCTGCCCGCGAGCAGCAGCGCCATCGCGCGGTTGAACAGCCGCATCCGCCGCGCATTCGCGAGCCAGTGCCGCAGCGACGCACCCGCATACCCCCAGCAGGCGATCGACGCAAAGCAGATCACCAGATACAGCGCCGCGAATTGCCACACCTGCGCGCGATCGCCATCGGCCGCATACGCGCCCATCGCGGCCACGCACGCAAGCCACGCCTTCGGATTCAGCCATTGCATCGCCGCGCCGGCCGCCGCCGACGGGCCGGCGACGTGTGGCGCGTCCGGATCGGCCGACAGCCGGCCGTCGTCGAGCGCCAGCCGCAGCGCGAGGTAAAGCAGGAACGCGATCCCGGACCATTGGGTGGCCGTGGTCAGCATCGGCCAGCGCGCGAGCGCCGCGTGCAGCCCGAGGCCGATCAGCAGGAACAGCGCGACGAAGCCGAGCGTCGCGCCGGCCGCATAGCGCAGGCTCGCGCCGAGACCGTGGCGCGCGCCCGCGCCGAGCGCGACGAGGTTGACGGGACCGGGCGTGATCGACGACGCCAGCGCGAACGCGGCCATCGAAACCAGCATGCTCATCATGTGTCTCCATGCGAATGTGAAAGTCGCATCGAGACTAAAGAAGCCGCGCATGTCCGTATTGAAGAAAACTGCCCTCGGCGGCGCTGCCGGGATTCACGTAACGCCGAACCGGGCACAGCGCTCACCGGCGCTCGAAAGTCGTTGGACGCAGGCGTTGCAGCCGAAGGCATCGAGTCTTACATCACGGATGAGCGGCCGTCGCGAGCGCGTCGAACGCGTCGGCTTCCGGAAGCTGCAGCCACGACTCCGGGCCTGCGTCGATTTCGTCGACCGTCAGCAGGCACGCATCGAGTTCGCGACGCAACGTGGCGTGATCGATCGACTGCCCGATGAACACGATTTCCTGCCGACAATCCCCGGCCGGCTCCTCCCATTTTTTCAGCACGCCATCGCGACGATAGTCGTCGTGCGGCCAGTCCGACTGCGGGATAAATCGCCACCATCGCCCAACGTAACCCCACTGGAATGCTCCGCCCGTCTGCACGAGCATGGCGATCTCGGCATAGCGGTGCGCAGCCCAGACATAGCCCTTGCAGCGAAGCAGTCGGCCGTTGTCCCACGGACGACGCAGCCATGCGAGCAGGCGCGCCGGATGAAACGGCGTACGTTCGCGATAGGTCCACGAGGCGATCCCGTACGCATCCGACTCCGAGGGGCGTTCGTCGATCTGCATGCGCTGCATCCATCCCGGCGATTCGACGAGCGCCGGCAGATCGAAGCGCCGGGTATCCAGCACGTCTGACGGATCGACCTTGCCGTGCTGCATCGGCAGGATTCGCGCAGATGGATTCAGCGACGCAAGAATTGCGCGCAGCCGGTCGAAACCCGCGTGGCCGATCCGGTCGAGACGGCTCACGAGGATCACGTTCGCGTATTCGACTTGCTCGAGCAGCAGGTCCGACAGCTTGCGCGGCGGACCGGAATTGCCGTCGTTCGCGAGCGTCGCGTCGTGCGCGACCGGTTCAGCCGACGTGATCATGTCCTCGAACGTCCCGCCGTCGACCACCGTGACGAGCGTGTCCAGCCGCGCCAGTTCGCTCAGGCTGAAACCGTCTCGATCGAGAAACGCAAACGTCTCCGCGACCGGCATCGGCTCCGAGATGCCGGTCGATTCGATCAGCAGATAATCGAAGCGGCGCTGCCGCGCCAGCGTGCTGATCTGCTCGAGCAGATCGGCGCGCAGCGTGCAGCAGATGCAGCCGTTGCTCATCTCGACCAGTTCGTCCTCGCCTCGATGCAGCTCGACGTTGCGCCGCACGTCGTCGGCGTCGACGTTCACTTCGCTCATGTCGTTGACGATCACGGCGACCTTCAGTCCTGCGCGATTGCGCAGGATGTGGTTCAGCAACGTCGTCTTCCCGGCGCCGAGGAAGCCGGACAACACGGTGACCGGAATCCTCGGCGCCGGGGCGGCCGGCGTTCCCTGATTCCCCGGCGCCGTCATGCGCTCTGCCCGGACGCGCGATCCAGGTAGCCTTCGAACAGGTCGACCACGACGTAGCCGTCGTCGGCGGCGTCGCCCCACAGATCCTTCACGCGGAACTCGACATGGTAGGTCGGCTGATGCGCGGCGCCGGTGTCGCCGTGGCCGATCGCGTCCGGGAATGGCCACGATTCGGTCGTCCGGTGCAGCACGACACCTTCCTTGCCGCGAACGTAGCCCGGCGCGCGGATGTGTCCGCTGACGTATTCGTCGCGAACGACGACGCGATCGCCGACCTCGAACCGCGTTGATTCGGGCGGTGCCGCCCGGCCCCCGGATTTCGGCGGGTTCGCGAGCCGGAAATGCGAACCGAGCGCGCGGTCGAGTTCATCCTGCGTGAGTACGCCGGTTTCGACGAGCAATGTCGCCGTCGCGATCACGTAGCGCTCGTAGTAGCGCGTGCCGACGTGCTGGCGCACGTCGATGCGTTCAACCGCGTGACGTACCTCGTCGACGCTGAATTTTTTCAGTTGGTCCACGCCGACGAACATCAGACTGTACGCGAGATGTTCCCAGTCTTCCTTGAAGACCGGCTTGTAGCCGAGACTGTTGATCGTGTGCGGCACCGGGCCGAAACCCTGGAATCCGCCGAGGTCGTGAAAGCCGTCCATATGTGATCTCCGAGATGAAGGTCGAGAGCGAAACGTGGTGGGCGTCAGCGCGCGCGCGGCAGCGCAACGCCGATCAGCACGTCCTTCGTGACGAGCGTGCGCAGTTGTTCTTCGGTCATGTGCTCGCTGCCGGCCGGCCGCACGGGCAGCACGAGATAGCGGCTTTCGGCGGTCGTATCCCAGACCTTCACGACGACGTCGTCGGGCAGGTCGGTGCCGAGCTCCCGCAGCACCGTGCGCCCCTCGCGGACGAGCCGCGCACGATATTCGAAGCCCTTGTACCACTCGGGCGGCAGCCCGAGCACAGGCCAGTTCGTGCATGAGCACAGGCTGCAGACGATCACGTTCTTCAGCGTGGGCGTGTCTTCGAGCGCGACGATGTATTCGCCCTGCGGGCCGGTGTAGCCGAACTGCGCGCACGCGGTCGTGCCGTCCTTGAGCAGAAGTTCGCGAAACGCCGGGTCGACCCACGCACGCGCGACGATGCGCGCGCCGTTGGCCGGATCCCAGGTCGTGGACATCAGCTCGGTCAGGCCTTCGATATAGCCGTCGGGGATCAGGTTCTTCTCTTTCATCACGCGAAACAGCGCCCAGGCACGTTCGCCGGGCGTCGAGACCGTTTCCGCGGAAGGGGTCGTACTCATCGTGGGGCTCCTTGTGGTGGTTCGGATTGACCGCCGCCACGGGGTCGGGACTGCCCTGGCGGGGTGCGGCCGCGTGGTGTCGGCCACGCTCGACGAGCAGGGTAAGAAGAGAAAAAGCGCGGTTCTTTGCCGGCGCGGATCGGAAACTATGCTGAGACGGCCCCGTTGCGCGGCACGGGGCCGACACGCAACGGATGCACGGCGATTGGCGGCAATCGACGGGGCGCCCGGCACGAAAACCGTGGCGGCCGGCGCACGTTTTTCGACCGCTTCATGGCATCGGAAGCGCAGATCCGTCACAGCCAATTTCTTGTTCCGCCGGAAAACAGAACTGCGGATTTTGCCTTTCTATTCTCATCCTCAAGCGATGGCCGTTCGATGTCGCGAATCGCCGGCATCCCCGATGTACCGGCGGAACAACAGTCAGCCAGCACCCCGCGATTCCACCGTCCGGCGACGGTTCCCGTTCGTCATGCGGCGGGCGTGGCGGTGTCTGCGCAACCAGGTGAGGAGCATGATGGACAACGTCAACAGAATGAAACTGAAGCGAATCGCGCGCTGGATCGGCTTGTCGCTGATCGCCGTCGCATCGCATTACGCGGGCGCGGTCGAGGTCGATCCCGGCGACTATGAGCAGTATCCGATCGGCGCGACGATCGGCGTGCTGTACTACAACTATTCAGCGACGAACGCGTACTACGCGAACGGCCACCGGACGTCGGATTTCGATCTGCAGTCCAATGTCGGCATCGCCCGCCTGCTGCATGTGTTCCAGCTCACCGACAGGCTCACGATCGATCCGCAGGTGTTGCTGCCGTTCGGTCACGTCAGCAGCTTCGGCAACGCAAGTTCGCTTGGCAGTACGAATGGTGTCGGCGACGTGATCCTGACAGCTCCATTGAAATTTCGCCTGAACGACGCGAAGGACGTCGCCGCCGCGACCATCTACGTTTACGCGCCGACAGGGAGTTACGACCAGAACCGCGGTCTCAATCTCGGTGCCAATCGCTGGTCGCTCGATTTCCAGGCGGCCTACATCAAGCACTTTTCGCCACAGTGGGCACTCGATCTCGTCGGCGACGCGATCTGGTACGGCAACAACAGGTCGTACGGCGCGAGCGGCACGACGCTGCATCAGCGGATGAGCTACAGCGCACAGGCGATGGTGCGTTACATGCCCGATCCGGGCACGTCGCTCGCGATCGGCATCACCCAGCTCTGGGGCGGTGAAACGAGCGTCGACGGCGCGGACAACAACGACGCGCTTCGCACGACGCGCATGCGGATCACCACGGCGAAATTCGTGACGAAGGCCGATCAGGTGCAAATCCAGCTCGGCACCGACCTGAGCGTGCGCAACGGGCCGAAGAACAGCGTGCTCGCGGGCCTGCGTTACGCGCACATCTTCTGACCACCGGCATGCGCCGGGATACGTCCGGTGCATGTGGCTCCGTGTTCCCAACGTCGATACCTCGACATCCGATTCCCTTTCCAGAGAGGTCATGCATGGAATCCGCCATCGACAAACACCTGGTCTGCCCGCGGACGCTGTCGCGCCGCGTCGCGGATGACTACCAGCCGCCGTTCCCGATGTACGTCGCCCGGGCCGCCGAAGACCTGAGCCAGGTCGTGATGGGCTATTTCGGCGTGCAATACAGCGGCGCCGACAAGCGCGCGGCGGCACTGGCCGCGTTGCGCCGGATCGTCGCCGATTTCGGTGCGCAGGACGGGCCGAAAAACTACGATCTGACGCAACACACCGACGACCAGGGTTACGAGAACCTGATTGCCGTCGGCTATTGGCGCGATCCGGCCGCGTATGCGCGCTGGATTACGTCGCCGGCGCTCGTCGAATGGTGGACCTCCGACGCACGCCTCGCGGACGGCATCGGCTACTTCCGGGAAATCGTCGCACCGCGCGCCGAGCAGTTCGAGACGCTTTACGCATTTACGAGCGATTTCCCCGGCGTCGGCGCGATCATGGACGGCGTCAGCGGCGAGATCGAGGAGCACGGCTACTGGGGATCGATGCGCGACCGGTTCCCGATTTCGCAGACGGACTGGATGAGCGCGGACGGCGAGTTGCGCGTCGTCGAGGGCGATCCGGCCCGCGGCGGCCGCGTGGTCGTGCTGGCGCACGACAACATCGCGCTGATTCGCTCCGGTCAGGACTGGCGCGCGGCGGAGCGCGACGAGCGCCGACTGTATCTCGAGGAGATCGAGCCGACGCTGCGCAGCGGGATGGACTTCCTGCGCGACAACGGCACGGACGTCGGCTGCTACAGCAATCGCTACGTGCGCTCGATCGATCTCGACGGCAACGTGCTCGACGAGAGCTACAACATCGGCCACTGGCGCTCGCTCGACCGCCTCGAGCGGTGGGCCGAATCCCATCCGACGCACCTGCGGATCTTCGTCACCTTCTTCCGCGTCGTCACCGGGCTGTCGAAACTGCGGCTGTATCACGAGGTTTCCGTCTTCGACGCAAAGCATCAGGTCTACGAATACGTGAACTGCCATCCGCGCACCGGGATGATGCGCGACGCCGTCGCCCGCTGAATCCCGCCGGCACCGCCGGGGCCGGCGGTGCCGCTTACCGAACTGGAGAACATCGATGGCCATCAAACGCCCGACCCGCGAACAACTGTCCGATATTGCAGCCGGCTTCGGCTTTCATCTCGATTCCCGCCAACTCGCCGAATACGACGACGTACTGCAGGCGAATTTCGACGCCTACGATGCGATCGACGCGCTGCCCGACTATCTGCCCGTCGTCGCGTATCCGCGCACGCCGGGCTACCGCCCGGAAGGCGACGAGAACCGTTACGGCGCATGGGCGCGCAAGAGCACGATCCACGGTGCCGCCGACGGCAAGCTGCGCGGCAGGACGGTGGTCGTGAAAGACAACATCTGCGTCGCCGGCGTGCCGATGCGCAATGGCTCGAGCACGTTCGAGGGCTACGTGCCCGACGTCGATGCGACCGTCGTCACACGGGTGCTCGACGCCGGCGGAACGATCGTCGGCAAGTCGACCTGCGAGTACTACTGCTTTTCCGGCGGCTCGCACACGAGCGCGTCGGGGCCGGTGCACAATCCGCGCAAGGCCGGGCACTCGTCCGGCGGCTCGTCGTCTGGCAGCGGTGCGCTGGTCGCGAGCGGCGAGGTCGACATGGCGCTCGGCGGCGATCAGGGCGGCTCGGTGCGGATCCCGTCCGCCTACTGCGGCATCTACGGGATGAAGCCGACACACGGGCTCGTGCCGTACACCGGCGCGATGCCGATCGAGGCGACGGTCGATCATCTCGGGCCGATGACGGGCAGCGTGCTCGACAATGCGTTGCTGCTCGATGTCATCGCGGGCGACGACGGACTCGATCCGCGCCAGCGGGCGCTGCCGCCGCGCGCCGATTATCTCGGCGCGATCCGCGACGGCATCGCCGGCCTGCGGATCGGCATTCTGCGCGAAGCGTTCGGGCTCGCGAATTCGGAGAAAGTCGTCGACGAGGCCGTGCTGGTTGCCGCGCACCGGTTGCGCAAGCTGGGTGCGAGCGTCGCCGAAGTGTCGGTACCGTTGCATGCGGCCGGCACCGCGATCTGGTTGCCGATCGCGGCCGAGGGCGCGACGCAGCAGATGATGAAGGGCAACAGCCACGGTTTCAACTGGAGTGGCCTGTACGTAACCGGCATGATCGATCACCATGCGGGCTGGCGCGAGCGCGCCGATGAGCTGCCGGATACCGTGAAGGTGACGATGTTGCTCGGCGAGTATTTCACGAGCCGGTATCGCGGCCGCTACTACGCGAAGTGCCAGAACATCGCGCGGCGCTTGCGGGCGGATTACGACGCGGCGCTGCAGTCTTGCGACGTGTTGTTGATGCCGACCGTTCCGATGCGTGCGTCGAAACTGCCGGAACCGGGTTGCGCGATGTCCGAGTCGCTGACGCGGGCGTTCGAGATGATTGCGAATACCGCGCCGTTCGACGTGTCCGGGCATCCGGCCATGTCGCTCCCGTGCGGCGTCGCCGACGATCTGCCGATCGGGCTGCAACTGGTCGGGCGCCGCTTCGACGAGGCGACGATCTATCGCTGTGCGTATGCGTATGAACAATCTTCCGACTGGCGTCAGGCGACATTCGCATAACGTGCCCGGAGCCTCGCCGCCGCGCTGCGTGTCGGTCCGGCGGGCAACGCGGCGGGCACGGTGGAATCGATTGGACAATGTGCTTTTGAACGGGCACGCTACCGGCTGCGTATTTGCCAACCCATGTGGGGCACGACCATGACGATGCGTCCTTTCCCGCGCGCCGCAAGCGGCGACGCGCCCGGCTTGGACTCCGACAGCCCGCCGGGCGAACGAACGAATTCGGCAATCGAGGTGGCGACCAACGGCTCGATCAGCCAGCGTATCGAATTCTGGCGCGAGACGATTCTGCGCTTGTTCGCGGACGTGCAGATCGCGGCCGTGCAGAAAGCCGATTTCTTCGGCCAGGTTCGGCAGCGTAGATGCGAAAAGATGCGCATCTCCGAGATCTACGCAAGCGAGCAGGCCGTGATCCGGCGTTATCGCCAGGCGCGGAGCGAGTACGAGGACAAGTATTTCGGAGTATTGATGCTCGAGGGCAGCCAATCGGTCGAGCAGGACGGCAAGATCGTCACGCTGCACCCCGGGGATTTCGCGATCTACGACGCGACACGGCCTCACCACCTGACGTTCGGCCAGTCGTGGCGCGAGATCGTCGTCAGCATTCCCCGCACGACCCTGAACCAGCTCGTCGTCGGAATGGAGCACCGTACGGCGTGCCCGACGCAAACCGGGGAGGGTGTCGGCAGCGTCATGCGCGCGTTTCTCGAGCAGATGTCGTCGCAGATCCGTAACGTGTCCGAGGACGAGATGCGGCAGTTGTCGGATACCGCGATCTCGCTGATCGCGATGACGGTCGGGGGCTTGCAGCGCAACGACCTCGCGCAATCAAGGATGAAGGCGTTGACGCTGACGCGGGTGAAGCGGCATCTGCTCGAGCACCTGCGCGACCCGGAGCTGAACCCGATGATGATCGAGCGGTCGATCGGCATTTCGTCGCGCTACATCAACAAGCTGTTCGAGGCGGAGAACACGTCGCTGATGCGTTACGTATGGAACCTGCGGCTCGAGCGGTGCGCGCAGGATCTCGTGAATCCGCAATGCGCGATGCTGCGTGTGTCCGACATCGCGTTGCGCTGGGGATTCAACGACATGTCGCATTTCAGCCGCGTGTTCCGCGAGCGGTTTGCGATGTCGCCGCGGGCGTGGCGCGAGCAGGGCAGCAAGCCACGCGTGTGACGCGTCCCGGGCCGCGTTCGCGGCGGGCAGGCGCCGCTCAGGCGCGGTTGGGGCATCCGACAGGCGCGGGCGCCGTCAGTGCACCGCGCGCGGCGCGTGCGCCGGCCGCAGCGCGGGTGGGTCGCCCGCGTCGGCCGCGCGCAGCGGGCCGACGCTGCACAGCTGCGTCGACACCGAGAAGCCGAACGTATTGACGCCGCCGGAGCACGCGACGAACACGCTGCCGCCGTGCATCTCCGCGACGGCCTTGACGATCGACAGCCCGAGCCCGTGGTTCTCCTTGCTGTTCGCGCGCGCTTCCTCGAGCCGGTAGAAGCGCTCGAACACGTGCGAGCGCTGCACGGGGTCGATCGGTTCGCCGGGGTTGGCAACCGATACGTCGACGAGCGTGTCGCGCGGCGTGATCGTCACGTTCAGCGTCGCGCCGGGCGCCGAATGCTGGATCGCGTTGATCAGCAGGTTGGTCATCGCGCGGCGGAACAGCGACGGGTCGACGGCTGCGTGCGCATCGCCGTGCAGTTCGGCGCGCAACCGCGCTTCGTCCAGCGGAATCTCGAGGAAGTCGAGCATGCGCCGCACTTCGTCGGCGAGCGATACGTGCTTCAGGTCGGTCGCGCGCTCGCCGCGATCGCTGCGCGACAGGAACAGCATGTCGTTGATGATGACGCGCAGCCGTTCGAATTCCTCGAGGTTCGACTGCAGCGTCTGGCGCATCCGGTCGACCGAGCGGTCGCGGCTCGTCAGCGCGACCTGGGTCTGGCCGATCAGGATGCTGATCGGCGTGCGCAACTCGTGCGCGACGTCCGCGTTGAACGCCTCGAGCCGCGCGTAGGTCTGCTGGATGCGCTCGAGGGCGCCGTTGAACGACGCGGCCAGATCGCGCAGCTCGGTCGGCAGCGCGTCGGTGTGCAACCGCTGGCGGCGGTTGGTGGCGTTGATCGCCGCCGCGTCCTGCGACAGCCGTTCGAGCGGCGCGAGCCCGAAGCGCGCGACCGCGCGGCCCAGCAGCAGCGTCACGACGGTAGCGATCGCGATCAGCGCCGCGAGCGTCCACACGAAACGGCGCAGCATCCGCTGCGTACGCTCGCACGACGACGCGACGATCAGCTTCAGATCGGGGCGCTCCCCGCTGCCCGCGATCGGGACGGTCTTCGTCATCACGTCGTAGCTGCTGTGGTTGAGCGCGTACTGCTGGAACGCACCGAACGGCTTGCCGACGGGCATGCCGTCGACCGGATGACCGAAGCGGAAGTTGGCGTCGGGGCTGTCGATCTGGTAACGCGTCGACCCGTCGGGCGGTTCGAGGTCGGCGAGCTTTTCCTGCATCAGGCGGCCGCGCGCGGCCGTGGTCGCGTGCGACACGATCATCTGCGCGACCTTCGCGCGCGTGTCGATCGTCGCGCGCAGTTCGGCAAACAGCTGGCGCTCCATCATCACGAACAGCCCGCAGCCGACCAGCGTGAACACGAGCAGCGACACGATGCCGAACATCGCCGACAGACGCAGGGTGATCGAGCGTTTCATGCGTGCCTCTCGTTGTCGGCGTCCTCGCGCGCCTCGAGCACGTAGCCCATGCCGCGGATCGTGTGCAGCAGCTTCTCCGTGAACGGGCCGTCGAGCTTCGCGCGCAGGCGCTTGATCGCAGTCTCGACGACGTTCGCGTTGCTGTCGAAGTTCACGTCCCATACGAGTTCGGCGATCGTCGTCTTCGACAGCACCTCGCCGCTACGCCGCGCGAGCACGCCGAGCAGCTGGAATTCCTGCGCGGTCAGGTCGAGGCGCGTGCCGTCGCGCGACGCGCGCCGGCCGATCAGGTCGACGCGCAGGTCGCCGATCGAGATCAGCGTCGATTCCTGCACGCGCGCGCGGCGCGTCAGCGCGCGCAGCCGCTCGATCAGCTCGAGGAACGAGAAGGGCTTGGTCAGGTAGTCGTCGGCGCCGCCGCGCAGCCCGCGCACGCGATCGTCGACGCGGTCGCGCGCGGTCAGCATGATCACGGGCGTCTGCTTCTGCGCGCGCAACGCGCGCAGCACGCCGAAGCCGTCGAGCTTCGGCAGCATCACGTCGAGCACGACCACGTCGTATTCGAATTCGACGGCCTTCCACGCGCCGTCCTCGCCGTCGAGCGCGGTGTCGACGACCCAGCCCTCCTCGGTGAGGCCGCTCTTCAGGTATTCGACGACTTTCGGTTCGTCTTCGACGATCAGGACTTTCATGGGTTTGTCCTTGTAACCGGGTTAGGGGCCGACGCTCGCGGCGCGCGGGAGGTTTGCCGTCGCGACGTCGGTCGGCGTGGCGCCGCCGGTCGCGCCGCCGTCCCAGCCGCCGCCGAGCGCCTTCGCGAGAAACACGACGAGCGCCGCGCGCTGGCCCTGGATCTGCACGGCCTGGCGCTCGCTCGTCAGCAACTGCTGCTGGGCGGTCAGCACGTCGATGAACGGCGTGAGGCCGCCCGCGTAGCGGTCCTGTGCGAGCGACACGAGCTTGCGCGCGTCGTCGACGGCCGCTGACGCCTGCTGCGCGGCTTCGGCCAGCACCGCCAGGCCCGTCACCGCATTTTGCACTTCCTGGAACGCGGTGAGCACGGTCTGCCGGTAGCTGGCCTGCGCGGCCACGTAGCCGGCCTGCGCGAAATCGACGCCGGCCTTCAGCTTGCCGCCTTCGAACAGCGGCTGGCTGACCGACGCGCCGACCGACCACAGCAGCGCCGGCACGGTGAACAGGCCCGCGAAGCGCGTCGCATCCCAGCCGATGTCCGGCGACAGCGTGATGCGCGGGAAATACGCGGCGCGCGCGACGCCGATCTGCGCGTTCGCGGCCGCCATCGCGCGTTCGGCCGACGCGACGTCGGGGCGCCGCTGCAGCAGGTCGCTTGGCATCCCGGTCGGCAGCGCGGGCGCGTTGATCGCCACCACGCGCGGCGGCAGCGAGAATTCGGGGGCCGGCGTGCCGACCAGCGTCGCGATCGCGGTTTCGACCTGCGCGCGCTGCTGGATCAGCAGCTGTGCCTGGGTGCGCGTCGCGTCGAGCTGCGCGCGTTGCTGCAGCAGATCGAGGCCGGACACCGCACCGAGGTCGTGGCGCGCGCTCACGTAGTCGAGCGCCTTCTGCTGCAGGTCGATCGAGCGCTTGACGACGTCGATCTCGGTGTCGAGCTCGCGCAGCGCGAAGTAGCTCGACGCGAGATCGGCGGTCAGCACGAGGCGCGCGTTCGCGAAATCGTCGCGCGCCTGCTCGGAGCTGGCCTGCACGGATTCGACGCTGCGCCGCACGCGGCCGAACAGGTCGAGTTCATAGCTGGCGCTTGCACCGACCTGGATGTCGTTCTGGACGGTCGACGTGCTCCGCGTCGCGTAGTTGGTCTGCGGCCGGTCGGCGGAGATCTTGAAGCGCTGGCCGCTCGCGTTCAGGCCGACGGCCGGATACTGCGCGGACGCGACCGACGCGAGCGTCGCCTTTGCCTGGTCGTAGCGTGCGGCGACGGCCTTCAGGTTCTGGTTGTTGCGCAATGCGTCGGCTTCGAGCGCGTCCAGCTGCGCGTCGCCGAAGGCGGTCCACCAGGCCGGATCGAGCGGCGCACGGGCCGGCGCGGCCGGGTGCCAGTACGCGTCTGCCGGGTCGAGCCGCCAGGCGGCCGGCGTCTCGACGGCGGGGCGCCGGTAGTCGGGGCCGACCGTGCAGCCGGCAAGGGCCGCGACCGCGACGGCGGCCAGGAGCGCGGCGGGGCGCAGGCGGGCGCGCATCGCGCTCACGACTTCGCTCCCGCGGCGGCGGACGCCGGCTTCACGACCGGCGGCGCCTGCACGATGACGGCGTCGCCGTTCGCGAGCGCATCGCTCGGGTTCGCGACGAGGCGGTCATTCGGCGTGAGCGGGCCGTCCACTTCGAGCGTCTGCCCGATCGTGCGCGCGATCGTCACCGCCTTCAGGCGCACCTGGCCGTTCGCGTCGACGGTCGCGACGGTCGGCCCTTCGGCGCGGAACAGCAGCGTGTTGGCCGGAATCTGCAGGCGACCGACCGGCGTCATCGGCAGCGTCGCCTGCACGTATGCGCCGGGCAGCAGCCGTCCGTCCGGGTTCGGCAGCGTGATCTCGATCTGCAGCGAGCGCGTCGCGACGTCGATTGCCTGGGACGTGCGCGTGATCGTGCCGTCGAAGGTCTGGCCAGGCAGCTCGGCCTGCGCGACGCTCACGTGCTGGCCGACCTTGATTTGCTGCGCATACGCCTGCGGCACCTGCACATACAGGCGCAGCCGGTCGGCCTGTACGACCGTGAACAGCGAGCGGCCCGCGTTGCCGGAACTGACGAGGTCGCCGACGTCGACGTTGCGCTGCGTGACGATCCCGTCGATCGGCGCGACGATGCGCTGGAAGCCCTTCAGTTCGGTGAGCCGGCGCATGTTCGCATCGGCCGCCGCGAGGTTCGCGCTGCCCTGGTTGAACGCGCCTTGCCGGTCGTCGAGTTCCTGCTGCGACACCGCATCGCGCTGGCGCAGTTGCTGCGCGCGGTCGAACGACGTCTTCGCGAGCGCGAGCGCGGCCTGCGCCTGCTGACGCTGCGCGGTGGCCTGCGCGAGTTCCTGGTTGAGCTCGGGCGTGTCGAGCTCGGCGAGCAGTTGCCCCTGCTTCACGTGCGCGCCGATGTCGGCCTGCCAGCGCAGCACGTAGCCGCTCGCGCGCGCATAGATCGGCGCCTCGACGAAGCCGCGCAACGTGCCGGGCAGCGTGAGCTTGCCACCGGTGGCCGCATCGACCGGATGCACGACGTTCACGTACTGGCGCGTGTTCTGCTCGGCCACTGCGTCGAGCCGGTTGCGGTTCAGCACGTTGACGACGATCGTGCGCGCGGCGCCCGCGGCCAGCAGCACGCCGACCACGATCAGCACGATCCGCCCGCGCCGCGACACCGACGTGCGCGTCGGCAGGTGCATGCCGTGTTCGTCCACCTGGATGCCGACGGAGCTGTGATGTTTCTCTTCCATGAATTGACCGGGTCTAGAGGCTAGGGGCGAAAGTCAGCGTCCGGCCTGGCGCGCGCGCCGGCGGGCCAGTCGCGAATGCACGCCGCCGAACACGAGCGGCACGAACAGCAGCGTCGAAACGGTGGCGAACAGCAGGCCGCCGATCACCGCGCGGCCGAGCGGCGCGTTCTGCTCGGCGCCTTCGCCGAGGCCGAGCGCCATCGGCACCATCCCGATGATCATCGCGAGCGCCGTCATCAGCACCGGGCGGATCCGCGTCGCGCCGGCCTCGAGCGCGGCCGTGAGCGGCGGTGCGCCGGCGGCGAGGCGTTGGCGCGCGAACGACACGACCAGGATGCTGTTCGCGGTCGCGACGCCCACCGTCATGATCGCGCCCGTCAGCGCGGGCACGCTCAGGTGCGTGCCGGTGATGAACAGCATCCACGCGATGCCGGCGAGCGCGGCAGGCATCGCGCTGATGATGATCAGCGGATCGAGCCACGACTGGAAATTCACGACGATCAGCAGGTAGACGAGCACGATCGCCATCGCGACGCCCGCGCCGAGGCCGATGTACGACGTGCGCATCGTCTCGACCTGGCCGCGCACCGTGAGGTCGGTGCCGCGCGGCAGCGTCGCGCGCGCGTCGGACACGATCCGGTCGATCGCGCCCGCGACCGAGCCGAGGTCGCGGCCCTCGACGCTCACGTACAGGTCGATCGCCGGACGGATGTTGTAATGCGTGATCACGGCCGGGTTCGAGACGGGGTGGATCTGCACGAGGTTGCCGAGCAACTGCAGCGGCATGCCTGTGCGCCCGCTCGCGGAAATCGGCGTGCCGAGCAGGTCGTCGATCGACGCGATGTCGTATTGCGGGGTCTGGATCTGCAGCGGGTACTGGACGCCGGTGCGCGGGTTGATCCAGAACGACGGGGTCGTCTGGGAACTGCCGGACAGCGAGATCAGCATGTTCTGCGCGACGTTTTGCGCGGAGAGGCTGAGCTGCTGCATGCGCGTACGGTCCATGTCGGCCACCAGGGTCGGTTCGTCGTTGCGCTGCAGTACGTGCACGTCGACGGTGCCGGGGATTTGCCTGATCTTTTTCATCAGGCTGCTCGCGATAGCCATGTTACTCGCGAGATCGTTGCCGAGCACCTGCACGTCGATCGCGGCCGGCTGACCGAAGTTGAGGATCTGCGTGATGATGTCCGACGGCTGGAAGAAGAACTCGACGCCGGGGAAGCGCTGCGGCAGCAGCGTGCGCAGCGTCTGCACGTAGTGCTGGGTCGAGCGATGGCCGGGCTTCAGCGCGATCATCAGTTCGCCGTCGAGCGTGCCGATCGTGCCGCTGTTGCTGTACGACAGATTGATGCCGCTCACCGGCAGCCCGAGGTTGTCGACGATCGCGCCGAGTTCGTCGGGTGGCACGGCTTCGCGGATCACGCGCTCGACCTGGTCGGCGAGGCGCGCGGTTTCCTCGATCCGGTAGCCGGTCGGTGCGCGCATGTGCAGCCGGATGTTGCCGGAATCGGCGTTCGGGAAGAAGTCGCGGCCGAGCACGAACACGAGGCCGGTCGACAGCAAGCAGAAGCCGAGGAAGCACGTTGCGTAGAAACGGCGGCGCACCAGCAGGATGCTGAGCAGCACGATGTACCACGCGCGCAGCCGCTCGAACGCGGCATTGAACGCGTGATGGAGGCGCGCGAAACGCGACGTCGAGTGGTCGGGGCCGGTGGTGGCCTGCTGCGGGCGGAACAGCAGCATCGCGAGCGTCGGCACGAGCGTGCGCGACAGCACGTAGGACGCGAGCATCGCGAACACCACGGCTTCGGCGAGCGGCACGAACAGGAAGCGCGCGACGCCCGTCAGGAAGAACATCGGCACGAACACGATGCAGATGCACAGCGTCGATACGAACGCGGGCACTGCGATCTCGCCCGCGCCTTCGAGAATCGCATCGTGCAGGTTGGTACTCGACGAGGACCCCGGCGCGCCCTCCGGTCGCGGCCCCCCGAGGGGGCTGCCGGGCTCGCCAGGGTCGGCCCGGCGCGTGCCGAGATGCAGGTGCCGCTCGATGTTCTCGATCGTGACGGTCGCGTCGTCGACCAGGATCCCCACCGCGAGCGCGAGCCCGCCGAGCGTCATGATGTTGATGGTCTCGCCGAGCGCGGAGAGCGCGATCAGCGACGTGAAGATCGACAGCGGAATCGAGATCGCGATGATCAGCGTGCTGCGCCAGTTGCCGAGGAACAGCAGGATCATCATCGCGGTCAGCACGGCCGCGATCAGCGCCTCGCGGATCACACCCTGCACGGCGGCGTTGACGAACACCGACTGGTCGAACAGCGGCGTGATCGTGAGCCCTTCGGGCAGCGTCGGAATCACCTTCGGCAGCAACGCCTTCAGGTCCGACACGACCTTCAGCGTCGACGCGTCGCCGGTCTTCAGGATCGACATCAGCACGCCACGCTGGCCGTTCTGGCGCACGACGTTGGTCTGCGGCGCGAAGCCGTCGCGCACCGACGCGACTTCGCGCAGGTAGGTCGTTGCGCCGTTGACGGTTTGCACCGGCAGGCCGTTGATGTCGGCGACCGTGTCGGCCGACGCGTTCGTGTCGATCCGGTATTCGGTCTGGCCCATCTTCGCGGTGCCGGTCGGCAGCACGAGGTTCTGCGCGTTGACCGCGTTGACGATGTCCGCGGGCGTGAGGCCCTTCGCGAGCAGCGCCTGCGGGTCGAGGTCGATCGCGACCACGCGCGTGCGGCCGCCGTACGGAAACGGGATCTGGGCGCCCGGGATCGTGATCAGTTGCGGGCGCAGGAAGTTGAGCGCGATGTCGGCGAGCGACTGTTCGCTGAGCGTCTTGCTGGATAACCCGAGCTGGATCACCGGGATGCTCGACGCGGAATAGGTGATCACGAGCGGCGGCGTCGCGCCCTGCGGCATCTGCCGCACGATCGCCTGCGCGGACGAGACCGTCTGCGCGATCGCCGTCTGCACGTTCGCGCCGGGCTGGAGGAACACCTTCACGACCGCGATGCCGGGCAGCGAGGTCGACTCGATGTGCTGGATGTTGTTGACGGTCGTCGTCAGGATCCGTTCATGGACGGCCGTGATCCGGTTGGTCATCTCCTTCGCGGAGAAGCCGTTGTAATTCCAGATCACGCTGATGACGGGAATGTTGACCGCCGGCAGGACGTCGACAGGCGTGCGCATCAGCGCAAGCGGGGTGGCCAGCACGATCATGATGGCCATCACGATGAACGTGTAGGGGCGCCTGAGCGCGAGATTGACGATCCACATGGAGGCAGCGGGACAGGCGGTGATCAGGCGTCGGTGAAGGGAACCCGAATGATAGGCGTCGGGGCGGAACGGGTCACTGGCGCGAAACTGGCGGAATTGTCAGGTTGGGGCGGGGTGACGAAAGGCCGATTCATCGGATGAAAGGCGCGCGGGCGCAGGCACCCGGAAACCGCCGCCGTGCCGTATGCGGATGCCGCATCGACGACGGTTCCACTCATCCGGCGTCGCTCAGATCTGTTCCATCCCGACCCGCGCCAGCGCGGCCAGATCGACGACCTCGATCTGGTTGTACGCGAGCCGCAGCACCCCGAGTTTCTCGAGCTGCTGCAACGCCTGGTTGATCCGCTGCCGCGACACGCCGACGAGCATCCCCAGTTCCTCCTGCGAGATCGCGAGCGACGGACCGGTGTCCGGGTACAGCGCGGGGTTGAACAACTGCGCGAGCGCCTGCGCGACGCGCGCGTCGACGTCGAGCAGCCGGCTGTTCTGGATCGACGCGATGAACTCGCCCATCCGGTTGTTCAATTGATGGATCACGAAGCGTGTGAACGGCAGGCTGGTGTCGAGCAGCGCATGGAACGTGTCGACCGGGACGAACAGCACGATCGAGCGCTGGACGGCGACGACTTCGTACTTGCGCAGCTCGCGCTTGATCACGCTGCCTTCGCCGAACCAGCCGCCCGACGGCACGCCGGAAAACGTGCAGCCGCGCCCCGACGCGTTGAAGATCGCCAGCTTGAGCAGTCCGCGATGCACGCCGATCCAGTATTCGGACGGCGCGAGCCGCTGCGCGATCACGTCGCCGGCTTCGTGCCGTTCCGCATGGGACTGCGCGAGCACCAGCGCCTGGTGTTCCGGCGCCAGCGCGCGGAACCACGCGCACTGGCCGAACAGCGCGGACAGGGCGGGCAACGGGCCCGGTTCGAGCGGCGGGTCGGCCGGCGGGTTGGCCGGCGAGTGGTCCGGCGGAGCGGCCGGGTCGGGCGGCGCAACGGAGTGATCGTGCATGGGTGCGGGTTTGCGAGGATAGGGATAACGCGCAGCGTTCATCGGGCACTCTGTCGTTTCGATGACAGACGGCTCACAATAGCGCCCGTTAGGCTATCGGCAATTGAACCACATCAAAACCGATCGGGGTGCATGCACGCCGGCCGGCAGAAAACGGGAGACAGGATCATGACGCAGATGTTCGAGGCCGGACTCGGCCGCCGCGAGGCCAACTACGTGCCGCTCACGCCGATCGACTTTCTGGTCCGCGCGGCCGAAGTCTACGGCGAGCGCCTCGCGATCGTGCACGGCGACGTGCGGCGCACGTGGGGCGAGACCTACAAGCGCGCGAAGCAGCTCGCGAGCGCGCTCGCGCGGGCCGGCGTCGCGCGCGGCGAGACGGTCGCGGCGCTGCTGCCGAACATCCCGGCGATGGTCGAGGCGCACTTCGGCGTACCGATGGCCGGCGCCGTGCTGAACACGATCAACACGCGGCTCGACATTTCGTCGGTGCTGTTCATGCTGCGTCACGGCGAAGCGAAGGTGCTGATCGTCGACACCGAATACGCGGAGCTCGCGCATCGCGCGGCGCTCGAAGTGCCGGGCCTGAAGATCGTCAGCGTCGCCGACGCGATGCCGGCCGACCCCGCGCGCTTCGCGGGCGCGACCGACTACGAAGCGTTCGTCGCGGGCGGCGACCCGGACTACGCATGGACGCCCCCCGCCGACGAGTGGGAAGCGATCGCGCTGAACTACACGTCCGGCACGACCGGCGACCCGAAGGGCGTCGTCTATCACCATCGCGGCGCGTATCTCGCGGCGATCAGCAACATCCTCGAATGGGACATGCCGAAGCACGCGGTGTATCTCTGGACGCTGCCGATGTTCCATTGCAACGGCTGGTGCTTCCCGTGGGCGGTCGCGGCGCGCGCGGGCGTGAACGTCTGCCTGCGCAAGTTCGACGCGAAGACGGTGTTCGACCTGATCCGCCGCGAACGCATCACGCATTACTGCGGCGCGCCGATCGTGCAGAGCGCGATGGCGAATGCACCGGCCGAGTTCCGCGCGGGCATCGATCACACGGTGCACGCGATGGTCGCCGGTGCCGCGCCCGCGCCGGCCGTGATCGCGAAGATGAAGGAGATCGGCTTCGACCTGCTGCACGTGTATGGATTGACCGAGGTCTACGGCCCGGCGACCGTGTGCGCGAAGCAGGCGCACTGGGACGAACTGCCCGACGACGAGCGCGCGCGGCTCAATGCGCGGCAGGGCGTGCGCTATCACCTGGAAGCGGGCGCGACGGTGCTCGACCCGGACACGATGGCGCCGGTGCCGGCCGACGGCGAGACGCTCGGCGAGATCATGTTCCGCGGCAACATCTGCATGAAGGGTTACCTGAAGAACCCGCACGCGACGGACGAGGCATTCCACGGTGGCTGGTTCCATACGGGCGATCTCGGCGTGCTGACGCCGGACGGCTATATCCGCATCAAGGATCGCCGCAAGGACATCATCATTTCCGGCGGCGAGAACATCTCGAGCATCGAGGTCGAGGACGCGCTGTACCGGCATCCGGCCGTCGAGGTCGCGGCGGTGGTCGCGATGCCTGACCCGAAATGGGGCGAGGTGCCGTGCGCGTTCGTCGAACTGCGCCACGGCATGAGCGCGACCGAGGAGGAAATCGTCGCGCACTGCCGGCAGTTGCTCGCGGGTTTCAAGGTGCCGAAGGTCGTGCGCTTCGGTGAGTTGCCGAAGACGTCGACCGGCAAGATCCAGAAATTCCAGCTGCGCAACGCGGTCGGGTCGGACAAGGCGATCGACCTGGCCGGGGACAAGAAGTAATCGACGCGACCGGGCAGTTGCCCGGCCGTTCGTCGTGCGTCACGCGTCGCGGGCCAGCCGGAACACGCTGACGGCTTCCGACAGCTGCGCGGCCTGGTCGCGCAACGCGACGGCCGCGCGTTCGGCATTCGAGATCAGCGTCGCGTTCTGCTGCGTCGCCTCGCCGATCTGCGTGATGGCCTGATTCACCTGCTCGATGCCGGTCGATTGCTCGCGCGACGCGGCGCTGATCTCGCCGATCAGCGTGCTGACCTGATCGACGCGCTGGACGATGTCGCGCATCGTGCCGCGCGCGGCGTCCGCGATCCGATAGCCCTGTTCGACGGTCGTCGACGATTCGGCGCTCAGCGCGTCGATTTCCTTGACCGCGGCCGCGCTGCGCTGCGCGAGTGTGCGCACTTCGGCCGCGACCACCGCGAAGCCCTTGCCGTGCTCGCCCGCGCGCGCGGCCTCGACGGCAGCGTTCAGCGCCAGGATATTGGTCTGGAACGCGATGCCTTCGATCGTGCCGGTGATGTCGGCGATCCGGCGCGTCGCACGGCCGATGTCGTCCATCGTCGCGACCACGCGTTGCACGGCCGTGTCGCCGTCTGTCGCGGCGGCCGATGCGTCGGCGACCAGCGCGTTCGCCTGCGCCGCGTGTTCCGCGTTCTGCTGCACGGCGGCCGTGATCTGCTCCATGCTGGCTGCCGTCTGTTCGACGCTGCTCGCCTGCGTCGCGATCCGCGCCGCGATGTCGCCGCTGCCGGCCGCGATGCCGACCGTGCCGCGCGCGATGTCGGACGAGCTGCTGCGCACCTGCGCGACGATCCGCGCGAGGCCGTCGCCGATTCCGTCGACCGCCTGCACGAGCCGGCCGATCTCGTCGTTGCCCGCCGCGCCGCGCGCGGCGGCGCCGTCGCGGATGCGGATGCTGAGGTCGCCGGCCGCGAAGCGTTCCGATGCACGCGCCGCCGCATCGAGCGGTCGGCTCACCACGCGTCGCACGACGACGAGGAACAACGCCGCGAACGCCGCGACGAGCACGGCCGCGATCATCAGGAAACGGTTGCGGACGGTGCGCATGCCCGCCAGCAGTTCGTCGTCGAGCGCGATGCCGCCGACCAGCCACTGCCATTGCGGAATCGTCGTGAACGACACGAATTTGGCGCTGGGCGCGGCGTCGTGCGCGGCCGGATCGGCCGACGTGTAAGCGAGCCGGCCCTGGCCGGCGGCGAGCATCTGCGTGTACGGCGCGCGCGCGTCGTCGGCGCGCTGGCCGGCCGCGTCGGGATGGACGACGAAGGTGCCGCGCGACGTACCCGGCGACGCATCGAGCACGAAGTAATAGCCGTTTTCTCCGATCTTCAACGCCCGGATGCCGTCCTGCACGACTTGCAGCTCGGCACCGACGTCGAGGCCGACGAACAGCGCGCCGATCACGCGACCCGTCGCGTCGGTGACGGGCTTGTACTGCGTGATGTACGGCCGGCCGAACAGTTTCGCGAGGCCCGTATAGCTGCGTCCGGCGACGAGCGGCGCGTAGGCGGGGCCCGCGCGATCGAGGCGCGTGCCGACCGCGCGCGAGCCGTCCTGCTTCTTCAGCGACGTCGTGATGCGGACGAAATCGTCGCCGTCGCGCGCGAAGATCGTCGCGATCGCGCCGCTTTTCTTCAGGAACTGGTCGGGAATCGCGTAATCGAGGTCGAGCGGCTGGCCGCCCGCGGACAGTGTCGGCGCGGCGACGCCGCCGATGTCGACGGTGCGGGCCGGGTCGAGCGCAAAATCGGCCGGCAGGAAACTGGCGAACAGCGCCATCGCGCGGGTGGCTTCGGCGGACAGCGCCTTGTCGAACATTTCGACCATCGCACGGATCGACTGCTCCTTGTCCGCGATGCGCGCATGGGCCTCGTCGGCGAGTTGCTGGCCGGCGAAGTGGGCGAGCGCCCATGCGAAGGCGGTAAACAGCAGCGCGACGAGCATGCACGCCAGCGCGGCCAGGCGCGCGCCGACGCTCGCCCGGCCCAATTGGGTCAATCTCATAGGAATCCTGAGTCGAGAGGGAGAGAGGCGGAACGCACGCGCCACCGCATACCGTAAGGAATACGGCAGCTTCGGTGAATTCTTTAGCGGTGCGAAGCCGGAGGGGGCGGGCAGGCTCGCCCGACGCAGGCGGGCAGCGTCAGTGCATCACGAGCCACGCGACGGCCAGATACCGCCCGACCTTCGCGATCGTGACGATCGCGAGGAAGGTCGGCAGCGGCTCGCGGAGCACGCCGGCGACCATCGTCAGCGGATCGCCGACCACCGGCGCCCAGCTCAGCAGCAGCGACCAGCGGCCGTAGCGCGCATACCAGCGCTCGGCGCGCGCGAGCGCGGCCGGCTTGACCGGGAACCAGCGGCGGTCGCGGAAGTGCTCGATGCCGCGGCCGAGCGCCCAGTTGACCGCCGAGCCCGCGACGTTGCCGACGCTCGCGACCAGCAGCAGCGCCCACACGGGCTCGCGTCCGGCGAGCAGCAGGCCGGCTAGCACGGCTTCGGACTGGAGCGGCAGCAGGGTCGCGGCGACCATCGACACGGCGAACAGGCCGCCGTAAGTGAGCAATTCGGACATCGCGCGATTGTACCGGCCGCGCGTCGGCCGGCACCGGTCACGCGGCGGCGTCGGTGCCGAACAGCAGGTGCGAGATCATCGACTTGTCGACCGGTTCGTCGTTGAGCGTGCTGGCGAGCAGTTCGCCCGCGAGCTGCTGCGGCGAGAACACCATGTCCGGCTTCAGCAGGCGCAGCCGCTCGAGGTTGCGTTGCTGGTTCACGAGCGCGACGGTACGCACCGTCGACGCGATCTCGCGGATCGCGAGGATGATGAACGCATTCTCGGCATCGTCGGAACGCAGCGCGAGCACCGCGCGGGCCGTTGCCGCGCCAGCGCTTTCCAGCACCGCGTGGTCGGTGGCGTCGCCGACGATCAGGTCGGTCCCGCCCGCATAGTTGTGCTCGACGCCTGCCGGCACGATGACGGTCACGGCGTAGCCGCGCTTGCGCAGCCCCTCGTGCACTGCATGCGCGACGGGCGTCGCGCCGACGATCAGGAAATGATGCTTGCGGATCACGTTCGAAATGCCTCCCTTGACGATCCGTTTCAGGTTGCCGCCGATCACCGGCCCGACAACCGCGCTGATCGACGTCGCGAACACCGTGATGCCGAGCACGATCACCGATGCGGTGAAGAGGCGCGCGGTGGGCGCGTGCGGCACGATGTCGCCGTAGCCGACCGTCGACATCGACACGATCGAGAAGTAGACGGCCGTGGCGAGGTCGTGGACCGGCGGCGTGAATTCGTCGCCGAGATACAGCACGCCGAAGGTCGCGTAGATCAACAGCGACACGATGCTGAGCAGCGCGAACAGGCTGCTCGCGGCGACGCTCGCGCGGTCGAAATGGCGCCAGTAGTAGATCAGCGTGACGGCCAGCACGGCCGTGTACACGAACACCGCGTTGCTGCGGTAGCCGCCGAGGATGCTGATCGCGGCGGCCGCGACCAGCAGCAGGATCGACAGCACCCACGCGACGCGCGCACGCAGCACGATGCCGATGGCCATCGTCGCGAGGCCGGCCGCGACGACGACCTGCGGCAGCACGACGAGGCCGGCGTTATCGACGAGATTCAGCGCATCGGTGAGCCACGCACGATGCACGCCGAGCTTCGCATGGGCGACGACGGGGCGCAGCACCATCAGTGCATCGAGCGCGAGGAGGAGAGCGAGATACCAGTGCAGGCCGATCGGCGCGAACAGCCGCCGCAGGCGGGTAGTGACGTGCTTCATGCAATCACCCGGGCGAGCCGGGCATGTCCAACGAACCAGCCGCTACCCTAAAGCATTCGGCGATCGGCTGCTTTTTCGCGGGGTGCGCGGGTGACCCAGCACCTGCGCGTGCGGCCGCGCGGTCTCAGTTCCATCCGACCATGATCGCGCCCATGCCGACCAGCAGACCGCCGGTCACTCGGTTCATCGCGCGCATCCGTGCCGGACGCCGCAGCGCATGGCTCAGCCGGTGCGAGAAGAGCGCCATCGACGCAATGCCACCGGCGAACAGCAGCGCGAAGGACGTCGCGAGCAGCAGGAACTGCGCGTTCAGGCTCCAGTCTGCGCTCGGAACGATGAACTGCGGAAAGAACGACGGAAAGAACAGCAGCGTCTTCGGATTCAGGCCGGAGGTGGCGAGGCCGCGCCAGAACAGCGCGCGTCCGCTGTCGGTGTCGTCGGGTGCGGCGCTGCCGGGCTGGGTCGACGCGGCGGGCGCGGTGAGCTGCGCGCGGCCTAGCCATTGCTTGCCGCCGAGCCACACGAGGTAGGCGGCGCCGGCCCAGCGCAGCACGTTCAGCGCGTGCTCGTCGAGATGGACCAGCGAATTCAGGCACAGCGCGGTCAGCGCGAGCTGCAGCAGCACGGCGAGCGTGCCGCCCCATACGCACGGCAGCGCGCGGCGCCAGCCGGTGCGCAATGCCTGGTTCATCGTGAGGAGGTTGACGGGGCCGGGGGCGTAGATGAGGACGGCGGACGCAGCGAGGAACGACAGATAGAGCCTGAACGACATGACGGGAGGTGCGGAAAACGAAGGATCAGGCGCCGGCCCGTGCAGCCGGATAGGCGCGCGGGAGGCGGGACATTGCATGCCTGCGTGTCCGGCGCCGCAACTCGTGATTGCGGTCGTGCGTCCCGGTGCGAAGGGGTTGTCGCGGGGAGCGTGCCGGACAACAGGCATGGAGAAAATGTATCAAGCGAGCCGGTTAAAAGGCTTCCTGTTTTCCAGTAAAGCACGCCCGAAACTGGAATCCTGTTCAGATAGAATGCCGATTTCCAGTAGAAAATTCTTTACGTCATGGCTACCCGCGAACGCACGCCGAAAACCCTCGACAACCAGGACCGCAAGATCCTCGGTGCACTGCAAAAGAATGCGCGTCTGTCGAACGCCGAACTGGCCGAACAGATCGGCATGTCGACCACCGCATGCTGGAACCGCACGCGGCAGCTCGAGCTCGACGGTTACATCGACGGCTACGTCGCGCTGGTCAACCAGCGCATGCTCGGTTATGCGGACATCGTGATCCTCGAAGTCACGCTCGATCGCCACGAGGACGACGCACTCGCGCGTTTCGGCGCCGAACTCGCGGCGCTGCCCGAAGTGCTCGAGGCCTACCTCGTGTCGGGCGAATACGACTACTGGATCAAGGTCGCGGTGGACGGCACGGCCGGCTATGAGCGCTTCCTGCGCGAGAAGCTGTACCGGATTTCGAGCATCCGCCATAGCCGCTCGATGTTCGCGCTGCGGTGCATGAAAGACGTGCCGTCGATTCAGGTGTGACGACAGGGGAGATGGGCCGCGGATCGTCGTGACGACGAGATTCGCGGTTGTGCCGAAGCAGAGTGGTAATCGGGCTGTCGCGTCCAGTGGGCGCGGCCCGGAGCCGGAAACAGGCGTGAAATGCCTGCGGGGCGGTAAAACGGATGAATCTTCCGCCAGCTTTTGCGGCCTTCATCCGTCACGCCGATGCCGGGCGCGGCGGCCTTGCGGTGCGCGTCCCGGCCGGCGGGGCGGACGGATGGCGTGCCGCCTGCCGGCGGCGTGACGCTGCGCTCAGCGCGGCAGGCGTGCGTGCGCTTCAGCGATGACTTCGCAATTCTCGAGGTGCAGTGCCCATGCTTCTGCAAGCAGCTCGCCAACACGTGCGAGCCAGCCAGAGGATTGGGTGGAACGATCGGAGACATTAGACGTTTGCATGACGAAGCCCCATGTAGGTGGCGAGTTAGGGATAACCCTAATGATAGAGAAGTGTCGCCGCGTTGTGAAATGCGATTTCGTTATATGAGAATTACTGACAATTTCTGTTGCTGCTGCACAACATGAATTGCGCCTGCTTCTGCGTGGCGGACAGGCGTAACGAGGCCGTGGCGAGCACGGCCGCGCATTGACGGACGGAAAGGGATGTCAGGCGGGGAGAAAGGGGGCGGCAGCAGTGCGGCGCTTACCCGCCGATCCATCCGAAGCGCCACGACAGGCGGCGCGTCGCGGCGAGCAGCGCATGCGCGAGTTCGCTTTCCGGCCCGCGCGGGAAGCCGCGCGACGAACCGATGATCGCGATCACGAGCCGGATGCTGCCGGTGTGATCGAACACGGGCGCGGCGATCGTCCCGATGCCCGGCACCGGCGCATCGAACGCGAAATCGAGCTCGTCCGCGCGGATCGTCGCGAGCCGCGCGCGGAATGCGTCGTCGATCTGCGTCGCGCGGCCGGCGAGACGCACCGGCTCGTCGGTCAGCAGGCCGGCCAGCACGTCGTCGGACATGCCGGCCGCGAAGATCCGCCCTATCGCGGTATTCACGAGCGACATCACCGTGCCGACCTGCAGGCTCACGTGCTGCGGCCGGGCGGATTCCTCGAGGCGGATCACGGTCGGCCCGAGCGGCCCGAGCGTCGCGGCAGCCACGCTCATGTCGGTCGCGGCCGCCAGCGCGACGATCTCGGCTTCCGCATCGCGCGTCGGCGACACGCGCTGCATCGCGATCAGGCCGAGCGCCTGGGCGAGCGGCCCGCCGCCGAAGCAGCCGGCGTCGTCGCGGCTCAGCAGGCCGATCTTCTGCAGGCTCACCAGATGCGGAAATGCCTTCGCGGCCGGCATGCCGGCCGCCGCCGCGAGGTCGCGCAGCGGTAGTGCACGACCCGCCGAGACGAGCGCCAGCAGCAGCTCGCCCGTGCTGTCGAGCGCGTTGATGCCGCGTTGCGCTTTCGTATCGTCGGCGAGCGCGGGCGGCATGCGCTGCGTGGCCGGGAGCATGCCCGGCGCGATCGGCGGTGCATCGCGTCCCGCGCCGAGCGACGCAGTGGCTTGCCGTGCCGCGTCGCGCAGCGCCGTCGCGATCGGGCCGTCCCATCCGACATCGATCGATCCGGTCGAGCCGATCACCGTCAACGCGAGTTGCAGGCGTCCGTCTGCGTCCAGCACCGGCACGCACATCGCGCTGACGCCGGGGCTCGGCCGGTCCACGCCGCGCTCGATCCCGCGCGCGCGGATCGCGTCGAGTTCGGCCTGCCACGCGCCGGCGTCGGACGTGGGCTGGACGCCTTCCGCGCCTGCGAGCGTGTCGCCGGCGCCGGCCTGGCTGGCCGCCATCGCGTCGAGTTGAGCGGGGTCGCCGAACGCGCGGAACACTCGGCCGGTCGCCGTCGTGTCAAGCGACATCACCGATCCGACGTGCAGGTTCACGTGCAGCGGATAGCCGCCGTGCTCGATGCGCACGATCGTGGGCCCGAGCACGCCCGGCACCGACAGCGCGACGCTCAGGCCGACGGCTTCCGCGAGCCGCGCCGCGTGCGGCAGCGCCGCGCGATAGGCCGGCTGGCGCTCGATCGACATTAGCCCGAGCCGCAGCGACAGCGGCCCTGGCTCGTAGTTGCCCGTGAGCGCATCGCGCTTCACGAGCGCGAGCCGCGTCAGGCTGACGAGATAGGTGTGCGCCTGCGCGGTCGACAGGTCGGCCGCGGCCGCCAGCTCCGACAGCCCGAGCGGCTTGCGCCGGCGCGCGAGCGCGTCGAGCAGCCGGCCGCCGACCTCGACGCTCTGGATCCCGCGCTGCGCCTTGGGCGGCGCGTCGTCCGCGCTGACTTCATGGTTCTGCACGCGATGATTCTTCCGTTGACGAAACCCCGCATGGTATCCGACGCCATTTGACGCGCCAGCCCACAGGTTTACCCGTATTAAACAATAGCAAGCGACTTTGTCATTGACAAATAATCGTCGCGGGCAGATGATCCGCTCACTCCCCTCAACACATGGCTCGCAGCCACGGAACGCAACATGGCCAAAGCATTCGCCTCCCAAGCCGATCTGGAAGAGAAGAAAGTCACCTGGACGCAGTTGTCCGAGAACGCGTACGCATACACCGCCGAAGGCGATCCGAACTCGGGCGTGATCATCGGCGACGACAGCGTGCTGATCGTCGACACGACCGCGACGCCGGCGATGGCGCAAGACCTGATCGCGAAGATCCGCAGCGTGACCGACAAGCCGATCAAGCACGTCGTGCTGTCGCATTACCACGCGGTGCGCGTGCTCGGCGCGTCCGCGTATTTCGACGAAGGCGCGCAGCACGTGATCGCGAGCCGCGGCACGTACGAGATGATCGTCGAGCGCGGCGAGGCCGACATGAAGTCGGAGATCGAACGCTTTCCGCGCCTGTTCGCGGGCGTCGAGACGGTGCCGGGCCTGACCTGGCCGACGCTCGTGTTCGAGCGCGAGATCACGCTGTTCCTCGGCAAGCTCGAAGTGAAGATCATGCACGTCGGCTCGGGCCACACGAAGGGCGACACGATCGTCTGGCTGCCGTCGCAGAAGGTGCTGTTCTCCGGCGACCTGGTCGAATACGACGCGGCCTGCTATTGCGGCGACGCGCAGCTCGAACAATGGCCGGCCACGCTCGAGGCGCTGCGCGCGCTCGGCGCGGAAAAGCTGGTGCCCGGCCGCGGCCCCGCATTGCTGAATCCGGCCGAGGTCGACAAGGGCCTCGACTACACGAAGGACTTCGTGACGACGCTGCTCGCGCAGGGCCGCAAGGCTGTCGAGCGCAAGCTCGACCTGAAGGCGTCGATGGCGCTCACACGCGAAGCGATGGATCCGAAGTTCGGCCACGTGTTCATTTACGAGCACTGTTTGCCGTTCGACGTGTCGCGCGCGTTCGACGAGGCGAGCGGCATCACGCATCCGCGCATCTGGACCGCGCAGCGCGACAAGGAAATGTGGGACGCGCTGCAGGACTGAGCGGCTCACCGCGGCGCGGCGTCCAAGCGGGCGTCGTGCCGTTTCACTGACGGCGCCTGAATGACGGCGGCATTGGGCCGCGGTTCACGGCGCCGGCTTCCGGTCTCACAAGAATGCAGGGCGCACGTACGCCCTCGGAGACTGCTGCGCGCTCGAATCGCGCGGCCCGTTTGGAGAGAGACATGCCCCGATCGCTTCCCGCCGAAGCGACGATCGCGCACGCGAGTGTTGCGGCGTCGGCTTCCACGTATGAACCCACACCGGCGTCGGACGCCGGCGACGCGCTGCTGTTCCGCAAAATTGCATGGCGGATCGTGCCGTTCCTGTTCCTCTGTTACGTCGTGTCGTTCCTCGACCGTATCAACATCGGCTTCGCACAGCTGCAGATGAAGCACGACCTCGGCTTCAGCGATGCGATGTACGGCCTCGGCGCCGCGGTGTTCTACGTCGGCTACGTGTTCTGCGAGGTGCCGAGCAACTTGCTGCTCGCGCGCTTCGGCGCGCGCCGCACGTTCACGCGGATCATGCTGCTGTGGGGCATCGCGTCGACCGGGATGATGTTCGTGTCGCAGCCGTCGCATTTCTACGTGCTGCGCTTCCTGCTCGGCGTGTTCGAGGCCGGCTTCTTTCCGGGCATCGTTCTGTACCTGACCTACTGGTTCCCCGCGAACCGCCGCGCGGCGGCGATCTCGGTGTTCTTCGCGGGCGTCGCGGTGGCCGGCGTGCTCGGCGGCCTGATGTCGGGCTGGATCATGCGCGACATGAGCGGCGTGCTCGGGCTGTACGGCTGGCAGTGGATGTTCGCGATCGAAGGGACGCCGGCGATCGTGCTCGCGTGCTTCGCGTTTACCTATCTCGTCGACCGGCCGCAGGACGCCGCGTGGCTTACGTCCGACGAAAAGGCGCGCGTCGCCGCGCTGTGCGGCGACGGCCGTGCGCACGGCGCGCACGACACACGCAGCCTGATGGCCGCGCTCGCGAACCCGCGCGTCTACCTGTTCGCGTTCGTCTACTTCTCGCTGACCTGCGCGTCGCTGACGCTCAATTTCTGGATGCCGCTGATGATCCGCGACTTCGGCGTGACCGACGTCGTGGCCGTGAGCCTCTACACGGTCGTGCCGAACGCGGTCGGCGCGGTGGGGCTGATCCTCATCGCGCGCCGCTCGGACCGCACCGGCGAGCGCCGCAAGCACTTCGCATGCTGCACGATCGGCGGCGGGCTCGCACTCGCGGCGCTGACGCTGCACCTGCACAGCTTCGCGGCGATGCTTGCGTGCCTGTCGATCGCGGCGACGCTGATCTTCGCCGCGCTGCCGATCTTCTGGGCCGTGCCGACCCGCTATCTGTCGGGAAATGCGGCCGCGGCCGGGATAGCGCTGATCAGCAGCATCGGGATCACGAGCGGCATCGTCAGCCCGTGGGTGATCGGGCTGATCCGCACCCGCACCGGCAGCATGGATCTCGCCGTGTACCTGCTGGCCGCGCTGCTCGAGCTGAGCGGCGCGGCGCTGATGCTCGGCGTGAAGGGCGAACCCGCGCGGCGGGCCTGAACCACGGCCGGGCGCTGCATGCGGGCCGGTGGCGTCCGGCGTTGCGTGTCCTGCAGGCCCCGTATTCGCATCCATCGAGGAGACGATCGATGTCAGCCCATCTTCAAGCGGACGCCGCGCATCCCGTCGCATCCGCGTCGCGCCCGTCGGACAACGACGCGCTGTACCGCCGCATCGGCGTGCGGATCGTGCCGTTCCTGTTCATCTGCTACATCGTGTCGATCCTCGACCGCAGCAACATCGGCTTCGCGCAGTTGCAGATGCGGCAGGATCTCGGCCTGACCGACGCGATGTACAGCCTCGGCGCGGTGCTGTTCTTCGTCGGCTACGTGCTGTTCGAGGTGCCGAGCAACGCGCTGCTGCGCCGCTTCGGCGCGCGCCGCACGTTCGCGCGGATCATGTTCCTGTGGGGCGCGGTGTCGGTCGCGATGATCACCGTCGACAGCGCGAAGCACTTCTACGTGCTGCGCTTCCTGCTCGGGCTTTTCGAGGCCGGCTTCTTCCCCGGTGTCGTGTTCTACCTGACGTACTGGTATCCCGCGCGCCGGCGCGCGTCGGTGCTGTCGATCTTCTATGCGGGCGTCGCGGTGGCCGGGATGGTCGGCGGGCTGCTGTCGGGCTGGCTGATGCGCGGGATGTCCGGCGTGCTCGGGCTGCACGGCTGGCAGTGGATGTTCGCGATCGAGGGCGCGCCCGCGATCCTGCTCGGCGTGATCGCGTGGTTCTGGCTGTGCGACCGCCCCGAACAGGCGCGCTGGCTGTCCGACGACGACCGGCAACGGCTCGAGGCCGACCTGGCCGCCGATCGCGCGGCCGCACCCGCGCACGCGGCCGCATCGCTGCGGCAAGTGCTGGCCGAGCCGCGCACCTACCTGTTCGCGTTCATCTATTTTTCGCTGACGACCGCGCTGCTGATGCTGCTGTTCTGGATGCCGCTGATGATTCGCGAATTCGGCATTCACGACGTCGTGCAGATCAGCCTGCTGTCGATCGTGCCGAACGCGATCGGCGCGGCCGGCCTGCTCGCGATCGCGCGGCGCTCGGACCGCAGGCGCGAGCGTCGTTGGCACTTCGCCGCGTGCGCATTCGGCGGCGCGCTGACGCTCGCGTTGCTGACGCTGCACCTGCCGAGCATCGTCGCGATGATGGCGCTGCTGTCGATCGCGGCGATGCTGATCTTCGCCGCGCATCCGGTGTTCTGGGCCGTGCCGTCCGCGTATTTCTCCGGCGCCGGCGCGGCGGGCGGGATCGCGCTGATCAGCAGCATCGGCGTATCGAGCGGGATGATCACGCCGTGGATCGTCGGGATGATTCGCACCCGCACCGGCAGCATGGACTCGGCGATGCTGATGATCGCGGGATTGCTGGCCGCATGCGCGGTCGCGATGCTGCTGGGCGTGCGCGCGACCTCGCGTGACGCGGCGCTCGCGTCGCGTTGACGGGTGTGCACCGGCGCGGTGCGCGGCTAGGGTCGATACACCTCGATCCGGTTGCGGCCGCGTTCCTTCGCGACATACAGCGCCTTGTCCGCGCGCGATAGCGCCTGGTACGCGCCCAAGTCGGACGTCCGCATCGCGTCGATGCCGATGCTGACGGTCAGCGCAAGCACCTGGTCCTCGTGCACGAGCCGGGAATCGGCCGCGCGCTGCTGCACGCGCCGCGCGAGCGCGCACGCCGCATCGATCCCGGCGTGCGGCAGCACGATCGCGAATTCCTCGCCGCCGATGCGCCCGACGATGCCGTCCGGCCCGATTTCCGTGAGCAGCAGTCGCGCGAAATGCCGGAGCGCGCGATCGCCGAACGGATGTCCCCAGCGGTCGTTCAGCGCCTTGAAGTGGTCGAGGTCGAGCATCAGCACCGCGGCGTCCTGGCCGGTCGCGCGCACGCGGCGCAACGCGGCTTCGCCTTGCCGCATGAACGCGTGGCGGTTCGACAGTTCGGTCAGGTGATCGGTCGTCGCCATCCGGTGCAGCTCGGTCTCGATGTGCTTGCGCTCGGTCGCATCCGTGATGAAGCCGTGCCAGACCGTGCCGCCGTCCGGCATGCGTTGCGGCCGTGCGTCGCCTTCGCGCCAGCGCATCCCCTGGTCCGGCAGCAGCACGCGGTATTCGAGCCGCCACGGTGCCAGTCGCTCGGCCGACGTCAGCAGCGACTGGCGGTAGGCAACCAGATCGGCCGGATGAATCCGGGTCTCGACCGCATCCGCGTCGTGGGCGATCTGCTCGGGCGTCAGTTCGTAGATGTCGCGCACACCCGCGCTCGCGTACGAAAAGAACCGGCGACCGTCGGCGGTCTGCCGCAGCTGGAACACGAGACCGGGAACCTGATCGGTCAGGTTCGTCACGAGCGTGACGGAGTCGCTCAGCCGGCCGGCGAGTTCGCGCAGCGCGGTGATGTCGGTGGTCGTGCCGACCATGCGCAACGCCCGCCCGTTGCTGTCGCGGGAGATGACCTTGCCGCGGCTGCAGATCCATTTGTACGTGCCGTTCTTGCAGCGAATGCGGTGCTCGACCGCATAGCTGTCGGTGCGGTTTTCGAAATGCGCAATCATCGCGGCCTTCACGTCGGCGACATCGTCCGGGTGCAGCCGTTCGTATGCATCCTCGATCCGGCTCGTCAGTTCGTGGGGCGCGTAGCCGAGCAGCGCCTTCCAGGCCATCGAATAATGGATCTCGCCGGTTTCCACGTTGCGATCCCACACGCCGGTGCCGCTTTCGGTCAGTGCGAGCGTGGTCAGCGCGCTGCGTTCCTCGACGATGCCGAGCCGTTCGTGCAGCGCGGCCTGCGCGTTCGCGCGGGCGATCGCGCGTTCCGCGAGCGTGGCGAGGTCATGCAGGAAAGCGCGTTGCGCGGCGTCGAGCATCAGGCCCGTGTCGCCGACGATACACAGTGCGCCAGGCGTGGTGCCGTCGGCCGCAATCAGTTCGCAGGCCGCGACGACATGCGGAGCGTCGAGCGGCAGGCCACCCGCATCGGGCGTGATGAATCGCCGATCGGGCGCCGAGGTGTGCTCGACACGCGGCGGGAAGTGCACGGAAGAAAGCGTGGCGGGCAGCGCCCCGTCGGACGCGACCACATGCTGTGTGCCGGCTTCGGCGTAAGTGACGAACGCGCCGGCCGTGCCGACGTGCGCGCGGGCGAGGCGGCACACGGTCTCGAGTTCGGGCAACGGCGCGAGCGCCGGGCGATCGTCGGCGGGAACGCGAGAGGAGGCGGGTGTGTCGCCGGCCCCGGAGGTGAACATTCGGAACCGCATGGTTGAATTCCGCGACGGTCGATTGCGCCGATGATCGGACGAATGCCGCGTGGCGCTGCTTCGGGAGTTGCAATCGCGAAGCTTATCGTCGCGGGAAATGCGTGGCAAGCGGGGCGCAACCGGCTTTGGCGGGAACGCAACGCAGGGTCCGGAATGCGTCGCAGCGTCGACGGCTGCGGTGGCGCAAGCGCCGTCGACGCGCGTCGATTCGGGAGCGTCGCGCCCGGACAGCACGGGCGCGACGCGGGCACTGCCCGACTAGCGCGCAACCGCGTAGCGCGGCGCCGGCGAATCCGTCGACAGGTGCGGCGCCATCGTGCGGCGCGCGGCCTCGTACGCATCCCATTCGTCGGCCGCGTGCAGCGACGGAATCGTCACGAGTTCGCCGCGATCGAAGCCGACCAGCGCTGCGTCGACCAGATCGGAGGCCGACATCACGATCTCCTTCGGCAGGTGTTCGAGCGGCAGGCCGCCGGTCTGCCAGAAGTCGGTGGCCGTCGCGCCCGGCAGCACGGCTTGCACCTTCACGCCGTGGTCCGCGAGTTCGTGGTGCAGCGACTGGCTGAACGCGAGCACGAATGCCTTGCTGCCGCCGTAGACGCCGTTGAGCGTTTCCGGTGACAGCGCGACGATCGACGAGATGTTGATCACGGCGCCGCGCCCGCGCGCCACGAAGCCGGGTACGGCGGCATAGGTCAGGCGCATGAGCGCGGTCACGTTCAGGTCGATCATCCGCGTCATCGCGTCGACGTCGCTGTCGAGCAGCGACGCGTGCGTGCCGACGCCCGCGTTGTTGACGAGCAGCGTGATGCTCGCGTCCTGCTTCAGCTTCGCCTCGACGGTGGCGAGCGCCGCGCGGTCGTCGAGGTTGGCGCCGACGATCTCGACGCTGCGCTGCGTGTCGTTCGTGATGCGCTCGGCAAGCGTGGCCAGCCGGTCGCGGTTGCGCGCGACCAGGATCAGGTCGTAGCCGCGGCGCGCGAGGCGGTCCGCATAGATCGCGCCGATGCCGGACGATGCGCCGGTAATGACGGCGGTACCGCGATGTGCTTCAGTCATGATGTCGCTCCATGTCGAGGAAAGGGTGAGTGCGTGAAGGCATTCTGGCCTCGAATCGCCGCGACACAAATGACGTAGATGGGTATGATTTAGGACATCGGGTGGGTCGTGACGATCATGTCCCGGCACTGGAGATACGCATGCACCGCATCGGCTTTCTGATCAGCGACGGCTTCCAGATCATGGCGCTCGCCGCGCAGTCGGTGTTCGAGTACGCGAACATGGGCGTGGGCGAGCCTTTCTACGTGATGGACAACTATTCCGTCGACGGCGGCGACGTGCGTTCGTCGCTCGGATTGCCGGTCGCGACGCGCGCGCTGCGCGGGCGGATCGACGTCGATACGTGGATCGTCGCGGGCGTCAACGATCCGCTCGCGTCGCCGGCGCCGGCCGGCGTCGTCGCGTTCCTGCGGCGCGCGAACGCGCGTGCGCGGCGCATCGCCGGCATTTGCACGGGCGCGTTCGTGCTCGCCGAGGCCGGGCTGCTCGCGCAGCGCCGCGCGACGACGCATTGGGCGTACGGACGCGACATGCAGAAGCAGTTTCCGGACATTCGTGTCGAGGAGGACCGGATCTACATCGTCGACGGCCCGATCTGGACGTCCGCCGGGATGACGGCCGGCCTCGACCTGGCGCTCGCGATGGTGGAGAAGGATCTCGGCCCGGACGTCGCGCGCTCGGTCGCGCGCAAGCTCGTGATGCACCAGCGTCGCGCGGGCGGGCAGTCGCAGCATTCGGAAATGCTGGACCTCGCGCCGAAATCGGACCGGATCCAGAATGCGCTGAACTATGCGCGGCAGAACCTCGGGCGCGCGCTGACCGTCGAGGAACTGGCCGACGCCGTCCACCTGAGTCCGCGCCAGTTCAGCCGGGTGTTCACGCTCGAAACCGGGCAGTCGCCGGCGAAGGCGATCGAGCGGCTGCGGCTCGAGGCCGCGCGGCTGATGATCGAGCAGAGCCGGCATTCGCTCGATGTGATCGCGAAGGAGAACGGTTTCCGCGACCGGCGCCACCTGCGCGATGCGTTCGTGCGCGGCTTCGGCGTGCCGCCCCAGGCCGTGCGGCGCGACGCGCGGGCGGACGCGCGCGAAACGGGCTGACGCTCGCGGGCGGGCGCCGCCAGCGCGGGTCTGAAAAATCGCGCAGAATCTCCGGCATTCCTCGCCAGGAGACACCATGCACGCCGCCCCGTTCAACGTTGCGATTCCCGATCACGCGCTTGATGACCTGCGTCGGCGCCTGCGCGACATGCGCGCGCCGGTGCTGACACCCGCCGCGCCGTGGCAGCAGGGTGTGGATGGCGCGTGGCTGCGCGAACTGGTTGCGTACTGGGGCGAGCGCTTCGACTGGCGTGCGGCGGAGCGGGCGCTGAACCGGCAGCCGCAGTTCGTCGCGGACGCAGGCGGGCAACGCGTGCATTTCATCCATCGGCGTGGGGCGGGGCCGAAGCCGTATCCGCTCGTCATCACGCATGGCTGGCCGGGCTCCGTATTCGAATTCGACGCGCTGATCGATCGCCTGTGCGATCCGGCCGCTTTCGGCGGCGATCCGCACGACGCGTTCGACGTTGTCGCGCCGTCGCTTCCCGGCTTCGCGTTCTCACCAGCGCCCGCGGCACCCGGCATGTCGGCATTTCAGGTCGCCGACTGCTGGGCGACGTTGATGTCCGGGCTCGGATATCGCCGCTTCGGCGCGCAAGGCGGCGATCTGGGCGCAGGCGTGTCGATTGCGCTCGGCGCGCGACACCCCGATGCGGTAGACGGTATCCATCTGAACTACCTGCCCGGCAGCTACGAGCCTCCGGCCGACGCGGCTTCGCCGCTGACCGAGGACGAACGGGCCTTTGTGACGCAGCGTGGAGAGTGGGGTGCGCTGGAGGGCGGATACGCGCATGTGCACATGACGAAGCCGCAGACGCTGGCCGTCGCGCTCAACGATTCGCCGGCCGGGCTGGCCGCGTGGATCGCCGAGAAATTCCGCACGTGGAGCGATTGCGATGGCGACGTCGCAAAACGGTTTTCGCACGACACGCTGCTGACCGGAATCTCGCTCTACTGGTTTGCCGGTTGCATCGGCTCGTCAATGCAGATGTATTGGGAAAACCGGCTGCAGCCGATGCGCTTCGCAGCCGGGCAACGTGTGGCGGTGCCCGTCGCGTTTGCACGCTTTCCGAAGGAAATCAGTCGTCCGCCGCGCAGCTGGCTCGAACGGGTGTTCGACGTCGTGCAGTGGACCGACATGCCGAGCGGCGGCCATTTTGCCGCGATGGAAGAGCCGGAACTGCTGGCCGACGATATTCGGGGATTTTTCCGGCGTTTCCGGTAACGCCGCCCGGGGGCGGCCAGGCTGGCGAAGTGCACCGGCGGCCATGCGCGCGTTGGCGAGTGCCGGCACCGTGCGGATCGTGACGCGACGATGTCGCCTGTCTTACCGCGTGACGAACGGCGCCGCATCGTGCGGCGCGGTGCGCGCATGCTTGCGCTGGCGCAGCAGCGCGACGCGGCAATTCTCGCGCGCGGTCTCGCGGCCGTCGTCGTCGAGCAGAACCAGATCGCCGCGCATCACGTTGAGTGTGATCACGTCGTCGCCGGGCGCGCCGAGCGTTTCCGGCGTATGCACCGACCCGGCCGGTTCGAGCACCGTCGAGCCGGCCTGCGCGATCCATTCGTACTCGCGGTAGCGCCACGCACCCTGCAGCGTATGGACGAAGACCTCGCCTTCGTGGCGATGGCGCGGCAGCGTGCCGCCGGCCGGCATTTTCAGCAGCGCGGTCAGCGTGTCTTCCGCCGCATTGATATGCAAATACTTGATCGCGAGCCCCGGCAGGTCGGCGCTCATCGGCAGCCACGGCAGCGCATCGCCGGGCAGGCACGAAATCGGCGGCAGGTCGTTGGAGAGCGGGGCGGACGGCTGCGTCATGGCGGGAGGCGGAGCGGAAACGGGAAGTGCGCATTATCGCAGAGCCGGATCGGGCCGCAGCCGCTCGTCGGACGGCGGCGGCAGCGAAGCCTGAACGCGGCTGCACGTCCGCGGCTACACGTCTGCGCCCGGCCGCGCCGCCGCATGCGCGGCTTCGAGGCACGACTGGAACAGCAGCGCGGCCCGCGACGGCCGCGGCGAGCGGCGCAGCAGGCTCACGAACCGGCACCGGTAGTTGAAGCGGTGCGGCGCGATCGGCTGCATCAGCCCCTTGTTTTCGAAGCTCTCCGCGTAATGGTCGGGCAGGAAGCCGAGGTAGCGGCCGGACAGGATCAGCGTCGCGATCGACTCCTGGTCCGATGCCGTCGCGCTGCGCGTGAGCTTCGCGCGATGGCTCAGCTCCATGTTCGGCGAATGGAAGCCGAGCCCGGCGAACGCGTGGTTGCGGATCGTCGTCCACGTGAGCTTGCCGTGCGGTGCGTCAAAGAGCGGGTGCTGGCGGCCGCAGTACAGCAGCATTCGCTCGTCGAACAGTTCCGAATATACGAGGCTGCCCGAGCTGCGGTGCGCGGGGATGATCCCGACCTGATAGCTGCCGTCGATGATCCCGCGCTCGACCTCGTTGATCGACGCGACATGCAGGTTCAGCGCGACGTCGGGCGCTTCGTCCGTGAACTGGCGGATCGCGTCGCCGAGCCGCGCGTTCGGGTTGGTGGCCGTCTTGTCGAATACGGCGACGTGCAATTCTCCGCCCATCTTGTCGTGAATGCCGTCTATTCTGCTTCTAAATGCTTCCATCGACGCGAGCAGTCGCAGCGTTTCCTCGTAGACGGTCTGCCCCTCGGCGGTCAGCGTGAAGCCCGCGCGGCCGCGCCGGCACAGCACGAGGCCGAGGCGCGTTTCCAGGTCCTTCACGTGCCGGCTGATCGTCGAGATGCCGATATTCAGCTCGAGTTCGGCCGCCGCCATTCCGCCGCACTGCACGACGCCCTTGAAGACCCGCAGCAGCCGCAGATCCATGTCGCTGAGCTGCCCAAGCAGCGCGCGGCTCTTCGGTTTCTTTGCTTGCATAGTTGCGCAAGTGAACATTGATATTGCGATATTGAAGAGACTAATTGGCCTCCCGACAATGCGCAACATCATCACAAGAAGGAGGGGCGCGCCGCGCCGACCGACATGACCGATACGATCACCACCAGCCAGCAGGACGAGACGAACATCCGCACCGACGCCGCCTGGCTCGACGCCCACTGGATGCCGTTCACGGCGAACCGCCAGTTCAAGTCCGACCCGCGCATGATCGTGTCGGCCAAGGGCGCGTATTTCACGGATGGCGAAGGCCGCAAGATCTTCGACGGCCTGTCGGGCCTGTGGTGCACGGGCCTCGGTCACGGCCGCACGGAAATCACGGAAGCCGTGAGCCGCCAGGTCGCGCAGCTCGACTACGCGCCGGCGTTCCAGTTCGGCCACCCCAAGTCGTTCGAGCTCGCGAACAAGATCAAGGACCTGACGCCGGCCGGCCTCGACTACGTATTCTTCACGGGCTCCGGCTCGGAAGCGGCCGACACGTCGCTGAAGATGGCCCGCGCGTACTGGCGCGCCAAGGGCAAGGGCACGAAGACGCGCCTGATCGGCCGCGAGAAGGGCTATCACGGCGTGAACTTCGGCGGCATTTCGGTCGGCGGGATCGGGCCGAACCGCAAGCTGTTCGGCCAGGGGATCGACGCCGACTTCCTGCCGCACACGCAGCTCGCCGAAAACAAATTCTCGCGCGGGATGCCCGAGCATGGCGCGGAGCTGGCCGACCGCCTGCTCGACCTGATCGCGCTGCACGACGCATCGAACATCGCCGCCGTGATCGTCGAGCCGTTCTCGGGTTCGGCGGGCGTGGTCGTGCCGCCGAAGGGCTATCTGAAGCGCCTGCGCGATATCTGCACCGCGCACGACATCCTGCTGATCTTCGACGAAGTCATCACGGGCTTCGGCCGGGCCGGTGCGATGACGGGCGCCGACGCGTTCGGCGTGGTGCCGGACATCATGAACTTCGCGAAACAGGTGACCAACGGCGTGCAGCCGCTCGGCGGCGTGATCGCGACGAAGGAAATCTACGACACGTTCATGGCCGCGGGCGGCCCCGAGTACATGCTCGAGTTCCCGCACGGCTACACGTACTCGGCGCACCCGGTCGCGTGCGCGGCCGGCGTCGCGGCGCTCGACCTGCTCGTGAAGGAAGACGCGGTGGCCCGCGTGCGCGATCTCGCGCCGCATTTCGAGGCGGCCGTGCACGGGCTGAAGGGCCAGCGCCATATCACGGACATCCGCAACTACGGCCTCGCGGCCGGCCTGACGATCGCGGCACTGCCGGGCGAGCCGGCACGGCGCCCGTACGAGATCGCGATGCGCTGCTGGGCGAAGGGCTTCTACGTGCGCTACGGCGGCGACACGATCCAGCTCGCGCCGCCGTTCATCTCGGAGAAGCGCGAGATCGACAACCTGGTCAACGCGCTGTCCGACGCGCTGAACGAAGTGGACTGAGCCGCGGCCCGTTCCCTGCGACAACCGAATTCACGACAGAGCCAGAAACATGAAACACGACAGCAATGTGACCTCCACCGTCGGCCACCTGATCGACGGCAAGCGCGTCGACGGCGGCAGCCGCGTCCAGCCGGTGTTCGACCCGGCCACCGGCGAATCGCACAAGAGCGTCGCGCTTGCCGACAAGCTGACCGTCGAAGCCGCGATCGCGTCCGCGCAGGCCGCGTTCCCGGCGTGGCGCAACACGCCGCCGCTGAAGCGCGCGCGCGTGATGAGCCGCTTCAAGACGCTGCTCGAGGAACACGCGGACGAGCTGTGCGCGCTGATCACCGCCGAGCACGGCAAGGTGCTCGCCGACGCGATGGGCGAACTGCAGCGCGGGATCGAGAACGTCGAATACGCGACCTACGTGCCCGAGCTGCTGAAGGGCGAGCACAGCAAGAACGTCGGCCCCGCGATCGATTCGTGGAGCGAGTTCCAGGCGCTCGGCGTCGCGGCCGGCATTACGCCGTTCAACTTCCCGGTGATGGTGCCGCTGTGGATGTGGCCGATGGCCGTCGCGTGCGGCAACACGTTCGTGCTGAAGCCGTCGGAGCGCACGCCGTCGTCGACGCTGCGCATGGCCGAGCTCGCGCTCGAGGCTGGCCTGCCGCCGGGCGTGCTGAACGTCGTGAACGGTGACAAGGAAGCGGTCGACACGATCCTGACCGACCCGCGCGTGAAGGCGGTGAGCTTCGTGGGCTCGACGCCGATCGCCGAATACATCTACTCGACCGGCTGCGCGCACGGCAAGCGCGTGCAGGCGCTCGGCGGCGCGAAGAATTTCGCGGTCGTGATGCCCGACGCCGACATCGGCAACGCGGTGAATGCGCTGATGGGCGCCGCGTACGGCTCGTGCGGCGAGCGCTGCATGGCGATCCCGTTGGTCGTCGCGATCGGCGATGAAACGGGCGACAAGGTCGTCGCGGGCCTGAAGGCCGAGATCGAGAAGATGAAGGTCGGACCGGGCAACGGCGCGGGCGTCGACATGGGCCCGCTCGTCACGCAGCAGCATTTCGAGAAGGTGACGGGGTTCGTCGACGCGGGCGTGGAAGCGGGCGCGACGCTCGTCGTCGACGGCCGCGGCGTGAAGGTCGACGGCCACGACGGCGGCTACTACCTCGGCCCGTGCCTGTTCGACAACGTGAAGCCCGGCATGCCGATCTACCAGCACGAGATCTTCGGGCCGGTGCTCGGCGTGATCCGCCTGAAGTCGCTCGACGAGGCGATGGCGCTGATCGACGCGCACGAATACGGCAACGGCACGTGCCTGTTCACGCGCGACGGCGAAGCGGCGCGCTACTTCAGCGACAACATCCAGATCGGCATGGTCGGCATCAACGTACCGCTGCCGGTGCCCGTCGCGTACCACTCGTTCGGCGGCTGGAAGCGCTCGCTGTTCGGCGACCTGCACGCGTACGGCCCGGATGCGGTGCGGTTCTACACGAAACGCAAGACGATCACGCAGCGCTGGCCCTCGGCCGGCGTACGCGAAGGGACGGTGTTCAGCTTCCCGTCGAACCGCTGACGCGCGATCCGGCCGCGACGCGACGCGTGCCGGCCGGCGGCGTGATGCCACGCGGCCGGCGTAAAGACGCACAGGCCCGCCCGGTCGATGACCGGGGCGGGCCTTTTTACACGTGCGGCGGCCGTGCCGCCTCGGAAGACGGCGAAGGCGCGCTTACGGCGCGACCACGTGCCACATGTTCTTGAAGTTATCGCCGTTGCGATCGCCCTGTTTCATGTCCTTCGAGAAGAAATACAGCGGCTTGCCCTTGTAGGCCCATTGCGGGCTACCGTCGTCGCGCTTGACGATCGTGTAGGGGCCGACCGGGACGTCGGTCGCGCTGGCCTTGTACGGCGGCCAGAACGATTCGCATTGGCCCGTGCATGCGCTGGTGCCGGCGTTGGGTTTGTCCTTGTCGAATACATAGACGGTCATGCCGTTCGCGGCGACGAGCGCGCCGTTTTCGACCTTGGTGATTGCGTCTTGAGCAGAGGCGGAAACGGACGCCATGGCGAGCACGGCGGAGCTGACGAGCAGCACGGCTTTCATGATTACCTCCTTGTAGTCCGGTGGGCGGCGCAGCCGCACGCATGGCCGGGCGTGCACGCGACTGCGGGGAATGGTGCCGGAACGCGGCGCCGTGGCCGCCGGTGCGAGCGACGTGAAGTCGAATAGCGGAGGCACGGACGCGCTTCATTCACCATAGGCGGTTTTTGGCGGGGCTGCGAGAAGAACCGGGGGCACATCGGCGATGCGTGTGTCTCGCGCAACGACGCGGCGGTTGCGCGCGTGCGGCGGGATTCGCCATCCGTCCCCGAACCTTCGCGAGTTGAACGGGCCCCTGCGGCCGCGCGTCCACGACGGAAAGCGACACGCCGCGGCGCCGGGCCGTCAGCGAAACACCGGCGCCGACCCAAGCGCCGTCAGCACGGCCGGCATCGCGAGCGCGGCGGCGATCGTCTGGAACGCGGTGATGCCGGCCATCAGCGGCGCGTCACCGCCGAGCTGGCGGGCCATGATGTATGACGAGGACGACGTCGGCAGCGCCTGGAACAACAGCGCGATGGTCAGTGCGGCATCGCCGAGCCCGAACAGGCGGCCGGCCGCGAGTGTGGCGAGCGGCATCGCCATGAACTTGAACGCCGACGCGATGCACGTCGGCTGCATCCATTCGCGCGCCGCGTCGAACTTCAGCGCGGCGCCCACGCACAACAGGCCGAGCGGCATCGAGGCGGCGCCGAGCGCGCGCACGGCCGGTTCGACGGCGGCCGGAAACGCGATGCCGGCAACCTGCATCGCGATCCCCAGCGCGCACCCGACGACGAGCGGATTCGACAGGATCTGACGCACGAGCGCCCACGCGCCGAGCCGCGTGTCGCCGTAGCGCGCGAATACCAGCACGCACATCAGGTTCACGGTCGGCACGATCGCCGCGACGCACACGGCCGCGAGCGCGATTCCGTGCGCGCCGAAGAGTCCGGCGGCGAGTGCGGTACCGACATAGTTGTTGAAGCGCACCGCGCCCTGGAACACCGACGTGAACCCGGCGCCGTCGACCGACACGAAGCGGCGGACCAGCAGAAGCAGCATCGAGACGAACACGGTCGAGCCGACCAGCGCCGCCGCGAGCGGCAGGACGGGCAGCGCTTGCAGCCGGGCAGTCGCGAGACCGTTCGCGAACAGCGCCGGCAGCAGCACGTAGTAGCACAGCCGCTCGGCGTGCGGCCAGAACGCATCGCCGATGAAGCCCGTGCGCCGGAGGCCGTGGCCGAGCGCGACCAGCAGCGCGACCGGCGCGAGCGCGAGCAGGATCGGGCCGATCATCGACGCGCCTTCAGGCGACGCGGGCGGGACGGCAGGCACGCGGAGCAGCGGAACGAAGCGGGAATCCATCCGGCGGGCAACATGGCGGCACGCAATCGAAAGAGTGACGATGCCGCCAAGTTAACACGCGGATGCAGCAGGAATAATGGTTAATTATCGGGTGTTCAATGAGAAATTCTCATCGATGACGCGGTGACTTCGGCGGCCAGCGCACGCGCGAAACGCGCCGCCGGCCGCGACTGGTGTTCGAGCAGCACGACCGCGCGGCCCATCTGCGGCTGGCCGAACGGCAAGCGCGTGACGGGCGGCAGTCGCGCGAGCGTCGAGTCGGGGAGCGCGACGATCGCCGCGCCGAGCCCGCGCGCGACCATCCGCGCGATCGTCTCCGCGCTGTCGAGCACCATCTCCTCGCGCACGCGCACGCCGATGCGGCGCAACTCGGCGGCGATCATCCGGCCGGCCCACGCCTGCGCGTCGAAGCGGATGAACGGCAATTCCTCGAGCAGCGTGCCCGCGTCGCGCTCCGCATACTGCGGCGGCGCGAGCAGCCAGAAGCGGTCTTCGTACAGCGTGGTCCATGTCAGTTCCGCCGGATGCGGGCGCACCGGGCGCGTCGTGATCGCGGCGTCGAGTTCGCCGGCGGCGACGCGGTTCGCCAGTTCGGCCGACATGCCGGCCGATACGTGCACGCGCAACGACGGGTGCGCCGCGCGCAGCGCGAGCAGCGCATCGGGCAGCGGGCCGGACAGCGCGGTCTGGATCGCGCCGATCCGCAGGCGGCCGACGAGCTTCTTCTCGTCGCTGAGCGCATCGGGAATCCGGTCGACCATCGCGAGCACCTGCTCGGCCTGCGCGACGAGGATGTTGCCGGCTTCGGTGAGCACCGGCTGGCGGCGCGAACGGTCGAACAGCCGGACGTTGTATTCGCTTTCGAGCGTCTTGATCTGCAGGCTCACGGCCGATTGTGTGAGCCCGATCGCTTCGCCGGCGCGTGCGAAGGTTCGGTATCGGGCGATCGCGACCAGCGTTCTGAATGCGCGTAGTGACATGGACTCGATGAGGTGGGCGGCCGGGGCCGGCACGCGGATTGCTCGATGATGCCGGCGGCGCATGGAAGACATGCCGGTCGCGGCGCCGATGACCGCCGAAGCCGGGCGGCCCGGCCGGTACGCTGGCGGACATCATGCCCGTGCGTGCGGAAACGGGCAACGGGCAGCCGCGGCATCGGTGCTCGCGGCGGAAAGCGTGGCGTGGCACGGCGCGTGCAGGCGGCCGCGGCGATCGCCCGGTGCGGGTTTTCGTGAATGGCATCGAGTCGGGCATGCGCGCATAGCTGCATGCGCGGTCGGTCGTGGTCGTTCGTGCCGCCCGCATGCGTTTGATCGATGCCTCGGGGCGACGCGGGCTGTCGCGTCGGCCCCGCCCTTCGCGGAGTAACGACGATGACAGACAACCCCGGTGACGTTGCGCGTGCCAGCTATCGCGCGTATGTCGACAAGGACCGCGACGCGATCGAAGCGCTGATCGCACCAGACTTCCATTTCACGAGCCCGCTCGACAACCGGCTCGACCGCGACACGTATCTGGCGCGCTGCTGGCCGAACAGCGCGATGCTCGCCAGCTTCGCGTTTGTCGACGTCGCCGTGCACGGCGAATACGTGTTCGTCGTGTACGAAGCCGACACGATTGCGGGCAGGCGGTTCCGGAATGCGGAGCGGTTGCGTGTCCGCGATGGCCGGATCGTCGAGGCCGAGGTGTATTTCGGCTGGTATGTGCCGCACCAGGCGCCAGAGGGCGGGTTCATCGAATCGGGCGGCTGATGCGTGACGGGCAGCGGCCCGTCATACCCAGAGCCGGTACATCCAGAACGATTCGTCCTCGGCGAAGCGCCGCACGAACTCGGTCGGCGAGAAGCCCGTGATGCGCCGCGTCGCGCGGCTCAGGTGTGCCTGGTCGGCGAACCCCTCGTCCAGCGCGAGCGCGGCCCAGTCGACCGGCTGGCCGGCGTCCTGCCGGTCGCGCGCGGCGAAGAACACGCCTTCGGTGCGCACCAGCGTTTGCCAGTCGCGCAACGAGCGACCGCTGTACGACTTGATGCGCCGTTCGACCTGACGCGGGCTGTGGGTGTACCGCCATTCGCGCGCTTTCGACGCGAGACGCCCGACCCAGCTGCGCCCGGCATCACGCAGCGACGACAGCGGCGATACGCTGCCGCGCAGCGCGTGCCAGCGCGGCGCGAGGTAACGGTCGAGCGCGGCCAGCGCGTCGTCGTCGTGTTCGGCATCGGCGAGTGCATCGAGCAGCGGCTGCCAGCTGTCGTCGAGGCATGCATGCGCGTCGACGAAGGTGTCGTGGATCGCCGGCAGCGCGACGCCGAACAGCGCACGTGCCGCATCGGCATGCAGGCAGACGATGCCGCCTTGTCCGCTCGTCGGCGCCCAACTCGCGACCGGCATCGACTGGCTGCCCGACAGCGTCGCCGATGCACCGAACGGCCGCCATACGGGCCCGTCGCCCGTGCGCCGGACGAGCCCCACGTCGAGGCCGCGATACCACGACAGGCAGACGATCGGCGACGCGGGGAAATGCGTGAGCCGCTGCGCGTCGCTCAACGTGAAGCCGCGCGTGTCGCGGGTGATGATCGCCACGACCGCGCCTTGCAGCGCAGCCGGCGGCTGATACAGCCGCGTGGGCGGCGACCGGCCGTCGCACAGCACGCGCGGCGCACGCGCGAGCGGATCGGGACACGGCGGCAAAGTCGGAGACGGACCGGAGGGCATGACGCCGGAGTATAGGGACCGGCGCGGCACGTGTCGATGTCGTTTGCGTTCAAGACCGGCAGCGTGTCGATCCGGACAATCCGGCGCATGAACACACGATCCTCTTCCCGTTGCCCGTTTCATGCGGACGCCGCCGGTGCGGCGCCCGCGCTTCACCCGCCCGGCGTATGGCCGCCGGGGCCGCGCGCCGGCCTGACGGGGTGGCGGCTGCTGCGCGCAATGTCGCGCGATCTGACTGGCGCGCTCGCGGGCTGGCAGCGCACGCATGGCGACGTCGTGCACCTGCGCATGTGGCCCGAACATGCGGTTGTCGTGACCGATCCGGCGCTCGTGCGCGAGTTGCTGGTCACGCATCACGATGCGTTGGTGCGCTGGGAGCGCGGCATCCGCGTGTTCTCGCAGGTCCACGGGCACAGCGTGCTGGTTGCCGAGGGCGACGCATGGCGCGACAAGCGGCACGCGCTGCAGCCGAACTTCATGCCGAAACCGGTGCAGGCATTCGTGCCGTCGATCGCCGCGACGGCCGGTCACGCGCTCGCGCAGTGGCCCGCGCACGACGCGCACTGGCCGATCGAAAGTGCGCTGACGTCGCTCGCGATGGACGTGATCATGCGCACGATGTTCTCCGATGCGATTGGCGCGGACGCGCGCGTGGCCGAGGAAGCCGTGCGCACGGTCAGCGCGGCCGCGAACGCCGAGTTCTACCAGCCGGCCAGCGCACCGGACTGGATGCCTTGGAAGCGCGGCAAGGCGAGAGCGCTGGCGGTGCTGAAGGGATTGATCGACCGGCAATTGCATGCGCGTCTGGACATGCCGGAGCACGGCTGGCCGGACGATCTGCTGTCGCGCCTGTTGCGGCTGCACCGCGCCGACGCGCGCACCTGGCCGCTGCAAGCCGTGCACGACGAGTGCATGACGGCTTTCCTGGCCGGTCACGAGACGGCCGCGGCCACGTTGACCTGGTGGGCGTGGAACATGGCCGCGAATCCGGCCGCGCAGACCGCCGCGCGCGACGAAGTCGTGCGCGTGCTGGGCGGCCGTGCGCCGAGCGCCGACACGCGCGCCGCATTGCGCTACCTGACGCAGACGCTCGAGGAAACGATGCGCCTGTATCCGGCGGCGCCGATCCTGATCAGCCGTCGCGCATTGCGGCCGGTCGAACTGGGCGCATGGCAGTTTCCGGCGCGAACGTTGTTCATGCTGCCGATTCAGCTGATGCATCACGACGCGCGATGGTTTCCGGAGCCGCAGGCATTCCGGCCCGAGCGCTTCGCCGGCGACGCGCCGGCGATTCCGCGCGGCGCGTACATGCCGTTCGGCACGGGGCCGCGCGTGTGCCTCGGGCAGCATCTGGCGATGACGGAAATGACGGTGGTGGCGGCCATGATCCTGCAGCGCCATGAATTGTCAGTGCCGCCCGGCATGGCGGCACCGCGCGCGACGCTGAACGTGACGCTGCGGCCGACGCGCGCGCTGCACCTGGCGATCGCGCCGACGCGGTCGGCGGCGAACGTCGCATCGTCATGACGCGGCGGAGTCGCGCTCAGCCCGCCGCATCCTCCCCGAGCGCCTGAATGAACCGCGAAAACAGCTCCGGCTGCGACGAGATCCCGAGCTTCGCGTAAAGATGGCGCCGATGCACCTTCACCGTCTCGGGTGAAATCGCCAGCCGCTCCGCGATCGCCTTCGACGAATTGCCGCGCAGCACCATTCTTGCGATCGACATCTCGCGATCGGTCAGCACGCCCGCGCCGAAGCGCGCGAGCGCCTGCTCGACGCGCGCCCCGAGATCGTCGTCGGGCGTCGCGCGCGCGGCATCGCCCACCAGCCGCCAGTGCTGCCGGATCGTCGCGAGCACCCACGGCATCGCGGCCGTCAGCTTGCCGAGCGGCTCGACGTCGAAGCGCGCGGACGCGCCGAGCGACAACGACAGCAGCGTGTCGGCGTTGGGCCGCACGAGGATCTGGATCTCGTCGTCGCCCACCGCGTCGCGGAAGTGGCTCAGGAAATACTCGCTCTGCCGGAACAGGTCGGGCGCGACTTCCTCGAGCCGGTAGCAGCCGTCGGCGAGCCCGTCGTGCGCGGCTTGCAGGAATGGATCGAGCAGATATAACCCATTGAGGTAAAGCGGCACCGGCGACGCGCTGTCGGAGCCGCCCGTGTCGTATTCGTCGAGCACGAGCGGCACGCCGTCGCGGCCGATCGCGGTCGCGAGCGCGTTGTCGAACGGCACCATTTCGTTGAGCAGCAGCACCAGGAAGCGCCAGAAGCGCGGCTCGCCCAGATGATCGATCGCGCGGCCAAGCGCCTGGTGCATCGCGAATTCGGAGAAAAGTCGATCCATACCACCACCGAAGGGTGTAACACGAAGGGGGAATAGCGGTCCTGAATTTGGCTTCCTAGACTGCCACGCAATCAATCGGGCCCGAGTATGGGTGTTCAAAAAAGAGCAGGGTAGGAGCAACAGGAGAACGAAATGGCGATGATGTCGGAATCGACGGGCACGCTGCAAGCGACGCCTGCCACGGAAGACGCGCCGCGCGCGTTATCGCAGACGCTCAGCGTGCGCGACGCGGTGATGATCACCGTGTCGGGCGTGACGCCCGCAAGTTCGATCTTCGTGATCGCGCCATTCGCGATCCAGCAGGCCGGCAGCGGCGCGGTGCTGTCGTTCCTGCTCGGCGGCGTGCTCGCGCTCGCGTTCGCGCTCTGCTACGCGGAGCTCAGCGCCGCGCATCGCAGCGCGGGCGGCGAATATGTGATGGCCAAACGTGTGTTCGGCACGCTGCCCGGCTACCTGACGTTCATCACGGTGCTGTCCGTCAGCGTATTCATCCCGGCCGTGCTCGCGAGCGGCGCCGCGCCGTATCTGAACAATGCGCTCGGCACGCACTTCGGCAATCAGTCGGTCGCGCTCACGATCGTGCTGCTCAGCTACGTGCTCGGCATGCTGAACATCAAGACGAATGCGTGGATCACCGGCGCGTTTCTCGTCGTCGAGATCGGCGTGCTGATGCTGATCGCGGGGCTCGGATTCGGCTCCCCGCATCGCGGCGCCGACGCACTGATGGCGCCGGTCGTCGCGAGCGGCAATGCGCTGGTGCCGGCCACGCTCGCGGCGATCGTGCCCGCGATCGGCACGGCGATCTTCTGCTACAACGGATTCGGCTCCGCCGCCTATCTCGCCGAAGACCTGCGCGGCGGCAACCGCAACGTCGCGAAGGCGGTGATCTATTCGCTGCTGGTGATCCTCGTCGTCGAACTGATTCCGCTCACCGCGATCGTGCTCGGCGCGCCGTCGCTGACGGAGCTGACGAAGAGCGCGGACCCGATCGGCTATGTCGTGCGTTCGCTGAGCAACCCGGCGGTGTCGCGCGTGGTCAGCGGCGGGATCTTCCTGTCGGTGTTCAACGCGATCATCGCGATCGTGATCACGATGGGGCGCCTGCTGTACAGCAGCGGCCGGCATGCGCTCTGGTCGCGCACCTGCAACCGCGCGTTCTCGACGATCCATCCGCGCTTCGAGTCGCCGTGGCTCGCGACGCTCGCGCTGGCGGTGCCGTCGTCGGGGCTGGTATTCGTGTCGAGCCTCGACGAGCTGACCGCGTTCACGGTCGACCTGTTGCTGCTGATCTACCTCGTCGTCGGGCTGGCCGCGCTGGCGAGTCGCCTTGTGCGCCGCGACGTCGAGCATCACTACCGGATGCCGCTGTGGCCCGTGACGCCGCTCGTCGCGGTCGCGGGCGCCGCGTACACGCTCTACACGACACTGGCGACGGCAACCAAGCCGACCGACCTGATCATCATCGGCGGGCTGCTGGTAGCCGCGCTCGCGATGTATGCGGTCTGGGCGCGCCACAGCGATGCGTTCCGCTCGCTCTGACCATTTCGACACACCGAACCATTGAAAGACGGGAGGAATTGCATCATGCGCACGAGGGATCTCGGCATCCGCGTCGGACTCGGCACGCCGGGCCGCTTCAACGCGATCACGGACGTACCGGGTGTGCGGGTCGGACATTGCACGCTGAACGTCGAGAACGGCGACGCGTCGATCCGCACCGGCGTCACCGTCATCGAGCCGCGCGCGGGCGCGGCGCACGATTCGCCGTGCTTCGCGGGCGTCCATGTGCTGAACGGCAACGGCGACGCGACCGGGCTCGAATGGATCCGCGAAGCCGGCCTGCTGACGACCCCGATCGCCTATACGAACACGCACAGCGTCGGCGCCGTGCGCGATGCGCTGGTCGCGAACGAGCGCGAAGCCGCGGCCGGCCGCGTGTACTGGTGCATGCCGGTCGTCATGGAAACCTACGACGGCCTGCTCAACGACATCTGGGGGCAGCACGTGAACGCCGCGCACGTGCAGCGCGCGCTGGCCGCCGCGCAGTCGGGGCCGGTCGCCGAAGGCGGCGTGGGGGGCGGCACCGGGATGATCTGCCACGAGTTCAAGGGCGGCATCGGCACCGCGTCGCGCGTGGTCGCGGCCGACGCGGGCGGCTGGACCGTCGGCGCGCTCGTGCAGGCGAACTACGGCGTGCGCGAGATGTTGCGCGTGGCAGGTTATCCGGTCGGCGAGGTGTTGCGGCACGTACATTCGCCGTTTCGCACACCCGATGCACAAGGCGAGGCGGGGATGGGTTCGATCGTCGTCACGATCGCGACCGACGCGCCGCTGCTGCCGCACCAGTGCACGCGCCTCGCGCAGCGGGCGAGCGTCGGGCTGGCCCGCGTCGGCGGCGGCACCGAGGATTCGAGCGGTGACATCTTCCTGGCGTTCGCGACGGGCAACGACGGGCTGCCGGCCGCGAACTACGGCAGCAAGGGCGCGCCGACGACGGCCGTGAAGATGGTGAACAACGACCACATCTCCGCGCTGTTCGTCGCGGCGGCGGAGGCGGTGGAGGAGGCAATCGTGAATGCGCTGGTCGCGGGGAGCGACGTCGAATCGCGCGGCGCGCGGGTCGAAGGGCTGGGGCAGGCGCGTTTGCTGGATGCGTTGCGCGAAGTGGGGTGGCGGCCGGGGCGCGGCGCCTGAAACGGCATGCGCCGCTTCAATCGAAGCGGCGTGGCGGACAGTGTCGTTGCGGCGATCGGCCGGCGTGCCGTGCGCGCGCGCATGCGATGCGTGCGATGCGTGCGCGGCGGGCCTGGCCGTGGCGACGCGGCGTCATGCTCAGCTGCCGAAGTAGACGTTGCAGAAGCTGACGGGGCCGACGCATGCGTTCGGGTCTTCCTGCTTCGATTGCGCACGATCGGCGCGGCCCGCGGCCTGGACGGCTTCGGCGCGGTTCGCCGGTTGCTGCGCGACGTCGGCCGGCGCGGGCTGGGCATGCGCGACAGCGGCGGTGAGCGACAGGGCAACGAGGGCGAGGTGCAGCGGCTTCATTTGGGTTTCTCCTGGGTCAGTGCCAGTCTCGCTGGCAGTGAGGAAACTATAGGCTCGCACTGCTTAAAGATTAATCACCGCGGGTGCAGAGCTTATTTCCAATCGGAACAAGTATGACGTTGCGCGCGCATTGATCGCCGCCGATCGCCGCCGACGGTCAATGACGATGGCGATTGAACGGTGCGTCCTTGTCCAGCAGCGCGCTGCGGATGAAGTGCAGGCAACCGATGATGCGCTGCATGCGATGGCGTTCGTCGGGCACCGCGTACCACGCGTGCAGCGTGTGCTGGGCGGCTCGGATCGCCAGATTCACCGATTTCAGCGTGCGCGCATGGTGGGCCGGCGTCGGATCGTCGAAGAATCGCGGCAGCTCGCGTAGCACCGCATCGATCGATGCGGTCCAGCGCAGCGTCTGCGGCGGTTTCGATTCGCAGAACCCGTGCAGCTCGTCGCGCAGGTCGATCACCGCATGGCCGACTTCGAGCGTCGACAGCATCCAGCGCAGCGCGTCGCGATGATGCCGCGTGCGCTTGACGAGCAGCGTGCGCAACTGCGCCATCAGGTCGTGCGTGCTCGACTGGAAGCGTGCCGCGAGGCCGTCGCGCGTGCCTTCGCACGCGAGCGTGACCTGGCGGCGCAGGTCGTGCGCGATACGCGATGTGAGCCACGGCATGTGGGTCGGAAACACCACGGCGAACACGATCGAGCACGCGAGCATCGCGACGACGACGGCGAAACCGTTGTTAATCAGCACCTCGGGCGTATACGCGATCGCGTTGTCCGGGCCCGCGAGCAGGCAGAAGAACACCGCGAAGCCGATCCCGTAGCCGGACAGGCCCGGACGCATCGCGAGAAACGCGCCGAGGCCGAGCACCGGCGCGAGCGTCGCGCACAGCAGCGGAAAGCCGTCGATGTTCGGATAGACGTAGCACAGGAACACATAGCCGACGGCTGTCGCGAACGCCGCGCCGACGCCCATCTGCGCGACGAATTTCGGCGCCCGCGGCGACGTCGAGCTCAGCGCGCACGCAATCGCGGTGGCGATGACGGCGAGCGGGCCGCTCGGCCATTCGGACGCGATCCAGAACGCGCTCATCGCGCCGACGGCGACGAGCGTGCGCAGGAACGTGAAGCCGACGAAGAACGAATTGGTCTTTACCGCGTAGTGCGTGACCGACCGTTCGAACGCGTGATCGTCGCGGTCGAGCGACGCGTTGGTGTCGGCATAGCCGAGATACTCGCCGATGAAGCGATACATCAGCTCGATTGCGGTGTCGAAGTCGAGCAGGCCGCCGGCCGCGTGATCCTCGATCTCGCGGCGCGACGCGCGCGCGGCCTTCGGCAGCGCGCCGTGAAAGCGGCGCAGTTCGAGCAGCGCGCCGGTGGTCGACGCGATCCCGCGCTGCCGCTCGTCGCGCAACGCGGTCACCCGCTGCGCGAGGGCATCGATGTGCGGCGCGAGCGCGTCGAGCACTGCGTCGGACCGGTTCGCGCGCAAGCGTTTGACGAGCTGGTGCAGCGCATGCAGGCGCGTGCACGCATTCATGAACTCGCTGTTCAGGCGCGCGAGCCGGCGGCTGCGCGCGCGAATATGCGGATCCTCGAACGACGCGAACGCGCGGTTGGCCTCGAAGCCGACGATCTCGTCGACGAAATCGGCGAAGCGCCGCTCGAAATCGCCGCGTGCGAGGTCGCCCGACAGCGCACCGGCCGCGAATGCCGCGAACTTCACATGACGGGCGGTCAGCGAGCGCATCAGCGCCTTCGCGGAACTGAGCGGAAGAATCAGCGCGCTGACCGCGCCGGAGCATGCGATGCCGAGCGCGACTTCCGCGGCGCGCGTGAGCGCGGACTGGAACAGCGTCTGCGGCGTCATCACCGCGGGCAGGCCGATCAGCGCGGCCGTGTAGCCGGCGAGTACGAACCCGTACCAGCGGAAATGGCGGTTGCGGACCGCGAGCGCGATGCAGCCGCCGATCCACAGCGTGATGCCGGCCATGTACAGCTCCGGCTGCTGCGCGAACAGCCCGCCGAGCGCGAGCGCGGCGACGAGGCCGGCCGCGGTGCCGAGCACGCGGTAGAAGCTCTTCGCGAACACCATCCCCGACAGCGGCTGCATCAGCACGAACACGGTCGTCATCGCCGTGCGCGGCTGCGACATCTCGAGCCGCATCGCGATCCCCATCGCGAGCAGCGCGGCGAGCACGGTCTTGGCGAGGTGCAGCCAGATCAGCCCGTCGCTTGCGGCCCAGTCGCGCGCGGCGCCGCCGAGCGGATCGAGCCAGGTTCTCCATCGTGCCGGTTCGATGGAAGGTCGCTCGCTCGCAGGTTGTGGCTTCATGAAGAAAGAGGGGGCGCGTGCGGTGTCGCGGCGCGTCCGGACGGGTCCATTCGACTGATGAGGCGCCGATTGTAGGAGTGCGGCGCGCGGGCATTAACGCAGCTGCAGGGAAACGATAGTTGCAGGGCGCGTAACAATCTGTCGCATCTGCTGGAGGAAAATAGCGGCTCCGCTACAGGTGGCTCACAGGTATGGATACCCTACAAAACATGCGGGTGTTTACGCGCGTCGTCGAGACCGGCAGTTTCACCGCGGCCGCGCAATCGCTGAATTCGACGACGGGCGCGATGTCGCGCGCGGTGTCGGAACTCGAGGCGCGCCTGCGCACTCGTCTGATGAATCGCTCGACACGCCGCCTCGCGCTGACGTCGGCCGGCGAAAGTTATCTGCGGCGCTGCCGCCAGATCCTCGCCGACGTCGATCGCGCCGAGGAAGAGGCGAGCTGCGCGCACGAGCGGCCGGCCGGCGTGCTGCGCATGCACAGCTTCGCGAGCGTCGGCCATCACTACGTGATGCCCGCGCTCACGCGCTACCACACGCAATTTCCGGACGTGTCGATCGAGCTGTCGCTGTCGCAGCGCATGCCCGACCTGTTCGACGGCACGAGCGACATGGCGGTCGTGACCGCGTCGTCGCTGCCCGATTCGGAACTCGTGTCGCACTTGCTTGGCTCGACCTTCAGCATCCTGTGCGCGTCACCCGAGTATGTGAAGCGCCACGGCGCGCCGGCGCGCCCGCAGGATCTCGGCGCGCATGCGTGCCTGACGCTCTGCACGCCGGCGTTTCCGACCCACGAATGGGTGCTCGAAGGTGCCGAGGGCGTCGAGCAGATCCATGTCGCCGGGCCGGTGCAGACCAACACGGCCGAGTCGCTCGCGCTCGCGATTCGCGACGGCATCGGGATCGGCATGCTGCCGCTGTACTCGGCGATCGACGCGTTGCAGGACGGCACGCTCGTGCGTGTGCTGCCCGGTCACATCCTGCAGAAGATGAACGTCTATGCACTGTACCCGTCGCGCCGCTTCGTCGACGCGAAGGTACGCACCTGGGTCGAGATGCTGCGTGCGCAGGTGCCGGGGATGATCGCGCACGACGTCGAGATGCTGAACGCGATCGAGCGGGAACCGCAGGCCGCCTGAGGGCGAATACGGAAAGACAAGGATGGCCGCGCGCCGGACGGCACGCTGTCCGGCCGCATCCATCGTCACGGACAGGTTTGCGCGATATGCGCCGCGCCCGCAGGACATGCGTCGTGCGGGCGCGGCGAGGCGTCATGCATTTACAGCGCGGGCTTGACGGCGACGCCCGATTCGGTTGCGCCCGCACCGGCCGGGCCATATGCGGTATGCGCGGCCTTGTGCTCGGCGAGCCGTTTTGCCGCCAGGCGCTCCTGCGCGGCCATGATGTCGTCCGGATAGTTGCCGGCGTCGCCGAGCGACGGGTTGTAGCCGACCGATTCGAGGTCGTAGAGCTCCTGCAGCACCTGTGCGCGCGTGACGGGCGACTTGGCGGACTGAGCGAACGACAGGGCCGGTGCGGCAAGCAGGACGGCAGCGGCGGCGGTAACGACGAGCGATTTCACGATGTTCTCCTGTAGGCGGGGGTGAGGCCGGTCCGGCGATCGATGTGTGATCCGAACCATTGATGCCAGTCTATGCAGCGCGCGCCGGCACAAAAACCCCGATTCCAGGCAAGCAGATTTCCAGATGGAACAACACTGACGCACGTCGCCCGCGCTGCACGAACCCGTCCGTCAAGACAGGTTCGCGGCTGGCGGGCGACGTGCGGTCCTGCAGCGCTGAACTCAGAAGCGCGTACGCATGCCGATCGTTCCGACGATCTGGTTCGCGGTGCTCGATGCGCCACCAGACGTGTTGATGAACGCCTGGTAGCCGCGGCCCGACGCGTGCTGATACATCGCTTCCGCATACAGGTCGGTGCGGCGCGACAGTTTGTACACCGCCTGCAGGTCGACCTGGTGCCACTTCGGATCGGTGCCGTGCTTGCTGTCCGGATTCGACACGCTGGCGTCCGTGTACACGTACGCGGCGCCGAGGCTGACGGCCGGCGTCACCGCATAGCGCACGTTCACGTCGTAGTTGTTGAACGCGACCTGGCCGGTGGAACCGAACGAGCCCGAGTTGTCGTACTGCGAACGCGTGTAGACGAAGCCGACCGTCGCCGGACCGAACACGTAGCTGACGCCGCCGCCGTAGCTGCGCATACGGTCCGCGCCCACCGACCAGCCGCCCTGGCTCACGCTCTTCGCTTCGGCCACGTCGGTCGCACCCGGGCTCGCGCTCGTCGAGCCCTTCGTGCCGTTCATCTGGAGGTAAGCACCGGCCAGCTTCAGCGGGCCGTTCGTGTAGCTCGCCGCGACGCTGTACGCGCGGTTGCCGGCGAAGTTCGTCGAGTTCGAGAAGCCGTACAGCGCGCCGACCTTGAAACCCGCGATCGTGTCGCTCGTGTACTTCACCGCGTTGTTGATGCGCACCGAGTGATTCAGGTTGTCGTTGTCGAACGGGTGCGCGAAGCCGGTATCACCGAAGTCGCCCGACGTCGCGGACAGCGGCGCGACGAAGTCGACCATCGTGTCGTACTGGCGGCCGAGCGTCAGCGTGCCGTAGCCGCTGCTGGTCAGGCCGACATACGCGTGGCGGCCGAACAGCTTGCCGTCCTGGCCGAGCGCGCCGTTGTTCACGTTGTAGCCGTTCTCGAGGACGAACAGCGCCTTCAGACCGCCGCCGAGATCTTCCGTGCCGCGCAGGCCGAAGCGGCTGCCGTTGACGGTGCCGCTGGTCATGCGCCACAGCGAGGCGCCGCCCGCGTTGTTCGTGTATGCGATGCCGGCATCGATCAGGCCATACAGCGTGACCGAGCTCTGTGCATGCGCGAGCGGGGCGAACAGCGCGGTGGCGGATGCGGCGGCAATCAGGGTTTTCTTCATGTAACTGCTCCTGCGTGTGGGACAAGTGACTAAAGTTCGGCGCCAGTGTAGGGGCGGGGTCGCGCGATGACGGCCGCCGGCGCGCGAGCGCACCGTTGCGAGTTGCGCAAGAGTGCGTCACACGGCGTTCACAAATCGATGCGGAGGCCGGATGGCGTGCGTTTTCGTCGACGGCGCGACGCGAGATGCCGGGTGGCCGCGTTCGCCGTGTCGCGCATTGACAACACGCGCGTCGCTGGCGCGGGAGTTGATTGCCGCGCCGCGCGCGTGGAGAATGAGCAGACCAATGCCGAGATCCGGAGACACCCGATGACCACGCCTCGCCGTCCGTCGTTCAGTTCCGCGCTGTGCTACCGCAACCCGAAAGCCGCGCTGGCATGGCTCGAACGCGCATTCGGCTTCGAGCGCGCGATCGTCGTCACCACGCCGGAAGGCGACATCGCGCATGCCGAAATGAAATTCGGCGATGGCCTCGTCATGATCGGCGGCGCGTGGGCCGACTTCATCGCCTCACCGGAAGACACCGGCGACCGCAACACGCAGCACGTCCACGTGCACCTTGCCGACGACGCGGACATCGACGCGCACTGCGAGCGCGCGCGTGCGGCCGGCGCGGAGATCCTGCAGGCGCCGGCCGACCAGTTCTACGGCGATCGCATGTATCGCGCGCGCGATCCCGGCCGGCATGTGTGGACGTTCGGCAAGCACGTGCGCGACGTGACGAACGACGAGATGCGCGCGGCCACCGGCCTGACGATCGAGGATTTCAAATAAGCGCGGCACGCATTGCCGGAGCCGGTTTTCCCCACCACGCGGCGCTCGCGCCGCATGACGCCTGGACCCACATGAACCTCTTCAATGCACGCCTGCGCGGTCGCGACGGGCTGTTTACGATCGGCATCGACGGCGACAGGATCGCGCGGATCGACGCGCAACCCGCGCCGGTCGCCGCTGTCGGCGCCGGCGATGTCGATGCGGGCGGCCGTCTCGCGATTGCTCCGCTTGTCGAACCGCACATCCATCTCGACGCGGTGCTCACGGCCGGCGAGCCGGCCTGGAACATGAGCGGCACGCTGTTCGAGGGAATCGAGCGCTGGTCCGAGCGCAAGGCGACGATCACGCACGCGGATACGAAGACGCGCGCGCATGCGGCGATCGGCATGCTGCGTGATCACGGCATCCAGCACGTGCGCACCCATGTCGACGTCACCGATCCGACGCTGGCCGCGTTGAAGGCGATGCTCGAAGTGAAGGACGAAGCGCGCGGGCTGATCGACTTGCAGATCGTCGCGTTTCCGCAGGAAGGCATCGAGTCGTTCGACGGCGGCCGCGCGCTGATGGAGCAGGCGATCGAGCTTGGCGCGGACGTCGTCGGCGGAATTCCGCATTTCGAGAACACGCGCGAGCAGGGCGTCAGTTCGATCCGGTTCCTGATGGATCTGGCCGAGCGCACCGGCTGCCTCGTCGACGTGCACTGCGACGAGACCGACGATCCGCATTCACGCTTTCTGGAAGTGCTCGCGGAAGAAGCGCGCGTGCGCGGGATGGGTGCGCGCGTGACGGCGAGCCACACGACTGCGATGGGCTCGTACGACAACGCATACTGCTCGAAGCTGTTCCGGCTGCTCAAGCGCGCGGGCCTGAATTTCGTGTCGTGCCCGACCGAGAGCATCCATTTGCAGGGGCGCTTCGATACGTTTCCGAAGCGGCGTGGCGTCACGCGCGTCGCGGAACTCGATCGCGCGGGGCTGAACGTGTGCTTCGGGCAGGATTCGATCAAGGATCCGTGGTATCCGCTCGGCAACGGCAACATCCTGCGCGTCCTCGATGCCGGCCTGCACATCTGCCACATGATGGGCTACCAGGACCTGCAGCGCTGCCTCGACTTCGTGACCGATCACGGCGCGACGACGATGCATCTCGGCGACGGCTACGGGATCGCGGTCGGACGGCCGGCGAATCTTGTCGTGCTCGACGCGGACAGCGACTACGAAGCCGTGCGCCGGCAGGCGAAGGCCACGCTGTCGGTGCGCCACGGGAAGGTGATCATGCGACGGGAGCCGGAGCGCGTCACGTATCCGGAGTAGTGCGATCGCGTTGTTGGCGGCGCGCGCCGCCGGCGATCGCCGCCATGCATGTATTCACAAATTGCATGAGTTGATCAGAAAAATACGTTTGTCTCATGAGAGGCCGAAGCCTACGATGCGGTCCTGATGGCGGCGTGCATGGTGCGCGCCGTCGTGTCGATCTTCGTTCGCCGACCTCATGCGCCTCGATCTCCCGTCCGCTCCCGCTTCTTCTTCGCCGCCGGCCAGCCCGTTCGCGCGGATGGCTGCCGTCACGATCCTGACCGGCGTTGGCGCGGGCGTCGGCGGGATGCTGCTCGCGCTGCTGCTGCACGCGATCCAGCATGTGGCCTACGGTTACAGCCTGGCGCACCTGGTCGGGGCCGAGAGCTTTCTCGCGGGTGTGACCGACGCCGAGCCGCTGCGCCGGCTCGCCGTGCTCATCGTCTGCGGGCTCGTCGCGGGCGGCGGCTGGTGGGCGCTTTACCGGTTCGGCCAACCGCTCGTCAGCATCCGCCGGGCCGTTCGCGCAGCCGATCCGCGGATGCCGTTCGTCAGCACGACGGTGCACGCGCTGCTCCAGATCGTCACCGTCGCGCTCGGTTCGCCGCTCGGCCGCGAAGTCGCGCCGCGCGAGATCGGCTCGCTGCTGGCCGGGCGGCTCGCGCGTTGCGCGGGGCTCTCGCCCGCCGATTGCCGGCTGATGGTCGCGTGCGGCGCGGGCGCCGGCCTCGCGGCCGTCTACAACGTGCCGCTCGGCGGCGCCGTGTTCGTGCTCGAAGTGTTGCTCGGCACGTTCGAACTGCGCGCGCTGGTGGTGGCCGTCGTCACGTCGGCGATCGCGGCGGCCGTCGCATGGATCGGGCTCGGCAACGAACATCAGTACACGGTGCCCTCGTTCGCGCTGAGCACGCCGCTGGTTGCATGGTCGATCGTCTGCGGGCCGCTGTTCGGTTTTGCCGCGTACGGCTTCGTGCGGCTCACGACCCGCGCGCGGGCGGATGCGCCGAAGGGTCGCCTGCTCCCCGTGCTCTCGCTGGTCAACTTCGCGGTCATCGGCGTGCTGGCGATGTGGTTTCCGCAACTGCTCGGCAATGGCAAGGGGCCGGCTTCACTGGGTTTCGACGGCACGCTGACGATCGGCCTCGCGGCGACGCTGCTCGTGCTGAAGGTGCTGATCGAGGCGGGCAGCCTGCGTGCGGGTGCCGAGGGCGGGCTCCTCACGCCGGGTCTTGCGAACGGCGCGCTGCTGGGCGTCGTGCTCGGTGGGGTGTGGAGTCTCGTGTGGCCGGGGGCGTCGATCGGCGGATGCGCGCTGATCGGCGCGACCGCGTTCCTGGCCGCGTCGATGCAGATGCCGATCACGGCCGTCGTGCTGCTGCTCGAGTTCACGCGCGTGAATCACGACAGCCTGGTGCCGATGCTGCTGGCCGTGGCCGGCTCGCTGGTTGCATACCGGTTCGCGCAGCAGCTGGCGGAGCGCCGGATGGTTTCCGCCGCAACCGTCGGCACGCCGGCGACGGCGGCTCGGTAGCCAGCCCGCGCCGTCGCAATCCCTCCCGTTTCCCGGCTTCCGCACAGGCACTCGGCGCCGATCTCGGCCGATGCCGCTTCACGGATAGCAGCGCTTCCGTATCGCCGCCGGTGCGGCGAGGTGCGGTCAGCTCGCAGCCTTTCATGAATGATCGGCACCTCGAACGTCGCCAGCAGCACCTCGATCGTGCAGAATCGAGCCTCCGATTCCCGCCCACGGATGCCGCATGACCGATCCGAACGAACCATCCGCCCGCCGCGCGTATGCGAGCTTCGCGCAACGGTACGCGGACATCGCGCCGACCAAGGCGCACAACGCGCTCTACGAGCGCCCGGCGACGATGGCGCTGCTCGGCGACGTCGACGGCCTGACGGTCCTCGACGCCGGCTGCGGACCCGGCATCTGCAGCGAGCACCTCGCGCGCCACGGTGCGACGGTTCATGCGTTCGACATCACGCCCGAGATGGTCGCGCTCGCGAGCGCGCGCTGCGCGGGGCTCGCGGTCGACGTCGCCGAGGGCGATCTCGCCGCGCCGCTCGACTGGCTGCCCGACCACGCGTTCGACACGATCCTGTGTTCGCTCGCGCTCGACTACGTGCGCGATCTCGCGCCGACGTTGCGCGAATTGAGGCGTGTCGCGCGGCCAGGCGCGACGCTGGTGTTCTCGATGGCGCATCCGATGCGGGACTGGATGGACGAGCGTACGCGCGGGGACGGCACGTACTTCGATACGAGCCGTTTCGGCTTTCACTGGTCGGGTTTCGGCGAACCGAAGCCCTACGTCGAGGCATGGCGCCGGCCGCTTGCCGACATCCTGAACGCGCTCGCGGACGCCGGCTGGCGGCTCGAGCGATTCGTCGAGCCGACGCCGCTGCCGACGATGAAGGCCGTGTCGGAGCGGCTCCATGCGGAGCTGTCGCTGGCCCCGGCCTTCCTCTGCATCCGCGCGCGCTGCTGACGAAGCGCGGCGGATCGCCGAGGCTCAGCGTGCCGGCTCGTCGGTCAGCGTGCCGAGAAACGCTTCGATATCCTTGATGTCCTGCGCGGTCATCGCGGGCTTGTCGCCGGGTTTGCGGTTGAACGGCGCATCGGTCACATCGACGTTCGCGCGGTACTTCGGCGGAATGTCGTCATATTCGTCGACCTTGCCGTCCGCGCCGCGCGAATAGAACTTCTGCGGCGAGATGCTGCGCTCGTTGTAGAACGCCATCACCTGATCGAGCGTGTGGAACACGCCGTTGTGGAAGAACACGTGGCGCGTCGCCGCGTTGCGCAGCGTCGGCGTGAGGAACATCGCGCAGTACTGCGTCTGGTCCTTCAGATCCTCGCGGAACGGCCCGCACACGCCGAGATCGTAGAACCCCGGGTTGCGGTTCTGCGCGAGCGCCATGTTGCGCGGCGCGCCGAGCGCCTCGTACTGGTAATCGGTAAACATCGGCGGCAAGCCGTCCTTGCCAGGCTTCGACAGGTGGCAGCCCGCGCAATTCGCCTTGTCCGGATCGTTGAAGAGCCGCAGCCCGCGCAACTCGGCCTGCGTCAAGCGCGCACGGCCTTCGAGCCAGCGGTCGTACTTGCTGTTGTACGGATGGAACGACGGATCCTCGACCTGATAGCGCGCGATCGCGAACATCGCCTCCGACACCACAAGCTGCGGGCTGGAGAACACACGCGGGCCGAACAGTTGCTCGAACTGCGCGCGATGCGACGACTGCGCGAGCTTGCGCGCGACGTCGTCGATGCTCGCATTCGCCATCTCGACCGGATTCAGCAGCGGCCCGAACGCCTGCTGCTGCAGCGTATCGGCGCGGCCGTCCCAGAACATCCCGCCCTGCGGCACGAGCTGCGCCGCGGCCGACGTGCCGGCCACCTTCTGCGCCTTGACGACGCCGGCCGCCGAAGCAGCCTGCTGAGCGACGCTCGGCGCGGCGTCGTTTTCGCCCGCATCGGGGCCGATGCTGAAGTTCGGCTGACGATACAGGTACATCAGCGACGGCGGCGGGCGGTAACCCTGCTGCGTCATCGCGAGGCCGCCCGGCTGCACGTCGAGCCCGTTCGGCGGCCCGTATGCATGATCGGGGCTATGGCACGACGCGCACGACTGCTTGCCGGATGCCGACAGCGACGGATCGGCGAACAGTGCACGCCCGAGCTGCGCGACGGCGGACAGCGGCTGCGCGGCCGGGCGCTGCAGCGCGACCGGATGCGGATTCGCGCCCGTCCAGTCGGCGACGACGTCGCCGATCGCCGCCGGCGTGCGGGCCGGAAACGCGATCGCGAACGCGCCGTAGCCGAGCACGGCCGCGCCGAGCACGAACGCCGCGCGGCGCACCGCGCGGGCAGGGGAACGCGGCGCGGCGGCGCCGGATGCGTCGGGAGACGGGAACGCGGGACGGGCTGTCATGCTGTCGGTCGAAAGTCGGGCACCGCGTGGAAGCGGCGCATCAAATGGAAACGGCCGGCGCACGATGCGCCGGCCTGCGGCTACCGGTTACGCGATGCCGGTCAGATCGACGGCGCCGCGCTCAGCACGGTGCCTTGCGTCGGATCGAGATACAGCGGCGCCGTATTCGGCTTCGACGCGAAGTCGAACAGCCCGCGCAGGTCGCCTGCCGTGGCATCGAACGAACCGCCGCCGATGCGCTGGCCGCCGAGCCAGTTGTCCTCGATGAAGCGCACGACCGATGCCTGGTCGATCATCGTGTGATCGACGTAATTCTGCTTCGCATACGGCGAGATCACGACCAGCGGGATGCGCACACCCGGGCCGCAGCGGCCGTTCACGGTGCCGCCGTTCACGCCTGTGGTGCCACCCGAGCCGCATACGCCGTTGCCGTTGACCTGGTCGACGGCGTCGGACGACGAATGCGTCGGCGCCGTGTACGCGTGGTCGTACCAGCCGTCGGAGTCGTCATACGTGACGATCACGGCCGTGTTCTGCCAGTCCGGCTGCTGCTGCAGGAAGTTGACGACCTTCGTCACGAACGCCTGCTCGTCGAGCGGATCCGAATAGCCCGCGTGCGCGTCCTGCGCGGCCGGTGCCTTCAGGAAGCTGACCGACGGGAAGTTGCCGGCCTTCACGGCCGCGAAGAAGTCGTCGCTGTCGTACTGGTGGTTCGCCGGCTCGGCCGTCTTGCCGTCGGCTTCGAAGCTGGAACCGATCGCCGCGACGCTACTCGGCCGCGTGTGCTGCGGGTTCGCGGTCGACGCGTAGTACTGGAACCAGTTGTGGTGCGGGATGTAGTCGGCCGTCGCGGCGTTCACGGCGGTGGCGACGGTGCTGCGGCTACAGCCGGTCGTGCCGTTGCTGTTGGTCGTCGACAGGTTGAAGCCGCCCATGAAGCCGCCCCACGTGATCTTTGCGCCGTTCAGCAGGTCGCCGATGTTCTTGCCGCTCATCATCGCCTGGTCGGTCGTGCTCGAGCACACGTCGTAGCCCGGGTCGACATCGTTGATCATCGTGAAGCCGCCCTGGCCGTCGTTGATGTAGTACGACGTGGCGGCGAGCGTCGACGGCTGCTTCGACGTCTTGACGATCTGCATCCCGTTGGTCTGGCCCGACACGACGTTCAGCGCGCCCGGCGTCGACGGGCCGTAGACCGTCGTATACGCGTTGTCGCTCATCGCGAAGCGCTGCGCGTAGTTCCACAGCGCGGTCACGGTGTTGCCGTCGAAGTAGCCCATCACCTGGCCCTTCGTGCCGAACGCGCCGGCGCCGCCGGACGAGCCCTTGCCCGTGTATTTCGGGAACAGGTCGGCGAGGCCGTTGTCCTCGGCCTGCTGCTCGGCCGTGTACGCGTGGTTCTGGTCGGCGGTCGCGGCTTGCGTGCGGTCGAGGCGGAACGGGTTCGCGGCGTCGGTGCCGTTGGCCGTGTTCGTGAAGTTCGGGTTCGCGGTGAGCAGCGTGCCCGTCAGCCCGTTGATCGTCGGCGTGCCGGACTTCGCGGTGAACGCCGGTTCGCCGGACGGGTTCGACGCATTCGGGTAGGTGCCGAAGTAGTGGTCGAACGACACGTTTTCGCCGTAGATCACGACGACGTGCTTGATCGGCGTGGCGGTCTGCAGCGCATCCTGCGACGACACGGCGGGCGTCGACGAGGGATCGTCGCTGCCGCCGCAGGCGAACAGCGCAAGCGCCGCGCCGGCGCACGCGGTGACGAGCAAGGCTTGACGGAACATCGGGAAACTCCAGGTAGGTTTTCGATGGTGGATAGCGGGCCGTCGCCATGTCGGTTCGGCGCGGCGCTCGCGATAGAGCACCGGCATTGAAACAGCCTGGTATGAAGATATGGGGGCGGAACGGTTTCGCGACGGTTGCGCCGCGGTATCGATTTCATTACGGCGCGAGGCGGCGCGAAAGAAAGCGGAAAGGGACGGAGCGGATGCAACCTGGGCGACATAGTCGGCGATCGGCGCCGTCACCGCCGCGGATGTCGCGCCGGGCGGGCGACTGCGCACGGCGGGCCGGTTCGTCCGGGATACCGGGCCGCGCGCTTTTTTGACAATCGCGTGACGGATTCATACGATGGTTGGCCCGCGGCGACGATTTCGCGTTGCCGGCCGTCAGCGAGTATTCAGCGTGCCGATCCCCGTTCTGTTTGCCGTCCTGTGTGCCGCCTTCCTGCATGCGTCCTGGAATGCGCTCGTGCGCAGCAGCGGCGACCGGCTGCGCTCGGCCACGGTGTTGCAGATCGCGATCGGGCTGTTCGCGCTGCTGCTCCTGCCGGCCGCCGCGCCGATCACGCCCGCGAGCTGGGCCTGCGTCGTCGCGTCGGCGGTGATCCACGTCGTCTACACGCTGCTGCTGGTGCGGGCTTACGAGCACGGCGACCTGACCGTCGCGTACCCGGTCGCGCGCGGGACCGCGCCGCTGCTCGTCACGCTGGGCGCGGCGGTGTTCGCGGGCGAGCGCCTGAACGCGGGCGCGCAATGCGGGCTCGTGCTGATCTGCGCGGGCATCTTGGCGATCGGGCTGGAGCGAGGCCGCGGCGCGCGGCACCGGATGACGCAGGTGTTGCCGACCGCGTTCGCCACCGGCGTATCGATCGCCGCGTACAGCGTGGTCGACGGGATCGGCGTGCGGGAAAGCGGCAGCACGGTCGGTTATACGGCATGGATGTTCGTGCTGACCGCGTTGCTGATGGCCGTGTACTACCGGCTGCGCGCGGGGCCGCTGCGGCTCGCGCAGGATGTCGGCGAAACGGCGAAGGCCGCATGCGGTGGCGTGTTCGCGGCGCTTGCGTACGGCATCGTGATCTGGGCGATGGATCGCGCACCGATGGGCCCGGTGTCGGCGCTGCGCGAAACGAGCGTGGTGTTCGCGGCGTTGATTGCCCGCGTGTATCTCGGCGAGCGGCTGACGCCGCGTCGCGCGGCGGGATGCATGGTGATCGCGGGCGGCGCGCTGCTGATCAGCGCGTTCGAGGCGGTGCGCTGAGCGCGGCAGCCGAGCATTGCGTCGCCCGGGCGGTCGCGCAGTGCCGTGTCAGCTTTCCACCGGCATCGCACTCGTGCACTTGATCTCGTCGAGGCACACGCTGGAATGCACGCCGCTCACGCCGGGGATTCGCATCAGGGTTTCGAGCAGGAACGTGGACAGCCCCTTCAGGTCGTGCGCGACGACCTTCAGCACGTAGTCGATATCGCCCGTTACCGAGAAACATTCCTGGATCTGCGCGAGATCCGACACGAGTTTCTGGAACTTCGACAGGTCGCGGATATGCCCGCGTTCCATCGTCACGTGCACGAACGCAGTGACGCCGAACCCGAGCGTGTCGGGGCACAGGCGGGTCTCGTAACGGCGGATCGCGCCGATTTCCTCCAGCCGCCGGTGGCGTCGCAGCGTCTGCGCGGGCGACAGGCCGACGGCCTTTGCGAGGTCGAGGTTCGACGCGCGGCCGTTCTCCTGCAGCACCGACAGCAAGTGGCGATCGATGCGATCGAGAACCGGTTCAGGCATTTTTGTTTCCTCATCTGTCTCCCGGATGCAATCTTATCTCATAATGTAGGGTTTGCATGAGCGGGTTACGCAACCCGATTTCGCTGCCGCGACGCTAAACTGACGCCGGATTTTCGTGTGCGCCCGCAGCAATGCAGGCGAGGGCGACGGTCGGCGGCCGGTCTGGCGGGCCTGCCGACAGGAAACGGGTGTTGCCGCGCGAAGATTGCAGTCCCCAACCCGGCGGCTCCACGAACGGCCGCCGGCACAGCAAAACAGCGCCCGGCACACCGAGGCGCGCCGCACCGCTTCCGGCGGCGGCGGGCAGAATGGAGAAGACATGGTTTCTGGAAACGAGAAGGACGGCCTGAAGCGGGGGCTGAAGAACCGGCACATCCAGCTGATCGCGCTCGGCGGCGCGCTCGGCACGGGGCTGTTCCTCGGCATTGCGCAGACGATCAAGATGGCCGGCCCGTCCGTGCTGCTCGGCTACGCGGTGGCCGGCGTCGTCGCGTTCTTCATCATGCGCCAGCTCGGCGAGATGGTCGTCGACGAGCCGGTCGCCGGCTCGTTCAGCTACTTCGCCGACAAGTACGTCGGGCACTTCACCGGCTTCCTGTCCGGCTGGAACTACTGGGTGCTGTACATCCTCGTCAGCATGGCCGAGCTGTCGGCCGTCGGGATCTACGTGCAGTACTGGTGGCCCGGCGTGCCGACCTGGGTGTCGGCGCTGGTGTTCTTCGTCGCGATCAACCTTCTCAACCTGGCGAGCGTGAAATCGTACGGCGAGACCGAATTCTGGTTCTCGATCATCAAGGTCGCCGCGATCGTCGGGATGATCGGCTTCGGAGGCTGGCTGCTCGCGAGCGGTCATGCGGGGCCGGAGGCGAGCATCGCGAACCTGTGGCAGCACGGCGGCTTCTTCCCGAACGGCGTGTCGGGGCTCGTGATGTCGATGGCCGCGATCATGTTCTCGTTCGGCGGACTGGAGCTGATCGGCATCACCGCGGCCGAGGCCGACGATCCGAAGCACAGCATTCCGCGCGCGACCAACCAGGTGATCTACCGGATCCTGATTTTCTACATCGGCGCACTGGCGGTGCTGCTGTCGCTGTATCCGTGGGAAAAGGTCGTCACCGGCGGCAGCCCGTTCGTGCTGATCTTCCACGCGCTGAGCAGCAACGTGGTCGCCAACGTGCTGAACGTGGTCGTGCTGACGGCCGCGCTGTCGGTCTACAACAGCGGCGTGTACAGCAACAGCCGGATGCTGTTCGGCCTCGCGAAGCAAGGCAACGCGCCCAAGGTGCTGTGCTCGGTGAACAAGCGCGGCATTCCGCTCGCCGCGCTCGGCGCGTCGGCGCTCGCGACCGGCGCGTGCGTGGTGGTCAACTACTTCATGCCGGGCAAGGCGTTCGAGGTGCTGATGGGCCTCGTCGTGTCGGCGCTGATCATCAACTGGGCGATGATCACGCTGATCCACCTGAAGTTCCGCCAGGCCAAGCGCATCGCCGGAGAGCAGACTTCCTTCCGTAGTCTGGGCTATCCTTTCACGAATTACCTGTGCCTGGCGTTCATGGCCGGCATTCTCGTCGTGATGTACCTGACGCCGGATCTCCGCCTGTCGGTGTACCTGATCCCCGTATGGCTCGCGGTGCTCGCGATCGGGTATCGCTTCCGTCAGAAGAATGCGGGCTACGCGATCAGCGACGGCGCGTCCGCCGGCTGACACGGGCACCACGACCACTCTTCCAAACGAGACCGACATAGCCATGTTCGAACACATCGACGCGTACCCGGGCGATCCGATCCTGACGCTCAACGAGAACTTCCAGAAAGATCCGCGCGATCAGAAGGTCAACCTGAGCATCGGCATCTATTTCGATGCCGAAGGCCGGATTCCCGTGATGGGCGCCGTGCGCGAAGCCGAAACCGCGCTGCAGCGCGACCTCGGCCCGAAGCCCTATCTGCCGATGGTCGGCCTGGCCGCCTATCGCGACGCAGTGCAGGCGCTCGTGTTCGGCGCCGATCATCCGGCGCGCGCGGCCGGCCGCATCGCGACCGTGCAGACGCTCGGCGGTTCGGGCGCGCTGAAGGTGGGCGCCGATTTCCTGAAGCGCTACTTCCCGGACGCGCAGGTGTGGCTCAGCGACCCGAGCTGGGAAAATCACCGCTTCATCTTCGAGCGTGCGGGCTTCACGGTGAACACGTACCCGTACTACGACGAAGCGACGGGCGGCCTGAAGTTCGACGCGATGCTCGCGGCGATCGACGCGCTGCCGGCGCGCAGCATCGTGCTGCTGCACGCGTGCTGCCACAACCCGACCGGTGTCGATCTCGACGAAGGGCAGTGGGAAAAGCTGATCGACGTGATCGAGGCGCGCGGGCTGCTGCCGTTCGTCGACATGGCGTACCAGGGCTTCGGCGCGGGCCTCGACGCGGACGCGTTCGCGGTGCGCGAACTGGCCCGCCGCGGCGTGCCGGCGCTCGTCGCGAACTCGTTCTCGAAGAATTTCTCGTTGTACGGCGAGCGCGTCGGCGGCCTGAGCGTCGTCTGCGAGGATGCGGCCGCGGCCGAGCGCGTGCTGGGCCAACTGGCCGGCGCGGTGCGCTCGAACTACAGCAACCCGCAAACCTACGGCGCCAAGGTCGTGGCGACCGTGCTGAACACGCCCGCGTTGCGCAAGCAGTGGGAAGAAGAGCTCGCCGCGATGTGCCGCCGCATCGCGCGGATGCGCCAGTCGATCCACGACGGCCTGCGCGACCACGTCAGCGGCGAAGCGCTGACGCGCTACGTGAAACAGCGCGGGATGTTCACGTACACGGGCCTGACCGAATCGCAGGTCGAAGCGCTGCGCGAAGTGCACGGCGTGTACATCCTGCGTTCCGGGCGCATGTGCGTCGCGGGGCTGAACGATTCGAACGTCGGCATCGTCGCGGACGCGATCGGCAAGGTGCTGAAGAGCGGCGTCTGACGGCGCGCCCGCGGGCGCACGATCGCATCGCCGAAACCGGCTGTCTCCCTTGTGGAGGCAGCCGGTTTTTTCTTGCGCGGCGGCGGCGCGGCGGTACGATGGCGCATCGAACGCATGATGAAGGAGCGGCATGGCTATTCGAATCGTACGGCTCGGCACGCCGCGCACGGCCGGCGAGGGCCTGCGGATCGGCACGGTGCGGCGACCGCCGCGCGGCGTTCCCAAGGCGGAATTCGCATCGCGCGACTACTATGATGTATGGCTGCCGACGCTGTCGCCGAGCCCCGAGCTGGTCGCGCAGGCGCAGGCTGCCGAAACCGACGCCGAATGGCGCGCGTTCACGCGCCACTTCCGAGCGGAAATGGCGCATGGCGACGCGCCGAAGGTGCTGGACCTGCTCGCCGCGTTGTCGGCGACGAGCGCGTTTTCGATCGGCTGCTACTGCGAGGACGAGCGCCGCTGCCATCGCAGCGTGCTGCGCGAACTGCTGGCGGAGCGCGGTGCGGCGATCGATGCGGATGCGGGCTGAACCGCCGTCGGGCGGCGCGACGTTGCGCCGCCGCGTGAGGTGCAGCGAACCGGTTGACGTGGGTCAAGCGTGCGGCGGCGTGGGCCGTTATGCTCACGTCATGAATCGTCCCGACGATGACAGGCGCACAGATGCAGATAGCCTTTCCACCAGAACCGCCCGAATATTGCGCACGCGATCTGGTCGTCGCGTTTTCGGCGCTCGTCGACGGCCGCTGCGTGCAGTGCGCGATCACGGCCGAGGCGCTGGAAGACCATTTCGGTGCGCCGTCGCTGCTCGAGCGGGATTTGCTGCATGCGTTCGAAGCGCACCGTTCGGCGATCGAGGCGATGGCGCGACGGATGCTCGACGAAATCGGCGGCCGGCCGGTGTTGCTGCACAGCGGTCACTTTCGGATGGGTGATTGATACCGCAGGAGGATGCATGACACTGCAAGGCACGATTCATGAGCGCGACTGGTCGGTCGAGATCGAGACGCGGCGGTGTGAATCCGGCGAGTTCCGATGTCGTGTGTCGGTCGAGCATGGCACCGGGCCAGCGCGCTTTCACCACACGTTCGAGCACAGTCATGCGTACCCGACCGAGTACGAGGCGGCGATCGAAGGGTTGCGGGCCGGGATGACATGGATCGAAATGAAGGCGTCGCAGACATTCAACGTTTGAACCGTATCGTGCCGATGGACGCGCGAATGCAAGGCTGCCAGGGCAGTAATCGCCGCGGCCGTCATGGCGCTGCGTGAAGCAGGATCGTGCCGCGCGTGGGACACCGAGGCACGGAGACACAGGAACAGGCAACGCCGTCGACGAGCGGCGACCGCGTCAGGAGAAGCGCCATGGGCGTGGGCATGCAGATCGTCTGCGTCGGATTCGCAGGTTCCGCTGCGCTGGAAGCAGAAGCGGCGGTGCAACTGGTGCGGCTGGAACGATTCCGCGCACGGCTGGAGGATTGCCGTCTGGTGATCGAATTGCGCCCGCGCGTGGACGGCGGCCGGACCTACGACGTGCGGCTCGAGCTGGCCATGCGCGGCCGCTCGCCGGTATCGCTGCCGAGCGGCACTGGCGACGACGTGATCGAGGTGCTTGGCCGCGTGTTCGCGCTGGCCGAGCAGACCCTGTCCGTATCGCAGGCGGGCGAATCCGGGGCGGTCGTGCTGCATGCGGTCACGCCGGGCGCCACCGCGCAATGACGCGCGACGCGCCGTGCGTCACACCTGCGCGAGCGCGTGCGCGTCGATGATCCGCACGCGCTTGCCGCGCGTCTCGACGAGTGAATCCCGATGAAACCGCGAGAACATCCGGCTGACGGTCTCGAGCTTCATGCCGAGATAGCAGCCGATCTCCTCGCGCGTCATCCGCAGGTTGAATTCCGATGCCGAATAGCCGCGCGCCTCGAAGCGCGACGACAGGTTCAGCAGGAAATGCGCGACGCGCTGCTCGGCCGACATCGTGCCGAGCAGCAGCATCTGGCTCGACTCGCGGACGATCTCGCTGCTCAGCATCTGGTAGAGGAAATGCTGCATCGGCTTCATTTCGCGGCACGCCGCCTCGAGCGCGCCGAACGGGATGACGCATACGACGCTGTCCTCGAGCGCGATCGCGTCGCAGCAGTGCTGGCCACCGCCGATGCCGTCCATGCCGAGCGTTTCGCCCGCGATCTGGAAGCCGGTCACGTGCTCGCGGCCGTCGCGATGCATCATCACCGTCTTGAACGAGCCCGCGCGCACGGCGTAGATGCTGTGAAATGGATCGTCGGTTCGGAACAGTGCGTCGCCTTGGCGAACCTGGCGCGTCGAACAGATGATCGCGTCCAGTCGGCCGTATTCGGCGGCGGTCAGGTGCGGCGGCAGGCACAGCGAGCGCATCAGGCAAGCCGAGCAGCGCGCGGCGGGGTGTTTGGCGCCGTCGTTACGTGAGACCGCGGGAAGCGGAATCGTTGGCCGAGGCGCGACGGATGGGGCGGCGGCGCAGGCGGTGGCTGTGGACATGAGTCACTCCGGCTCGGTCAGGGGCGGTGCGCACGAGCGCGCACCAGGGATTCGATGACGTGGCATGCGGCGTCGAATTCGGCGGTCTTGTCGAAGAAGTAGTCCGCTCCCGCCGTCGCACATGCCTCCCTGAATGCCGGCGCCGAATGGTTCGTCAGCACGATCGTGACGATCCGCGGCGCGGCCTTCGACAGCATCCCGATCAGCTCGAGACCGCTGCCGTCCGCGAGTCGCAGGTCGACGATCACGACGTCCGCGTGGCTGCCGCGGATGTGCGTCAGTGCGTCCTCGCCGTCTTCCGCTTCGCCGACGACCACGACGCCGCGGATCGCGCCGACGAGCAGCGCGATCCTTTGCCGGACGGCAATGGCGTGATCGACGAGAAACACCCGGAGTGCGTCGGCGGGTGACAGGCTGGCATTCATGCCGGCAGTATCCTGTTGCGCCGCCGAAAATGAAATCGGCCGAACTGGAAGTTTGTGTAGGCCGCCGCGACGCGTTGTAGGGTGTTTCCTACAACGCACAGGAGAAAGAGGCGAGGCCGCGTGCCCGGCGACGCCGGGTGGGGCCCGCGAAGATGATGGCGGACCCGAGGTCCGCCGCCGTGGAATCAGCCAGCCGCGCGCGCGTCCAGCGCGTCGCGAGCCGTGCGGCACGCGGCCAGATCCCACGCGGCGCAGCCGACCGTTTTGAACAGCAGCGGCCCGCTGCGCTCGAAGGCGCCGCGCAGCACGTCGGCGAGCGATGCGACCTGCCGCCAGTCGACCTGCGCGACGATCAGGTCGCCGGCCTCGTGGCGCGCGCCGGCCGGGTCGTCGACGACGAGGCGGCTGTGGCGCACGGTGTCGGCGTCGATCTCGGCGGCATCCGCGGTGAACGCACCGACGCCGACCACGAGGCGGCCTTCGCGCGCCGCTTCGCGATAGACGGGCGTGCGGCTCGTCGTCAGCGTGACGACGACGTCGATCGCATCGGGAATCGCGTCGCCGTCGAGCGGCACCAGTTGCGGCGCCTGCGCGCGGTGCGTGGCGCAGAACGCGGCCGCGCTGTCGGCGCGCGAGCCGCGCACGTGCAGGCGCGCGTCCGGAAAGATCGCCGCGAGCGCTTCCGCGTGATTGGCCGCCTGCTTGCCGGTGCCGATCAGCAGGATGTCGCGGGGCGCGGCGCCGTGCAGCGCCTGAATGCCGAGCGCGGTAATGGCTGCCGTGCGGCGCCCGGTAACAGTCGGGCCATCGAGCACGAAGCGCAGCGCGCCCGTCGTCGCGTCGTACGCGCTCACCTGGCCGAGGATCGTCGGCAGTCCGCGCGCGCCGTTGCCAGGGCAGACGTTCACGAGCTTGTGGCTCGCGAGGTCGCGTGCGCTCGACGGCATCGACAGCATCACGCCGCCCGCCTGCAGCGGCACGACCAGGCGTTCGGGGCTGACGATCTCGCCCGCCGCGTATTCGGCGACGGTGTGTGCGAGCGTGGCGAGCAGCGCGGGGTAGTCGAGCAGCGCGGCCGTTTCGGCGGCGTCGAACGCGGGAATCCGGGGGAGAGCGGTCATCGTATCGATCGGTTTCGTGTCGGTGGGCGTGGACGACGGGCGCATGCCGCGCTCGCCACGGAGGCTGCCGAATATCGAGACGGCAGTCATTCTGGATCAAATCTATACCAGTTGATCGTCGGCAGGCAAGCCGGAAAAACAAGCGGACCGTCAATTTTGGTTCTAATATCCGTCCAGATGGGCGTCGCGCACGCCGGCGCCGGTATCGCTCCGGTATAGTGCGAACCCGTTTCCCCGTCCACCACCCGCCCGGGCAGGAGCCCCAGATGATGTCCGCACGTCCCGAATCGCTCGAAGCCGGTTTCCGACCGTTGCAGATCTACGAACAGGTTGCCGAGAAAATCCGCGACGAGATCCGCGCGGGGCGCTATGCGGCCGATTCGAGGCTGCCGTCGGAGCGCGAACTCGCGGCGCTGTTCCAGGTCGGCCGACCGGCCGTGCGCGAGGCGCTCGGTGCGCTGCAGAACGAAGGGCTGGTGTTCACGAAGCGCAATTCGGGCACCTACGTCGTGCCGGCGCCGCTCGACGTGCTCGCGCAGCGCGGCGACACGCGCAGCGTGCCCGACGCCGACTTCAGTCCGACGTCGACGCTCGACGTGCGGCTCATCCTCGAGCCGGCGATCGCGCGCCTCGCCGCCGCGCACGGGCGCGCCGATCCCGTCGCCGAAGGCTATCTCGCGCAGATGGAAACCATCGCCGACATCGACGATCCGCAGCAGCGGGCGCTGTGGAACGAGAGCGACCGGCTGTTCCATCGGCAGCTCGCGTTGATGACCGGCGACGCGCTGATCGTGAAGATCGCGGAGGAAGTCGCGAAGACGATGGACCAGCCCCTGTGGAAGCGGCTGAAGGACGATGGCATCTACGACGCGGGCCGGATCCGGCTCTACGTGTCCGAGCACCGGCTGATCTACGAGGCGATCGTGTCGGGCGACGCCGATGCGGCCGCCTTCTACGTCGAACAGCACATTCTTCGTGTGCGGCGAGACATCACGCCGAAATGACCTGCATCCCGTCGGTCTGGTCTTAAAAATGACCAAAAGCACAAAAATCATTTTGAAACTGCTTGCGTCATGACCACATGTGTCCTACATTGGTTTCACACAAAACCAATCAGGAGACACCATGCGACACTTCGTTACCGCGCTCTCGGTGGCCGTTGCCGCCGGCGCGCTGACTTCCGCGCACGCGCAGGAAGTCGTGATGATCGGTCATTCGGCACCGCTGACCGGCCCGCAGGCCGCGAACGGCAAGGACAATGAAAACGGCGCACGCCTCGCCGTCGAGGAGCTCAACAAGGCCGGCGTGAAAGTGGCCGGCAAGACGGTCACGTTCAAGCTGGTGTCCGAGGACGACCAGGCCGACCCGAAGGCGGGCGTGCAGGTCGCGCAGAACCTGGTCGACAAGGGCGTCGTCGCGGTGCTCGGGCCGTACAACTCGGGTGTCGCCATTCCGGCGTCGCGCGTATACAGCAACGCGGGCGTACCGATCCTGCCGGTCGCGTCGAACCCGGCGCTCACGCGGCAGGGCTTCAAGAACATCTTCCGGATCGGCGCGAGCGACGAACAGCTCGGCGGCACGATGGCGACTTTCGCCGCGAAGACGCTGAACGCGAAAACCGCCGCCGTCATCGACGATCGCACCGCGTACGGGCAGGGCGTTGCGGAGCAGTTCATGAACGTCGCGAAGGCGAACGGGATCAAGATCGTCGACCAGGAGTACACGAACTCGTCGGCGACCGATTTCCTCGGCATTCTCACCAAGATCAAGGCCAGCAATCCCGACGTGATCTTCCTCGGCGGTTATGCGGCGCAAGGCGCGCCGATGGCGAAGCAGATGAAGCAGCGCGGGTTGCGCGCGAAGCTGCTCGGCGGCGACGGCATCTGCTCGGCCGACATGGGCAAGGTCGCGGGCGAGGCCGCGTCGATCGTCTACTGTGCGCAGGGCGGTGTCGCGCTCGAGAAGACGCCGGCCGGCCGCGAATTCCTGAAGAAGTACCACGATACCTATCACACGGACACGCAGGTCTACGGCGTCAACTACTACGACGGCATGAAGCTGCTCGCCGACGCGATGGTCAAGGCCGGCACGACCACGGACAAGGCGAAGTTGATCGCGCAGTTGGCGAAGTCGAACTACGCGGGCGTCGCGGGCACCTATTCGTTCGACGAACGCGGCGACCTGAAGGGCGCGCCGACCACCGTCTACGTGATCCGCAACGGCCTGCCCGAGCCGTACGCCAAGTAACCGTCACCGGACGGCGCCGCGGCGCCGTCCTTCGTTTTCACGCCTTCGATCCTCCATGAAAATTTCCCGATCCATTTCCACCGTCGAGGTCCATACCGGCGGCGAAGCGTTCCGCATCGTCACGAGCGGGCTGCCGCGCCTGCCCGGCGACACGATCGTCAAGCGCCGCGCGTGGCTCAAGGAGAACGCCGACGAGATCCGCACGGCGCTGATGTTCGAGCCGCGCGGCCACGCCGACATGTACGGCGGCTACCTCACCGAGCCGGTGTCGGCGAACGCGGATTTCGGCGTGATATTCGTGCACAACGAAGGCTACAGCGACCATTGCGGACACGGCATCATCGCGCTGTCGACCGCCGCGGTCGAGCTCGGCTGGGTGCAGCGCACGGTGCCGGAGACGCGCATCGGCATCGACGCGCCGTGCGGTTTCATCGAGGCGTTCGTGAAATGGGACGGCGAACACGCGGGGCCGGTGCGCTTCGTCAACGTGCCGTCGTTCATCTGGCAGCGCGACGTGTCGGTCGACACGCCGTCGTTCGGCACCGTGACCGGCGACATCGCGTACGGCGGCGCATTCTATTTCTACGTCGACGGCGCGCCGTTCGACCTGCCGGTGCGCGAAGCGGCGGTGGAAAAACTGATCCGCTTCGGCGCCGAAGTGAAGGCCGCCGCGAACGCGAAATATCCGGTCGTGCATCCGGAGATCCCCGACATCAACCATATCTACGGCACGATCATCGCGAACGCGCCGCGCCATCCGGACTCGACACAGGCGAACTGCTGCGTGTTCGCGGATCGCGAGGTCGACCGCTCGCCGACCGGCTCCGGCACCGGCGGGCGCGTCGCGCAGTTGTACCAGCGCGGCCTGCTGGCGGCCGGCGACACGCTCGTCAACGAGTCGATCGTCGGCACGGTGTTCAAGGGGCGCGTGCTGTGCGAAACGACGGTCGGCGATATTTCGGCCGTGATCCCGGAAGTGGAGGGCAGCGCGCACATCTGCGGGTTCGCGAACTGGATCGTCGACGAGCGCGATCCGTTGACCTACGGTTTTCTCGTGCGCTGAGCGTCGCGTACGGCACCCGGTTGTACCAGGCTTGGCGCGCGGTTCCTTTACGGGGCGCGCGCCTTTTTTGTTGTAAAGATGCGCGATCCGGCGCCGTTCGCACGGGCCCGGGACTGCCGCGGGCCGGTGGGCCGCGCGAGTTTTGGTACGATGCAGCCTTTCCAGCAGATCCCCCACCCGCGTGAATCGCCGAAACGTGTCGTCAGTGCGTGACCTCTGTGCCAAATGGGTCGCGCGCGCCCAACCCGTCGCGGCCGCTGCCGCCGTGCCCGTCAAGCGTGTCCTGGCCATCGCCTGGCGCCATCTCCGTCATCCGACGCGCCGCGGCGTGCTGCGCGCGGCCGCCGCCGTGCCGGCGCTGTTGCTGCTGTACGTGCTGGTGCTGATTCCGTTCACGCCCGGCATCGGCGACATCCGCAAGGCACGCGTCGACCAGCCCGCGCAGGTGCTGTCCGCCGACGGCAAGGTGCTGGCGGAATTCAAGCCGTCGAACCGCGAATGGGTGTCGCTCAAGCAGATCTCGCCGCACATGGTCGACGCGCTGATCGCGACCGAGGACCATCGCTTCTACGAGCACCACGGCCTCGACTGGAAGCGCACGGCGTCGGCCGCGCTCCATACGTTCTCGGGCAGCCGCCAGGGCGGCTCGACGATCACGCAGCAGCTCGCACGCAACCTGTATCCGGACGAGATCGGCCGCGCGCCGACGCTCACGCGCAAGGTGAAGGAGGCGATCACCGCGCTGAAGATCGAGGCCGTGTACAGCAAGGACCAGATCCTCGAGACCTACCTGAACACGGTGCCGTTCCTGTACAACGCGTACGGCGTCGAGATGGCCGCGCGTACCTATTTCGACAAGTCGGCCGACGAGCTCGACGTGCTGGACAGCGCGACGCTCGTCGGGATGCTGAAGGGCAACAGCTACTACAACCCGGTGCTGAATCCCGAGCGCGCGCTGCAGCGGCGCAACACGGTGCTCGGCCAGATGGTGAAGTACGGCAAGTTGTCGCCGGCGCAGTTCGCGCAGTTGCAGCGCCGGCCGCTGCGCATCGATTTCGAGCGCCAGAAGGAACCGCCCGGGCCTGCGCCGCACTTCGCGCAGCAACTCCGCAAATGGCTGATCGGCTGGGCCGACCGCAACGACTACAACATCTACTCGGACGGGCTGGTCGTGCGCACCACGATCGATTCGCGGCTGCAGCAGATGGCGACCCAGGCGCTGACGCTGCAGGCGAACCAGTTGCAGGGCATCGCGAACAACGCGTGGAGCGGCCGCGACGGTTGCGGCACCGACAACGAGGTGTTCCGCACCTTCATGCGCGAGTCGCCCGAGTACAAGGCCGCGCAGGATGCCGGCAAGAACGATGCCGTCGCGATGAAGCAACTCGCCGCCGACCGCGGTTTCATGCGCGCGCTGTGCAAGGCGAAGACCGACGTGCAGGCCGGCTTCGTCGCGATCGATCCGCGTGACGGGCAGATCCGCGCGTGGGTCGGCAGCCGCGACTTCACCAACGAGCCGTTCGATCACGTCGCACAGGCGCGGCGTCAGCCGGGCTCGACCTTCAAGCCGTTCGTCTACGGCGTCGCGTTCGCGAACGGGATGAAGCCGGACGACACCTTCATCGACCAGGCGGTCGAGATTCCGCTGAAGGGCGGCGAGATCTGGCGGCCGAATGACGACGTGCCGCCGTCGGGCAAACCGATGACGCTGCGCGACGCGGTCGCGCTGTCGCGCAACCGGATCACCGCGCAGGTGATGGAGAAGGTCGGACCGGCGGCGGTGGCGCGGCTCGCGCGCGACATGGGCGTGCGCGAAAGTCCGCTCGAGCGCGTGCCGTCGCTCGCGCTCGGCACGAGCCCGGTGACGCTGAAGGAGATGGTCGCGTCGTACGCCACGATCGCGAACGGCGGGCTGTACCTCGAGCCGCAGATGGTGACGCGCATCGAGAACCGCCAGGGCGACGTGCTCGCCGAGTATGCGCCGGCGCCGCCCGAGCGCGCGCTCGACGCCGAGACCGACAAGACGCTGCTCGGCGTGATGCGCGACGTGGTGACGCGCGGCACCGGCAGCAGCATCCGCACGCGCTTCGGCATTCGCGGCGACGTGGCCGGCAAGACCGGGACCACGCAGGACAACGCGGACGGCTGGTTCATCCTGATGCAGCCCGGGCTGGTGGCCGGCGCGTGGGTCGGCTTCGACGACGGCCGCGTGACGCTGCGCAGCGACTATTGGGGGCAAGGCGCGCACAGCGCACTGCCGATCGTCGGCGACTTCTTCCAGCGCGCGCAACGCGCCCGGATCATCGACGCGAAGCTGAAATTCGATACCGAGCCGTCGCCCGGCTGGTTCGCGTCGGTGCGCGAACGCGTGACGGATCTGTTCGACGGGTGGTTCGGGCCCGAGCCGAAGCAGGCGCCGGCGCCCGTCAGAACGCAGCGCATCGAGCGGCAGCCGGAGGCGGACGCCGCCGCGGCGTCCGCCGCATCGGCTGCGTCGGCGCCCGAGGCGGCATCCGGCGGCATCGTCGAGGAGTGGGTTCCGGCGTCCGAGGTGGCTGCATCGGCCGCCGCGCTGTCGTCGGGCGCGTCGCAACCGCAGGCCGCGCAGCCGGCGGCGGCGGGAGGCAGCGCGACGCCTGCGGGCAACACGGGCGGCGGGGGCCTCGGCTCCGCCCCGGCCGCACCGTCGGCCGTACCGGCTCCGTCGGCGGCTCCGGCTCCGGCCCCGGCGCCGGTTTCACCCAGCGCGACCAGCGGTTCGGAGTAACGAGACGTTCAGATTTCGCGCGATGCTGCCGTAATAACGTTGTCACGACAGCTCGCGCGGTCGCTCCGCGCCCTTCCGATGCGGCACATCACAGATCACGTCGCGCTCGCGCGCGATGATGTCCCCGCCGGCGTACCGCTCGGCTTCGATCTCTACGATGCGGGCGGCGCCGCGCTGCTGCCCGCCGGCACGACGCTGCACGATCCCGCGCAGCATGCTTTCCTGTTCGATCACTTCCAGCCCGTCCGCCGGCGCGATGACGCCGAGCCCGCCGTGCCGGCGCCCGACACCGTGCCGGGGGCCGCGCGCATGGGGCTGTCGGCCGGCGCCGCGATCGGCATCCGGCGGCGGGTTGGCGCGACCCGCGTGCTGCAGCGCTGCCGGTTGATCGGGATCGGCGCATCGGGTGCGCTGTTCGTCGAGCCGCAGCCGGCGGTCGTGCTCGACTTTGCCCGCGGCGACGACGTCGAGGCAGTTGCGATCGGCCGGTCGGCGGTGTCGCGATTCGGCGCGACGGTCGAAGCGGTGCAGTCAACGGGCGCCGCGCCGTTCATGGTGCTTTCGCCGCCGGGCTTCGTCGACCGGCTGCGCACGCGCGCGGAGCCGCGCGTCCAGGTACGGATCGCGGCCCGCTGCACGGGCGGGCCGGTGCACGCGGAGGGTATCGGGATCGTTCGCGATCTCAGCCTGAACGGGCTGTCGATCGCGCTCGACCGGGCGCTCGCGGCGGCCGGCGAGCCGTTGCACGTGCAGTTGCCGTATACGGATGAGGACCGTGTCGCGTTGCTCACGCTCGACGGCACGGTGCGCGCGGTGCATGCCGATCCGGCGGTGCCGGGCTGGGCGCTTCACCACGCGGCATTCGACGAAACGGCTGCCGACGACCGGATTCGCCTCAAGGCGTTGCTGTTCGACCTGTCGATGGGGGCCACTGACGCGGATCAGGTCCGCTGATGCCTTGAACGGGGCAAACCTGGCAGCCGCGGTGCGGTTGTCCACGGCCCGGCGAGTCGATCCCCGGGCGAAAGCACGCTGCCGCATATTGGGTTCGGATGCGGCCATAATCCTCTGATGTTTCGACCGAATGCGTGGCAATTGTACGGATTCGGTCAACAGTGAATTTGCGATTTAAGTATTTACCCTGATAGGCAAGCCTCCTAGACTTCCATTCATGCGCAACGACTACCGAGTCCGAAGCGCCTGACAAAACAATCTGGAGGTAACGCATCATGAAATCGCTGATCAAGGCAGTTGCACTGGCCGCTCTGGTGGCCGCACCGGTCGTCTCGTTCGCCCAATCGAACCAGCAGCCGCTGACGCGCGCGCAAGTGCGTGCCGAGCTGGTCCAGCTCGAAAAGGCCGGTTACAACCCGAACGACTGGATGAACTATCCGGAAAACATCCAGGCCGCACAGGCAAAGATCGCCGCGGCACAGAACACCGGTGCGCAGGCTGACGCAACGGGTTACGGCCCGAGCCCGGTCGCGTCGTCGCAGTCGGGCCAGCGCGTGGTCGTGCCGGCAGCAGCCGATCGTTCGTCGGTGTACTTCGGTCACTAAGCAAGCCGTTCGCCGCGCGGCCGCCGGGCCGCCTGCAAAGCCGTAGCGAAAAGCCCCGCACGTATTGAACTGCACCCCAAAAGTTGGACATCGATCCAACCTTTGGGGTGTTTTTCATGAGCAAGTACACGGAGCAGTTCAAGGTATCCATTGCAGAGGAGTACGAGTCCGGCCACGCTGGGTTCCGTGAGA